>JAESGJ010000026.1_pt1 | contig 418774 bp, 346 predicted proteins | sample 9266241 | NCBI WGS metagenome assembly JAESGJ01 (sample SAMN14514841, study PRJNA621669) | algae metagenome | isolation source: Brasilonema octagenarum HA4186-MV1 and co-occurring heterotrophs from wet... | place: USA: Manoa Valley, Hawaii | collected 2009-07-20
CTTCCCAAGCTCTAATCACGCGACGACGCAAATCACCTGAATAAGATACTGGCATCGAATCTAACAATTACTTTACTACCAGCTTACCGTAGTTTGTGGTTCAATTACCTGAAAATTGCTGTAATGTGTTCCCATAAGCGTTCAATAGGGTTAAGCGACTGACTGTTGGCAGGCTGAAAAATTGGAATGATGTTATCGGGCCATTTAAGTCCAAAAATTTTTAGTGGAAGAACCATCTGCCAATACCGCTACGAGTCATTGAGTACGCAATCGATGTAATCCCAGGGTTGTGAAAAAACCTGTATCAAAATTTCGTTCCAAAAAACCAAAACACAGAGGTACTGGACAACGAATTGATGCTCCTGTTTTCTGCATCCTCAGTACAGCCTAGCCTTAACTGAACCGTATTGTGCTATATATAACAGGTCTAGTTTTTTAGAAAACTAGACCATTGCATAATTTAAACTTTTGCCCATTTTTCTTAACTTGAGATGAAAGCCTAAAAATGGCATAGTATCTGTAAATTGTTGTTAACCAAGAAGTTTTGTGAAAACGATTTGGAAGATTTAACTTTGCAGTCCGGAGATAAAAATGATTTAATACGATTCTTGCCAAAATACTTTTAATGAGTATGGTGATTCTACAGAAACAGTCTTGAACTATAAACAGTCTACTTTTTGTCAAGACTAATACTAAATTTAGCATTCCTTGACCATGAAACAACCTACGACGATTACAACTGCAATATTTGCTACTTGTGCTATCCTGTTGACAGCCTGCGGCGGTGGCACTAACAGTAGTCCAAATACTGGAACGAATTCCACCCCAAATTCCTCAACTGACGCCGCCGCAACAACTACATCTGGTCCTATTCCCGTGGGTATTGCTTTCGCACAAACCAGCAACGTGGCGTTACTCGGTCAAGAAGGAGTCGCCGGGGCAAAGATTGCTGAAAAGTATTTTAATGATAAAGGTGGTGTGAATGGCACTCCGATTAAATTAGTGCTTCAAGACGCGGGTGGTGATGAAGCAGGAGCAATTAACGCTTTTCAAACTTTAATTAATAAAGATAAAGTTGTTGGTATTGTTGGTCCTACTTTATCACAGCAAGCTTTTAGCGCTGATCCCATTGCTGAAAGAGCAAAAGTTCCTGTTATTGGTGCATCCAATACCGCTAAAGGAGTTCCAGAAATCGGAGATTACATCGCGCGTGTTTCTGCACCCGTTTCTACCGTTGCACCTCTTTCAATAAAAGCTGCACTCAAGCAAAATCCTCAACTGAAAAAAGTTGCAGTTTTTTTTGCTCAAAATGATGTCTTTAGTAAGTCAGAAACAGAAATTTTTCAGAAGACAATTAAGGATCAGGGACTAGAAATAGTCACAGTGCAAAAGTTCCAAACAAGTGACACTGACTTTCAGTCTCAAGCCACGAATGCTCTGAATTTAAAACCAGATTTGATAGTCATTTCTGGCTTAGCTGCTGATGGCGGAAACTTAGTGCGACAACTGCGAGAACTTGGTTACAAAGGCTTAATTGTTGCGGGAAATGGTTTGAACACAGCAAAAGTTTTCGCAGTTTGTCAGCAAGCGTGCGATGGAGTGATTATTGCACAAGCCTACAGTCCACAGCAACCAGCAGAAGTCAATAAGCAATTCCGCGCTGCATATGTAAAGCAATTTAAGGAAGAACCGCCTCAGTTTAGTGGTCAAGCTTTTACTGCTGTGCAAGTGTATGTAGAAGCTTTAAAAGCTTTAGATAAAAAGTCGAAAATTAGTACAATGTCTATTACTAAATTACGTACAGAATTGAACAAGCAGCTTTTAGGAGGAAAGTATGAGACTCCTCTAGGTGAGATTGCTTTTACACCTGTAGGCGATATCATTCAAAAAGAATTTTATGTTGCCCAAATTAAGGTAGATAAAGATACTAAAAAAGCTACTTTTTCCATTTTAAAATAGTTGCAATATGAATATATCTATATTTACGCAACAATGTTTGAATGGGTTATCTATTGGCAGTATTTACGCTATATTTGCCCTAGGATATACCCTTGTTTATTCTATTTTGGGCATCATTAATTTGGCTCATGGTGCGGTTTTTACTCTTGGTGCATATTTTACATATACACTCATGGGCGGTGCCTTTGGATTTAATGGTGTGCTAGCTAATGCATCGCTACCTATAGAATTACCATTTGCTGTTGCCTTGATTTTGGGAAGTAGCATAGCGGGGTTAGTTGGGGTGATAATTGAACGTATTGCCTTTCTACCTTTGCGAAAACGAAATTCTGACTCCTTGCTAACCGTTGTCTCTAGTTTGGGCGTGGGAGTCGTTATTGTTAACTTAATCCAGTATCTAGTAGGAGCCGAAAGTTACACATTTCCAGCCAATACTTACGGTAATTTGCCACCATCTATTAACTTTGGAACTTCTGGAAATCCCATTCCGATTCGCACTGTTCAAATAGTGATTTTTGCGATATCAGTCGTGGTTGTCGCAATGCTGACTTGCTTTATTAATTATACAAAGCATGGTAAAGCCATGCAGGCGATCGCAGAAGATCCAACAACAGCAAGTTTGTTAGGAATCAATAGCGATCGCTATATTGTGCTGACATTTTTTATCAGCAGTTTTCTAGCAGGAGTAGCGGGAACTTTAGTTGCTTCTAGTGTTAGCATTGCTGGACCATATTTTGGTCTTAGTTTTGGGTTGAGGGGTTTATCGATCATTGTATTAGGTGGTTTGGGCAGTATTCCCGGTGCGGTACTGGGAGGTTTGGTTATTGGATTGGTTGAGGCGTTTGTCCCAGGTGAATTTTCAGGCTACAAAGATGCTGTTGCTTTTGGCATCCTGTTTATTATGTTGTTAGTTCGACCTCAAGGTTTACTTGGGCGTCGGTTTGTCCAGAAAGTTTAGTCTTTGGTCATTCTCATGATTATCGACCCAGAAAAAGTCCCTACTGAAAAACGCTCGAATTACCCCGATGAGTTCAAGCCAATGGTTGCAGGACGAATTCGACAACGGTTAGGCAATTTTGCAGGACTAAAAAACTTTGGGGTGAATTTGGTGAAATTAGAACCTGGAAGCTGTTCTGCTTTGCGACATTGGCATTCACATCAAGATGAATTCATATATGTCTTGGAAGGTGAGTTGACTTTAATCACAGATGCAGGTGCCGAAATTCTCAAACCGGGAATGGCGGCAGGATTTCCAGCCAATGAGGCAAATGGACATCATTTAGTTAATCGCTCATCGGTGGTTGCAGTTTATCTGGAGGTAGGCGACCGCACTCTCTATGACGAAGCGACTTATCCTGATCATGATTTGATGACACAAGCGAGTCCTGATGGTAAGTTCAGCGGATTTATCCACAAAGATGGAACACCTTACTAAAGGTTAGTCAAAACTCTTGGTCAAAACTTTTGGTCAAAACTTTTAAAAATGGCTGAATTTTTCGCTACTTACGGTTCTCTTATCGTCTCTATGGTACTAGGGGCGTTGTTGGGGCTATCGTTATACTTGCCACTCATGGCAGGACAGTTATCTTTGGCAAGCCCTGGCTTTTATGCTTTGGGTGGTTACACTGCTGCGATTCTCTCTACAACTGTTTTTGCTTCCAAGAGTAGTTCATTCCCCATTCCACTACTCTTACTGGAGATGTTGATTGCTGCAGTTATTTCTGGTTTAGTGGGGGTGGCGGTGGGAATTCCGGCGTTGCGGTTGCGGGGGATTTATTTGGCGATCGCCACCATTGCTTTTGTAGAAGTTCTGCGAGTCATATCCCTAAATTTGGATATTACAGGTGGTGCTGTCGGCATTTTTGGTATCCCTCAACCTTTTGAAACACCAATTGAATATTTATGGATTGTCCTACCATTGCTGTTCATTAGCATTGCATTCATTTACCGTTTAGAACGCATCCGAGTCGGAAGAGCATTTATCGCTATCCGTGAAGATGAATTGGCTGCTGGTGCGATGGGAGTTAATGCAACTTACTATAAAGTTTTGGCATTCACCTCAGGATGTATTCTGGCTGGAATGGTTGGTGCAGTTAGCGCCCATTTTCTCAACACCTGGAATGCACGTCAAGGAACCTTTGATGCTAGTATTATCTACTTAACTTTTGTGTTAATTGGTGGTTCCAGAACTTTCTTAGGTCCAGTTGTTGGAGGTATGGTATTTACAGCTTTGCCAGAAGTATTGAGATCAATAGCAGATACAAGCGGTTTACCTTCTTGGTTTGCGCAATTTCTACGAGATGGTAGATTAATTCTCTTTGGATTACTTATAGTGATTGGTACAATATTTTTCCCCCAAGGTCTTGTCACTCCAGATTTCTTGAAAAAATGGAGAAAGCGCAGTAATAGTATTTTTAAATAAATCTATTTAAATAAATACAATGAATCAAGAAAGTTTCACTACAAGTCAGTTGGGATTACCAATATTAGAGGTGAAAAATCTCACTCGCCGTTTTGGGGGATTAGTAGCGGTTAATGACGTCTCTTTCACAATAACTCAGTTTGAAATATTTGGACTCATTGGTCCCAACGGGGCTGGTAAGACAACTTTGTTTAATTTGATGACAGGCTTTATCACACCTTCTAGTGGACAATTACTTTATCATGGTGCCGATTTTTCTCAATTACATCCTCACCAAATTGCAAGTTTAGGTATTGGACGAACATTCCAAAATATTCGCTTATTTGCTGAACTATCAGCATTAGAAAATGTGAGAATTGCGCGTGATTGCCGTATCAAAACTAATACGTTTAAAGGTATTTTCGGATTGCCACCGGCTCCTAGGGAAGAACAAAAAAGTAAGCAAAAAGCTTTAGAATTACTAGAGCTTGTTGGTTTAGGTGAGCGTCTTGACGAAAAGGCTAAAAATTTTTCTTATGGCGACCAAAGACGACTAGAAATTGCCCGTGCCCTTGCCTTAGAACCGCAAATTTTACTGTTAGACGAACCAGCAGCAGGCATGAACCCTAATGAAAAGCAACAACTAAGTAAATTTATCCGTAATCTACGGGACAAATTCCACTTGACGATAATTCTCATTGAGCATCATGTCCCCTTGGTTATGGGTTTGTGTGACCGTATTGCTGTCTTAGATTTTGGTCAGTTGATTGCTTTGGGGGAACCATCTGTTGTTAGAAGTAACCAAGCTGTTATTGAAGCGTATTTAGGTAACGATTAAGGATATGAAATCAGTGAACAGTGAGTCCAGTGCTGCACAGAGAAGTGCCTTGCGCGGGTTCCCCGCGTTGTGGCAACTAGCCCCGATAGGCGTAGCCGTGCCGCAGGCATAGGGGGCGCTACGCAAACGGAGAGGGTTTCCCGACAGAGGCATCTGGTGAGACAGCGCTGCAGGAGGGTCTCCCGACAGAGGCGACTGCGTAAGCGCAAAGCGCACGCCAAGGGCGAACGCGTAGCGTCTCCGCAGGAGATACCCGAAGGGCGAACCCGAAGGGTTAACAGTAAACAGTTAATATTTATTTGATAACTGTTTACTGATAAATTTTAATCACGAATGTAGACAAATGAATACAGATGTTTTAAATAATCAACAAGATTTTCCAATATTAGAAATCAAAGACCTTTATGTTAATTATGGGGGAATTGAAGCTCTACAAAAAATTAACTTATTCGTGAACAATGGTGAGGTTGTTACCCTCATAGGTGCTAATGGTGCTGGCAAAACGACGACTCTCCGCGCTATTTCCAAAATAATTAATCCTCGCCACGGCACAATTATGTACAGCGGACGCAATATTACGCGTCGCCAACCTCATGAAGTTGTACAATTGGGGATTGCCCACTGTCCTGAAGGAAGAAGAGTATTAGCTCGGCAAACAGTTTTAGATAATTTACTTTTGGGTGCTTATATTCGCTCTAATCAAACAGAGGTGAGAAATGATATTCAGTACCAATTTGAGATGTTCCCGCGTTTAGCACAAAGGCGTCATCAACTTGCAGGAACTCTCAGTGGTGGTGAACAACAAATGTTAGCAATAGCTCGTGCTTTGATGAGTAAACCTAAACTTTTGCTTTTAGATGAGCCTAGCTTAGGTTTAGCACCAACAATTGTTCGTGAAATTTTCAGTATTATTCAGAATCTGCGTGCAACAGGCGTTACTATCCTTCTAGTTGAACAAAACGCCAATCTTGCCCTACAAATTGCAGACCGTGGTTATGTATTAGAAGCAGGTTGCATTACATTATCAGGTGCAGCATCACAATTAATTACTGATGAGCGAGTGAAAAAAGCTTATTTGGGTTGATGAAGCCGTGCAGTCAAAAAAATATACCAAAAGATAGTTGATTCAACGAGTGCCTACGTTTTTTGATAGAAAATACATGGGATGACTTGTCGCTGTTTAATGACTTTAGTGAAAAGGAAAAAGTTATTTGAGCATTTAGACCAGTTGCAACATACAACAGCAACCCTGTGTCCTTAAAATTATATATAGAAAGCTTTCGTGATCATCGCTCACACCAGTCAGTTGTTGATTTTCTCAGATCTTGCACCTTCCCCTGAGTACGCCTTGAACTCAAGTTCAAGGCTTATAACCAAAGTCCGTTAAAACGGACTGGTATGTATATTCAGTAAGCTTTAGCTTACTTGAACTTTGAGCCAAGAAATTTATTTCTTGGCGGGCCCAAAAGCTGGTGCAAGATCTCAGTTTTCAAATCCTAATTTTTTCACCAGTTCCCCTAGAACTAAATGTTGCCTGAACACTCCTTACCGAAACTACCTCTCCCAATCACTGACACAAACCGGTTGGCAGTACTGCATCGGTACGATATCCTGGATACTCCGCCGGATGCTGCATTTGATGATCTGACGCAATTAGCAGCTCAGATTTGCCAAACTCCAGTCGCGCTTATTACTTTTGTGGATGCTGATCGCCAGTGGTTAAAGTCGAGCTTTGGAGTGCAAATGACGGAATTACCATTGGATATAGGGTTTTGTCCTGCTATTGTTCAAACGGGAGACTCGTTAATCATTCCAGATACGCAAGCAAATCCAGAGTTTGCCACAAATTTAGCAGTGTCTGATAACGGTGTACGTTTCTATACAGGAGTTCCCCTGACCACGTCAGACGGCTATGTTGTTGGAACGCTGTGTGTGCTGGATTTTGTTCCACGTCAGATGAGTGAAAAGCAAATCAATGGCTTACGCATTTTAAGTCGTCAAGTGATGACGCAACTAGAACTACGGCTGTCTGCTCGGAAAGTGGCTCAAACGAATATAGCATTGACTGCTGTATCTGCTGGTGTTGCAACAAGCGTAGGAGAAACGTTTCTTTACTCGCTCGTGCAACATTTGAGTAAGGCGTTAGGCGTGAAGTATGCTTACATTGGGTTGTTAGCAAACCATGAACCAGAAGTGATTGAAGCGATCGCAGTTTGTGCAGATGGACGCATCGTAGACAACTTCGAGTATTTGCTGCGCGACACCCCTTGCCAAGAAGTCATCCAGCAACGCAAGCTGTGCTGCTATCCCCACAACGTGCAGCAGCAGTTTCCAGACGCCCCCCTGTTGGCTCCATTTCAGGTGGAAAGTTATGCCGCAATTCCCTTCTACGACTCGACAGGTGCTGCACTCGGTTTGCTGGGTGTGATGGACGACAAACCTTTAGAGGCGATTGCATTAACCGAATCACTCCTAACAATCTTTGCTGTACGGATTGCTACAGAATTAGAACGACAGCTAGCAGAGACATTGCTGTACGACAGTCAACACCGAGTTCAAAACCTGCTTGCCAATATGCCAGGGATGGTGTATAGGTATGTTCCTGGTGTAGATGGTTCAAGTCGCTTTGTTTTCGTTAATTATGGCTGCTACGACTTGTTTGAAATAGAACCACAAACTGCACTTCAAGATGCCAATTCCATTTGGGACTTAATCCACCCAGAAGACTTAGCCTCGTTTCAAGTGTCGGTTGCTTATGCGATTGAGCATTTTCTGCCGTGGGACTGGGTGGGACGTGTGATCACCCCTTCAGGGCGACTCAAGTGGATTCAAGGTCGATCCAGTGCAGAGGAAACCTTAGATGGAATTGCATGGGATGGCTGGCTAATTGATATTACTGAACGCAAGCGCGTTGAAGCAGCCTTAGGAGAACGCGATCAACAGCTTAAACTTGCACTTGAAACCAGTAAGCTTGGCTCCTGGCAACTTGATCTCAAGACAAACGTTTTATCTGTCTCTAACCAATGCAAAATGAACTTTGGTGTTCCACTTTTATCTGAGTTTTCGCACCAGATTTTGATGCAACGGATCCATCCAGATGATCGGGCTTGGGTGCAAGCAGCGATACAAGACTCAATCGTTAATCGCACTGATTACGATGTGGAGTACCGCACCGTTTGGGACGATGCTAGTATTCACTGGGCGCTGGTGCGAGGTTGTCCGATTTATGACAGAGCAGGCAATCCTGAGCGTATGATGGGTATGTCAATGGACATCACTGCTCGCAAACAAGCTGAAGCTACTCTGCGAGAAAGCGAAGCGCGATTACAGTTTGTGCTCGACTCTTGCCAGATTGGTGAGTGGGATTTAGATTTGACGACTCAACCTTATAGCGCGAGGCGATCACTCAGACACGACCAAATTTTTGGTTATGACTCACTGCTGCCAGAATGGAGTTACGAAATCTTCTTAACATACGTTCACCCTGATGATCGAGCTTCTGTTGCTCAAAAGTTCCAGCACACGCTCTCAACTTGGGCAGATTGGGATTTTGAATGCAGAATTATCAGCTCGGATGGACAACTTCGTTGGATTTGGGCGAAGGGTAGTGTTTACCGAGACGCGGACAACATTCCGTCCCGATTGCTAGGAGTGGTGGTTGATTTTACCGAACGTAAACAAGCACAAGCGTCACTGCGCGAAAGCGAAGAATTAAATCACCAAATTTTGGAGAGCAGCTACGACTGTATCAAGGTATTGGACTTAGATGGAAAAATACTCTACATCAATTCAGGTGGGCAGCGTTTACTAAATATTTGTGACATGGGCTGTTATCTCAACAGCGATTGGATACAATTTTGGCAAGGTGAGGATCGACAAGCAGCACAAGCTGCGATCAGAGCGGCGTTATCAGGTGGTGTAGGTCGATTTCAAGGTTACTGTCCCACCGCCGATGGAATTCCAAAATGGTGGGAAGTGATGATTTCGCCGATTTTAGATTCCACCGGAGAGGCAGAACGACTGCTGTCCATTTCACGGGACATAACTGATCGCATTCAATTTGACATAGAACGAGATCGTATCCTTGCTCAAGAACAACAAGCAAGGGCAGAAGCTGAACGAGCAAACCGTATCAAAGACGAATTTTTAGCAGTCCTCTCCCACGAATTACGCACACCGCTTAATCCAATTCTGGGATGGTCAAAACTTCTGCAACAGGGTAAACTCGATGCTGCAAAAACGGCTAACGCCCTTGCTACAATTAATCGCAACGCCAAATTGCAGGTGCAGCTGATTGACGATCTCCTCGACATTTCCCGAATTCTGCGCGGCAAGTTGAGCTTGACAGTAACACCCGTTGATCTTAGCACTGTGATCTGTGCCGCGCTCGAAACAGTTCGATTAGCCGCAGAAGCAAAATCGCTACAGATTCAAACAACCATCCCGGAAGCAGTCGGCACAGTTAACGGTGATGCCGGACGATTACAACAAGTGGTATGGAATCTCCTAACCAATGCAGTGAAATTTACTCCTGCAGGCGGACAAATAGCTGTTGAATTAACCCAAGTAGGAAGTAACGCCCAAATCCAAGTCAAAGACACAGGAAAAGGAATTGGTTCTGACTTTTTGCCGTACGTGTTTGAGCATTTCCGCCAAGAAGATGGAGCAACAACACGCAAGTTTGGCGGGCTGGGGTTAGGGCTGGCGATCGTCCGGCAAATAGTTGAAATGCACGGTGGAACTGTCACAGTAGATAGTCCTGGTGAAGGGCAAGGAGCCACCTTTACTGTTCAAATTCCGCTTGCTTGCCAGTCAAATGAACTACCTACTCCACAGCAATCATCATCTCATACAGGCGACTTGAGCGGCATTCGCATCTTAGTGGTAGATGATGAGGCAGATTCGCGGCAGTTCGTCGCTTTTATTTTAGAGCAAGCAAATGCGATTGTTACAAGCGTTGGATCTGGGATTGATGCACTCCAAGCTTTTTCCCAATCAATTCCCGATATCATCGTCAGCGATATTGGAATGCCAGAGATGGATGGCTACATGATGATGCGTCAAATTCGTGCCCTTCCGGTTGAGCAAGGTGGACAGGTTCCGGCGATCGCCTTGACAGCTTATGCTGCAGAAGTTGATCAAGAGCGAGCGATCGCAGCAGGATTTCTACATCACATTGCCAAACCAATTGATCCAGATGCTGTGCTTGCGATCGTTCTTAACACCACATGTGTTAGGAAACACAGGGGTGTAAGGGGAGCCAGTGCCGGGGTGAGGCAGTCTGGTCTTGGGGGTTTCCCCCATGAGGAACTGCCGAAAGGGTTCCCCGACTTGAGGCATCTGGCGTTGTAAGCTCAGATCTTGCATCATATAGCAGGGAGCAGGGAGCAGCTTTAATAGTTGATGTCCTAATCTACCTGGCAACTGCTATAACTTTCGTCCGCCAAGAAATAAATTTCTTGGCTCAAAGTTTACAGCAGTTTTCATATGAATAGACCACAAATCGTAGGGTGGGCATTGCTCAGAAAAGCCTATGTAATAGACATTTGAGATCTTAGTGAGCAATGCCCACCTTACAGAAAACGGCTGTAAGTCCGTTAAAACGGACTCTTGTTAGTTTTTGAGTCCGTTTTAACGGACTTGGGTTATTAGCCTTGAACTTGAGTTCAAGGCATACTATCGCTGAGGTGCAAGATCTCAGTAAGGGAAAAAGTATTTCTTTCATTCGTAGAAAATCCTACTGATGGATTTCCATAACAAGTACCAATGAGTATTGGTACTATGTTCCTCTTGTCACAATATTGCCATTTTCTTGACATTCTCGCGCCATACAAACCGATTAAACTTCTTGGTTGTGTAGAGAAGTTCAATTATCCCTACACTATCTTTCTTCACAAATGTCTTTCTAATTTAAAACAAGAAGCCGTTCTGAACGCCTTTTTTACTAGCTTGAAAATCAAGGAAATTCGTGTGTCAAAAAATTGAAATCGTATTGTTATTTATTGTCGCTTTAGCTCTTTACAAGTGGCATAGTAGGCGTCGCACTCAATTCAAATACTTGTCATATCAGGTGTCTAATGGAAAATAAATATTCTAAATTCAACACGCAACAGTATTCCAAAACAAATGATTCTATAAATACTCAATTTTATAAGCTAGGAAAACCACCACAACGTCTTCACTACTTTTTTGAAACACAATGTTATGCCAACCCCGACGTTCTTGCTCTTATCTGCGATACAGAACGTCTGAGTTACGCTGAGCTGGACGCACGAGCGAATCAGTTAGCTAATTACCTTTTGCGTAGAGGTATCAGTTCAGGGAGCAGGGTTGGTATTTTGCTCGAACGCTCGGTTAACACTTATGTAACACTGCTGGCGATACTAAAGTGTGGTGCTGTGTTTGTACCGCTTGACCCGTCCTTCCCGCAAGACAGAATTGCCTTCATTGCTGAAAATGCGTCCCTCAATCTGTTGGTCACAACTAGTCAGTTTGTTGACATAACTGCCGGAGTGTGGTGCGAAATTTTGTTGCTTAATATCGTAGCCGCAGCGATCGCCATTGCGCCACCAAACCGTATTGCAATTGCGGACTCTGAAGACGCACTTTGCTACATCATCTACACCTCAGGCTCAACAGGTCGTCCCAAAGGTGTTGCAGTTAATCATTCCAGCATCTGTAATTTTCTCACGGTATGCACACCAATTTATGGTGTGACTTGTGGCGATCGCGTCTATCAAGGTATGATTATTGCCTTCGATTTCTCGATTGAGGAAATTTGGCCTACCTTTATCGTCGGTGCAACGCTAGTGGCTGGTCCAACCAATCACCGACGACTTGGTTCTGAACTCACCGATTTTCTGATTGAGCACGCGATAACGGTGATGTACTGTGTACCCACACTGTTGGCAACTATTGATCGTGATCTGCCTTTACTGCGGACTTTAATAGTTGGCGGTGAAGCTTGTCCCCAATATCTGGTAGAACGCTGGAGCCGACCAGAACGACGGATGCTCAACACCTACGGACCGACTGAGACAACAGTCACTGCACTCTGGACGGAACTACTTCCTGATCAGCCAGTGACAATCGGCAAACCTTTACCCACTTATAGCGTCTATATTCTGGATGAGGAGTTGCATCCAGTTCCTTCCGGGGAAGCGGGGGAAATCTGCATTGGCGGTATTGGCGTTGCACAAGGTTATGTCAACTTACGGGAACAAACCGCCGCCAAGTTTGTCTGCGATCCATTTGAGCAGAACGATCCTCAAGCAAGGTTGTACCGGACGGGTGATCTGGGGCGAGTAACACCCAACGATGAAATTGAATATTTAGGACGCATTGACACTCAAGTCAAAATCAGGGGTTACCGCATTGAGTTGACGGAAATTGAGACAGTTTTGTTAGAAACCCCAGACGTTGAAAATGCTATTGTCTCTTTGGTGTCTATTAGCACAACTGTTGAGGAATTGGTCGCCTACATCACACTGCGTGTTCCTGTTGCCGATTCTGAAGAACTTAAAAATCGTTTGCATACAGTATTAAGGCACCGCTTACCCAGTTACATGGTGCCAGCTTTCATCGAAATTTTGGATACCATTCCGACGCTACCCAACGGTAAGGCAGACCGCTCAAAGTTGCCTGCGCCAACCCAAAGGATGCAACGTCAGCATCGTAGTGATCAGACGCTGCCCGTCACCTTATCAAAGCAGGAGTCGGCGATTGCCAACATCTGGCAAAAACTCTTTTCCCACGCTCAAATTTCTATAAACGACAACTTCTTCCTCGACTTGGGAGGACACTCACTTTTGGCTGCCAGCTTGGTGTCTCAATTGCGAGAGCTACCTGAGTTTAGTCACGTCTCCATGCTTGATGTCTATCAATGCGCTACCATTGCTGGATTAGCAGCCCGGTTGACGCAACAAACAGCTTTGCCAAACGTTCCAACTGCGGCTCTCCCCTTCCATCATACGAGTCGCAAACGCTACCTGAGGAGCGTAACCGTTCAGGCTTTAGGACTGATAGTCATTCTATTTTGCTTTGCCTTACAGTGGTTGCTACCTTATCTAACCTACACTTGGACGCAGGAGAACGACGCCACCAATCTTCAGTCCGTTTTCTTGTCCATCGCTGCTTTGGCAGGAATTATTCCCTTGATGCTTGGGTTCTCCATTGTTGCGAAGTGGCTGCTTCTAGGACAAGTGAAGCCAGGAAAGTATCCGCTTTGGGGCAGTTTTTACTTGCGCTGGTGGTTTGTCAAGAACTTGCTATCGATTACACCATTGCACTTCTTGAGTGGTACTCCGTTGCTCAATGTCTACTACCGACTGCTAGGAGCTAAAATCGGAACCAATGTTTACCTGAATTCGGTTAATATCGATGTTCCTGACTTGGTAAGTATTGGTGCAGATAGTAGCCTTGGCTACGAAGCACGATTGCTAAATGCTACACTGGAACACGGTTGGCTGGAAATTGGTTCGATTAAGATTGGCAATCGTTGCTTTGTCGGTGCTAGTGCTGTACTAAGCCAAAACACAATCATCGAAGAAAATGCCAGTCTGGAAGATTTATCAATGCTGCCACCGCTGCAACGGATTCCAGCAAGGGAAGTTTGGGCTGGTTCTCCTGCTGCTAAAGTGGGAATCAACGAAAGCAAAATGATATCCCGTCCTGCGCGACTGCGACGAATTTATTTTGGCACTCTCCAGGCAATTTTATTGCTGACGCTACCAATTTTAGAACTTCTGCCAATTCTTCCTGGAGTCGAGCAAATGTACTCCATTAGTGATCAGAAACATTGGCTGCTTTTGTCACCTTTGATAGCCTTATCGTTTGTCATCTTGATGGCATTACAAATTGCCGCACTCAAGTGGTTAATCGTTGGACGCGTCAAACCTGGCTCATATCGCTTAGACAGTCATCGTTACGTAAGATTGTGGTATGTTGATAAGCTGATGGCATTGAGCCTCGATATTATTCGTCCGCTTTACGCCACCCTGTATCTGCTACCTTGGTATCGCCTGCTGGGAGCAAAGCTAGGATGGCGGGCAGAAATCTCTACACCATCCTCTTTGGTTCCGGATTTAGTGACAATCGGCGATGAAAGCTTTATTGCAGATGGTGTGATTATGGGTGTACCCAGAGTTGAGTGTGGACGCATACATTTGCAATCAACAAAGATTGGTAAGCGTGCCTTCATTGGTAACAGTGCTTTACTACCAGCAGGCGTGATCATTGGCGATGACACCCTCATTGGCTGTATGTCTGTTACTCCCGCTGATAAAAGCTTAGTTGCTAAACCCGATACCTCCTGGTTCGGTTCCCCAGCCATTAACCTACCACAACGGCAAGTTGTCCAGGGTTTTTCAGTGGAATCGACCTACAAGCCACCGATGAGTTTGGTGCTGCAACGCATGAGCTTTGAGGCAGTTCGAGTGCTGTTCCCTCTTAGTTGCATCGTCGTTCTAAGTTCAGTACTTATTGATACAATGATTACGCTGAACGATGATTGGGATGAATCAGCATTGATACTCATGTTGCCGTTCCTCTATCTCGGTTTTGGACTAGTAGCCACGGCGATCACTATCATTGCTAAATGGCTAATTATCGGTCGGTATAAATCGACAGAACGTCCTTTATGGTCGAATTTCGTGTTTCGCTCGGAACTAGTTACTTGTATCCATGAAACCCTGGCAGTTCCCTTACTGGTGGATATGCTGCGAGGCACTCCCTTTATTAACTGGTATTTGCGCTTAATGGGCTGCAAAATTGGTAAACAGGTTTACACCGATACCACCGATATCACCGAATTTGACACAATAGAGGTTGGGAATGATGTCGCACTCAATAGTAATTGTGGTTTGCAAACCCACCTGTTTGAAGACCGTGTAATGAAGATATCAACCGTGACTATTGGCGATCGCTGTTCGGTAGGCAGTGGTGCGATCGTTCTCTACGATACTGTCATGGAACCCGATTCCAACCTGGGCAATCTGTCCATGCTGATGAAAGGCGAATCCCTACCTGCTAGTACCTCTTGGGTGGGTTCACCTGCCCGGATTGCTGAGTAGAGGGTGTAAGAGTGTAAGGGTGTAAGGGTGTAAGGGTGTAAGGGAGTAGGGGTGTAGTAGGGTGTAGGGTGGGCACTGCGTGCTACATAACCGAGGAAGATAAGAAGCAGTGCCCACAACAATCAATTAAGATGGCAATTAAGATACTCTATGAAAATCTATATCAGCGCAGATATCGAAGGAATAGCTGGAATCAGTCACTGGGATGAAGCGACGCTGGGTAAACAACAATACGATATCTTTCAAGAGCAAATGACTCGTGAAGTCATTGCAGCATGCGAAGGAGCAATAGCTGCTGGTGCAACTGAGATTATTGTTAAAGATGCCCATGACACAGGCAGAAATCTTGATCCCTATCGATTACCATTACCAGCACAACTTATTAGAGGATGGAGTGGTCATCCCTACAGCATGGTTCAAGAATTAAATAGCAGTTTTACTGCATTAATTTTGATTGGCTACCACTCACGGGCTGGATCTGCGAAGAATCCTCTGGCGCATACTTTGAGTGAAGACTTAAACTGTATTCTGCTCAATGATCAACCCATAGCCGAGTTCCATTTAGTAGCCATGACTGCAGCGTATGAAAAAGTTCCTGTCGTATTTGTGTCTGGAGATTCTGCTTTGTGTCAAGCTGTGAAAGTTTATGACACAAATATTGAAACAGTTAGTACTAAGAAGGGAATTGGTGAGTCAGTATGGACGATTCATCCTGAGGAAGCTGTTAAGCAAATTCAAGCAGGTGTAGAAAGTGCATTGCAGCATCAACATCAAATTGAGGTGAAACCCTTGCCTGAGAATTTTAAGCTTGAAGTGCAATACAAGCATCCACCCGATGCTTACGAAAATTCCTTTTATCCAGGAGCAAAACTACAAGGCGAACAATCAGTTATCTTCGAGACAGATGATTGGTTCGAGGTGATACGTGCGCTTTGCTTTATTGTCTGATTGCTTGTTGAGTGACCGAAGGTGTTGTAAATGAAGATGGGAAGTTACTTGTTTCTGGAGTTTAGACTAAGACATGCAAAAAGACCCAGCAGGGGTGAGTTAATCACAGACATAGTGAGATTATGAATAATCTAGAGTATTACAGCGGTTTTCATATGAATAGACCACAATGAGCAAACCAGCCCCAAGCATCATCAGATGAGATTTGCTTAGTAACAATCAAGGGATAAATTTGGTTAAGAGCTTGGTGGGTTCGAGCTTTTGCGGTACGCAAACACTGCTTCAGTTTTGACCAGCATAATTCGATGGGGGACAAATCAGGTGAATAAGGAGGCAAAAATACAACTTTTGCACCCACAGATTCAATTACGTCTTGAATAACCTGTGCATGATGCACTGACAAATTATCCATGACTACAACTGCTCCCACCCACAATTGAGGTGCTAAAATCTCCTGAACATAGGTCAGAAATACATCGGTGTTGACACTACCTGAAATGCTCATAGTGGCTATGAGTCCGTCTAAACTCAGTCCGCCAATTAATGATATGTTTTGTCCTCGATTTTTGGAGCAAGAATCGTACAACCGCTCGCCACATATTGCACGACCATTGAGTCGGGTCATTCCCAAATTTATACCGGACTGATCCACAAACACCAAATTGTGGGGGTCCACGCCTAGTACCCAATCCCGATATTCAAAACGCATCCGTTCGATTCGTGGACTATCTTGTTCGCTGGCTAACGGCTGTTTTTTTTTGTGGTCAAACCCAGTTTTTGAACTGTACGGTGCATTGTTGGCACACTGACTTGTAACCCGCGTCGCAGTGCCAAACGCTCACATAATTCTACCAATAAGGCATCTGGTTGTTCGCTCACTAACTGCTGCACTAGTGGTAAATCTTCGACTTGAATTTTAGCGTTAAGCGTAGCTCTGCCGTAGGCAATCGCTCCACCCCCGTGATGTTTTGGACTCACTTGTCCTGTATTCTCATACAGACGAATTAAGCGTTGAACAAACGATAAGCTAACCTTAAAGCGTTTGGCTAGTTGTCGTTGTGACCCTTCATTCGCTTCATAAGCATTGATCACACGTTGGCGTAGATCGGTTGAATAGGGGGCAGGCATAAGCATAAGTATTTTTACTCTTCTTATAGCTTATCAAAATTGTAGTCTACTCAATTGAAAACCGCTGTAATGTCATAATCCGGCTCAAAAGTGATGGTAATTGTGCTATTACCGTCATTGCTGCTGGTCGAATTCATATATCTCATGCCTTCGACCCCATTAATCTGTCGCTCTAAAACCGATGTCACGGTTTCTTCGACGATTTGGGCACTGGCTCCAACATAGTTAGCTGTGACGCTAATTTGAACGGGGCTAATGTCTGGATACTGCTCTACCTGAGTACCGCTGTTGCATTTTTAGCTTCGGCTTGGGCGCTTTTAGCTTCTGCTTGGGCTGTTTCTAAATCAGCTTGAGTGGACTCATAAGCTGCAATTCTACTGTCAACAGAAGCTTGTTGCTGTTTTGCATCAACCTTCAAAATCGGAGTACCTTTTTTAACCCGCTCTCCTGGTCGAACAAATATCTGAGAGACTTGACCCTGAATTCTCGGTCGCAGAGTGACAGAACGACGAGACTGAAGACTTGCAATAAACTCTGCACTTTCTTCTATAGTGGCAGTTTGCACCGTCGCAACTTGTACCTTTGTTGCCGGGGGTTGGCTAGCTGCCGTTGGAGGTGATTCCTTACCCGGAGCCAAAAACCACCAAAATCCAACACTGCCACTAACTAGCAGCAAGGCTAACATTGTCCAGAAGCTCAGTGGTAACTTTGGGGCGAACTGACGGTTACTATTTGAAGGTCGAGACTCAGAAGATTCCATAACTCACCAACAATTAAAGCGATGTAAAACCTAGAGAAATCAGAATGCATCAGAACTGTAGTACCAGTTCTTTGTTAGTTCGCCTTTACCCAAAAATCAGCTGTGACAATTTTACCATTGCGATTGAACTGTCCCCAAAGCTTGTATAGTCCAGGTTTGGGAAAGCTGGTCACAAACTGAACTCGTCCGGGAGTTGTATCTTTTACTGCGTGAGCATGGATATAATCAGCGGAAGTGAGCGAGGTAGATTGACGCAGAATCACCAAGTGTCCCCGTTCACCCATGTAAGGCTGTAAATCGGTGACAGGTTGATTATTAGCGCCTTTGAGATTGAACGTTACAGCAACTTCCTCACCCGCTTTCACTGTTTCGGTAGATAGCTCTAAATTGACCTTGGTGTTGGTAAATGTTTGACTACGCTTGAAGTTTATATCCGGGGAAGATGAACTGTTGCCTGGAACTTGGGTTTTGAGTGTCGAGACTTGCTGAGTCTGTCCACTAGGTTTGTAATCACTAAAGAGTGTATACCCTCCAGATTGGGGTAATTGAGCCTCGACGGTAAAACGCCCGTTGCCTTCATAACGTGGATGCAGATGATCGAAAAACCGAAGGTCATCACTGACGACGATTAAATGCATGAGTTTTTCGTGGGAAACATCAAACTTGTCGATAGGTTTCGCTGTTGCATCTTGAACGTTAATTATTAATGGGACAGGAGCATTAACTGCGACCGTTTCTGGAACCGTAAGTTTTGCTTGAATTGCTGCATTTGTTTTTGTGTCACTTGAATCATTCATCGAATGTCCTGTGTGATTTTCTGCTTGTGTTGAATGCTGATCGTTGTGTTGTTGAGCTAAAACTGCCGTTGATGATTCTTGAGCATTAGGTGATGTCGAGCAACTTTGTGCAAATAATAGAGTTGCAGTGGTCGCGAGCACAGTCATCAATATTTTCATGAAACATTACCTGGAAGATAGTGCGAATTTCTGTAGATCAGCTATCAGCAGAGTACAAACTAATAGCTGATGGTAATATAATCAATTACAAATTAAGCCGCTGATGGATAGCCTACCGACGCGATCGCTGTCTCAATCGCTGTTCTGGATGCTTGAGTTTCTACGTTAATTAATTTCGTTTTTGGGTCAGCTTGAACAATAGCGTTAGCATCAACCTTTTTAATTGCCTCAGTGATAGTTTTGGCGCAAGCAGAGCAAACCAGTTTAGGGACTTTAAGTTGTAGTGTCATAGCTGTAAATAACCTTTTTTGAGATAATTTATCGTGGAGTTAGATGTGTGATTGAATAACTCCACCTCATCTAAAATCACCTTAAATCCTCTATTTAACTGGAGAGTCAAGGGGGATAGAAAAAATTTTTGAATGTTTGGTGTCACCGTTCGCGCCATAGACAGTAAATAAAGATACTCAGAGAAAAAAAGTTAGTTTTCGTGTCTCAAAAAGGTTAAGTCTAAGCTAGATTTTTCATCACTATGTGTGTCAGTGATCGCTTGTTCAATAATTGGACAGATAGTACTTTCAGGTATTTCATAAACAGCTTGCCAGCCTGAAAGTAGTCGTTCTAACTCTAATTTCAAGACCTGTAGCTGTTCAATTTGGTATTCGATTGCTGTAACTTTATCATTCAGTTTTGCTTTGATGTGGTCGCAGGGTAAATCCCCTTGGTCATGCACATCCAAAAACTCTTTAATCTCTAACAAGCTCAATCCAAGGCTCTGGGCACGCTTGATAAAGCTTAGGCGGGTAAAAACATTTGAGTTAAATAATCGAAATCCACCCTCAGTTCGGTCCGAAGCCTTGAGCAAGCCCAGTTCTTCGTAATAACGAATTGTTTTGATGGAAATACCACTTTCTTTAGCAACTAAACCAATTTGCTTCAGTGTTTCTTGGACTAACATAATTAACTCCTACTTATTAGTAAGACGTACAACAAAGGAAACCGTATAGTTAACTATGTATCTCTCTCATTTGTATGAGAAATTTGTACAAGAAAGTGTGCCCAGTGCGTTTGGGAAGGTAGTCTAGACAAAGGTATTGCTTGCTAGTTATCAAGCTCACGCTGGGCGCAGATGCTCCCGGTTTTCATGCTGAAATCTGCGTAGAAAACTGCTCTGTGCGAAGAGCATTCGATGGCTCTACTTCAATCACACCGCGAAACATATTCATGCCACAGGTAAAGGCGTATTCTCCAGCTTTTTCAGGTGTGAACTCGATTGTAGTTATTTCATTCAAGGGTAGATCGGCAGCAATGCCAAAATCAGGAATCAGTACTTGAGTAAGACAACCACTAGGATCTTGACGGTTGAAAGTTAAGTTGGACTCTTTGCCCTGCTTGGACTACAATATGCTCGGGTGTGTAGTCTTTATCAACCTGAACAATAATTTTCTGAACTCCCTGTTCTACAATGGCGTGTACAACCCCTTTTCCAGTCTTGTTCTGGTTTACAGGTGTTGTTATTGTCGGTTGAGTATCTGGGATGATTTCATGCTCTTTTGGAGATTAAACTTGCCCAGTTTCGACTTTAACTTCGCCCCGAAACATATTCATGCCACAGGTAAAGGTGTAAGTTCCTGGTTCGTTAGGAGTAAACTCAATAGGAGTAACTTGGTTCAGGGGTAACTCTTGGGCTATGTGGAAATCAGGAAATCGGATTTCTTCAAGGCAACTGCTGGGATCTTTGCGGTAGAAGTTGAGTCGCACTCTTTGAAGAGCATTAACTACCACTTGGCTTGGTTCATACCCACCATCAACAGTAATTGTTACCTCCTGAATGTCCTGCTTTGATTGTGCTTTTTGCGACTTTGGTTTACTCAACAGAAACCACCATAACTCCAGTGCGATCAATCCTAATCCGCCAGCAGTAACGATACCTTTTGCCCATAGGGGTTGTTCGATGCGACGGAACTGACTTGTTTGCTTTGTTTGAGATGGTTGCATTTGTTCGTGGGACATTTGTGCAACTGCTTTGTTAGAAGCAATTCCAAACACCAATCCCAAACTCACAACACTGCCAATGATTGCTATTGCTATTTTGTTCATGATTTAAACATCTCCGTAGCGCGAATGTAACTACATTGCAAGCTATGCTAATGCGCCGGAAATAGCTCCGAGTAAAAATCCAAATCCTGCCAAGGTTGCGAAAAATGTTACATTTTTAAGCATCGTTCATACTCCTTGTGATTTATTCAACCAATTGTTTTAGGTTGGAAATTACGCAAACGCAGCGCATTCGTGACTACAGAGACAGAACTAAACGCCATTGCTGCACCTGCAATGATGGGACTAAGCAGCCAACCGAAGAAGGGGAAAAGAATTCCTGCTGCAATTGGAATACCAGCAACGTTATAGATAAAGGCAAAGAAGAGATTCTGACGAATGTTGCCAATCGTGGCACGAGAGAGTTGAATGGCGGTGACAATACCTTGTAAATCGCCAGAGATCAGGGTGATGTCACTCGCTGCGATCGCCACATCTGTTCCTGTTCCAATTGCCATCCCGACATCGGCTTGAGCCAGCGCCGGTGCATCATTGATACCATCCCCCACCATTGCTACAATCTTACCTTCCGACTGAAGTTTCTCAACAGTCTCGGCTTTCTGTTCCGGGCGAACTTCAGCTAAGACTCGCTTGATACCCACTTCACGGGCAATCACTTCGGCTGTACGGTGATTGTCTCCGGTCAACATTACGACTTCCAATCCCATTTTCTGCAATGTGCGAATTGCGTTTACAGAAGATGGTTTCACCGCATCGGCAATGCCCATAATCCCTTGGATTTTGCTATTTACCGCAATCCAGATAACCGTTTTACCAAGATACTCCAAACGATCCCAATGTTCCTGCAATGCACTTGTATCGATGCCTAACTCGTTCATCCAACGGTGGGTGCCAATTTGTATCCATTGATTTGATACATATCCTTGCACACCACTACCCGCAATGGCTTCAAACTCCTGTGCATCGGTCAATTCCACACCTTGAGATTTCGCATAATTCACAACTGCCTCCGCAAGAGGATGTTCTGAATTGCGTTCAACAGATGCCGCTAGGCGCAGAAGATTTAGCTCGTTGCCATTGACTGTACCCTTGACGGTTACAAAATCGGTGACAGTGGGCTTACCTTGCGTGATTGTACCTGTTTTGTCGAGAACGACAGTCTGAAGCTTGTGGGCGAGTTCCAGACTTTCTGCCCCTTTGATGAGGATGCCATTTTCTGCACCCTTACCTGTTCCTACCATGATAGAAGTCGGCGTTGCCAAGCCAAGGGCGCATGGGCAAGCAATAATTAACACACCTACAGTGGTAATCAGTGCCATTGTGACATTGCCCATGATGTTGTACCAGATAATGAAAGTGGCGATCGCAATGGCAATCACAGCTGGTACAAACCATCCAGTCACTTGGTCAGCTAATCGCTGAATCGGTGCTTTTGAACCTTGGGCTTGTTGCACTAGCTTGACAATCTGCGCCAAGAATGTATCTTTACCCACTCGGGTCGCTCGGAATTTGAAGCTGCCAGTTTTGTTAATCGTGGCTCCGATGACTTCATCACCCGGTTGCTTCTTTACAGGAAGACTTTCACCTGTCACCATTGCCTCATCAATAGTCGAGGAACCATCAATAATCTCGCCATCCACTGGAATCTTTTCACCCGGACGTACCAGAATCACATCACCTTTAATCACTTGGGCAATGGGAATGTCAACCTCTTTGCCATCACGAATCACACGAGCAGTCTTTGCTTGCAAGCCCATCAACTTACGAATTGCTTCAGAAGTTTGTCCTTTGGCACGATTTTCAAGCACTCGTCCCAGCAAAATCAGAGTGATGATAACTACAGCTGCTTCGTAGTACACATCAGCTGGTAATCCTTGGTGAGTGAAAAACCCAGGCAAGAAGGTGGGGAAGAGGGAATAAAGATAAGCGGCAAGAGTACCAATCGCCACCAAGGTATCCATTGTTGCCGTGTGACGTTTCAGGGCTTTCCAGGCATTGATAAAGAAGGATGAACCACACCAGAACAAGACTGGAGTCGCCAGCAAAAGCTGTAACCAAGGATTATGCATCCACATGGGAATAAAGGAAATGGATAATCCCGTCATCATCGGTAGCGAACCAATGACCAGAATAGCGCTGACAATGCCGCCAACCCAAACTTTTCTGACTAACGCTCGATTTTCGGCTTGGCGTGCCTTCTGCTCTGCATCATCGTCTGCGGCAAATAAATCATCATCTTGCATCGGTTGAGCAGAGTATCCCACCGCATCTACCGCATCACAAATTGCTTCTGGGTTAGTTTTTCTGGGGTCATAACTGACAGTAGCTTGCTCTGCCCCAAAGTTTACGCTACACTCATTCACACCCCTGACGGAGCTAATCGCATCTTCAATGATTTTAGCGCAAGAGGCACAACTCATGCCCCGCAGTTTCAGATTTGTGTTTTCCATTGAGTGACTCCTTGACACGCACTAGTATTCGGTCTTCGGAATTCGGCAACTAAGTAACGGAGTAACCCGCGTCGGTAATTGCTTGTTTCACAACCGTTTGTGAAGCTTGAGTCTCAATGCTGACCAACTTAGTTTTGGGATCAGCTTGCACTGTTGCGGTTGGATCAACTGCTTTGAGAGCTTTTGTGATGGTTTCACCACAAGCTGAACATGCCATGTTGGGAACGTTGAGTTGTAAGTTCATGATTCTAATCCTTTTGCGATGAACTATTTTTAGTTTGCAGTCTCCAGCAGACTGGAGAGTCAAGACAGAGCGCAAGCAAATTTTGAAAATCTGTCAAAAGAAAGAACTTATAGTTTAAAGGGTTTCACGAGCAGCAACCCGCACAACAAAGCAGAGAGTAATCACAAGCCGTAGTGCTGGAACTGTGCCTATATCTTATACAGCGGTTTTCAATTGAGTAGACTACAAATTGGGTAAACTAGAGGAGTAGTAAAAATACTCACGATAATGCCTGCTCCCTACTCAAATGATCTACGCCAACGCGTAATTGATGCTTATACAGCGAAGGAAGGGTCACAACGACCACCTTGCAGACCGCTTTAAAGTGAGCTTATCGTTTGTCCAACGGTTGATTCGTCGCTATCAAAACATCGGACAAGTGACTCCAAAACCTCATGCAGGTGGAGCGATTCCTAGCCCCTAAGAGGGGCGCTACGCAAACGGAGAGCTAAGCGCCAGAGGCGCACGCTACGCGAACGCTTAACGCTAAAATAAAAATTGAGAACTTGCCTGCTGTAGAGCAGTTAGTAAATGAACAACCGGATGCCCTACTGTCAGAATTATGTGAGCGTTTAGCCGAACGCAGTGGCATGAGTGTGAGTATATCAACCATGCACCGTGCAGTTCAACGGTTAGAATTGACCAATAAAAAAAAACTTTGTATGCCAGTGAGCAAGACAGTCCACGAATAAAACAGATGCGTTTTAATTATCGGGATTGGGTTTTAGCTGTTGACCCCCACAATTTAATATTTATAGACGAGTCAGGTCTCAACCTGGGAATGACTCGAAACTATGGTCGCGCACCACGTGGTGAACGCTTATACGACTCTTGCCCTAAGAATCGAGGACAAAATATATCATTAATCGGGGCACGCTCGTATGGACGGACTAATTGCTAGTATGAGTATTTCTGGTAGTGTCAACACAGACGTGTTTTTGACCTACGTTCAGGAGGTTCTTGTACCCCAGTTGTGGGTGGGAGCATTCGTCATCATGGATAATTTATCGCTGCATCACGCTCCGGTAATTCAAGATGCTATTGAATCAGTTGGCGCAAAAGTAGTCTTTTTACCTCCTTATTCACCTGATTTGTCTCCCATCGAATTGTGTTGGTCAAAAATCAACCAATGTTTGCGGTCTTTCAAAGCTCGAACCAAAGAAGCGCTTAATCAAGTATTAAACCAAATTGTTACTGAGCAAATCTCATCTGATGATGCTTGGGGCTGGTTCGCTCACTGTGGTCTATTCATCTGAAAACCGCTGTAAAGTCCAGCACGAGGAAACTAGAACACCGATTCAGTCATCGGGGTTGGGCAAACCCAGCCTACGGCTCGCTACGCTAACGACAAGGATGGACAACCCTTGTATTTTTGCGGCCTCCAGTCAACTAGTTTTACCCAAATTCTTGGGTAGGGCCCAACGGGAGAACCAGTCGCCTCAACGGGGGGGAACCCCCCAACGGGAGAACCAGTCGCCTCTGTCGGGAAACCCTCCTGCAGCGCTGGATTCACCGCACGGCGCTGGATTCACCGCAAAAATACACCCAGATTTTGGGTTTTACGAGTAGACATTGTATAGGGTTGTCCATCCAAGGCTCATGGAAAATGAAGCGGAACAAGCTAAAAATCAACTTTGGTTGGAGTAAGGGGACGTTAAGCTACGCTTAACGGTGAATCCAGCGCTGCAGGCTGTGCACTGAGCGCAGTCGTTGTGAGGGTTTCCGCTCTCACGGCGACTGGTGTTCGTGTAGCGTCTTTGCAGGAGATACCCGAAGGGGAGTGAGGTCAAACCAACGTGGAATAGAGGGTTGAACGTTAAGTTGACACCAATGAGGCTACCCGTGCCCCTACCCGTGTACCTCATGCTTTGCGGAAAAGCCCTATAAATTATTCTATTACAAATAGTTACACATTATGTCATATTATTTTAACTGATAGCCCATGCTAACGGGCTGCATGCGTAGAGCATAGGCTTTGCTTTAAAAAAATGTTTAATCATACCATGAGTCAAATTGTTTGGATCGCAAGACACGCCAACCGTCTCGACTTTGTTAACCCTGATTGGTTTCTCACAGCAGAACGACGCTACGATCCACCACTTTCTGAAGATGGTATGGTGCAAGCGCAGCAATTAGCCAATCGGCTCAAGCGAGAACATATTACTCATATTTTTGCTTCCCCCTTCCTGCGGACAGTACAAACAGCAAACGCCGTGGCAGAAGTTCTTGATTTGCCGATAAAACTAGAAACAGGCTTAAGCGAATGGCTGAATCCCGTCTGGATGAAAGAAGAACCACTGCGACTCTTAACCCGAGCATTAGCAGAATTATTCCCCAGAATAGACATCAGCTACACTCCGCGCATTGCAGTAAATTACCCAGAAACTTACGAAAAAATGCAGGAACGTTCGGGACAAACTGCTAGATGCCTAACGACAGAATTCTCTCCAGAAAATATTCTTTTAGTGGGACATGGTGCGTCCGTATTGGGGGCGGCAATAGGTTTAGTAGGTGAAATTGCCAGAACGGAAGTGAAGGCTTCTCTATGTTCTTTAGTAAAAGTTGTGCGTCAACACCCAGAGTGGTTGCTAGAACTAAAGGGAGATACCTCGCATTTAACTCAGGTAGAAGAAGTCATTCGCTTTAACTAAGAACAACTCACATGACATTACTATTGGCAGGAGACATCGGCGGCACGAAAACCATCTTACGATTGGTTGAAGCATCACAAAAAGCTTCATTACACACTATCTGTGAGGAACGGTACCCCAGTGGAGACTTTCCCGATTTGGTGCCGATGGTACAAAAGTTCTTGCTTAAGGCTAACACACAAACTCCAGAAAAAGCGTGTTTTGCCATTGCAGGACCGGTGGTGCAAAATACCGCTAAGTTGACTAATTTAGTTTGGTTCCTTGATAGCGAACGTTTACAACAAGAACTCGGTATATCCCATGTTTCTCTCATCAACGACTTTGCAGCTGTTGGCTATGGTGTTTTAGGTTTAGACAACCAAGATCTGCTAACTTTACAGGCTGGCAAACCCAACCCCGAAGCCCCTATTGCTATTATTGGTGCTGGTACTGGTTTGGGACAAGGATTTTTGATTAAGCAGGGACAGAACTATCAAGTTTTTGCTTCTGAAGGTGGACACGTTGACTTTGCCCCCCGTACCGAATTAGAGTTTCAACTTTTGAAATACCTGCTCTCGAAGCATGATATCCAACGGGTTTCTGTAGAACGAGTCGTTTCTGGGATGGGAATTCTAGCAATTTATCAATTTCTACGAGATCGCAAAATTGCTACTGAATCACCAGAAATTGCCCAAATCATAAGAACCTGGGAACAAGAAGCGGGAAGACAAGAAAAAAGCGTCGATCCGGGTGCTGTGATTGGGAAAGCAGCATTAGAGAAAAGCGATCGCCTTTGTGAACAAACCATGCAGTTATTTGTAGAAGCCTACGCTGCAGAAGCAGGTAATATTGCACTTAAACTTCTACCTTATGGTGGTTTGTACGTTGCTGGTGGAATTGCTCCGAAAATACTGCCTTTAATCCAACAAGACAGGTTCATCCGCAATTTCACTCAAAAAGGTAGGATGCGTCCTCTGCTTGAAGATATACCCGTTTATGTTGTCCTAAATCAACAAGTAGGACTCATTGGTGCTGCCATCTGTGCTACTAGGTTATAACTACTAGTAGCTACAGTTGAAAGTAAGGTAGTAACGGGCTATGTTTCTACCCTACTTTGAATTGATGAAAAAGCACCTGCAAATGCGTCAATCAATTTTGGATTTAGGATTTTAGATTTTGGATTAACTCCACCCTAAAAGTGCTCTGCTTGGAGCGAAACAGAACTCATCTCTAAATTTTTAGATTTACGATTTTGGATTAATTCCGTCCGTCAAGGACGGGGCTTGTACCGAAAGTCAACGCCAAGTACCTCTGTCGGGAAACCCTCCTATGGCACAAAGTGCCACGCTGCGCGAACAGTATTGGCTCCCCAATCTAAAATTGTTTCGGTTAGAGTCACTGCATCGCTAATCAACTATTAGAATTTGGTTAAGTCGTATGCACCTCCACGTTCAAGGGCGCGTTTATAAGCAGGTCGCGCATGGATGCGTTCGACAAATTCCTTGATCTTTGGTCGGTTCTCGACCTGTTCGGGAAGCTGGACGAGCATTTCCAGCGGAAAACTCATTTGGATATCGGCGGCAGTGAATTCTTCGCCTACAAACCATGTACTCTTACGAAGCTCGCTTTCTACGTAGTCATAATGAAGCTTGATCTGGGGGGCGATGAACGCATCTTGAGCGCCGCTGTCCCCTTTCCCAAAATATTTGAAAACTACGTTCATCACCAGCGGTGGCATTGCAGAGCCTTCGCCGTAATGCAGCCAATACGTGTAGCGCAGACGCTCCGGTGTACCCGATGCTGGGACTAACCGACCATTGCCGTAGCGATCCACTATGTATTCGATAATGGCACCTGACTCAGCGATTGTCAGGTCTGCATCTGTGATCACGGGTGACTTGCCGAGTGGATGGATTTGGTACAGCGACGCTGGTGCCAGCATCGTCTGAGCATCGCGTTCATAGTACTTGATTTCGTATTCGATACCTAATTCTTCGAGCAGCCATAGTACGCGCTGCGATCGCGAGTTGTTGAGATGATGGACAACGATCATAAAACCCTCCTCCTAGTGGCTGATTGCTGTTCGATTTCGGCTAATCTGTCACTATTTATTAAAAACAGTTTTTTAGCCTGAATCCCCCAATTGGGTGCTTCGCCAGACAGTTTCCAGCCTAATTTTTTGATTGCATTATGTCACCCTCAGCTTAGCTTGAGACTCTTCTGAAAAATTTATTCTTTAGAGGTCATTTCTAGAAAAAAATTGAAGAAAAGTTCGTAACGGTTGACTTTGTGGACATTGAAATTTTCAGAAAAAGTGCTTTTTGTCAATCATTGCGTTAATAGTCATTGTCAGCCACACACATCCCTTTACATTTAATACCGTTCGTAGCAGTGCGCCGACAATGAGGACATAGAACTTTTTCGTTTTCTGTTTCTTTATTAGTCTTGATACTAGTGCTTGGCGTAAGAAAGTCTTTTTCGGTCTGGATTTTTATAGTCATAAAGTAGTTCTTTTAAGAGGATGTTTTCAAAGTATAGTTTTTGTCATGTTTTTAGCGTAGCGTGCGTTCTTGACGCTTAGGATTTCAGCCTCAACGAAAAATTGAGATTTTGAGTCCAGAAGACACGCTACCTTTGAGGATTCCTCGCAAATCCAACGAATAGTACGAGCGGACTGTGAACGCAAAAGGCAGAGAAGATTCTTCCCGCCTTATTGCTGTCCTAGGATCGCAGCTACCTGTGCTACAGCCTTCCTAAATAGGATATGAACATCATCCTCTTCTTCTGTTTCTTTTCTTTGCGTCCAAAGACAGCGGGAAGCCACTGAGTCCCAAGGGGACACGCTGCGCGTTCGCCCTCTGGGCGTGCGCTTGCGCTTACGTGTCTATGCGCCTTTGCGGTACCCTGCACCGAAGCCCTTCGGGTATCTCCTGCACAGACGCTACTTTGTAAGTCCCAAAGGGACACGCTTACGCGTATCTCCTACGGAGACGCTGCGCGAACGCTCGATTCGTGCGCTTGCGCTTACGCCCAAGCCGCGTGCGCTTGCGCTTACGCAGTCGCCTACGGAGGAGCCAGTACTGCGGGAGGGTTTCCCGACAGCCAGGTATCTGGCGTTGGAAACCCTCCTGCAGCGCTGTCTCACCGCTCCGCGTCTACGTTTTTTTTGTTCACGACTTATCTAGGATTGCTGTATCCCCTAAACTTGATGCGAAGCCAGAAAAGCTTCCACTTCATCTGCTGTGGGTTGAGAGGCGATCGCCCCCGCTTTCATCGTCGTTAATGCCCCCGTTGCACTTGCATATTTCACGATTTTTCTGGCGGTTTCTGAATCGTTTAAGCTTTGAATACCATGAGTCAGCAGCTGGTGCATGAAACCAGCAACAAAGCTATCCCCTGCACCTGTTGTATCAACGACGGAGGGAGAAAAAGCAGGTAATTTACCTTCGTTTTCCCCAAGGCAGTAGGCGCAGCCATGTTCTCCATCAGTTACCAGCACACCGTCAACGGTGCCAAGTCGGTAAGTGATTACCCCTGGATCGGCGGTATCAAATAGCCATTCTGCTTCTTCTTTTGAAAGTTTGATAAAGTCTATATACTTAAATAATTCTTGAATTTTTTGTGGAGCAATGTCAGGATTTGTCCAAAATACCGGACGCCAGTTGACATCGAGCAAAATTTTGACATCATATTGCTCTGCCATTTGAAGTGCGCGGTGAATTGCTTGCCCACTTTCAGGATACGCTAGTCCCAGAGTACCTAAAATCAGAAAATCTGCTGCTTGAAATAACTCCTTCGGTATTTGATCGGCTTTGAGGCGCGTATCAGCAAATTCTGTAGTTTCATAATCTTTAAATCCAGCAAAAGTGCGATCGCCCTCAAGAGAGCGCACAACATTTACTTGCCGCGTTGGTGCTGTAGAATGACGCTGTACTCCAGTTGTAGCTACACCTACTTCTTCTAACAATTCTACCAATTCATTACCTGGTGCGTCCTCACCAACACAACCAATAAATGCCACTGGTGTCCCCAGCTTCACTAAAGCACAGGCGACGTTAGCTGGTGCTCCTCCAGGGTAGGCAGTCCATGACTCAACTTCTTCTAGCTTTCGCCCCAGTTGATCAGCTAAACAATCGAATAAAACTTCACCCAGGCACAAAACACGGGGATTACTCATTGAATTTCAGATTTTGGATTAGGATTTGCCAGTATAAAATCTACAATGATTTGTGTCACTATGTCGGCAATCGTTCATACAATGAAATAGCAATTTCTATGAATCAATTTAGCTATTAACGATGGTGAACACTGCTTATTTGCCATCAGTATTATTTCTATTATTTTAAATTGAAATTTTATAAAAATTACTTATAAATAACTGATTTGGGATGAGGTGAAGTGTAATGGTGTGGGGGGAGCAGGGATAGCGTCCTGATAATTTCGGATTTTCAACCTTGATCTTTTTCTATCTTCTGCTCCGATACTGTAAACCCAACTCTCAAAGAAAAATAGTATTTATGCCTACACTTGAAACATCTACCTACAAAAGAATCTTCTAGAATGGGATAGAGCGATTGAGTACATATACCAAGGAGGAGAAAGTAACTCTATGGCTGGTGGCGAGTCTCAGACCCCCGTTAGTCTGTCAGACAGAGAACTGCAAATTATCGATTTAGTGGCCGCTGGCTTAACTAACCAAGAGATTGCAGGTAAATTAGAAATAAGCAAGCGTACAGTTGACAATCATATCAGCAATATTCTCACCAAAACAGGTACCGACAACCGAGTGGCTCTTGTCCGCTGGGCTTTGCAATGGGGCAAAGTCTGCCTGAATGATGTTAATTGCTGTACTTTACCTCGGCCTGAGCAAAAAGAATAGATAAACTGCTAGTATACTGCCAAGCTCATTTTGACTGGTTACTTATTGTTCTCCTCACAACTTAACGTATAAGTGTAAACCTCTCAAAATCAAGCACCACAGAGTACTCGACTATGTTGTCTTGGGTAGAGGTTGTATTTCCTCAGATTATTCCAACTGTACGCATAAGGACACGAAAAGCGCGGCAGAAAGCGCAACTTTGCTCTTTTTTAAGTTTGTCCACCAGAGCAGAGAAACCAAGCTTTCTTGGCTTTTAAGTGGAAGAACCTTGCCGTTGCTATGTGTCCTTATTAAGATTTTGCCTTTAGTCAATCAAAGAAAACCAAATAGTAAACAAAATTTAGCAACTATCTCCAGGCTAAAACGCTACATTAAAAAGAAATCTCTGTTGGTTTATTAGCTTAGGAAGCAGTGTAGCAATGAATACTTCCGCTTCGGCTATTGGTAGCTTGTCTTTCTATAACTTTTTCAATTCTGATTTTACAGTACCTCAGCCCACACAAGATGCTGATTTACTCAGACAGCTGTCGTTTTTGCCTGGATTAAAAGAAATTTTAATGCTGCGTCAGGTTCATGCTCTAGAACACGCTACAGTTTGGCTTCTGAGTGCATCAAAAAACGTCCAAGCTTCCAAAGGAAGACCAAGACCAAGCAATTTCCAAGTTGACAACGAACTCTTGGGTGGTTTGTCCACCGAGCGGGGATTCTATCTTTATGGTGAAGTTAATATCAGTGATTTGCGACGTGCAGTCACACTCGCCCTACATCGCCTCACCAACGGAGAATGGGACTTGGCTGTACACCCCCGTTGTGGAACAAATGTATCAGTAGAAATGCTGTTGACAGCAGGACTAGCAGTGGGGATGCATCTGCTGCTACCGCGAGGACTAATTGAGCAACTGATAGGTTTGGGAGTGGCGACGACAACAGCGGCTGAACTCGCTCCTGACATTGGTGCTTTAGCACAGCGTTACCTGACAACTTCCATTCCCTTTAACCTCAAAATTGAAAATATTACATATACGCGTGACCTTTGGGGACGAGAGGCGTATTTTGTTCAAGTGCAGTGGCGGGAGTAGGAGGAGGGAGCAGGGAGAAGGGAGCAGGGAGCAGGGAGCAGGGAGCAGGGGGTAGGGAGCACAGGGAGAAATAATTTATTTGTTCATCCCTCTCATCTTCCTATCTCACCATTTTTTATCTCGCCATTTGCTGAGTTTGGGTTGTAGAATCATTGGCTTGTGTGTTGAATATTCTTGTGCTTTATGTCTTTAGACCCTGATTTTGCCATCTTACTGCGTGCTTCGGCTGACCGCTTGTTCTTTTTATTGGAAAAATTCGCTTCTGCACGGGTACTGGTTATCGGAGATTTAACTTTAGACGAGTTTCTCACAGGTGAAGTGGAAAGAGTTTCTCGGGAAGCACCAGTGTTGATCCTGCGCCATGAAACCACCAAGCAAGTTCCAGGAGGTGGGGCAAATGCGATTTATAATTTTGCCCAACTGGGAGCAAAAGTTTTGGCAGTAGGGCTTTTGGGCAAAGATGAACAGGGAACAGCGCTACGTGGTCTTCTGGAAGCTGCGGGAATCAATACTGATGGCGTTTTTGTTGACTCCAGTCGCCCAACAGTGACTAAAACCCGAATTTCTGGTCATTCGCGTCAATCGGTGACACAGCAGATTGTTCGCTTAGACCGAAAGTCGGATGATTTGCCAGACTTAGATTTACAAGTTCAGATATCTCAATATATTAAAGAACGTATTGATGAAGTAGATGCCGTTGTCTGTTCTGACTACGGGGATGGAACTCTAACTCAGCCTGTGATTTCAGCAGCACTGTCTGCTTCTCGAACTATTGTGGATGCTCAAAAACATCTGGAACGGTATCGTGGAGGAACATTGTTTACTCCAAATTTGCCGGAAGCAGAACTTGCTGTTGGTTATGCAATTACTGATGAAGCAACTTTGACTCAAGCAGGACAAGACTTGCTGGCGTTGACGCAGGCGCAACATATACTGATTACCCGTGGTGAGCAAGGGATGAGTATGTTTAACCGCGAGGGTAGCGCATTTCACATCCCAGCTTTTAATCGGACGAAGGTGTTTGATGTCACAGGTGCTGGAGATACTGTAGTGGCGGCGTTAACTTTAGGTTTAACTGTTGGGGCGTCGGCTTGGGAAGCTGCAGTTTTAGGTAATTTGGCAGCTAGTATTGTGGTGCGACAGTTTGGCACCACAACCACAACTCCTGAAGAAATGAGGGTGGCGTTGCAACGGTTGTTGGAGGAAAGTTAATAGCCACTTCATCAGGTTTTGTTTTGGCGGGTGTGGGGCGATCGCCCTCACAGAAATTTTCGGGCAGATTCATGCTGCCAACATTATCTACATGGCGATCGCCTCTTGAACGGTGGTGCACCCACTATCAATCACAAGCTAGCCTCAATTGAAAGCTGACGATATCAAAAACGCAAACCTCGCAGACGAAACAAGCTTTTGCTGAGTAGATATTTGGATGATGTACTGCTCGCTTTAGCCTCAAGAATACCTTGCAATGGGTTTCGGGCTTCGCGATCGCGCTTCTCCCCCAGCCACCACAAAATACCACAGGTTGCGAGAAAAGTTAGCCAAATGATGACAATATGGGGGATGGGAAAAATGCGTAGTAGAACTAGAGTTGTGAAGTAGCCTACTATTGGTAACCAGTAACAAACTGGTGTTACAAAAATGTAATCCCCCACACTCTCAAAATCATTCTTGCGGATGCCATCGATGATCACAATAGGATGCAACATTGCTCCGCATAAGAACAATATAAGTCCACCGCTTGGGTTCTCATTGCTACGCATTTCATGCCAGAAAAAGTAGAAACATATCATTACTAATACGGCTGCAACGACTACAAGCCCATTACTCCAACTTAACAACATAGATGAGTGCAACACAATATTTACCATCTCACCCAGAGCAACTAAGGAGATGATAACGAAGAGGGCGAAGATTAACCGAAGATGCCAACTTGTCTTAAATTCATATTGGATACGTAGAAAGATATTGAGCCAGTCCCTCTGCGTTGGCAGGGTTTGTTTACTATTTCCTTCTATCAAGCGTTGGAGTAAATTACATTTCATATTAGATGTTAGACCAGCCCAAAGAGAACAGCAACGCGGACTTGCCTTGGTGGTTTTGAGAACTTCCTCTGTAAATTGCGTTTGCCAATCAGATAATTGAGGTATTTGAGTTTTTGGTGTAGCTAGTTCACTAGCAGCTTGTTGTAGTGCTATGTCACGTTCAGACGCTTTTTGAGACTTTATATATTCGACTAATTTAGGTACAGAGTCACTAAACAGAGAATCTACTATCCTTACCAATTTTGGTGTAGGTTGTTCTTGTTTGAGGGCGGACAGATCCATTTCCCTCACAAGTTGTATTGAACACAAAGGGATGACAAGTCGCGGATCTAATGCTGGTGGCGTTGCAGGAGCTGTTTCAATTGGCGCTTTCTCCATCAAATAAGCTATCCTACCAGCAATTATTGGCAGAGCTGAATTTGCAGGCTCATTAAAAGGTTCCCAGATCGAATCCAGCTTATCAGCCCGCCGCTGCTCCTCTGTGAGAGTATAATCTCGTAAGACATCTTCTACGTTAGGTTGATGTAGCAAAGCTGCTAAACGCCAAGCTGCCCTACCTGCCTTACTCTCATCTTCTTGCCACAGTAAAGGTACAAGTGCTTTAGCTGCTTCGGGTGTACCAATGGTGAGTAAATCATCCATCGCTTCTACAGAACCGTTTGCAGCTAAAAATGCAAGTGCAGGTACTGCTAAATCGCCCATACGTACTAATGGTGTACGCGCTTCTTGGTGGTTAACATAGCAGTTTGCAAGCCATTGTGCTGCATCAGGTAGGTTAGTGAGAGATAAAGCATTAGCCGCAGCTGTGCGACGGGCTGACTCTTGACTCGTAGCCAGTGTGTTTGCTAAAAACTCTAACACTTCCCTACCACGGGGGCGTGAATCTGCAGCAACAGCGCCAAAAGCAGCTTCTATAGCTGTTGTGTTGCCACCTGTGCCTAGTTGAACTTTGAAGGAATTTATAATTTTTTCGACTAATCCTTGATCTACTTTCTGAGCATCAGCGATGCATTCAAAAGCAGTAATAGGGTCTTGTGTATATATTTTCTGGAGCAAAGCTGTACTATCTCCAGCAAGTCCGCACCAAAGTTTGACTGTCTCACGCCAAGCATCCTTGTCTGTTTGGAAACGAGTGAATAGATCATCGGCTTTATCTATCAATTCAGCAGCAGCGAAGAACTCCTGTAAAGTAAGATGAGCAAATTGATATCTATCACCGCCATCAATCGCCAGTAGTAAGCCGCTACGCTCTACAATTTCGTTTAACAGTGGTGACGCGTCCTGATCTGCTTGGAGGTTCAGTCCAGGAAGCACCTGTCGTACCTGCTCCAACACTGTTATATATTTGATGCTACGCCGGTCTTGCTTTTGATAATTAGCACTGTCTTGGTTGTAAAGAGCTAAGTGCTGGAGTACTAGCCGCTTGTCCCGTGCTTGGAAACGATTGTGTTCTTGATGCCATTGATCTAGCAGAATATCTGTAGATTTGCGATAAAACTCTGCCCGCGAGTGAGGTAGTACAAAAGGGGTGTCTGTGTAGAGATAAGCAATAATAGTTAGCATGAGCGGATTACGTGCTAAAGCCATAATTCGCGGTCGATCATGCAACGTATGCATGAGTTGCTCAATCGACTTATCTGTTGGCATATCTCGCTTCCATGAACCCAAGAAGTGGCGAATTTGTTGATCGCTGAATTCCACAACTTCCAGTGTCCGGTTGACTACATCAGCAAATTCACCTCTGTAAACTGCTGTACGACAAGTTATGACAACGCGACATTTTGGATGCTTGTCTAACAGATCCCTAATTTGCTGTACGACTCGCCAGCGATCGCTACTGTTAACTTCATCAAGACCATCCAACAGTAGCATGAGTGTGCCTTGCTCTAAACTGTGGGAGACAAACCGTTCAGCATGGGGAAAGTTATCCCGTGCTAAAGCATCTACCAAGTACTGTTCTACTGAATTTTGTGCATCGCTGAGTCGGTGGAGTTCCAATAAAACTGTTATTGGTTGTTCTGGCAAATTCAAACGACCTTCAGCATAGCTAAGAGCAAGATGCTTGAGTAGCATAGACTTTCCAGAACCCGGATCACCTATAACCATGAGTCTGCTATACTCACTGACAGCATGGAAAGCATCGATTTGTTCAGTATTCGCAGTCCCTTTAACCTTGAGTGGAACGTAGACCTCACGTATGTTCAAGGGTCGATTTTGTCGAAAGGGGATGTGCAACTGCTGATACTTCTCAATCAAACCTTGTTGATAATGTCGTAAGGCTATTCCACGGAAAAATCGGTTTCCAGCAAACTTGTTATAAATCCAAGTGCTTATGGCGTTAAATAATTTGCTCACGAATCCTTGCACTGCTTCTTTTAAAAGAAACAAGATTAAGAAAACAAAAGCTGCAATCCAACCCAAACCCCAGAGCAATTGATCGTTGATTTTCTCCCAAAGATTAGACTTTTTTGCCTCCTTGAGCCTGTTGTATTCCTCTTCATAGGTTTTCGCTATTTCTTGAGGAGTCAGTTCCACTATGTTGTCTTGAAATTGTTTGACTACAAACTCTGTTTTCAGGGAACTGTCACTATCCACATGGCGCTTAGCGTACTGCTTAATCTCTGTTATGACTGCGTCACGGGAAGTTGGTGTAGGAGTCTGAGTATAAGTGGGTACTGCTGATGCATACAATATAAATAATATCAAGGCTAATGCCAAAAGATTTGGAAGTAGTCGATTAATGATAAAAGGAAACTTTTGTCGCTGAGGGCGCTTTTTAAGCTGAAGTCGTTTCACCACCCTGACTCCTTACGTTTATCATGAGATCATGAGATACATTCAACACCAGCACCCTAGATTCCGGAAACGGATAGACTTTCATCACAGGTGATGTGTCCCGACGAGCGCTCATAGCCCTAAATTTACATTCAACAAAAAACTTGCTACTGAGGCTTTGAAGATTATCCCTTAATTCTTGATGAATGCGTTGGCTTAGCAAGCCGCAGGCATCACCCCAAATGAGCAATTAGCCAGTATTAATGAGCCAGCACAGAAATTTACTGACCTTACTTAACTTTTAAAAATGGGCGGTACTGGACTCGAACCAGTGACATCCTGCTTGTAAGGCAGGCGCTCTACCAACTGAGCTAACTGCCCGCTGTTGCACACAAAACTAATGTTAGCACACCCATTTTGAAAAAGCGATAGTCTTATAAAAAATTTTTTGCCTTATTCTGCATCTGTTGGATTGAATTGCGACTCGGACAGCAAGATACTGGTTAGCAATGGCTTGGATATTTTTGAATTTTGTTAGCGTAGCGGGACGCAGTCCATTTTGAACTTTGAATTGTTTATGCCCTCTGGTCGGACTCATGATCGCATTACTCTCTGGGCTTTGCCGTTTGTAACTGGTGTTGCTTTTTGGCTAACCAACAGCGGTAACTTGACTTTGTTGGTTACTGGCGGGTTTCTGTTCGGAGGGCTGATGTTCGGTCCTGACTTGGATATTTACTCTCGCCAGTTCCAACGCTGGGGTTTTTTCCGTTTTATTTGGTTACCTTATCAAAAAAGTTTACGCCATCGTTCTTTGTTATCTCACGGACCAATTATTGGTACAACGCTGCGTGTCCTTTATCTGGGCTGTTTGGGAGCAATAGTAGCAATTTTCACTTTGTTGATTGTCGAAAAGCTGTGGAATGTGCAGTTCAATTGGCAGATGACAGGGGAAACTGTAAAATTCACGATCGCTCACTACAGTATGGAATTTCTTGCTTTATTTGTCGGGCTGGAAGTTGGTGCGATGAGCCATTATCTTAGTGACTGGGGAGGTTCAGCTTATAAGCGTTTTCAAAAGCAGGGAGTTCGCGGATTGCTGCCGCGTGCGAAAATGAAGAAACGTAAAGTGACGAGTCGTGGTAATGGGAGTAAAGTCAAACCAAGAAATAGCCGCCGCACAAAGTCATAGATAAATTGTGAGGTAGGATCGGAGCCTGCTGATTAAACTCGTTTCCAGCCTCAGGCTGGAAATGCCAGCGACGAGGCTCTGCCTCGATCTGAAATACCGGAGGCGGAGCCTCCTAGTAGTGCATTCCCTGGCTGAGCCAGGGAACGAGAAATATCTTTTTACACATTTGGGATGCTCCTAAGAATAAGATTTACAACCGCAGAGGACGCAGAGGACGCAGAGCTTTTATTAATTATGGAAACTAATCAAACCGAGAGGAACGCTGAGACTTTGGTGGCGTTGCAAAAATTAATTGATGTGGTGGCAAAGTTACGTTCTCCTGATGGGGGTTGTCCGTGGGATTTGGAGCAAACTCCTCAAACGCTGACACCATACGTGATAGAAGAAGCTTACGAAGTTGTAGATGCGATTAAGAGTGGGGATCAAGATGCGATCGCAGAAGAATTAGGTGACTTACTCTTACAAGTTGTCCTGCAAGCACAAATCGCCAGCGAATATGAACAATTTTCTTTGAAGGAAGTAGCCGAAGGGATTTCACAAAAGCTGATTCGCCGTCATCCTCATGTCTTTGGTGATGTGTCGGTGCAAAGTGTTGATGATGTGCGGCGAAATTGGGAAGAAATTAAAGCTGCGGAGAAAGGAGAAACATCTGCGGGTACTCAAAAACTGAGTTATAAACTCAGTCGTTATACAAAAAAGCTTCCTCCGTTAGCAGCGACGATGAAGATTTCGCAAAAGGCGGCTGCTGTTGGATTTGAATGGGAAAATATTGATGGGGTGTGGGACAAGTTCAATGAGGAATTGACGGAATTTAAGCAGGCGTTAGCCGAGGAAACACCAGAACGACAACAAGCTGAGTTGGGTGATTTGATGTTTTCTCTTCTGCAGGTTGCTCGTTGGTGTAATCTTGATCCGGAAGCTGCTTTGCAGGGAACAAATCAGCGGTTTATTCAGCGTTTGCAAAAGATGGAGGTGTTTGCTGAGCGTCCTCTTTCTGATTACACTTTAGAGGAATTAGAAACGCTGTGGCAAAAGGCGAAAGTCCAACTTGCACAGGAAGAGTAAAAATCTGGTTTCAGGGTATTTGAAATCGCAGAGAAAAACAGATAGATACAGATAATTTAAACGTAGTTTTTTAGTATGACTATTTCTGTTGAGAATTCATTAAACCTAATTGCAGCGGCTAAAAAAACTAGACAAGCTGCACTCAAGCTAGCTGTTCTCTCAACTGAGGGGAAAAATCAAGCAATTGAGGCGATCGCTCAAGCTTTAGAATCTGCCAAAGATGAAATTTTACAAGCTAATGTTGCTGATTGTGAAAGAGCTATTACAGATGGAATTGCTAAGCCACTTTATAAGCGTTTGCAGTTAGATGAATATAAGTTAAGAGATGCGATCGCTGGGGTGAGAGATGTCGGCAAACTCAGTGATCCGGTTGGGGCAGTGCAGATTCACCGTGAACTCGATCAAGGGTTAATCTTGAAGCGAGTCACTTGTCCTTTGGGTGTGTTGGGTGTCATTTTTGAAGCACGTCCGGAAGCCGCAATTCAAATAGTTACTCTTGCTATCAAGTCGGGAAATGGTGTGATTCTCAAAGGTGGGAAAGAAGCGACTCGTTCTTGTGAAGCAATCGTCAAGGCGATTAAACAAGGACTTTCTCAAAGTGCTGTTCATCCAGATGCAGTGCAGTTGTTAACAACACGAGAAGAAATTTTGGAACTTCTCAAATTAGATAAATATGTGGATTTAATTATTCCTAGAGGTTCTAATTCTTTTGTGAGATTTGTGCAGGAAAATACTCGTATACCTGTATTAGGTCATGCTGATGGAATTTGTCATCTATATATAGATCAAGCTGCAGATTTAGAAAAAGCGATCGCAATTACAGTTGATGCCAAAACTAACTATCCTGCTGCTTGTAATGCAATTGAAACTTTGTTAGTTCACGCTAGTATTGCTCCCAAAATTTTACCAAAAGTTGCTGAGGCTTTGGGAAAACTCAATGTGGAATTGAGAGGGGATGAACGTACTCGCGAAATTCTACCAGAGATTGCAGCAGCAACGGAAGATGACTGGGAGACGGAATACTCTGATTTGATTTTGTCGATTCAAGTTGTGGATTCATTGGAGGATGCGATCGCCCACATCAACAACTATGGTTCCAAGCACACTGATGCTATTATCACTGAAGATCCAGAAGCTGCCCAAACTTTCCTAGCGCTGGTGAATGCAGCCGGAGTTTACCACAACTGTTCTACCCGATTTGCTGATGGCTTCCGCTATGGTTTCGGTGCAGAAGTTGGGATTAGTACTCAACAAATGCCTCCTCGTGGTCCTGTTGGTTTAGAAGGTTTGGTAACATACAAATATCAGATGATTGGCAATGGTCATATTGTGGCTACTTACACAGGTGCAAATGCCAAGCCCTTTACTTTTAAAGATTTGGTATGAAGAAATGCTCTGTAGACACTAAAATGCACTGTTCTCTGAGTGTTTTGTGTGAAACTGACTAGCGAATACACATGGTTTGGGAAAAATTACATTGGTTTCAAATTGCTTTACGAGTGCGAGGCTCAGTCTTTCCTGTTATATTACCTCGCATTCTTTTATTTAGTGGATTTGGAGTGGTTATATCCATAATCCACTCTTACGCGTTTTCTCTACCAGAGCAAGTTGGAGATATTACAACCAATGTCGCTTTTAATCTTGTGTTAGGGTTATTGCTAGTTTTTCGTACTAACACTGCCTACGAACGTTATTGGGAAGGTCGAAAAACTTGGGGTGGGATAGTCGTTAATTCTCTAAATTTAGCCAGGAATATTCAGCTATCAATTTTAGAAAAGGAACTTATAGACAAAGAGAAAAAAGTTGCCTGTCTACGGTTATTAAGTGCTTTTGCAATTGCGACTAAATTGCATTTACGTCAGTTACCAGAAAGAAAGGAACTGAAACTTTTTCTGACAGAATCGCAAGATTTACAATTAAAGGATGTGCAAAATCCTCCCTTGAAGATTGCTGTTTGGATTGGAGAATATCTCAAACAGCAACAAATTAACGATTGCTTGAGCATGGAAGAATTGGTGTTTATGAATAGTTTATTGAACAACATGGTAGAGTCATTAATAGGGAGTGAGCGTATTTTAAAAACACCAATGCCCTTAATTTATGCTATTTATTTGAAGCGATTATTATTGATGTACTTTCTTGTATTACCTTTGCATTTAGTTAGTACTTTAGAGTGGTGGACTGTGCCGAGTGTAGCGTTAATAAGTTTTACTTTACTTGGAATCGAAGAGATAGGTAATCAATTAGAAGATCCTTTCGGGTTCGATTTATATGATTTGCCCTTAGATGATATTTGTCAGACGTTAATTAAAAATATAGAAGATTTGATGGATGAGAGTGAAAATACTTTGATTTGTCAGACAGAATCATTTTTGCCAAGTTGAGCATAAGAATTACTTTTTATAAAATAAAATTCTGGTTCCTGACTCCTGAATTCTGTTTGATTAAAAACTTGTCAGCGTTGAAGAAGAACACATAGGTCAGAACGCAGAACCCAGCAATATGATTGGATCGGTGCAGCACCCAACCAATTGAATACAACGCTCTTATCCTGCACCAGGGTTACCCTTCGACAAAGCTCATTAAAGCCCTCACTTCGACCACGCTCAGTGCACAGCCCGCAGTACTGGCTCCCGTATAGACGGTGGGGTTTTAAACCCAAAGACTTCCGTTCGGTGAACTCTACAATTTATGCGCTTGTCTTTCTTTGTTATTCTGATTCCTGAGTTCTGAGTTCTGAGTTCTTTTTGATAAAAACTGACAAACCATAAAATATATTACAAAATATTATTATCCACTGGTTTAAGCAAAGCTTGTTGTACTCAAGCCAATGAAAGACGAGGAAAAGACAACAGAGGAGTTGATTGAAGAGTTAAGTGCACTGCGCCAAAAGCTTTCTCAATTAGAACAAGTAGCAGTTCAACAACAGCAGGCTCAAGAAGAGCTGCAACAACAACGCGAATGTTCTCGACGCCAAGTTCAAAAAGAGCAAGCTCTGAATCGAGTGATTCAAAGTATTCGTAATTCTCTGGAGTTAGAAAGAATTTTTTCCACAGCGGCTTATGAGATTACTCAGCTTGTGAGCGCTGATCGAGTTGAAATTGTGCAATACATACCTGAACAGCAACTATGGCTGAATGTTGGTGATTATCGTCGAACTCCAGATTTACCAAGTGCTTTGGGGGTGGAAATTCCCGATGCTGATAATGAAGTTGCCGCCCAACTCAAGCGATTAGAAGTTGTTATAATTGAGGATGCCAGTACTTGTTCAGATCAAGTCAACCGCAGCTTGGCCGAAACTTATCGGGGAGCATGGTTGCTGGTACCGGTGCACTTTGGCTCTACTATTTGGGGTAGTGTTAGCCTAATCAGAAATAATCACTCTTTATCTTGGCAGCAGGAAGAAGTGGAATTAACTTGTGCTGTGGCTGATCAATTGGCGATAGCCATTCACCAATCCACCCTCTTATTACAGCTACAAACCGAACTGAGCGAACGTAAAAAGGCGATTATAGCGCTTCAAGAAAGCGAAGAACGATTTCGCACGATGGCAGACATAGCCCCTGTGATGATATGGATGGTTGGGACTGACAAGCTTTGTAATTATTTTAATAGGGTTTGGTTGGAATTTACTGGACGCACACTGGAACAAGAACTAGGTTACGGTTGGGCAGAACTTCTCCATCCCGACGATTTACAACTTTGCTTAGAGATTTACACAACCGCATTTGATGCTCGCCGAAGCTTCACTATGGAACATCGCTTCAGGCGTTTTGATGGTGAGTATCGTTGGTTCTTAAATACAGGTACCCCAAGGTTTCATTCAGACGGTAGTTTTGCTGGTTACATTGGTTCCAGCATCGATATCACAGAGCAAAAGCAGATGCTTGAAGCATTGCAAGACAGCGAAGCACGATTGAGGTTAACTCTAGACGCAGCTCACATGGTGATTTGGGACTGGAACATTTTGACCAATAATATTGTGTATGATAACTCAATGCTACCCCTGTGTGGTCTTTCGTTAGGTTTAAATGAGCATACATTTGAAGCTTTTCTCGATGCTGTTTATTTTGAAGATCGCGATCGCGTCGTTGCTGCCATAACAGATGCTATTGAAAATAAGAAAGAGCATGAAGTTGAATTTCGATTCGTATCACTTGATCGTGCGTTGCGTTGGATAGGAGATAAAGGGCAAGTCTACTATGATCAAACTGGGAAACCAGTACGTATGGTTGGTGTAGGAATAGACATCACTGAGCGTAAAGAAGCGGAACACAAAATCCGCGAACAAGCGGCTTGGCTTGATGTTGCGACAGATGCCATTATAGTCAGAAATTTAGAAAACAAAATAGTCTTTTGGAACAAAAGTGCTGAACGACTTTACGGTTGGAAAGCAAAAGATATTTTGGGTAAAAATGCTAATGATATTTTGTATAAAAAAATTTCGTCCCAACTAAAAGAGGCTTTGTCTCAAGTTAACTTGACAGGCGAGTGGTATGGTGAATTGAGCCAGATCCGAAAAGATGGCAAGGAACTCATTGTTGAAACTCGCTGGACACTCGTGCGTGATGAACACGGAAACCCAAAATCAATTTTGAGCGTAAAAACTGACATTACAGAAAAGAAAAGACTTCAGACACAGTTTCTTCGTGCTCAACGACTGGAAAGTCTCGGTACGCTTGCGAGCGGTATTGCTCACGATCTTAATAATACACTAGCTCCCATGCTGATGTCCGCTCAGCTTTTGCGCATGAGAATTTCCGATGAGCGGAACCAGCAGCTCCTCCAGACATTAGAAACGAACGCTCAACGTGGTGCAGCTATGGTTAAGCAAGTGCTATCGTTTGCACGCGGTGTCGAAGGTAAGCGCACAATTTTACAAATCAAGCATTTGATATCGGAAATTGAGCAGTTTGCTAAGCAGACATTTCCTAAATCTATAGAATTTTGTACTGATATCGCACCAAATCTTTGGACTATTTCTGGAGATGCAACACAACTGCATCAGGTACTGATGAATCTAGTTATTAACGCTCGCGATGCGATGCCAAAAGGTGGAGTTTTGAGTATTTATGGCGAAAATTTCTTTGTTGACGAAAACTATGCCCGCATGAATCTTGATGCAACTGTTGGACCTCACATTGTCATTACCGTTAAGGATACTGGAATGGGTATGCTTCCAGAAGTCTTGGATAGAATTTTTGAGCCTTTCTTTACAACTAAAGAGGTTGGAAAAGGTTCAGGATTAGGTCTTTCAACAGTACTTGGTATTATAAAAAGCCATAACGGTTTTATCAGTGTTTCTAGCAAAATTGGTAAAGGAACACAATTTAAAGTCTTCTTAAAAGCAGTTTTAGAAAACCAAACGTTCTCAGAAGAGTCTTTTGAATTGCCTATGGGAAATGGAGAATTGATTTTGGTAGTTGATGATGAAGCTGAAATTCGAGAGATTACCAAAATCACGCTGGAGAACTACAACTATAAAATTTTAACCGCTTGTGATGGCATTGAAGCACTTGCATTATATGCTCAAAATCCAGAAAACATTAAAGTCGTATTTGTAGATATGATGATGCCAGATATGGATGGTTTAACCACCATTCGTGCTTTACTAAGAATAAATCCATGCATCAAAATTATGGCTGCAAGTGGACTTACAGACAATAATAAATTGATACAGAACCTTGATGTTGAAATATTTTTGTCTAAGCCTTACAATGTAAAACAATTGTTACAAGCATTGCACAAAATCTTAAACTAATGCTTTTAGCAAAGCTTGTAGTTTGAGTTGAACTTCTGCAAGTTCTCTGTCGGGATCGGAACCAGCAACGATACCAACACCGGCGTAGAGTCTGGCGCGATCGCCATCTATAAGTGCTGAACGAATTCCAACAATAAACTCACAGTTTCCCTCCAAGTCTACCCATCCCAGCGGCGCAGCATACAAACCTCTTTCAAAGCGCTCAAAACGACGGATTTCACGATAAGCAACTTCTTGGGAAGTACCTCCAACTGCTGGTGTAGGATGCAATTGAGCAACTATCTTTAAAGGATGGACATCAGCTGGAACTAACGCGCTGATAGGTGTCCACAAGTGCTGAATATTAGATAATTGTCGCAAGCGGGGTGCTAAAACTTGAGGTAGCAAACCCAGTCGAGAAAGACGTTGAGTGATAAAATCAATCACTAACGAATGTTCGTGTCTTTCTTTATAACTATTAAGCAAACGACTCGCATGAGCAGCATCTTCACCAGGTGTTTTACCCCGTGGCGCAGATCCAGCCAAAGCATCAGTCATTAGGTGTTGTTCCTGGATGTTAATTAAACGTTCCGGACTTGCCCCGATAAAATTCTGTCCTTTGCCATTACTATGAGAAAAGACATAACAGTTAGGATGCAACTGTCTCAGATTATTTAGAGATTTTATGACGTTCAAATGACCATTTGATCTAACATCTAGGATATCCGCCAAGACAACTTTAGTTAAATCCTTAGACTCGATTTTTTCCAAAGCTGACAAAACTGAAGACTTGAAATTTTGAGGATTTGCAATAGATTGATTACTAAATTTCGGCAAAGAGTAATCAAGAGTTTGCGAGTTGGATTCTAAAGAATTGATAATTTCTAGTTTTTTCGATAAACTTTGCAATATTCTTGGAATATTTGTGTCAGTATTGATAATTGTATTAAAAACCAACACGCAGCGCTCATTTTTCACAGCTACTTGCCAACGTGGAAGAAAAACGGTAGCAGCAGAAAATGGATAATCTGGTTGGGTATTTTGATCAAAAAAACTAAAACTACATAAAAATCGAGTTCCCAAAAAAGCTTGATTCGTTCTAGAAAAGCTAGTTATATTTTGAACACATTCTTTGATGAACTCTTCCGATTTTGCAAAACGGTCTTTCCCTGCAAGTTCTATTTTCGCGACAGCATCAACAGCAGCCAGAGCTTCCTTTTGTCCTTTCTTTTCCCAATAAAAACTAACTTGATTTGGCTGTGCTAATTTATCAAGTACAACCAAAGGGTCAACCCAGTCAATATCTAGCGCCAAACTTGCAATTTGCGTGTAATTATTCTTAATACAGTTTTGTTGAACAGCTAAAAGAAAACGGTATAGTTCCTTATTATAAACAAAAAAGTCAGCATTACATGAAGAAACTGTCATGGATCTAGAAAGAGTAAATTTTTTTTAAGTTAACTTCCAAAAGAATGATATTTCGTGGTCGTATTTTTACAAGTAACACAAAACAGTTACCTTTTTACCTGCACTAGCTTCTAATGGCGTATCGATTTGAGTTTCGTCCTTATCAGCAAAAATTTGCAACTCCGCTCATGACAAGTCATGGTAGTTGGGATATCCGCGAAGGAATTATTCTTCGTCTCACCGATGAAACAGGAAAAATCGGCTGGGGGGAAATTGCACCCATCAGTTGGTTTGGTTCAGAAACTCATGAACTTGCTTTAGAATTTTGCCGTCAGCTTCCAAAGGAGATTACACAAGAGACGATTTTCTCTATTCCTGACGAGTTACCCTCGTGTCAATTTGGATTTGAGTCTGCTTGGGAAACGATTAACACCCTCGCCCGCCCGGAAATTAATTTCGGGACTAATAGCCCAAGTCCATTAAAATGGACAACAAACTTTTCGCAGTCGTCTTTAGATGACTTGGATTATCAGCCTGGAGTTTTAAACTCTAGGCGGTTGTTGGGATTGGTACAAGATCACAGAAAAATTGAGACATTAAGCTATAGCGCTTTACTACCAGCTGGGGAAGCGGCGCTAGAGGCTTGGCAAAAGCTGTGGAAGGAGGGATATCGTACTTTTAAATGGAAAATTGGTGTCTATGCCATTGGTCAGGAACTAGAAATTTTTAAATTACTCTGTCAAACTTTACCAGCTTCTGCAAAACTACGATTAGATGCCAACGGCGGACTTAGCTATGAACAAGCTCAGTTATGGCTCGGAAATTGCGATAATATCAAGGCAAATGAAGAAATTTTCCAAAGAATTGAATTTATTGAGCAGCCTTTATCTGTGGATCAATTTGCGGCGATGTTGGAGTTGAGTCATTGTTACCAGACGGCGATCGCCTTAGATGAATCTGTCGCCACACTCAACCAACTCACCACATGCTTCCAACAAGGTTGGCGAGAAATTTTTGTGATTAAGCCTGGGATAGTCGGTTCGCCTTCCCGTCTGCGTCAGTTTTGTCAACAGCATAAAATCGATGCTGTGTTTTCATCCGTGTTTGAAACTGCAATTGGTAGACAAGCCGCACTCCAGATCGCAGCCGAATTATCTCAGCAGAATAAAGCAGTCGGTTTTGGTGTCAACCATTGGTTTGCTCAACAGGAGACAACGCCGGAAGAATTATGGAAAAAACTTTAGAAAATTTTGTGCAAGATGCATCTCGTCAGCCTCTCTCCAATGACTGGCTCATTTGTCATGATAGCCATTTATTTGCTCAATTAACCCAACAACTTTATTTAGAATTAACCCAGTTTTCATACTATCGAGGCACACCAATCAAAATTCTTTTAGCCGAACGTGAACCAGTGCGGTTTTTAGCAAGTTTTCTCGCGGCTTGTGCTGCTCGTTGTCCAGTTTTTCTTTGTAACCCCGACTGGACAAAACAAGAATGGCAACAAGTTTTTGATTTAGTAAACCCAGATTTAATTTGGGGATTAGGGACTAAGAATTGGGGACAAGACTATTCCAAATTAAAAAATCCGATCATTCCATCTCCTGATTCAGGACTGATCATGATTCCCACAGGTGGATCATCAGGAGAGATTAAGTTTGCCATTCACACCTGGCAGACTTTAATCGCATCCGTGCGAGGATTTACAGAATATTTTTTGATTAATCAGGTTAATTCTTTTTGTGTCTTACCACTCTATCACGTCAGCGGGTTAATGCAATTTATGCGCTCCCTTACGACTGGTGGAAAACTCGTTATTCGGTCATTCAAAGAAGTCGAATACCGTCAACTAAACAGTATAGAATTATCCAAATTCTTTATTTCTTTAGTACCAACACAGTTACAGCGTCTGCTACAAAAACCAGAATTCACTCAGTGGTTATCTCAATTTCAAACTGTACTATTAGGAGGTGGAGCAGCATGGAATGAACTTTTTGAAAAAGCAAGATATTACAATATTCGCTTATCTCCCACCTATGGTATGACGGAAACTGCCTCCCAAATTGCCACCCTCAAACCAGATGAATTTCTTAATGGTAAAGAGAACTGTACTCAAATTCTCCCCCATGCCTCTATTAAAATTCGCAATCAGCAAGGCGAGGAATTGAATTCAAATCAAATCGGAAACATCACAATCTATTCTCAAGCTCTCGCCCTAGGATACTATCCTAACACTTGGGAGAATCAGGCTTATTTACAAGTGGATGATTTGGGTTTCTTAGATAACAAAGGTTATTTACATATCGTCGGACGTAACAGCGACAAAATTATTACAGGCGGTGAAAATGTCTATCCAATAGAAGTTGAATCTACCATTAGAGCAACAGAAATGGTAGTAGATGTTTGTGTCATAGGCATACCAGATAAACTCTGGGGACAAGCAGTCACAGCAATTTACATTCCCAAAGACTCAAATACCTCTGATATAGAAATCAGAAATTTGCTCAAAGATAAACTCAGTAAATTTAAAATTCCTAAAAATTGGATTCCTGTACAAACCTTACCTCGTAACTCCCAAGGTAAAATCAATCGCCAAGAGCTACAGCAAATAGCCACAAAATTTATTCAAACTAGCCTCGCTGATTAAACAGATAAATTGCAGCATCCCAATGCGTGTGAAAGTAGTGCGAGCCGGAAAGGTCGCTAGTCATTGTACAACATTTGGGATGCTACCAGAAAAATTGGAAAATCAAAATCTCTTTTAACTTTTGAGTGTTGACTTTTTAAATAACCTCTCTTGACTTTCTTCTCTCTGCGCTCTCTGCGCCTCTCTTGTTCATCTCCAACCATTCCTTCATATTTTCTGGTAACTCTGTTTTCGTTCTGCTACTTGTCTCAATACAAACGTGCCTAGTCACTGCCTTACCAGCGATCACCTCACCAACTATCACCTCAGAAGCCACTTCAAATTTGTCAACACTAAGCTGTTGAGGCATTAACCTAATAACCAAATTGTCTCCACAATATAGTGGACGAAAAAAGTCCACATTAGCATGAACAATTGGAAAAGCTACAGAAGGATTCGTGAAAAAATCTTTGAGATTAATGCCAGAGATAACTAGAGACTCTTCATAAGCCTCATGACAAATACTCAAGAGATTAGCAAAGTAAACTACCCCAGCAGCATCAGTGTCTTGAAAGCGAATGGTGCGGTTATATATAAAGGCCATAATTCAAGCCAAAGTTCAAACCAAAGTTCAAAAAAATATAGCAAACAAATAGCCTGCTACAGTAAACAATTTTACACCGCAATCATCTGTTTTATAGCATTTGCCAGGTAGATTAGGACATAAACTAACGAGAAAATACGGACACCACGAGATTATGAAGCCTATTCCCCTTTTCCTGTTCCCTGTTTCCTGCGATGCACTGAGCGTGGTCGTTGTGTTCCCTGTTCCCTGCTATATCAGTTCAAGGGGTAATAAATATCCTCAGAGCAAGGATTGAGGTAAGGACGCTGTAAATCAATACCAAGCCGAGTAAAATGTGAGTCAATTGCCTTCATCCGCTGATCAGTTGAATCGTTATCTTGTTGCCAAACTTCCAACAAAGCATTCGCTACGATTTGACAGCGGTTCATCCCAAAACTTTCCTGTGCAGCAAATTTTTGACTAAGTTCTTCAGCTAAACTCAACCCAGGTGCTAAAAACTTGGTAAACAAGGGGATTTCTGTGTGGAAATGAGATTGATGTTCTGCATAGACACTTCTTAGGACTTTTCGCACTGCTGGATAGTCTTCACGTTCAAAGGATAGCACTCCTGAATCATAGCGCCCATAAGCAGCCCGATTGTGTAACACCTGAAAACAAAAAGGAATTGCAGCAGCGTTCAATTGTTGTGTCAGGCTATCCATAAGGGCTAAGGCACCCATTGGAGTAACATTAAAGTAAATTCGCCCTGCCCCCAAATCAGTATCCGGGTTAGTCTGCAAATCCTGTCCGACATTGCTAAGCGCTATGTAAAAGCCGTTTTGTAGTCGATTTTTAGGCATCCATATATTTATCAAATCTCCTACCTTGGCAGTTGGCGTTGACGGTTCTAGATTGTGATTGTACTCAACATACAACGTCAAACCACCTTTGCTCACTGCAATACTACCATCTGGTTCCCGTCGCAACAATTGCCAATCAGGATCAAAGTAGCCTATTCCATGATTACTGGTATGTAGTAACTCGTAAAATTGCCAATCCATCTCTAAGATAGAATGGCTTTCTAAGTTTTTATGTGGCAAATCATGACCGACATCACTACTGAGTGACAACGTGGTTTGCAGAGAACCATTGTAATAAATACCGTGAACAAAATTCCGCAATAGTAGAGCAAGATACTTGTGTTGTAATGCTGGCGAATTTTGTCGAAATCGCTCTGCTATTTTAGATGGTAGGGCAAACGGTTGATATTTTGGATGGCGAATGCAAAAGTTGGATTGAATTTCGATATTGGTAGCAATATCCAATAGACAATTTAGCAGTGGTTTGGTAGAAGACTCTAGCATTATCAGTTACCAGTTATCAGTTATCAGTTACCAGTTATCAGTTATCAGTTATCAGTTATCAGTTACCAGTTACCAGTTATCAGTTACAACAGAAAATACGGATATGTTTCTTCTGTTTACTGTTCACTGTTCACTGATTTCGCTGTTCACTGTTTTAACAACCGCGCAGACGAGTTTTGTTATAATAAAGACGAAGCAAATTCTTCTGTTTTTTTGGATAATGAAGTTGAACAAATTTTGCAAACAGCTTTAGGATTTCTGACTCTGTGATCCCAAAAACAGTCAATACAGACTCTTGTGGTCTACTGAGTAAGCTTTGAGCAAATTTGAACATACAAATACTGGAGTTATCAAAGTATTTGTGAAAGTTTATTTTTTCCTTGATTCGATGAAGTAGAACTAAACCCGCAAATTGGATAACTCGTTGAACAAATTCACAACGATACTCAAGAATCACTGGAAAAGTATCAAGATAAGCTATAATAAGAGTTAGTAGTGAAGGTTGGATAACTTCCAATGGAATCGCTGCCAGAAGTAATGACTCTTCTAACTCAAGAGTAGGATCTACGACTAGGCTTTCTAACCAAAGCGTTAAGTAGCTTGCCACTAAAGTTCCCAAATCAAAAGCTGGATCTCCCCAGGAACAAGCTTCCCAATCAATGAGTCGTATAAGACAGTTGTCTAACTTCTCCCATCTTGAATGCACTAAAACATTTTCCAATTTCAGATCATTATGAGTTAAGCAGCAAGGATTCCATTCATACGCCAATTCTGCAATTGCTGCTTCTAGACTCTCATAACGTTGATAAAGAGTGTAGAATTCCAGCGCCTCTGTAGGAACATTGCCAAAAATTTCCGGTTCAATTGACCCTATCCCTTGCGCTGGATTATAAAATTGATAGCGAAACTGTCCTTCAGGAGCAGTTGCCATAAAATCACGATACTCCGGGCGGTTGAAAGTGGCACGATGTAGTGATCCTAAACTAGTACCAATAGCGCTTGCGATCGCTTTTGGAAAATGCAAATTTTTTTGATAAAAACTTGCGAGTTCAAAATACTCCTTGAGGTAGTGACGAACAAGAATAGATTCTTCTTGCTCAAAATGCACTACCAAAGATGCCGCAGCAGAAATATTTCCTAACACTGGAAACTGCTGAAGTAGTTGATGAAACAACCACTCATTCCAAAACTCATGTGGATTTTCGTTATTATCAACACATCGTTCTTGCTTAACCAGTAGCTTCTGATTTCCAGGCAGAGTAACTAGTAAATTTAAATTTTTTTGACTCGTTTGCGGGAGTTCAGAATAGGAATTTGTACCTTCTTCTGAGCTACACAGACCTGCTTGATGCAGATAATGAATAACATTATGAGAAGACAGTGAAAGTACCATGTCTTATTTCCTAAAGCGTAAAATTGTTCCTGAAACCACTATTTCAGTATTAGCTTTACTTCAGTGGTCTTCAGTAGATATTTATGACTCGTGCAAATATCAATAACGATTAGCACAATCTACTAATATCCGATTTATCAAAAATAAACCTGCCAAAATGGCAGTACTATTATGACTATTGCTTTAAATTTTGCTCAATGCTCAGTCAATTCTTTTAAACGACGTTGTAGAATAATTCGCGCTATTATTATCGCCAGTACTAGCTGACTTGAAAATAGAACACAGAACTCAGAACACACAATACAGAACTCAAAACAGAGAAGAAACGAGAAATTTTCATCTGTCTTGGTGTACGCAGTTCATGATCACTCCTTAAACAGAGAATGGGCGAGCAGTGCTGCTTGAGTGCGATCGCGCAAATTTAACCGACTCAGAATATTAGTCACATAGTTCTTGACAGTGTTCTCTGAGAGGAAAAGCGACTGCGCAATTTCACGGTTATTCGATCCAGAAGCCATTAAACGCAACACATCCAACTCTCTGCGTGTAAGTTCAGCCAATTCGGGAGGTTGTGGAACCGAGGGGATTGATTCTGGGACGGACATGAGTGCTTTTTCAAACAATCCAGGACCAAGTTGAGTATGTCCTTTGTAGACTGCACGAATAGCTAACGCCAGTTCATCTGGTTCAGTGTCCTTGAGCAAGTAGCCCTTAGCGCCTACCCGCATCGCTTGCGAGACGTACCCATCATCATCGAAAGTTGTTAATACTAGTACTTTTGTGTTGGGATATTGTTGAGCGATCGCCCCAGTCGCCGCAACTCCATCCATCACGGGCATCCGGATATCCATTAGCACAATATCCGGTTTTAAAATAGAGATTTGTTCCAGCGCTCGTTGTCCATTTTCCGCCTCACCGACAACTTGCATATCACTATTACACTCTAAGAGACTTTTAAGTCCCTGACGGATGAGAAGTTGATCATCGACTAACAAGATCCGAATCATAGCAAGACGTTTGATAATGGAATAGAAACACAGACACGGCAACCTTTTCCTGGTTGGCTCTGGAGAAGAAACTCAGCGCCTAACGCCACTGCTCGTTCTCGCATCCCCTGTAGTCCAAACCCAGTTGTATTTTGAGTTGGGTTAAACCCTTTACCATTGTCCTCAATGGAAAGATCAAGTATCCCAGCTTGATGCTGTAACTGAATATTCACAGCCGTTGCCTGTGCATGCTTGTAAATATTTGTGAGCGATTCTTGCACAATGCGGTAAACCGTTGTATTTGTTTCTGTTGGTAAGGATAATGGTAAAGAAATTTTGCTAGACAGTTCAATTCCTGTGGAGTGCTGAAAATCCTTCAGCAGTTTTTCAATTGCTGATTCAAGTAATAGTCCTTGTAGCGGGTTTGAGCGCAACACTGAAACTGAGCGCCGGATTTCCACCAACGCGTCAGCCCCTAGTTGCTTCGCTTGTTTGAGAAACGTCAATGCCTTTGCATTATTGGATTGCCAGAACAGCAGCGCATTATTCATCTGAATGGTTTGAGCAGCTAGGGTGTGTCCAAGTCCATCGTGAATTTCGCGAGCAATGCGGTTACGTTCTTGCAAAGTTGCCTGATCTTCAATTCGCAACGCATACTGTCGCAATTGCTCATGCGTCGTTTCTAGTTCCTTGTGGACGATTTCCAACTGCTCTCGACTTTGTCGCTCTGCCAGCAAGGCATTAATCAATAATAAAGCAAATACCAGCGTCAAGCTATACAACAACACAGAACTCAATCGCCAATCCCATACAGCGACTTTATATTTCTCAGGAATGATGGGTTTTGAAAGAAGCAGTGTTGCATTGCACAGGAAAGCTAAAATCAACACAACCAACTGTCCCTTTTGCCTAAACACCAAACAACTCCGCATCACCAGCACTAGACACAATAGGAAAACAGAGCGAGTTGATAAGCCTTCTTTAGTTGCAGCTAACACAATTAAGCCGAATTCTAAAGCAGTGTAAACCAATTTTACTCCCAATTTCTTAGTTGGCAGTTTTAAGCCCATCAAACCGAAAGCAGCGATGATCAGAACTCGCAGCAGCAACTGCCAAGACAACTGGAACGGAAACATCACTTCCATAAACACTGATGTGCCTAACAACAGCCATTCCAGATAAAGCAACAGACGAAACGATTGGTAGCTTGGGCGAACCATAGGACTGTCTAAAACCAACAACCAAACAAAGAGCACTACTGGTATTATCCTGATTTTAAGAAAAGTACTGCGCCAACAAAGAACGTTGGAAACCTTAAACTTTTTGCAAAAGTCAACAGGAGTGAACATAAAACCACAGTAACCGTAGTAACCGTAGGGTGGGCACTGCCAATAACCTAAAAATAAGGTTTTGAGCGAACCCTAGGCAGTGCCCACCCTACAAAATTGCTAGTTATTTATCTGTATCTATCCTTGGTTCTAAATATCCATTAATCATACTTTTGCAAGAAGTCTATTCTCTTCAACTCTTACAAAATTGTTACCAGTATCGATAGAGTTTTTTCTACTAATTCTCTTTCTGGACTAGGAAAAAAGTCATATCAGTTTTAGTAATTTATGACTGATCAGCTTAGGAATCCTGCTTCATGTAAACATTCATGTCAATTTCTAAAATTGACATAGTGAATGCGGAGATTTCGCCATCAACCATAAACTTAAACCAATTGGAGGCTCTGGTGCTCGATAACATTCCCAAGGAGAGTTTAGCCCAAAATCACTCAGCGGAAAGTCACTCAGTAGAACATCACTTAGAATTCAAGCAAGATCCTCCATCTAAGAAGCGGACTGGTTTAGTTTTCCTCATCGGTTTGGTGTTGCTCGCTACCCTGGGCTTTCTTGGTTACCGTACGTTTTTTGCCAAGCCCAACAAAACTGAAACATCTGAAAAGTCCCAAAGATCTGGACGTAAAGGACGATCTATGATCACTCCTGTAACCGTCGCCAAAGTCGGCCAAAAAACAGTTCCAGTGCAATTGCAAGCAATTGGTAATGTTCAAGCGGAGTCTACCGTATCGGTGACACCCCAGATTGGTGGAAAAATTACTGGAGTGTTTTTCAAAAAAGGTCAGGAGGTGAAAAAAGGACAACTCCTGTTTACACTGGATGATCAAACACAAAGGGCAGCCATCCAACAAGCTCAAGGAACTGTCGCCAAGGACTTGGCACTGGTACAGCAAGCCAGAGCAAACTTAGCCAAAGATCAAGGGCTGGTAGAGCAAGCCAGAGCTACGTTAGCCAAAGACCAAGGGCTGGTAGAGCAAGCAAGAGTGACGTCAGCCAAAGACCAAGCACTGGTGCGACAAGCTGAGGCGACTTTGGCAAAGGATCAAGCGCAAGCACAATACGCACAGGCACAAAGTAATCGTTACACGAACTTGTACAAGCAGGGTGCTGTTAGTCAGGATCAAGCTCAGCAATACTCTACTAGTAGTCAGGTTAATGTGGCAACGCTTCGGGCAGATAGAGAGGCGATCGCCAACGCTCAAGAAGTCGTCAAGAGCGATCAAGTCGCAATCAAGAACGCTCAAGAAGTCGTCAAAAGCGATCAAGTCGCAATCAAGAATGCTCAAGAAGTCGTCAAGGGCGATCAAGCAGCAATCCAGAATGCACAGGCAGTTGTCGCTTCCGATCAAGGAGCATTAAAAAACACCCAAGTGCAACTTTCTTACGCCAAAATATACGCCCCAATCTCCGGTCAAGCTGGAGATATTTTGGTAACTCAAGGCAATGTAGTTGCAGCCAATAGTACGAGTCCCCTTTTGACAATCTCCCAGATTCGCCCAATTCAGGTTTCTTTTTCAGTTCCAGAAACGCAACTACCGGAAATTCAAAAGTACGCGAGCAATAACAAGCTGGCAGTGGATGTTACTATCCCCAACACCAATCGTCAGATACGGGGTCTTTTGGCATTTATCAATAATACAGTCGATAACAGCACTGGAACCATTAAACTTATAGGCCAGTTTGATAATGCTCAAGGGCAACTATGGCCTGGTCAATATGTGAACACAACACTAACGCTGAGGACACAACCGAATGCGATCGTTGTTCCTTCGCAAGCAGTTCAGAATGGACCCAATGGTCAGTTTGTCTTCGTTGTCAAGCCTGATAATACGGTAGAAAATGTCCCCGTGACTGTTAGCAGTATGATGAACGGTCTAAACGTTATCGAGAAAGGGCTGCAACCAGGTCAAACAGTTGTAACTGACGGTCAGGCGAATCTTATTTCTGGTAGTAAGGTACGAGTCAAATCCGCCTCCAAACAAGCAGGAGGCGCTTCATGAACCTCTCGCAACTATTCATCCGTCGCCCCATCATGACGACTTTGGTTATGGCGGCTATTCTCATCTTCGGTTTGATGAGTTATCGCTTACTGCCAATCAGCGACTTACCCAGCGTTGATTATCCTACCATTCAGGTGTCAGCGGCGCGACCAGGAGCTAGCCCGGAAACAATGGCATCTTCTGTTGCCCGTCCTTTGGAAAAGCAGTTTTCTAGTATCGCTGGACTTGATTCGCTCAACTCAACCAGCACGTTAGGTAGCACCCAAATTACGCTTCAATTTAACCTCAGTCGAAATATTGACGATGCGGCTCAGGATGTGCAAGCTGCGATATCGGCAGCGTCTGGACAAATTCCTAACGATTTACCCAATCCCCCATCCTACAGCAAGGTCAACCCCGCTGATCAGCCGATTCTTTACTTATATATAACCTCACCAACTTTGCCGCTTTCTAAGGTAGATAACTATGCTCAAACGTATTTAGCACAAAAGCTTTCTACAATCAACGGGGTGGCTCAGGTACAGGTTTACGGTTCCCAAAAGTATGCAGCTCGTATTCAACTTGATCCTGAGAAATTAGCAAGTCAGCAGATTGGACTTGATCAAGTAGAAACTGTAATACAACAAGGAAACGTAAATTTACCGACAGGTAGTATTTCGGGCAAGAACAAAAATTTTACAGTCCAAGCTAACGGTCAATTACAAGATGCTGCTGCTTATCGCTCTCTGATTGTCGCCTACCGCAATGGTGCCCCAATTTACCTTGAACAACTCGGTCGAATTATTGACAGTGTCCAAAATGACAAAGTGGCAAGCTGGTATAATAACACCCGCGCCATTATTTTGACCATTCAACGACAACCAGGCACAAATACAGTCCAAGTTGTAGACACAATCAAGGAATCGTTGCCAAAGTTGAGTGAGCAAATTCCAAAATCAGTTGAAATAGGGGTTTTCTACGATGCATCCCAGTCAATTCGAGAGTCAGTAGATGATGTCAGATTTACCCTCATCTTGACAATTGGTCTGGTTATTTTGGTAATATTCCTATTTCTGCGGAATCTGTCAGCAACAGTCATTCCCAGTTTGGCATTACCTGTATCGCTGATTGCGACTTTTGCAGCGATGTACATGCTGGGTTACTCGCTGGATAACTTATCAATGATGGCGTTGACGCTTTCAGTGGGTTTTGTGGTGGATGATGCGATCGTCATGTTGGAAAACATCGTTCGCCACATGGAAATGGGCGAATCTCGTCTAGAAGCTGCCTTAAACGGTTCTAGAGAAATCAGTTTTACCATCTTGTCGATGACAATTTCACTGGTGGCGGTTTTTATTCCAATGCTGTTCATGGGTGGAGTGTTGGGACGACTGTTCCACGAATTCGCGGTAACGATCGCCGTCGCTATTTTGGTGTCTGGGTTTGTTTCCCTCTCCCTGACTCCGATGCTATGTAGTCGCTTTGTAGGCGCACCCAATCACGAAAATCAAAGCCGTCTGTATCGTGCTTCAGAGTATGTGTTTGACCGCTTCTTAGCTGTTTACGATTGGACCTTAAAAATAGCTTTAAAGTTTCACCTGACCACAATGATTTTGTCTGGTGTGCTTTTTCTTGTCACTATTTATCTGTTTATTGCTGTTCCGAAAGGATTTATTCCTAGTGAAGATACAGGACAAATTATCGCAACAACACAGGCAGCACAGGATGCTTCTTTTGATAACTTAGTCCGTCACCAGCAAGAAGTGGTGAATCTGATTCGGCAAAACCCGAATGTCGATGCGGTTAATTCTAACATTGGTCCTGGTTCCAGTGCGAGCGGTAGCGGGGGAGCAGTTCCAGGGAACTCTGGGAACTTGTTGATTCGCCTGAAGGAGCGATCGCATCGCCACAAAAGCGCAGATCAAATCGTCCAAGAACTGCGAAGCCAGCTAGCAAGTGTCCCAGGGATTAAAGTCTTCTTACAAAATCCCCCTGCCATTCCCATCGGAACACAACAGACAACAGGACTATATCAGCTTGCGCTCCAGAGTACTGAGGTCCAATCCTTAGAAAAATACGTTCCGCAACTAGTCGCCCAGATGCAAAATCTCCCAGAACTCCTGGATGTCAACAGCGACTTGCAAATTGCGCCCCAAATTAAAATTAATATCGACCGTGATAAAGCGTCAGCTCTTGGCATTACCGCCGAACAAATCGAAAACACTTTAAAAAACGCCTATGGCGCTTATCAAGTGTCAACCATTTACGCCGCTAGTGACCAGTACGAAGTCATATTAGAACTGCAACCGGAGTACCAGCAAGATCCAAATGCTTTAATGAAGCTCTACGTTAACACTAGTACGAGTACGAACTCTACCACGAATACCAGTACTAGCAGCAGTACAAATTCCACCACGAATACCAGTACTAGCACCAGCACAAATTCCACTACTGGTCAAGCAGTTCCTCTCAGTACATTTGCCACAATATCCCAAGGTGTCGGACCGCTGATGGTCAATCACTATGGTCGGATGAATGCTGCGACGATCTCCTTCAACTTAGCACCAGGTGCATCGCTGGGAGCAGCCACTCAAACCATAGAAGACTTGGTGCACAAAGTGATTCCCGCCAGCATCACAACAAGCTTCCAGGGAGCGAGTGAGGTATTTCAATCTTCACTGCCGAGTTTGGGATTGTTGCTAGCTGTCGCTATTTTGGTCATTTATCTAATTCTCGGTATCCTCTACGAAGATTTTATACATCCTTTAACAATTCTTTCTGGTTTGCCTTCCGCTGGATTTGGTGCGTTATTAACATTATTAATTTTTCACGTCGAGTTGAACGTTTATTCATTCATCGGCATCATCCTCTTGGTAGGTATCGTTAAGAAAAACGGCATTATGATGGTGGACTTCGCCATAGAAGCGCAGCGAAACGAAGGCAAAAGTCCGTTTGATGCCATTTATGAAGCTTGTTTGATTCGGTTCCGTCCGATCATGATGACGACAATGGCAGCTTTAATGGGAACATTACCAATCGCCCTAGGTTATGGTGCAGGTTCTGAATCTCGGCGTCCTCTGGGAATTGCCGTTGTTGGTGGACTAGTGTTTTCTCAGATACTAACACTGTATTTAACACCAGTATTTTTTACATACATGGAAGCTTGGCGGAAAAAACTCACACAGGTGAAGTTTCGTCGGGTTTCTTCGTTTACAGGAGTTAGGTAAAAATGAAAACATTATTTTGAAGCAGATACGATGAGTTTCACGTATAACCTGAGTCCTTGATTGCTCAGACTAAAATTTAGATGCTAGCGTTTGTTGGAGTCATTCATATGTCGTCCCTGCAAGAACTGAAAAAGCAAGCCCGTCAATTATCTGTAAGCGATCGCCTTGAACTTGTTCATGCGATTATCGAATCTTTACAGGATGTTCCCAATCAACAATCAGAACGCTCAGACATTATTAAACAAATGAAAGGGTTGTTGAAAACTGACGAACCCGCACCAACCGATGAGCAGGTAGCAGCAATGCTAGAAGAAAGAACTGACAAGCAAGCAGCATTTCACCAAGCTTTGATTGATGCAGGCTTAGTCAAGCAGATTAAGCATCCTTCCTACAATTTAATCCCTGAGCAAAGACTCATTCAGGTGGAAGGAAAGCCCGTTTCTGAAACACTCATCGCGGAACGCCGTTAGATAGCAGTTTACCTCCGAGATTGATCCATGAGTTTAATACTAGAACAAGAAAGTCCTCCCCTAAGTCAAGATACCACAGGCGCAATCCGAGTCGGTAATACAAGAGTTTTGCTGGAACTGGTCATTCACGCCTTTCAGGATGGTGCATCTGCTGAATCGATTGTCCAGCGTTACTCATCCTTATCCTTATCTGATGTTTATCTAACAATTGGTTACTATCTTCGACATCGGGATGCTGTAGAAGCATATCTAGAGCAACGTGAGCAGTTAGCTGAATCAGTTCATCAACGTTTGTCCAGTGTTCAACCTGACTTGAGCCTGATTCGTTCTCGGTTGTAAGCTGAGTAGCAATTATATGAAGCTTTTAGAAATCAGTAGACACAATAATCTATAAAATTCGTTTTTCATCATTTTACGTAATACCAATTCTGTGTATTGCACTTAATATTTACTCTTTCATTCTTGGCGTTCTTGGGGTCTTGGCGGTTCGTTTAATAAACATTAAGTGCATCTATGGCAACGCCACGCAAGCTATCATGGAAAATTGGTATAAGTCCTTAACTTTATTAGGACTTACGCAGGAACTCTCTAAAACTCTTATTCCTTTGTGTCCTTTGCGTCCTTTGCGGTTCGTTTTTTCATAATTTTGCGTAAGTCCTGTTTATATTTTCACTTTACATTTGGCGATCGCATCCACGCCAAATTTTGAAAGAAAAAATCTGGGAGACCTAAACTCATGAACCTTTCAGAACTCTTTATCCGCCGTCCCGTCATGACAACCCTAGTCATGATAGGTATCGTCATCTTCGGTCTCATGAGTTATGCACTCTTACCAATTAGCGCCTTGCCTCATGTAGAATATCCCTTCATTTCCGTCTCCGCCAGTTTACCCGGTGCGACACCCGAAACAATGGCATCTTCCGTTGCTTCACCCCTAGAAAGACAATTTTCCAGCATAGCCGGACTCAATTCCTTCAACTCCACCAGTTCAACAGGCAGTACCAACATCTCCCTGCAATTCGACTTCAGCCGCAGCGTAAATGATGTTGCCAAAGATGTCCAAGCAGCAATCTCAGCAGCAGCTGGACAATTGCCACCAGGTATGCCCAAACCTCCAACCTACCGCAAAGTCAACCCGTCGGTTGCACCAATTCTCTACCTCTACATGTATTCTGAAACCCTCCCTATCGCGACAGTGGACGAATACGCAGAGATTACAGTCGGTCAGCCAATCTCTATGATTGATGGCGTTGCTCAAGTACAAGTATACGGTCAGCAGCAATATGCTGTTCGCGTCCAAGTTGATCCACAAAAATTGACAACGCGGGGAATTGGGCTAAATCAGGTGAGGAATGCGATCGCGCAATCAAATGTAAACCTACCAACAGGCAGTCTTTCTGACCGTAACAAAACTTACACAATCCAAGCAAACGGTCAACTCACGAATGCTGCTGCTTATCGTTCACTCATCATCAGCTACAAAAATGGCGCACCTGTAAGACTCCAAGATGTCGGTCAAGTAATTGACAGCGTGCAAAATGATAAAGTCTTGAATCTCTACAACGGCATTCATTCGGTTCTTCTGGCTGTGCAGCCTCAACCAGATGCCAACACGGTGGAAATTGTCGATACCATCAAGCAACTCCTACCCACTCTGCGCGAACAAGTTCCCAAATCACTTGAGATGGGCATCATGTACGATCGCTCTGAATCAATCCGCGCTTCCGTTGATGACGTGAAATTCACGTTATTTCTATCAGTTTGTTTGGTTGTCGTAGTCATCTTCCTATTTTTACGTGAACTCTCTGCTACACTCATTCCCAGTCTGGCACTCCCTGTGGCACTTATCGGCACATTTGCCGTAATGTATCTGTCGGGCTATTCTCTGGACAATATCTCACTGATGGCATTAACGCTCTCAGTCGGCTTTGTTGTTGATGATGCAGTCGTTGTGTTGGAAAACATCGTTCGTCACCGCGAAATGGGTGAATCTCCAATGGAAGCAGCGTTCAATGGCTCGCGAGAAATCAGCTTCACAATTGTGTCGATGACGTTATCGCTGGTGGCGGTGTTCATCCCCCTCATATTCATGGGTGGATTAATTGGTCGGTTGTTTCATGAATTTGCCGTGACAATTGCTGTTGCGATTTTGGTGTCGGGATTCGTTTCCCTCAGCCTCACGCCAATGCTGTGCAGTCGATTCATCCGTCCACCAAATCATCAGCATCAAAGCCGTCTGTACCGAGTCTCAGAGCGTGTTTTTGATTTACTGTTGCGGGGCTATGAGTGGAGTCTCAAGCCATTTTTTAAATACCGCCTCGTAACACTCATCGGTTCAGTGATTCTCTTAGCGCTGACAGTCTACTTGTTTGTCCTTGTTCCCAAAGGATTCATCCCGACAGAGGATACTGGACAAATTATGGCAAACACCCGGGCAGCACAAGATATATCCTTTGATGCTATGCTAAGTCACCAGCAGAAGGTCGTTGACATCATTCGTCGAGACCCCAATGTAGAAGCAGTTGACTCTATTGTAGGTGCGAGTGGACCGAATGCTGCTGTCAACTCCGGTCGAATTACAATTCTGTTGAAGCCGCGTTCTCAACGCCGTCTTAATTCCGACCAAATCATTCAAGAAATGCGCCCTAAGTTAACGCGTATACCGGGCATTCAAGTATTTTTACGTTCTCCACCAGCTATCCCCATAGGTGGTCAACAAACCAATTCGTCCTATCAGTTTACATTGCAAAGTCTTGACCTGCAACAACTTCGCCAATACGTTCCTATACTGAAAGATAAAATTAAAGCACTACCAGGATTCCGCGATGTTGACAGTGATTTAGAACTAAGTACTCCGCAGTTACAAGTCGAGATTGACCACAAAAAAGCAGCAACGCTTGGTATTACGGCAGAACAAGTCGAACAAACACTCGGCGCTGCTTATGGTTCTAGCCAAATTTCAAAAATCTATACCCCAGACGATCAGTTTTATGTGATTCTGGAACTAGAGCCGCAGTATCAGCACGATCCGAACTCTCTATCGCTACTTTATGTCCAATCGAGTAATGGACAACTGGTTCCTTTAACGGCGATCGCCAGTATCACCCAAGGAGTTAGTCCCCTCACCGTCAAACACGTTGCTCAACTCCCTTCTGCTACTATCTCTTTCGATGTAACACCAGGAATGTCTCTGAGTCAAGCGACAGATACCATCAAGCAACTCGCTAGTCAGATTCTGCCTCAAAGCATTACTACCAACTTTCAGGGTTCGGCACAAGTTTTCCAACAGTCCTTCAACGACTTAGGCTGGTTGTTGCTTGTGTCGATTGTGGTGATTTATCTGATTCTGGGTATCCTCTATGAGGATTTCATTCACCCCATAACCATTCTTTCTGGTTTACCTTCGGCTGGCTGTGGTGCTTTGTTAACACTGTTGATTTTCGATGTTGAATTAAATCTCTACTCCTTCATCGGAATCATCTTGCTGGTAGGTATCGTTAAGAAAAACGGCATTATGTTGGTAGACTTCGCGATTGAAGCGCAGCGACGCGAAGGGAAAAATTCCTTTGATGCTATCTACGAAGCCTGCTTAGTTCGCTTCCGTCCAATTATGATGACAACAATGGCAGCTTTAATGGGGACAATACCAATTGCGTTGGGGACAGGTTCCGGTTCTGAAGCGCGTCGTCCTTTGGGGATTGCGATCGTTGGGGGATTGGTATTCTCTCAGATTTTGACGCTTTACCTGACTCCTGTGTTCTACACGTACATGGAAGAATGGCGGAAAAAGCTTGGTCAACCTAAGTTTGGGAGAATTTTCTTTTGGAAGAAAGTTAAGCACTTGGGTTGATTTCTGAAACTTTAAGTACCTAATTTTAGTCTAAAGTCCAGCTTTTAGTCTAAACTCCAGCTCTTAGGGGCGCTGCGCAAACGCTAAGGCGGTTAATAATTTTCATAAATCAGATAGGATTGCTATAGTCTAAAGTCCAGTAAAAATAAACCCATTGTTTTCCCCTGATTATTGAGGGGATACCAAGTTGACGGTAAATAAATTATCTTCACTGAACCGTATTGAATTATTATCAGGAAAGTCAAGGTTGAGCTTTGCACCTGAATTAACCTGTCGAACTCATGTAAAAATACGAGAGGTCAGAATGAATAAAGAAAATGATATAGAAAATTATTATGATAAATATTCTGAAAAATATGATGAAGTGGCGAAAAGTCCTGAATGCAAAGCTCAATTTCATAATGAGGCAAAAAAAATATTTCGGAAGTATAATCATCAAACAGGGAGTATCCTAGATGTTGGATGTGGGACAGGACTGCTAAGTGATGTTCTCGAAGGAAATTTTGAATATACGGGAATTGATGTTTCAGGAGGTATGCTGAAATATGCTTCGGAACGAGGTTATAAAACTATACATCAGACCATAGAAGATGGTCTTCCTAAGATAGAAAGTAAATCTTACGATTTTGTTGTTTCTTTAAGCGCATTGTTCTTGGTAGAAGATATCCATACTTCTCTCAACCAGATCAATCGAATTGCTCGAAAAGCTATTTTAATAGGGCTAGATCGTCTAACAGATGACTATATTAAAAATGCTTATTTGCCCGTTTACGATCATTCACAAGTTAATATTCCAAATACTTTAGAAGACTATTTTATCTTGGGCTGGATATCTCCGACTCTTGGTACTTCTATTTATACACGAATGATATATGTAGAGCCTGATTAGAAGGCTTTCTAGTTCTGTTTCAATTCATTGTAACCCTCACAATGTCGATGGGTCAGTTCTTCAGTTAGCTTGAAGGAATAGGAATTTCCCCGATAAATCTGTACGGTGGTTCACGGTTTATCGGTTGGTAAATTTTGACCAGACAATTTGCCGCTTGTAAGTTGTTGTAGCCTGGAATTGGAGAAGCGCTCGGTCATTTTTTGAATCCTAGTCAAGAGGTAACTCCTTAGCAGAGGTAATTGTATTAATATCTACCAAAACACCATCATCCTCAACATCACTCCTAAATGTCCTAAACAACTCTACCCCAAGCATCACCATTCTGATTGCATAGAACATACACAAAGTCAACCACAAAATATGGTTACTCGAAAACTTAATGGCGGCAAAATCAGTAGGGATAAATCCCACTATAAGAGCGGCTAAACTCACATTGCGGAGGGTATGCCCTTGTGCTAAACCCAAGAAGTAACCATCCAGCATAAAACTTATTGAACTATATATTAGAACGAGTAGTAACCAGGGAACAAAAATATGAATGTTTTCGGTAACTTCGGTGTGGCTGGTTAACAACCCAAAAACAGTATCGGGAAATAGCCAACACACTCCACCGAAAGACAGTCCCACCAGCACAGCAGTTAAGACTGAAACACCAGCTAGGGGTGCTAACTGTTGTGAAGCTCCTTTTCCTTTAAAATTTCCGACTAGAGTTTCTGTACTGAATCCCAATCCTTCTACAATATAGAAGCTCAAATTGCATATCTGTGCAAGCAAGGCATTTTCAGCGTAGATAATCGTTCCCATCTGTGCCCCCTGATAAGAAAACGTTAAGGACGTAAACATAAAAACTAAATTGCTGACAAAGATGTTTCCATTGAGGGTCAAGGTAGATTTTATAGCTCTTATGTCCCAAATTTTTCCAACTACAGCTTGTACCTCAAACCACTGTATTTCTGTGCAGAAAAATATCAATCCCACTAACAACGACAGATATTGACTTGTTGCATAGGAAACTCCAGCGCCTGTACTTTCCCATCCCAGATGGATAATAAACAGGTAGTCAAGTGCGATTTTGGCACCATTGCCAACGACTGACAACAGCACAACTAAGCCATTTTTTTCTTGTCCCAGAAACCAACCTATCAGAACGAAATTGAGCAAAACCGCAGGCGCTCCCCAAATCTGGGTGTTGAAATAGGCTAGACCTGAAGATTTGATCTCTGGGGTAACATTTAGTAGGGCAAACCCCAACTCCCCCAAAGGATACTGCAAGAGTACGAGCGCAATTCCCAGCACCAGAGCAATTAAACCATTACGCAGTCCTACCAACAACACACCTTCAGTGTCATCTCGTCCGACTGCTTGCGCTGTTACTCCAGTAGTCCCCATTCGTAAAAAGAGTAAAACGAAGTAGAGAAAGTTAAGCAGGTTTCCAGCGAGGGCGACTCCAGCGAAGTGGTGGATTTCTTCAAGATGACCTAAGAAGATAATACTGACTAAATTAGCCAGTGGCACCATAATATTTGACAGGACATTGGCAAGAGCTAGTCGGAAGTAGCGAGGTATGAAGTCATACTGGCTTGGAAACGTCAGGTTCATAAATTAAGGGTACGATTTTTGATGATTTTTTAAAAACGATGGCTGAAACAGAATTTTGTGCAGGGGAAACGCATCTTATTTACTAATAAAAACTAAAGAAGATTTCAAAATGACATAGATAATTGTAAAAATTGATAGAAGGATAAACAAAAACAATCAACAACTTGTCAAAAATCAAAGTTGCTTATTTCAAGCGTAATTAGTATCTATTAATACCAAAAAACTCATCAATGGAGTATATAAAAGTACGTTTATCTGGAGAAAAAGTCTGCAAGCATTATACCAAGTTGCCGAAATATTATTATTTAAGTAAAAAAATAAAATAAAAAATAAATGGAAGAATGGCGGAAAACCTTGGTCAACCTAAATTTCCTAGAATTTTCTTTTGGAAGAAAGCCAAGCACTTGGGCTGATTTCTCAAACCTAGTACGTAATTATGAGAATATGAAAAGAAAAAGACTTATCCAAAACCCATCTGCTACACAGCCACAGTTGCTTTTGATATTGTGATTGGATAGTGTTAAATTTGCATCCTTATAGATATGTGGCAAAATCTTATTTCCTACACTGTTGGAACATTGGCTGCACTGTTTCCAATCGCTAATCCTGTAGGTGCAGTGGCAATCTTTTACAGTCTAACGGCTGCGGATACTCGAAATTACCGTCTTCGACAAGCGCAAAAGACTGCATTGAATGTCATTTTGGTATTGGCTACTTTTTTACTTGCAGGTAAGCTAATCCTCAATTTCTTTGGCATTTCACTGGGTGTTCTACGAATTGCAGGAGGTTTAATTGTTGCTCATACTGCTTGGGAAATGGTAACTGCGCGTCAGCGACTAACTAGCCAAGAACATAAAGAGGCAATAGATAAAGAAGATGTATCTTTTACACCAATGGCTGTGCCGATGGTTAGTGGTCCGGGAGCGATTGGAGTTGTGATTGGATTTTCAACTAAAGCTAGTCAATGGGTTGATTATTTGGGTTGTTTAATTGGAATAGCTTTACTGGGAATCTTACTTTACCTATGTCTTGCTTTAGGAGAACCATTAATTGAGAAATTAGGGTCAACTGGCATGGGAGCGTTGAATCGGATACTGGGGTTTTTAATTTTGGCGATCGCAGTTCAATTAATTGTTGAAGGTACAGTGGATATATTTAAAGCTAATGTACTAAATCTACTGCGGTAAGTTATTTTGAGACACCAAATTCTAAAACAGACTTTTCATGGGAAGTTCTCAAACCACGAAACTAGCATTACAGTGGGGACGAAAACTTGAACAAAAACATCATAGAGTGAAAAAGAAAGTTGAAGAAAAAGATTATCCATGAAGGTTCAACAGATTAATTTACCATATATTGACCAGCTTTTGGCATTGCTCGACACTGGTCATCCTGAGGTTGATCTAGCCTTTGGGCGTCATGTACATTGGGGCTATTGGTTCAACCCAGAACAAGCATTGAATACACCAGAAGATTTTAGCAAGGCAGCCGAACATCTGACTCGCGAAGTTTATTCTGCTGCAAATGTTAAGAATGGTCAAGATGTTTTGGATGTTGGTTGTGGTATAGGTGGCACAATCGCTAGCTTGAATGAACAGTTTTCGCAAATGAATCTGGTTGGGTTGAATATTGATGGACGGCAATTGGAGCAGGCACGAAAAAAAGTAGTAGCACGAGATTGCAATACACTTCGGTTTGAAGAAGGTAATGCTTGTATGTTACCGTTTCGGGATCAATCGTTCGATGTGGTGTTAGCAGTTGAATGCATTTTTCACTTTCCGGATCGTCGGCAGTTCTTTCAGGAAGCCTTTCGCGTGCTTAAGCCAAATGGGTGTCTTGCGTTGTCGGATTTTATTCCTGTAGATTGGTTTCTACCACTTGTATGGTATGCTAAGCCACCTGAAGGCTTTTACGGCTACTTCGACATAGGATACACTACTAAATCCTACTGTAAACTCGCTGCCGAGACAGGTTTCGATCAACTGCTCGAACGGAATATTACGGTCAATACCTTACCAACTTATAAATTTCTTCAGAGTATGAAGCAATATCTTAAGTTAGACGTAGATCTTTTTTCGGCGTTATCGCAAACTTTAATCCTTGAATGGGTTAGTCGATTGGAATTGATACGTTATATGATCTTCTCATTTAGAAAACAGTAATCTTGCCATTTATATATCTATATCTACTAAAGAATTTGAAGAAAACCCATATGCAGAGCCGTCTAAACCAGCTGAAATAGCGACAGTGCCACAGTGGCTAGTGGTAGCAAACAATCGACGGGTTAATCGAGACTGGGAATTATTACTGTCGCGTGCGCCGGAAAATGCCAGTCGCTGCTATGAGCATTTATCTACCGCCCCTATGACGCCGGAAACCTGGGCGTGTTTTTCCGTTGAAAGGCAAACGCTATAAGGGTGCATGGGAATATGAAGTCACCAAGGGAGATAGGGGATTTTATGTCCCTGATGCTCAACAGCAGAAAGTAGTTGTTTACTATGCGGGAGAGCATCGTAAAAATGCTCCCCTGCCTGAATAGCGATATCGCTCTTTTTTCATCTAGAAATATAGTGCACAACGTCAAAAACCAATACTGGTTATAACTTAGACGCTTACGCTACCATCTGATTGACCATCATCGCTAATGCTACCAAACCCAAAATAGCCATGACTCCCGCAGGCATAAACTTGCGTGTTTTCACTAGTCTAATTCCAAAAGTTATGACTAAAACAGCGGTGATCGCAGCTGCTAACGTCAAACCCCAAGTTTGTCCTTGGAACTGGACAAAAGCAGCAATAATCAGTAGTAAGCCACTGATACCACCACTGATAAGAGAAACTTTGCTATTCGCTTTACGGTAGCCGATGATGCCACCAACCAGAGCCACAACGCCGTAGGCAAGAGCTGTAACAATACCTAAAGTCATTATTAAAAACCTATGTAGATTTTGATTTTGCTGCAACCATCAGCAGACAATTTACCATAGCTATTAAGCTATATCACTCTTTTGATAAATGGATAATCAAGCGAACACAAAAGTTCAATTCCTCCAGCGCGAAGCTGCATCCCTCTTACTCTACCAATCGGTCCTCCAAAGTGAAGTCGGGAGGGCATATCTTGACCTATTGCAAGCAATACGCTACACTGATGCCGATGGACAAGGTTGTCTCCAAGCATACGGCAATTACTTCAGATGTTTAGCTGCCAAACATCAAAACTGGGAGGAATATCTGATTACTCAAATTCTCAGAGCAGATAATCCTTTTACTCAACTTGCTCAACAACAAGAATTTGAAAGTCTTCCTCCAGCTTTAGTCGCAGCAGCTGAGCATGATTTACGAGCGTTGCAAAGTCTTGATGAGTGTGGCAGCGCTATTTTGAGTCAGTGGGTGCAAGAAGTAGCTCATTTAAGCGTTTCACCAGTCGTATGGTATGTAGAGCAAAATCGAGTCGCAAGAGTTCACGAATTTCCACTTATAGAGAAGTTACAACAGCTGGAAAATTGGGCTGATGCTGTGAAAGAATTGGCAGCCTATTATCGCCAGTTTGGTACAGGTTTATTTGCAGAGTATAAAGCTGCGCGTTGGCAAGGTCGGGAGTTTATCCCAATACGCTATTGTGATCCAATTGAGTTAAATCAACTTGTGGGTTACGAGTCGCAAAAAGAAGCATTGTTGAAAAACACAGAGTTTTTATTATCTGGACAGGTGGCGCTGCACGTCTTGCTTTACGGTAGTCGCGGTTCGGGAAAATCTTCTTTGGTGAAAGCTTTACTGAATGAGTATGGCAATTCCAATTTACGCTTACTGGAAGTAGCCAAATCTGACTTGAAAGACTTACCAAAAATTGTGGAACAGTTACGAAGTGTGCCACAAAAGTTTATCATCTTTGTTGATGACTTGTCTTTTGAAGAAGATGATGATGCTTTCAAAGCACTCAAAGTGGTTTTGGAAGGCAATTTAACCGCACGTTCTCAAAACATTGTAGTCTATGCAACATCTAACCGCCGCCACTTAATTCGAGAGTTTTTTGCAGATAGACCATCTCCCAGAGACAACGACGAAGTTCATGCATGGGATACCATGCAAGAGAAGCTATCTTTTAGCGATCGCTTTGGTTTAACCTTGACCTTTGAAGGTGCTGATCAGAAAACTTACTTACAAATTATCCGGCATCTTGCGGCACAAGCTGAAATTGATATGAGTCAAGAAGATTTGGAACATCAAGCTTTACAATGGGCAACTCGCCATAATGGTCGTTCTGGAAGAACAGCAAGACAATTTGTTGATTTCTTAAAAGCAGATTTGACTGTGTCTAGTTCAACCCATCATGCAGCAAACACAGAATCATAAAAGAAAGAAATTTCGTTTTTTATTTTTCCGTTTTCTCGACTCTAATGTTAAAAATAATAACACCTATAGCTTGAAAGGCGAGAATGTGAAGCTTCTTAACTGAAAAAATATTTAGAATGATTTGGCTATGTTAAAAACAAGCAATATGCAATCAGCGATCGTGAGTAATCGACTTATTATAGGTATAGTTGCCTTTGGCGTGAGTTTTGGTCTTAGTCTCGTCCTTAGCTGGGATTTTAATAAAGCCTTTCTCACAGGTCTAGTGACTGTACCTGCTACGTATCTATCAGCCTTATTTGTAGACAAGCGCAAAAGAAATTATGAAATGCTGATTTTAGATTCTCTACAGAGGCGAATTAGAGATCTTGAAGGACTAAAATCTCGCATTGTTACAGAAGTTAACCAACTTGAAGCGCATAACGCTTTACTGCATGCAGAGTCAAGCAATTTACAAAATCAAGTTATAGAACGACGTAACCAGAGAGATACTCTTAATAGAGATATAGGCGTTTATATAATAGAAAAAAAACAGTTGCAAGCAAAAATCAACTATTTACAAAATGAACTTCGCTCAATTGAGGAATCAAAAGTAGAACTTAATAATACCTTTTCGACACTAACCGCTGAAAAACGGCGTTTAGAATTAAACTCTAATATTTCACGTTCTGAAATTATTCAACTGCAAGCTCAAATCAGCGAACTTCACCAGCAAAAGCAAGAATCAGAAAACAGCTTAATTCTGCTGAATCGGCTTAAGCCTCAACTAGAAGAAAAATTATACGAGTTGCGAGTCCAAATACAAGAGGTTGAAATCCAAGAAAACCAGCAAAAGCAACTCATGTTAGAGATAAAAACTGAGAAAGAACATATAGAAGTAAGCCTGAATGCTTTGCAAACCAAATTGACAGAACAACAAACTCAACTACAACACTTACTCGGGCAAGTTACATTGTTGCAGGAAGAACGTGACCAATTGCAAAGCCAAGTTTGGGAACTTCTCCACCAAATGGAAACCCTGACAAATCAAGAAAAATTTAATGAAAACGAACAGGAAGAGGACGAAGATTTATTTCCTTTTTCTGAATTACTAGAATCCTTAGATCCAAAAAATACTACCACTGTATCAGAAAATGTTCCCGAAGAATGGAGGAAATTTAGCGAACAGCTACAGGGTTATGAAATTCGGGTATTAAAAGCTATCCTAGAGCAAGACAACCCTTATCCTGTCATTAAAAAGATAGCTGAAGAAAATATTACAATGCCAAATCTACTAATTGATTCAATAAATGAACTTGCTAATGATACTATTGGTGAATTGATAATAGATTCGAGTTCAGAAACGCCACAAATTTATGAGGAATATAAAACAAACGTCAAAAACATACTTGCCATGTATGAATATAAAATGACTGAAGAAACCTCACTCAACTAAAATTCAGTACAATATTCTTCCATATTTCAGCTATAAATACTTTCACCTAGGTTACATATTTGGTAAATTGCAACAGAGGAGACGCCCACTCAATGCTTTTCCACCTGCTTCCTAGGAACAAGAAAAGTGAGGTGCATTAATTTACATGACAAAGCTCAAAATCTCAAAAAAAGTATCCACTGCGTTGATAAATTCTCTAGGTGCGGGAGTCGTACCTAGAGTCGGATTAGAACACATAGCAGTAGGGCGGGAACAAGAATTTAAAACCCTATCACAAAATCTTGATGACATAGCAGAAGGGGTAGCAGCATTTCGCTTCGTCATTGGTAATTACGGTTCCGGCAAAAGCTTCATGCTACAATTGCTTCGCAACCGTGGTATGGAGCAAGGTTTTGTCGTAGCTGATGCTGACTTATGCTGGGAACGCCGATTAGCAGGAAGCAACAACGAAGGGTTAGCAACGTATCGAGAACTAATGAGGCATCTTACTACAAAAACTCGTCCTGATGGTGGTGCATTGGTTTCCATTTTAGAAGGATGGATTAATAAAATTCAACAAGAAGTTGCCAAACAAACCGGGATGCGTCCCAATGACGAAGGTTTTGATGATCGAGTTGAAGAAAAAATCAGAGAAGTCGTTCAATATATAGAAGACTTAGTTCACGGATTTGATTTTGGTAGTGTTATTGTTGCTTACTGGCGCGGCTATCGCTTGGATGATGATGATTTGAAAAATGCAGCACTGCGATGGTTGCGGGGAGAATTTTCCACCAAAACTGAAGCAAAAGCCGCCTTGGGAGTACGTGTTATTATTGACGATGAAAGTTGGTATGATTACATTAAACTCATTGCTAAATTTGTTGCGGAGATTGGCTATAAAGGCCTTTTAATTCTGCTGGATGAAGCTGCACTTTTATACCAGATATCTCCGACAGTAACACGGGAAAAAAACTATAACAGATTGCTAGGGATGTTTAATGATATTATGCAGTGTAAAGCAGAACATCTTGGCATTTTTATTGGTGGTACGACAAGATTTTTAGAAGACCCAAATCGAGGTCTTTTTGCAGATGCTGCTTGGCGAAGACGGACAAAAGAAAGCCGTTTTGTCACTCAAGCCGGTGTCCAGGAATATATGGGACCAGTCATGCGGCTTAACCCGCTAACAGAAGCAGAAATCCTGACGCTTTTGCAAAGATTAACAGAAATCCATGCTATCAACTTTGGTTATGAGAAGAATTTCAAAAATAGTGATTTGAAGGATTTTGTACAAGAAATTGTTAAGCGTTTGGGTGCAGAAGCTTTGCTGACACCAGGGGAAATTGTACGGGATTTCCTGAGTGTATTGAATCTTCTTTATCAAAATTCAAATCTTTCTTTTGCTCAACTCATTCATGGTGCTAACTTTAAACCGACTGTTAAGGGTAAAGATGCAGATTTGGATGATAATGCAGCAGAATTTAGTTTGTAAAAGTAACTGTAAAACACAAGATATAAAGTAGAGTGACAGGATGCGTATACTCATATCTTGTACCATACTTTTCGTCCGCCAAGAAATAAATTTCTTGGCTCAAAGTCCAAGTCCGTTAAAACGGACTGAAAAACTTACTCAGTCCGTTTTAACGGACTTGGTTTATTAGCCCAGAACTTAAGTTCTGGGCGTACTCAGCCTGAGGTACAAGATCTGAGTATAGCAATCCTGTTAAGGTGTAAGTACAAAATGAGCGATGCTATATTTTCCCGACTCGCCCCTTTTATCCAAGAATATATTTACAGTCATAACTGGACTGAATTAAGACCAGTTCAAATTGAAGCTTGTAAAGTTATCTTTAACACTGATGCTCATTTGCTCGTTGCTGCTGGTACTGCTTCGGGGAAAACAGAAGCGGCATTTTTACCTGTTTTGACTTTATTATATGAAAACCCTTCTGCTACAATTGGTGGACTGTATATTGGTCCTATTAAAGCTTTAATTAATGATCAATTTGAACGTTTAAATGATTTGTTGAAAGAGGCGGATATCCCCGTTTGGTATTGGCACGGTGATGTTAGTCAAAGTCACAAAACTAAGCTTCTTAAGAATCCTAAGGGTATTCTGCAAATTACGCCAGAATCTTTAGAAAGTTTATTAATTAATAAACATCATGAGTTAGCGCGTTTGTTTGGTGACTTACGGTTTGTGATCATTGATGAAATTCATGCATTTATGGGTTCGGAACGAGGTTGTCAGATTCTTTGTCAATTGGCACGGTTGGCAAGATTGACGCAAAGAGAACCTCGAAGAATTGGTTTGTCGGCGACTTTGGGTGATTACTCGATGGCTGAGGAGTGGTTATGTTCTGGGACTGATAAGTTGGTGGTTACTCCGAAGATTGAGGGAGGAAAGCGTCAAATTAAACTTGCTGTTGAGCATTTTGTTCTGTCTGAAACGAACCGCCAAGTCGCCAAGGACGCAGAGAGAAGAAAAGAGAAGAGAGAAGAAGAGGTAAGTGTATATGATAGGTATATTTTTAATTTGAGTAAGTCTCGGAAGTGTCTGATTTTTGCGAATAATAAGTCGCAAACGGAATCTGTGATTTCATCTTTGCGTCAAATTGCTGCTGAAGATGGGTATTCAGATATTTATCATGTGCATCATGGTAGTATTTCTGCGAGTTTGCGTCAAGCGGCTGAAGCTGCTATGCGTGAACCAAATTATCCTGCGGTGACTGCTGCGACGTTGACTTTAGAGTTGGGTATTGATATTGGTTATTTGGAGAGAGTTATTCAGTTGGAATCGCCTCTTTCTGTTGCTAGTTTTTTACAGCGGTTGGGACGTACTGGAAGAAGAGGTGAAGCTGCTGATATCCGGTTTGTTTGTGCTGAGGAGAAAGTACATGCAGAAGCATCTTTACCGGAACAAGTTCCTTGGCAACTTTTGCAATGTATTGCAGTTATTCAACTTTATTTAGAGGAACGGTGGATTGAACCAATTAAACCTCTTAGATATCCGTTGAGTTTGTTATACCATCAGACAATGAGTGTTTTAGTAGCAATGGGAGAAGTTTCTCCTGCTGCTCTTGCTAAAGAGGTTTTAAGTCTACCAAGTTTTGCTGCTATTTCTCAAGAAAATTTTAAGTTATTATTGCGCTATCTCATTGATATTGATCATCTTCATTTAACTGAGCAAGGTAAACTCATCGTTGGATTGGCTGGGGAGAAGGTGGTAGGTAAGTTTCAGTTTTATGCTGTTTTTCCTGATAATCAAGAATATGTGGTTAAGCAAGGAACAACAGAAATTGGTAGTATCACAATGCCGTCTCCGGTTGGACATCTATTTGCTTTGGCAGGGAAAACTTGGGAAGTTGTAGATGTTGATTTTAAAAGAAAGATTATTTTAGTTAAGCAGGTAGATGGTAAGGCTAGTATTTTTTGGCGGGGTGGTAGTGGTACGATTCATACAAGAATTTTGCAACGAATGCGACAAGTGTTGTTTGAGGATATCGAGTACAGCTACTTACAAGAGAATGCTTTGAAACGTTTGCATTCAGCTCGTGAATTAGCAAGAGATGCTGGACTCGATAAACGTAATATTTTGCAATTAGAAAAGGGAAAGTGCTGCATTTTTCCTTGGATGGGAACTGTCGCTTACCATACTTTGGAAAAATTGCTGAACTGTTTTTGCCGCGAGTCGTTGGAAATTAGCAGTATAAGTGGCGACAATCCTTATTTTTTGACACTTAAATTAGCTCATAAAAAAATCGAATCTCTTTATTCTGAAATTGTTTCCTTATGTGAGCAAAGAATAAATAATCAGGATTTAGTGAGTGAAATGGATGCTCCACAAATTCAAAAGTATGATGAGTTTATTCCTTATCCACTTTTACGAAAAGCGTTTGCCAGCAATCATTTAGATATGTTGGAACTGAGGCAACAAGTCGCTCTTTGGCAAGGATATGATAATTCGTATTGATTCTTTTGTTAAGATAAAAAATATTATCATAAATCTTCAAATCACCATCTTCTCTAATAAAATAGTGCATTAAGTGTAGATTGGGTTTCGCATTGCTCAACCCGACTCCTTAGAAACTGCAATTAGATCTACAGACAATCTCTTCCTGCTTTTGACCAGCACCGTAAAATGTGATGCTGTGAACGGTACCACCAAGCCCAAATAAACCCTGTCTAGTCAAGTCAATATGGACTTGGAGTAGCTGAGTAGCTTCGCCGTTGATTTTTGTAAAAGCCGATATTTGACACTCTTGACTTTTTAATCGGGTAGACCGAATTGTAATGGGTTTGGAAATTCCTCGTGCTTTGAAGCCGTTCACTTCCATGACTACTTCGTTACCTGAGACTGATTGGCTAGCAATACCGAAAGCTGGAACCTCCATAGCAAGCAAACGCTCTAACCGACCACTTTCGAGCTTCCAGTAGGGGTACACAGGTTTAGAAGTTTTCACAGAGCAGTCTGCATTAGTCTGCACACCATAATGCACCTGGTTACCGTTGTCGCTCTTGGTAATGAAGAAAATACTATTGAGGCTTGTAGCATAGGAAGGGGTGGTTGAAAGAAGTAACAGTGCGATCGCCCGCAAGGGCTTGGCTCCCTGCTGGAGCATCGCACCACCTACAAAGGAAAGATTTGTTAGCTTCTTTGGTAGCTCAGACATAAATTTCAGCATTGAAAAATTTAAAAAATTATAGAAAAGATTATCCTCAGGGTAAATAGTTAAAGGTTAGTAGTAAAAACTTTAGTCCTAAAAGCAGAAATAAATTCCTTACTAAGAACTAGATTATGATAATTTTAGTATCCTGCTTTTTTTAGCATTCCATAAATAACAGTGACGTTACGTAAAATATTTACTTGTTCCTCTCTAGTCAAATGACTCGAAGGAGATATCAGAAGATTCATAAAGGATGTGTCTTCCAGCAACACACTTACCCCTCTGTCGATATAAGCTTCACGTTGTGAGTCATTTTCGAAATCCACTCCAGTGGTATCAAGTTTAGAGCCGTTTAAAGTCAACATTCCGTTAACTGTTAATCGGTTACAATTATCATTTTTTGGTTTAACTGTAACGTACTTTTTGCAAACGCTATTGGAAATTTGGGCTAAAACTCGCGGCTCCGAAATCTTTTTTTGTGCATTCATAGGAGACAAATTCGGAGAAGGTAAATAAGGAGGAGGCGAATTAGGAGAAGGTAAAGCCACTGGTGAGGAGTTGGATCTTGATGACGCTCTTGAGTTACCGCCAATTGCTGCTTGCCATCCTCCAATTGTTCGATTACGCGAATTGTGAGTAATGTCAATGCCAAAATCCAGATACGCATACGCACCAATTGATCCCAAGAGAATTGTCTCTATCACATCATCGCTAAATACCACTCGCGCACTTCTAATACTTTGAGTAACAGAAGCATCCCTTGCAAGAATAGGAGAAGTTCTGTTGATGAAAACCGTCAGATCTCTATCTGATTGTAAATTTAAACCTGTCGGACGATATTTAGCTGCCCTAAGAGATGCAACAACTTTGTGAACAATTTCTGAGCAGCGAATACCCACAATCTTAATATATGTGGGATTATTGCGCACAAATGCTGGAGCTTTCTTCTGACAATGATCAGCCGCATTAAGAGCAGCATCACCGACTGAAGTAATTCGCGATTGTGCTTTTACTTGAGAAGGAAAAAAAGTGGCAAAGGTCACTAAAATCGGAGCTAAAACTAAACCGATTCTACTTAAATTCATAATCCTTTTTTGTTTGATGAAACTACAAATCTTTAAACGTTTGCGATCGCTAATTAATTTACTTCTGAATAAAAAAGATACTCATGCTGCGATGGATAAATACACGATGCAGAGAGGGGGTGAGGTTGAACAGTTATTGGTATCACCCCTTGATATCACCCTTATATAAGCTTTATACGATTAGGGGGAACATGGACCATTGCCGTAAAAGCAAGGATTAATTGATGGGGCAGGTGGAGGAGCGGGTTGAGGTGCTGATGGTCTGTTATAGCGATCTTCTACGATCCATCTCTCTTGGTTAACATTGGAAGTTGATGCTGTGCCAGAGTTTCCGTATTGCATTGCTGCCCCCAATACTCCAAGCATTAGTAACATCTGTTTCGCTTGTTGTTCCTGTCTAGCTCGTTTCTGAGCAATATATTGCTTTTGTTGCTCTGGAGTAAGACTTTCAAAGTATCTTCGTTCTTGCTCACGTCTAGCTGCTGCTGCGGCTTGTCTTGCTCTTGCGGCTTGTTGTGCGCGATAGCGACGTTGTTGGAACCATTGTTCTCTATCGTTGGCTAGCTGTGCTACGCGCTTTTGCTGGCGGTCTGCTGTATTAATTACTTGGGTGAAGGAGTTAGCCTCCTGAATTGTTTTTGTTGTACTTGGTAAAGATTGCTCTGAAGAATTGACCAACTGATTGGCAGCTAAACATGGAGAAATGCTAGAAAGTGAAAATAAAGCCAGACTTGATAACCCAACAATGAATTTCATACGAATATATCCTGTTAGTGGTAGCTTTTTGTGAGTGCGATAATCGAACTACAAACCAGTGATGATTATTTGTGCCGACTTACTGAAACCGTAGGAGTAGGATCATTCTCACCAACATATCGTTTGACCTTGATTGTCGTAGTGGCAATTTTCCACCTGACTACGATACCCTGTTCCTGTGCTGGAACCGCCATTGCTCCACATGGGTGCCGTCTTCTTTAATATGTCACCATAGATGGTCAACATCCGAGCGTTTCTTTCCCGTTCTGCCGCCAGAAACTTTTCTCGCTCCTGGGGGGTGAGGCTTTGTAGGTATGCTTCTCGCTGTTGTCTAGCGGCTTCTCGTTCTCTTTGTCGTTGCTCATTTCGTTGTCTATAGATATCTAAACGTTCTTGTCTTTGTCTGCCTCTTTCTCTGTTACGTATCTCGCGGTCTACTGTATTGATTATTTGGGTGAAAGACCCGAAGGAGTTAGCAATCTGGATGGTTTTTGCTCTACTGGGTAAAGATTGATTTGTCGAAGAATTGACTAACTCGGTTGCAGCTAAAGATGGAGAAACGCTGGAGAAGGAAAATAAAGCAAGACTTGATAATCCAACAATGAATTTCATAGGACTGTATTCCTTATAGTGGTAGCTTTTGGTAACTGAGATAATCGATGTTTGTAGATAGAATTCCAGAATGGAAGCTTACAGCAGCAGGCATTCTGACTTACCTTTGCAATTTCGTATCCCTCGCAATATAGATACGTACGATAGTCACCCCGTGCTGCAAACAGTGAATAAATTTGTTCCCAATCTACAATTCTTTTTATGACCTTTTAGCTTTGTATCGCCTTATTTCTTCCTGCAATTGCAAGACCGATCCCAGCAGAACCGAATATTCCAGCAGTTGCAAGAGAGGCAAACATTATATTCTGCTTCCCTTTCAATTCTTGCTCGTTGAACTTTTCAAGACCTGTCAATTGACTAAGTGTTTTATTAACTCCACCTCGACTTTCCAACTCATTTTGAAATTGAATTATCGGAACAAAACTTACACCTCCAAGAATTAGAGATATCATTGCAACAGCAAAGAGTATCCCTCCAGAAATAGTCATCATTTGCTTCATGATCTGGCTCTCTTGATTTCTACTCAACAATATAGATACGTAGGAGAGTTACCCTGTGCTGCAAATACTTAGAAATTTCTTTTTGAGATTAATACCAGACAAACTAAAATGACGATGGGCTTTCGTCTCGCCTGAGCGCAAAGCGCACGCTCCGCGAACGGCGATAAGCGTTTGCGTAGCGCGCCCTTCGGCGCTAGCTTGCTGCCAAAGGCGAATCGCACTACAGCCTCAATCTAGATACGTACGATAGTCACCCTGTGCTGCACAATACTCAAAAAATTCTGTTGGAGCCTGATACCAGACTCACTAAAATAGCGATGGGCTTTCGCCACACCTTGGGCGATCGCATTACAAACTCAGTTTATATACGTAGGAGAATCACCCTGTACTGCAAAACACTCAACCAATTTTGTATGAGCTTTATTATACCAGACTAACTGTAAATTATCTGAACTGTAATTAGTCTATTTATTGAACATCCTGTAGCACTGCATTAAGGAGATGAGAGGGCTGCTATCGGCAAGAATTACACCAATCCAATCAGGATAGCGATCGCACCCAGTACTGAGTGACTGACGATAATACTATATAAATTGCGATACTTTGCGTAGTGACAGCCCCAGAACAGACCAAGGATAAATGTGGACAGCAGCGTAGGTACATCTCGATAGATGAGATGAACAAAACTGTAGAGTAATGTCGAGAGCAGAATCTGTACCCAAATCGCCAACTTTGCTCTCGAAAAAATCCCGAATAAAAAGCCGCGATACAAAAACTCTTGTACAGGAGAAGATACACCAACAAAGAAAAGATAGAAAGTCCATTTGTATGCAGAGTTGTCGATGCGTGACCCTTGCATAATATAGTAAATGAACATGAGCAAAGCAGAAGCTAAGGTTGGTAGGGCGATCGCTTTGAGAGCAGTTCCCAGATGTTTTTTAGTAAATCCCAGTTCTAAAGCTGAAAATCGGTACAGTCGCGCGATCGCAAAAATAGCAATAGCAGCCAAGATGAGGACATAAAATCGCGCCCGAAAAGGAACTAATCCCAAATAAATCAGTATAATCGGCAAAATGTATGCCAAGCCTACAATCAGCATTACTTTCTGCTGTTCTTTGCTGAGTAATTTACCTTCCATATTCACTCGTCTCCAACGCCATGATCAATTAACCGCACGAACAGGAAGAAAAATAAAACAGCAAAGAAAAGGCTACTTGCAAGCCAAGGAGTCAGGGGATTGGTACTATTCATTCCAAACAGGTGATCAATGAGATAAACTCCAAACCAGCTACCTAGAAGCGTCAAAATGAAACTACCTAACAAGAATGACAATAAAATAGGCTGATATTTTTTGGTGGCGCTTCTGTAGATGCTGCTAACAGTTGCTGAAAATATGATGGCAATAATTGCATAAAGAAGAACATTGAGTCCAGCTAAAGTACCTTTCAACTCAGGTGAAAATAACAGGCTTTTGGTATGCTCTATGCTGTAGCTTTGAAAGGGCACCCACAACAGAATACCTAGTTCACAGATGATGACATATGTCAAGTATTTATTCTTATTAAATATAGAATCTGGTACAAACCAAATCGTCGCCACAAGCGCCAAAATCTGGACACCACAAGTAATAATGGCAATAAAATTGAGGGCGTAAAACCATCGACTGATTGAAAAAGCTTGAGTATTTTGTCGCCAAACATCATAGGCGGTAGCAATCCGCAAAAGTCCTTGAAATCCTGCGATGTTATCGAATGTATGAAGACGTTTAATGACTGGCTCTAACTCTGATTTTTTCAGTGTCAAATTCCCGTCAACGTCGAAAATCTGACGGGTATTAAAAATTTCTTGGGGAATGTTCTGAATATCTGCTGCTGAAGTTTGCCACTTTAAGTAGAGTTGGGGAAGTTGCTGTGCATAAATTGTCGTCGTCGCATCGGATTTGAACTCCATTAACATGATGCGATCGCCTGTAAGCTCAAAGAACAGCCCCCCCGATACGAGAAAAATAGTTAAGAGTGTCAAAAATACAAACGGACGTGTCTTGACGCGAATCATGCAATGCGCTCTGTAAGCCGCAAACAGAGGCATCCAGAGAAATAGGGAAGGATAGACTACCAGGTGAGGGTAGAGTCCCGCGTAAAGGGTTAAGGTTTCCCAACCTTGAAACTCGCTAAATATCCCTATGGGTAGGCAAACTAGCACAGCGATCGCAATCATGCCCAATACCATCTCCCAGCGCCAAGATAACCTCCTCTCGGAAAACAAACGATTCCATGTCAGTTCTTTCGCCAGAGGATTAGCAACAATTACAGGTAGCCAACTTTTGCCCGGTTCAAATTTCTTTTGTAACTGCTGTCGTGCTGCATTCATCGATGCAAATAAAGAGCGATCTTTGACAAAAGCTTCCAGAAAATGCCTCAATAATTCTCTAGCGACAGAGGACTCAACCATTTCGCGCATCACAATACAGTAGGGTAGAGATAGCTCGGTTAGTTGGTTTGCCAGTCCTAAACCATCACAAGAATTAAAGATTGCCAGTTGCAATTTTTTCTGGATCGCATCTTGGAGCAAGTCTGTTAGTTCAGTGATTTCGATAATTCCTTGTGCGCCATCGGCTGAGTTAATTTGAATGCGCCCAATTCGTCCGTCGCGATCGCTTTCACTATGTCCGGCAAAAAAGAAAATCTGCCAGCCTTGAGAGTCTTTTAACTTTTGTTCTAACTCTTGGCGCGTAGGTTGTCTGAGGATATGGGGTTCTCCACCATGCTGTCTCAGACTTTTGATAAAATCCTCTTCTTCTGCAAAACCAAGCTTTTCGTCACCAAACACTACAAGTATGCGTGCAGTTGCTTTCAGTTGTGGTGTTTGCTTCTGAGTCAGCCGCTTGAAATTTGTGGCACTAATTGCCACTTCTACACCTCTGCTAGTATACGCTGCCAAGGTATCCCACTCTTGCCAAGGCAGTCCCCGCAGTTGTCGGTCTTCTGTCTGTACAATAATTTGGATTTCATCCTTTTGTGTAATTTTCTTCCTAAATTTTTCTAGAACCCGACTGACACGCTGATCTGATTGTCCATTCTCATCGATCCAGCCATCCCTACCTAACCATTTGTTTAATTCGGTTTTCAAGGAATTTGCTAGTTCTGTGAGATTGACTACTCCTGAAATCAGCTTGTCACGATTTTTTGCTACCTTACGATTACCTTGAAGACCAATATAATACTGCCATTCTTTGAACTTATCTTCGAGAGGTTTTGGTAAAGGAGAGAGAAAGGAAACGAGTTCTTCAATTTGTCCTTCTTGATCGTAGATGGCAAGGGTGACAGGCAGAACTTCAGAATGGTTAAGTTGTACTCGTCCGCCAATTTTAAAGGAGATTTTAAATGCCATTGCAACTCTTTTTTAGGCGATAAAGTATTCTCTCATGAAAATTTCTCCTATCCGCAACTCTACCCAGAACTCCTCACCTGAAGATAATTCCAGAGGGATAGAAATCAAATCAGCCGCCTCATTGACTGTTTCGGTATAAATATCAGATTCGTCTGGCACACTAACCTCCATTCCTCTAGGCAGAGAACCATTTTTACATTGGACATTAACTCTGACAAAAATCAATTTGTCGTTGTTCTGGGAAACAGAAAGTTGCATTTCAAATACTTGCCCTGCCAACTGGAGCTTTTTCTTGCAGGTTGCACTCCTGAGATCGCGCATTGAGGGTTCCCAGTCCGCCTCATAAATGTTATTCAACCAGTTTCTTAAGTAAGTAATTTTTTTTTCTGCAAATTCTCGCGTCAGGTCATTTGTCTGGACTATTTCAGTAAGTGAATCAGTAAGTGAAGATGTTTCTTGTTGCGCCAAGTAATCGATTAGATCATCCATAGACTGTAAATCAGCGATCGCGAAGCGGGCGCTCTGCGCCATCGCCACTTCTGCATCTGTAGTTTCGGAATGAAAAGCAGGCACAAACCCAATTAATGTCGCTTCTTTTTCTGAACTAGCAATTTCTACAAATAAATAGCCGATGTGATTGCTCAAACTTGCCGGTGGTAAAATCACAGTATCCTGTCCTGTAGCAAGTACACAACACTCCAAATTGCCTAATCCAGGAAGTTCTAGATCGCTCACTTCACTCCATAGACGCCGGATAGCATTCCATCTTTCTGGTTGAATAACATTAGTCTCAAAACCGAGCAGACGAAAATACGCATCAGCAACGAGTACAGCTAGAGTCTTAAAATAGACTCTTTCTTGGGCATCTTGCGTGAAATACTGCGACGCATAAGCTCTGGCTTGTCGGCGAAACGATGCAGTCACTGGGAAGGGAATGGCTAGTTCTCGTAAGACATTTAGCTTATCGCTCATAATTATCTTCTCCAAACAGCCTCTGATTTATATCTAACCACTCTTGGAGTAAGGGTTCACATTTTCTGCACCAATGAGAAGAGATTACACCACGTGTCGAGCCAACTTCCGCAGCAATTTCCTGCCATTCTTTACCAACGACGAGTCTCAAATGGGCAAGCAATTGACAGTTTGCTTTTGGGTTAGTTGCTATGTGGCAAGCCTGAAGAAGATTCTCAGGATCGTCTTTGATCCATTGGACAAATGATTCCCAAGTATCAAGCAGTAAGTTAGCATCTATTCCAGAAGGAACTAGATCTAAGGGGTCGAGTTCAACCTCATCACTTTGCCATACAGATTGTCTGTGAGAGCGATCGCGTTTAGCCGCGCGAATTTCATCCCTGTACTGATTGCGAAGACAGGTGTTAAACCAAGCCAAAAATGAACCTCGACTTGGATCATATTTGTCGCAAAGTGTTTTGCTCACATTAAACATGGTTTTATATAGAGCTTCTTCGTAGAGATCATTCCCTTCACTCCCAGTACGCCTTGATTTCAGGAGAACTCGGAGCAAAGAGTTGATGGCTTTACTACGCTGTGGGCTGGTTGGTGGGTGACTGCAAGCTTCTTGGATAAGCGATTGCAGGTAGAGGTTTAGCTCGTCCATAAACTTATGACATGGTTCTAGCAGTGTCACTAAGCAGACGATAAACTCTACTACTATCTGTTACGAAGAGTAATGGCATCGTTCTGCAAAAAGATTTAGTAAATCGCAAACTTTTTCTCAAAGGTTTTCTTTTATGAGAGTTTACGTCTAATTTGGTTGCAAAAGTCGCTTTTCAACAGTAAAAAGCTATTTTGACAACCAAAACTCCACAAAGCACACTGATAAGCGTTATAAATGAAAATCTAAAAATCTATTTCTAAAATCAATCTAAATGAAGGTAACAATTAGGTTAAATAGCCAAAAATAAAAATGACAATAGATAAGCAAATTCCCTGTTTTTCGCTCAAATTCGTATCTTAGAGCCAATTAGCCCTCCAAATTAATTTTTCTTTGTTTCAATTAAAATGAAAAGCCATTGAATCCAAAATTTTGACTCACCATATTTTTGTTTATTTACGTTTGATCAAAATTAATTCTTTTTTTAAACTTAACAGTAAAAGAATACACATATATTGCCAGCTAATAAAGTGAAATTTTTGTAAAATCTATGTAAAAAGTTAGTAAATTTGCTCTTGTATAACGTGGCGGAAATAAACAGACCATTTGAAAGAGCTAAAAAGCCCATTCCATAATACTTTTGACTTTTGACTTCCGCCTTGCGGTACTAGCGTCCTTATCAAGTCCCCCGCGCATTTCTTTATGGAAATATATAGCGAATTTTTTGCAAAATAGTCTGAAAATGATTAGTGTCTGTGCATTGCAGATAATAATCCAGCACAACCCATGACTCCTGAAGGCTGGACACAATTTGAAGCGACTTTCTTAAATTCATCAAACAGCTTCCTCTTTCGTTTGCGAACCTTGGGGGTAATGTCTTCTATCTACCTGGACAAAATTGCCTAATCTTTATAGCAAATGAAGGGCTGATTCGATAAATTATTTAATAGTGATAGGAGTAACTAAATTTTTGTAGTCAATATCACTTTTGTTACACTTTATTAATTATTGTAATTAAAGCTACAAAAATTTAGTAAAAATCATTACTATTTTCTTAGTTATCAATGACTGTTTATTGTGAAAAATATCATAAAGACATCTTAAACATACAAGAAAAAATAGATATTACTAAATATAAATAATTTATGCTTCAAATCATTTTTTTCCCGAAAATCATTCCAGACACAGGTTACAGACTTCATCTTTAACTTAAATACTAGATTTAATGGAATGTAATTTGGAATAACTACTGCAAATAACAGACTTGCTCATTGATGCTATGCCTTTCTGAACAACACGAAATGTTTTGTAACAAAAATGTGGATGGCAATTATTGTATAAAAGAAATTACGAGTGAATAGGCGAAAGAAAGTAGTGAAGCTTCTGTTTTATTGAGGTTCATTGCTTTTCTCACGATTGTGAATTTTTCTCAGATACTAAAAGATAATTTAGTCTTTTGGAAGAGGATGTTCTTGCTATAAGAAAGCAAATGGTTAAGATTTTTATAATCTTGGCTTCAAGTTCTTGTGCAATTATCCGTCTGAGAAGAAGTGCAAAGCTTAATCCTTCACTTCCTGTTTTAAAATCACATCATTCATTCTCAACTCATCAAAATTTAGGAGATTTCAACTATGGTGCAGGATGCTTTTTCTAAAGTTGTTGCTCAAGCTGACTCACGAGGAGAATACCTCAACGACTCTCAGCTGGATGCTCTACTCGGTTTAGTTAGAGACGGTAACAAGCGCGTTGATGTCATCAACCGGATTTCTAGCAATGCGTCTATTATTGTTGCCAATGCGGTTCGACAGTTGTTCGCTGAGCAACCTCAGCTGATTGCGCCTGGTGGAAATGCTTACACAAGCCGTCGTGCTGCTGCTTGTGTACGAGATTTGGAAATCATCCTACGCTATGTGACTTATGCGATTTTTGCAGGAGATGCCAGTGTGCTGGATGATCGTGCCCTCAATGGTTTGCGGGAAACTTATTTGGCACTAGGCACCCCTGGCGCTTCTGTTGCTGTTGGTATTCAGAAACTGAAGGATGCCTCGATCGCCATTGCCAATGACCCCAACAATATTACCCGTGGTGATTGCAGCGCGCTGATTGCGGAAGTTGCAACCTATTTTGATCGCGCGGCGGCGGCTGTTGCCTAAATCCTCACAACTACATCAAATCAATCCTTTATAGAACAAACTTGGAGATATTAAGTCAATGAGTAAGACGCCTTTAACCGAAGCGATTGTTTCTGCAGATTCCCAAGGTCGCTTTTTGAGTAGCACTGAAATCCAGGTTGCATTCGGTCGTTACCGCCAGGCAGCTGTCAGCTTAGAAGCGGCAAAGACGTTATCTAAAAAAGCGTCAAGTCTGGCTGAAGCCGCTGCAAACGCGGTGTATCAAAAGTTTCCTTATACCACCCAGTTGGATGGACCTAACTACGCTTCTAGTTCCACTGGCAAGGCAAAATGTGTACGCGATGTAGGCTACTACCTCAGAATTATTACTTACGCTTTAGTTGTAGGTGGCACAGGTCCAATCGATGATTATTTGATTGCTGGCTTAGCTGAAATCAACCGCACCTTTGAGTTATCTCCAAGCTGGTACATCGAAGCCCTCAAACACATTAAGGCGAATCATGGTTTATCAGGTGACCCCGCTGTTGAAGCGAACTCCTACATTGATTATGTGATCAATTCTTTGACCTAGCGGAAGTCTTTCAGTTTTGTGTGATGCAGCAAGAAAATAATTTGGTAATTGTCCATGCAAAGTAATGTTATTACGAGATTATTTTCACCAAACTTCGTTTCATAGTTCCACAAAACTGACCTCAAGTTTGCAAATGCGTCGAGCCTTTGTGTAGTCAGCCTGAAAGGCTTCAAACACTGGCATCATTATCTGTTCTCTCAATTCAAACTGACTGAGATACTTATGCTGTTGGAGTTTTCTAGCTTTTCAATGACTACGCAAAGGCTTTTTTTAAATGTCTTTTTAACCAGATTCGCAGTTGTGTAATCGAGATTTAAGAGGTGGAATTATGCCAGCGTTAGGAGAAGCAAGCCGATTAGGGATTCGTCCATTTGCAGATGCTGAAAAGGTTGAACTGCGTCCTGTGAGGACAGAAGCTGATGTCCAAGCGGTTATTTGGGCGACCTATAGACAAGTTTTGGGCAATGAACATCTGATGCAAAGTGAGCGTCTTTTGAGTGCAGAATCACTCTTGCGTCAGGGACAGATTACACTACGGGATTTTGTGCGTGCGATCGCTCAATCAGAACTGTATCGACAAAAGTTCTTTTATTCCAATTCCCAAGTTCGCTTCATTGAATTGAATTATAAACATCTTTTGGGTCGTGCTCCTTACGACGAGTCAGAAATTGCCTACCACGTCGATCTCTACAATTCTCAGGGTTACGAAGCTGATATTAATTCCTACATTGATTCTGTTGAGTATCAACAAAGCTTTGGGGATTCCATTGTGCCTTACTATCGGGGCTTCCAAACTGTCGTAGGACAAAAAACAGTTGGGTTTCCGCATTTTTTCCAGTTGTATCGAGGCTATGCGAATAGCGATCGCGCTCAAAATAAACCCAAAGGACAATTAACTTGGGATTTAGCAAAGAACCTGGTATCCCCCATCTACCCTGCTTCTGCTGGTACCTTAACTGGCACTTCAACAGGGCGTCGGGGTGGTAACACTTATCGAATTCGCCTCACGCAGGCGGCTTCTCCTAACTCTACAGTTATCCGCCAGAGTATTAGTGAAGTGGTTGTCCCTTTTGAGCAGTTGTCGGATCGATTGCAACAACTCAATCGCCAGGGACGCAAGATCATTAGCATCACGCTTTCATAAAAATTTTTAATCAAGGAGACTTTTAGATGGCTATAACAACAGCCGCCTCTCGACTCGGAACCTCTGCTTTTACTAATGCTGCCCCTATTGAATTATGGTCTAATGCCAGCCAGACAGATATTTCTGCTGTGATCGCGGCTGTTTATCGTCAAGTCTTAGGCAATGATTATTTATTAATATCCGAACGCCTGACTGGTGCAGAATCTCTGGTGTTGAATGGCTCGATCAGCGTGCAAGAATTTGTCCGTCAGGTGGCAAAATCCCAACTGTATAAAGCTAAGTTTTTCTCCAGTAGCTTCCACAGCCGTTTCACGGAATTGAACTACAAACATTTTTTGGGTCGTGCCCCTTATGATGAATCTGAGATAGCCTATCACCTGGACTTGTACCAAACCAAAGGATACGACGCTGACATTGATTCTTATATTGACTCAACCGAGTACGAAGCTAACTTTGGGGAAAACATCGTACCCTACTATCGGGGATTTACGACTCAACCTGGACAGAAAACCGTGGGCTTTACCCGGATTTTTCAGCTGTATCGTGGGTATGCGACGAGCGATCGCTCCCAAATCCCAGGCAATTCCCCTCGTCTGGCTAGTGAACTGGCGAAAAATAGTGCATCAACCGTAGTTGCTCCTGCCCCTAGCAATAATGGCTTTGCCTATCGTCCTCCCCTAAGAGGAGAAACCCCCAGCAGCACATTTGGAGGCTCACAAGCTTTTGGCACAGGACGACTCTATCGAGTTGAAGTGGCAAGTATTTCTAAACCAGGATATCCCAAGGTTCGCCGCGTTAACCAAGCAGTCGTTATCCCCTACGAACAGCTATCAGATTACTTTCAAAGGGTTCAACGCCAAAATGGCAAGATTGCCAGTATTACGCCTCTTTAATTCAGACTTTATAAAATTTGTCAATCCCCCGATAAGGGGGAATTTAAATTTCCTTAAAAATGCGGAAATATACAACTTATTAAAAAATTACGAAAGGGCACCCACAACCCTAACTATAGAAACCCGGTTTTTTAAAAAACCGGGTTTCTAATTTTTTAATCAGCAACAATCTCAGCTTGCAAACCTCTGATTTTCAATCATGGGGTAATGTCTTCTATCTACCTGGACAAAATTGCCTAATATTTATAGCAAATGAAGGGCTGATTAGATAAATTATTTAATAGTGATAGGATTAACTAAATTTTTGTAGTCAATATCACTTTTGTTACACTTGATTAATGTTGGATGCTGCTTCTTTGATTTTACTACAGATTTCTACCCAGGCTCGATTTTGTTCTGCTGGGGTAAGGCTATCTATGGGCTGATTAGGAGAATGTGCTGCTTGATACTTTTCAATTTCAGTTTCTTTATATCCGCTGTAACTCAACGGTATCCAAATAATCGTAAGTCCTTTGGTGTGAGCTGTATCTAGCAGTGGGGGTAACTCATTATCAGCAATGAAATCTGATGCTAAAAAGTCAGGGCTAACCATCAACACAGCGACTTTTGCTGCTGCGATCGCTTCTTCGATTTCTTGTCGCCACTCAGCACCGGCTTGGATATTGGTATCATCCCACACCGCGAGTTTTTGGTTGCGAATTATGGGTTTTAGGTGTTTCTGAAGTATGGTAAGCCATTGTTGGTCTTGATGGCTATAGCTTATGAAGACTTGATTTCTGATTATGGGTTCTGGCATAAATGATTGCTGAGATTCATTTTTCTTCTGTTCTAATTCCCGTTGCAACTCTGCTCCCGAGGTTTGCTGCATAACATCGTCAATCAACTTTCGGACATCTACCGTTTCATAGCTTTCTGGGCACTCCATCTGGTATTTCTTATCCTCCAAGCGCTTACGTAACCTGTCCAAAGGGTAGGAATAAGGCGTCTGACTTCCTTGACAACTTTCGCAATTGCAGGGAACAAGGGTTTTATACTCCAAACGCTCGAAAGACTGATGAATTTTTTGGAATTCGTGGCTGACAACTGCTAGCAGTTCTTTCTTGCGGTTTCCGGCGACACGGATTTTAATTTCTCTTTGATTATAGTTTTCAATAACTTCGGCACGGGTTTGGTCTTTATTGAGAACAACGCCGTTTTTCCAGACGAGTTTTTGTTCATCAATCCAAGGGTATGTCTCAACGATGAAGCGGGTGAGGATACCTTTGGGCATGAATTCGTATTTGTAGCGCAAAATCAGGTTGTTGGTTTCGTCGTCCCAAGTGTAGTCGGGTTGGTTAACGGAAAGCAGTTGAGGTGCAATATAAGTGCCAGGATCAGTGTCAGGAAGATTAGGAATTTTGTAGCAGAGTTTGAACCGCATCATCAATTGCAGCAGTTCATCTCGCATTTCGGCATATTCGTCATCTTCCCAAATATCGGCAAGATCATCCTGGGTAAAGCGCCCCTGATTTTGCCTAACGGTATCATTGTCCAACACTTTGTAGACAGCAGTAGTGCCCCATTCCGGTTTGAGAATGACATAGTGTTTGAGTGTAGAATCGTCTTGGAAGTGAAGGCAAACGCCGAGGTCATGCACATAGCGGCTAAGGCGCAACATATCTTCACGGTCAGTTAGTTTATTCTCTCGGCAAAGGGTGCGGTATTCTTCAAGGCTGATGTAGTTGCGGGAATTGTTTTCTAAGGCGAAACGGACTCTCACCCAGAGTTTTGGCAAAGGTGTGCCGACGTGGGGAAGCCTGCTGATGTAATTCTCAATCGCGTTTTTAATTTCTGATAAACCGCGATTGCTGTTTAAGTTGGTTGCTAGAATTTCTTTTAAGTTGGTAAATTCTCCCCGCAACTCGCGCTCATTGACATCGCACTTCCGGTCTTGTTTTTCATTTTTGATGATCAAAACTGGGCTATTGTCGCTCAAGAGTTCAACAACCTTGAGCCACCAGTAAAAATCTGTGTTTTCCTTACGAGTATCGGCAACTAAGGCATACAGAGAACGCTTTGTCAGGAAAAATTGGTGAGTTTCATGATAGATTACCTGTCCGCCAAAGTCCCAAATGTTGACGCGAAAGGGTTGTCCATTGGGCTGTGTGAAGTCCCACTGGATGACGTCAATGCCTTGGGTGGATTCCTCATCTGATTGGAGTTTGTAAGTTTCGTCTACAATTTTCTTGGTTAAGGAAGTTTTCCCGGCTTCCCCCTGGCCAACAATCAAGAATTTCGCTTCATAAAAGGGTTCGGTTTGTTTTGGATCTTGGACGCGGAAATAGAAATCGAGAATTTCATTTACATTGCCAGGATTTTCTGACAACTTTTTCGATCCCAAAATCTCAGGTGGAATCGGGACTGGATTTCCACGAAGATCCAATTTTTCAAGTTTTGTCAGTTTCCTGATTTGTGCTGGCAGTGCGCTGAGTTGATTGTTGTTGAGGATGAGCGTTTGCAGGTTGGTGAGTTGGACAATTTCGGGTGGTAGAGCGCTGAGTTGATTGCTGCCCAGGTGGAGCCTTTGCAGGTTGGTGAGTTGGACAATTTCCGCTGGCAGTGCGCTGAGTTGATTGCTGCCCAGGTGGAGCCTTTGCAGGTTGGTGAGTTGTCCAATTTCCGCTGGCAGTGCGCTGAGTTGATTGTTGTAGAGGTGGAGCCTTTGCAGGTTGGTGAGTTGGACAATTTCGGGTGGTAGAGCGCTGAGTTGATTGCTGCCCAGGTGGAGCCTTTGCAGGTTGGTGAGTTGGACAATTTCGGGTGGCAGAGCGCTGAGTTGATTGTCGCTGAGGTCGAGCGATTGCAGGTTGGTGAGTTGTCCAAATTCCGCTGGCAGTGCGCTGAGTTGATTGTTGTAGAGGTCAAGCGATTGCAGGTTGGTGAGTTGTCCAAATTCCGCTGGCAGTGCGCTGAGTTGATTGTCGCTGAGGTCGAGCGATTGCAGGTTGGTGAGTTGTCCAAATTCCGCTGGCAGTGCGCTGAGTTGATTGTCGCTGAGGTCGAGCGATTGCAGGTTGGTGAGTTGTCCAAATTCCGCTGGCAGTGCGCTGAGTTGATTGCTCCTGAGGATGAGCGATTGCAGGTTGGTGAGTTGTCCAAATTCCGCTGGCAGTGCGCTGAGTTGATTGCTCCTGAGGTCGAGCGATTGCAGGTTGGTGAGTTGTCCAAATTCCGCTGGCAGTGCGCTGAGTTGATTGCTCCTGAGGTCGAGCGATTGCAGGTTGGTGAGTTGTCCAAATTCCGCTGGCAGTGCGCTGAGTTGATTGCTGCCTAGGTGGAGCGATTGCAGGTTGGTGAGTTGTCCAAATTCCGCTGGCAAACTGCTTAAGCGATTATCAACAACCTGAAGTTCTTCAAGATGATCAAACTGTCCTATTTCTACAGGTAAAGCACTCAGCTTATTCCCGATAAAACCAACAATCTTGCCAGCGTCATTATATTTATATTTGCCGAGAATCAGTTTTTTGAGTTGAGTCAACTTGCCAATCTCAGGCGGTAAAACTGTCAACTCATTACCCGATAGGTCGAGTTCCATCGCTCCCTCACTCGCCGCCTTCTCAATTACCCGCAGCAATTCTTCCTGAGTCATCATTAATTTACTCAGCTATTATCCAATATTTTAAAGGTAGCCCAAATTCTGAAGTACACCTAAACAAAAATCAAGCCCGCGTTAGCGAAGCGCATAGGCGGGCTTTGTTTGTTTCGCCCCACCCTTCTAGGGTGTGGGCGTATATTTGCAAAACTGACGTACTTTCTTAAGCAATGAGCAACCTAGCCTTATCCGCTTGCTCTTGCACACTTTCCTTGAGCCACTCACTGATAGATTTACCCAATTTGACACCTATTGTTGGATCTTGGGTTAAAGTCTGTTGAATTTTTTGCTGCAACTCTGGTTTCTTCTGATACGCTAGTTCGTCAATTTTCTGATCAGGCACCAATTTGCGTATCCAGCCCGGTATATCTGTTTCCTTAACTAAAGACTCACCTATAAAGTAAGCTATTATTCCAACAATCGGTGCAATGATTCCAGTAAAAAGTAGAATATGGAATAATCCTGCTAGGACAACGCCTACGATTAAAGCAACAAGGTGCCCAACAAATATAGAAAGCCCGGTTAAATCATCCAAAGATATAGATGTGGGAACTTTGTCTGTGTGATCCCCCAAGTCAATTGTTTTGCTGCTAAATGTTTCCAGTGGTAAATTATATTTTCTACAGATTGAATCTGTTTTTTCCCTCACCTCGTTTTGAACTTTTGACAACCACTCAACTAAACAGGTCGTCACTTTATTATTGGCATCACTTCCTGTTAGCCAAGCTTTGGCTTTATGCTCTATTTCCGATTCAAGAGATGAGAGCGTTATGATCTTTCTGTTCCGCCAAGATTGCACGCTTGGTTTTATCACGTCGTCTACCAAACCATTTGCCAGTTCCTCGGCTAATTTTTCCAAGAAAGCGGGTATATAATTTCCTACAATACCTGTCAGTTCTCGGTCAAGAAATTGATTAATTTCTTCCAGAAATCCCCCTGTGCGAATGTACACACGTCCCCAACGTGCCAGTCCTCTGGCAATACTAAGTTCAGGTTCTCCATCTCGCTTACAAGGCAAATCGGGAAAGACTTCTTGGCATATTTCCAGAACAAACGACATCTTGGAAGCACTACCTGTGAGGAGGATGGCACTTGGTTGAATGCCTATGTGTTGCAACTTTTCTTTGACTCCCTGCAACTGGTCACGGAAAGCATCACGCCAACTTTTGTTGTCAAGTTCTGGTAGAGGTTGACTGAGAATTGTGTTCATCATTTTGCCATTGACAAGAGGCAAAAACTTAAATTTTCTTTGAATATCTTCAATACCTACATTAACAATGGTTTCTTCGTAAGAATCTTGATAATTAAAATATTCTTCTTTTGCTTTACGGGATCGGAGTTCACATCGATTTTTGTATATTGGGTTTTGCTCAAAAACTTTTTCAAGCTGCGAAATTTCTTCTAGTTGCAAAATTTCTTCATCTTTAAGAATTTCTCCAAGTCGTAAAATTTCTTCGCGTCCCTCCCTATATTGTGTTTGACATTCCAGGGTTTTCTTAAGAATTTCTTTTTCAATTAAAGATGCACCCAAATCGTGTCCAAAATCTATCGGAGTGTCAGACATACCCTTGACAAGGGTGTAATCTGTGGTGGAAGAACCAATGTCGATAACCAGCACCGACTTTTGTAATTCTTCTATGGTGAATATGCCACTTTCTTTGGCGTGCATCAAAGCAGCGCGTGACTCTTTGACTACGGTTGCATTTGGCAAGCAATCTTTAGAGAGGAGTTGTTTGTAAGTCTCAATTTCTTCTTGCCACCATCCTGATGGACAACCGATGAAAAAGTAGTTGTTATCTCCGGACTGAATTTGTTGGGTATCAATCAAATGCTGGTAGATAGCATTCACAAATTCTTGAATGTTTTTTTGGTATGCCGTTTCATTAAAACGCCTAGATTTAAAGGCGATTTCAAAGATGGTGGCATCGGGCATTTGACATGCCATTTCACCAATGAAAATTCCTTTTTTAGGATGATGGGCAATGGCAGTGATTTGGCTTTTCCTATTATTAATGAGTAAACTTTGAGGAGTCGTTTCTGCATTATCTGCCCGTACCCAGCTAAGAGCTGTTTCTCCATGCCCTAAATCAAATCCAATGATTTTGATATTATGATAATCGCGCATGAGTAATTCTGTTTGCTCCATACAATTAATACTATTGATTCGTTCTCACGCAGAGCATGGGAACGAGAGTAAAATAATGAATATTGCCCACCTTACTATACTGGTGATGCAGGCTCAATTACGCTACCTGGTAAGAGTACTTGGTTATCTTTAACCAAGGCTTGTTTCAAGGTGATGTAATCTGTAATTTGTGGATCGAGACTTGGCTCAAAGTAAAACATCGACCAAGCTTCCATTCCCGAGTCCTGTTCCTCTATTGATTGATAAACTCGTGTCTCAATTCCGTAGCGTCTCAAAATCGTCGCAGCTTGTTCAATGCGCCTACGCACCGTAGTTGGCAGTTGAGTTTGTTCATCGAGTCCGTCTGCCATCAAATCTTGTAGGTACTCTAACAAGTCTAGATGATTTTCCAGACCAGGTTTGGGTGATTTCTCTTCGCTTCCCGCGTACGCAGCAACAGTTAGATCAATTGATTGAAAAGCTTGATAGAGATGGTCAAGTAATTTATCAATATCTATTTTTACAGTACTTGTTTTCAACGTGTTTTTAGGTGGTTCTGGCTGCGAGACAACACCTGTGTTTTCAGACGACTGCGTTTGCTGAACTATTTTTCCAATCACTCCTCCGGTAATTGCTCCTATTAACCCCCATATATAACCCCCTGCCAAGGTTCCCGTTATACCGCCAGCAAGTAAGCTACTCATAACCTCGCGGTTTTGTTGTACTTGTTGTGATAATCCCTGCTTGTAATAGTCAAGCGATGTCAATGATTTCAGATTTTTTTCTATCTGAATCATTGTGTTAAATGGCGCTAAAGTGTTAGAGGTTAACTCAGTCAAGCCTAGCTGGTTTTCGGATTGTGAGTTAGCACTACTGTGAGATTTTTCCGGAGTGTTTAGGATTGAATCTTGCAGTTTGACTAATATCAAAATGCTCGTGTATTGATTAAGCGCCTTTAACATGGCTGTAGCAAGGCGTGCCTGTGGTGGGGTTAATCCTCTAATGTAATCACCACTCAAGTCTGCAAGCTTGTTAATCTCGTCTTGAACTATCTTGACGACTTGCTCAGTTGTTTCTGTTCGTTCTAATTGAGACTTTAGCTTTTCTTGTATTTCTTTGTAATAAGATATAAGTGTTTTCATAATAAAAATAAAATTTAAGGCATCCTATTTCTATACTATCGTTGCGATGTGACAGGGTGATATTTATGTTTGTTGGGTTTGCACAACCCTTATAGTAGTATTTTCAGTATATATAGAATTTGTTAAATAAAATACTTGAATCTTTAACCCTTCGTAGCTAAAACCTTTCCCTCTCCTTTATAAGGAGAGGGATGCCCGATAGGGCAGGGTGAGGTTTCCAGCGAGTTTTGGCAGTTAGATGACTTCTATGGTAGCTAAAACCTTTCCCTCTCCTTTATAAGGAGAGGGATGCCCGATAGGGCAGGGTGAGGTTTCCAGCGAGTTTTGGTTAGTTCAATGACTTCTATGTACACCTTAGTCTTGCAACGAGGAAAGCCTAAGCCCACCTTTCGCAGGGTAGGGTTCTTCAAATCTACTTACTCACCTCGTAGAATTCCAACACCCGCTTTTGTCTCTATATAATCTGCCAAGCTGATAAAGTCATCACGTGGATAGCACCTTCCTCCAATCAAGTCAAATGCCAATTTGCTAGATGGATTTTCTGGATTTTCTAGAATATGTATTCCCCAGTAATAAAGTTGTTCACTGGCTCGAATACAAACTTCTTCTGGGTCTATACAATGAAACTTATCATCTGTTGTGAGAATATCTTTATATGTCTCTAAATAAACTTTTCTGAGAAGACTTAATTTTTGAGAGCCAGGATTTTTGAAATTATTAACTAAGACAAATAAGTGAGCTTTTTTGTTGATTTGACGTATTTCTGTTACAGTATCTCGAATCACTTGACCATGCTTATTTAAGCCGAGTGGATTTAAGGTGGTTGGTATAATGCAATAGTGCAATTTTTCGAGTAAGTTTGTGGGGTTCCGCTCAAGTGCAGGAGAGCAATCGCAAATAACTATTCTACAATCACGGGCGGAATCTTCATGCCAATCCCTGCCATCAAATACTTCTATCGTCGTACCCCTACCTCTAGAATTAGGAACAAAAACCCCATCTCCTACTAGCTTTTGCAAATTTTGTTCTGGATCTAAATCTACAAGCGCCACATTGAATCCTTGTAGTGCAAATGCTCCTGCTAAATGCGCTGCTATAGTTGTTTTTCCAACCCCCCCTTTACAAGTAAAAATGCCAAAATAAATCTTTTCTGAGGTTGTGGAATCGTCATAAATTCTATCTTCATATTCAGCACCATCAATCCCAACCAGCTTCTTTTCCTGAGCAATTCCACAGCGGATTTTAGCATCTTTCCCCCAGGATCTGATTAGAGCCAGTGCTGGCCCGCTGAAACCTCTTGTTGTTATGAATAAGCCAAAATTAAACTTATCGCCTTCATCAGAATCTAAAAAATTCGCAAATTTTAAAAGCTGCGGTGCTGCTACATTATTTCTCAGCCACTTGATGCAAACAGCACCTACTAAGTTTCCTTTTCTGACAACAAAATCATAACCAGATTGGTCTGATTTGGCACCTATCACGGTCCAACCCGCCCTATGGAGAAGTGTCGCTACGTGCTGTTCAAAGTGGCTATAGTTCTTTATATAAGCAGGCTCCATAGATTCGATTTCTCGATACTGTAAGCTGATAGTAGCTGAAATAACTTTGTTAATAATAGGATTTACGCAAGAACTATTTTAAAGTCTTATTTATTGGTGTCCTTGGTGTCCTACCCTGCACCGAAGCCCTGTGGGGATGACCTATGCCCTGCCTTGCCCACTACGATAGCCGGTAAGGCGTGGCGGAACGCCATAGAGCAGTCACGCAGCATTTAGCCGGTTTCTTTTTCCATAATTTGGCGTAACTTTTGACTCACTTTGTTGTGAAGACGAAATCTAGTTTAACATCCACAAGAACTTTGATAAATTTTTCAAAAAGTTGTTCCAAACTCTATACTCGCTCGGCAATGATTTGTTAAGCTGTAAGCGCTGGTAAGCGGAGCCATGTCAGCGCAATGCACTGGTTGTTATCTGGACCTCTAAGCGTCGAGAAGTTAACGGTTAATATTGCAGGGTTGCCAGCATCGTTACAAGGTACGAAGCTGGTTCATATGTCAGACCTGCATTATGACGGGAAACGGCTATCGGAAAAAATGTTGGAACAAGCGATCGCTGTTAGCAACGAAGCTGAACCCGATTTAGTTGTTTTAACAGGTGATTATGTAACTGACGACCCGTCACCAATTCACAGGTTAGTGTTACGACTCAAACATCTGCAAAGTAGCGCTGGGGTGTATGCCGTACTTGGTAACCATGATATATATTACACTCATTCCAAAGCAGAAGTAACAGCGGCATTTGAAAGTATAGATATTAAAGTTCTTTGGAATGAAATTGCATATCCTTTTGGCAAAGAACTACCTCTGGTTGGGTTAGCTGATTATTGGTCACGAGAATTTAAGCCTGAAGTTGTGATGAATCAGCTAGACAGTACTAAACCTTGCATTGTACTATCCCACAATCCAGATAGTGCTGAAAAATTACAAAAATGGCGAGTCGATTTGCAGCTGTCTGGTCATACCCACGGCAGTCAAATTGTAATTCCAGGACTAGGTCCTGCTGTGATTTACTATAAGCCATTTGTTCGGAAACTTCCCAGAAAACTACGGCGAGCGGTGCCATTTTTGCGAGGAGATTGTTCCACAGTGATGAAACACTGGGAATGGGCGCAGGGTTTTCACAAAGTAGGAACAAATCAACTTTACGTTAATCGTGGGTTAGGCACTTATCCACCAGGACGTTTGTTTTGCCCACCAGAAGTGACTGTGATAACTTTAATGAACTGATAACGTATGAACCGCCGAAAGCTACGATGGATGCGTATCAGCAGCTTGCGGCGGTTTGTTAGGTGTAAATGATTGAGAAGAGTAAAAAATTAGAAGAAAGTCACTCAACTAAGGTGGACAAGGTTCACAACCAATATCTTTGCCATTGTGTGTTCTCGATCCAGATAAGCAGGCATTTTTGCTGTCAGTTAAAAAACCTCCAAAACGACTTTACTAAACCTTAGGCGAAAACACATCACAACAAAACACAACAACTGAGAAATGGTCGCGAATATATTAGAGCAGGAGGCACAGGCTCTAACAAGTGAAGATTTGGATAAATTTCTAACTTCCATGCGCCTACTCTTAAGTTAGCATCCCCTACTGAGAAAGGTTTATATATTTACCAAATTTTATAACGATTCATCCGTCTTAACATTTTATAAAATTTGTTATAAACATAGTCTTTTTTTACTGTCTTAGCGGAAAAGTTGATTTGCATTTCTTGAGATACTGATTTCATTTGCAGTCTGGAAGTGCTTTGCAACGCTTAATCACAAGGCAATAGCATGACAGTGTTATCACGATAGCCACCCGCTGCCAAAGTCTTACCATCTGGACTAAAGACAACACAATAAATTGGATCTTCACCAAGAGTGAAAGCACGCAGTTCCTTCCCTGTCTCCACTTGCCAAAGCCTTACCGTCTTGTCTTTACTACTGCTTGCGATCTGCTTACCATCTGGACTGAATGTTACAGAACAAATATCATCAGAATGTTCTCCAAGAGTGCGGAGTTCTAGACCATTTGAGAGTTGCCAAATTTTAATTGTCTTGTCTGTACCGCCACTTGCAAGAGTATTTCCATCTGGACTAAAAGCAACAGAATAAATTCCTCCCAGTTCTTCGGAATGACCTTTAAGAGTCAAAAATTTATTTTCAGCCAAATACCACACTTTGATAGTTTTATCCTTTTTACCACCACCACTAGCTAAAATATTTCCATCTGGGCTGAAAGCAATGCAGAAAATCTCGTCACAATGCCCGTGGAGTGTAGATGTTTCTTTATTTGTATCTATAGACCAAAGCTTGATACTCTTATCTTTACTACCACTAGCTAAAGTTTTTCCATCTGGGCTAAATGCTACAGTATAAACCTTATCTTTATGCCCTTTGAAGGTGGAGATTTCCTTTCCAGTGGAAATATCCCACAACTGAATTGTTTTGTCATCATTTCCACTTGCCAAAAGTTTTCCATCAGGACTCAATGCTACAGAATTCACTGCGCCAGAACAGGAAAATCCTCCGGTTTCCCTAAGCATGCGAGGTTCCTTATCAGGAAAATGCCAAATTTTTATAGTTTTGTCATCACAACCACTAACTAATGTTTGTCCATTCGGACTAAATGCGACGGACGTCACTTTATATGAAACAGGACTTTCTGTTGTCAAACCTTCTGGTGTTGGAGGTGATGTTGTTGTGCTGACAACAGGTGTAGAAACTTCCGGTGTTGGAGGTGATGTTGTTGTGCTGACAACAGGTGTAGAAACTTCCGGTGTTGGAGGTGATGTTGTTGTGCTGACAACAGGTGTAGAAACTTCCGGTGTTGGAGGTGATGTTGTTGTGCTGACAACAGGTGTAGAAACTTCCGGTTTTGGGGGTGATGTTGTTATGGTGACAACAGGTGTAGAAACTTCCGGTGTTTTATGATTGACCGGAGGACTCGGGCTTTGTGTCACCGTAACTGGAGATAGATTTGGAGAAAAATTTGTTGTCTGTTGCTTCTTTACCTGGAGGGGTGGTGGTGGTGCGGGTGATTCAGTCGTTACTTGAGGTGGCTTGAAACCTTCTGGTTTTTGTTTTTTTTCGACCAGGTTTTGATATTGCTGCTTTCCCAAAGACAATTCCTGTAGTTCAGTCTGTATTATGGCGATCGCATACTGAATTTCTTGAAACTGTTTTTGAGTATTTGCACTGAAATGTTGTGTCAGGGTATCAAGTTCAATCAGGTGTTGTCTAAGATCACTCACATTTTGTTCCTTCTGGGTTTGCTGTAATGCTTGTATCTGGTGCTGAGTGTATCGGTTTAATTGCTGTGCAAAAGAGTCCAGTTGAGAAAGGCGCGCAGAAAGCGGATTAATTTGCTGTTGTGTCGTTGTACTTAACTGTTGTACAAGGGTGTCGAGTTGAGTGAGTCGTTGACTCACAACATCAATATTTTGTTCCTGCTGGGTTTGCAGTAATGTCTGTATCTGCTGTTGTGTCGTTGTACTTAACTGTTGTGTCAATGCATCAAGTTGGGCAAGGCGCTGATAAATAGGGTCTATCTGTAATGAAGTGTTTGTATTTAACTCTTGCGTTAAGGTGTCGAGTTGAGTTAAGCGCTGTCTGAGATCATCGGTATTTTGTTGTTGGTTATTTTGCAGTAATGTCTGTATCTGTTGTTGAATGTTTGTACTGACTTGCTGGAAAGAGCCATCAAATTCTTCAAGACGTTGGGTGAAAACATTGACCTCTTGCTGCTGGTTCTTTCGTAACTCCTCAAGCTGCTGTTCAGTTGTTGCGCTGAGTTTTTGAGTGAAAGTATCAAAATTTGTCAGTCGTTGTCGCAGTGGATCTATGAGTAGATCCTGTTTGGCAATTGTTGCTTGTTGATGCTGCTCGATCAAATACTTTAACCTTTCTCGATTAGCAAGGTTCAAGCAAGCTGTTACAGTCAAAGGAGCAGCTACATAAATCATCTGTTGCGTGAGCGCGGCTGTAACTAATCCCAGTGCAGAAAAAGAGACGGAGGCGTATTCGCTAACTTCTAACCAGTGGAGTTTGGCCATAATTGAGGTGAGTGCTGTGGTTGGTGCCTAAATCAGAAAATAACTTGAGCGCGTAACGCGGTTTCACTACCCTATCCTCATCTTCTTCTAATAAATTTCAAAGAATCGATGCCCAGAAGTACTCATGTCAACAAGACATGACAAACGCAAGTGCATCCGGATGACCTCTTAAAACCTAGCCAAACGCTTGATCCAGTGTAAAAACCTTTCTAGAAGGGATTTGAGCTTTGATTTTCTTCGGGAGGTTTTGGACGATCTTGATGATGGGGATGCAGAATGAGTCTGTTTATTTTTCAACCTCGCTTCGATTTGTGCGGCTTTATTTAAATCAGAACTGGCTCGATACTCATATCCAAGTTGGGAGCAAATAAACCCACGGTATTTGTAAGCATCGATGTAGTTGGGATTGAGGCGAATTGCATGAGTAAAGTCCGCAAGTGCTTCCTGGTATCTTCCTTGTTTTGCATTCTCTGCTCCCCAGTTGTAGAAAAGTTCGGCATTGGAGCGACTTGTATAAATGTTTGTCTGTTTTGTCTGTGTTGTCTGAGTGGGCGGATCGGCAGAACTTGGCAGATGAGATTTAAGCTTGTCGTAAGCTTCGTTGATTTGTTTAATTTTTTCTTCTGCTTCCTGTTTTTGGTGCGGGTGAGAAAACCGATCAGGATGCCAAATCTTAACTAGCTTACGATAGGCTTGCTTGACTTGTGTTGGTGATGCACCGGGTTTGAGTTCGAGGATAGAGTAGGCATCATTTATGTTAAGGCGATCGCTCATACTGGAAAATAGGCAGCATGGTAAATCTATGTTAACTATTTCGACAAATTCTCATCATTTAATCCAAACACCCCACAGCGGTTATCACTGGGACGGTACTACTCGTCGCTTTTTTGAAGGTTGGTATTACCGCGTCACGTTACCAGCAGAAGGTGAAACTTTTGCCTTTATGTATTCTATTGAAGACCCAATCGGCGGTAAACACCACACTGGTGGTGCAGCACAAATCCTAGGTCCCAATGACGAGTATTTATGGCGTACGTTTCCGGATGTGAGCAAATTTTGGGCAAGCCGTGACGTTTTGGGCTTAGGTCATTGGGGCAAACCAAACCTCCTACATACAAAACCTGTGTACCTCCTACCACCTGAGTTTGAACACCATATTCAAGAAGGCTACCAAGCAACCGCCACCCTGAATCAAGGAGCAATTCACGATCCTGCTACTGGTCGCTACTGTCGTTGGGAGTATGAAATTCAACCCATTTATGGATGGGGTGATAAAGGAAGTATTCAACAATCAACCGCTGGTTGGTTGTCATTCTTGCAGATTTTTGAACCCGGATGGCAAATTCTCATGGCGCATGGCTTAGCTTCCGGTTGCATTGACTGGAATGGTAAACGCTACGAATTTACCAACGCCCCAGCTTACGGTGAGAAAAATTGGGGAGGCGCTTTTCCCGAAAAATGGTTTTGGCTCAACTGCAATAGCTTTGAAGATGAACCCGACCTTGCTCTGACTGCTGGCGGTGGACGACGCGGTGTTTTATGGTGGATGGAATCTGTAGCTATGATTGGCATACACCATCAAGGCAAGTTTTATGAATTCGTACCCTGGAATTCACAAGTACAGTGGGATATTCAGCCTTGGGGTAGATGGCAAATGCAAGCACGGAATTTCCAGTATGAAGTTGAAATCACAGGAACGACCAATTTACCTGGAACTCCTTTACGTGCGCCAACAGCAAATGGTTTGAGATTTTGCTGTAGTGACACTATGAAGGGAGAGTTAAATTTAGAGCTGCGAGAATTCGGTATTGGAAAAAGAAAAACTATCCTGAAAGCACGTAGTTTCTTGTGTGGATTAGAAATAGGCGGCCGATCTTGGGATAATTCTTGGCAGTCTCGCTAAAAATGGTATCATGTTGAATGATGTCTGTTAGGGGCTGTAGCTCAGCAGGATAGAGCGAGCGCCTCCTGAACTATCGGGCACTATAGAGGAAACTCTATGAGTGAATGTAGTTAAATTCGGTGAACCCTAAAAAGAAAGGAAAAAGTAAAATTGGTTGTCTTTCGACCACAATGCTGACACTTCATGGGAATACCGAGCCAAGCCTGAGCTAAAACTTGTGATTTTTGATAAAGTTCGGCTCAGGAAGGTGTAGAGACTAGAAAGCTACCACCTAAGGGCTTAAAGCCTACGGTGAAGGTATAGTCCAGAGAGTGGGGAAACTCACACAAATCTGAAGCGCTAGGTCGCCGGTTCGAATCTGGCCAGTCCCGTCCTCTAATACATTTGATAAACTACTTGGGAAATCTTTGGATTTGCTTAGATGGAGGTTATAATCATCCATTGAATCTAGAGATGTCTCTTATTTTTAGGCACAGATAACACCACATCTGGGTCTATAACTTCAATGAAAGACTGATAATTGCGAGTCGTGGTTTGTCAAAAAATATCCTGATATGGACTATACAAAAGGAAGATATTTACACTACATTTGGTGTACAAAACTTGTGGAACAGAAATATGATTGAAACACAAATTTGAGTTGATTTTTTGGCGCTTTGATAATCTACGTTATGATTCTTGCAATAAATTCTGTTTCAGCAACCGAGGTGCTAAGTCCTTGAACAAGCAACAATCTAAAGGTATTTCTTCTCGGTTTATGCTCCTAGCACTACCACTGATGATGTTGTGGGGTTACAAGGAAGTTCAAAGCCAATTTATGCAGCCTCAAGCAATTTTAGTCTTAGGTGGTTCCACATCTAAATTAGAGAGAGAAAAGTTTACAGCAAATTTTGCACAAAAACACCCCACTTTAAGTATTTGGATTTCTGGGGGTAGTCCTCCAAAGGTAACTAAACAAGTGTTTGCTAAAGCTGGAGTTGATACAAGGCGGTTGCGTCTAGACTACAGAGCAAACAACACTGTAGAAAACTTTACAACATTGGTGGATGATTTGAAAAAAACAGGCATAAAAAGTGTTTATTTAGTTACTTCTGACTACCATATGCACCGTGCTAAAATCGTTGGTGAAATTGTTTTGGGTAGTCGAGGAATTGATTTAAAACCTGTCACAGTCCCTTCAGAGACTTCTGCCGAACCAATTGGAAAATCTATCCGTGATGGAATTCGAGCTATAGTTTGGGTAACAACTGGTTACACAGCTACTGATGAAATTCAAAATAAGCAGTCATCAAATCAGTTATTAAAACAATAGTTAAAAAACATTTATAAGTTAAAAAATATTTCGACTTGACGAAACTGAAGAACTTTAGCGATCGCTTTATCTTTTTTAGGCAGCAGCTTTTTCTTGTATAAGCACGTAAGGTTGGACAATCAAAGTCTTAAACTGCTTTGCACCCTGAGTGTTCCATTCTCCTATTTGTGTAACCGAGGGTTTGGTAATCAATGCCTCATCTACCCAAGTTTCGACTTGCGATACATTATCGCCAGCGATCGCCACTCCCACATCTAGTATATCTAGCCCTACCGCCACGAGAATTAGAGCATCCCGTTGCGCATGAGGAATCAGCCATTCCCACTCCGCCTCATCCAAATTTTCTGTTAATTCTGCTCTTAAATCTGTATCAGCCATTCGTCAGGAATTATAAGTTCTCATCTACTATAATAAATAATTCCAATGTAAATAACACATCTTTTTTTTCGCTCTGTTTCAATTTTGTTTTAAACAACTATAACTTTCAATAAAAAATACATTCTTTAGGATTTATTACAAGTAGGTCAACATTGAAAACGTAAGATAAAGTTTTGGCGATTACTGAGTCCCAAGGGGACACGCTGCGCTAACGCTTCAATCCGTTACGTATGCCCTATGGCTAACGCCACGGCTACGCCGAACGGGCAAGCCTTACGTCTAAAGCCCTGTGGGCGTGCGCTTGCGCATACGTAATGGCATTTTACGTTTAATTAAGTTGACCTACTTAACAATATTTTATAAGGATTCAACTTCCGCTTTCATCTCATCAATTTCAAATAAAGAAACTAAAACTCCAGCAATCGGAATAGAAATAAAAAGTCCCAACAATCCTGCAACTTTCGCCCCAACAAGTAAAGCAAAAAAGACAACAACAGGATTAAGATTGAGAGCACCTTGCATAATTCTAGGCGTAATTAAATTGTCTTGTATTTGTTGAAGTATAATGCAAGCTACTAAGACTTTGAGTGCCATCCAAACACTTTGTGATAAAACAATCAAAGTAATGATACTCACTCCTAATGTAGCTCCTATGCCAGGAATGATGTCCAATATTCCAATTATCACTGATAATATTAATGCAAAAGGTACTTTTAGTATTAAGAAAACAAGAAAAGTCGAAGATGTCAAAAATAAAGTTAATATCAACTGACCTCTAAAAAATCCCAAAAAGTTACGTCTGATTATATTTGTAAATTTATCTCGTCGTTTTTGGGGTACTGTTTTAATAATAAAAGACCAAAGCTTTTCGCCATCTAGTAACATAAAAAAAGCGATAACAGCAATAAAGACAAAAGTCACAAAGTTAGTAATCATGCTTTGGAAAATATTTAAACTGTTAACAAGCAGAGATATAGCTTGATTTCGCAATTGTTCTTCAATGACACTCAAGTCTATTGGCAAGTTACGATTACGAAGAAAAGCTTCTATTCGTTCTACTAACGGTATTAAAGAGTTTAAAAATGCAGAGACTGTATCAATTAATTGTTGTCCTTGAGATAAAATTGTTAAGCCTACAGTAATTGTCAAACCACCAATTAGGATAATACTCAATAAGAAAATGACAACAACTGCTATACTGTGAGGTAAAAAGCGTCGCAGCCATTGCACAGGATAACTTAGTAAAAAAGCTAAGATTGCAGCAAATGTAAAAATAACAATGACTGATTGAAAATAATCTAGAAGCAGTGTTATTGCCCATCCAGAAGCAACTAAAAGCAAAAAACGGACTAACGCCAGATTATTCAGGCGATACCAAAAATTGTTGGCATCAGAACTGCTCATATATTATTTCGGAAGAGCTTGATGAGGGTGAATAAAGTTCAGCAGCGTGGAACTAATATCAAGTCGAACTCAAGATTTTTAAATTAAGGTTTTTTACTCTCTTTCCCTAAAGATAGATGCAAAAAATCCACTAATTTTCAGATTATTATTGATAATTTGTAACGTCAATTAACTATCCAAAATCTCAAATTAAAATTGTATGGTTTTAAATTGACATAAATTCAGTGGCTTTTGCCACCTCCTTTAAGCATATTTTCAGACTCTTCCAAATTATCGTCCCAACTCGTGGAGCGTGTTAATTGCTGCTGCACACTTTTGCGTTAACGCTTCCAATTCCTCTTTATCATTAGAACTGGGAGCATTTATCAGTTCGCCAATTCGCACTGTGACTGGAACTGAAACAGGAGTTTTTGAACCTTTTTGCTCAATTGCCTGAGTTCCCCACAAAGATACGGGCAAAAGTGGGACTTTGGCTTTAGCAGCAATCAGGGCTGCACCTCTTTTGGGATCTGTAATGCGTCCGTCTGGAGTACGTGTTCCTTGTAGAAAAAGACCTACAGCCCACCCGTCATCAAGATACTTCATAGCTGCACGGATAGCAGTGCGATCGGCACTACCTCGACTCACAGGATAAGCACCGTACAACTCAATTGCTTTACCGAGAATTGGGATTTTAAAGAGTTCTTCCTTTGCCATAAACGCAACTGGACGGCGTACGCAATTAGAAACAATGGGTGGATCGTAGTTACTTGCATGATTGCTAACTACTAGTAGTGGTCCTGTTTTAGGGACATTTTCAGCACCATAGATTCGTCCCTTGAAATAAACCTGAAGCATGGGACTGACCACTGACCACTTAAATGCGTGGTAAAGTAACAAACTTACATATGGTTCACGGTTTCGAGACATAGTCGAAAGGGAGAGGATAAACAATTCAAAATTCAAAATCACCGAAGATTTGAGTCTCCTCCGGAGACGCTGCGCGAACGGAGGAAACCTCCGCTCAAACTTCTCTCAAAATTCAAAATTTCAAATTATGGAAATCACTAATCTGAATGTGGGACAAGTGAGTAGTGAGTGGTTAGTGACACAATTAACGACTCACTACTCATAACTCACTAAAGAGCTAAATGACCTAGGTTGCTGACGTTTTCTAAGATTAAGTCAGAGCAAGTGCGTTTAATTAAACCAGTTAGCACATTACCAGGACCAATTTCTACCACTCGCTCAATGCCATTTTCTGGTAGTGCTAATGAAATTTCTCGCCATCGCACTCCTCCAGTCATTTGTTGTATTAAACGTTTTTTCAAAACACTTGCATCAACAGTAGGAACTGGTTCTACGTTTGATAAAACTGGTACAAAAGCTTGATTAAATTCGACTGATTCTAAAATATCTTGAAATTCAGCGGCTGCTGGTGCCATTAAAGGCGAATGAAATGCCCCAGAAACATTCAAAGGCTTAGCACGCTTTGCCTTAACTTGAGACATTACCGCTTCTACTCCTGCGGGTGTGCCTGATATGACCACTTGACCAGGACTATTATCATTTGCTATCACTACCTCAGGAGTAGAAGCAATGACTTTGTCCAACTGTTCACGATCAAAGTTCATTAAAGCTGCCATCATCCCACCTGCAGTGGTCTCCATAAGTTCGGCACGACGCTTTACTAAACGCAACCCATCAGACCACTCGAATACTCCAGCCACGTAAAGGGCCACGTATTCTCCTAAGCTGTGACCTGCAACTAAATTCGGTTTTTCTTTCTGACGCATAATATCAGCGAGAATACTTTCTACAACGTATAAACAAGGCTGTGTGTAGAGAGTGTACGCCAACTTTTCGGGATTGTTCTGACAGATTTCGATGACAGACCAGCCCAATATGTTCTCAGCTTGAGCAAATTTTTCTTGTGCGGATGGCACATCTAATAAGTCTATTCCCATTCCCTGGGACTGTGAACCTTGTCCAGGAAAAACCCATGCAGTTTTAGTCATTAGTCATTAGTCATTAGTCATTACTCATTGGTCATTGGTCATTGGTCATTGGTTATTAACAAATAACAAATAACCAATGACAAAGGATAAAAAACTATCTTCCCCATTGGAAGATGGCTGCACCCCAGGTGAGTCCAGCACCAAAGCCAGAAGTGACAATAATATCACCCGTCTTGATTTTGCCTTGCCGCACTGCTTCATCTAAAGCAAGGGGGATAGAGGCGGCAGAAGTGTTGCCATAATTGGCGAGATTACTAATAACTTTGTGTTCTGGAATATTTAGGCGTTGAGCAACAGCGTCGAGAATGCGCTGATTTGCTTGGTGCAATAATAGCCAATCTATTTGGTCAACACTAAGGTTGGCACGAAACAAAGCTTTGTCAATAACTTCTGGCACTTTTTGTACGGCAAAGCGGTATACTTCTTTGCCATTCATGGTGATGGGTTGGAAGTTGCCTTTTCCAACATTGACTTGTTGAGTCAATTGTGTTGGCTCTGCTGCATAAGCAAGATTAAGGCAGTTATTCTGAGTTCCGTCGCTTCTGAGTTCAAATCCCAGCAAGTAATCTTTCTGGTTTGCCTGTATAACGACAGCGCCAGCACCATCACCGAACAATACACAAGTACCCCTATCCTGCCAATCTACCCAACGAGAGAGAAAATCCGCTCCAACAAGCAGTACGTTTTGATAAACTCCAGTCCTGATGTATTGGGCAGCAGTCACTAGCCCAAACACAAAACCAGAGCAAGCTGCGGTGATATCAAAAGCTACCGCTTTGGTAGCTCCCAATTGACCTTGAATGTGACAAGCACTGCCAAACAAGTCATCAGGACTAGAGGTTGCTAGCACAATTAAATCCAAGTCTTGTGGCGAAATTCCAGCCATTGCGATCGCCTGCTCACTAGCAGCAGTCGCAAGTTCAGTTATCGTTTCACTTGCTTTTGCCAATCGCCGTTGACGAATTCCTGTTCTTGTGGTGATCCATTCGTCTGATGTTTCAACCACTTCTGTTAGTGCGTGGTTATCCAGGAAAGTTGCTGGTACTGCTGATCCACTTCCCGTGATTGCTATTCCTAAGTTTTGCACTCTGGCATCTCCAAAGCTATCAGCTTTTAGTGATTAGTGATTAGTCATTTGTCTTTAGTCAACAGTCTTGAGTCGTTAGTAAAGGACTTTTGAGTTTGACTTTGACTGAAAACAAGCGAAGTGTTAACCACTTTCTTGCTGAATGCTTTGATATTGAGACTGAATTCTGTGCAATACTCGGTTATCTACAGCTTCTTTTGCCATGCGAATTGCATTAAAAATCGAAGGTGCTTGGGAGCTACCGTGACTGATAATGCAAATTCCATCAACGCCTAAAAGCAAAGCACCTCCATGTTCTGCATGATCCATTCGCTGCTTTATTCGCTTGAGGTTAGGTTTTAAAATTGCTGTCCCAATTTGACCGTGTAATCCTTGGGGTAATTCTTCTCGGATAATCTGGAGCATGACTTCCCCAACTGCTTCGGCAAATTTTAACAACACATTGCCCACAAATCCATCACACACAATCACATCAAAGTGACCGGAAAGAACATCACGTCCTTCCGCATTGCCAATAAATGAGATTTGGGGATTTTCACGCAGGAGTTGGTTCGCACGAACAGCGGCGTCATTGCCTTTGGTGTCTTCTTCGCCGATATTCAACAAACCGACTTTGGGTTCTGGAATACCTAAGACATACTGACTGTAAATCGACCCCATAACAGCAAACTGCTCTAAAAACTTGGGACGGCAGTCTACATTTGCGCCGACATCAAGTATGAGCACTGGTTTTCCTGCTACCATAGTTGGAAACATTGCACCAATTGCTGGACGGTCAATTCCTCGCAGTCGTCCCAAGCGGAGCAAAGCTGCTGCCATTGCTGCCCCAGAGTGACCGGCAGAAACCACAGCATCAGCCTGCTGATTTTTTACCAAATCCATAGCTACGTTAATCGAAGCCTTAGGTTTGCGTCTAATACCGCTTAAAGGCTCCTCATCCATTGTGATCATTTCCTCAGCAGGAACGATCTCTACCTGCCGCAGATTAGTTTTTGGCGGCAGTTTGCTTTCTATTTCTTGGGGATCGCCTACTAATAAGACTTCTACGCCCAATTCTTCTCGTGCTCGCAGTGCGCCAGCAACGATTTCATCAGGTGCGTAATCCCCTCCCATTGCGTCAATTGCGATCCGTGCGCCAGTCGATCCCATTGCTCAGAGCTTCTAGAAACCTTACAAATTTTACCAGATGCCAAAGAGTGAAAGTAGTAGATATTCTGATCAAGGCAAAACTGATGAAGTATAAGTTATAAAACTTTCAAGCTTCATACTTGAGCCTTGATCCTTTCTCAAGAGGTGCTAACAAGCTCAACATAACATGAATTACCTCTGTAACTGAGAAGCAAAACCACACTATTGAGGATAAAGTTTAATCTGTTAGTTAATCCTTTTCACAAAAGCTGGCTTTTTGGCAACACAAAAAGCACCAAAGCTACCTAAAATCAGAAAATTAGCCTGATTTAGGGGTAAACCTCAGAAATATGTGGGATAGACAAAAAAGAGTACCCTGTATGAACAACTAGATTCACCAAAAGCGCAAATGAAAACTTTCTATTTTCAAATGTTTTGGACTCAAGGTTATACTTTCTAGCAAAGCTTGTTTGCATGCCCTACTTCCGCGTGGCAAAAACTGCGGTTATCATGACTCAATGCCGGGTCTCGTGGGAACACTTACGTAATCATACACTAAACAAAATAGCATATTCTACAGAGGCAATGAAGCATGCTGGAATTGTTCGGTTCAGGTTTAATTTCTGTTTGGCTGGAAATGGCTGGAGTCAATGTCAAGCCCATAAATGCTTTGGATATCTTAACTTGGCAAGGTAGCCCCGGCTTAGTTGTTGCCGCCGATCCAAATCCAGTTGGGGCTGCTACGGTGCTGGAATATCTCAAAGGATTACAAACATCGAAATTAATAGCAGCAAATCAAATCGAAAGTCAGGGAATTTGGATACAGTCTGGACCGATGCTTATGGCTAATCACCAAGGCACGACTCCTCTTCCAGCTGCTTCCTTAACCAAAGTTGCTACCTCACTCGTTGCTTTCAAAAATTTTGGTCCAGATCACCAATTTCAAACTTTGGTTAGTACTACAGGATCTTTGCAGAATGGTGTATTACAGGGCAACTTGGTGATTACAGGTAGTGGCGATCCGATGTTTGTTTGGGAGGAAGCCATAGCGCTTGGTAATAGTCTCAACCAGATGGGCATTAAACGTGTTACAGGAAATTTGGTGATTACCGGGAATTTTGCGATGAATTTCCAGCGTAATCCAGTGCTAGCAGGTCAGATGCTTAAGCAAGCTTTGAATTATGCTACTTGGCCCCGTGGGGCTACTTTTCTACACTCGCTGATGCCAAAAGGAACTCCTAAGCCTCAAATTGTGATTGCTGGAGGTGTGAAAGTAGAACCAATCGCAAATCCTCAACCGACTTTGCTCTTGCGTCACCACTCACTACCTTTAAAGCAAATCATTAGGGAAATGAACGTTTTCAGCAATAATGAAATAGCTCAAATGCTGGCAGATGCTGTGGGGGGAGCGGAGGTTGTGCAATCAACAGCTGCTACTCTGGCAAGGGTACCGCAGTCAGAAATTCAGTTAATTAACGGTTCAGGGTTAGGACCGGAAAATCGCATTTCTCCCAGAGCAGTTTGTGCTATGTTTATGGCAATTCAACAGCAAGCATTCGCTTATCAGTTGACTTTGGCTGACTTATTTCCAGTCTCCGGATTTGACCATCGGGGAACGATGCACTCTAGACATTTACCTGCTGCGACGCTGATGAAAACTGGCACTCTACGGGATGTTAGTGCTTTAGCCGGAGTAGTGCCTACGCGCGATCGCGGTTTGGTATGGTTTGCCATTCTTAACCGTGGTACGAATGTCTCAGGTTTCCGCACTGGACAAGACCAATTGTTACAACGTTTGGTACAGCAATTACAAGTTGCTCCAGCTGTTCCTGCTACTGTCACTCCTCACATAGCTACCAATGCAATACCTCAATTAGGTGCAGCTAGTCGTAATGAAATGTTATACGGAGGCTAATAAGAAATTCAAAATATGCCCAAAGGGCACGCCAAAGGCGAACAAAATTCAAAATTCAAAATTCAAAAATAAGAAATGAGCGTCCTGGTAAATATCCTGCTTATTAACTATATGTGTCCCTTTGGAACTTACAAAGCACGTTCTTAGAATGCGATTAGAGCGATACTATTGATTTTTCACTTTTCTGTCTTGAGGAATGATCTCTGTCACGACCTTTTTTCCAGAACCATCGCTGTTGATGACAATCGTTTCTGCTTGCAAATCACCGGAGGCTTTTTGACCTGTAAAAGCTAATGGAGGATCTGCTTGGCGATAAACGACATCCCCTTGAGCCTCAACTAATTTCTTGTCAAAATACCATGTTAAGGTCTTTGATTTAAGAGACTGGCCACGCTCTCCAACGCCAGAAACGTTTCCTGTTAAATAAACAGTTTTTTCCGGTATCTTCATTTCGCCTTGATTTGCACTAACTGTTACTTTTTCAGTTTGATGGAAGACCCGCACAGGAGAATTAGTTTTTACTGTTTCTGAGTTTAGGTTCCAAGTCATAGAGTTACTAGCGACTTGCACTGGTGGGTCTAGTAACTCTAGCTGTGCATTTTTCTTAACGGTAGCAATTTTTGTCTTCAAGTTAACTTCAGCAGAGTCTCCTTGACCTCGGTCAGTAATTTGGTTGTTTTTATAATGATCCATTTGGACAGGGCGATCGCCTATTAATGTTTCTTCTTTTATTCGCCAAGTCAAATGCTCAGTTCGCATTTGTAATTGCGGTTCCAAGCAGTTTGCAACCACTCCTCCAGAAAACTCCATGCGTTGTTCGCGAGTTTTCACTCGCGCCTCCTGCGCTACGGCTTGTAGTTGTTTATGAGTTCCATGAAGCTGGTTACGGACAATGAGCAAATCTTCTTTTGGTCGCCACTCCAACTCATTACCGTTTAAAACAACACCATTGCGAGGATCTATCGCGACAATTTTCCCTTTTAGAAACAATTGCTTACCATCTTGCGCAATGTCTGCCATTTGAGCTTGTACTTGATAAACAACTTTGCCATCTTGGTAAAGTTCACCATATGGACTTTGGGCTGCACCAATTTGTTTTTCTTTGGTGTATTTTGCCTGTTTTGCTCTGACTCTCCAAATTGGTCTGCCAACTTCATCTGCTTGCTCTAAGGTGACACCAAAAAAAGTTAGGTTACTATCTTTCTCTCCAGGCGATGGACTCTCAACAGGTGGTTTGGTCGTGACGTGAGTTTGGCTCCCAGCACAAGCAACTAACCCTACGGAGATTAGGGAGAAAAGGAGCCAGCGCGATGCGGAGGACAGTGTTGGAGCAAACTTTCCAAGAGGAATTTTGAATTGATTTGTCCGCCTCATCCTCCTTATCTCCCTTTCTCCTCTTGCTTAGTGCTTCATGACTCTTGAATTTCAATCTGCTGCCCGTCGCTTTCCCTGGGATCTTCCATAAATCCTATAGGGGCTAGTGATCGATCTAGTACTCGATAAGGGTAGCTTTGGCGAGGAGTTTTCTGAATATCTTCTTTAATTGCTTCTAAATCAATATAGCGATCGCTCACATTAATCAAACTGTCGCTCGTCATGGAGCGTAAACTGACCACCTCAACCCGCACACCGCGATAGCTGACTGAATTCACTGCATACGCCAGATCTCCGTCACCACTGACTAACACTGCTGTATCATATGAGTCTACTAAAGCCATCATATCTACCGCAATTTCTACATCCAAGTTGGCTTTTTTGGACCCATCTGGCAACTGTACCAAATCCTTGGCAATAACCCGGTATCCGTTGCGTCGCATCCACAACAGAAAACCCTGCTGTTTTTCATTTGTGCGATCTACTCCAGTATAAAAGAAGGCTCGCAACAATCTAGAGCCTCCTGTTAATCGACATAGTAGCTTGGTGTAATCAATTTCAATTCCTAGTTGTAGTGCTGCATAAAATAAGTTTGACCCGTCAATAAAGATGGCGACACGACCCCGATTTTCTAAAACTTGTTCTGGCGTAAATATCGAATCATTTTCCAGATTATTCAACATTGTTGTCATACCTCATTTTTATGAAAATGTAATAAGTGATACTTTTTTTTTACAGATCAGCAAAGAACGGCTTATGATAATCTTTCAGGAGTGATAAATTTAGTCCTGATAAAATCAGACAAAATTCAGTAATGAAAATTGGAACAACTAATTGTTTTTAGCAGGTTCTATTCGTTTAAAGACTGGTCTAGCTTCACCTAGCTTTTGTTGATTTGTTAGTACTCCCCATGTGCTATGAATCGCAAAAGGAGCAGCGGTGGCGGTTTCTATTTGTTGATTAAAATTAATTCCGTAACCTAGTTGCTGGTAAATATCACTACTTGTATCAGGAATGATCGGAGATAGGAGATAAGCTGCTAGTCTCACTGATTCCAGCACTGCATACAGAACTTGTTCAACTGCTTCGATTTGTCCTTGTTTATACAATGACCAAGGAGCTTGTTCATCAATAAACTTATTACTGGCTTGCACCAGTAAAAGGATAGCTTCGCAAGCATGATTGAAGGCTAACGCTTCATATGCATGTTTCACTTGTTCCCCAAGACGTAAACCAATCGCTTTCAAAGGATGCTCAATAGGTATATTTTCATTTGTAGTTGTCGGCACATTGTTAGCGCAGTATTTCTTCACCATGTTTAAAGTGCGGTTTAGCAAATTACCTAAATCATTTGCCAAATCTGCATTTACCACATTAATGAATCTACTTTCATTAAAGTCGCCATCCTTGCCAAATTCGATTTCCTTAAGGAAGTAATAACGAACAGCATCACTACCATAGCGCTTCACCAAACCTATGGGATCGAGGGTATTACCCAGACTTTTGCCCATTTTCTGACCATCTTTGGTCAAAAAACCATGTCCAAAAACTCGCTCTGGCAATGATAAGCCAGCGGACATGAGCATTGCTGGCCAGTACACTGCATGAAAGCGCAGGATATCCTTACCAATCAGATGCAAATTGATCGGCCACCATTTTGCTAAGGCATTTTCTAAAGTTGGTTCTTCATCCGGTTCTAGCAATGCGGTAATGTAACCTAAAAGCGCATCGAACCAAACATAAAGAGTATGGTTAGGATCAACTGGTACAGGAAAACCCCAATCTACATTCACCCGTGAAATCGAGAAGTCCTGCAACCCTTGATTCACAAAGTTGAGGACTTCATTTCGGCGGCTGTCTGGTTGGATAAAATCCGGTTGAGAGTGGTAAAGTTTTTGCAGTTTCTCTTGATATTTAGATAAGCGGAAGAAATAGTTCTGTTCGTCTCGCCACTCAACTTCTTTATTTGGGTGGAGAGGACAGCGGTGTCCTTCTAACAGTTCTCTTTCTTCTTTGAATTCTTCACACGAAACGCAGTACCAGCCTTTTTGTTGTCCCTGGTAAATGTCTCCAGCTTCCCACACTCGCTGAAAAAATTCTTTGACCAGAACTTCATGACGAGGAGCAGTCGTACGAATAAATCTATCGTATTGAATGTTTAGTAACTGCCATAGGGAGACAAAACCCGCTGACATTTCATCACTAAAGCTTTGAGGCGATCGCCCTTTGCTTTCTGCTGTCCGCTGAATTTTTTGCCCGTGCTCATCTGTACCTGTAATCAGGAGGACTCTACGTCCCAAAAGTCTCTGAAACCTTGCCTCCACATCTGCTGCCATTGTTGTATAAGCACTGCCAATATGGGGTAAGTCGTTTACATAATATAGTGGTGTTGTGAGTGCAAATGTCTTTTGTGTTCTATTCACTTGATTTATGCAAAAAAAAACTAGTTGTTAAAAACGTTTTCTCTCTTACCTTTTTTGGATAAAACCACGCAATTATATCATATCTCTCCTTGTTTCAATTTTTTCTTAATTTTAACAAATTTATGTCGTTTGAGTTTGTTTAATGAATGTCATAATCTCAGCTTATTTGTCCCAAGAATTGGGAAGTTACTTACTAAGATTCCACACGAAACTTGTCATTACATTAAGAAAATTAGAAGACAAACCTCTTTTACACAAAAAACTTTACCGATTTTGTTGATCTGAACATTTCTACCTTAAGGCAGTCGCCGTTATCGGTTAAAAAATGTAAATTCTTAATAAAGATAAGCTGCGAAATTTCCTGGTTCTATATCAAGATGACTGTAAATAGCCCCCTTGAGGTTTCTCGCTGGTTACTGGCGGCGCTATCAACCAAAATGTTTCGCTACTACGAGGATCGCATTCCCCAAGATGCCAGTGTGTTAGTAGTGAGCAATCACCGCAGCTTTATGGATGCACCCATTTTAATGGCGGCTTTATCAAGTTCTATTCGCTTTGCTTGCCATCACTATATGGGGCAAGTGCCTATAATGCGGGAGATTGTTACAGGACAATTAGGTTGCTTTCCTCTAGAGGAGGCAAATCAACACCGCCAGCAAAGCTTTTTCCAACAGTCACAACTGCTATTGCAGTCAAAGCAAATAGTAGGAGTTTTTCCTGAAGGAACAAAACCAATGGTAGAATTTACCCAACCGAATCGGGTGGGTGAATTTGAACGAGGTTTTGCCCATTTGGCATTGCGAGCACGGGTACGAGATTTAGCAATTTTGCCAATAGCAATAGCATCCCTTGAAGAAGTTAACACATCTGCTGTACCTTTGAGGGTATTAAGTTTGTTTGACCCTTCAGAACCTTTATTCAATCAGTCAGGTTGGCATCCACTAGTCACATATCAACGTGTCGCCGTGCTCATCGGTCATCCATATTGGATTAAGCCTCTACAAAAAGAAAAATATCAAGGAAAAAAAGCAAGAACTATGGTGACAGAATTGACAAATCATTGTCACTCAGAAATTGCAAACTTACTGCGTGAAGGTTGCTATTAAAAAAATTAGTCATTAGACCTCTCCAAAAATGGCTATGAAACCAATACCCCGCGCTTGCACTAAAAATCATTTTTGGAGAGGTCTATTAGTCGTTTAGTTAGCTTATGACTAGTGAAGTGTTGAAATGTTAAGTGTTGAGCAATGACTATTCCAAAAGTTGATCTAAAGCCATGTTTCCTCAGTCCTAAACGACTCCAGCCAGAGTTGCCATTGTTTGTGTATTTACCAGGAATGGATGGAACAGGTCAACTCTTGCGATCGCAAACTGCTGGATTAGAAGTTGGCTTTGATGTCCGTTGTTTAGCGATACCAAGGGAAGATCTGACCAGTTGGGATGAGTTAGCTAAGAATGTCTTGGACTTGATCCATGCAGAATTAGAAAAAAGCCCCCAGCGTCCTGTTTACCTGTGTGGAGAATCCTTTGGTGGTTGTTTGGCGCAGAAAGTAGCGGTCATTGCACCACAGTTGTTTGAGCGTATTATTCTCATCAACTCAGGAAGCGCCTTCCAGCTTCAGCCTTTGTTAACTTGGGCATCTCAATTGAGTTCCTTGGTTCCATCCAACCTTTATAACATCGGCGCACTAGGTTTATTACCTTTTTTGGCAGCTTTGGCACGTATTTCTAGGAGTGATAGACAAGAACTCCTAAAAAGCATGCGTTCGGTACCACCAGAAACTGTTCTGTGGCGAATATCGTTACTGAGAGATTTTTGCGTTGAAGAGGAACAGTTACGTCGCCTGACTCAACCTGTTTTGGTGATTGCGGGTGCTAGCGATCGACTTTTACCTTCCTTAGCTGAAGCAAAACGTTTGGTTAGTATCTTTCCTAATTCCAAGATGGTGGTACTACCACATTGTGGACACGCCTGCTTGTTAGAAACAGATACTAACCTCTATGAAATTATGAAGGCAAATGATTTTTTAGACAGTAGTGTTGAAGCAGCTCAAGAGCAAGAGGCCAGGGGATAAGGATGAGCACTGAGGCAGTGCGCCCTTGCGAGTTTGGCGACTTATTCGTGTAGACGTCGCCCCGCAGGTATACCAAAAGGATAAGTGGGCGCGTAGTCATTTTCATAAATTTTACTTAATTATTGAGATTTTATTCTGACAATTTAGCTATATCCATTTCATAAAAGAATATCATTAGCTCACCAATTAAAATAAAAAATAACCCGAGGTAACGATGAATATACAACTGGTTTAATCCTTACTACAAGTTATTCTCGCTTTACCAAATGAAGAACGTTTGTGGTTATAAGAAAAGTTTTTTGAAAAGATTTCTTATCCTTCTACTAATGAACTGATGCATCTTGCTCACAACGGAAAAGCATTTGATTTTTTGCATAATGAACCAGAACTCTACAATCTTGAGGACGCAGAACCTGTCTAGTGGCACTTGACAAAGGAGATATTGTTCTAGTTTTATTCCCATTTACTCACTTAAGTCAGACAAAGTTACGTCCTGCTGTAGTTCTTCTGGAAAACACTAGTTTGAATGAAGTTACGCTCTATTTCATTTCTTCACCAAACGTTGATAATCTGAGTTCAGATGAATTTGCCCTAGATAGTTCAGAAGCAGAATTTTCTGGGACTGGATTACGAGTTGCATCTATTGTGAGAGTAACTCGAATTGTGACCTTGCAACGTCAACTCATTATTCGACGCTTGGGCAAGTTAGGAGTCAATCAAATACAGACATTGAATGCACTTATAATTCAATCATTCAATTTAATGTCATAAAATTTATACTGGCGTTCAAGCTAACAGCTAGCTATAGTTTGAGTAGAAGTCCTGTTGAAACTTCCTCTAACGACTTATCCTGATAGAAAGATGCTAACTGCTCACACCTTCCTTCAAAATAAAATAGGGAGATTTCTAGAGAAGGTGGTAAGCAATGACAGACAAACTTAGTAAAGACACAGAAGATACAAAACTAAATAATAATATACTTGCGTCCGAAACAAAACAAAAAAAGTCATCCTTGTTAGAAACCGTTGCTGAAACAGTGGGCTGTGTTTTTGGAACGGCTGTGGGCGTAGGAACAGCTGCTGGTAACACTGCTATAGAAGCTGGTAAAGTCGTTGCAGAAACAGCAGTTGATGTGGGAGAAGCTGCAGCAAAACAAACTCATAACCTGATTTCACAAGCAACTCACACAGCAGGAGAAGTTGCAGAACGTATTGGCGATATTTGGCTAGTCCGAAAGCTGGCTGGGTTTTTAAATCTGAATTGGGTTTTTGGTGCTGTTGATACTGTTAATTTAGATAAGGCAGAAGCAGAAGTCAAAAAGCTGAAGCTAAAATACCCGAATGAATCATCTAGGCAACTTGCCCACCGCATCATGCTTGAAAAAGCAACAAAAGCCGGGGGGATTGGATTAGCAACTAGTGTTTTGCCAGGAGTGGCGGCGGCTTTGTTGGCAATTGATTTAGCAGCCACAACAGAGTTACAGTCAGAAATGGTTTGTCAAATTGCATCTGTCTACGGATTGAATTTAAAAGATCCTGCCCGTAAGGGAGAAGTATTGGCGATTTTTGGTTTAGCGTTAGGTGGCGGTCGTCTTTTAAAAGCAGCAGGTTTAGGTTTACTAAGAAATATACCTTTTGCTGGCGCAGTGATTGGTGCTAGCTCTAATGCTACAATGATTTATTCCTTGGGGTACGCGGCTTGTCGATTTTATGAAGCGAAGCTAGATGAATCAAAGTCGCTCGATTCTGAGGAGACACTGAATACTTTAAAACAACAAAGCGAAAATTATCTGGAAACAGCAATGGCTCAAGAAGCCGCAATGGATCAAGTTTTAATTCATTTTATCCTTGCTAACTATCCAGAAAAAACATGGGAAGAAATTTCGACAGAGTTGCAAGCTTTGAACCTCAGTTCAACTTCCTTGAAAGTAATATCTGAAAATCTTAAATCACCTCAGCCTTTGGATACACCTCTCAATCAACTCAACCGAGATTTTGCTGTACCATTATTGGCTCAATGTTATAAAATTGCCAGAGTAAAAGGTGAGATGACTCCAGTGGCACAGCATATTATTAATACTATTGCTGCTAAATTTGATATTGAGCTCAATGTTGTTCAGTCTACTGTTGATGCATCGGAAAATTTAGCAAATACAAAATAATTGAATTGATTTGTCTGATGCCAGACAATAAACAAAACAAGCCGGTTTCTCTAAGAAGCCGGGTTTCTTATTTATAGAAATATACCAAAGTAAAAAAACTATCTCAAGGTTATTCCACAAATGTTATTATCAGTCTTAAGTATATTGTAGTAAGAGTTCCAGCATTTTTTGAACTTGCAAAAAAAGTTGGAGAATAATTATTGCAAAAATTATTATATGAAAAGTATTATAAAACAAGATCCTAAAGTTGGAGTCAAGGCTTATGCCTAACTTCACTGTTACGAAAAATATTTCACAATACGACGCTGCCTTTAGCATAGCCCTGCTCGTGGTGTTGTTAGAGGTCATGTTTTTGGCACTGATTTGGTGGAACGCCAGATTCATTAATCACGTAGATAACAAGCGCAAACAAGAGTCAGCCGCACTAAGGGAAAGTGAAGAACGCTATCGGCTGCTTGCCGAAAACATTCCCCAGATGATTTGGATCAGCAACCCAGATGGCTTTGTAGAATACTACAATCAGCGCTGGCTAGAGTACACAGGACTCAAACCTCAAGAATCATTGCCCCAACACACTTTGGAGTCGAATTGGCAGCAAGTTGTTCATCCTGACGATTTATCACAAGCTTTGGAAAAATGGACAACTGGACTCAAAACAGGAAATCGCTATGAGGTACAGTACCGCCTGAAACGATTTGATGGGGTTTATCGTTGGCATGTCGCACAGGCTTTACCATTACGTGACGAGGACGGCACAATTGTTAAGTGGTTTGGCAGCTGCACTGATATCGATGACCAAAAACGCACAGAAGAAGCGTTGCGTCAGAGCGAATCACGGCTGCGGCTATTTGTCAACTCAGATATTATTGGCATTCAGTTTGGTGATGTGTATGGAGGATTAGGTGAGGTTAACGACGCCTATCTCCACATTCTTGGTTATACCCGTAAAGATTTCCTACAAGATCGAGTGCGGTGGACTGATATAACGCCAAGCGAGTATCTACCGCTTGATGAAGCAGCGATCGCCGAGGCGAAGATCAAGGGATTTTGTACTCCTTACGAGAAAGAATATATCCGTAAAGATGGTTCTCGTGTTCCAGTGCTCATTGGTTTCGCCTTGATTGATGAGCAACGCGAAGAGGCGATCGCCTTCATTTTGGATATTAGCGAACGGCAAGCCGCGCTCTTGCAACGCAAGGGAGCAGAAGCAGAACGCGATCGCTTCTTTACGCTATCAGTTGATATGCTGTGCATGACCGGATTTGATGGTTACTTCAAGCGTGTCAATCCGGCTTTTGAGAGAATTCTCGGCTACACTCAAACAGAACTACTCACCACACCTTTTATTGAGTTTGTACATCCAGAAGACCGAGCAAAAACTTTGGCAGAAGTGGAGAAACTTGCAACAGGAGCCTTAACACTCAATTTCGAGAACCGCTACCACTGTAAAGATGGTTCCTACAAATGGCTGGTTTGGAATGGGGTTCCCGATGTTGAGTTAAAGTTGCTGTATGGAGTTGCCCATGATATTACTGGGCGCAAACAGATAGAGCAGACCCTGCAAGACCAAGCAGAAGCTTTGCGAATTAGTAGAGAACGTCTGGATTTGGTGATTCAGGGAGTAGAAGTCGGTTTGTGGTACTGCGACTTACCGCTAGACAAACTCATTTGGAACGACCAGTGTAAAGCGCATTTTGGTCTGCCAGTCAATGCTGATGTGACTATTGATTTATTTTATCAACTTATACATGATGATGACCGGGAACCGACACGCCAAGCAGTTCAGCACGCGATTGACCAGGCGATCGGTTATGACGTGGACTACCGTACAGTAGCCCCAGATGGACGCATACGCTGGATCCGGGCGATTGGACGCACCTTCTGTGATGCGGCTGGCACACCGAAGCGTTTTGATGGCATTACTATTGACATTACTGATCGCAAACGAGCACAAGCCGCCCTTGTTGAAAGCGAGCAGCGCTTTCGCCATGTCACAGATACTGCTCCAATGATGGTTTGGATGTCGGGTACAGATAAACTCTGTTACTACTTTAATAAACCTTGGCTAGATTTTACCGGACGTACAATGGAGCAGGAACTGGGCAACGGTTGGACAGAAAGTGTGCATCCCGATGATTTTCAGCGTTGTCTGGAAATATACACGAATTCATTTGATGCTCGTCAAGATTTTCAAATGGAGTACCGTCTGCGACGGTTTGATGGAGAATATCGTTGGATTTTAAATATTGGTGTGCCCCGGTTCACTTCAGAGGGAGAATTTTTGGGTTACATCGGTTCTTGTGTAGATATTGAAGACCGCAAGCAAGCCGAAGCTCAAATTCAACAACTCAACGAAACCCTAGAAGAAAGGGTAAAACAGCGCACGTCTCAATTAGAAGCAGCCAACAAAGAACTAGAATCCTTTTGTTACTCCGTTTCTCATGACTTACGGGCACCGTTGCGCCACATCGCCGGATTCGTTGACTTGCTGCAAAAACGTCTTGTGTCAACAGCGGTAGATGACACCAGTAGACGATACCTCAACATTATCACCGAAGCAACTAAACAAGCGGGTAAATTAATTGATGATTTGTTAAGTTTTTCTCGTGTGGGGCGTTCGCAAATGCATCATACCACCATTGACATGAAACTACTGCTGCGGGAGGTGCAACGTGATTTAGAACCAGAAACCAAAAACCGTCAGGTTTCTTGGCAAATAGAACCATTACCTCAGGTACAAGGAGACCCCGACTTGTTGCGGCTCGTTCTCCGCAACCTCTTGGAAAATGCCTTAAAGTATAGCAAAACTCGCCCTCTGACACAAATTACTGTAGGTAGTACCACAAGTCAGCAAGAAGTGGTATTCTTCGTGCGAGATAACGGCATTGGTTTTGATATGAAATATGTTCACAAGTTGTTTGGCGTTTTTCAACGCCTGCACAGTGATCCACAATTTGAAGGTACAGGTGTGGGATTGGCAAATGTCCAACGCATTATTCATCGTCATGGGGGACGCGTTTGGGCAGAAAGTGAAATAGATAAGGTCGCGACTTTTTATTTTTCGCTACCAAAAAGGTTTGGAGTGGGAAGTGGAGAGTAGAGAGTATACGATGGAACTAAAGCGCATTCTCCTAGTCGAAGACAGCATTAACGATGTTGAGTTAATCCTGAGTTCACTGGCAGAAAACCATTTGGGCAATGAAGTCGTCGTCGTTCGTGACGGCGAGGAAGCATTGGATTACCTACATCGTCGAGGTTTGTATCGTTTGCGTCGCGAAGGTCATCCTGTCGTGGTGCTACTCGATCTAAAGTTACCAAAAATTGATGGTATAGAAGTCTTGACGCAACTCAAAGCTGACCCACAATTGCGAGTCGTACCAGTCGTGGTGTTGACTTCTTCACGAGAAGAACAAGATCTCGGTCGCTGTTACGAACTTGGCAGCAATGGTTACGTGGTCAAGCCAATCGATTTTCTTGAATTTGTTCAAGTCATCAAAGGTTTGGGATTATTTTGGGCAATAATTAATGAACCCCCTCCCGGTTCCATACCTCCGGCACGCAGTAATCAAGGAGTAGCAGGGATATAGCCATGTCAGGTCTAAAATTTGTCTTGCTGGAAGATAATTTGCTGGATGCAGAACTGATTAATGCCGTGTTCACCGAAAGCGGTATTGGCTGCGAACTAATGCACGTGAAAACGCAAGCCGAATTTCAGACGGCGCTAGAGCAAGATAACTTTGACCTGATTCTTTCAGATTACGCCTTGCCTGGGTTTGATGGTATTACGGCTCTAAAGATGGCGCAACATCACTGCCCAGACATACCCTTTATTTTTGTGACTGCAACAATGGGGGAGGAAGTCGCAATTGAAACCCTCAAAAGTGGTGCCATTGATTATGTTCTCAAACAAAGATTAGAGCGTCTTGTGCCTTCGGTACGTAGGGCACTACGGGAAGCCGAGTATCGACGCGCCTGCAAAATAGCAGAGGCTCAACTGTATCGCCGTGAGGAGGAGTTTAGAGCTTTAGCGGAAAACTCACCAGACGCAATCACCCGCATTGATAGGGAACTCCGCTATAGCTACGTAAATCCCGCAACAGAAATGGCAACAGGAATACCATTAGAAATATGGATTGGCAAAACCGTTGCCGAAATGGGTTTTGCGGAGGAAGTTTCCACTTGGCAAGCAAGATTACGCCAAGTATTTGGCACAGGAATTGGGTGCTGGATTGAGTTTGATGTTCCCTCACATAAGGGACGCATTTACTACCAGGCACGGATTGTGCCAGAATATGCCGCCGATGGTTCCGTACAATCATTACTGAGCATTGCTCGTGATGTAACAGAGTATAAACTGGCAGAACAGGCATTACGGGAAGGCGAGGCTCAGTTACGCCAACAAAAGGAAGAATTGGAACGGGCAAATAAAATTAAGGATGAGTTTTTGGCGGTGCTTTCCCATGAATTGCGATCGCCACTCAACGCTATCCTCGGCTGGTCCAAAATATTACGCACTCGTAACTTAGAACCAAAAAACTTGAATCGTGCGTTGGAAACAATTGAGCGCAACGCCAAGTTACAAACACAACTGATTGAAGATTTGCTGGATGTATCGCGGATTATTCGTGGTAAGTTGACTCTGCGTCCCTACCCAACAAACTTAATTCCAGCAATCGAAGCTGCAATAGACACAATGCGTCTGGCAGCTCAAGCCAAATCAATTGATTTGCAATTTCTCATTATAGACTCTGGATTGGAAACACAGGACAAATCAATTCAAAATTCCAAATCACTGAAGATTAGAGAAGAGGTCTCCTGCGATACAACTTCTGTGCAAATTCCAAATTCTGAATCTCCTCCAATTGCACTCCAGTCGTCACCCTTATGGGAAGTAGCAGCGCGTCCACAACAAAAGGAACCTCTGCAGGCGCAGAGCTATTCTATGGAAAGCCGTGGTTCTCTATCTCACATTTCCGGACAAAAATTCCACGTTTTAGGCGATCCTAGCCGATTACAGCAAATTATCTGGAATCTAGTTTCTAACGCTATCAAGTTTACCCCACAGGGAGGACGAGTGGAAGTGCTGCTTGAAAGAGTTGGGACAGATGAAAAAGATGAGGGATCAACATCTGCCTTATTACCCCTACTCCCGATTCGCCACTCCTCAAATTCGGCGAAAATTACCGTGAAAGATACAGGTATTGGTATCAAAGCTGATTTTATTCCTTACGTGTTTGATTCTTTTCGTCAAGGAGATGGTTCTACCACTCGCAAACACGGAGGCTTGGGATTGGGTTTAGCAATTGTACGCCACTTGGTAGAATTGCATGGTGGAACTGTCACCGCAGAAAGTCCGGGAGAAGGAAAAGGTGCAACATTTGTAGTACAATTGCCTATTATTGAAGATATAAGAGCAAAGAAATTGATTTCCACTTCCTCATCTATTTCATCTGCCTCATCCCCATTAGAAGGTGTGCGCGTGTTAGTGGTAGATGATGACACTGATTCACGAGATTTTTTGGTATTTGCTTTAGAGGAATTTGGAGCGATCGCCACTGCTGTCAGTTCTGCTTCTTCAGCACTAGAAATTTTGACAACATTCAAACCAAATATTCTCATTAGTGATATCGGTATGCCCGAGCAAGACGGCTATAGCCTGATCCGTCAAATCAGAGGATTATCACCTGAAGAAGGAGGAGACATCCCGGCGATCGCCCTGACGGCGTATGCTGGAGAAAGGGATCGTCAACTGGCGATTTCAGCAGGTTTTCAAAAACATCTTTCTAAGCCTGTTATGCCAGATCAAATAGTGAATGTCGTTGCCGAACTCGTGAAAGATTAACTCAGTTATCAGTTACCAGTTACCAGTTATCAGTTATCAGTGATTTACTGTTCACTGTTTACTGTTTACTGTTCACTGTTCACTGTTCACTGTTAAGCGTTCCCTGATTTAATCACGAACTCTCGAATGCTCTCAAAAGCATAAAGTACATATTTTGCGCAATACTGGTACAAGAAGTTTTACATAGAAGACAAGAGTATGGAAATTCTTGCCACTGATACCTCCCTTCTAGAGTGGACGGGGGACGGTTTAGCAATTGGATTATTTGAAGATGCTGTAGAGTTAACTGGCGAACAGGTAACTTTAGATGAAAAGTTGGCTGGTAGTATAAAAGAGCTGATTGCCGAAGAGGAATTTAAGGGTAAGCAAGGCAGCACTGCTGTAACGCGAGTGGGTGGTGGTAGCCCAGTTCGTAAAATTATACTCGTAGGTTTAGGCAAACCCGAGGCTTTCAAACTAGAAACCTTGCGGCGATCTGTAGCCAACGTTGGTCGCTTAGCGAAAAAGCAGAAGTGCAAAACTCTGGGAATCAGCCTGCCTATTTGGAACAACGACCCAACACAAACAGCACAAGCACTAGCTGAAGGCGTTCAATTAGGACTATATCAGGATAATCGCTTTAAATCTGAACCAGAGGATAAAGGACCACAAGTTGAGAAAGTCGATTTATTAGGACTGGGTGGACAAGAAGCAGCAATTAGCCGCGCCAATCAAATTGCCTCTGGTGTATTTTTAGCACGGCAGTTGGTCGCAGCTCCTCCTAACTCTGTAACACCAATTACGATGGCAGACACCGCCGCTGATATTGCCTCAGAACACGGTTTACAAATAGAAATCTTGGAACAGGAAGACTGTGAAAAGTTAGGCATGGGAGCTTTTTTGGGAGTTGCAAAAGCTTCGGATTTGCCACCTAAGTTTATTCACCTCACTTATAAACCAGAAGGAACACCCAAACGTAAGCTAGCGATTATTGGTAAAGGTTTAACCTTCGACTCTGGTGGACTCAACATCAAAGGAGCTGGCAGTGGTATTGAAACCATGAAAATTGACATGGGTGGTGCTGCGGCGACTTTAGGTGCCGCCAAAGCGATCGCTCAACTGAAACCAGATGTTGAAGTTCACTTTATTTCCGCTGTCACAGAAAATATGATCAGCGGTCGTGCTATGCGCCCAGGTGACATTCTCACTGCATCCAATGGCAAAACCATTGAAGTAAATAATACCGATGCAGAAGGACGTTTGACCTTGGCAGATGCCTTAGTTTTTGCTGAAAAGCTAGAAGTGGATGCAATTGTTGACTTAGCGACTCTCACGGGTGCTTGTGTGATTGCTTTGGGAGATGACATTGCTGGTTTGTTCTCTCCCGATGATGCTTTAGCAGCACAGATAGAAAAAGCTTCCCAAACTTCTGGAGAAAAGTTTTGGCGACTTCCAATGGAAGAAAAATACTTTGAAGGGCTGAAGTCTGGCATCGCGGACATGAAGAATACAGGACCACGTCCTGGTGGTTCAATCACCGCTGCATTGTTCCTCAAGCAGTTTGTCAAAGAAACTCCTTGGGCGCACCTAGATGTTGCAGGTCCAGTTTGGGCAGACAAAGAAAATGGTTACAACGGTCCTGGTGCGACTGGCTTTGGCGTCCGTACTTTAGTCAGTTGGGTGCTAAGCGATAGCTGATGTAGTAATAGGGACATGAAGGAGTGAGTCCAGCGCTGCAGGAGGGTTTCCCTCCGTAGGCGACTGGCGAACCCGAAGGGTGAGGGCTTTGTTCCCTCTTTCCTGTTAAGCGTTAAGAGTTAAGCGTTCCCTCTTAAAAATTTATGAACGACTAATTGGAATTTCAATAAAAAATTCTGCACCTTGTCCAGGTACTGACTGGCAATATAGCTTCCCACCATGCTTGTCTACTATAATCTGGTAACTGATAGATAGCCCAAGTCCTATACCTTTACCCACAGGTTTAGTAGTAAAGAAAGGGTCAAATAGCTTGGAACGAGTTTTTTCTGCAATACCAGGACCATTGTCAATGATTTGAATTCCAATCCAGTTTTTTGAAATCACCTCAGTGCGAATACGAATATAACTGGGGTTAGCTTTGATTTCATCAGATGTGCGCTGTAAGTTGTACTCATCCAGAGCTTCAATTGCATTGGCAAGGATATTCATAAAGACCTGATTCAGTAAACCAGGGTTGCACTCGATCAGCGGCAACAAACCATACTCTTTAATAACAGAAATTTCAAAATGTGTTTCGGTTACCTTGAGGCGGTGGTGCAAAATCATTAATGTACTATCAATACCTTCATGAATATCAACTGTCTTTACAGCGGCCTCATCTAAGCGAGAAAATGTCTGAAGAGATTTAACGATTTCCTGAATCCGTTCTGTTCCCATCTTCATAGATTTGACCAATTGATTAAAATCTTGTTTCAAGTAATCCAAATCCATCGCATCGATTTCAGTTTGAACTACTTGTGAAAGATTGGGATACTCTTGCTGATATAGTTCCACAACTTTCAGTAACTTTTGGGTGTATTCCTCAGCGTAAATAAGATTGCCAGAAACAAAAGTGATGGGATTGTTAATTTCATGGGCAATACCAGCCATCATCTGACCCAAACTAGACATTTTTTCAGTTTGAATCAGTTGTACTTGAGTTTGTTGCAGTTTTTGTAGTGTTTGTTGTAGTTGGATATTTTTCCGTCTTAATTCCTTTGTCCTTGTTGCAACTCTAAGTTCCAATTCATGATTAGTTTTTTCTAATGCTGCTTGAGCAAATTTTCGAGCGTTTAAGTATTCTTTTAATAATCGCAATACCAGAAGCCATGCTGGAATGAGCATTACTAAACTAAAAAATGATGCAAAAATTGACCAAAATAGTTTATTGCGATAGTCAGCAACTTTTATATGTAAATGATGCGAAATAGTAAGGTCTCTTTTGCCAACACTATCAGCATATAAGCGTTTTTGTTCTTTATATTCTTGACTTGACAAGATTGCTTGTCCTGCTTGCTTTTTACCTTGATTTACTAAATAAAATGATTTATATTCCATTGCAAAAAAACGCTGATATTTTTCAAAAAACTTTTTGGAATTATCATTTTTGTATGCTTTTTTAACTAGTTTAATTGATTCCTCAATTGCAACATTTAGTTTGGTTTCAAATTGATGATACCGTTGTTCCCAAATCGGATTACCTGTAGCAGCATTCATACTTGCTGACATGGTTAAGACTTCATCAAAATAGGTAATTTCCTCATTGAGAATTTTTAGTCTGAATTCAGTTTTGATAATACTGTTGAAGTTGTAGTATGCTTCCCAACTGATCCAAGTATGAGGCAAAAATAATAACAATGTCAGCACTACTGTTACAGTTACTACTTGAGATGGAAGAAATCTCAATTTAGAGTATAAGTACATTTTTATGCTGCTTCTATAAATGTTTTAGAATCAGGATAAAATCAAAATAAAAAGTGAAACTTTATTCAGATTAATATCAAGTTTGCTTAATCGCTTATAAATCGCACATACACCCCAACTACCCGCAAGCATATGCGTAGTGTCTTTGCAGAAGATAGCGACTCAGTAATCTCTCCTAACCACAAAATACTACAGCAGAAGGCAACTGGGTATGACGTAGATTACAGAATGTCGTGGCTTTTTGTGGGAATAAGCGACAGCAAAATTCCCATAAAAAGCTAGCAGAGTTAGGACTTACGCATGAAAACGAGAAATCAAGGGTTTGGGCAAGGGGTATAGGGGTGTAGGGGTGTAGGGGAGGACAGTGCCGGGGTGAGGCAGCGCGGTCTTGGGGAGGCAGTGCGTTGCGGAGCCAGTCCTGCAGGAGGGTTTCCCTCCGTAGGGATCTGGCGTTGGGGTTCCCCCCGTTGTAGCACCTGCCGTGGTTTCCCCCATGAGCGACTGCCGAAAGGGTCTCCCGACTTGAGGCACCTGTCCGTTGAGCCAGTACTTGATGAGGGTCTCCCGACAGAGGTATCTGGTGAGACCAGCGCTGCCAAGAGTTGTGCCTTGCGGAGCCAGTACTTGATGAGGGTTTCCCGACAGAGGTATCTGGCGTCGGGTTCCCCGCGTTGTGGCAACTAGCCCCGAAGGGGGCGCTACGCAAACGGAGAGGGTTTCCCGACCTAGGCGACTGGCGAACCCGAAGGGCGTGAAAAGAGTGTTTTTTCCATTCGTAGCGCGTGATGAGCCTAAGAGTGCGCCTGCTCCTAAGAAAGCAGGGGGCGCTTCGCAAGGGGAGCCAGTGCGTTGCGCAGAGCAGCTTTTGGGGGGAAGCCCAGGAACATAACGTGCCGCCCCGTTATAGGACAAGCACGTGAGCAGGGGAAGCAACAGAAGTGCTTTCTTCAATGCTTAATGAGCACCCGCTATGTACGAAACTTGATATTATCCAAACCCCCTACTTCCTTTCTGGATGCGCCTTTTCTTCTGCTGAAGGAGTCCCCATGCGGTTAATCACTGCGATCATCTGGTACAACCGCCCTAAATCTCTTTGATTAAAGTACAAAACCAGACGCGGTAGCTCAAAGGTCTCATCTTGAGCCTCTTGCGGTAAAGCCTGACTTTTTTCAATGCGTCCTGTGACAAGAATGTCGCTGAAATCAGCATTGAGTTGTTCTACCTCAGCATCCGATAACTCTGCTTTGAGACGGATAACCAAGAGGCGATCGCCCACGTAACGGCTAGAGTGATAAACTTGGTAAAAACTGGTAATAGCATTGCAAGCGACATCCAAGTTGTCTGTCACCGTGTAAAGACTCGGGTCCTCAGGACTAACCAGACCTTTTTGCACTAGTTGTTTGTCAATATATTCGCTCCAGGATCGCCAATAATCGCCACCAGGGTGGTCAATTAATACCAAAGGTACTGGACCAAACTTACCTGTCTGGCTTAAAGTCATGCACTCAAAAGCTTCGTCTTGAGTGCCAAAACCACCTGGAAACAAAGCTATGGCATCACTCTCCTTGAGGAGAAACAGCTTCCGCGTGAAGAAATATTTAAAGTGAATCAGCTTAGGATCTCCCTCAATAATCGGGTTTGCCTGTTGCTCAAAGGGCAGCTGAATGTTTAAGCCAAAAGAATTTTCCCGTCCAGCACCTTCGTTACCTGCTTGCATAATTCCGCCACCGCCACCTGTCATCACCATAAATCCTAATCGACAGACATCGCGAGCAAATTCATACGCCATGCGATATTCTGGTGTTTCTGGCGATAAGCGAGCCGAACCAAAAATAGCGACTTTGCGAACATGTCGGTAAGCATAAAACAGCTGGAAACCGCGCTCCATATCTGTTAATGAAGATGACAATATTTTCCAATCGAGGCGCTCAATTTCTTCACTCTTGTGAGCCAGACGCACTATAGTAGCTAGTGCCTGGATAATATACTGCCGATGCTTTGACATCGGTAAGTCTTCAAATAATTTAGCGATATCGGCTTGAACAGACTCTAATGTGTCAAACGACGCAGATGAGGTCATGATAACTGCTGCCAAAATGGCATTACATTTTATCTAAATTTGATGTGGAATGATAAATTGTTACCTGGAGTCCAAGGTCTAAAGTTTTGTGACTATTGACTTTTAGGTATTTTTTGACTACAAATAGCACCTTTGGTTAAAGATAATCCAAGGCGCTGTTGACAGCTATCGTCGCCAACCTATAGACAAGATTGCAAAAGTTAGTTTTGCACTTCTTGGGGAAAGGGGAAAGGTTTTTTATATTCTTTGCTCCTTACCCTGCAACTGACACGAAGTCTTATCTTGATGAGAGCAAACGGTTCGATATGCGGTTGTATTTGCAACAGACGCACCAAAGTACATCCCTACAATAATTTAACATTTATTTTATAAATAACTGCTGACAACAAACAAACTCCCCAAACATTGGCTAAACCAAAAAGTTCATAAATTTATGGAGAGGCGATTGTCGCCCCTCCACTGTTTACAAATCTTTACTTTAAGCTGTTTGAAATCAAATACTCTGTAGCAGTTTTCCGGCGGTTGTGTTCAAAGATATTTTTCCAAAGTGTTAGATAGTGTAGTTTTCGGTACAGCACCGACCACCATATCAACTTTTTGCCCACCTTTAAAAATCATTAATGTGGGAATGCTGCGAATGCCATACTGGCTGGCAACATTCGGATTTTCATCGGTGTTAAGTTTCACTACCTTAACTTGGTCTTTGTACTGGATAGCAATTTCATCGACAACAGGACCAACCATCCGGCAAGGTCCGCACCAGGGTGCCCAAAAGTCAACTAAAACAGGAATTGCGCTATCGAGTACTTCCTGTTTAAAGGTAGAGTCTGTAACTTGATCGCCTTCTGACATGCCTATAAACCTTCGCCTATTAATATGTTAGACTTTGCTGAAAATTCTACCATAGCAAAAACCACTGCTTAGCAGTGGTACACAGACTTTTGCATATGGATGTTCAACTTATTGAAAAATAATTTAATTATTAAGGAACCGCCCGAAGCATGTCCGGGCGGAGTGTGGTGTGAGGAGTGAACGGAAACATGCGTCTCCGCTATCTCTATTCTAGGCGACATATGCGATTTTTCCAGTAAGAGTTTAAGAGTCGAGAAAAATTTCATTAACTTATCCCCTAGCTGTAATAGTATCACTCCGTTTGACTATTACAGCCGGGGGATTTGTGAGTTGTTAATGGTTCGCACTATAAAACAGAGTTTGGGTGCGGTTTAGCCAGTGGTGAGATACCCTTCATTTACCCATACCTAATTGTTGTGCTTTTTGATAAACTTTACCTTCGGTTAACAAAGAAGGAGCAATCACAACTTCCACTTGTTGCATTTCTTTAATATTTTTTGCCCCCAAAGTGCCCATACTTGTTTTCAAGGCTCCCAAAAGATTATGAGTTCCGTCATCAAGCTGTGCTGGCCCAGTGAGGATTTGCTCTAAGGTACCAGTGGTGCTGACACGAATGCGCGTACCACGTGGCAAGACTGGACTGGGAGTTGCCATCCCCCAATGATATCCCCGTCCGGGAGCTTCAGCAGCTCTTGCAAAGGGAGAACCAATCATCACTCCATCTGCACCACAAGCAATGCACTTACAAATGTCGCCACCCGTGATTAAACCCCCATCAGCAATCACTGGAATGTATTTGCCAGTTTCTTGGTAATAATCATCCCGTGCGGCTGCACAGTCGGCGATCGCCGTTGCTTGTGGAACACCTACACCCAGCACACCACGAGAGGTACACGCTGCACCAGGACCAATTCCTACCAGTACGGCTGCTGCGCCTGCTTTCATCAAATTGAGAGTTACCTCATAAGTTACACAATTTCCCAGTATCACGGGTATAGGCATTTCTTGACAAAACTTTGCCAGGTCAAGTGGTGTAACAGATTCTGGAGAAAGGTGTGCAGTAGAAACCACTGTTGCTTGTATAAAAAATAAATCAGCACCAGCTTTTGCCACTACAGAACCAAATTTGCTTGCTCCTACCGGAGTCGCACTCACGGCGGCGATACCACCTTGTTGTTTAATTTCTCTGATTCGTTGTTCAATTAATTCTGCTTTTATCGGTTCAGCATAAAGTTCTTGCATCAAGGGAACAAATTCTTCTTTCCCGACAGAGGCAATACGGTCTAAAATTGGCTCTGGATTTGCATAGCGAGTGTAAATTCCTTCTAAGTTCAAAACACCCAATGCTCCTAGCTGTGACAAAAGCACAGCCATACGAACATCAACTACGCTATCCATTGCACTGGCAATAATTGGGATTTCGCGCTCAATATTGCCGATACGCCATTGAGTGTCAGCCAAACTTGGATCGAGTGTTCCATTACCGGGGGCGAGAGCAATTTCATCTATACCGTAGGCTCTGCGAGCTGTTTTTCCCCGCCCAATTTGAATATCCACGCTTGATGCTCCCAAATCTGTTTTAGATAGGGTATCAAAATTATGGGGGGATTTGCAGGGGTTTTTTGGATGAAACCGCACTAGGCAACAGAGAATGCACATGACGAGAGATAAACACAGTTGCAATCGTCTGTCAAATATTTTATCCAGTCAATCTCGTAAGGCTTTCGGCTTTAGCGTAACTTTCTACACGGTTACTCATTTAAATTCGTAGTCAGTGGTAGCGTTAAATACAAAGTGCGTCTCATAAGCAATCGCCCAAAGGGCAGCTCCCTGCTGGACCATCGCCAGAAAAAATTATTCAATTATAAGTGATTAAAAAATATTAAATTAAGTAGTTATCCTGATTTTACCTTTGAATACTTGAATATTAATGCTAAAGTTAGATTTTTAAACTAACTAGTATTGTACCTATTCAAACTCAGAGTCAGCAAATGGATATAGTAACTTTGACGACTTTCTTGACCCCATTTTTACCGTACCTACTGAAAGTAGGAGAGAAAGCAGCCGAAGAAACTGGTAAGGAACTGGGTAAAGGGTTTGGCGCTAACGCCTGGGAAAAAGCCAAGTAATCACTTCTCGGCGTGCTGATGTGGCTGGTGGTGTAGGTGCTTCTTTGCAAGAATTGAATTTGATGACGCCACAAGAATCTCTGGAATTACTTTCTAAATCTTTAGAACGAGAAATAGAAGCAGTAGAGAAACAACAGGCTTTGAGAGTAGCCCAGACTGTGGGATACCTACCCATCGCACTGAATTTGGTAGCAGCCAGAATTAAATGGGGAATGACATGGGTGAAGCTGGAAACGGCTTTGAAACAAGAGGTTGCAGACTTAAAAGTTTTATCGGGGGCGCGTCAAGAAAACTCTTTAGAAGCAACTTTTAATTTGAGCCTGAAAGCTTTGCGGGATTATGACGAACAAGCTTGGGAAAATTTTATTTGGTTGGGAGTTTTGCCAGAGGATGTAACAATAGCCGCACCAATGGCAGTGACACTCTGGGATCTGGAATCTCAGGATGAAGCTGATGAGCGTTTAGAGCTACTTTGGAATGATGCCTTACTTCAGTCTGATTCGCCTATATCTGTCGGGGGTGTTGAGTGTAAAGGCTACAGGATACATGACTTATTGCATGATGTGGCTCGTAGTCGATTAATGAAATCTCCGCCTACGGGAATGGGTTTGAATTTACTCAAGAATGCTCAGACTCAACTGCTAGAACGGTATCGGGGAAAGACTGAAAAAAACCTTTGGCATACCCTAGCTAATGATGGTTACATTCATCAAAATTTAGTTTGGCATTTAGAAAAAGCTGAACAAATAGAAGAAATTCACCAGTTATTGCACGAGGAGTCACAGACAACAAGCAATGGCTGGTTTGAAGCGCGAGAAAAATTAGGACAAGCTGGGGCTTACATAACAGATATTTCTCGTGCTTGGGAATTAGCACAAGCGAATTGGAATGAATCAACCCTGCCCCAAGTTGTAAGTTTGCAGTGTCGCTATGCTTTGATAACTACATCCGTGAATAGTTTGGCAGCTAATTTACCAGTAGAACTGCTGCTTGCATTAGTCAAAAATAATGTGTGGACTCCTGAACAAGGACTAGCTTACGCTCTACAAAACCCAAACCTAGAGCAGAAAGTCAACTCGCTGACAGAACTAGTCAACTATTTGCCACCAAATCTTCAAGAACTCGTACTGCAAAAAGCCCTCGCTGCTACCAGGGAAATTCAGAATGAGTCGAATCGCGCCAATGCTTTGAGTGCAATAGCCGAGAAACTGCCAAGCGAGTTGTTGCCACAAGCCCTCGCTGCTGCCAGTGAAATTCAGTCTGAGTATTCTCGCGCCAATACTTTTCGTACAATAGCCGAAAAACTGCCAAGCGAGTTGTTGCCACAAGCCCTCGCTGCTGCCAGGGAAATTCAGAATGAGTATCTTCGCGCCAATGTTTTGAGTGCCTTAGCTTCCGGTTTGTCACAAATGCCATCTACCGAACTTTTTCCCCTCTGGCGAGATACACTTGATAAACTATCTCTTCGCACGCGCCCTGACTTACTGGAAGATATCAAGGCATTGTTTCCAGTTATCTTTGCATTAGGTGGTGAAGCAGCAACGGGATGTGGCGCGATGGTGGCGGTAACTAGGGGTGTAGGGGAATAGGGGTGTAGGGGAAGTAGGGGAAGTAGGGGGAGTCAAATGTATCAGGATTTTTGTGAAAGGGTATTAAAAGGGAGGCTATGGCTAACGCCACGCTCCGCTATCAAACCGATATTCGTTGCAGGTATACATTATTACACCTTGACACCCAGTTGCGTTCTGTTGTAGTAATTTGTGGTTATACCGTTTCACTTTAAGGTTGATACAAATGGGGAGCAGGGAGCAGGAAGCAGGGAGTAGGGGGGAAAGAATTAGAAACCAATCATTTGTATGAGGAATTTCGTTAAATGGTATTAGGGGAGATTGCTTCGCTGCACTTCGTTTCGTATGCCCTCCGGGCACGCTGCGCTAACGCAATGACAGATGCTACGTTTGATTGCAACTTGGTATTACACCCTTACACCCTTAGTTGACAATATTCCTTTTTTGTGAATATAGGCAGAAAAGCCCAGTTCGTTGCTCAATTTCAGCCGCAAAGGTTAAGCCGCTTAGATAAAAGAATTGTTACAATAATTTCAGAATCCATGTCAGATTAGCAGTCCTTGATCCAATCTGAAACTCTAGAATTACTTGAATGGTCACGCCTGTGCCAGCATTTGTCTACCTTCGCGGCAACAAAGCTGGGGACTATCGCTGCACGCCATCTACAAATTCCTGGCTCCCAATCCCAAAGTGAGCAGTTGTTAGCACAAACAAAAGAAATTTACGAACTGGAAAACCGCCTAGGTACGGGGCTTTCGTTTGATGGAATCCAAGATATTGGTGATTCCCTAGAACGCGCCGAACTGCAAGGAATTTTGCAGGGAGATGAATTGTTGGCGATCGCCACCACTCTTGCAGGCACCAGAAATGTACGTCGTGTCATCGACAAACACCCAGATTTAACAGTACTCAATGATTTAATTACCGATTTACGGACTTATCCAGAATTAGAACAAGAAATTCACAGATGTATAGACGAAAGGGGTCAAGTCACTGATCGCGCCAGCCAAAAACTTGGTGAAATTCGCACTTCCTTACGGCAATCACGCAGTCAAATCACCCAAAAACTGCAAAATATATTACAGGTAAAAGCGAATGCCGTCCAAGAACAGATTATTACTCAAAGGGGCGATCGCTTTGTTATTCCCGTAAAAGCGCCTCAAAAAGATGCCATACCGGGTATTGTCCACGATACTTCTACCAGCGGCGCAACGTTGTATGTGGAACCAAACTCTGTCGTCCCAATGGGAAACCAGTTGCGGCAGTTGCTCAGAAAAGAACAAATAGAAGAAGAAGCAATTCGTCGTACGCTCACAGAACAAGTCGCTGCTGTCAAGCCAGATTTAGAACAGTTGTTAGCAATTGTGACCACTTTGGATTTGGCATTGGCAAAAGCGCGTTATAGTTTGTGGCTAAAAGCAAATCCCCCACGCTTCATTAACCCAGAGGAAAACGAAAGCATTACCTTACGGAAGTTACGTCATCCACTTTTGGAGTGGCAGCATTACCACGAGCAAGGACATTCTGTCATTCCCGTTGATTTGCTGGTTCAGCCACAAATTCGGGTAGTCACAATTACCGGACCAAATACTGGCGGAAAAACTGTGACGTTGAAAACCCTAGCTTTGGCAGCATTGATGGCGAAAGTCGGCTTATATGTGCCTGCACGGGAACCAGTGGAATTGCCGTGGTTTGACAAGGTGCTGGCAGATATAGGTGATGAACAATCCCTCCAGCAAAGTTTATCGACTTTTTCTGGTCACATCCGCCGCATTAGTCGGATTTTGTCAGCGCTAGACGAAGACAAGGAAGCAGGGGAAGCAGGGGAAGCAGGGGAAGAAAAGACTATCCCATACTCCCATCCTTCGATCGCCCCATCTTCCTTAATCCTCCTCGACGAAGTGGGCGCAGGAACAGACCCGGTTGAAGGAAGTGCTTTAGCAATATCGCTCCTACAATATCTCGCAGACCATGCTCTGTTGACAATTGCAACCACTCACTTTGGTGAACTCAAAGCGCTGAAATACGAAGATGACCGATTTGAAAATGCTTCTGTAGAATTTGACGAAAGTACCCTTTCACCAACTTACCGTCTCCTTTGGGGAATTCCTGGACGTTCCAACGCCTTAACAATTGCCCAACGCCTGGGGTTGAAATTAGCAGTTGTGGAAAGTGCGAAAACGCAACTGGGAGGAGCAACCGATGAAGTCAATCAGGTGATTGCTGGGTTGGAAGCGCAACGCCGCCGTCAGGAAACTAAAGCGGAAGAAGCACAGGATTTGTTGCAGCAAGCGGAACGTTTATACAAAGAAGTATCCGAAAAAGCCACAGCATTGCAGGAAAGAGAGCGTGCTTTGCGTGTCTCTCAGGAGGTAGCAGTCCAGCAGGCGATCGCCCAAGCTAAAGGTGAAATAGCTCAAGTGATTCGCCGCTTGCAGCAAGGTAAACCAACGGCACAAGATGCTCAAAGCGCAACAAAAGCTTTAGGTGAAATAGCAACCAAATTTATACCAGAACCGCCACCGAAACCAAAAGTGGGATTTCTTCCGAAAGTGGGCGATCGCATCCGTATACCCAAACTCGGGCAAACAGCCGAAGTTTTAACCGCCCCAGATCAGGATAGGCAGTTGACTGTCCGCTTTGGAATCATGAAGATGACGGTGAAGCTAGAAGACGTAGAATCTTTAGATGGTCAAAAAGTTGAACCAGTTGTCAAGGAGGCGACGAGGAGCAAACCAGAGCCAAAAATTACAACCTTGCCAGAAACTCCTGCAATTCGCACGTCTAAAAATACAGTAGATATACGCGGACGCAGGGTACCTGATGCGGAAATCATTTTAGACAAAGCAATTTCAGAAGCCACAGGACCAATATGGATTATTCACGGACATGGCACGGGTAAGCTACGGCAAGGAATTCACGCTTTCTTAAAGCAACATCCAAGAGTCAGCCGTTATGAAGCAGCAGAACAAGCTGATGGCGGTACTGGTGTGACAATTGCTTACATAGGTTAAAACTAAAATCACAAAACAGAGAAACCCCTTCGGGTTCGCCAGTCGCCTGCGGAGGGAAACCCTCCCGCAGCGCTGGTCTCACCGGTTTTTGAAAAAATCCGGGTTTTTCTTGTGATAGACAGTATAACTAAAAGAATCACCAGTGAACAATTGGGCTATTTTGAACAGCGATCGGATACTAGGGATGATCTATATGCCAATGTTCATTGTTACTAAAAAATAAAAAAAGTTATTTGTGTTTGACAGATAAAGCACAATTGATTAAGATTATACTTTTTTCAAAACAGTTTTTCATCATAGAGTTAAGACAAAGACCTCTGCTGTTCACCAAAGTAATAGAAGCTGTAGCTCCCGGCTTCGGCTGATACTGATTGGAAACCAACCTTAATCCTTAAGATCTGGTTTCAAAATGGGTAACAGCACCAGCCCTCACTAGCCTGATCACCTATGCTAAAAGTTATGCACTCTGCCGCCGATTCACCCGCTCCGACTTCTCAGTGGGAGGATTTAATAAAGCTTCCAGCCCCAAACTCAGTTCATTGGGACAATATCAAAACTCAGCTGGACTTAGTGCTGTTAGCTTTAGAAACATTGACTGGCATTGGCTCCGAAGCAATGCTACAAGCGGCAATTAGTCTGAATTTAGAGTCAAGAGTGCCAGACCGTGTAGCGTTATGGCGACTGCGCCAATCAAATCCGCTACGTAAAGGTCAAGGAGGACGAAAAAAACTAGATGTGGAGGAAGCTAGGGCACTTGTTCTGATTACTTGTTACCTTACCAAACAACACCAAGAATTAATTCGCCGTGCTGTTGGTCTTTTAGAACAAATGGCGGAAGACAACCGCGAACCTCATCAGGCTGCTTTACTTGGAGATTATATTGATACTTTCTGCAACACTTATCAAGAGCGGATGGAGGAAGATGCAACAATCTCCACTAATGAATTAACCCACCTTGCACTAAAACTGCTTATAGATTTACTTTTTTACAGTAGTCCTGGTGGACATCGCCGTCTGTGGCTAGCACTTATCGACCGTTCAACCAAATTCTAGATTTGAGATTTGAGATTGTGTGATCAAAAATCAAAAATCAAAAATCAAAAATCAAAAATCAAAAATATCCTGCTCGCAGTTCCTGCCATGCCTGTATCAAATTCTGTGATCCGTCGGTATACACCGCCCACCTGCACGCTAGAAGTCTTAGCGCAGAGTTCAGCTTTGTCTCAGTGGATGGGTAAATCCGTCCTCAAGCAGCTACAGTTTGAACTTCGCTTTGATGATCCGCGATTGCCAGAGGAAAAGAGAATCGCAATTAGAGGCGACAGCGACCAGCTCGAGACTTTGTGTGCAGTAGTGACAGGTTACGTCCAAGAATTCCTGGAAATGTCTCCTGAAAGGTTTTGGACAAATTTCTCAGATACAAACTTTTCAGGAACACAAGACGTAACTGTAGTATCTGATCAGACTGAACAAACAAATTTTTACAACCCCCCTTCACAAAAAATTCCTACGAGAAACTCCTTTACTCACCCAAGCGATGCAGATATAAAAATCAAGCCTAGCGATCACTTAACTCACAATTTGTTTCTTGGTTCTTTAGCAAATCCAGCATCTGGCCCGGTGATTCAACTGAGTCTGCTGCAATTATTCGATTTAGCAACAGCCTTGGATGAATATTCTGCTGATGTCGTGGCGCTACCAAATCTCACACCTCGTTCTACAAGGAGGAGTGGCATACCCGCTTGGGCACCTGTTGCAGCAGTTCTAGTCATAGCTGTGGGTTTAGCACCAGTAACTTGGCAGTATGCTAACCGTGTCAGACAACAGCAGACAGCCAAAAAACCAACTTCGACAGAACAAAAGATTGCTCTACAAACCCCGCCTTCACAGGACTTGTCCGCATCTACTGCTGTTCCTACACTCCCTCCCTCAAGTAGTAGTTTATCTTCCCCGCCACTACCACCCTTTGGATCTACCTTAGGAGTCCCCAATTCCAAAGCTTCTCCATCGATCGCTCAAACATTGCCTAGTGTACCTGTTACACCTCAAACATCTGTAAAGTCCACATTCCCTTCTGTTGCTCAAACATTTCCTAGTATTGGGAATGTCGCCAAAGCACCTCTAACACCTTTAGGAAATCCGTTGAGCATACCTGGAACAACAAATCCACCTGGTGGAACAACAAAAACTCCAAGCATCTCAACCTTTCCACAAAACACAGCACCAAAACAAGAAATAGCTCTTCAACCCAAATTACAGCCCAACACTACAGCATTAACGTCGAAGAGTGAGCTTCCTTCTACATTGGCTCCAAAAAATTCGACACCTAACAATTTGCCTAGCACAAATAATACTTCCAGCACCCCAACAGGAGCCTCACTCCTACGGGGTACTTCCCCCAAAGACACTACGCGAATAGCAGCAGATCCTGGGAAAAATTTCCCCAACGGACAGGGAATCCAAGATGGGGAAACCTCATCACTTGGAACTTCACCTTTGTCCAGCACAAGTGCCAGCCGTGAGCCAGTTTCCTCACAACCAGGCACATCTACACCAAGTGGTACTGATGCATTAATTTCTAGATTGCGGCAAGCTCGCGCAAACAGGGCTAATATTCCTACAGAAGTTGCTACTAATAGTACAACTCGTGGAGCCACGTTGTTTGACACACCTCAAGTATCTGAAGCTAGAGACGCACTGAAAAAACGCTGGCAACCGCCTTCTGGGTTGAAACAAAGCATTGAGTACAGTTTGTCTGTGGGTGTTGATGGCACAATTGAGCGAATTTTACCGATGGGAAAAGCTGCAAGAGATTATGTAGATCGTACAGGGATGCCTCTGATTGGTGAACCTTTTGTTTCTCCTAATAAAAATGGACAATCAGTAAAAATCAGAGCTATCTTTCGTCCTGACGGCAAGGTGCAGACTTTTCCAGAAACTGAGTAACTAAGACTTGGGTATGCAAGAGGCTTTCTGTCCGCCTTGGCGTCTCGTGTATCTAATCCGCAAGACATGTTGCGTCTTGCGGATTAGATACCCCATGAGTGAAAAACAGGAGGGCTGATTTGTGAGCAACCGTCCTATGTAATATGAAATGAATTTTAATAACGGGGTTTTTTACGGGTTAGTCTTTGCTTTTTGCGTCGCCGTTCGGCAGCAACAACTGCTCCGTCCACTTGGTATCCAATTAAGGGTATAACCTGATATTTGCGTTCTTCTTCTAAGTTTTTCAACTCGGTGTACTTCACCCAGTGGATGCAGTCTACAGGACAGGTGTCAATTGCCTCTTGAATGACCTCATGTGAATCGCCATCTTGACGTATAACACGCGATCGCCCATAATCTGGTTCAATATAAAACGTATTACGGGCGACATGGGCACAGTGTTTGCAGCCAATACAGGTAATTTCGTCAACGTAAACACCTTTTTGGCGCAACACACCCCCTAATTCAGGTTCCAAACCAGAACGTTCTGGCGCGTCTCGTAAAAAACCGCCCAATTCTGGTTCAAAACCTGAACGGTGATCTTCGCTTTGTTCCGGCGACGGCAAAAAATCAGACATTACGCACTCCAGCGCTGTACAAGTAAGCGAATGGAACCATCTTCATTTTTTTGTTGTTCAGCAACTTGAAATCCAACACGAGCAGTTTCTTTGACGACTGTATGATACGCGTATCGCTGTGTAACTTGCCGTAAGAAACCTTCTACTGAGAAATTTTGTTGCCAATATTGTAAGTCAGCAACCAGTTCGTATTCTTTGCCATTCCATTTAAAGCCGATATCATAACCATTTTCCTGCTCAATGGTAACTTCGGCATTATGAGTTTGACCGCGATAACCACGTACCTCACGTGGACCGTGCTTCCAATCTACACCTAAATCGCTCAGTGCATCCTTCAAGGAATCAACGTTACGGATTTGGGTCTTAATCTGGCTAAAGTGTGACATGGCGGTTGTGAATGAATGAACTAAACAATGAATGAAAACTTACCAATCGCTAAACGTGGTTTGCGTATTTACCACATTCGATTGCTGCACAATGGTCGCAAAATATTCTGAGCTTGGCTCGTGAGTTAGTACCTGTCCTAGCTGTGCCTCTATAGCTGCTGTAACTTCAGCGCAGGAAGCACCTATGATACCAGTGACTTTTTCTTGTACCCGACCGTCTGGAAAAATTACGAACTCTAATGTCTCCATGCTCTTTGCCAACCAAAATACTAGGCTTGGACAGTACTGCTATAGCAACTGACTACAAATGCAGCCCTCTGAAACAGCATTTTTCCTTAGCTACAAATTTGCCATTTGTTAACTAATGTTCCATCTCTCAAAATATATATCTCAGAAACTTAACAAAACTTATTACTCTTATTAGTTGTTACACCTGTTATTTGTAAGTTTCCCTTAACCATATCAATTTAGTCAAGCTAAAAATTCAACTTTTCATTTCAGTGGGTAAACGGCTAAAAACCAGCATTATTCAGAGAAAGAGGTGTAAAAACAGTGAGATTTGTTGAATATTTTTGTCATTATTCTCCGAATCATCCAATTCTCAGCTACAAAACTAGCCAAACCAGGACTCCCAACTGTTAAACGGTAGGATAAGCTGTTATCTAATTCTAAAAAGTTCATCATGAATGCAGAGCAAGTGACAGGTTCTACTCATCTCCCGAAAGCGATGCGCGTAGGAGTACTGGGGTTTGGCGGACTGGGACAAGCAGCTGCCAAAGTACTCGCCCCAAAACGTGAAATGCTTTTAGTAGCAGCGGCAGATAAACAAGGCTACGCCTACGCCGTTGATGGTTTAAATGCTCAAGAATGCATTGCAACTTATCAATCTCAAGGTTCGGTAGGTTATCTAGAACCCATTGGAACTTTAACAAATCAAAGTGTTGAGGATTTAATAGAAAAATCTTATCCTGTAGACGGGTATTTTCTGGCGTTACCCAATCTCCCCAATGATTTCATTGCCTCTGTCGCTCGCCAGTTTATCAAATCTGGATGGCGCGGGGTACTGGTGGATGCGATTAAACGCACCAGCGCTGTGGAACAACTGCTGGGAATGAAAGAAGAACTGCAAGCAGCAGGAATTACCTACATGACAGGATGTGGCGCAACACCAGGACTGTTAACAGCCGCAGCAGCTTTAGCCGCCCAAAGCTACGCCGAAATTCATCGAGTGGAAATTACTTTTGGGGTAGGAATCGCGAACTGGGAGGCTTACCGCGCCACCATCCGCGAAGATATTGCCCATATGCCGGGTTATAGTGTGGAAACTGCTAGGGCAATGACAGATGAGGAAGTAGAAGTACTTCTAGATAAAACCAATGGCGTGTTGAGTTTAGAAAATATGGAACACGCTGATGATGTGATGCTAGAGTTAGCAGGAATTGTGGGGCGCGATCGCGTAACCGTTGGTGGCATCGTTGATACCCGCAATCCCAAAAAGCCCATTAGCACAAACGTTAAAATCACTGGTCGCACTTTTGAGGGTAAAATTTCCACCCACACCTTCACATTAGGGGATGAAACCAGTATGGCAGCCAATGTCTGTGGACCAGCGTTTGGTTATCTGAAAGCTGGCGTTGGATTACATCAGCGAGGTATCTATGGATTATTCACCGCTGCTGAAATTATGCCTCAGTTTGTGAGGTAGTGATTCGCTAAGTAGGTCAACTTTAAACAACGTAAGATAGAGCTATTAAGGCAGAAAGCAGGTGTGGTGAAGGATTTATTCATTTTGATTATTTTACGTTTAATTAGATTGACTTACTTATCAGCTTAAGTCTTTAATTGTTTATATTTTTTAGGCTGGGTTGAAAAATAAAACCCAGCTTATTTTTTTGACTTTGGACATTAAACAAATCTTTTGTCGTCATATCATAACTCCCAAACATCTCCATATCAAGAGCTTACCAACAAGAGGTTTAGACGGCTTCTAAACCCTTTAGCGTGGCGCTAATAGCACATCACCCACACCGTTTAGCGTGGCGCTATTTGAACGAATCTTTCATACCTGCCCACTCATTGTTTAAGCCAGACGTGGAGTAGTGATGTTTTTGATAGTGACCTAGAACGGATAAAAATTTGTTCCGGAAAATCACACTTGAAACGGGAATTCATTAAAATCCCAGAGCAGACTGGAGTATCGAAAAAAATCGGAAACACTTTAGTAAAACAACAAGAAAAGTTATTTGAGTTGTGGCATCGGGTTAGAGATGGAACTTTGAAGTGCTGTGAGTTTCAACTTCTAGTTCAAGAAATTCGCAATTCAATCAAGTCCTCCTTGTAAGAGGCTGCTCTAACGTCTTAAAGATGTTCAAGTCGTATATAGTTACAAACATTCCATGAAATTGAAAAGACGGAAAATACTCTATTTGCTGACTAGTATGTTTACATTAGTCGGTTTCAAAAATAGTATCCAGCGAGCTCAGGCACAGTCTAGCTCAGTGGTCGGTGTTAATAAAAATTTACTTGCCGCTTTGGATTTAGAACCAGACAATACAACCTATTCCGAAGTCATCGATTACAGTTTGAATGGTAGAGATCAACTACAGAAAAGTTCTGCTCAAAAAGTTGTACTCGACAACTTGGGAACAAACTCTAAAAACAATCCAGAACAAATTTATCAAGCATTTATTCAGGCTACGGCAGGTGGTGTTGAAGACAAACCAGTGCTTATGTATCAAGGTATTAATACCTCACCATACTCTGAACAAATTAAGGATTACCCCACTCGTTTAATGCAGAGACCTAATGGTAAAAATCTAGTTAGCGGAACTCAATTTAATGCTACATTTAGTCCTTATCCAGCAATAGGAAAAGTTCCTAACATTAATGAGCAAGGTCTAACTTTTCTTCATGAAGATATTAAAGAAGCCTGTGTTTGCATTGGTAATTTCGATAATCAACGAAAGTTCCAGACTAAATGGTTGGGGAGAAATGCACTTGCGTGCGATGAATTTTGGAGTAGTACTAAAATAATTGCGTTGCTTAATCTTGTTTCTCGCATCAACAGAAAAAATCCGGAAGTAGATTTTGACTCTTATAGTGTTAGAGGTATAGACACATCCGGGAATCAAAATAGTTTTCGCTTCCAAGATTTAGCTAGGGATATGGTCAGCTATCAACATAAAATCGCGACCTCAAATTCCTTGGGTGCAATGTTCAAGAGATTTTCTCTCCCACTGGATTTAGAGAAGTGGCTTAAACTCATCACAGGTAATCAGGACTTGATATTTCGCGGTACATACGGGAAAAAACCTTTTATCGAAGAACCAGAGTTAGTTGAGACCACTACAAACAAGGTGATTTTGAATGCCGATCAACAGCTTCCTAGATGGCAGTGTAACGTGGTATCTGCCTATGATTTAACAAGGATAGTATCCATGTTGGGTTGGCATAATTACATCCCAAGGCAATCGCGCATACCACATGCAAATTGGGAAAGTCTTACAACTGTCATTACCGCGATGGGAGCAGATTCAGCTCGTTTAACTGATTTAGCCATTCAAGTATTGGGTTTACAAAATGACCTTGAATCTGTTGCGATTATCTCAAAACTCGGCAATGGGAATACTTCTACTAGGGAGAGAACTGAAGCTGTCTACCTTGCACTCGTACATTTTGTAGATAGTCGTCCAAAAGCATTAGGAAAGCCAGCCAAACTGTTCACATTTACTATGGCTTTACGAGGAGGAAAGGCGCTTCAACCAAGAGACCCCAACCGAGAAGTGGTAGAACTTGATGCCAGGATGGCAACGGAAGTTACCGAGATTGTGCGGAGAGTATTGGCATTGGAATTAGATCTTGTGTAGTCCATAAAATTTTGAGAGTTTTCACAAGGGTTATAGCCTATGAAAAGTGCTCGAAAAACCCGACAGGTTAAGTTTTTCGAGCAAAATCGAGCAAATAATTATTAACAATTAATATTATTAAATGTCTTTTTCAGATTAAGATAATTGTTTATAGATTGACCTTGCCTACTAAGGGTATAATTGATATCCTTCCAATACACCGCAAAAGCCTCCCGAATTGCTTCTTCTTGGACATTAGGCGAATTTAGAAATTTTAATTTGCTATCAATACCTTTCTTTTGAGTCCATCTACCTCGCCAGTAATTCTTGTCAGCACCATATCCATAATAAATACTCGCTCTGTAGTAGCCAAGACGAATCAGGAGGATTTCTCCAAATTGGTACTTACCGATGAATGAAAGTGGATTTTCAAATTGTACTGCTTTGGATCTCCTTATAATAAACTTGTTTCACGAACTCCAAGTACTTCCAACATATCTTGGAAAGTTCCCTTGCTCTTATCAGATTGCTTTTTTTGAGAAATAACAACTCCCATCTCAGGTGTAAGCGACTTAAAGTTTTCTCCCATCAATAAGGAGTTTTTGTGATAACTTAGACTCAATAAATTGCCATCACTAGAAAGTAGTTGACAGATTATAAGCATTGTATAGTAGATGATTTTTGCAGCGCGATTTGGATTCCCAGGTTTCACCTGGGAACGAGTCTAAGGCGGAATAAACACTATTAGTAAGTCTGTTGTAGATTCTCAATTGTCAGATATTCTTCTTCATCAGCTATTTGACTCTTGTAATCAATGTTAATTTGAGTTGGGTAGCCGAGTGTAGAATTATACTTGACATCCAAGCTATCTGCTTTCTTGGCGATCGCATCCCTGATGACATCAAAAAGCCTGGGAACTGTATCATATTTTTGGAAGAATTCTGGATTAACTGGTTGACCAGTGGCAACAGAAGTCACAGAAGTTGTTCTGCCGTTACGCACTTCAATGATGACTGGTCCTCTTGCTTCGGCTGTGCAGAAGCAACTCCGGCTAAATGTATACCGATAGTTGGAAATATTTTGCCGATTCCACAAACGCTGATTAGTTTTTAATTGCTGTGAATCATTTTGACTTCTGGCTGATGATTGTGCTACGACTATAGGGGATTTCGATATTACTGGTGTGTGCAAACTTAGAGACATCACTAATCCTGCACCAATAACAATCGGCAAGCGTATAGGCATTGATTTCATATTCAAGATTCTAAGCATTTAGCAAACTCCTGGGAATTTTTTCGCTCTCGCCTAATTTTGCGAAATACTTACCACATTACGGTATAACTAGTTTCTTTGTCAAGTTGCCTTCACAGATCTTAGGTAAGTGAGTTAAATAGCCTTTCCTTAAGCTTTTAAAGTATAAAACTTACTCAGTATAAATGATTGGTACGAGATGCTTTGAAATCTGGAAAAAACTGATCTCCTAATGTAGTTACTATATAGGACTCGTATTTGATTTTTGACGAAGCTAGGTACACTTCCTGTTCCCTGTTCCCTGTTCTCTGTTCCCTACTTCTACTTTGTCAATTCACCCTATGGCTAACGCCACGCCTTACGGCTATCGGGTGTGCGCAGAGCGCACGCCTTACGGCGAACGCCAGATGCCTACGGAGGGAAACCCTCCTGCAGCACTGGTCTCACCAAAAAAAACCGGATTCCTATATATGAATTTTACAAAAACCTATTTTTATGACGTTTTTCTAAAAATTTATAAAAAAAATACATTTGTTTACACACCTACTTTTACAAATAAATAACATGAATAAAAGTGTTTATTAACAAACATGTTTTTGACTCTTATTTAAGCGTCTACCAGTCATCAGCAGTTCAATTATCGATTCCTAAAAAAACAAAGAACGTGGAGTATTATGAACAGACGCAAAATTGTTAGCCTCCTTTCTAACAAATTGGGTATTCCAGGAGATGTAATTCTGATAACTTTGAGCGTTATCATAGTGTTAATAGCTACACTGTATCCATTTAATTTTCATTTTCCAAAAAGTTTTTCGCTACCAGCCCTTGTTGCCAGTTTTGATAACACCAGTTTTTTTAAAGACCAGGTAAACAATATTTTACTATTTGCGCCTTTCGGTTTCAGTTTGGCTAGTCTGTTACAGAGAATGAAGATGAAGCCAATAAATCAATTTATAATAGTGATACTTCTGAGTGCTGGCTTATCATCAACAGTTGAAGCACTGCAAGTGTTTCTCCCTTCTAGAACACCGACTCCTGCTGATATTTGTAACAATACTATAGGTGGATTAGTGGGTCTAATCTGCTTTTGTCTGTGGAATTCGGAAAGCTTTCTCTACACCTTAATACGTTTAGAAAATAGTAGAAAGAAGAATTCTCTTAAAAAACTTACTGTATTCTTTATTGGATACATACTTGTATCATTTATTTTTTCTGTTCTCTGGCAGAATACAACTAATCTGAGTAATTGGTCTTTGAACTATCCACTCTTGATTGGCAATGAGAGAACAGGTAATAGACCTTGGCAGGGACAGGTTTCAGATGTTTATATTGCTGATAAAGCAATTTCTAAGCATGAAATATCACAACTTTTTAGTCAGAAGAATTATAGTGAAATTTTTGGTAAGTCTTTGCTAGCTTCCTATCCATTGAGTGGAACAGGAACTTATCAGGATCGTACGGGTCAACTCCCCGAACTATTATCCCAAGGTCAGTCACCAGATATCAAAGATGAAAAAGGTGTTGTTTTAAGTTCCAACCATTGGCTGAAAACAACAGAACCTGTAAGTTTATTGAGTAAAAGCATACGTGAAACTTCTCAATTTACAATAATTACTACCGTTGCTACTGCTGATACCGCTCAGGTTGGACCTGCACGCATCATCTCACTTTCAGGAGATTCTCTTCATCGCAATTTTACACTAGGACAGCAGGGAACCGACTTAGACTTGCGAATACGAACACCAATGACTGGAGCAAACGGGGCTGATACAAAATTAACTATTCCGAATGTTTTTGCAGATACTAATTCCCATCATATAGTCATCACTTATTCTGGAGCGACTGTTCAAGTTTATATAGATAAATCAAATTCTTATTCTTTGAATCTCTTGGAATGGTTTCCGAAAGAGCAGAAATTATTTTACTATGCACTAACTTTTATCCCTCTAGGGCTTTGCTTAGCGCTCTTAACGACTTTAGCGAAAAGAAAGTTAGCTTTTAATAGGTTATTGCTTCCGAGTGGGATATTATTACCCTCTGTGATACTGGAAAGTATTTTGGTAACTGACGGCGGTAAAAGTCTCAGCCTAAAAGGTCTGTTGCTTGGTATATTATTAACAGCCGGGACAACACTGATATTAAGATGGCGAGCTTCGATGGTGCTTAAAACAGTGAACAGTTAACAGTTAACAGTGAACAGGGAACAGGGAACAGTTAAGTGTTAACAAAAGCAAAAACACCTGGCTATACAGACAAAGCCTGCCTCCGCAGGCTAGATGTATTAGTCCGCGCAGGCGGACTTGGTTTGTATAGCCCCAGACTTCCAGTCTGTTCGCGTAGCGTGCGCCTTAGCGCATGGGGAATTTACATATTTGGGATGCTCCCTCCGTATTTTCTGTTGTAACTGGTAACTGGTAACTGGTAACTGGTAACTGGTAACTGGTAACTGGTAACTGATAACTGATAACTGATAACTGATAACTCTGTCCTGTTATACAAACTAATGTAGTGGGAGACGACTGTTGTGTCACCTCACCCTGATATAAGTCAAGATTCAATTGTTGAATTACTTACCGCTCAAGGCTTAAAGATTGTTCCTCCAAATCTTATTGAAGAACATCCAACAGCAAAATTACCCTTAGTTCGTTTAACAGGTTCTCCAGAAGAGATCGGAGCAGAACATGGTACTAAGCTTAGTCACCGCATTGAAAAAGCTTTTGAACTTTACAGAGCAAAACTTTTTGCCCAATGGACTGATGCTTCGCTCAAGGCGACTTCGTTAGCATTTTTTGAGCGGATTCAAGAATTTTCACAGGAGTATGCTGTTGAACTAGAGGCGATAGCATATCACGCAGGGCGACAACTTTGGGAAGTCGTCATGCTCATGTCCCGAACCGAAATACTTCGCTCTAGTGCACCTAATGAATGTACCTCTATCTACTTCAAACAGAGTCGTATTCTCGGGCAAAATTGGGATTGGGTAAAAGAGTTTGAAAACTTAGCTGTCATTTTTGATGTAACACGACAGGATGGTTTCCGCTTTGTTGCTTTAGGAGAGCCAGGTTTTGTCAAAATCGGCTTCAATACTGCGGGTATTGGAGTTTGTCTCAACATTCTTAAATGTCGAGCAAGTACAGGAGGAATTCCTGTACATATACTTTTGCGAAAAGTTTTAGATTCTACCTCACTCAATCAAGCGTATCATGCAATCATTGCTGCTGAGCGAGCAACGATGAGTAACATTCTGATCGCTGATGATTTAGGTAGGTATGTGAATCTTGAACTTGCTGGGAACGAATTATTTACTCTCAATGAAAACGAAGTTGAAGTGAATAATGTTGTTGTTCACACGAATGGATTTCTTACTTCAGAAACAGAAAAGATTGACTTACCCGAAGAAACCGAAAGTTCAGCGGCGCGAATTGTTCGAGCAAAGTTTCTTACGTCCACTCAATCGGGACGACATGAAGCTGATATGTTAAAAATTCTTCTTGATCAAGAAGGAAACTTACCAATATGTCGCCAGTCAGAGAGAAATATCTTTGATGGACTCACCTATGGAACTGTATCAACGGTTGTTATGAATTTGAGGGAAAGAAAACTGATTTTCTCACAAGGTAATCCTCGTAATGGAATGTTTTCTTGTGTCTCTATTTAGGAACATCCAATTTTGCCAAAACACCCAAGGGCAATTCTAATGAGCTTTGAGAATACCTTGAGCTTTACAAGCGAAGCAAAATAATGATTTGATATAATCTCCGGTAAAATACTTGTGATATGTCATTGCGAGTGGAACGTTCGCGCAGCGTGTCCCCTTGGGACTCAGTGGAGCGTAAGCGCAAAGCGCAGGCTAAGAGCGAACGCGCAGCGTGTCCCCTTGAGACTCAGCAATCACAGGGGTTTGAGATTGCCACGCTACGCTACCGCTCCGCTCGCAATGACAAGTGATCATCCGGACTTGATATGACAGGTTATCCTGAATAACGATTTGTTCTGCTGCTTTTCAGGCTTTTCGCACGCCAGCCAAAATCAACGCGATCGCCTCTTGAGAATGTTGTCCTAACATTGCTTTACTCAAAAGCCTCTTGCCTTGAGGATAATGCTGAATATTTCCAATGCCAATAAAGTAGAATAAGCAAGTTCCCATAATGTTAATGGCTGATTGGAAAGGATCGAGTTTACGAAACGCACCTGTGGTGACTCCTCGTTCTAAAATTTCGACTAATACTTTGTCAATATTAAGAGAACTACTGCGTTTGTAATATTGCCCTTGGTTTTGCACTGCTTCGTGAAACATAATCATCGGTAACTTTGGATTGCGCGATACACAATCAAGCAATGCTGTGAGAAATGTCTCCAAGGCAGCTTCAGGAGAAAGATGATCTAAATCTAATTGAAGACTTGTTTGCACAAGATCTGAGTGCGATCGCTCCAACACCGCCTGATACAAGCCTTCCTTGTCCTTAAAATAGTAATAAATCATTGACTTTGCCACACCCGTTTTAGCGGCAATTGCTTCTGTCCTAGCGGCGGTGAAACCATGCTGAGCAAATTCCTCTTGGGCTGCTGCCAAAATCACAGCTTGAGTTGCCTCGGCATCTCGGACTTGTTTAGTATTCAAAGACTTTGCAGCTTTTGTTTGACGTGCCACGGTTTTTAGTTCGTCATTAGTTCGTCAACAGAGTTGTCAGTTAGTATAGCCTGTATTGCTTTTGCCGAGTTCATTATAAGCTTTTATCGACCAAAAAGTCAGTTGACAAGAGAGCCAAAAATCTGTTCTGATAGAAATTAGTCAACTGACAAGTCGGTCGATTAGACAAGAAAAATGCAAACACCAAAGAAAATCATCATTATCGGCGGCGGAATTGGCGGTGCTGCGACTGCACTTGCTCTACATAGAGTTGGTTTTGAACCAGTTATCTATGAGCGAACAAAGGAGTTACGGGAGGTAGGGGCTGGTATTGCACTTTGGGCAAATGCGACACACATCCTGAAAAATTTAGGCTTGTTGGAGGAGGCGCTGCGCCTTGGCTATCTGACAACAAACTATCAATTCAATTCCCAAAGCGGCAAGGAGTTGGTTAATATACCCATTGATACCTTTGAGTTGCCTGTTATTGGCATCCATAGGGCTGAATTACATCAGCTATTTTGGCGTAATGTACCGCATGAAAAATTTGTTTTAGGACAAACTTTCCTTGGATTTGAGCAAGAAAGAGAGAAAGTTCACGCTTACTTCAGTTCTGGCTTAACAGTCGAAGGGGATGCTTTGATTGGGGCTGATGGTTTGCGATCGCGCGTACGAACCGCCCTCCTCGGTGAGCAACCACCCATCTATCGCAACTTTAAGACTTGGCGTGGTTTAACAGATTACGTTCCTAGAGGATATCGTCCCGGCTACATTCAGGAATTCTTGGGGCGTGGCAAAGGCTTCGGTTTCATGATGCTGGGCAAGGGACGGATGTATTGGTATGGAGCAGCAACTGCACCCTTAGCACAGCCGGATGCCCCAATTGGTCGTAAAAAAGAGCTTGAAACCATGTTTCAAGATTGGTTTGCGTCGGTTCCTGAGTTAATTACAACGACGGATGAAGCCAATATTCTGACAACAAATTTGTATGATCGTGCCCCGACTCAATCTTGGAGCAAGCAGAATATTACACTGTTAGGTGATGCTGCACATCCAATGCTACCAACTATGGGACAGGGAGCATGTACAGCATTAGAAGATGCTTTTGTAGTCGCTAAGTGTCTGAAAGAGCAAGCAAATCCGACAGCTGCTTTCCAACAGTATGAGTCCTTGCGGTTTCCTCGCACGAAGTTAATCGTTGAACAATCCTTGCGGTCAGGGAAAATGGGTGAATTAGATCATCCTTTTGGTGTGGCATTACGAAACACATTTATGAAGTTCATGGGTTCAACTATCAGCAACAACTTCAAGTCGCTTCATGCTTACAGAGCTTAATTATAAACAGATGACATTTCAAAAAGCACTCATCAACCACTTGATGTTAAAAGTTATTTACTTAAAAATCTTGGTAAATAGTAGATAATACATTTATCTGTCAGTGGATGCAGGTCATGTTCTGTTGCCTCAATCCAACTTGCGACAACCCGCCGAATCCTGATGGCACAATGTTTTGCTCTAACTGCGGTACAGGGCTAGTAGTGCTAAGAAACCGCTATCGCCCAATTAAATCATTAGGTGGTGGGGGATTTGGTAAAACTTATTTGGCAGAAGATACTGATAAACTCAATGAGCATTGTGTTATCAAGCAATTTGCACCGCAAGTCCAGGAAACAGGCGCACTAAACAAAGCCACAGAACTATTTGAGCAACAAGCAAAGCGACTGCAACAGTTAGGAAAACATCTCAAAATTCCCGCACTGTTGGCGTATTTTGAGCAAGATAATCGCCTGTATTTAGTGCAGGAGTTTATCGACGGGCAGAATTTATTAGTTGAATTACAACAGCAGGGAATTTTCAACGAGCAAAAAGTCAGAGAATTATTGCTTGATTTGTTAGATATTCTCAAAACAGTTCATCAATACAAAGTCATTCACCGCGATATCAAGCCAGAGAATATCATTCGTCGCAAGTTACAACTCAAATCTATGGCTATGTTCGTTATAGCTTATTTCCAACTAATCCCATATCTGTAATTGCTAGCAAAGATAGCGATGTTTTCTTAAAAAGAACCCTCACAGGGCATTCTGGTGAGGTTTATTCCGTCGCGATTAGTCCAGATAGTAATACCCTTGCCAGTGGGAGTAAAGACAAAACCATCAAACTGTGGAATCTCGCAACAGCAGAGCAAATCCGCACCCTCACCAGGCATTCCGATGAAGTTAATTCCATCGCCATCAGCCCAGATGGCAAAACCCTTGCCAGTGGTAGTTATGACAAGACCATCAAACTCTGGAATCTGGCAACAGCAGAGCAAATCCGCACTCTCACTGGGCATTCTAACTATGTTATGTCCCTCGCCATCAGCCCAGATGGCAAAACCCTTGCCAGTGGTAGTGCTGACAGTACCATCAAACTGTGGAATCTGGCAACGGGAGAGCAAATCCGTACTTTCACAGGGCATTCTGGCTCGGTTGATTCCGTCGTCTTTAGCCCAGATGGCAAAACCCTTGTTAGTGGTAGTGTTGACAGTACCATCAAACTGTGGAATCTGGCAACGGGAGAGCAAATCCGTACTTTCACAGGGCATTCTGGCTCGGTTGATTCCGTCGTCTTTAGCCCAGATGGCAAAACCCTTGTTAGTGGTAGTTTTGACAAGACCATCAAAATTTGGCGGCTACGGTAGTCAGTGCTGAGTTAGGAGTTTTGAATATTTAGCTAGATTAGGATTTCTATAGCAATTGACAATGTTTTAATCTCGTGTTTCTTCAAAAGGATTAAAAACCACAATCTCTATCCCATCAAAATCTTTTTCATTACGAGTCACTAAAGTATAGTTATAATATTTTGTTGTAGCAGCAATAAGGGAATCTAAAGGAGGTAACTTTCGCCCCTTTTTCTCTAACTCTCCTACCAACTCACCCCATAACAATATTACGGATAAGTCTAAGGGTAAAATTCTCTCCTCGAACTGCACAAGTAATTCATTCTCAAACCAATCTTGAATATTCTTTTTTCGCAATGATTCAGGTAGTTTTTAAATTCCCTTTCTAATTTCACCAATGGTGATTACACTCAAAAAAGTTCGTTTTGCATCTACACCTTTAAGCCACCCGATTACCTTTTGGTTTGGCTGGACAGATATTAATTCATAAATAATATTTGTATCTAAAATATAGATCAGAATTCTACTTGGCGGTTGTCAATATCTCTTTGACGTTCTAAATCTATATCCACACCAACTAGAGGAGAGTTTTGAAAGAATTCAACTAATTTTTTTGATTCGGTTGTGAGGTATTGATTTTCTATTTGTCTAGTCAAATAATAGATTAATTGTATCTTTTCTTCTTGGCTTAAATTATCAATCTCTTTTAATAACATTTTCACGGATAAATTGCTCATTTTAATATTCCTGTTAAAAAAAACCAGATTATTAATTTACCGCTAATTATAGCATTGCCAATTGGGATATATAATGAATAGTAAGGTAATACTGTTTTAGAAATTAATTTCAGCGATATTAAAGTATGAGTAGAGAATTAGCGTCAGTCAAGATTATCTAGAGCTATAGCAAGCGATAAGCCAGAGGCTTGACGCAGAGTGTATCGCACAGCTAATCAATAAAAGTTACCAAGAACACAGGACTATTGATCCTGATTATTCTTTTCTTGCTGGACTCTTTTGGCGATCACTTCCTCCATTAGCACCGCTAGGGAATTAATCAACCATATCCAGCAATCAGTAAATTTGCAACTGCCACAAAAACAATTACTAGAATTAATAGAAACAATCTTAGTTTATAAATTTCCTAAAATGAGTAGAGAGGAGATAGAAGCAATGTTTGGCTTAAGCGATTTAAAGCAAACGCGGGTTTACCAAGAAGGACGTTTAGAAGCAAAATTAGAAGCTGTACCTAAGCTTTTAGCATTGGGCTTAACTGTGGAACAAGTAGCACAGGCTTTAGATTTAGATGTTGCACAAGTCCAGCCAGCAGAACAGCGAACGCAATCAAAGGAATAGTAATACCAGTTCTCTGTAAACTTGCACTTAATACTTACTCTTTAATTCTTGGCGTTCTTGGCGTCTTGGCGGTTCGTTTAATAAATATTAAGTGCATCTTCATGGAGAATTGGTATAAGGTAATTTTCAAATTATTTTCTATAAACATCTTTCCGATGCTTGCACTGTAAAAGTTGCACGAGTTGACTTTCATCATCAATCTCATAACGAACTCTATAATCACCAACCCGGATACGATACTCGTTATCAGAGCCTTTTAATTTGACAACTCCATCGGGACGCGGTTCCTCTGCAAGATTTTGGATTTTCTCAACAACACGCTCTATAACATCATTTGGCAAGTCGTCAATCTGCTTTTGTACCGACTTTGAAATAATGATAGTGTAGCTCATGATGCTTGATTTGAGCGGTTAGCAAGATATTCATCCATAGTCGTGTACTCACCAACTGCATACTCAGCACGAACTGCTTGAATTTCTGCCTGTGTTTGTCCATCATCTTCGTACAGCGCTTCTTCGGCTTCAAAAATTTGTTGCTCAATTATCTCTTGAAGTTGACGTTTTTCTTCTAAATTCAGAGAAGATATCACTTCTGCTAAAGCTTCCAAGGAGAGTTGTAGTTTAACAATGGCTGGCATTTTTCTCCAATTGGTTTTGTTGTTTTTCGTATTCTTAGACTATGAGGTTCGCCTCATACTCTGTGTTGGGTACAATACAAGTCGATAGTAGGGGCACAGCATACTATGCCCCTACCTCATGCTATGCACTACAGATTCTTCAAATAATCCAAAAGCGCCTCATTCACCAAATTAGTCATCGCCTTCCCTTGACGCTGAGAGATTTCCTTCAATCTGTCGTAAACCTCATCCTGCAGGGTAACGCGATGACGGTTTTTGCTTGTCGCAGTTGTTGTGTTAGCGATCGCCACTTCCTGACGATCGCTCTCTTCTGTAATTGGTGCAGTCGTAGAATCTGCCATTGCCTCAACTAAACCATCACCATCGTCTGTGATTTCTGGTGATGCAACAGTTTGAGATTCGTAGTTAGCAGCAAACTCGCGGATAGCATCAAAACCCATGCGATCGCAAAAATCACCGAATGTTTCTTCTGTCTGGCGCTGCTGTTTGAAGTAAACAAAAATCGGTTCTAGCTGGGTTTCTATATCATTATCGTGCAGCCGTTCCATGTAAGGTAACGCCAGCCGTGTTTGATTTGGCGAACCTCCCAGCCAAACTTGGTAAGATTCAGGTGCGCTACCCACAAAGCCAAGTTCCGCCATGTAAGGACGAGCACAACCGTTGGGACAACCTGTCATCCTTACCACAAAATGCTCGTTTGGTAAACCTGTTTTATCCAAAAGCGCACGAATCCGTTCTAAAATTCCTGGAATTGCCCGTTCTGATTCAGTGATAGCCAAACCGCAAGTGGGCAAAGCTGGACAAGCCATAGCATACCGTACAAGGGAGTCGATTTTTTCTGGTTCAAAAATCACTCCATGACTGCTAAGAATCTTTTGAATCGCTTGCTTGTTCTTTGGTTCGATATCGTAGAGGACGAGGTTTTGGTGGGGTGTTAGGCGGATGGGCAAGTTATACTTTTCAACAATTTCCCGCAAAGCGGTTTTGAGTTGGAAGTCGCCTTCATCCTTAATTCGACCGTTGTCGATGGAAATACCTAAGAACAGCTTACCGTCGCCTTGTTCATTCCAACCGAGGAAGTCATGATATTTAAACTCTGGCAGTTTTTTAAAGGGTGCGAGTGATTTGCCAAAGTATTCTTCGACTTGGGAACGGAACTTATCAACGCCCCAATCGTGGATGAGATATTTTAACCTGGCATGACGGCGGTCAGTGCGATCGCCATAATCTCTTTGAGTCGCAACAATCGCTTTGACGAGATCGTAAACGTCATTCTTATCTACATAACAAATTGGATCTGCTACTCTGGCAAAGGTTTCTTCTTTATTATGTGTTCGTCCTAAACCACCGCCAGCAAAAACGTCAAATCCCTCTAACTCTTCCTTGTCATTGGTTATGACTACCAAAGTCAGGTCTTGACTATACAAATCAATCGAATTATCTCCTGGAACCGTCACACAAGCTTTGAACTTGCGCGGCATATAGTAAGTTCCGTAAAGAGGTTCTTCTTTGTCGTGAAAGATTGTGCCAGTGCCATTTTTCTCTCGCGCCGCCTTTACCTCTGGGTTTTCCTCAGCGCTAATTGCCATTTCCCCATCTAGCCAAATTTCGTAGTAAGCGCCTGTTTGGGGTGTGAGCAAGCTGGCAATATTGTCAGCATATTCCCAAGCATATTGATACTCAGGCTTATTTTTGAAAGGTGCTGGAGGTGCCATAACGTTGCGGTTCACGTCGCCGCAAGCGCCCAGCGTTGAACCCATGTTTTTGATAATAGCTGCAAATGCTGCCTTAAGATTTTTCTTTAAAATCCCATGCATCTGAAACCCTTGACGAGTGGTTACTCGTAAGGTGTTGCTACCATATTCATCTGCCAGCTTGTCTAAAGTCAGAAACAGCTGTGGCGGGACAAACCCACCCGGATTTCTCGTCCGCAGCATGAACTGGTAGTCTTTTTCCTGTCCCTTGACCCGATTATCACGGTTATCTTGTTGGTAGGAACCATGAAACTTTAGTATTTGTATAGCATCTTCACTAAAGTGAGTTGTATCTTGAAGTATTTCGGTTGCTACAGGTTCACGCAAAGAATTGCTGCGTTCCTTGATTGCTTCTACTTTGGAGGGCTTACGGCTTGTGGTCGGAGGAGCAGATTTAACCATTAGAGTGGATCGGAGTTTTTTCAAAAAATGATCACAATGTGCCGTAAAGTACTTGAGAAGCACCCTTTCGGCTGATTTTTTTCCGATAATCCGGTCGGAATTAAGAGAAATACGATGATCTTAACACGCCGAAAAGCCGGGTTTTTCAGTGATGTCACACTTAAATAAACCCAGCAATATTACTTATACTATTGTTATGAGTTATAACTTACCATTTGGCACTTGAAAAGAGGCAAATGATTCGTTTATAATTCCTCAACCTAACGGGATATAGTTCCTGTGAGGATTCGCTTATCGCTGTGGTTCAACCCGACAATTGAACTACAGCTTTATCTAAAACGATAACCAACACCACCACTGACGTTGAAAGCAGAAGCAGGGCTATTTTTGTAAGCATCAACTCCTAAGTTAGCGTTGCCATAAAGCATAAAGCTATTACCGACTTCTGATTCTATACCAGCAGTCAGGGCTACACCATCTTTGTTGCCCAACGGACTTGGTTTACCATCTTTCTCCACAAAAGAGTAACCAGCACCTAAATAAATATTGGTACCTTTAGCAATCCCTAAATCTGCGGAAATTTGTGGGATGATTGCAGTTGTTTCATTACCCCAAAGAAGTTGACCACGTGCAGATAAAGGTGTGTCTCCTAATTTATAACGAGCTGTGACATTTCCACCAACAGCTGCGGCATCACCCTTTTGCCCACCATTGCTCAGACCAGCAGAACCACCAACACCAACATAGCTAGCGTCAGTACCGTTTTCTGTTGGTCGAGGCAAAGCAGAAGCTTGACCCGCCGAGAGAAAAATTGGAGCAACCACAACAGACGACAATGCAGAAATTGTCACTAAAGACTTAAGCAACCGTTTCATAATCTTTACCGATATTTTGTAGGTATTGATTTTAAATACATGTCGAAAAACTAACTACAAAGTTCCAGAAATTTTAGAAAAAATTTCCTTCTCTGTTGTTATTAATGCAGAAGATATCAAGTAATTTTTCTATATATAAATAAGACTTTTATTATTACACGGTGTTATTTTTTGATCCGGAATTTTATTTGGCAAAGTAGACACTTAGTTGACTGGCACATAATTTTCATAGCACAGATATGGCTTTGGGGCAATTTCGCGACATTCAGTCAGTTTTCATTAAGGATTGCAGTACAGACATTGTGCTGGATCTGCCTCTTCTAATTCATCTGGAAATAGCTTATGTTCAGAAAATCCACATTTTTGACATTTATATACTGCTGCAATCGTGAGTTGTGTGGGTGCGTGACAATACGCGCAAGGTAATCCTTTTATTCTTTGAACTAGTTCAAAACCGGGACAAGAACAGTTGGGACAGGCGTGATTGAGTTTTCTGACTAAGTCATGAGTCGATGCAGCAATATTTTTCATCCTTGTGGGATTATATAAAGCCCGCATATCCGTTTCCAGATAAACTTTGCCATCTTTGGAACTGTTTAAAGCAAGTTGAACTGCTTCTACAAGTTCCTCTGTAGTCTTGATACCTTTGATCATTTCATCTTGACTTGTGGGTGAGGAACTCAAGCTTACGACTAGGGCATGTTCCGGAAAGCCAACTGCATCTGCAAAATCTTGCGCTTGTTCTAAACTGTCCACAATCCGATGACTGAAGTTTGTTTGAGTAGAAATTTCTTGACCAATAATTTCTAGTCCGTTTGTTTTGTCTAATAAAATGACAACTTCCCGATTACAAGGCAGAAATGGGCTAGCAGGGTGTGGACCAAATGTACCTTCACTAGCTATTGCTAAAGTTTCACCCATAGCTAATGCTGTTTCTGCTTTTAGCCTTGCTGCTTCGATTTGCGTTCCTATCCGTTTGATTTCTCTTGTAAATGTACCGAAAGAGTCAGTATTAAATTTTTGGGGGACTACAACTTTGATGCCTAACTCTTGTTCAAGGATAGGAGCAATAACCTTTTCCTTATAGTGCATCGTTACCAGTACTGCTACTCGGTTGCTAAATAGAGGATGGTGATTCATCATTCTTTACAATCACTTAGATAAGATAAACCGGAGAGCACTCTTGTTTTTATGGGAGTGACTAATTTAGGTTCTTTTCTTGACTTTATAGTGATTTAGCGTCAAGGAAAACTTTTTTAAAATCATCAAGGAGTCATTGGTCAAGACAATAGTTACTATAAATGAAAAGTTATAGTTTTTTCTTAGTTGGGCAAAAACATAATAGTTATTATTGAAAAAACTCTATGTAATAGAGTGGAGCCATAAAAGTAAATATTTAGTTAAGATTTTTCTTATAGGATCCATATAAGATTTCTTTAATGATTTTGCTTGAGACATTAACCACTGCTGATGAAAAAGTGGTAAGTTGATTTACAACAGTAAATTCTGCTAATGACAAACACCTCAGTTCATCCAACTGAGGCGCGAATAGATTTCATATTAGGTGTGAATAACACATAAAAAAGCAATGAACATAATTGTTCTGTTGCCCTGATTTGGATACCCAAAAACAATTGTAATTAACAAGTTTTAATGTTATGGCTGACTTTTCAAATCAATTTTCTCGACGTAAATTTTTATTAACCGCTGGAGTTTCTGCTGTAGGATCTGTATTCCTGAAGGGTTGTTTGGGAAATCCTCCCGAGACTGCCAGCACAAGTCCAGTGCAACAAGTTGTTGCAACCAATATCAGTGCAGCAGATAAACCAGAAACAACCAAAGTTAAGCTAGGGTATCTGCCTATTGTTGAAGCTGCTCCTTTGATTATTGCAAAGGAAAAAGGTTTCTTTGCTAAGTATGGTCTGACCGAAGTTGATATCTCCAAACAAGCTAACTGGGGTTCGGCTAGAGACAACGTAGAAATTGGGGCTGCTGGAGGTGGTATTGATGGTGGTCAATGGCAGATGCCTATGCCCTATTTGATTTCTGAAGGACGGATTACAAAGGGTAACCGAAAAATACCCATGTATATCTTGGCTCAGTTGAATACTCAGGGTAATGGAATTGCGATCGCATCTAAACACCAAGGCAAAGGTCTTAGTGTGAAGATTGCTGGTAAAGAAACATTTTTTGCTCAGCTCAAATCAGCAAAAAATATCTTTAAAGCCGCCATGACTTTCCCTGGAGTGAATCAGGAGTTTTGGATTCGCTACTGGTTAGCAGCATCGGGTGTCGATCCAGACAAAGATGTTCAACTACTAACAGTACCAGCAGCTCAAACGGTTGCCAATATGAAGACGGGGTCGATGGATGCTTTTAGTACAGGTGACCCTTGGCCCTACCGAATTGTCAAAGATAAGATTGGCTTCATGCCAGTATTAACTGCAGAAATCTGGAAAAATCATCCAGAAGAATATCTTGCAATGAGGGCAGATTGGGTTGATCAAAATCCCAAGGCGACTAAAGCGCTGTTAAAAGGTCTCATGGAAGCACAGCAGTGGTGCGATAACTTTAACAACAGAAAAGAACTCGCTCAAATCCTTTCAAAGCGGAATTACTTTAACGTGCCTGCAGACGTTCTCAACGACCCATTCATGGGTAAGTATGACATGGGTGATGGTCGCACTGTTAACGATAAAAAAATGGCATCTCTGTATTGGAAAGACGAAAAAGGTAACGTCTCGTATCCCTACAAGAGCCATGACCTTTGGTTTTTAACTGAAAGTGTGCGCTGGGGCTTTTTACCACCAGATACTTTAGCAAATGCCAAAACACTGATAGATAAAGTTAACCGTGAGGATTTGTGGAAAGAAGCTGCAAAAGAATTGGGTGTTCCGGCTGCGGACATTCCCACCAGTACGTCTCGTGGTGTTGAAGAATTTTTTGATGGTGTCAAGTTTGACCCAGAAAATCCAAAGGCTTATTTGCAAAGTCTGAAGATTAAGAAAGTGAAAGTTTAAGCTACTTATCACTCAATAAAAAACACAACATTAGAAGAGGAAATAAACAATGGTAACTCTGCAAAGACGCTCTCGGACAAATACTGGTGATAATGCTTGGTTCTCCCGTCTGCAAAAGCAATATCCTGGTTTGATACCACCGATTATAGCGATCGCCATATTTTTAGTTCTATGGCAGTTGTTTGCTTGGATTCCTGGAGCAACCCTACCAGGACCAATCCAAGTTGTACAAGACACTTGGATACTGATTCTGTATCCCTTTTATGACCGAGGCGGTACAGACAAGGGTTTATTTTGGCAAATCTTGGCAAGTTTACAACGGGTAGCAATTGGTTACTCACTTGCGGCAATTGTCGGTATTAGCTTGGGGATTGTGATTGGTACAAGTAAAGTCATGTCCAGGGCTTTAGATCCAATGATTCAATTATTCCGAACTGTACCACCTCTGGCTTGGGTGCCGATTTCTCTTGCTGCATTACGACAAAACGAACCTGCTGCACTGTTCGTGATTTTTATTACGGCGATTTGGCCCATCTTAATAAACACGGCAGTTGGTGTAAAACAAATCCCTCAAGATTACAACAACGTTGCCAAAGTTCTGCAACTTTCTCGTCGGGAATATTTCTTTAATATCCTTATTCCTGCTGCTCTCCCCTACATTTTTACAGGTTTAAGAATTGCGATTGGTTTGGCTTGGTTGGCGATTATTGCGGCGGAAATTATCATGTCCGGTATTGTTGGAATTGGCTTTTTTATCTGGGATGCGTATCAGAATAACAAAGTCAGTGAAATTATTTTGGCTCTCGTTTACATCGGTGTGGTTGGTTTGATACTCGACAAGTTGATGGTTTGGGTACAGTCGAAAATTTTGCCAGAAGAACAGAAGTAATTGTTATACCAATTCTCCATGAAGATGCACTTAATATTTATTAAACGAACCGCCAAGACGCCAAGAACGCCAAGAATTAAAGAGTAAGTATTAAGTGCAATTTTACAGAGAACTGGTATTAGTTGCTTCTTGAGCGAAGAAGATTTATTTAATGAACCGCGAAGGCACGAAGAGCGCAAAGAAAGAAGAAAAAGAGAAGATAAGTAATCTTGTCGCGGGAAAAGAGTGGTTATTCATCCTTTGTCATTAGTAAATGGCAAAGGGTAAGAAACAAATAATAAAGAACAAGGGATAAAAAAATGAGTGTTTTTGTTGCTGTTGACCAGATTGATAAAGTTTTTTCCTTAAGTAATGGTGGTGAATATATTGCTCTTAAAGGAATTGACCTTCAGATTAAAAGAGGAGAATTTATCTCTCTGATTGGTCACTCTGGTTGTGGTAAATCCACGCTGTTAAATATGATTGCTGGTTTGGATTTACCAAGTGAAGGTGTGGTAACGCTAGAAGGAAGAAGAATTACCAGACCTGGTCCAGATAGGATGGTGGTGTTTCAGAATTATTCACTCTTACCTTGGCGGACAGTACGAGAAAATATTGCTCTTGCTGTAGACTCAGTGCTCAATGATTACTCTGTGGATGAGCGCAAGGCAATTATAGAACAGCATATCGATATGGTAGGGTTGCGTCCTCATGCTGACAAAGCCCCAGCAATGTTATCGGGTGGACAAAAACAGAGGGTGGCGATCGCCCGCGCCCTAGCAATTCGCCCGAAATTACTCTTGCTAGATGAACCATTTGGTGCATTAGATGCACTCACACGAGGCAATTTGCAAGAACAGTTGATGCAAATTTGTCAAGAAAATCAAGTCACCGCCGTTATGGTGACTCACGATGTCGATGAAGCGGTGCTGTTGTCCGACCGAATCGTGATGTTGACAAATGGACCAGAATCCAAGATTGGAGACATTTTGGAGGTGGATATTCCTCGACCCCGTAAGCGGATGGAAGTGGTAGAACATCCTAGCTACTACAGCTTGCGCAGTGAGATGATTTACTTCCTGAATCAACAAAAACGGATTAAGAAAATTAGGGCAAGGAAAACAGCAGCGATCGCCCGTCATGGTTTAGAAAAAGTCAACCTGGAAATAGGTTTCCTTCCCCTGACTGCTTGCGCCCCTCTGGCTGTCGCTAAAGAAAAGGGCTTCTTCGCCAAACATGGTTTAGATGAAGTGACTCTGGTGCGCGAAGCGAGTTGGCGCGGAATTACTGATGGGATTAGTGGCGGATATTTAGATGCAGCGCAAATGCCTTCTGGGATGCCAGTTTGGATGACAGTGGGAGGGGATAAAGGTCGTCCTGTACCAGTTGTTAGCGCCCTTACACTGACTCGTAATGGTAATGCTATTACCCTGGATAAACGTTTTTATGACCAAGGAATATATTCCCTGGCAGACTTTAGACGATTATTACAATACTCTACAGACCAACGCCATACTCTTGGGATGGTTCATCCTTCCTCGATGCACAACATGCTGTTGCGTTACTGGTTAGCAGCTGGTGGAATTGATCCTGACTATGATGTTTCCCTCAAAACGATTCCTCCAGCTCAAATGGTCGTTGACTTGCAAGCAGGGACTATTGATGGTTACTGTGTGGGCGAACCTTGGAACCTCCGGGCATCAATTGAAGGAATAGGCTTTACCATCGCTACAGATTTGGAAATATGGCTAGGACACCCAGGCAAAGTTTTAGGAGTTCGGGAAGACTGGGCAAATGCTTATCCTAACACCCACGTCGCCTTAGTCAAAGCCTTGTTAGAGGCTTGTCGATACTGTGCTGATGAAAATAATTTTCCGGATATTCGTGAGATTTTATCTCGGCCAGAGTATGTCAGCACAAGTGAGGATTACATTCAACTTGGTGATCCAAACTCCTATGTATGTAGTCTAGAACAACCAATGCGGCAGTATGCCCATCACCTATTTTTCGGAGATGGTGTGAATCGTCCCAGTCGAACAGAACATCTATGGATGATGACTCAGATGGCACGTTGGGAAGATATTCCCTTCCCCCGGAACTGGTTAGAAATCCTGGAACGAGTTTGTCGAGTCAGTGTGTTTAGCACCGCCGCACGAGAACTCGGTCTACTTGATATTAAGTATAATCGCGGCCCGATTGAGTTGTTTGATGGCAGTGTGTTTAATGCTGATGATCCTATCGCCTATCTCAACAGTCTTGACATTAAACGCAATTTCTCAGTAGCAGAAATTGCTATTAACTCACGCCAGGTTTCAGCAGTTAGTTGAGAATTGTAGATTTTTGATTCTGAATTTTGAATTGGGAAATACTGACATGTACGAGCGCACTTTTTCTAACACTTACAGACAGTCCGGGGCAACAGCTACACACCAAAATCCTTTCTTACTGATTGAGAACGTTTCCAAAATCTATCCCACATCAAAAGGTCCTTATACAGTCTTACAAGACGTGAACCTCACCGTGAATGAGGGCGAGTTTATCTGCGTCATCGGTCACTCTGGTTGTGGAAAATCAACTATGCTGAACATGGTTTCTGGGTTCGCCACACCCACCCACGGATCAGTGTTGCTAAATTCCAAACCCATCACTCAACCAGGACCAGATAGAATGATGGTATTCCAGAACTATGCTTTGTTACCCTGGTTGACGACTTCGGAAAACATTTACTTAGCGATTAACGCCGTTTTCCCAAGTAAGCCAAAAGCACAGAAGGCAGCAATTGTACGCGAACATTTAGCACTGGTGGGATTGACAGAAGCTGCTGATAAAAAGCCGACGCAAATTTCTGGGGGGATGAAACAGCGGGTTGCGATCGCACGGGCTTTAGCAATTCGTCCCCAAGTTTTAATCTTAGATGAACCTTTTGGGGCGTTAGATGCAATCACCAAAGAAGAATTGCAAGAAGAATTGTTGAAAATTTGGAACGAACGGCGATGCACAGTGTTGATGATTACTCACGACATTGATGAAGCATTGTTCCTAGCAGACCGTTTGGTAATGATGACTAACGGACCTGCTGCTAAAATTGGTGAAGATATCCAAATTCCTTTCTCTCGTCCGCGCGATCGCGCCCGGATTATGGAAGATCCAGAATACTACAGACTGCGGAACCACGTCCTTGATTACCTCTACCGCCGCTTTGCGCACGACGAGTAAATGTGACAAAGCTAAAATCTTGTTTCCAGGTTCTACCTGGAAACCCAATCAAAGCGGATCCGCCACCAGTAAGTGAAGCGGTTTCGTTTCGTTTATAGTATTCTCTATTCCCACTAAATGAAAGCTATGAGAATACTCATTTTAAAAACGACATTAGCAACTGCAACAGCTTTAATTATCGCATTGACGGGAATAACTCCCGCTCATGCTATTACCGTGAACTTCAACTGGAATGGTAATAATAATTATTCCGCTATTGGTTCATTTAGTTATGATGAAAACACCGCGCCAGCAACTTTTTCAGAAAAAGGGGCTGGACAGACTTATGTTTTACAATCGCTCAATGTTTCTTTCTTCGATCCTCTGAAGAATGTTATTGCTACTTATAATAACGTTGTAGATGGCGTATCAATACCTAAATATTTCCAATTCAACTTCAACACCGTCACGCAAGAAATCTTTGGTTTAATAGATTTAGGAGGCGAAGTCGCAGGCGAGACTTATTTAAAAGGAACAGTTAATACTGACTTATCACTATTTCAAGTTCCTGAATCTGGTACTGATGTAACAATAGACAGTAATTCAGGAGCTATTGTTGTTAAGCCTGCACCATAACTGAGTTGTTCAGTGAAGTATTATAGCGTTAAATTGAAACTCTTAAAAAGGCAGATCCCACCCAAATCAAAATGATGGGTGGGGAGTGCGCTCAACATTTTTGTTCAAACACCCTCTAAGAAACCGCCAAAGAAATCTAACGTTTCCTTCAACGCTTTCACAAAAACATCTATCTCTTCACGAGTATTGTAAAAAGATAAACTTGCCCGTGCAGTCGCCGCAATACCTAAATGACGGTGCAATGGTTGTGTGCAGTGGTGTCCAGAACGAATGGCTATGCCTTCTTGATCTAATAATGTCGATATGTCGTTAGCGTGGATTTCGCCAGCGGTGAACGCAGCAAGAGCAGCTCTACCCAAACCTGCTACTTTAGGTTTAGGACCGTAGATACGAAGTTGAGGAATTTGTTCTAACTGCTCAAACAGATAGCCAGTCAACTCAGCTTCATATGTATAGATTTTGTCCATACCAAGACTGCTAAGATAGTCTACCGCTGCACCAAGAGCAATAGTTTCGCCAATAGCTGGTGTCCCCGCTTCAAATTTATGTGGCAAATCTGCGTAGGTAGAATGGTCTAAAAACACCTCAGCAATCATTTCTCCACCACCCAAAAAAGGAGGCATTTCTCGCAGCAAGTCTAACTTGCCATACAAAAAGCCAATCCCACTTGGAGCACACATTTTATGACCAGAAGCTACCAACCAATCACAGCCAATTTGCTGTACATTGATAGGCATATGAGGGACACTTTGGCAAGCATCAATTAATACTCTAGCACCGTGTTGGTGAGCAATTTCGCAAATTTCCTTCACAGGGTTAATACAACCCAAAGTGTTAGAAACGTGCACCACCGACACCAATTTCGTTTTGTCGGAAACCAGTTTTTTGAACTGTTCCAAATCAAAAGTTTCTTCTGCAGCCAGTTCAACAAATTTCAGCACCGCGCCCGTCTTTTGGGCGACAAAATGCCAAGGTACTAAATTACTGTGGTGTTCCATCACCGAGAGGATGATTTCGTCCCCTCGCTGCAAATTGCTCATTCCCCAACTGTAAGCAACCAAGTTTATCGCCTCAGAAGCATTACGAGTGAAAACAATTTCCTGGCGCGATGCAGCATTTACAAACGCAGCAACCTTGTCTCTGGCTGCTTCGTAAGCTTCCGTCGCCTTAGCGCTCAGAGCATGTACACCGCGATGTACATTGGAATTGTACTGCTCGTAATAGTCTCGAATCGTGTTGAGAACAAGCAGAGGTTTTTGTGACGTAGCAGCGTTGTCGAAGTAAATTAAAGGTTTGCCGTTAACTTCTTGGTGTAATATCGGGAAGTCAGCACGGACTTGATCAGCAAGGGTTTTTTCTTGGGTAAAGGTCATATTAGTTATGAGTCCTTAGTCATGAGTCATTGGTAATTGACTGATAACTGTTAACTATTTGTGTGAGTCTTTCTTGTAAAGAGGGGACAGGTATTTGGTTGATAACTTCAGCTGCGAAGGCATTAATTAATAAATTACGGGCATTATCCTGATCAATACCCCGACTTTGCAGGTAGAAGATTTCATCATCCTCCAACTGACTAACCGTAGCACCATGAGCGCACTTCACATTATCTGCAGTAATTTCTAACTGAGGCTTAGTATCAACCCTAGCCTTCGGCGATAGCAACAAATTCCGGTTCAACTGTGCTGCATCAGTCAACTGCGCAGGCTTAGGAACAAAAACCTTACCATTAAACACAGCATGAGCGCGATCGCCAATAATACACTTATGCAATTGCTGACTTCTGCCATACGGATAATTGAGAGCGATCGCACTATGAGTATCCGCCAACTGGTTCCCCCCAATCACCGTCAACCCATTCAGAATCGTTTCCGTTTGCTCACCAGCCTGTAAAATCTCCAAATTGTGACGCGACAGCCTTCCACCAAAAGTGATTGCATGACAAGTATACCGACTGTAACGAGCTTGAGAAACAGCAGTCTTCCCAATGTGGAAAGCCTCCGCACCTTCCAACTCAAGCCGAGTGTGATTCACTTGAGCATTTTCCTCAAGCCAAATCTCCGTCACCGCATTGGAAAAGTAAACCCTCTTCTCCTCTTTCTCCTCTGCGCCCTCTGCGCCTCTGCGGTTCGTAAATTCCTCAACCAACGTCACACTACTACCAACCTCCGCCACCACCAAACAACGTGGTAAAGAAATCGTCGCACACTCACCAGCAGTAACAAACACCAAATGAATCGGTGTTTCCACCACCACATTCTTCGCCACCCAAACCACAGCTACATCTTTGATTCCACTCGTATTGAGCGCAGTAAACACCTCATGCGCCCCCTCAGTTTGAGCCAAATACTGCTGCACACGCTGGCGATCGCCTACAGGTAAATCAGCCAAATTACTAACGATAACCCCATCAGGCAAACCTGCAACCGCAGATAACTCAGGCGCATAAACCCCATTCACAAACACCAAACGGTTCGCAGCTTCTGGTATCGAATGAATATCCGATAAACTGATATCTGCTGGCTGACTCCCAACACCTTCAAACTTTACCTTCCGCAAAGACGACAAATCGCTAAAACGCCATTCCTCATCGCGAGTGGTGGGAAGAACCGATTTACGCACCCAAAGCGTAGCGCGATCGCGTAACTCCTGCAACCAAGCATCAGCACCGTCAAAAGACGTGTGTTCATCTATGATCTGATTTAATAACCCAGTCAGTTCAGCATCCCTATCCAACACAGCAGACGCCAAATCAACTGGATTTGAATTAGGAACCGGACTAGGAGAAACTAGAACGCTCATCACACACCCACCTCATCAAGCGCATCTTCCAACACCCAGTCATAACCGCGTGATTCTAACTCCAACGCCAGTTCCTTACCACCACTCGTGAGAATTCGTCCATTTGCCATCACATGAACAAAATCTGGCACAATATAATTCAGCAACCGCTGATAGTGAGTAATCATAATCGTGGCATTTTCCGGACTCGTCAGCTGATTCACCCCGTTCGCCACAATCTTCAACGCATCAATATCCAAACCTGAATCAGTCTCATCCAAAATTCCTAACTTTGGTTCTAGAAGCGCCATTTGCAAAATCTCATTACGCTTCTTCTCACCACCAGAGAAACCTTCATTCAAACTCCGACTCAGGAAAGCAGGATTCATCTTCACCACATCCAGCTTTTCCTCTATCAAATCATCAAAATCAAACGCATCCAATTCCTCTAAACCCTGCGCCTTACGACGAGAATTATAAGCCACCCGCAAAAAATCCAAATTACTCACACCCGGAATTTCCAACGGATATTGAAACGCCAAAAATATACCACTTCTCGCACGTTCCTCCGGTTCCATCTCCAGCAAGTTTTGCCCCAGGAACGTCACCTCACCGCCAGTCACCTCATACGCCGGATGTCCAGCCAGAACCTTAGAAAAAGTACTCTTACCAGAACCATTCGGTCCCATAATCGCATGGATTTCACCCGAACGTACCTCAAGATTCAAACCCTTAAGAATTGGCGTCCCATCAACTTCCGCTGTCAAATCTCGTACTGACAGCACAACTTCACTATTCTCAATAATCATCGCTCTTCTCTCTCTTCTCTTCTCTTCCTTGGCGCACTTGGCGTCTTGGCGGTTTTTTATTCTCCTCGTTCCCAGGCTCTGACTGGGAATGCTATCCACAAGGCTGAGCCTTGCATCTATCATGAGGCTGAGCCTCACAGTATGCGTTACCAGGCTCAGCCTGGTAACGAGAATTAACCAACACTACCTTCCAACTTCAAACTCAACAGCTTATCAGCCTCCACCGCAAACTCCATAGGTAGCTGATTAAACACATCCTTACAGAAGCCACTAATCATCATCGAAATAGCATCTTCTGACGAAATGCCCCGCTGTGCGAAAAAGAACAATTGATCTTCCCCAATCTTAGAAGTAGAAGCCTCATGCTCCACCTTGGCAGTATTATTCTGTACCTGAATATAAGGAAAAGTATTCGCGTGAGCATTATCCCCAATCAGCATAGAGTCGCACTGGGAATAGTTCCGCGCCCCTTGAGCCTTAGGATTAATTTTCACCAACCCACGGTAGCTGTTACTAGAGTTACCGGCGGAAATACCCTTAGAAATAATCGTGCTGCGGGTGTTCTTACCAACGTGAACCATCTTGGTACCCGTATCAGCTTGCTGCATATGATTCGTCAGCGCTACCGAGTAAAACTCACCCACAGAGTTATCACCCACCAGCACGCAGCTAGGATACTTCCAGGTGATAGCCGAACCAGTTTCTACCTGTGTCCAAGAAATCTTAGAATTCACACCTTGACACAAACCGCGCTTGGTGACGAAGTTATAGATACCGCCTTTACCGTTTGCGTCTCCAGCGTACCAGTTCTGCACGGTGGAGTATTTAATTTCGGCGTTGTCGAGGGCGACGAGTTCTACGACAGCAGCATGTAGCTGGTTACTGTCGTACATTGGTGCAGTACAGCCTTCCAGGTAGGAGACATAGCTGTCGTCTTCAGCAACAATCAGTGTTCGCTCAAATTGTCCAGTTTCGCCATTGTTGATCCGGAAGTAAGTGGACAGTTCCATCGGGCATTTCACACCCTTGGGAATGTAAACGAAGGAACCATCGCTGAACACGGCGGAATTAAGCGCTGCAAAATAATTATCTGCTATTGGGACAACGCTACCCAAGTACTTGCGCACCAATTCTGGATATTCTTGTAAGGCTTCAGAAATGGAACAGAATATGACACCTTCTTTGAGGAGTTTTTCTTTGAAGGTGGTTCCGATAGAAACGCTATCGAAAATCGCATCCACGGCGACGTTTGACAGTCGCTTCTGTTCTGACAGGGGAAGTCCCAGCTTTTCAAAGGTTTCCAACAAAGCGGGATCAACTTCATCTAAGCTCTTAAGCTTTTCTTTCTTTTGTTTCGGCGCGGAGTAATAAATGATATTTTGGTAATCAATCACCGGATACTTAACGCTTGGCCAAGTTGGTTCTGCCATTTTTTGCCACTGGCGAAAAGCTCTCAAGCGAAAATCCAGCATGAACTCTGGCTCGTTTTTCTTGAGCGAGATAAGGCGGATGGTGTCCTCGTTTAGTCCACGCGCTATTGTGTCGGCTTCGATCTCCGTGATAAAGCCGTACTTGTATGGCTGGTTGACTAATGTTTTGACAGTGGAACTCATTGGTAGTTTTCTCTTGCGTTCACTATGTAGAATCTCTTTAAGGAAGGGAGACGGGCTTTTTTAACCGATTCCCATGTTTCGTCACCGAGTGGTTACGAGACTGCTAAAATAACTATATAGACTAAAACAACAACATTGTTGTTTAATGTATATTCATTTTAAGCTAGATTAACAACAACATTGTTGTCAAACTTATATTTTTCTGCAAATCAAATGAACTTTTGGGACGACGATGGAGACTACCCACCAGTCCTCAACAAAGCAAGATATTCTAGAATATCTTTTGAAACACTCGCAGGCTACAGCTTTTGAGTTAGCCGAAGCGCTCGATATTAGCCCCCAAGCAATTCGTCGCCATCTGAAGGATTTAGAGGGCGAGGAGTTGATTTCTTTCTCATTGTCAGTGCAGGGAGGAATGGGGCGTCCACAGCATGTTTATCAATTGACTCGTAGTGGACGCGATCGCCTGCGTCCAGATGGTGCTGATGGTTATGGTCAATTTGCGGTTTCTCTATTGGACACATTAGCAGAAACGGTCGGACGCGACCAAGTTAGTTCAATATTACGCAAGCAATGGGAACGCAAAGCAGAAGAATATCGCGATCGCGTGGGAAACACTTCCCTCTCAGAAAGGGTGGCAATTTTGGTAAAACTGAGAAAAGCTGAGGGCTTTATGGCTGAGTGTCATCCTGTAGAATCGAGTGAGTCATCACAAGGCGACGGATTTATTTTAACCGAACACAATTGCGCGATTTCTAACGTTGCAGAATCTTTCCCCAGCATTTGCGGTCATGAATTAGAAATGTTTGCTACAGTTTTACCTGATTGTACAGTAGAACGTACTCACTGGATTATTAACGGCGAACATCGCTGCGGCTATTTAGTACAAGAGCGAAAAAACAAACTTTAAGTTTTTCCATTAAGTGAGTAGCCGCAACAAGTGAGCATTTTTATTAAGTCTAAACTAAAGATTATAGGTAGTTAGTTATCGGATTTACGAACCAGTGATTCCTAACCCGTTACAACCGCAACATTTGAGTAAAATTTAGGCAAATCTTAAACAAAAGTTATGGAGTTACCATCACCACAATCAACCTCACAATTTATTACTCCAGAAGAGTTAGTAAAAGTCGATGCAGCTTTGCTGTCTTCACCTGAGAAATTTTTAACTCGATTGACAATTTCATCTCTGAGGCTTTTAAAGCAAATCGCCCAAGAAAACGAAGTGAATATTGAAGATTTGACAGCCCAGCAGGTGATTGATTGGTTTGAAAAAGATGGAAAGATTCGGCGAGAGCAAGGAATTGAAGCAGCTTATTTAAAGTGGTAAGCTTAGAGCAGTTTTCAATTGGGTAGAATACAGCTTGGTTGTAGGGGCACAGCATGCTCATTGGTGTTAACTTAAGCTGAAACTCTTGTTATTACCTTACATTATGTTTTATTCTACTTGCCCACAATTGTCGCTCTACCTCACCCCGGTTTTGTCTTGCGCCAAAACCGCCCCTCTCCTTACTAAGGAGAGGGGACGTTAAGCGTAGCTTTACGGGGGTGAGGTTAAATCAACGTGGAATCAAGGCTTGAGCGTTATTATACTCGTCCACAATTGTCGATCGACCTCACCCCGGTTTTGTCTTGCGCCAAAACCGCCCCTCTCCTTACTAAGGAGAGGGGATGTGAAGCGTAGCTTTACGGGGGTGAGGTCAAACCAACGTGGAATTAAGGCTTAAACGTTAAGTTGACACGTATGAGCATGCTGTGCCCCTACCATCGCCCTTTGTAGTCTATGCAAATGAAAAGCGCTGTTAAGCGTTCCCTGCCAAAACTTGTTAACTTTATTTTAACGAGCTACTTATTTCTTCTTTAATACAGGAGTTAAATATTCTGGGATACCCTCTAGCTGAATAACATTGCACCCAAGCTTATAAGCAAATTCAACCGATTCTCCATCACCCAATACGTTATAAAAAGCTGTTGCAAATTTAATTGCAGCTTGATCACCAATCTGCTTGTTCATTCCAATCACGTAGGGAATATGCTTAACAATCGCTTGGGCTTGAACTTCTGAGTAACAAGCGTTGAGAACAACGCACTCAATCTGAGAAGCAAATAACTCGAATAGTCCAGCCAAAGCTTGTGTATCTACTAATCGCACATTCCCGGTTTCATCCTCCAGTGCCAAACCATCATCACCTGTACCATGACCGCTAAAATGAACAATTTGTGGCTTAAAATCCAATAACGATTGGTAAACTTCTTGAACACGCACAGCCCAACGCTGTTTTAAGTCAAATAATTCTCGTTTTTTTGCTCGTTGCAATCCAGCCTCAATTTCTCGCACCTCTTCATCTAAATGAAGTTGAAAGCCGGATAAGTACCTCTCTCCATAATCGGATTTATATTGTCCAAGATACAGACCAAAATCCGTCTGAGATTGAATTACCTTGGGCAAGTGAGATAAAGGTGGGTTTCACACCAAAAATTCATTTAACAAATACCGAAATAATCGCAATCTATGATCAACCTGATATTGCAGGTAGATTATTGATTTTGGGGAATCCTGGTATTGGAAAAACTACCGTGCTTCTTAAGTTAGCTGAGGAATTAGTCAAACGTGCTAAAAATGACTCAAAACATCCGATTTCAGTGTTATTTGCTTTCTCTTCCTGGAAAAATGATAGCCACAGTATTAAAGATTGGTTAGTAGACCAGCTTAAACATAAATATGGGGTACGGAAGGATATTGGTAAACAGTTAGTAGAAAATCAAGAAATTCTACCCCTTCTAGATGGGTTGGATGAACTAGCGGCAGAACGTCAAGAAAAGTGTGTTGTCAAAATTAATGATTTTATAAACGCTGGATGGAGCAATCCTTTAGTTATTTGCAGTCGGATACAAGAGTATCAACGTTATAAAGCTTTACTTCAACTAAATAATTCTTTGGAACTATGCCTTTTTACTCAAGAGCAAGTCAACCAGTATTTACAAAACACAGATAATTTACAGTTGTCTGACAGTATTAATCAGGATGAAGAGTTAAGCAAGTTAGCGAAAACACCACTTCTATTAAATATTATTGTACTTTCGGCTCAAGAACTATCAATAGAAACATGGCAGCAGTTAAAGTCTTCTCCGGAACGCCTAAGCTATCTATTTGAGGTTTACATCATTAGAATGTTGAAACGTCAATATAGAGGGAAACAACCTGATCCAGAAAAGACTAAACGCTGGTTAAGCTGGTTGGCGCAAAGGTTGAAGGATGAAAGTGCCACTGAGTTTTTGATTGAAAAAATTCAACCTAGTTGGTTGAAAAAGAAAATTCAAAAATTTGTTTATAATTTGACTGTATGGGGACTTATAGGAGCGCTGATTTCTGGACTGATTTCAGGGCTGATTAATGGGCTGATTTTAGGGGCGATTTTAGATCCGACTTCAGATTTGATTAATGGGCTGATTTTAGGGCTGATTTATGGGCTGATAAAAGAGCTAATAGATAATCAAATAGAAAAAATAAGATTAATTAATTATCTAAACATTTCTAGGATAAAAACTATAAAATTACTGATTTCCGGGCTGATTTCCGGGCTGATTAATGGGCTGATGGGGGTGATTTATAATGGGCTGATTGGGCTGATTTCCGGACTGATTTCCGGGGTGATTTTAGGGCTGATTTTTGGGGTGATTGGAGATGAAATCCAAATAGTTGAAATTCTCAAATTTTCTCGAAAAAACTCTTCGCAAGGGCTGATTACTGGGCTGATTACTGGACTGATTTTAGGGATGATTTTTGGGCTGATTAATGGGCTGATTAATGGGCTGATTACTGGGCTGATTACTGGGCTGGTTTTAGGGCTGATTTTAGCAATTGAGGGGGTAACAATTGAAAACAAAACTATTCCTAATCAAGGAATTCGTCAATCAGTTGTTAACATTGTTATTATATCAACGCTCACTTGTTTATTGGCTACATTAATACTTACTTTAGGAATAAAAATATTGGAATGGAAGCTAGACTTAAGTTCTAGTCCAGCGTTTGGATTATTTTTAGGACTGCTTATTGCAATAGCTAGAAGTGGAACACCAGCTATCAAACATTTTGTTTTACGTGTAATTCTCTGGGCTAATGGTTACGCTCCTTGGAATTATGCCAAGTTTCTTGACTACTGCACCGATCGCCTATTTCTACAACGAGTCGGGGGTGGCTATCGGTTTATGCATGACTTGTTACGCCAGCACTTTGCCAATTACTCTGTTCCAAGGAATCTAGCACCTATTCAAGAAACTACAGTAGCAAGTTCTGTTTTAATTCCAGATTATATTTCATGTACCAGTTGCGGTCATCATAATTCTACTAATTGCAAGTTCTGTACGCGGTGCGGAATGGGATTGAATAAACCAGATATTTAAACTTTTAAGATGCGCAGGGGTGTAGGCAATACGGTTTGGTTAGTTTGTTCATGTTAGGAGATCCCCCCAACCCACGCCACTTGCGCGACTGTCAGGAGATCCCCCCAACTCCCCTTAAAAAGGGGGGCTTTTAACTCTCTTTTACCCCCTTGGAAAGGCGATCGCCGCAGGCGGGGGGATCTTATGCGCGTATTGGTTGCACTCGCTGCGGACATTTTACATTTAACTAAGTTGAACTACTTAACAAAAAAAAGCACCTAAATAAAGGTACTGTGTAAAGAAAACTGAGACATTAATCTATCTAAACAGGTTTTTAAAACAAGCTATGCAACGTAATGATTAGTACGTGGACTGCGAGTTCCAGTAGCAGCTCCAATCATTGAAGCGAGTAAACCTAACAAGGAACCAAAGACAAACCACCATAAACCGGAACGTACATTTGCTGCAATTTCTCTTGCCTGTTGAGCACTTACGTTAGGTGTGTTTTGCGGTATATTCGCACCACCTTGTTGCACCTGGTTAACCACAGCACCAGCATTAGAAGCAGCAACACCAAAAGCGCCGGATACTCCGCTTGCTAGTAACCAAGAGCCAACTGCTAATGTTGTTGCCCAAAGTATTGCACCGTTGAGAAGAGCTGTGTTGCGGTTCATCGGACCACAAGCACGAGCCATTACCCAACCACCAGTAAATAGCGAAATCAGTAGACCAATAGTTGACCAAATACCAACATTACCTGTGACATCTGAAGCGATTGTTCTCGGTCTACCTGAACCTTCAACGGTACCTGCTCCGATCGCAGCAAAAATAGAACTTAAAACCAATTGAGTTGCTAGGGCAATCAACAAACCAGAAATGATAGGACCCCAACGAACACGGTCGTGATAATCAGCTCCTCTATCTACTACTGTATGCTCGGTAATGACTTGATCACCGGCTCGATTTGTATATGACATAGACTATTTATCCCTTACTACTCCAGTAAACTTTTTTTTAGCTATTTATGCTGATGGTTCAAATTAGACTACTTCTAAAAATCTTTTATCTCTATCACAAGAAATAATTAACAACTATATCTTTAGTCACATAATTCTCATGATTTTCAATGATATTTTTTTAGTGATCATACCTTTGACAAAACGAAAAAGTATAGAAAATCATTAACAGAAGTTTACAATCGTAATCAACATAACTTCATTATGTTTTCATTCTATCTCTAGTCATTTAATGGGAATGATAAATTAATGTCTTTCATCAAGTGGCAAATAGTTATGAGTGAACAGTTAACAGCCATCAGTTATCAGTGAACAGATTATAAGCAATAACTGATGACTGATAACAGCTAACGCAGCTTCACCGCAGTACCTGTAGCAGTAATAAGCATGAGAACACCTGATTGGTCAACATTGATTGTGCCAGTATCGACTTCAATACCAACAACAGCATCTGCCCCTAGACGTAATGCCCGTTGCTCTAATTCTTGTATAGCCTTGCGTTGACCTTCCTCAAAGAGGCGTTCGTAGCTACCTGTGCGCCCGCCAACAACATCCCGGATGCTAGCAAAAAAATCTCGTAAGAAATTACTACCGTAGACAACTTCCGCCGTCACGATGCCTAAATATGACTGAATGACGGCTCCTTGAATGACATCAGTGGTGGTTACAATCATAGATTTCCCTCAAAAAGGTAACTATCGGCTCAAATTCCTGCTTGGATTTTTAAACGTCGAAGCAGATACTTGGAAAGCAGATTTTATGAAAAAAACTGTTAATTTATTGTAATCTCAAAAAAAAAAGAAAATTATCGTAAAAATTTTGTAAATATAAACTTAGAGATCTTGTAAAATCAAAAAAATCTGTTTTAATAGACAATCAGCCACGGAGATTGTGGAAAAAAAGTTGCAGGAACTTTTAGGTAATTTACTGTGTACAAACGAACATCATTTATAGTAAGTGTTCTTTTAGTTGGGAGCTTTCTGGCAACAATCCCTTTGGTTGCTCAAGCTCAGGATGCATTACCACAACAACAAAGTAGCGAAGAGATAAAAGGACTTTTACAAGAAGGACGCAAGCTAGTAGATAGTGGTGATTATAATGGGGCGATCGCTCTTTATCAAAGAGCATCCACTCTGGAGCCAAAAAACGCTACGATTTATTCTGGCATTGGCTACCTCTACGCCCAACTAGGAAACTTTCCCTCATCACTACAAGCTTACCGTCGTGCTGTTGCCTTAAATCCAAACAATAGCGATTATCAGTATGCTTTGGGTTATGTCAGTGGTAATTTAGGAGACAATAAAGCAGCAAAGGACGCCTACCGGCGTGCAATTCAAAGTAATCGGAGTAACGTCAACGCTTACATAGGGTTAGCGACAGTTCTATTGCGTTTGGGAGAGAAAGACAATGTAAAATGGGCATACGAACAAGCTGTTAGCCTTGATCCCAAAAATCCCCAAGTTTATGAGTTGCGAGGTAACATCTTAATGAAGCAGGGTAAATCAAAAGATGCGATCGCAGCATTTCAACAAGCGAGGAGTTTATACCAAAAGCAAGGTAAACAGGACAGCGTAGTCAGGATAGAAGCCGTGCTACGAACTTTGAAAGGATAAAATTAGTCCAACTTGCGTCCGGTTAATTCAACAAAAATATCTTCCAAGTTAGAGGGACGAACCATCATGCCAGTTTTGTTTTCTTGTTGATTAAGATATGAGTTAGCATCTTCCAAAGTTGGGAAAAAAACATATTCCCAACGTTCTCCTACTTGCTTGACGACTAAACCCTCACCATGAGTAGAGCGTAACTCTTGTAGAGTGCCAAGAGATATTAATTTTCCGCCATCCATAATGCCAATGCGATCGCACAAATACTCCACCTCATCCATATAATGAGTCGTAAGCAGCATCGTCATTCCTTGCTTATTCAAATCTCGAATAATTTCCCAAAGACGTCGCCTTGTTTGAGGATCTAATCCCACTGTTGGTTCATCTAGAAACAGAATTTGCGGTTGATGCAACAAAGCCCTTGCTATCTGCAGCCGCCGCTTCATACCTCCAGACAGAGTTTTTACTAAGCTATTACGTCTAGGTGCGAGTTCAACATACTCCAGCCATTGATCAATTAGGCGCTGTCGCCCAGGATTGGCAATGTGATGTAGCCTTGCGTGCAGCTCCATATTTTCCCATACTGTTAAATCTCCATCTACACTAATTGCTTGCAACACAACACCAAGACACTGTTTTGCTAGTATGGGTTGGCTGACGACATCATATCCAAAAACCTCTATCTGCCCCTGGCTTGGTTTTGTCAATGTGGTTAACATCCGAATTGTGGTAGATTTCCCTGCACCATTGGGACCTAGTAAACCAAACATATCTCCCGCATTGATAGTGAATGAGAGGTCATTCACCACAGGAATGTTATTGTAAGTTTTGTGGACGTTTTCTAAGTGAACAGCAACAGTCATGGGTAGCAACGCATCCGAAAATTTCATCACATATTGTGCCCATTGTGCCAGATGAAAACGCTTAAATTTGAAATTTACACTAAATATTTTTGCAACACAAAATAATCCCTTGCCTTTTATAGTATGATGGCAAGGGGATAACGAATCACCAGGATTTGACCAAACCACGTCAAACGAACCTGTAATCTATTTGTTACTTTTGCCAAAATTAGTTACAATTGTTTCAATTAGGAGTCTCATCCTCACCACAAGAACGACTCGTTTTTGGCAATATCTGTACAGGCTGAGAAGGTTCAAGTAACTTAAGATGGTTCGCATCGGATCTAGCCTCTACTTGAGCTATGATCTCTCTAAGTCGTTCATTCACGACAGCTGGTCGGCGCTCTCTTTTCATACGTTCCAATCCTAATACAGTAGCTGACCCAGATAACAATAAATAGTGGAAACCATCATTATATAGCAATTCAAAGTTGACTATATAATGTTGAACTTCTTTTTTAATATAAAACCGCAGATGGAGACAGATAAACACAGGTAAACCATCTATGTCCATCTACTCCGGCATCCATCTGCGGTTAGAAATAACTTTAAAACTCCGCTAAAATCCTTTCGGCTTCCCGACACAGCACCTCGTGATACTGCCCGTTGCTTGCAAGCAAACCACCCCATTGATTCACATCACCAGTGTTATATTGCAACGGGGTGCCATCAAAATGAGTGAACTCACCACCAGCTTCTGTTAAAATGAGTTCTGGAGCAGCTATATCCCAATCTTTGGGAGCAGACTTACCAGAAAGAGAAATATAAATATCTGCTCGTTGTTCCACAATTGCAGCAATTTTGCCGCCCACACTGCCAACTGCTTTGTGATTTTGACATGGTAGGTGTTGCAGTAGGTAATTTAATCTTTCGTTACGGTGGCTACGACTGACAACTAAAGTTAAATCCTCAATGCGTTCTCGTGAGGATACTTGTAGTGGTAAAGTTTTGCGTTCGCGGGTTTCTACAAAAGCACCGCCTCCCTTTATGGCATAGTACAACTTTTCTGCTTCAGGTACTGCTACCACGGCGAGCACTGGGCGTGTTCCCTGCACTAATGCGATGTGGATAGCATATTCCCCAGTTTTTTCGATGAAGTCTCGTGTACCATCCAAAGGGTCAATTATCCATACCCATTCTTGCTGAACTTGTTCCCCTTGGTAAGTTTCTTCGCTAATGTAAGCAAAATTCTCTTTGCCTAAAGCAGCTTGTAGATTATCCAGGATGTAATTATTGACATTGACATCTGCAATAGTGACAGGCTCATTCTGCTTGTATTGTACTTCTAGCTTGTCGTCATTCTGGTGATAATAAGAACTCAGTATATCTGTTGCTCCCCAACCCACGGAACGAGCTAGTTCTAAAATGTTTTCTAAGTCTTTCATTTATCGCCTTGTCCCCTTATCAAATAGAATGAGAAGCGCAAAACTCCCGTGCTTATAGCCGTAAAGATGTAGCGCTAACGGCAATTTTTCTTGCCCTCCGGGTTCAGCAGTTGCTACAAGTCGGCACTGTCCTCCCCAACGCACTGCTTCACCACGACATCAAGTAATATTGTGATGCCTTTGCTCCTCAATATACTTTGGTATTGTATGGCTAGAAACATTGTGAATCTCCCGGCTTGTAGCTGGGTAGGGCGTTAAAGTTTGATTACTTTGTAACTGAATAAGTTGCACATCGCCTAAAAGTGACGCGAAGATGGAAAGGGGACACTACAAAGTGCAAGGATTTACTCTATGCAATACAAGACAGTCCAGCAGCACCAACGACTTGGTATCGAAGTGCTGCAAGGTTGCAATCTCATGCAACTTACAGATCAACAGGTACAGGAATTCAAAAAATCTCTTTGGGAACACGGTGTTATCGTCGTCAGACAGCAACATCTTACTGCATCACAGTTGAAGGAATTTGCCCAACAGACTTTTGGTTATTCAAGGCTTGGGCGTCAGCAGCCTAAACCCAATGATCCCGAAATCGATCCAAACTTACTTTCTCCAGGTGTACATATCTTAGGAAATCCCAAAGGACATACTCAGGAAATTGTGGGCAAGTTTGCTTGGCAATGGCATCATGACAAAGACCACCTTCCAAAAACGGAAGGACTGGATATGAATGCTCTGTATGTGGTGATGCTTTATGGAGTGGAAATACCTCAAGGAGTCGATGGACAACCTCACACGACTGAATTTCTCGACATGATAGAAGCATACAACAACTTTGAACCAGAACATCAGCGGCAATTAGAGTCAATGAATATGTATCATTTGTCGCCCGTCTTTAGTGAGTCTGAGAGTGATGTTCCTATGAAAGTGCATCCAATCGTATCAACCCACAAAGTGACTGGGCACAAAGGATTATATCTTGGCTCAGACACATCGATTCCTGTTGGTATGGAAGAGAAACCAGAGTCGGCAAAACAGTTTTGGCAAGAACTATTTGAGACTGTTCTGGATCGCACACCAGTTTTCGCTCATGTTTGGCAACCGGGCGATATTGTTTTTTGGGACAACTCGCAAGTTATGCACACAGGCACTCCGTACGATGCCACGCAGTATAAACGCGTCGCTTTACGCTTAGGAGTTGTGGACAACACTTATGTCTAGATACTGTCAATTGGCTTGTTATGCTCTAATCTCCGATTCGGTTTCCTAGAGTACTCTCGCCTTTTCAGCGATTGTAAAATCAGCACAGCAATCGACTACTAAGAATGCATCCAGCGGCGCGTGCCAAAAAATTGACAGGAAAATGAAGTCATATGAGCTGCTTGCTGCAACGCAGTGGTAAAACTTTCCTGTAAAATGTGATGACAAAAAGCACCGTGGAAAATATCTCCAGCCCCTAGTGTATCAACAGCTTGAACAGCAGGTACATCTATAACGCCAGCTTTTCCATCTTCGAGATATCGAATCGGTTTTTCTCCATGAGTGATGGCAATGTGACAAATACCAAATCCACTCAGATAAGCAAAAACCTCATCTTCAGTCTCGCAGTTGGGCGGATGAAAATTAGCAGAACAAATAGCGTAGTCTACAAAAGGTAAGACTTTCTCAAAGCCGTTTTTCCAACTACCACCATCGATAACAACTGGGATATTCCTCGCTTTAGCTATTTGGGCAATTTCACTTCCAACAGCCATTTGATGTCCATCTATTAAAACAATGTCAACGTGTTGTAAAATTTCTGGCCAAATAGATTCACGGTTTGCTTGAGTTTTGACAGCGTTTATGGAAACGACTGCGCGTTCACCAGTTGCTTGGGTGACAATAATAGAAGAAACTGGTGGCGCGTTTTGTGTGTTGGGATCAAGGTCAATTATTTCAACTTTATAATTTGCTAAATCTCCTTTTATCAACTGCGTCATTGGGTGACAACCTACTACGCCCAAGACTGTCGCTTGATTACCCAAATGACTGAAAGTAACAGCCGCGTTTGTTGCTGGACCACCTGCAGCAACAGTGTAGTCAGCAGCGACTATTTTCTGATTACTCTGAGGAGGAGATTGGGCAAGGTAAATCAAATCTAAAGTGACTAAACCGACAAATAACCCATTTTTTTTCATATAGTTCAACGAATCACAGGCAAGCCTGACAGCGCCATCGCTATTTCTTCAGCACTATATTCAGTATCGCGTAACAATCCTGCCTGATAATCCATGTACGCTTGCATATCGAAGTGACCGTGACCACACAAATTGAATAGGATGGTCTTACTCACTCCTTCTTCCTTGCAGCGTAGTGCTTCATCAATCGCACCCTTGACTGCATGATTAGCTTCAGGGGCAGGTAAAATACCTTCACTACGGGCAAAAGTTAAACCAGATGCAAAACAATCAAGTTGTGTGAAAGCTCTTGTTTCAATCAAACCCAAATCTACAACGTGACTGAGCAAAGGTGCCATACCATGATACCGCAACCCACCTGCATGAATGCCTTGGGGAATAAAGGTGCTGCCCAAAGTGTACATCTTGACAAGGGGAGTGAGATGTGCTGTATCGCCAAAGTCATATGTATATTTGCCCTTAGTTAAGGTTGGGCAAGCAGCCGGTTCAACTGCCACAAATTTGATATCACTTTGCTCACCGCGCAGCTTTGCACCCATGAAAGGAAAGGCAATACCAGCAAAATTACTACCGCCACCTGTACAACCCACGATAATATCAGGATAGTCACCTGCTTGCTCCAGTTGTGTCAGCGCTTCTTGACCGATGACAGTCTGATGATGTAGCACATGATTCAACACGCTACCTAATGAATATTTTGTCTGCTCATCTTGAACTGCCACTTCTACCGCTTCACTAATGGCGATCCCCAAACTGCCTGTGCTATCAGGATTTTCTTGGAGAATCTTTCGCCCTGCTTGTGTTTCATCACTGGGGCTAGCTATAACACGCGCACCAAAAGATTCCATAAAAGCGCGACGATATGGCTTTTGTCGATAGCTTACTTTTACCATGTAAACCACGACTTCTAAGCCAAAAAAAGCACCAGCAACTGCCAGCGAAGAACCCCATTGTCCTGCACCAGTTTCTGTTATCAGGCGCTTTACCCCTGCTTGCTTGTTGTAATAAGCCTGTGGAATCGCTGTATTGGGTTTGTGGCTACCGGCTGGACTGACACCTTCGTACTTGTAGTAAATTTTAGCAGGGGTATCAAGGGCTTGCTCTAGGCGTCGGGCGCGGTAAAGTGGAGTTGGTCGCCACTGACGGTAAATTGATTGTACTTCCTCAGGAATTTCAATCCAGCGTTCAGTGGTAACCTCTTGGGAAATCAGCGCCGCTGGAAAAAGGGGTTCTAAGTCTTTTGCTGTTATTGGCTGATATGTACCAGGGTGTAACACTGGTGCCATCGGCGTGGGTAAATCAGCCTGGATATTGTACCAGGACTGTGGTATTTGGTTTTCGCTAAGCGTGTATTTGATCGTGTCCATTGCTCAAAAGTGACTACAATAAATTTTTCTTTCTATCGTACGCTTTTCGCTGGATAGAATACACACAATTAAAAATTGTCAGAAGCTCCACTCAACACACAAGATAATATTTATTCATGGATATAAAACCAGGAACACTTTACGTTGTCGGCACACCTATTGGTAACCTGGAAGATATGACATTCCGGGCAGTGAAAGTTTTGCAGACAGTGGATATCATTGCGGCGGAAGATACACGCCACACTGGTAGATTGTTACAACATTTTCAAGTGAGAACGCCACAGGTAAGTTACCATGAACACAACCGTAGTAGTCGGATTCCAGAGTTATTAGAGGAACTCAGTAACGGGAAAGCGATCGCTCTGGTGACTGATGCAGGTATACCAGGAATTTCTGATCCTGGATATGAACTCATTAAAGTTTCTGTTGAGGCTGGGATAACAGTTGTGCCAATTCCTGGTGCAAATGCAGCAATGACTGCATTAAGTGCAGCTGGATTACCAACGGATAAATTTGTTTTTGAAGGATTTTTACCAGTTAAAAGTCAACAAAGGCGATCGCACTTAGAATTCCTAGCAACAGAACCTCGCACACTCATTTTCTACGAGTCTCCCCACCGCCTACGCGAAACTTTGGAAGATTTAGCAGAAGTCTTTGGAAACACTCGCCAAATTGTCATCGCGCGGGAGTTAACTAAATTGTATGAGGAATTTTTGCGGGGAAGTATTGAATCAGCAATTCTTCATTACAGCCAACGCGAACCTCAAGGTGAATACACTTTGGTTGTGGGAGGAACACCACCTACTCAACCGCAACTTTCAGAAGAAGAACTCAAAGCAGAGTTGCAAAAGATCATGAGTCAGGGAATATCGCGATCGCAAGCCAGCCGTCAGTTAGCAAAAGAAATTTCCTTTCCCCGTCGTCAATTATATCAATTAGCTCTTTCTATCAAAATGCCCGATCAAGATAGTCATTAGTCATCAATTTTCTTCTTCCCTGATTCCCTCTACTTTTCCCTTTCTCCTACTTTTGTCAAGGGGAGTTTCGCTGCCGGTTGCAGTCGCACTACAATCAGAGTATTGTTCATGAGGAAGAAGAATGACCCAGGTGCTTTTAGGAGACAATGAAGGAATTGATTCGGCTTTGCGTCGATTTAAACGGCAAGTTTCCAAAGCAGGAATCTTAGCTGATGTCAAGTTTCACAGACACTTTGAAACACCATTAGAAAAACGTAAACGCAAGGCTGTAGCTGCAAGACGCAAGCGAAGTATGAGATAAACCGAATTGGAACTGACGTTGCTTGACTACGTTCACGCTTGTTAGAGAAGCTTAAATAGATTCGGTAGCCTTGATACAAAAATTAGACAAGATGAATCGTACCCCTACCGGGGTACGATCTAATTATTTTTCAAAACTATAGAATACGCCAGGTGAGTTAGAGACTCATGTATTATTTGTAATATTTGAAGTCAAGAACAGTCGCACTCAGCCCAACAATTCTACTTCTTTTTGAAATAGGTGAGCTAAGCTCACCTCTTCCAGTACTGGGAATGTCAAAAATACACGACTAAGATTGCGAACTATCAAAAGAGCGGCTGTTACAAATATTCATTGCCTTTTCCACTCCCGAATTCAGGCTGAGTTCTACGCATTCGCCCACAAACTGTAGTACAACAGAAACCATCTGATTTTCAGCAGCAGAAAATCGTCCTAAGACATGAGAAACAGTACCATGTTCGTCGTTACTCGCTGCATTTTTTGGTTTACCAATACCAATACGTAAACGAGGAAAGTTTTGTGTCCCAAGGTGTGCGATCGCGCTTTTCATACCGTTATGTCCTCCAGCGGAACCAGATAAGCGCAGGCGAGTTTTTCCCAAAGGCAAATCCATATCATCATAAATAACTAAAACCAATTCAGGTTGCAGCTTATACCAGCTTGTCACGGCTTGCATTGCTTGTCCTGAAAGATTCATATAAGTCAGTGGCTTCAACAAACGGATTTTATCTCTATTTGGTGCAATTCCTTCGCCATATTCGCCTTGAAACTTGCGATTTTCTGCCAAGGGAATCTTCCAAGAACGAGATAGCGCGTCTACAGCAGCAAAACCAATATTGTGGCGTGTTTGATCATACTTGGGTTCTGGGTTCCCCAACCCGACAATTAGCTGGGGAATGACCAAAGTTTTTTTAGCAACAGCTTCTGTCATTTTGCCTTCTGTCTAGCTTTTTTGGGCAGAACTCGCAGTGTCTTGCTCCAACTTAGTTGCTTCTATTTGCTTAGTTTCTGGTTGAGTTGTTTGCTTGGTATCTAGTTCAGCAGTCGTTTTCACTGCTTCTTGCAACTCAACTGCTTCTTTTTGAAACTCGTTTTGAAACTCGCTAGAAGCTTGTTGAAAACCGCGAATTGCTTTTCCTAGACTGCGACCAACTTCTGGTAGCTTTTTCGGACCAAAGATTAACAGTGCTACCACAAAGATTAAAGCCATTTCCGGCAAACCGATACCAAATACATTCATATTTTTCTCCAGTCACATCAAAAACCGCATTGGAAACCCACATATGTAGTTTAATCAATAGTTACCGTCATTGCTGCGATCATAATTTTAGTTACTTAATGCTCCAACAGCCGACTTACTTATCAAAATCCGACTTGAGCCGACTTGAAGATCCGACTTTGCCGACTTTGGTGGCGGAGTCTGAGGCAGTAAGTTTAGATCAGAGCAACTAAAGTTCAAATTTCTGAAGTTCTCAAAACACCACCCACATCTATATTCCGGAAGAAAGAACACCATGACTTAACATGAACTTACTAGGAAATACTCTTGGTTTTAATCCAAAAAAGAACTGGGAACTTTTTTAAGAAAACAATACTAACTACGTATGAAGTTGTGCTAAATAAAGCTTCCATAATAAAGTTGTAAGAACTCACACAAGCAAAAAATATAGTATAATTTTTGCGGAGTTATACGGTAAGGTGCAAGAACTGAGCCTCTGACTAGCGGCGAAAGTCTGTGCTAGCAACAAATCAAAGAAACACATTTTTTTCACTTTATAAAAATCTTGCTATATAACAGTTAGAAAAGTTACAAAATAAAAATGCAACCGGGGTCAAGAAAATTTACTTATGGCAATTGAAAAAACATTAGTCGAAACTTCCTTGAAATACTATCTCATCGCTCTTGATGCTAAAGGCAAAGAACGCCAAAACAATGGAGAGTTCATCAGCCAAAAGGTAATAGAGATCTTATCTAGCGCAAGAAAGTCTAAAGAGCCAATCACAGATGTCTTTTTGATGAGCCACGGATGGCAAGGTGACATTCCGGCGGCAAAAAACCAGTACGACAAATGGATTGCAGCTATGGCTAAAAACCAGGCTGATATTCAAAAAATGCAACAGTTGCGACCAGGATTTCGCCCGTTGTTGATTGGTCTACATTGGCCTAGTAAGCCTTGGGGAGATGAAGATCTCAATGCAGTGTCTCTAGACAAAACAATTGTGTCCTTTGACACTACAGATACTTCTCAAGAAGAGTTAATCAATCAGTATGCTCACAGCATTGCTGATACTGAAGCTGCAAGAGTTGCGCTCAGAACAATTTTTACAGCAGCGGTAGAGTATGACGTAGCACCCGATACATTACCATCAGAGGTGCGTGAAGCCTACGAGGTTTTGATTAAGGAAGCATCTTTGAGTAGTGAAGGAGAAGATACAGATGCGTGGAGCGAAAACGAATCATTAAATCTAGATCCTGAAAGTATATATGAAGCTACCCTTGCAGAAGAAAACGAAGATGTCAGCTTCGGAATTGGGGATAGTGTGAAATCAGCCACAGATGCATTTTTGAACATTCCGAGATTGTTATCTTTCTGGAAGATGAAAGACCTCGCTCGGAAAATCGGTCAAACCACTGGTTTCAATTTGTTAAACAGACTTCAACAACTGACAGATAATACTGTAAGATTTCATCTGATGGGGCACAGTTTTGGATGTATTTTTGTCTCAGCTACCGTTGCAGGTACCAAAGACAATAACAAATTAGTCCGTCCAGTTAATTCTCTTGTCTTAATACAAGGTGCTCTATCACTGTGGTCTTTCTGCTCAAATGTCCCTTTTAGAAACAATCTTCCTGGTTACTTCCGCTCCATTATTAGTGATGGTAAAGTTGCAGGGCCGATTGTTACTACCCAATCTGAGCATGATAAGGCTGTCAAGAATGCCTATCCTATGGCGGGAACACTCGGAATATTTAGGGAGCAAGATATAGACTTTGACCCTAATAGTGAGAGTAACCAGAAGGAATATCCCGGCGTAGGTGGCATTGGTTGTTATGGGATTCAGGGTGATGGTTTGGAAATTATTAACGATCCAAAAGGTATGCTACCCCTGGAACAATCCTACAATTTTCAATCAGGTAAAATTTACAACTTAGAAAGTAGTAAATATATTGTTGTCCCTCCTAGTCTACTAGATCTTTTCATAGGTGCTCACAACGCCATTGATAAACCGGAAGTCGCTCATGCAGTGTGGTCGGCAGCCTTTGGCAGTTAATGAAACAGTGTCTGTAAGTTGGAAATATAAGGATACACATAATATGAGCGTAGAACAGCTAACACAAGAGCTGTATTTCAATGGAATTGACGGTGCCTCAGGAGAGTATTTGCTACCTCCGTTGACACCTGAACAGGTTTCTAAGATTGCTCAAGGTGAAGAGTTTGACCCTGTAGAGATTAGTGAACTCAAGAAAAAGGATCTGCACGTCAAAGGTTTAGAACCTGATTTTGCACCGATAGAAGGAGTAGATCCTAAAGACCTCGCACAGACAGGTTGGGGAGTTATCTTCACCTATAATGCCGACCCAGCAATCAAAGAAGCGCTCAAAGAACTGTTAAATCATCGGCAAAAGCAAGCGACGAAAAATCACGAGAATTATTATCAGGAATACACTGGCCCCAAGGGTTATCGTCCTGGTGAGTCGAAAAATCAATTTTTGGCGCGTCATGGAGTCGGTCCTGGCCCTGCTGATCCAGAGAAAATGCCTTATTATTTGCTGATCGTTGGTGATCCAGAAACCATTCCTTATCGCTTCCAGTATCAACTCGACGTACAGTATGCAGTGGGTCGAATTTACTTCGATACCCCGCAAGAATATGCTCAGTATGCTCGTAGTGTCGTCCAGGCTGAAACTGGTCATTTAAACCTGCCTCGCCGCGCTAGCTTTTTTGGCGTGCGTACTGAGGGTGATGCAGCTACTCAACTCAGTGCTGAACATTTGATTCAGCCTTTAGCTGATTGGATGGTGACTTGCCAAAAACAGAATAATTGGACAGTAGAAACCTTACTCGCACAAGAAGCCACAAAGGCGCGGTTGAGCAAATTGTTAGGAGGAGAGGAAACACCTGCTGTATTGTTCACTGCCAGTCATGGCATGGGTTTTCCTCATGGGGATGAGAGGCAACTACGTCATCAGGGCGCTTTACTTTGTCAGGACTGGCCCGGTAAAGCCCAGTGGGGCAATAAACCAATTCCCGAAGAATTTTACTTTTCTGCGGACGATATCGGTAACGATGCTCGTTTGCTAGGTCTAATTGCTTTTCACTTTGCTTGTTATGGTGCTGGTACGCCCCGTTTTGATGAATTTGGCCATAGAAAAAACTCAACGCAGAGGTTAGAAATTGCTCCCCATGCCTTTGTTGCTCCTTTACCCCGACGACTCCTCAGTCACCCCAATGGAGGTGCTTTGGCAGTCATAGGGCACGTAGAACGCGCTTGGGGTTGCTCTTTCGTTTGGGAAAAAACTGGTAAACAGTTAGCAGTGTTTCAAAGTACTCTAAAGCGACTGCTAGAAGGTCATCCTGTGGGGTCAGCTGTCGAGTATTTCAACGAACGCTATGCTGAACTTTCGTCTGATTTGAGTACAGAATTAGAAGAAATTAAGTATGGTGCGATCGCCAATCCAATAAATTTGTCTGGAATGTGGACAGCCAACAACGATGCTCGCAGTTATGCCATTATTGGCGACCCCGCAGTTAGGCTAGTTGTGGGTGATAGTTCCACAGGCGATACGCGTAGCGTCAAGCCTCCGGCTTATCGCCCAGTCATAGAGACAATCAATTTACCGACTGCGCCTGCAACGCCTCAGACAGCCGATGCAAGCGCTATCCAGCAAGCCCAGACAAACTTGATTCAAGCACTAGAACAGTTTGTCAACACAGCCCAGCAAGCTTCAGATGACGATAAAGCAAAACTTCAGGCTGCGCTTTTAGCTATAACTAGTCTACGTGAAAGTCTGAATAAATTGAATTTAATTGATACCAATTCTCCATGATAGCTTGCCCGTAAAGTGCCAGAGATACGCCCAATTATATGAGGAACGAACCGCAAAGGACGCAAAGGACACAAAGAAAGAAAGAAAGAAAGAAGAAGTAAGAAAATTTGGCACAGCCTCACAAAGAAATAGTATGTGATATCAAATCCGTTTGTATCGGAATGATTTCTCCTTTCTCTCTGCCTCTGCGTTCTCTGCGCCTCTGCGGTTTTTTAATTATTCAGATTCAACCGGAAACGATATGAATTGGGGATCGAAAATTGAAAGATTTTATCACTAAATCTGTTTTCCAGTCCCCAGTCCTCAATAGCAAGTTAGCATTTACCAGTATTAAAGAGAACTCATGAACACTTTCGAGATTACCATCCAACGCAAATCAGGAGATAGCTGGCCAATTGTCGTAGAACACACTCAACCAGGCGTTCTTTTACCATTGCGATTGGAAGGTAATCTCTGTTTGAGTACGGAAGATTTGCAGCATTTGACTAGTCTTCAAGGGCAAGTACGAGATTATGGTAGATTCTTGGGTAAAGCGTTGTTACGAGACGAAGTGCGTGATGGATTTGTCCGGGCATTGAGTCAGAATCAGCAAACGGTGCGGGTGTTACTGTTTATTGAAGCGATTGATAAACAACTGCGAACCTTACGTTGGGAAAGACTATGTGCTCCCATTGATGGCGAATGGCAAATCTTAGCACTCAACCAAAGAGTGCCTTTTTCTTTTTATATTCCTGCGATTACCGACCGACTGTTTCCTGCCATCGGGCGGCGAGATTTAAAGGCGCTGGTACTAGTGGCTAGTCCCTCGGATTCAATTCGGTATAAATTAGACATATTTGATGTGGAAGCTACTGTCAAGAGCGTGCGCGTAGCCTTGGGTGATATTCCTACCGATGTGTTAGCAACAGTTGACGGTGCTATTGGCTTACCTACCCTAGATGAACTTTGCGCTCAACTAACCGATCGCACAAAGCAGTATACAATGCTGCACTTTGTTAGCCACGGTAAAGTCATGGATGATGGTGAAACCCTCCTGTACTGGTCAAAAAGTGATAATACAGTTGAGGTGGTGACAGCCACAAAGTTAATAGAAAGAGTTCGCCAGTTACGAGGTGCTAGAGGGCTACCTCATTTTACTTTTCTCTGTACTTGTGAGAGTGCCAGCCCAGAAGCAGAAGGAGCATTAGGGGGATTAGGGCAGCGATTGGTGCGAGATTTGGGGATGCCTGCGGTGGTGGCGATGACGGAGAAAGTCACTATCAAGACGGCTCAGGCACTAACAGAGAAATTTTACTACCAATTGAGACAATCGGGGGAGGTAGACTCAGCATTGCATGAGGCGACAGCAACTCTTGCAGAACGTGGCGATGTGACTGTACCGGCACTGTTCAGCCGTTTGGGAGGACGACCCTTATTTAGCGACCAACTTGACCGAGAACTGACCAACGCGGAAATTCAGTATGGTTTAGAACGGCTTGTGCAGTTGTTACCAGAGCGATCGCCTGTCCTCGAAAAGAAGTTTGCACCGATCGCACACCAGCTAAAAAACACCCTGGGAGCAGATGCAGTCGCTTTGAGCAAAGAAGCCCTCAAAGAACGAGAACAGACTTTAGAAGAAGTTAACAACCTGTGTGAGGAAATCCTTGACCTCAACTTCAACGCTTTGGCATTGGATCAGCAACCACCAATCTATGATTCTCGTTGCCCGTTTCTCGGTCTGTATCCTTTCCGAATCGAAAACCGCGAATTTTTCTTTGGGCGAGAAGAATTAATTGCCCAACTGCAACAAAAGCTCACAGAACACAACTTTTTAGCTGTATTAGGCGGTTCTGGCAGTGGTAAGTCATCGTTGGTGTTAGCAGGCTTGATCCCGAAGCTACAGGAAAAACAGACTGGTTTGGTCTCAGTATACATGACACCGAGTAGTAACCCGATTGAACAACTGGAAACTAGTCTGGAGACAATAGCACAATCTTCAATATTAGTCATCGACCAATTTGAGGAATTGTTTACCCTGTGTACTGATGAAGCCCAGAGACTGAGTTTCATCGAAAAATTGTTAAGTCTGATTCCACACCAAAAAGTCGTCATTACTATGCGGGCAGACTTTTGGGGCGAATGTGCGCCCTATCGCAATTTGAAAGATTTGATGGAAGCTAGGCAAAAACTAATTGGTCCGATGGATGCTGCCCAATTGCGCAAAGCGATGGAAATGCAAGCTGCGAAGGTAGGGTTACGGTTTGAAGCAGGCTTGAGCAACTTGATTCTGGATAATGTGCAAGGTGAACCAGGAGCAATGCCACTATTGCAACATGCATTGCTGGAGATGTGGAAGCACCGACATGGTAGATGGTTGCGGACTGTGGAGTATGAGGCTATTGGTGGTGTGAATAAGGCGATCGCTCAAACTGCCGATGATGTTTACAATAGTTTGTTACCCGCAGAACAAGACCAAGTTAAGAATATTTTCATCCGCTTGACACGCTTGGATGAAAATGCATTACAAGGAGAGAAACGCCGTGACACCCGACAGCGAGTTTGGCTAGATGAATTAGTACCTGCAGGTGGTGATTTGGCAACTACCAAGCGGTTGGTGCAGCGCTTAGCGGGTGAAGGGGCGCGATTAGTAGTTACAAGTGTAGACGGATCGACAAATCGTGAAGAGGTGGAGATAGCACATGAAGCTTTAATCCGCCACTGGCCGAGGTTGCTGCAGTGGTTAGATGATAATCGAATAAACTTACAAGTACGCAAAAATATACGTGATGCAGCTTTGGATTGGGAAAAGCAGCAAAAAAGCGAGGATTATTTGACGCATGATGAAGGAGGAAGATTAAAAGAAGCTCAGGAGTTAGCGAAAAATACGAGTTTTCTAAACAAGTTAGAGACTGAGTATGTGAGTGCTTGTACAGAAAAAAGCGATCGCCAAGAAAGAGAAAAAGAAGCCCGTCGCCGTCGCGAAATCAGAACAGCTTGGGGAATAGCTGGCGGATCATTAATCGCTTTAATTCTGACTGCTGGTTTGGGAATTCTTTCTTTCCATCGCAAACAACAAGCGGAAATCACTAAAGCTGAGGCACTTGGGCGATATTCTTTATCACTTTCTGGTTACCATCAAGATGTGGAAGCACTAGTCGAAGGGATTAGGGCAGGAAAAATCTTGCAAGGGCAAAAAGTCACTCAACCCTTGGTTCTAGAAGCATTGCAACAAGTCATTGATCGGGTGAGAGAACGCAATAATTTGACTGGACATAACAAGAGTGTAAATAGTGTAGTCTTCAGCCCAGACGGTAAAACTTTCGCCTCTGCCAGTGATGACGGAACTGTTAAACTTTGGGATTTAAACGGTAAGGAATTGCAAACCTTCAGGCATCAAAAAGAATACGTCCAAAGTGTTATCTTCAGTCCAGATGGTAAAACTGTGGCTACTGCTGCTACTAATATTTCTCCTGATACTATCGGTGAAGAGCCGACCATCAAGACCATCAAACTCTGGGATTTAAACGGTAAGGAATTGCAAACCTTCAAACGAGATCAGGAAAATATTATTACTTTTGCTTTTAGTGCCAATGGTAAAACTCTGGCTACTGCGCATATAGATAGTACTCTCAAACTCTGGGATTTAAATGGCCGGGAACTAAAAAAAATTAAATCTGAGGAATTTTCAAGCAATATCGTTTTCAGCCCAGACGGAAAAACCCTAGCTACTACTGATTATAGAGATCATACTGTCAAACTTTGGGATTTCAACGGTAAGCAATTGCAAACCTTTAAAGGACATAAGGAACCTATCATTAGTATTGCTTTCAGCCTCAATGGTAAAACTCTGGCGACTACTGATGAAAACGAAACCAAAGTCTGGAATTTAAACGGTAAGGAATTGCACAGTTTCTCAAACGAGAAACCCGCGCTTAGAAAAATCTTCTTTAGTCACAATGGTAAAACTCTGGCTATTGTTAGGGAGGATAACACCATTCAACTTAGCGATTTAGGCGGGCAAGAATTAGCAATCTTCAAAGGGCATCAAGCAAATGTCACAAGTGTTGCCTTCAGCCCAGACGGGAAAACCCTCGCTTCTGCTAGTTTAGACAGCACTATCAAACTCTGGGATTTAAAGGACAAGCAACCGCAAACGTTCAAACGCATTGCAATGAACGAGCCTATTTATATCCCAATAGTTGCCTTAAGTCCCGACGGTAAAACTCTTGCTACTGATCTTCATGGTACTATCGAACTCTTGAATTTAAATGGTGAGAAACTACCTTTTCAAACTAAAAAAGGTGGATTTGTGACCACAGTGATCTTCAGTCCTGATGGTAAAACCCTCGCCTCTGCTAGTCAAGACAATACCCTCAAACTCTGGGATTTAAATGGTAAGGAATTGCGAACCCTTCCTTCAGAACGCTACGCTAACACAAGACATCAAGGAAAAATCACAAGCATTGTTTTTAGTCCAGATGGTAAAACTCTTGTCTCTGCAAGTGTTGACAAAACTGTAAAACTCTGGGATTTAAATACCAACGAATCGCGAACGCTCAAAGCGCATAAAGGAAATGTCAATAGCGTCGCCTTCAGCCCAGATGGTAAAACCCTTGCCTCTGCAAGTGTTGACGAAACTGTAAAACTCTGGGATTTAAATGGTAACCAATTGCAAACTTTCAGAGGACATCAAGGAAATGTCAATAGCGTCGCCTTCAGCCCAGATGGTAAAACCCTTGCCTCTGCAAGTGAAGACGAAACTGTAAAACTCTGGGATTTAAATGGTAAGGAATTGCGAACCCTTCCTTCGGAACGCAACGCTAACGAAGGGCATAAAGGAAATGTCAATAGCGTCGCCTTCAGCCCAGATGGTAAAACCCTTGCCTCAGCTAGTAAAGACAAAACTGTAAAACTCTGGGATTTAAATGGCAAGGAATTGCAAACTCTTAAGAATGAAGAAGGTGTAGATGAAAAAGGTGTAGCCAGTGTAATCTTTAATCCGGATGGTAAAACTCTGGTTACTACTGTCAATTACGCCATCATCGTTTGGGATTTAGATAAGTTCGCTTTAGATCCACTCTTGGATAGTGCCTGTGATTGGACACGGAACTACCTCAAGAATAGTCAGGAGGTGCAAGAAGAAGATAGGCATCTGTGCGACGGTATCGGCACTAATCAATAATTTCCTATTTTCACCTGAAGTTCGCTACAGGGAAGAGAAAATTTTCTTTATCGAAGTTTCAAGCCCCGAAATTTATTGATGGGGATCCCTACACCCCTACACCCTTACACCCTTACACCCCTAGTTTGGTGACAAAAAAACCCGGACGAAAGCCGGGTGTGGAGTAACACAGTGTTATCCAGGTTTTTGGACTAGGAACATTATTTAACGCCCAAAGCCCGCCAGTCAACCAAAACATCTTGGATCGTGAAGGACTTGTTATAGAGTTGCAGAATAATCAACAGAAACACGAAAAATAGCAAAATAAAAACAGCCATCACGGGGGTAGTACCCCAACCTGGAGTCACTTTACCATACTCAGAGTTTAAAGGTTTGAGGATATCTCCCAATTGCGTCCTTTGTGCCATAGTTCACCTAAGATGAGTTGCCAAAGCATTTTTTAATCTTCTGTAATATTCTATAGGAATAGGACACATAATCGATACTTGTCATGGAACCCGCAATAGTTCTTAGTATTTCTGTCGGCGCTGTTGTGATCTTCATTACGGCGTTCTCCATCTACACCTCTTTTGGCCCTCCTGGTAAGGAATTGAGCGATCCCTTTGAAGATCACGAAGATTAGATTTCATGGGTTTGTGATTGTGTTTAACACAATCACAAACCCCTCAGCTAACCCTAAAGCTGCTAATTTTCCAGGGTTGAATCGTAAAGATTTGTTGCCCAGATGAGAATTCGGGTGTGGGCAAAGAGTGCTCTAATAAGTCCACTGACTCTCCCAGAGTCAACCCCAAATCACTTTGCAACTGCAAATCGGCTGTCTGTCCGTGACATTCGTAACATCGGAGAATCCATTGTTTTGGGTTGTCTTCTGCTTGCTTAAACGCCATTAATATTAAATTGTCAGCCGACAAATCTAATAAACGACCAACTGGCGGTAAAGACTTGTTGTTCTGGTGATGCTTGGAACTCAACATCATTACTTCCATTGGTAGATGCAATTCATAACCGTGTCTTACTGTATGGGCTGATTCCCAGCTACCAGCATGAGGATACAAAGCATAAGTAAATTCATGAAATCCTTTGTCTGCTTCCTCATCAGGCCAATTTGGACTGCGTAACAGACTTAAGCGTAATTGATTGGATTGGCTGTCGTACCCATACTTACAATCGTTTAACAGACTAACACCGTATGTATGATCGTTGTTAACGGTGGCGGGAGTTGTCAAATCTGCCCAACGTAAAGCAGGGACTTCCCATTTCGCCTTTTCTGCTGGAGTTTCGGGTTTGGTAGGACGGCGAATCGTCCCACAAGGAATTTCATAAGTGGCAAAGCCTGCTTCTAGATTCAAAGGAAAAGCAGCTTTCACCAAACAGTTACGTTCCTGCCAGTTAACAGTCGTGGCGATTTTCAGGATTGGCGAACGCCCTTGTAATATGTAATCACAGCAAAACTCTGATTCACCCAGCTGGCGCACCACACGCAGACGAGTTTGCACAAGTCCTGTTTCGAGCCACTCAATAGATTTTAGCTGAGTTGGTGGTAAGGAATGCTCAGAATAATTAGGGTCAATATTCCAAGCATCCCAATATTGACCACTATCTTGGAAAGCTTGTAATTGATTTCCAGCGCCACTGAGAACTTCTCTATTATTAACTTTGTCAAAAAGACTCGACAAATTACCAGTTTCTTCGTCAACAGTTACCCGCAAAAACTCATTTTCAAAAGTCAATCTTTTTCGCTCAAAATGTTCTTGCTTTCGCAAACTCGAATTGGTATCATCAGACTGGGTTATGTTATTACCTTTTTTAGACAGTTGAGGACAAAGCCAAAAAACGCGATAGCCAACAGAGGGAACATCGGTTGCTATAAACAGCAGCTTTGAGTCGTTGCTCAGTTGGGAAGGCAAAAGTTCTCCTTCGAGATTATAAACGCAAGCACAAGAGTGAGGTAATGGTAGCTTAACAGCGACAACCGAAGAGCGCTGCCAATTCAGGGAGTTAAAGACGAAAATTGGTACAGCATCGGGTTGGGGCGGCTCGCTTAAGTTTATTTGGGATGCAAGATGACTCAAAGACTCCTGCAATATCTCATTGCCAACTTTCTCCACCTCCTGCCAAGTTGGAAGCGCATCCGCATAAACTTGATTAATCGAAGAACCAGGCAGAATATCGTGAAACTGATTAAATAAGACCTTTTTCCACGCCGCTTCTAGTTCAGCTTTCGGATATGTCACCCCAGAGCTAATTGTTGCCAAAGCCGCAAACAGTTCTGCTTGGTACAATAATCCTTCACAACGACGATTCCAACGTTTTTGGTCAGCGTGGGTGGTATAACAGCCGCGATGGAATTCTAGATAAAGTTCGTCCTCCCAAGTGGGGAATGAGGTAGGGGAAGTTGGGGGAGTTGGGGGAGTTGGGGAAGTTGGGGGAGTTGGGGAAGAATTCTTTTCTTGTCTATTCTTGATTTGCTGTAGATAATTTTCGGCAGTCGTAAATTCTAGCTTCGGGAACAAAGGAGATTTTTGCCAACGCTGGGCAGTTTCTAACATATCACGAGTGGGACCGCCGCCGTGGTCACCCACGCCAGGAAGCCAAAGGGCGTCAGAAAGACCTGTTTGAGTTTGCCATTCACACGCGTAGGATGCCATTTTAACAGGATCGATACCTTCACCAACAAGGGCAGACATATAGCTAAAGACTTCACTACCGTCAGGCGATCGCCACCAAAAAGCACCATAATCAAACTTCGTCGTATCATTCCAGCGCAACTTCTGAGTCACGAAATACTCAACACCAGCACTCGCCAAAAACTGCGGCAAAGTTGCACAAAAACCGAAACTATCTGGTACCCATACAACAGAAGAAAGCTTGCCAAACTTCTCCAACACATAGCGCTGACCATACAACAACTGACGAACAATAGATTCACCTGCAATTAAATTCAGTTCCGGTTCAACCCAAAAACTTCCCACAACTTCCCAACGCCCAGCTTTCACCGCTTCTTGAATCGCATCAAACAAATCCGGGCGATGTTCTTCAATCCAAGCATAAAGCACCGGCGAAGAATGACAAAAAATCAACTCCGGAAAATCTTCCTGAAGTTTAAGAACCGACTCAAAAGTACTTTGTGCAGCCTTCCAAGTTTCACTCACAGGCCAAAGCCATGCCAAGTCAAGATGAGCATGACCTAATAAATAGATTTTAGATTTAGAACCGCTGATGGACGCAGACGGACACAGATAATTATTAGCTTCGAGCAGTTTTGCGCGAAGAGCAAAAAGTAATTTCTCAAACTCTTTCTTATCTTCCTTGGCGTCCTTTGCGCCTTGGCGGTTCGTTTCCTCCCAATTAATCTCCACCACAGTCGCCGTCAAATCCTCCAACCTCTGCGGCTCAAAAGTTTCCAAAAACCGCTGCATCACAGCCAACTCATCAGCCACAAAACCGGGATCTGGGCGATTCTCATCCGTAGACTCATAAATCAGCAGCGACTTAACAAGAGCACCATCACAATGCCCCGGACTTACCAAACGCAAAGCTATGATAAATTCATCTCCTGGTGTCACCGCATCACTCAGTAGTACCCTTGGCGAACTATCAAACAAATCTCCCTCAAGCACCAACTTTCCATTAACATAAACTTGAGCAGAATCTGCCCACCAAACCAGTGATAGCCGCAAAGACAAACCTTGTAGCGGGTAACCCTGTAAATCTTGGGGAATAACTAATTTTTGCACCAACCATAGCACATTTTGTCCTCCAGTCCAAGCAATGTGTCCTTTGGCGTTTAACTGGGCAAGACTCCAAAGCGAAAAATCGTCAGCCAGAGGCAAGTCAGCTTCCAAGCATTGCCAGGATGACAAATTATTTACTCTTACATAGGAGCGCAACTTCTCAATTGCTTCCAAGATAAATTTAGTATTAGCTTGAGATACTTCAGAGGTCATAATTTCGCTAAGATGAGGAAACTCATTATCATCAACACTCTTTCGATTTATTGTTTGGTGCGAGTCCGACAGCTAAGCAACACTCTTAACAAAAGTTCACCATTACGTCACGCATTGAACTTGTACACAGCTAGGGACTAGACCAATTACTAGCACTGGTTGTTTTCTTAATTTTGAACTTTGAATTTTGAATTTATTATGCCTCCTGCTACCCCTGGTCGTTATCAAAGCAGACTTTTCAACTTTTTTCACCAGCAATCTCGGCGCTGGAGTGAACAGTTTGAGCGTACCATACGGCATGTACAAGTCGCTGCTAATTGGTCATTAGAAGCTCTACTTACGAGCGTGTATGTGCTGATTCGCAAAGCAACAGAGTCAGCCGGTAAACAACTGCATACAAATGAGCAACAACCCAGGTTCCAGTTACAAGAAAGTCAGACTAACTCCGAAACTGTTTCATCTGTAGATACTCCAGTTCAGCGAGTTTTAGAAGCAGCGGTGACTCTGGAAATTGCAGAAGCACCAAAGCCGGGGAAAGCCGGGAAAAAGAACTCCCTAACTGTCTGGATACCTTACTTTTCTATATTCCCCACTGTCTCATCTCCCCTGATTGTCTCACACCCTGACTCCACGGCAGGTGCACCGTCCTTGGGAACCCCAACGCCAGATACCTCTGTCGGGAAAACGCCACATCCTTCAAGTCGGCAGAGCCGCCCAACGGAGTGGCTCCCCTCATCAAGTACTGGCGCAGCAACGCACTGCCTCCCTACAGTCTCATCTCCCCCAATAGTGCGGGGAATTGCTTCAGATTTGGGAAGTCGTAATTTGGTACTCGTTACGATTGAAAATAAAATTCTCGATATTTTAACGCTTCGACAGCAGGAGATATTGCAAAACCGGATTCTTCAGGAAGTTGCTAGATGGCGTTCTTGGCAGTTGACTCAAAGCAAAGACGAAACAAAAGTATTATCTGAAATTGATCGTCTGCTGAACAAATTGACGGGTAGTCCTCAAAGCATACCTGCCCTACCTCAAGCAACGGGAACAGAAGAGGAAAAAGAGTATCAAGAATTACCTGGATTTTTCCAAAAACTACCATCACTAGACGTAGCGATCGCCCAAATAGAATCTCGTGCTGTAGTCACAATATCTCGTACGACTGGACAATTGCTCCGAACTGTTCAAAATCAGCTAAATATCTTTGTCTACGGTAAAGACCAGCCACTGACCACTGAACGAAAAACATTAGATGGTGATTCACAACATCAAACGTCGAAAGTCCAAGCTCTAATTTGGGGAGCAATTAATTATTTTTTTGGCGAGCGCAACACTAATAAACTAGAACAAAAAACTCCAACAAATAGTATTAACCAATTCTTATCAATAGGTTCAAAGAAAAAATCAAAAACTGTACAATTACCACAGCGTCCTTTTGCCTCAGCTTTGCCCGAAAGCCGTGATTTACCAAGCGAGAATATAGCAGATCCTTGGTTAACAATGGACGATTTGTTTGGAGATTTACATGAAGTAACAGAGGTTGTTAACGAACAACAATTTTTAGTGACATCATCTGAGTCTCCAAAATCTGCTCTTGCTGCGAGTCCTGAAGAAAAGATTTCGTCTCCCAAATCTTTTCTGCCCGCGAGTCCTGATGTGAAGATAACCAGACAAATCCATTTAAAATACCTCAGCGTTTTGAGTCAAGCGAAAGAGCTAATTCAAAATTCAAAATCTGCTCTACAAGCAAGCTACGCAAATAAAATATGGAAGTCATCCTCATCTTCCCATTCCCCTATTTTTCAATCCGAAACTCAGAGCAACCTAATTAAAGATAAGAAGGGAGAAATTCTTTATCAGCAGCAGCAAACCACTCAAGTTGAGGCGAAACCAGATTGGATTGAAGCACAAGCTCAAACGATTGGCTATGAAAAACATCCTTTGGAGCAAGTTCTTGAATGGCTAGACCAAATTATGCTTTGGCTCGAAGATATATTTGTAAGAATTGGTTTATTTTTGCGGAGGCTGTTTCGGGGTAAATAAAATTTCAGCTATTCTACAAATGCTCTCCATCAGCTGCTGCTGTGTTAGTTCACCGTAACCAAAAATAAATTCTCCTTGAGAATGTGGTATGAGATAATGAGGTGCAGCAGACATCATCCCAATACCATGCGAAGCAGCACGTTGGATAATCTCTTGATCACTAAAAGGACTGTCTAATCTCACCATGACATGGATTCCCGCCTTCTCTCCCAAAATCGTTGCTTTGTCTCCAAAATAAACGTTTAATGCCTTCACAAGGGCTTGACGACGCTGATCGTAAAGCGATCGCATTTTTCTAATATGGCGTTCTAAATGTCCTTCCTCGATAAACTCTGTAAGAACTTGTTGTTCGAGTAAGGGGAGATGGCGATCGCTCAACCATTTACCACGAGCAAAAACAGAAATCAAACTTTTTGGTAGGACTAAATAACCAATTCGCAGCGAAGGAAACAGCACTTTGGAAAACGTACCAATATAAAGTACAGAATCACTGCGATCCAATCCTTGTAAAGCTGGAATCGGTTTGTCACCATAGCGATATTCACTATCATAGTCGTCTTCGATGATGAAAGCCCCTGTTTGTCGTGCCCAAGTGAGTAATTCTAACCGTCGAGGTAGAGAAAGTATTGCACCTGTGGGAAATTGATGAGAAGGTGTCACGTAAACAAGCCGGATTTGTTCGTTAGAATTATTAGCTAAGTCTTTAACTATTAAGCCTGAATCATCCACACTAATGGGTAAGAGCTTAGCACCATGAGTCTGAAATATGAGCCGTGCGCTTAAGTATCCTGGGTCTTCCATAGCAATAACATCATCAGGTTCAATGAACAAGCGCATAATTAAATCGAGTGCTTGCTGAGTTCCATTGACAATGAGGACTTGGTCTGGTTCACAGTTGACAGCGCGGGAACGACAGAGATATCGAGAGATAGCTTCCCGCAAAGGTTTGTATCCTAGAATATCCCTTGAGTAGTCAAGCCATTGCAAATCAGAGCAACAGTAATGAGAAAGTAGTTTGCGCCATAGCTTGATCGGAAATTGCTCTAAAGCTGGTCGTCCGTAGCGGAAGTTAATTGGCATTTCCGGCTCAGGAATTCTAGGGACATTTTTTGTTTGAATTAATGAATCACCATATTTAGATAACTTGACTGGTGGACGAGTCATTTTTTCAGTTGATGAAATCGGCGTTGAACGCAGTAAATCATCAGGAAGTTGAGTGCAAACAAAAGTACCAGAACCTAGAACAGTTTCTATATATCCCTCACTCAAGAGTTGATCGTAAGTTTGAGTCACAGTTGTGCGAGAAATCCCTAAAGATTTGGCAAGCTGACGTGTAGAAGGAATTCGTCTTCCTGGTAATAACCTCCCGCCAAGAATGGCTTGACGCAGTTCTTCGTAAAGCTGTTGATGAAGTGGTGAAGGGGAATTGCGTAAGAGCGTAAGGGCAAAATCCATACTTGCTGAGCGTTCAAAGTGGACTTATATAAAATCACAAAAGTGGCTCTTGTAAAAAACCACTATGAAAAATTACCCTAACAATAGACTATCGAGCAAAACTTTTGCCTAACATACACTTTTTCTATCATTAGCCTCCTTTGGTATAATTCCAAATTTGAGGTGAAGTTACTTATGCGGACACAATCTACAATTCAGGTCAGAGAAGCAACTCCACAAGAAGATTCACTGGTTGCAAAGCACTCGTGTAATTTGTGGCGAGATATTGGTGTTCCTGATGACGCCATTGATCCTAACTGGCTTGAGATAACCCTCCAGTTCATGGAACAAGCGCGTCGGGATTTGTTTTACAAAGCGTTTGTTGCAGAGGTTGATGGTTCAGTTGTTGGTTCTGTAAGTTGTCAACTTTACTCAGGTTTATACCCAAATGTTCTCATGCCACATTACCGCAAATATGGATACATTTGGGGCGTTTACGTTGAGCCAGCTTATCGTAGACAAGGTATTGCTAAACAATTAACGAGCACAACAGTCAACTATTTCAAATCAATAGGTTGTACGCAAGTGGTTCTTAACGCCTCTCCCTTAGGTCAACCAGTGTATGAGCAACTTGGTTTTTCAAGTAGTAATGCTATGCATCTAGATTTGTGAAGTTCAGGACTTACGCAAAAATAACATAGCTGCGTCATTGCGACGTAAGTTGTAACTACAGTCTTGTTCTTTCGTAACTTCTACGTAAGTCTTAAAAATGAAAATTGCGATTACAGAAGCAACTCCACAGGAAGACACACTGATTGCAAAGCACTTTTACCAAATGTGGCGAGATATTGGCGTTCCTGATGACGCCATCAATTCTAACTGGCTTAAGATAACTCTCCAGTTCATAGAACAGGCGCGTCGAGATTTGTTTTACAAAGCGTTTGTTGCAGAGGTTGATGGTTCAGTTGTTGGTTCTGTAAGTTGTCAACTTTACTCAGGTTTATACCCAAATGTTCTCATGCCACATTACCGCAAATATGGATACATTTGGGGCGTTTACGTTGAGCCAGCTTACCGTAGACAAGGTATTGCTAAGCAATTAACCAGCACAACAGTTAACTATTTGAAAGCAGTAGGTTGTACCCAAGTCATTCTTAACGCCTCTCCATTAGGTAAACCAGTTTATGAGCAACTTGGTTTTTCAAGTAGTAATGCTATGCATCTACATTTGTGAAGTTCAAAGCTCAATACTTACAGCAATTTTTTGCAGTTGGAGTCCAATATTATGAGTTCTTTAGACAATCAAATCAACCACGAACAGTTAACCCCTACACAACGCACCTCAATTAAGCGAATTCCTCAGCGCGGTCATTACGAACATCAACTTATCTATCAAATTTTAGATGAAGGGTTGATTTGTCACGTGGGATTTGTTGTAGACAACCAACCGTTCGTGATTCCAACTGCTTACGGTCGTGTGGAAGACAAACTCTATATTCATGGTTCACCTGCAAGTCGAATGTTGCGTTCTTTGCTTACAGGTATCGAAGTTTGTGTGACGGTCACTTTGTTAGATGGTTTAGTACTAGCGCGGTCAGCTTTTCACCATTCCATGAACTACCGTTCTGTGGTGATATTTGGTACAGCTACCCTTGTACAAGACGCTGAGCAAAAACTAGAAGCACTACGAGCTTTTAGTGAGCATATTGTACCAGAACGATGGGCGGAGGTACGTCCACCCAATTGTCAAGAATTACAGGGAACTTTAGTGCTTTCTCTTCCTATTACAGAAGCATCTGCCAAAGTGCGGACAGGTCCACCATTGGATGATGAGGAAGATTATAGCTTGTCCGTATGGGCGGGTGTTTTGCCTTTGCAAGTGGTTACTGGTGATGCGATTGCTGATCCACGTTTGCATACAGAAACTGCTTTACCAAAATATATAGAAAAATACACTCGCCAAGCGCAGCCAAATAACAGGCGGGAGTGAACTTTTCAACAACTTTGTAGATTAATAGGCGATATTTCTTTCCAAGCTTCTGATTCATTTGCAGCACACCAAAGGTCATATTTCTGCTGAAGATTTAACCAAGTGGTCATCCTCGTAGTTTACAATGTTTCAAAAATTCGTAACTCGTAAGTATGAAGACAGATGCAATTTTCTACGAGATATTTAAAGAATTTCCCAATATCTTTTTTGAAATCATTGGCAAACCTGAGATTAACACCAATACTTATGAGTTTAGCGCACCAGAAATTAAACAAAAAAGCTTCCGATTAGATGGAGTATTTTCTCCTCTTGAAGAATTCTCTAATGAACCACTGTATTTTGTAGAGATTCAGTTTTACAAAGATGAAGAATTTTATGATCGACTGTTTACAAGTATTTTCCTTTACTTTACCCAATATCAGCCACCCAATTCTGACTGGTTTGCAATAGTCATTTATGACAAACGCAGCAATGAACGTAGCTATCCTCTACGTTATCGTTCCTTGTTGGAACCTCATCTGCGTCGCTTTTATCTAGACGAACTTGAAGACGTACCAGATGATTCTTTGGGACTAGGAATTGTACGCTTAGTTGTAGAGAGTGAGAATAAAACTGGAGAATTCGCAAAAACGCTCATTAACAAAGCTAAGGAGGAATTGACTGATACTCTCATCCAAAAGAAAGTTGTAGAATTTATAGAGACAATCGTAGTCTACAAATTTCCTAACTTAAGCCGCGAGGAAATAGAAACCATGCTGAATTTAAACTTGCTGAAAGAGACTAAAGTTTATCAAGAAGCAAAAGCAGAAGGTGAAGAAGAAGGCGAAATCAAGGCTAAGTTAAAAATTTTGCCAAAGCTTCTGCAACGAGGGATGAGCATTCAAGAGATAGCAACAATTTTAGAATTGGATACTGACACTATTAGAAATGCTTTGCGTTGAAAAGTCTTAAGAACGTTGTGCAGAAGATTCACAAGTGAGGTATAATTTTGTGTTTTTCAACAAGTTTGTAGATTGATAGGCGATATTTCTTTCCAAGCATCTGATTCATTTGCAGCACACCAAAGGTCATATTTTTGCTGAAGATTTAACCAAAGTTCAGGAGTGGTTTGAAATGCTCTAGCCAATCGAAGCGCCATATTCGGTGTAACGCTTGCCTGTTCATTAATTATCTCAGATACAGTTTGACGAGATATAGCAAGAATTTCGGCAAGTTCAGTGATTGTCATGTTAAGAGGTTCAAGGTATTGACGCTTGATTAATTCTCCCGGATGTCTGGGTTTTCTTTTAGTAATCATGATTTAAAATTTTAGTGGTAATCCTCGTAATTTACGTCGTAAGCATCTCCATCCTGCGATTACGTACGCACGCGACGAAGCACGTCTAAATTTTACGTAAAAAGCTAATCCCGCCTGACACCATTGACAACTGGCTTAACTTCAGAAGGATCAGAAAATGGATCAGTACCACCACTCCAATTGAAGTCGCTAATCCTGAAACTTATACCACCTAATTCTTGCACTGGATTGTAACGCAAGGTAATTCCATAAGTGCGGCGACTATATTCCACGATGTAGTCGGTGCTGGTACGTTGCCCACTGTCGAGGTTGATTGTTGTTTGAAAGCCAACCCGGAATGGTCCGTAAATTTGCTGTACAATTTCGCCACTAAATACTCTGTTATCAACAGCACGGTCAAACTTGAAAGGCGACAAGCCACTATTTAGACCTTGGGAGTAACTAACTCTAAACGCGGTATAATCAAATAAGGGTCGAGAGAAATGACCAAACTGCCCTTCTAGACCAACCGTACCAGTAAAGGTGTTTTGAGTATCACCACTGCTGTAATAACTAGTAGTGCCTGTCAGCCCAGCAAAAGTTTGAACAAAGGGAACGACTGGATTTGGTGTATATCGTAATCCCTCAGTAGGTGTCGGTGGTAATCCTTTTCCCCGCCAGAGTAAAAAGTTTTTATTGAGAGCTGCACTCGCTTGCAGACGACTCAGTGAAATGCGATCATTATCTCGGTTAGGTTTGAGCAAGTCTTGACGGGCTGCATCAGCATCAATATATTGAGCACTACCTTGATAGCTCAAAGTGACACCGCTGTTACCTAAAGGAATCACAGGAGAAGTAAGAATACCGCCAATACTACTCTGGACGGTTTGAAAGCCGAGGCTACCATTATAAAAGCGATCGCGGTAACTATATTCAAATGTTGCCTTGTAGGGATTTTGATCACCTAAGAACTGGCGCAACTGCAAATTCGCCCGCAGGTTATTTTGTATATCCCCTAAGTCAAGACTCGTCAACAATGCAGAACCCGTTACATCCGTTCGTGGACCCAAAGTAGACCTCAATCTTGACTTTAAGCCAAACAGCGATACAAAATTACCAACGTTACCAGTGACTGCTTTTTGAGCGAAGAATTCAGGTGCAATGCTAAAGCTCGTCCCTTCTGTATTGATGAGTTGGAAGCTACGCTCAACAAATAAGCCCCCTCGCTGATCTCCATCAAAGCCAATAGATGCGATCGCAGGGGTAACATCTCGCTTGTTACGGTCAATCACCTGCTCATTTTTGGGAATGGGTAAAGACGTTCGTTGATCCAAAACTAAACGTTGTCCCTGTGTCTTAATTCGGTCTCGTAAAGGCGTCTCGCGCGTCAGAGTCACTTTGTCTGCCCTGATGACTAACTCTGGAGGTGAAAAAGGATCGTTCGTCAGGCGGACATCCCTTGCTTGCCAACCTCGGGGATTAAAATCAACTCGTCCAGCTTCAAAACGTACTCGTCTGACTTGACCGCCTTGTTTTGGCGCAGCTAGGTTACTCGCACCGCTTCCACCACCTACGTTAATGTTGAGTCCACCAGGACTGCTTGCTTGCAAAGGTTGATTTTCTGTAATGCGATCGCTCAGAGGACGCGCTGGTGTTCCTCCCGCTGTGATGTCCGTGGGTAGGAAAGATAAATCTTGCCCTGCTGTTGGTAAGAAAATGTCACCTCTGCCGTTTGTCAATTCTCCATTATCTTGGACAAGGTTATAAGTAAAACGCTCACCGCGTAAAACTTGACCGCCCCGTGTTAAAGCAACATTTCCTTCTCCGACTGCAATCAAATTGTTCAAACTGACTTGCAGGCGATCGGCATCTACAACAGCTCCATCAAACCGTACTACCACATTACCTTCAGCCGTGACAATCCGCCGCTGCTCGTCATACTCTTGTCTATCAGAAGTCACTTCCACAATTCTTCCTCCACTTGTCGGCGTATTGGATGGTGGAGTTGTGCCAGATGGTTGACTTTTTTGCTCAGTTGTGATATTTGGTTCTGTTGGTGCTGACTGAGTTTGGGAATTTGGGATGGGAGTAGATGGATCAGTTGTTTGGTTGCGAGTCTTGAATTCGATGTGTACTGGTTGCTCATTCGGGGATTTTTCGGTTGAGGCCTCACCCTGAGTTGGTGTTTGGGCTGTCTTGATTACCTGTCGCGACACCTTTTGAGATAAGTTTTTCAGTTTAGTGAGTGTTTGAGCAACTGGTTCTCCAGCAAAAAATGTTTTAGTTGGTGGATTTGTAGTGTCACCATTGGATGGATGAGTGGTTTCGGGCTGCTGTAGCGGATAGCCAACTGAAACCTCACCCAGTGAAGCTGCACTTTTAGAAGCAGTGATGGGAGAAAGTTCCGGCGGTAAACTTTCCGGATGACTTGGTGCTGCTAAAGCTTTCGCACTATAAATTAATGGCTTTTGCCCAGCAGTTTGCAGTGGAGTCGTTTCTTGTTGTCTTACTGATTTCTGTTTTTTTAGTGCTTGTGTGTCAGTCGTTACGACTGATATAGGATTTGCAGATTGTGAAGATTCAAAAATAGGAGACGGTTCGGGCGGCGGAACTGGATGAGGCATAATCTAGCACCGAATCAAGCTAACAAACAGCCAATAAATAGCTGGAAGGACATTACACATTGTGCCTTCCAGCTGTTGCCTTTGATCTAGATTAAGATTTAGGCAAGCCGCCCCGGAGGAGGACACTATGAAGTCTGAGCGTAAGCTCACAGGAGGTATTCCTATGCAGGCGACGGGCGTTAGGGTTTCCCAATTTGAGCTAAGTGTCCTTTGGCGTAAAATGTAGTCCGCCTTCCGGTAGTCGAATGAAGATTTGTCGCGCTTTTACTCGCCATCCTGACGACCAGGGTTACGAGCAGGGTCGTTCGACAAAAATCCAAAGACGAACAGAGAGACAAAGAAGCCAACAACTATATAAACAACGATTTTTAAAGTCAGCATTAGAGATATCTCCTTCGGATATGAGAAGCTTCCAGTGTCTGCGATGCAGAAAAGATAGCTTCTTTATCTTACCCAAATATTGTTCTCTTTTTGGATAACACTGATCGTAGATGTCCAAACAGTTGCTTTTTACCGAGTAGGTAAGAAGTCTTTTACTTTGTTTGCAAAGAAACTTAACAAATAATTTAACCGCGCAACTAGTGTCCTAGTTTAGGGTTATCTGACGTTTTTGTCTCCTTAATTTTAAGCGGTGAGATCGTTAATGTCTCTAGTTAGGGTTAGACGTTTACTTGAGACAGATGTTTCCTCGCAATAGACGAAATATATTATTACTTTTTAGCGTTAGGCGTGCAAGCGCCTCCGGCAATCCCTATGAGCGCACTTGGGGCAAGGGTTTTAACCAAACAAAGGTTTAGCTATAAAATGCGCGTTTCTTTTGCCTGACCTATTTACCTCCACAAAAAATTAAGGTGTACATTGCCCACTTTCTGGATAATTCCTGAGCAATGTACACCCTACATTAGATTTGCCAACAGTTTAGCCGACAGCAGAAAGTTCTCGCTTGAAGAAAGCTTGTAATACTGTTTGGGCTATTTGAGGACTCGTCAAACTGATTTGTGCTTTAGATTGATTTGGTTCAGCATGTTCCACTAAAGCATCTGGCACACCAATGCGTTTAACAGGAACAACGATGTCCGCATCTAACAGCGCTTCTGCGATTGCTGAACCGAAGCCGCCCATCACACAACCTTCTTCCAAGGTGACTACGCGCCCAATTTTTTGAGCTAATGGGAAAATTAATTCGGTATCTAGAGGCTTAGCAAAACGGGCATTAATCACAGTGGCTTCGATACCATGTTCTGAGAGAATTTCCGCAGCTTGCAGTGTCGTATTCACCATTGTGCCGTAACCTAGCATCAACACATCATCACCGTTACGGAGAATTTCTGCTTTGCCGATTTCTAGGGCTTCCCAACCTTCTTCCATCAGGGGAACGCCGTAACCGTTACCGCGAGGGAAGCGCATGGCGATTGGTCCTGTGGTATGTTCAACACCAGTGACTATCATTCGTTGCAGTTCTGCTTCATCTTTGGGTGCCATGAGTACCATGTTAGGAATGCAACGCAGGTAAGCAATGTCGTACATGCCTTGGTGAGTCGGACCATCAGCACCAACGATTCCCGCCCTGTCCAGACAGAAGAATACTGGCAAGTTTTGGATACAGACGTCGTGAACGATTTGGTCGAAGGCGCGTTGCAAGAAAGTGGAGTAGATGGCGACAACAGGACGTATTCCGTCAGTTGCTAATCCCGCAGCAAGGGTGACAGCGTGTTGTTCGGCAATACCGACATCAATATATTGATCGGGTAGTTTGGCTTGCAGTTTATCTAACCCCGTCCCTGTTGCCATTGCGGCAGTAATACCAATGATTTTGGGGTTTTGTTCAGCAAGTTTAACTAGGGTATGGGCAAAGACTTTGGAGTAAGCAGGGGGTTTGGGTTTACTAGAAGGGACGGCTTTTCCAGTGGTCAGGTTGAAGGGGTTTTGGGCATGGTAGCCAACTTTATCTAGTTCGGCAATTTCATAGCCCTTACCCTTGACTGTTGCAACATGTACCAAAACTGGTCCTGGGATTTGATGTGCCTGTTGGAAAGTCGCAATCAATTCTTCTAAATTATGCCCGTCCACAGGTCCCATGTAGGTAAAGCCGAGTTCTTCAAACACTGCGCCGACTTTGGGAACAGCCAAGCGCTTCATCCCTTCTTTGATGCGTGCTAGTTCCGGAGAAAGGGATTCACCCACAAAAGGAATTTGCTTAAACTGTTCCTCAAAGTTATCTGTGAGAAACTGCATTGGAGGACTGAGGCGCATTTTGTTTAGGTAGCGGGGTATTGCGCCGACGTTAGGAGATATGGACATGTCGTTGTCGTTGAGGACAACAAGTAAGTTGGTTTTGGGCATGTGTCCAGCATGGTTGATGGCTTCTAATGCCATACCGCCAGTCAGTGCACCATCACCTATGACAGCAGCAACTTTAAATTTTTCGCCATTGATATCCCGCGCTAAAGCCATACCCAAAGCCGCAGAAATACTAGTAGAAGCGTGTCCTGCGCCAAAGTGGTCAAACTTACTTTCACCGCGCTTAAGGTAACCAGCGATTCCATCTTTTTGCCGTAAAGTATGGAAGTGATCGTAACGCCCTGTAATCAGTTTGTGAGGATATGCTTGGTGTCCTACATCCCAAATGACTTTATCGCGATCTAAGTCTAGCGTTTGGTAAAGCCCCAACGTCAACTCTACAACACCCAATCCTGGTCCCAGGTGTCCCCCAGTCGCTGCTACAGTTTGGAGATGTTTGTCTCGAATCTGATGGGCAATTTGTTGCAGTTGTCTAACTGATAAACCGTGCAACTGGTTAGGATGGGTAATTTCACTCAAATGCATATTGTAGTGTTTTCCTCTCTAACTTTTTCGTATTTTTGATTTTCCCACGCTCAGGTAAAGCAGTATCTCATACAGTCTCGCATTTATTTACCAAGACTGAAGTTGAGGTACAGCAATAGTTAGAACGGAAATCAACACCTTTGCATTTACAAAGTTTTACGTAAAATCTTAAGAGTACTTAAAACAATGTATATGCTTGCTTCAGCGAGAAGATTCTGGGCTATTATTACCACCTGGGACTTCTGGTGTTTCGGCTTGTGGCTGTTGTCTTTGCAAATATTTACTCAAAATATAAGCCATATCCCCACGAGTCATGGGTTGAGAGGGTGAAAGATTCCCTTGTGTATCTGTATTGATAAATCCTTCAGTTGCTGCTGTGGCGATACGCCTCTGGCGTCTGCCCTTTGGGCAATCGCCTTTTTTGCCCAAGCAGGAATAGAACCGGCATCTGGATATTGGGAAAGTATTTCATTTACAGTTTGGTCTGGAAACTGAAAGACTCCATATGCCTGAGCAAAAATCGCCAAAGCTTCAGCCCTAGTTATTCTTTGATTTGGAAAAAAAAGATTGCCGCGATAGCCTTTCATAATATCAGTTTTTAAGACTATCTGAATGTCATTAAATGCTGGATTGGAAGAAGCGACATCTGTCACTTTTACATTCTCTTTGGTAACAGCTTGTCGTTTCTCCAGATGAAAAGCTTTCACCATAATAGAGGCTAATTCTGCCCGACTTAACAAACGTTCTGGATAGAACTGTCCATCCGGGTAGTTCGTCATCACTTTGGCAGCAACTACCTGTGCACTTGGGTTGGATGTTTTTTCAGTGCTGGGTTTTTCTTGGGCAAAAACTATGTTAGGAACTAATTGCAGTAGTCCGACCAATGAAAGAGTACTTAGAAGCTGACGCATGATAACAATTCAAAATTCAAAATTTAAAATGAAATATATTTTGAGTTGGTGATTTCTACCCCTAATTTACGATAACAACCACTTTGGACTGCAACTGTGAATGCAAGAATTACCAACTTTGGTTTAGCTGTTTGCACCTAAACACAGCACATTTATTGACGACATTTTGTTTAGTAATGTTGCGTGCGGAGAAATTTCCTAAAATCAAAACAGCCACAACCAAATTGGCAGAGTCAGTAGCAACATCATAGAACCCATAGCCAATGCAGTCACAGCAAGGTCGCGGTCGAGATCAAAAGTTTCGGCAATCACCAGCGTAGCAAAAGCTGGCGGCATAGCCATTTGCAGAACAATCGCCCGTGCAATTGTCCCAGTTAAACCAAAAAATGGTAGTATACTACCTAAAATCAGGGGGACGAGTAGCATTTTGATTGCGATGCTGATGCTTGCCCTTGGTAAACTGTGCCACGAAGTCAGTTTGCTTAATCGCATCCCAATCAAGATTAGAGATAGAGCTACCATACTCCAAGCAACTAAGTCTAGCCAAAATTCAACGGGTGCAGGGATTTTGACTTCCCGAAACAGCAAGCCAAACCCAAAACTCCATAGAGCGGGATTGATAGCAATTGCTTTAAGAACCTGCAAATGACTATGAATACCACCACCAAAACGAGCTGCCAAGGCAACACCGAGTCCATAAGCTCCCAATGTTGTCCCCAGCAAATCATAAAACAGCGCCCAAGCAAAGTATTGTGTGCCAACTAGTGACAAGGTAACAGGATAGCCAATATATCCTGTGTTACCAACCATTGCTGCTAAAATAAAACTCCCTTGAGTCGATTTTCGGGGAGCAGTTTTTGTGAGATAAGCCTGTCCTTTAATTGCTGCAAGAGCGAAAAGTGCTCCTAGTAAAATGGCACAGTAGGCGATCGCTGGTGCAATCCAAATTTGTCCTGATAAGTCAGCTTTGCGTAGAAAAACGATAATACCTATCGGCACTCCTATCCAAAAAAGGAACTGTGCCAAACGCTTTGGAACTGTCGTAGACACTCTGCGTCCTAAAATGTATCCTACTAGGACTAGGAACACTAACTTGAGATAGAGTTCTAGGAGGTTTGTCAAAATTAAACCTATAGATGTAGATGCAAGATTTTACCTATTGCGTTCCCTTTTCTCCAGTTTACAATTTGTTATGATATTGAGCAAACGCAGGAGTTGAGCTTTGGATAATGCTGGGTTTTCCGAGAAACCGCAAAACAAACCATCTAGTTCCGGTTCAGATATTCCGGAAGCTTTGCGTGATACTCCTGATGCAGCACCCAAAAAGGTCAGCATTCGCCCGTTGTATTTGATCATTGGTGGAGTGGTAGGAGTTCTGTTGATAGCCGTTGCGAGCGGTTTTTTATTTTTCGTTGTCACACCAAAAAAGACGAAAGATTCTCAACCTTCCCCTGCGAGTTCAACTCCCGCAACTCCGTCAAAATCGGGTAATTCCGCCACCTCAAAAGATAATACAGTTTTAGGTCATTTTCCTTACTCAGAAGCGCCTGAGTCTGAACTACAACCGATCTCTAGTGATAGACGTCTGAGAATGCGAAAAGCAGCCGCGCAAAAGTTTCTAGAAATGGCAGCAGCCGCACGGAATGCAGGTGTGGCATTAGTACCTGTTTCTGCTTTTCGCTCTATAAAAGAGCAAGAACAGTTGTTTTTTACCGTTGGTGCCCAGCGGAATCAGACGCCAGCGCAACGGGCTGCTGTCAGCGCCCCCCCTGGTCATAGCGAACATCACACAGGTTATGCTTTAGATGTTGGGGATGGCACAGTACCAGCAACAAATCTCACTACCAACTTTGAAAAAACTAAGGCTTATCAATGGCTACAAGCGAATGCAGCACGTTTCAGCTTTGAAATATCCTTTCCTAACAACAATGCTCAAGGTGTGAGTTATGAACCTTGGCACTGGCGTTTTGTGGGCGATCGCGACAGCTTGGAAACTTTCTACAAAGCCAGAAATTTGAAACCTGCTCAGATCTCACAACAGGAAGAGTCGGGGAGTGGGGGGAGATGAGGGAGTAAACAGATGAGGCCTTTGTTCGCTCGATTGACTTTTCTGCCTACAAAATAAATTTTGACAACGCGCCCATCATCGCCTCATCCTGACGGGCGTAGCTGCACTCTTCCCGATGCTCCCAAGGGGAACCGCGCAGGGTTGGGCAAACCCTCGACAAGGATGGACAACCCTTGTATTTTTGCGGCCTCCAGTCAACTAGTTTTACCCAAATTCTTGGGTAGGGCCCAACGGGAGAACCAGTCGCCTCAACGGGGGGGAACCCCCCAACGGGTTCACCCTTCGGGTATCTCCTGCGGAGACGCTACGCGTTCGCCCTTGGCGTGCGCTTTGCGCTTACGCAGTCGCCTCTGTCGGGAGACCCCTTCGGGTTCGCCAGATGCCTGCGGAGGGAGACCCTCCCGCAGCACTGGTCTCACCTCCTGCAGCGCTGTCTCACCAGTCGCCTCTGTCGGGAAACCCTCCTGCAGCGCTGGATTCACCGCACGGCGCTGGATTCACCGCAAAAATACACCCAGATTTTGGGTTTTACGAGTAGACATTGTATAGGGTTGTCCATCCAAGGCTCATGGAAAATGAAGCGGGTGCTTGCGCTTAGGTGAACAACAAGATTCCCGACTTTTTAAAGAAGTCGGGAATCTGGGATGTGCGATTTTCACAAATCAAATAGGATTGCTAGAAGAAAATTTCTGAATATTGCTAAACTTTTTGGATTTGTGTTTTCCACTCCAACCAACGCGTTATTGCTTGAGGTTGAGAAGCAACTTTCTTTTGCAGCAAAACAACTCCATCTTGCACATCCACAAGTCCATACTTGCCTTGAGCCAAAAGTTGGTCAATAAAAGCTATAAAATCTTGCAGTTGCTGGCGATCGCCCTTGAAGGCTGGTTGATATTGTTGCAGTTGCCACAAATCTGCTAAGGCGAAATCAACGTCTATAACCTCTCCCGAATCGAGTCGTAACTGTATAGCTGGCAAACGAATAATTCCCCGACGAGTTGCCAAATGTGGAAGCAGATAAGTAGTTGCAGAAACGCTAGCATCGCTCTTGATGTACTGCATTAATGAGCGGATATGTCCGACATGTTCCCACTGACGAGTTAGAGGAACATAAACCCAAGGATGAATAGATTCTGGAATTAAAAAGTAAAAAGCACGGTTAGGATTAGATGTAATTGTGAAGAAAATAGATAGGATAATAAATCTGATCCACCAGCGACGAAAACTTGGTTGAAATCGCTCTTGATGTTGAGACCACCACAAAATTGTGCCGTAGAATAAACCTGGAACTACAGTTAAGGCATAGCGAATACTCATAGCAAGAGCAGATTGACCATCTTGCATCAACAACACTAGTAATGGAGGACCTGCAACTATCCAAGCTGATGGTGAGATAGCAGGTATAAAAGCTAACGGTAGCCACTGACCGAGAAAATACTTTACTCGCTTGTCAAACGGAGTCAACAAACTCTGTATCAGTTCTTTAGGATGGGTAATAATTCCCCATAGAAGCTGTAAAGTACTGGGGCTATTATTTCCTGGAACATATTGATCAAAACGAGTAGTTAAGTAAAGTCGCGAATTATCATTAGAAAACAAGGGCATAATTACATTTGTCACGATTGTGACATAGCTGAAGCTAATTAAACATACAGCTAGACCTAAGCGCGGATAGCGACGACTTAAAAATAGATAAAGACCAATACCAAATGTAATTATTCCTGCTTCTTCCCGTATTCCTAATATCAAAATTAGGAAGAGCCAAAAAAGCCACCATTTACGTTTTTCTAAAGCCAAAAGTAAAGAGAAAACAAACAAAGGAATCTGACAATGCTCGTAAAAATTGGCTAAATTTGGTCCAATTACAGCATTAGCTCCATAAAAACTGGTAGTGATTAAAATAGCTATAGAAAGAGGTAAATAGTGGCGACATAGAGCATACAAGACTAACCCCGCAGCAGTTATCAAACTAACTTGTAAAACAACAAGAGTCGCGCCAGTGGGAAACAATGCATATATGGGCATCCATAGCAAGAAATCAATGACAAAGTGTTGTCCTAAATGGCAGTAGAACACTGTCTGTATTTGACCATCTTGGGTATAAGCACTGGATTGACCAGAAGAGAGAGAACCTTGAAAGATACGTCCATGTATAGTGTTCCAAAATAACTGGTCGAAAAGACCTTGGTCGTAAGATGCGTAGAAAGTGTAGAAGCGATGAAGGCAAAAAACTAGCATTAAGATGAAAAAAGATGCTGCTAATGTCAGTGCAATCTTCAAGCCAAAATTGTTTTTGATTAGGTCAAAGCGCTTTTCAAGCATTACTATTTAAATCCAATAGTTCTAAAAATACTCTTGTGTAGATGTTTGTGCCGCTAAGCATTGCGAAAAGCTAGATAGGCAGTACGAGCGAAAAAATTGACATAAAAGAAGTATTCTGCACTAGATAGTAAAGTTTAAAACAAATATCTACAGGCTCAAATCAGGTTACTCTTAAGAAGCACATTTTATAACACTTATATAGCATGGTTTTCAGAAAGTGAAGAAAAATGTGCTTCTTTAATTTGTTGCTAGCACGTTGCGGCGCTAGTCGGAGGTTCACATTTTGCACCAAGAAAAAATGGTTTGTTGACCATCTCAAACAAACGAGTCATTACAAATGCTCCGGTCCGCTGCCCTGCTTCGGTAATTGATGAAGAAGTTGGTGTTTGAAAACGTATCAAATCCTTGATACGTAGACATGCCAAGCCATGAATCAGATTTTTAAATACCGATACAACAGAGTCGGATGACCAGAAACTCATGGCGATTACCAAAGCTACAACTACATGTGTGTAAAGTATTCGTTGTCGTTGCTTAACACAAGAGGTACTTATAATTGCGCTCGTTATGGTTTGAGATGGGATGACTTGTTCTCGTAAATAAAAGGCGAACAGTTTTTTCTTGATTTCACCTCCCATTTGCCTTAAGCGAGCATTATTGCAACGCAGTCGCTCCCCAAGACGAGCCACTGCTGCAGGAGGGTCTCCCTCCGTAGGCATGTGGCGTCCGCGCTGGCTCACTAATGACTAAAACGCCTGCCCTCTACCTTGTCTGCCCTAGAAGAGACGGAGATTCCAGCCGTTTTCTGTTGAAAATATTCCTGCATCACCTGTAACACCATTGGGGCAGCAACACTACCACCACCACCGCCAGAGTGTTCAGCAAATGCCAACACCACAATTTCTGGCTTTTCAGCCGGGGCATATGCTCCAAACCATGCATGGTTTGCTTTCACATGATTTTTCCATGCTTCAGCCGTACCACTTTTACCGGATGTTGGAGGAATTGTTGACACATTAAGAGCTTTACCCGTACCCTCAGCTATCACCTTCCGCAGTCCATCACGTAGAGTGTTGACGGTACTTGGCTTCATATTCAGAGATTCTCGCCAGTTTTTTGCTTCTTCATGATCTTTGAGCAAGTGTGGTTTCACTTTATAACCGCCATTGGCTGGGACACAGAACATAACAGAAACTTGCAGTGGTGTGCTTTGCAAAGCTCCTTGACCTATGGACATATTAATGCTATCTCCCACAGTCCAAGGAATTTTCCACGTTCTCTGCTTCCAGGCTTCATCTGGAATATGACCTTTCGTTTCTTCAGTGATGAACTCAATGCCAGTTTTTTCACCAAATCCGTATTTGCGAGTCCATTCAATTAAGGTAGGACCACCTACTCCTCTACCGATTTGGTAAAAGAAAGTATCGCTACTCATTGCTAAAGCTCTTGTAAATCCCAATGGACCAAATCCAGCATGGTTCCATTCTCCAAACGTGACTCCACCAACAGTCAAGGAACCATAAGTTGGTAGTACTGTATCGGGAGAAAATTTGCCGGATTCCAGCCCTGCTGTCGTAGTGACTATTTTGAAAGTACTGGCGGGTGGAAAGGCGCTACTAACAGCACGATTCAGCAAGGGATGGTTTTCGCCTTGTATACTTTCCCAATCTTTTTTAGAAAGTCTTCGCTTGGAAAAAAGATTCGGGTCAAAGGTGGGATGAGACACCATTGCTAAAACAGCCCCGTTATTGGGGTTTAGTGCAATAATAACGCCGTTACGTCCGGTTAAAGCTTTTTCAGCAGCTTTTTGCACATTCAAATCTATAGTTAAGTGAACGTCACTACCTGCTTTTGCCTGTTTCTCTCCTAACACTCGAATTGGGCGACCTTTACCATCTACTTCTACTTGCTGACCACCCCATTCACCCCGCAGTAGTTGTTCATACGCCTTTTCTACCCCCATTTGACCAATCATATCTCCTGAGCGATAACCTTCTTGTTTCTTTCGTTTCAACTGTTCGGGTGTCAATTCTCTAGTATAACCCAGCACGTGAGCTAACTTGTCACCCTGTGGGTAGTAGCGTACAGCTTCTGTATGAACTTCTACGTCTTTGAGTTCATTAGCGTACTCCTTCAATACCGTAATTTCCGCTTCGTTCAAGTCACGAGCAATCCGCACTAAAGAAGAGTTAGAACCAGCGTCGTCTAATTTCTTTTCTATCTCTTCTACAGTAATGTTGAGAATTGTGGACAGACGCGGACCGACGATTGACCAGGAAGGCTTGGTGTGTGCCATTGGCCACAGGTAGACAGAACGCGGATAGCGAGTTGTTGCTAGTAGCTTGCCATTACGGTCAAAAATATTACCCCGTTCCGGTTGTTTGGGAATCATCCTAATCCTGTTTGCCTCAGCTCGCTTGCGATAATTTGGACCTTCCGCAATTTGCAAATATACTAGACGAGCACCAATACCAGCTGTCATCAATAAGGTAAATATGATGAAGAACAACGGCTGGAAACCCCGTCCTACAGTACGTGTCTCTTTTTTGCTCGCTAATTGAGGTTGTTGCAGTAGCCTCATGTCACAAATAGCGATTCCGAGAATCGCATGAACTGTATACGATCGCGCCAAATTTCACACCAAATTTCTACCTGGGACTACAAGAAAAACAACCCCGGTAGTGGAGTATTTGTGATTTGGTTTTTGTTATATAGAATAAACCAAATTGTTGTCAGTATTTTGCATGAGGAAATACATCAATAGACTTTTTGGAGAAGTTGGGAACGCTTAACCCTTAACAGAACCATCAAAAATCTCACTTTTGCGCATTGGTCTAATGAGCGTTATTCAGAGAAAATTAGGGATTCTGGTGAAAATTTGGCTGAAAACGCTCGCCAAGTGCTGGGGGCGATCGCCGCATGCGTGTTGGGTAAGTCTTGTAAAAAACGAAAAACCTCACCCCTTGTTAAGCCGAGGGGTAAGGTCATTGAGTACAAACGTGCTTATGAGAACTGTGTTCTGCGTTCTTTGTTGTTAATCTCCAGATCTATCTCTTGAGTTTCTAGTTTTCACTTTTGATTCTTCAGACTCAGATTTTTGATACTTACCTGGATGCTTCTTCTGAAAATACTCTTGCAAGACCTGTAAGACAATTGGCCCGCAGTCGGTACCACCGTGTCCACCAGAGTTTTCACCAAACGCTACAACGACTATCTCTGGCTTATCTGCTGGGGCGTATGCTCCAAACCAAGTATGATTTGGGCGATTAATACCAGCTTCAGCAGTACCACTCTTACCCGCAGCAGGGGCAATTGATGGTAGGTTTAATCGTGTTCCGGTACCTTCTGTGACTACTTTGCGCAATCCTTCGCGGAGAACTTTGATAGTACTTGGTTTCATATTCAGAGATTCCCGCCAGTTCTTTGCTTCTTCATGGTCTTTGAGCAAGTGTGGTTTCACTCTATAACCACCGTTAGCAGGAACTGCGAACATGATCGCAGCTTGCAGTGGAGTGACTTGCAAAGCACCTTGACCGATGGACATATTGATAGTGTCGCCTACAGTCCAAGGCATCTTCCAGACTTTTCGCTTCCAAGCATCATCTGGAACATTACCTTTTGATTCTTCATTTGAAAACTCAAAGCCGGTTTTTTGACCAAATCCATACTTGCGAGTCCATTCAATCAAGGTTGGACCACCGACTCTGCGACCAACTTGGTAGAAAAATGTATCGCTACTCATAGCCATAGCACGCGGAAATCCCAATGGACCAAATCCCGCGTGGTTCCACTCACCAAAGGTAACTCCCCCAACAGTCAGAGAACCGTAAGTTTGCAGCACTGTGCTGGGAGAAAATTTACCTGATTCCAACCCCGCAGTTGTGGTAATGATTTTGAAAGTACTCGCAGGTGGAAAAGCACTCAAGGCGCGATTAACTAGGGGATGTTCACTACCTTGTAGAGTTTGCCAGTCCTTCTGGGAAAGTCTTTGCTTCGAGAAGATATTCGGGTCAAAATTAGGATGAGACACCATTGCCAAAACTGCACCGTTATTGGGGTCTAATGCGACAACTGCACCCCTAGGTAATGTCAAAGCTTTTTGGGCTGCCTTTTGTACATCTAAATCTACTGTCAGGTGAATATCATTACCTGCTTTTGCTTGTTTTTCTCCTAAGACTCGAATTGGGCGACCTTTACTATCTACTTCTACTTGCTGACCACCCCATTCACCCCGCAACACTTGTTCATACGCTTTTTCTACCCCCATCTGACCAATCACATCTTGCAACCGGTAGCCTTCTGATTTCTTTTTTTTCAACTGCTCGGGCGTTAACTCCCTAGTATAACCGAGTATATGAGCTAACTCCTTGCCATGCGGGTAGTAGCGTACGGCTTCTGTATTAATTTGAACATCTGGTAGTTCGTTTTCATACTCCTTCAATGCAGTGATTTCTGCGTCGCTGAGGTCGCGAGCAATCCGTACTAAATTAGTGGCGCTAGCACCAGCCTCGTCTAACTTCTTTTCTATCTCCTCTTGGGGTATATTAAGAATTTTCTCAAGACGCGGAGCGACGACTGACCAGGATGGCTTAGTGTGTGCCATTGGCCACAAGTATACAGAACGCGGATAGCGAGTTGTCGCTAACAGTTTTCCATTGCGGTCAAAAATATTACCTCGTTCTGGTTGTTTTGAAATTGTCCTAACCCGGTTTGCCTGTGCTCGTTCCTTGAATTTATGTCCTTCAATAATTTGTAAATATCCTAAGCGAATATTGATACCAGTGATCATCAACAAGGTAAATACAATAAAAAATATAGGCTGCAAACCTTGTCCGACTGTACGTACTTCTCTATTTTTGCTGCTAGGACGGGACTTTACTGTAGACATAGAAAAATATCCAATTCCAAAATAATTTTTATTGGTATAAAGTTAGGTGAAATTCTTTTCTGTATTCCGCGTTAAGATAACCGGAACAGCATATTTTTTGTAAATTCTTCTTGGAGAGTCGAATCAACCAAAGTGTAACCTGTGGTTTGCCGAATCGACTATATTAATAGACAAAAAAACTGAAGATAATAGGATCTAACTGGTGGATTATGGCTCAACATTTGACGCAGAATCAGGCTGGGAGGACGGCTATTGAGTCGTTGGATGTTGAACTGCATAACGTTTTCAAATTTTTTAACCAAGATCCAGCAGTACACGGGGTAGACTTAGGCGTCAGACACGGAGAATTCTTCAGTATTCTAGGTCCTTCTGGGTGTGGCAAAACAACTACCCTACGCTTAATTGCAGGGTTTGAAACAGCCGATGCTGGTAAGGTATTGATTCAAGGTCAGTCCATGACAAGCGTTCCCCCTTATCGCCGACCTGTCAACACAGTCTTTCAAAGCTATGCTTTGTTTAATCACTTAAATGTTTGGGATAATGTCGCGTTTGGACTACAGTTAAAAAAAATACACAGGACGGAAATTCAAAGCAGAGTTAAAGAAGCTTTGGAACTGGTGAAAATGGAAGGGTTGCGATCGCGCTTTCCCAGTCAACTGTCTGGTGGTCAACAGCAAAGAGTCGCATTAGCACGGGCACTTGTGAATCGACCCGCAGTCTTGCTACTAGATGAACCTCTTGGGGCGCTAGACTTAAAATTGCGTAAGGAAATGCAGGTTGAACTTTCAAATTTACATCAACAACTAGGGCTGACCTTTATTATGGTGACTCACGACCAGGAAGAAGCATTATCCTTGTCGGATCGCATTGCTGTGATGAATCAAGGCAAAATTGAACAAATAGGCACCCCAGGTCAAATCTACGAACAACCACGCACAAGCTTTGTCGCTGATTTTATTGGTAATACTAATTTATTTGAAGGTGAGATAGCAGGTGTAGATGCTTCAACTGTCATAATTTTTACAAAAACCGGATTCTCAATTGTAGTTGCTCGTCAGCATGACACACCAACTGAAATATCCCAAGCGGTCGTCGTCAGCGTACGTCCAGAAAAAATTCAGCTTTCGCTTTATAAACCCAGTTTGCAAACGAACTGCTTTGAAGGACGGCTCGTCAACATCATGTATCTCGGAACCCACGTTAATTATATTGTGCAATTGACAAACGGTGTACGCATGACCGTTTTACAGCCCAATACTTTTGGTAATTTGCCAAATCGTGAAACTCCTATTTATGCTTGGTGGGGTGAGACTGATTGTTTGGCTTTAGTTAAAACTTAAAAGTCATGACTAACAGACGGAAATTTTTAAAAAGCATAGCAGCAGTTTCTAGCTTATCTTTAGCGAGTTGTGGCTGGAGACTCGGTGATGTGCGAGCTTATTCTGCAACGAAAGGTTCTAGCGACCAACTTTTTGTTTATACTTGGGATATATATACAGATGAAGAATTATTCAAAACCTTTAACGCCCAAACAGGAATCAAGCCACAGGCGGATGTGTTTGACTCCAATGAAACTATGTTAAGTAAGCTGCAAGCTGGGGGTGGAGGTGCTTATAGTGTCATTAATCCAAGTGACTACATGGTGCGAAAAATGGTCAACTTAGGGTTACTCACAGAATTAAATCATCAGCGCTTAATTGGTTTAGATAATTTCTTTCCCCGGTTTCAAAACCCTACTTACGATCCCAATAACCGCCATAGTATACCTTTTAATTGGGGAACAACAGGTTTTATTTATAATTCGGAAAAGCTCACAAATCCGCCAGAAGATTGGGACTATCTTTGGCAAAATCAAGAACAATTATCTAAGCGAATGACGTTGCTAAATGATATCCGAGAAGTCATGGGTGGAACTCTGCGGATGCTGGGTTACTCTTACAACTCAAAAGACGAAAAGGAAATTAAACAAGCATATGAAAAGTTGAAGGTTCTAAAACCATCAGTTGCAGCCTTCACAACAGATGCTTGGCGCAATCAAATTTTGGCAGGAGATTTACTATTAGCAATGTGTGTCTCATCAGATGCTGTGAAACTCTCTAAAGAAAACCCGAAACTAAAATATGTGATTCCCAAAAGTGGTACCTCACTATGGACAGATACTATAGTTATTCCTAAAACAGCCCCAAATGTAGAAGGGGCTTATGCTTGGATCAATTGGATTTTACAACCAGGAGTAGCAGCAAAGACGAGTCAACGCCTGAATCTTTCTACACCCAATCGTGCAGCGTTTGAGCAATTGCCAAAAAAAGTGCAGAATAATTCCAGCTTGTTTCCCCCAGAGTCAATTCTCAATAAGTGTGAACGTATAGCTCCTTTAGGGCAAATTGAAGAAGTTTATGAACGTTACTGGACTGAATTAACCAGTGGCTAAAATGCTGAGGCTGTCATCCAAAATCTAAGAACTAGCACTCTCTTCTTTTTGAACGCCACTTTTATCTCGTTTCAAACTTTCTTCTAAGGCTTGAATTTGTTCTCTACGGGCTTCCAATTCTAATGAACGACGTGCTAAATCTTGATTTTGCAACGTTAGATTTTGTCGCCACTCTTCTGCTCGATCCGCTTCCTGTTGCAAAAACTCTGGAGTAATACCAGTGCTTAGGTAAACTTTCACCAAATTTAGCACCCAATTTGTGGCATTTTCCAATCTTTCTATATCCCCTGCGGGAGAAAGTTCTACCAAAACGAGTAAGTTCTCAGCTAAAAATTTGCCCTTACCCAAAAGAATCAAAGCTTCTTCTGGAATAAGCGACCACATATTTTCAGCTTCCTCACGTGCTAATAATCGCAACTGAAGCTGATTTAAAAATTCGTTTTTATGCACTTGGGCTAGATACAGCATAGAATTTTGTGTTTGTTTTTGTACACTTAATACATAAAGATAGTATAAATTCTTGAATAGCTAGTGGTTAGTAGTTAAGAATACTTTTATATAAGTAACTACTAACAACTAACATTAAATAATCCCTCGGAACTATGCTAACCTACGTAGGCGATCGCGCAAAATTTCTGCTTGTTTTTCAGCCTCTGCTAAAGCATTTCTTGCTCCTTCTACCACGTCTGGTCGTGCTTGTTCCACGAAATTAGGATTATTTAACCTATTGCTCAGAGGTTTAATTTCTCCTTCTACCTTACTCAAGCGTTTTTCTATTTTGGCTCGCAGCACGCTGATATCAGCAACGCCAGCAAGCGGAAGTAGCACTTGTACAGTACCAACAACGTCCGCGAACGTTTCTTTATTTTGCTCACCAGCAAAGACTAAATTCTCAACCTTTGCCAAATCTTTAATATAAGACTGTCCGGTTGTGAAAATTTGGCGTTCATTCTCGCTTTCAGTTTGCAAATTCACCGTCACTTTTATCCCCGGTTTAACATCCGCTTCCGCTCGCAAATTACGGATTGTACGAATGATACCAAACAGCAGTTCAAACTGTTCCTCCAGAGTGGGATCAATTAAGTTTCTCTCAGCTTCCGGGTAAGATTGTAAAGATAAACTTTGCTTGGAATCCTCACCTTGTTGTGTGAAAGTTTGCCAAATCTCCTCGGTAATATGAGGCATGAAAGGATGAAGTAATTTCAAAATTCCTTCCAGCACATACGCAAGAGTTTGTTGTGCAGTCCGACGAGAAGTGGGTTCCGAATCCTTCTGGAGACGAGATTTAACAAGTTCAATATACCAATCGCAGAAGTCGCCCCAGATAAAATCGTAAAGTCCCTTTGCGGCTTCTCCTAATCCATAGTTGTCGATATAGTTATTAGTTTGTTTAACAACTTGGTAGTAGCGAGAGAGAATCCAACAGTCACTTAACTCACTGACGCTTGGTTTTCCCAGTTGTTGCGGCGTTTGCCCATCCAAATTCATCATCACAAACCGCGCCGCATTCCACAACTTGTTCGCAAAATTCCGGGATGCTTCCACCGATGACGACTCATCCGTTTTGCGATTGTACTCCAAGCGGATATTTTGCCCTGCCCCTGCGACTTCCTTAATCAAGGTATAACGCAAGGCATCAGTACCGTACTTGTCAATCAGCAACAACGGATCGATGCCAGTACCAGCACTCTTAGACTGCTTCTTGCCATTTTCATCCAATACCAACCCGTGGATGTAAACATCCTTAAACGGCATTTGTCCTGTAAAATGCCCACCCATCATTGTCATTCTGGCAACCCAGAAAAAGATGATATCAAAACCTGTGACTAAAGTAGTGGTGGGGTAATAAGTCGCTAAGTCCTGAGTTTGTTCGGGCCAGCCCAAAGTAGAGAAAGGCCAGAGTCCGGCAGAAAACCAGGTATCCAACACATCTGGATCTTGTTCAATATTGACATTATCACCAAATTGTGCAACTAATTTCTCCTGTGCTTCTGCCTCAGACTTCGCCACAACAAACGGTGTATTGTCACTAATTTCTCCGCCTGTTTCACTCACCGCATACCAAGCAGGGATTTGATGTCCCCACCACAGTTGACGAGAGATACACCAATCTTTCAGCTTCACCAGCCAATCACGATACACCTTTGTCCAGCGTTGGGGGACAAACTCTGGGGAGTTCTTTTGGTCAAGAAATTCTAGCGCATTATCAGCCAGAGGACGAATTTTGACAAACCACTGAGTCGAGAGGAGGGGTTCAATGGGAACTTTGCCGCGATCGCTATAAGGAACAGTATGCTTATAATCCTCCACCTTCACCAAAAACCCGTCAGTCTCTAGACGATAAACCACATTGTTTCTAGCAACAAAGCGGTCTTGTCCTTGAAACGAACCAGCATTTTCATTCAAAGTGCCGTCCTTATTCATAATATTGATCAACGGCAGATTGTGACGCTTGCCCATTTCAAAGTCATTAAGATCATGTGCTGGAGTCACCTTCACACAACCTGTGCCAAAACTGGGGTCAACAAACTCATCGGCAATAATCGGAATTTCCCGATTCATAATTGGTAGAGTTACGGTTTTCCCAATCAGGTGCTTATATCTATCATCATTGGGATTCACAGCCACACCAGTATCACCCAACATCGTTTCTGGTCGAGTCGTCGCCACCTCAACATCACCAGAACCATCCGTAAGAGGATAGCGAAAATGCCAGAGATTTCCATTGACCTCCTGATTTTCCACCTCCACATCCGACACTGCAGATTGGGAAGCCGGACACCAGTTGACCAAGTACTCGCCACGATAAATTAACTCTTCCTCGTAAAGTCGGACAAAAGCTTCCAAAACAGCTTTGGACAAGCCCTCATCCATCGTAAAGCGTTCCCGCCACCAATCCACCGATACACCCAAGCGTCGCAATTGATGAACAATCGCCCCTCCAGATTCCGCCTTCCATTGCCAAGCGCGTTCTAGAAATTTCTCGCGTCCCAAATCGTAGCGAGTTTTACCTTCTTTTTTGAGTTGCTTTTCCAGAATTGTTTGCACAGCGATGCTGGCGTGGTCAGTTCCGGGTAACCATAAGGTATTACGTCCCTTCATCCGGTGATAACGTACAAGGGTGTCAATCAGCGACATCTCAAAAGCGTGTCCCATGTGCAAGCTGCCGGTAACGTTGGGCGGCGGGATAACGATACAGTAAGATTCGCCACCTTTGTTGGGATCAGCTTTGTAGAGTTGGTTTTCTTCCCAGAATTTTTGCCACTTGGCTTCGGTGGAGAAGGGTTCGTAAAGACTAGGAAGGTTAATGTTTGATGCGATCATGCTGGGAAAAGGATACTGTGGAAGGACTTTTATAAATTTTGCCACAGGGTTAAGGAGGAAAAGAGGAAATGAACCGCAGAGGCGCAGAGAACGCAGAGAGAAGAGAGTTAGGAGAGGAGATGAGACAGCTGACGGGAGGAGTGATTGGGGCGGCGATTGAGGTGCATCGGCTGTTGGGACCAGGGTTTTTGGAGTCGGTTTATCACAAGGCTTTAGAGGTGGAATTTCAGATGCGTGGGATATCTTACAAGTCTAAGCCGCCAGTAGCAGTGAATTACAAAGGATATCAGGTTGGCGAAGGCGAATTAGATTTTCTCATTAGTGATGTCCTCATTGTTGAATTGAAAGCTGTGGAGAAGTTAGCTCCTATCCACGAAGCTCAAGTCATTTCTTACCTTAAAATGACAAATCATCCCCTCGCCCTTCTCATCAACTTCAATGTCCCTATCCTCAAAGAAGGTATTAAACGTATCGTACTCTCTTGTTAATTCTCTCTGCGTCCTCTGCACGCCAGGTGCTACAACGGGGGGAACCCCCGCAACGCACTGGCTCGCCTCTGCGGTTCATTATTCATGAAAAATCCAACAATGTCCCGTTCCCCTTGGACTTTCATCCCTACCTTATACTTTACCTCTGGCGTACCTTACGTCATCATCAACACAGTTTCTGTCATTTTCTACAAAAAACTCGGAATAAATAATACTCAAATTGCCTTATGGACGAGTTTTCTTTATCTCCCTTGGGTCATCAAAATGTTGTGGGCACCTATCGTTGATACTTACTCAACCAAAAGAACATGGATTCTTGCCAGCCAATTTGCTATGTTCTGTTGTTTGGGTTTGATAGCCTTTTCTTTACAGTTACCAAATTTCTTTTTTATCTCCCTTGTAGCGTTAACTATAGGAGCATTTCTTTCCGCAACTTATGACATTGCTACTGATGGTTTCTATCTATTAAGTCTAAATCCAGCACAGCAAGCATTTTTTTCTGGTGTTCGCTCACTTTTTTATCGTCTTGCCGTTATCTTCGGCTCAGGATTTTTAGTGTTTTTAGCTGGTCAGCTTGAATTCTCTCTGAAAAATACTCCTTTAAGCTGGACTATTGCTCTTGGTTTTTCAGCTTTAGTTTTGGCAATACTGTTTATTTTTCATCAACTTATTCTACCTTCGCCTGAGTCGGATTCTCAACACCAATCACAAACAGCAATAAACAGACTACCTTTTTGGGATGTTATCAGTTCATATTTTAAACAAGATAAAATAATAACTATTATAGCATTTATCTTGCTTTACCGATTTGGTGAGGCAATGCTTGTTAAATTAGCCTCGTTATTTTTATTAGATAAACCAGAAGTAGGAGGTTTGGGATTATCGACATCGGAAGTCGGTTTAGTATACGGTACTTTTGGAGTCATTTCCCTAATTGTCGGAGGCGTCTTAGGAGGGTTTGTGATTTCCAAGTATGGATTAAAAAAGAGTCTGTTACCTATGGCTTTAGCTTTGAACTTACCTGATATCTTTTATGTATATATGGCTTATGCCAAACCCTCACTTGCATTAGTCTATCTTTTAGTTTCTTTAGAGCAACTTGGGTATGGTTTTGGGTTCACAGCTTTTAGCGTTTATCTGATGTATATTTCCAAAGGTCAATACAAAACTTCTCATTTTGCCATCTCTACAGGAATTATGGCATTAGGTATGATGTTACCTGGATTAATCAGCGGTTATATTCAAGAAAAAGTTGGATATCCATTATTCTTTATATTAGTCTGTTTACTGACAATTCCCGGTATGGTCACTCTATTTTTTCTTCCTTTAGACGAGGAGAACAGTCGTCAAAAAAGAGTAGTGTAAGGTGGGCACTGCCACTAAAACTCGAATATAGTGGGCAGGATTTAACTGGCAGTGCCCAACGCCAGATACCTACGGAGGGAAACCCTCCTGCAGTACTGGCTCCCCTACGTGTGTTTCAAAAATAAAATAGGCTTTCTATAGAAAACGCTAATATAATATAAAGTCATCTGCGTTCATCTGCATTGAACTGCGGTTTAAAATTCCAAATTCTATGAGTTACGTTCTAGGAATCGATGGCGGCGGATCCAAAACAGTTTGTCTATTGATAGATGATAAAGGTAAAGTACTTGGTCGTGGTGAAGCAGGAGCATCTAATTATCAAAGTATAGGTACAGAAGCAACACTACAGTCAATTAAGTCTGCAATTTATACTGCTGTCGTTGAAGCACAAAAGTTAATAGATAATATTAAAATTGAAGCGATTTGCATTGGGTTAGCAGGTGTAGGTCGTCCAGAAGATATCGAGGTCGTAAAAGGTATAGTACAAGAATTACAAAATAGCAGTTTGCTTCCTATCACTTGGGAATTATCTGCATCTAATATTATCATTTGTCATGATGCTTTGATTGCTTTAGTAGGAGGAGTTGGTTATCCTGTAGGAATTGTAGTTGCAGCAGGTACTGGTTCTATAGTTTTTGGGCGAAATCATAATGGACAGACAAAACGAGTTGGCGGTTGGGGCTATCTTTTAGGAGATGAAGGTAGCGCTTATCAAATTGCTGTTGGTGGTATGCAAGCAGCATTAAAAGCTTATGATGGACGGGAGATGTCAACAAGTCTTGTTGAAGCGTTCAAACAGTCTCTTGAACTTGCGACTATAGAAGATTTAATTGAAGTTATTTATCGAAGAGGATGGGGTGTGAAAGAGATTGCTGCTTTGGCACCTATTGTTGATAACGTAGCAGCTTATGGAGATGAAGTTGCTCAAAAAATTATTGATGACGCGGCGAAAGAGTTAATCAAAGCGACCTCTACAGTTATTGAGGCACTTTTTAGTAACAATGAACGTTTTGAAGTCGTCACCACTGGAAGTGTGTGGCAAGGAAAATCAAGAATTCATGATAAATTCACTGCATCTGTTCTCACGATGTTTCCTTCTGCAAAAGTGATTTTTCCTCGACATGAACCGGCTTTAGGTGCTGGGTTGTTGGCGTTACAGAGTTTGACTCTACCCAATCTTTAGCTGTTGATTAATTTGTGAAACTTCTTTATGCTTGGGCAACTCCCAAACCCGACTTTGAAATTATTAGGACTTAAGTAAGAATTTTTCTAACCTGTGTAAATCCCGTAGCTGTTGCAGTTTTCTTAAAGTATCCGAATCAGGTAACGGCGTGTATACTACTACCTCCAATTCAGGGTTATGTGAAACTTGTAAAGTCGTATGATTCAGCAGTAATTGCCCAACAGCCGGATGTTCGTATTCTTTGCAACCTGCAGATCTTCCCTGTACATCATGCTTCTGCCACCACTGACAAAATTCTGGACTGACTGCGTGCAGCTTCTCTACTAGTTGTGTGAACCGATAATCACCAGCATAGCGATCGCACATAGCACGAAATTTAGCCAGCAATCGTTGGGCGTGTCCCTCCCAATCTCCAAGCATCTGTCGTATGGCTGGATTGGTAAACATGATCCAGAGGCTGTTGCGTTCATCAGGTGGCATCGAGGCGTAATCTAAAAATACTGCACACGCCGCCTGATTCCAAGCTAAGACGTCTAACCGCCGTCCTCTAATTAATGCTGGACTGGTTCCGAGACTATCAAGAATATCTTGCAGTGCAGGGGAAACGGTTTCCTCTAATAAATATGGATCTGCAGGTATTTCACAACGTGCTAACGCGAACAAGTGCGTTCGCTCATCTGGACTTAGCTGCAGCGCTCGTGCAATGCTTTCAATAACCTGGGCTGACACTTGAATGTCGCGCCCTTGCTCAAGCCAAGTGTACCAAGTCAAACCGACATTTGCCAGCCCAGCCAACTCCTCACGCCTTAATCCAGGCGTGCGACGGCGTGTACCTTCCGGTAAACCTACATTATTGGGTGAAAGGCGGGCGCGGCGTGTCTTGAGAAAGTCCCCTAGTTCTCTGCGTCGTTGCTTGTCATCCATAAAACTCTAGCCTAGCAGAATTAATACCAGGATAAATGCACTCCTGGTACTTGGATAAATTGAGTTTTACAGTAATCTTGTTAGAGCTTAAGGAATGATCTCATGAAAGCTGCACGTTTATACGAACTTGGAAAGCCGCTAAAAGTTGAGGAAGTACCAGAACCGGTTCTTAGATCTGGTGGTGCAATTGTTCGGGTGTTACGTGCGCCTATACTTTCTTTTGCAGGGCAGGTATTTTCCGGAGAACTCGGCTATATGCTGCCTCCCCTACCTTTCACACCTGGTCCAAGTGCCATTGGGGTGGTGGAAGCAGTTGCTGATGATGTATTTGGACTGCAAGTTGGTCAAAAAGTCTTCTGCGACCCTTTGATCTCGTCTCAAACCCAAGGCGGACAACCTGATAGTATCCTCATCGGCTGGACTGGATTGGCAGCAGCTTCGCCTCAGATGCAATCTCTGTGGAAGGATGGCACATCTGCTGAAAAAATCCTATGGCCGGGTGAGTGTTTAACACCACTAGAAGACACAGAAACTATTGACCTGAATCAATTAGCCTGCTTAGGTTATCTGACAATTCCTTATGGTGGTTTTTTACGTGGCGAGTTGCGTCCCGGTCAAACTCTGATTGTCAACGGTGCTACAGGTAACTTGGGAGCAGCAGCAGTGCTAGTGGCGTTGGCGATGGGGGTATCCAAGATAGTAGTCGTCGGACGCGATCGCGTGACTCTCGAAAAACTGGTGCAGCTTGACCCCAAACGGGTAGTTACCGCTTCCCTTTCAGGCAATGCTGCTGAATACACTGAACGTATTAGCGAGGCTGCTGGCGGGGCTGATATGGTTTTGGACGTTCTAGGTGGGGTAAGTACCCCAGAACCAACGGTAGCCTGTATCAACGCCCTTCGCCCACGCGGAACAGCGGTTTTTCTGGGAGGAGTCAAAGCAGAAATTCCCTTATCCTACCCGAAAATCATGCACATGGAATTGACGATTACAGGAGCACATATGTTCCCAAGGCAGGCACCGAAGGAACTTCTGCGGATGATTACCGCAGGAATGCTTAAGCTAGACGCAATTCAAACCCACGCTTTCAAACTGGATGACATTAGCCACGCAATTGACAAGGCGGCAAAGCTAAAAGGACTAGAATACTGCGTACTTGTACCAAATACGCAATAACCTGTTTCTTAGATGTAACACAGAGAGAAATTCAAGTCCGTAGCATCCCCTTGTCCCCCCTCCTCTTCTCCCTCATCTCCCCCTATTCCTCTGCGTCCTCTGCGCCCACCGCGAACTTTGCGGGAGGAACATCCACACCGCAAATTCGCTCTGGTGCGGTTCATTTATCCCACTCCCCTCATCGCCAATAGCGCCGTCCCATAAGCCGCTTCCATATTCACAGACTGCACCATAGGAACTTGCAAAATCCGCTCCCTAATCGCCGTCCATGTAGGATTCACCGCACCACCACCAGCAGTATAAACTTGGGTTAATCGCTCAGCTCCCAATTCTTGCAATAATTCATACCCTCTGGCTTCTATCCGAGCAATGCTTTCTAGCAACCCATGCAAAAATTCTACGTTGCTAGTTGGACGCGGTTCCAGTCTTGGCAATAAATTTGAGTCATTTATCGGAAAGCGTTCCCCAGCTTTCAACAAGGGATAGTAATCTAACTCGCTAACTTTTGAGCTATCAATTTCACAACTCAAGCTTTCTAATTCGGCTTTAGTAAAAAATTGCTGTAGCACTGCACCTCCTGTATTGGAAGCACCGCCAGTCAGCCACAAATCCCCGAAGCGATGGCTATAAATCCCGTACCTCGAATCTTCCACGCGGGTATCACTCAACAGCTTCAGCACGAGTGTTGAACCAAGCGAAGTCACTGCTTCACCAGGGAGTTTGGCACCACTAGCAAGAAAAGCTGCAATACTGTCAGTTGTCCCAGCACACACCATAGAATCTCGACGAAACTCGAATTGATCTGCAATTTCAGCGCGTAATTCTGCAATCGGAGTTCCAGGAGTTACTACTCTAGGTAGATGAATTTTTATTTTTAAGTTTTCTAGCCATTTCGGGTATTTCAATTCTTCCACGTCATAACCCAGCTTTAAAGCATTGTGGTAGTCAGTAATACCCAACTGCCCATGCAGCAGAAATGCTAACCAGTCTGCTTGATGCAGGAAATATTTGGCTTGAGCAAAAGATGGCAATTGCGACATCCACATAAGTTTGGTAAGGCTGGAAGTAGCACTTAATACTGTATGATTTGCAGGCGCTATGCTTCTTAATTCCTCTATCACCACTGCTCCCCGTGCGTCGTTGTACAGCAGCGGTGTGTCTACAGGTTTCCCCGCAGCATCACACAGCAGAACTGTGGAAGACGTACCGTTGATCGCAATTGCTCTTATTTCTCGCCGCAATTCTTGAGGAATTCCCTCAAGCAAGCTAAATAAAGCTTTCTGCCAAGAATTTGCCAACTCAGATACTTCTGACTTCTCAAAGGGAAATCGCCCCTCCGCTTGAATACAACCTTGCTCGTCAACAACCACCGCTCTTGCACCTGACGTGCCAAAGTCTATTCCCAAATAAAAATTCATTTTTTATAATTTTTGCTTATATTTTATTCTCACTAATGACTAATAACTAATGACCCTTACGGGTTCGCCCTATGGCTAACGCCACGCCTTACGGCGAACGCCAGTCGCCTGACGCCACATTCTTCAACGGGGGGAACCCTCCGCAGTCGCCACAACGGGGGGAACCCCCGCAAGGCGCTGCTCTCCGCACAGAAGTGGCTCCGGAGGGTTTCCCTCCCGCAGCGCTGGACTCACCAGTTCCCTACGGAGGGAAACCCTCCTGCAGTGCTGGCTCACTGATCACTAGTTATTGTTTCATCTTGTAACAACCTATTTCCTTATCTTGGCAAAACAGTGAAAAGTAGTAAACGAAATGTTCAATATCTTTTGAAATTGAGAGGTTTCAAACAATGTCTATTTCAGATACCCAAGTGTACATTGCTCTAGTTGTCGCGCTGATTCCAGGCATTCTGGCTTGGCGTTTGTGTACAACACTTTACAATTCATAAGACCCTGAAGAGCTGAGTAACCTGGTAGTACGGGGTACAGTTCTCGGACTTTTGCGGTATTGTCGTAAATTGTTCGAGACTGTATACGTATAAATGCCAGGTTTTTTACTTGACAGATGATCAGTGTACCAAGTCCGAAAAAATTGAAGTAATATGGCAGCTAAACAAAACTGCAAAAGACGCAGGTGTGCATTTGGCATGCGTCTACTCATTTAGCGAGGTTCTTTTTATCACCATGAACGCATTTCAACCCTCTAGACTTCCGGTACAACCACCACAACAGCGTCGAGTCACTCCTCGACGGAAGCGGCATCTTCGTCAACGCTCTTATCAAGTGATGGCACTGGAAACTACGGCAAAGATAGCTGTTAACGTTGTCATTTCAACAGCAGCAGTCTCTGCTCTCATGCAGCTTTTACCTTATCATTGGTCGCAGCAAGAAAAATTACGAACAATCCGCATTGATGTCAATCAGATGGAAGAACGTGTATATCAGTTGCAGGGAGAATTTAGCCGTAATTTCGATCCGCGCCAAGCTAAGATGATTATGCAAGAACAGGGCTATCGATTTGACCCTAATCAGCGTCAGGTCGTGTTCCCAAAAGATACTATAGAACATAAACAACCAGAATCAAACTAATTCCCTTCCTTGTAATTGTTATTCCATAAACAAATTTGGAATTTGGTAGTAAAGCTAAAAGCTGATAGTTCATAGCTAGTCGCTTACTATCTAGGAGCTTGACTAAATAGCCAAATACTTTACTAAACTTTTTCATAATTAGTCATAAAGAGAAGTTTGACACAGTTGTAGCTTTCTGATACTTTAGTGACAATGCTGAAAACCAAAGCCCAAAATCATCTGGTTTGTAAACCACAGCTGATTCAAAACTAGCAAGCCTGTAAAAAGGTCGAACTGGAGATCACGATTCGTTAAATTTGCTGAAAATAATGGATGAACAATAGCTAAAAGCTTCAAGAAAAATTGCTCGGAGTCAAAAAAAATAGGCTGGGCTACACCCGAATTTACGCCTGTAGGACGGCAGGTGCTACAACGGGGGGAACCCCCGCAACGCACTGCCTCACAAGAAGGAGCCGACTCCCTTGGTAGAAGCAGGAAGCAAACCCTCTAAAGTTTCCTTTAGTTGAATGACTAGGTTTGAAAAAGTTTAGTCAAGTTTTGTATAGCAGCTATATAGTTATCATCTATTAGCCATTACACCGTTATCAGGATGTTTCTCACTCTGTGTTTCATACAGAGGCTATGCCAGTGACGATGAATGCAATATCTACCAGGTAGGATGCTGCGTTGGTAGCAACTCGTGTAACCAATTTTCGACTTGTAAACGTAAGTGTGAACCGGACTCTCCCGTTTTGAAGCTAGGATAAGGCAGTTGAGTCAAGGCGCGACGATAATCGGCGATCGCACAATTCCAATCTCCCCAAAGATGATAAGTCCTACCTCGTTCTGCTAGAACATGACCTTCTAATTGATTAAACAGCAGAGCAACCTCAAAATTTTCAATTGCCTCTTCGTATTGCCCTAAATCACGCAAGGTTATACCTCGGTTTATCCACGCCCTAACGTGGCTTGGGTTGAGATCTAAAGCCCGATCATAATCAGCAATTGCTTCTGCTAACTCTCCACATGCGGCATAGTAATTTGCCCGGTTATTATAAGCACTGGCTAATTTCGGATTAAGTTGCAATGCTGTGTTATAATCGCAAAACGCTTTTTGCGTTTCACCACTTTGAAAATAAATTAGCCCTCGATTGTTGTAATCAATAGCGTTGTGCGGATGACGATGAATTAATTGATTCAACAGGGCGATCGCCTCAATGTAATGCCCTTGTTGGGCTTTTGTTATAGCATCCGAGCGCAAGTAGGTGTCCCCAAAAGATTTACTGCTACCGTTAGTCCCTTGCTCCTGTCGTACTTTTGTAGTGTGTGAGACACATGGGTTGCGGTGATTTTGTTCGCCACCAAATGGGAAAGATGAATGAGTGTTCATATATTACTACCTGAGCGGCTTGCTCTGTGAGATCAACTTATAAGGTTCCAAGCTTCTGTGGTTTTCTAACTGTGTCACTTGTTAAGGTGTCTATGAGTCATTCATAAGTAATGCCACAAGCCCTTATAGCATAAGAGTTTACGGCGACCAGAGCCAGAGGTTGCCTGATCTGTGTTTAACCAGATAAACGTAAAGCATACCCAATAGATGCTTGAATCTAATAATTGATACGTCTTCCCCAAGGCAAATTCCAGATAATATAAAGATTAATTTAGTAGACTATTCAAGTAGCGTAGGCAACAAATTGATAAAATGCCAGAATGCCCGCATAAAAAAAACTCCCCAACTCAAGTGTCAGAGCACAGAAGAACAAAAACACCTCTTATGCTGCGTTGCGGAATTTTAAATTCTCTCTGTTTTTGGAAGTTTTGATAAAATATTCTTATGACAACCGTTACCTCCTACTCCAATGCTCCTGATTTAGCAGCCGATGATTACATTGTGATCGGATTGGCAACTTGCTTTGTCAAAGAAGATGGAGAAGTATATCAGATCGAGGTTATAGAACCTATTGCCTCTGCATCACTGGAAACACTTGTTAAAGGTATTCCTACCTCCTTCAAGCTTGCTTGCGCCACAACTTTGGGATCTGTGCTGGACGAAGACAAATCTCAGATTCCTGCGGAATTTCCCCAGACTGCTCAATTTGGTGATGATTTTGTTGAACGGGCGATCGCCGCAGCTCGCACATACAAGCGTCGTGAAGCTGCTAAATCTCTGATACCTTTGGGCACAACTTATACAGATTTTAAATATTCTACTGAACGCAAGCGGGTGTTAAATGTCTCGCGAGTTGTCACCAAAGAAGATAACGTCAAACAGCACCCCAATACTCATAAAGTTCTTTAATCGGTTATTTACTTTCAGTCTCAGAAATCACAATATAATTACTGATGACTGATGGTTGTTAACTGTTTACTGATTTGCTCATGCTAAAACTTTATGGCGGCGCACGTAGTCGTGCATCAATTGCTCAGTGGTACTTAGAGGAACTAGAAATTCCCTATGAATTTGTCAAGCTTGATATGCAAGCAGGTGAGCATCGTCAGCCTGAGTATCTGGCAATTAACCCAATAGGCAAAGTCCCAGCAATTGTTGATGGAGATTTCCAGCTTTGGGAATCTGGGGCAATTTTGCTATATTTAGCAGACAAGTATGGTAAATCTGCCCACTCTCCAGATGAACGGGCCCAATTAGCTCAATGGGTGTTGTTTGCCAATGCGACTTTGGGACCAGGAATTTTTGGGGAAGAAAACCGAGAACGAGAAATGCCGAACTTGATGACTGTTTTGAATGGAATTTTCGAGCATCAACCTTTTTTGCTGGGTAATGAATTCACAGTTGCTGACGTGGCTGTAGGTTCTATTCTCTCTTACATTCCCATCCTGCTCAAGTTAGATCTAAGCCCCTACCCGGCTGTATTAAACTACATGAAACAGATATCTGAACGTCCAGCTTTTCAAATAAGTATAGGTGGGCGTAAATAATCACTCGCTTACGCTCATATTCACTCATTAGCTGAGTCCAAAAAATAATGTGGAATCAGCTAATGAAGGGAAAGCGGATGGCTAACGATAATTTGTAAACTGCAAAGCAACCGGAAAATCTTCTTGCTTTAGGCGTTGGATGACAGCTTGTAAATCATCTTTATTTTTAGCAGTCACACGTACTGCGTCGCCTTGTATTGAAGGTTGTACTTTCTTAAATTCGTCACGAATCAACTTAGAAATTTGCTTAGCATTTTCCTGATCTATGCCTTTTTTAAGTTTGATTTCTTGACGAACCCGATTTCCACTAGATGATTCTACTTTGCCAAAATCAAAGATTTTCTGCGAAAGATTGCGCTTTGCTGCTTTTTCCCGCAGTATGTTGTGTACGGATTCTAAAGTAAAATCACTGTCGGTGTTCACCGTTATACTTTCTTCACCCAACTCAACAGTTGTTTGAGTATCTTTGAGGTCGTAGCGACTTTTAATATCTCGTACAGCTTGGTCAATAGTGTTGACCAATTCTTGTCTGTCAAAATCGCTCACAATGTCAAAGGAATACGTAGAAGCCATAGAAGATTCTAGATTTTAAATTTTGCATTTTGGATTGGTAATTGATTTTTATTAGTTGTTAGTGGTTATGGAATTTTTTACTAACCAATAAATGATTAACCACTAACTAATGCTCATTTGCTCATTAGCTATTTGCTTGAATGATGCTCAGGACAATAAGACTAGCAGATCCAAGGGAGCCGATGCCAAACATGAGCGAGCGTAAAACGGGTATATTCAAAATATAAAAAATGGAGTATAGCAACCTAGCTACAAGAAAAGCGATGGTAGCCGCTACAGCTAGGGGAGAAAAAACACCCGTTACGTATGCCATTAATGCTGCGGCCGAAAAAATCATAAACGCTTCATACGAGTTTTGGTGTGCCCAAGTTGCTCGTTGAGCGTATGGTGGTAGCTTATCAAACATGGCGCGGGGAGCAGACAAATCATACCCAACACGAACACGGGCATAAGCTACCACTAAAAACGGTAGATAGATGAGTGCTGCAGCAGCTGCAATAGAGTACAAAAAAATAGTCATTAGTCAAATACAAAAGTCAATGACACATGATTAATCAAAGTAGAATAATGTCACCACCTTTCTTTGTTCTTCTGCATCTTTACAAGTTTGCAGCAGGATGCCGCTGTCGTGAAATGCAAAACATATCAGTTGCTGGCAGCGGGAGACAATCTCCTTGTTGCACAAGTAACTGGCTTCGGCAAGAGACATATGATCCTTGCTAGCATTTTCCACTAGATGCATCACCTTTTCTAATTGCTGACGCGATTCATGAGGTTGGCGTTCTAAACTTTGAGGTAGAATCACCGTTAACAAATTCGGATCAGCCCGCATTGCTCCCCTAATAGCAGCTGAATTTGTACCCGTAGCGCCAGAGGTGATCATTCGATTACCGGATAAAACCAAGGCGTAGGTCATCATCTCAATTAGATTCTGATGGGTAATGGGGACATGACGGGAACCCAGCAAGGCAATTCGCTTAGAACCTGTTTGCTGGATTGTCGCCAGTTCTTGCGCTAATGTATCGACGTTGATAAGGTCTGTTGACTGACTCAAAGACGGACAAAATCAGATTAAACGACCTAGCTATTGTAACAGACGTAGGGGAGTTCTCTGTCAGCGATTTGTCATGTAGTCATGCTATTTTTCTATTTGCTTAACTTAATAGCCCAATTGCTTGTTCACACCAAGCAAGCCAATATGTTTCATAACTTATGCCATTGAGTAGAGTCAGGTACTGAAATTTTGCTTGTTCTGGCAGTTGTTGAGGATTTTTGAAGTATTGTTGCTCTAAAACTTTGTATGTAGACAATTTTTCTTGGTGGCTGTGACGATGACGCTCTAACTCTTCCAAAATTGTCTGCTTTTGAGCAACATAACCGCTAAAAATTTTCACCAGTAAATCGTCTTTTATTGGTGTGGGTTCACATGGCTGTGCAATCCACTTCTTAAGCTGCTGTTTACCCTCTTGTGTAACTTGGTAAAGCTTTTTATCTGGGCGTCCTTCTTGCGGTATTGTCTCGGAGGCAATCCAGCCTTGAGCTTCGAGTTTAGATAACTCCCGATAAATTTGCTGGTGACTTGCTGACCAGAAAAAGCCGACTGAACCATCAAATTGCTTGGCTAAATCATACCCACTACAGGAATGATCCACCAGAGATGCCAATATTGCGTGAGCTAAAGCCATAGGAATTCTCCTTGACATATGCAACTTTTTGAATATATTTTATTTATATGCAATTAGTTGCATATTTACAAGTTGCATACAAAGCTCCTCAAAACTCTCAACACAAAGGAAAAACGTCAAATGGTATTAGTTTCAGTCACACGCTTGCATCTGGTGTCACCTCGTTATTTTCCAGGCTTTTTATGGCACACTGCGCTTTCATCATGGCAAATCGTTAACATTCCTGGGTTTTTGGGCGGTCAACTTATAGGTGACAAGCAGGCAGGCGCTTGGACTGTGACGCTTTGGAAGGATGAGTCAGCAATGCGACAGTACCGTAACTCTGGGGCACATCGCCAAGCTATGCGATATCTGCCCCGTTGGTGTGATGAAGCCGCAGTTGTTCACTGGCAGCAAGAAGATACAACTTTACCTGAAGCCTCAGAAGCTTACCGCCGAATGGTGTCTGAGGGACACTTCACCAAAGTGCTTCAGCCATCAGATAATCAGCAAAAGCGGCAAATTCCAGAACCAGCATCACCAAAGGGAGTACCACTACATCCCAGAAAAAAAAGTAAGGGTACCGCATCCCAGTACGATACCCCTACTCTCGATCTTCATGACTGAATCGAACTTAGTGTTAAAAATTTTCAAGATATCGCCGCAGCTGGATTTAAATTCAGCAAAGCAAGCAAGCGATCAACATCAAAATGTTGAGCCATGAGATGGCGAATGCACTCGACTTTTAGGGGTTCATGGACACGAACTGTACCAAAAGTGCGGTCGATAATTTCCACAGTTGTTAAGGTATCTAAATCAACTGATAAGATTGGGATTTCAAGTTCTTCTGCACGATTGAGGATGAAGGAGGGAGGAGGTAATTGTCCGGTGAGGATTAGGCATTGGGTGGAAGTTTCCAAAGCCGCTTGCTGAATTTCTACGCGATCGCCCCCTGTAACTACTGCCATATTCCGGCGCATAGCAAAATACTTCACCGCTGCATTCACATTCATCGCCCCAATTGCCAAACTTTCCACCATCAAATCCAGGCGATCGCCACAACAAAGAACTTCAGCCTTTAACTGGTTTACCAGTTCGCGCACGCTAACACTGCATAACAATACACTTTTCGGTAACATCCCCAGCACAGGGATACCCTGCTGTTCTAGAAATGGACGAATAGTGGTGTTGACGGCTTGTAATTGTTCTGCGGGGATATCGTTGATCACAACACCAACTAAGCGATCGCCCAGACGCTGTTTAGCACACAATAGTGCTTCAACTAAAAGCAGCGATTTGTAACGGGCTACTAAAAGTATCGCAGCATCCACCACTTCTGCTACTTGCAGCAAAGACAAATCAAACAAACTGCCTTCTTCTAAGTTACCTGGACCTTCTAGTAACACCAAGTCGCCAACTTGTATTTGCGAATATTGCACTTGCAGCAAGTTTTGGTAGTTGGTTTTGTCTAACCCTTGCAAACGTTTTTGCACGGCGACTTCATTTAAAGCCAGCATCGTGGCTGCAACGCGGTTTTTTGGTAAGTTGAGATTGTTAGCAATAAATTGAACATCCTCCTCAACCATCGTTCCTGCAGATTCACTTAAACAAGTACCTAGCGGTTTGCCATAGGCAATGTCCAGCCCCTTTTGTTGTAGTTGATAAGACAAACCTAGGACTGTTGCAGATTTACCACAGTAAGCCTCCGTAGATCCAATTAATAAATACTTAGCGGATTTTGGCACGCATGCACTCCTACTTTACAAAAGTTTAGGTAACTTTCAACATTTAGCAGTCAGTTTGATTTTAGCTGTAGATAGCCTATCCACAAAACTTACGGACACGCTGCTTTGGGATTCGCACAATTTTTCTATAGGAGGCACAAAAAAGCAAGGTATACGAGCTTTGCCGGTACCGCTCAAGGGAACTCCTACTCAACCATAGGAATGATTGCTCAACTTAAGGAAATGTTGATGATTCTAACAACAGCTTTTTTTTACGGTAGCATAGCCAAAACCGACAATGATAGAATGACCTGGTCAAAATAGCGTATAATACTTCACTCAAAACGCAGAAGTTTGCGGTAAAATACTTGAGAAAAATCAGTGACGTGATAGCGTTCGTAATTTTCTATGAATTCAATTAAAAAATTAATAAACTCAAAGCTTGCCATCATGACTTCATAACTCAACTCAGCGTTGCCATCAAACTGCATTCGGCAACGAGTTAAGTCTGAGGGCAGAGTAGCAACATTCCAAGTGGCGACAAAGGGAATGTTATCACTGCCTTCTATCTTGCGGTATCCCTCCAAAACACCCTTTTGATAAAGACTAATCGCATAAGGTAAGAAGTTACGCTTGTTACCCTGAATGTAGGGCAAGTAGACGCTTGCTTGTTGTTGAGTAGCGGGGTGCAATTGTTCAAATGACATTTTATAAATACTCCTTAAGTAACTTGACTCTTTGCGTAGTTTAATGATTTGTGTCCTCAAAAAGGGGTGTAAGGGGGTAAGGGGAGCCAGTGCACAGGCTAAGTTTCCCGACAGCCAGGCATCTGGCTCACGCCACATGCACGCCACTTGCTACAACGGGGGGAACCCGACAGCCAGTCGCCACAACGGTCAAAGCTCGCCGCTTGGGTTGCTTCCCCCGGCAGACTTTGGGGGAACCCCAACGCCAGATCCCTAGGTCGGGAAACCCTCTCCGAAGTTGCCACAACGCGCTTAACCCGCGCAAGGCACTTCTCTGTGCAGGACTGGCTCCCTCCGGGTTCACCAGTCGCCTACGGCGGGAAACCCGCCTGCAGCGCTGGATTCACCGCAAGGCGCTGCTCTCCGCAACGCAGTGGCTCCTCAACGCTTAAAGTCGCGCACGGTGAGACAGCACGGCGCAGGAGGGTCTCCCGACCTAGGCGACTGCGTTAGCGCAGCGGAACCGGAGGTTCTCCCCGAAGGGCAGTGGCTCCCCTACACCCCTAGTTTTGCTTAAAGTGCGCACTGGCTCGTTTGTGTCAAGAAACTTAATCGAGCACTAGCTGACTTCTCAATTTTGACTTTTTGTTTAAAGATGTCCTAAATAACACTTAAGTGCTTTTACCCTATGGCTCCACTGGTTGCAAACTACTACTTAACCTACCGTTGTAATGCTAGATGTCATTTTTGTAATATTTGGTCACTCGAACCTGGAAAAGAAGCAGATTTTGAAACAATCAAGCACAATTTGAAGGATTTACGCCGCTTGGGAGTCAGATATGTGGACTTTACAGGTGGTGAACCACTGCTGCGGAATGATGTGGGAGAAATTTATACAGAGGCGAAACGTCTGGGTTTTGCCACCAGTATGACAACAAACACCATTCTGTATCCGAAGAAAGCTAAGGAAATTCGGGGATTAATAGACTATTTAAATTTTTCCTTAGATGGTTCAGATGCTGAGACTCACGATCAATCTCGCGGAGTCAAAATTTTTGACAACTTGGTTGAGTCGGTGGCGATCGCCAAGTCTTTTGGAGAATACCCTGTCCTCAACCACACTGTCACCGCTCAGAATTACCAGCGGATAGAAGAAATTGGAGAATTAGGCAAAAAACTTGGTGTTCGGGTTTGGCTAAATCCTGCCTTCACAGCACACGAACACTACAACTCGAACAAAAATCCGACACCAGAAATGGTAACGGCAATAGAAGTCACTGCGAAGAAATATAACAATGTCGGTTACAATAAGGCTGCACTAGCTTTTATTGAGGCTGGGGGCAATGATACAAAAAATCCCCGCTGTAAAGCGGTAGATGCTGTCATTGCTATTTCTCCTAACGACGAATTGCTGCTACCTTGCTACCACTTCGCTCAAAGTGGAGTTCCCATTAATGGGCGACTTTACGAACTGTATCGCGAGTCTGAGGAAGTTGAAAAATACCGCCAGTCTCAAGGTAAGCTCAAGGTATGTGAAGGATGCACAGTTTGGTGTTACCTAATACCCAGCTTCTTTATGGGTGTAGATAAATATTGGTGGTTAAATCAAGTAACCTATGCCAGCGAATTCCTGGCCCGAAAACGATTCTTACAACGAGCTTGATCCGCTCAATTCCCTATTATCTGATCTATCTGGTTCAGAGGAGTTGGAGGAGGAGACATCCGTAAGCGTGTTTCCTCCATCCCGGTTTCAAGGTCGTAGACGCAAAGCCGCTCTAGTTTTGACGATAGTCTGGAGTGGTACTATCGCTTTGCATTTAGTTTCCTGGGGGAGTTTGTTTGTATTGGGACTGACCACTATCATAGGATTTCATGCCTTTGTGGTAGTGTTCGCCCGATCCAAACCCCACCCAGAAGAAATGCAGGGAGATTTGCCATCTGTGTCTGTGTTGGTGGCAGCAAAAAATGAAGAAGCAGTTATAGGCAGATTAGTCAAAAATCTTTGTAATCTAGATTACCCAGAAGGGGAATACGAAGTCTGGATCATTGATGATAACAGCAGCGATAGGACGCCGCAGTTACTATCAGAACTAGCCCAAGAATACGACCAACTGAAAGTACTGCGACGAAAGCCAGAAGCAGGAGGAGGAAAATCAGGAGCGTTGAATCAGGTGTTAGCGCTGACAAAAGGAGAAATTTTGGCGGTATTTGATGCCGATGCCCAAGTTTCACCAGATATGTTACAGCGTGTCATACCGTTGTTTCAACGAGAGAACGTAGGTGCCGTGCAGGTACGAAAGGCGATCGCCAACGCCAAAGAGAATTTCTGGACAAAAGGTCAAGCCTCAGAAATGGCATTTGATACATTCCTACAACACCAACGGAGTACGAATGGTGGTATTGGCGAACTACGGGGTAACGGTCAATTTGTCCGGCGAAAAGCACTTTTGTGTGGCGGTGGCTGGAATGAAGAAACAATTACCGATGATTTGGATCTGACACTGCGCTTACATCTAGAAAAATGGGAAGTGAAGTGTGTATTCAACCCAACGGTAGAAGAGGAAGGTGTGACTAATGCGATCGCCCTTTGGCATCAACGTAACCGTTGGGCAGAAGGTGGATATCAGCGGTATCTAGATTACTGGGATTTGATTCTCAGAAATCGCATGGGTACGCGTAAAACCTGGGATCTATTCGTGTTTATGCTGATTCAGTACATTTTACCCACAGCTGCTGTGCCAGATTTATTGATGGCGATCGCACGACATCGTCCGCCCATTTTTAGTCCAGTGACAGGCTTGACGGTAACGATGTCAATGGCAGGTATGTTTGCTGGTCTAAGACGTATACGTCAAGACAATAAATTCCAAATATCTACTTATTTTCTGCTGCTCTTACAGGCATTGCGTGGCACATTTTACATGCTCCATTGGATAGTAGTCATAAGTAGCACAACCGCCCGGATGTCAGTACGTCCCAAGCGGTTGAAATGGGTAAAAACAGTACATCAAGGCAAAGATGAAGAATGAACGTACTGACCAGTTAGCAGTTAGCAGTTGTCAGTAGTTATCAAAAAGAACTCAGGAGGAGCGCTAGCCATGCAGGAGGTGAGTCCAGCGTGCTTTTGGTAGGGTTTCCAATGCCAGATACCTCTGTCGGGAAACAAGGACTATGGCACAAAATGCCACGCTGCTTTGAACAGTACTAGCTCCTCGTTCCGGCTCTGGCAAACCCGACTTAGGTGTCTGGCGTTCCGAAGAAATGAATATTACGAAAAAACTGGCTTCGTGAATAACTGACTCTTGAGTATAAATGTTTAAAACCCTCTCCGTGTGGGAGGGTTTTAATTTGGAAGAGGTCAAAATCCTGTCCCAAATGTTTTATTTTGACTTCTAAGTTGTGACTTCTTCTCCAATTTGTTCAGTGTTGACTGTTCACTGATTTAAAACTCATCATCAGCTTCTGGTTGATCTTCACACTCACTTGGGGTTGTTGAAGTTGAGCGTTCTGTGTCATGTGTCAATGGGATGACTTCTCCATAAAAGAACTGTGCCAGATTTTGTGCGGCGGCTGTGACTTCATCAACTTCCCAATCGGGTGTGGACGCGGATGGTTGAGTTGGGGACGGTGGATCACTGCGATGAGTTGTGTGTGAACTTTCCACCGCAGGAGTATTTGCTGGATTTGGGGATTTTGTTATCGGTGGTTTGGTTGATTTGGGAACTTCTGGAGAAGGCGCGGATGGAGGTTCATAACTCGGACGAGTCGTGGGCTTTTTTTGACGAGAAGTTTGAGGTCGGGCAGAAGTTGATGTCGTTGCTATTTCTAGGTTTATCTTGACTTCGCATTTAAAAGTTTTCTTAAATGCTGCTGCGATTATGGGAAGATCTAATTGTACTTTTTTATACCATGCTTTTGGAATAGCAACACGAGCTACAGTACCATCAAATTCTACAAGATAGCACATTTGACGAAATAGCTCTCGTGTTGAGATTGGTTCGAGATTACTCAGCACTTCTTGCCAAACCTGAGTTAAGTCTATTTCTGTGCTCTGACTAACTTCCTGTGTTTGGGATACTGAAATAGGTACTTCTATTTCAGGCTGTGGTTTTGGAGGATTAGGAGAAATCGGGGTTCGTTGTGGTGATGAGGGGGTAGCAGGAGTTTTTGGTAAGGTATGGGTTTGGTCAATTTTAACTGGTTCTACAGTTTTTGAATTGTTTTCTGGTGCTGATACTGAAGGTGGTTCACGGCTTGTAATTGAGTTTTGTTCACTTTTTCCTAAAGATGGTGAAACTGTAGGCAGCGAAATCGTTGGTACGGAAACTGCGCCTCTACCGTTTTGCGGAACTGAGATATGAGCTGAGGGTAACAATCCCAGCAACGTCACCTCTAACCACAAACGCGGTTGTGTGGTGTTTTTTAGTTGCACTTCAGCGGTTCGCAAGTGTTGCTGTCCCACCAAGATTGTGCTGATGTCAAAGTGTTGGGCAAAATCAATCAGTGCTTCCCAAGTTTGGGGAGTACAAGCAACTAAATCGTTGCGATTAGAGGCAGTTTTGGCGATGAGTAAATCTCGGTAAAATGCAGCGAGATTTTGGAGAATAATCAAAGGTTCTCGACCGCGATCTAAGATTTGACGAGCGCAATCTAAAACAGCTTCTGGGTTGTTAGAGGCGATCGCATTCAGCAAGAAAAGTAAATCGCGTTCGCTAACTGAACCAACCAAATCCCAAACTCGCTCAGGTATGATTTCACACGACAATAAACTTAACTGATCGAGCAGACTTTCTGCATCTCGCAATCCGCCTTGAGCAATTTGAGCTATTAAGGTTATCGCTTCGATAGTAATATCAATATTTTCTTTGTAAGCAATGTGACTCAAGTGTTTCGTCATCGCTTCTAAATCTATTCTGCGAAAGTCGAAGCGTTGACACCGAGAAATTATCGTAGGTAAGACTCGTTGCGCGTCAGTTGTTGCTAGTACAAAGACAACCTGTTTCGGTGGTTCTTCGAGTGTCTTTAGTAGCGCATTGAATGCTTGGGTACTGAGCATGTGACAGTTATGGACAAGTAACCCGTTAGCAACAAAGTTATGGTTGTCTGCCACTTCAATGTCATAGACTTTCTCGATCCCAGCGAGGTAAACAAACTCGACCGTTTCCAAACTTGTAGTCCATTGAGGGGATAGAATATGGATGTTTTTTCCAGTGAGACTGCATGCTGCCAAGTCCTCTACCTTTTTGTTGTAAAAAGGCAGGGATATCAAGTTTTTCTGTGCAACCACAGGCACAGAAGGGACGGAGTAGTTCAGTTTGTTTAAGGATGGATTCCAGATCGTATGTTTTTTGCCCGTAGGTATTACCTTTAAATTGGTGCCCAGGAACAAATCTCCGAATGCGTCCATCTGTGCCAAATTTGTAGATGAGAGTACCGCATCCACATTCACAGGGGATAGTATCCTCATTCCTTCTTTTACGTCTTTTGCTGGTATCCATCCCTGGTCTGTTTTAATTAAATGATTGCCCGTACATTTGATTTCTCGGTTAGTTGTTCTAATAACCAGAGTTTGACGTTCACCCTGATCTAGCCATCTCAGAACTTTCTTGAATTCCCACTTGAGGGATGAATCATTATAACTGAGAACCCTTTTACCTTTAATATTGGGATCATCAATTCTAACAAGTCCCCTATCAGTCAAGACCAAAGAGTCTCCAGTCAGGCACTCATCGATAACATAAACTTTGTACCGACACTGTACGGGAGCAAATTGCGCTCTTTCTATTATTTCGCGAATATTATCAACACCAGTGTTGCTGGCAGCGTCTATTTCAATAACATCTAAAGAATAGCCCTTAGTAATTCCCTGACAAACATCACACACACCACAGGGTTGAGGCGTGGGTTTGTCACTTTTGAGACAATTAAGCGATTTTGCCAAAATGCGAGCACTGGAAGTTTTCCCTGTACCCCTGGGACCGGTGAACAGGTAGGCAGGGGCTATTTTGGCGGCGCGGATAGCGTTTGTTAGGGTGGTAGCGATCGCCTCTTGTCCCACCAGTTCAGCAAAACTCTTTGGGCGATACTTGTGGTGCAGGGGTTCGTAAGACATAGATGAGGATGTCAATGCCTTTGATGGTTAATAACTAGCACCCATGACTTTGGGTTAGATCATTTTAAATTTATGACGTAACTTCAGGTATTGATGATTCTTTTTTATAGTACAAATATACCATACAGCCAAGAAAGTCTAGCTTGGGGATATCATCCGACTTGATGCTAATTTTCTTGACTAAAGTGAGCGAAAAATTTTGTGTCTGTATATTCTACTCGATATTCGTAAAACTTCAGAGTGTAGTTGACAAACGTCTAGCAGGTTGTCCTTAGACACCGCTACAATCTATGATGACCACCAACACTTACGGGTGCGGGAGATGCTCAAGCGGTTAATTCAATGGTTCAAAAAGTTTTTGCAACGTTTGTTTGGCTCAAATCAGAGTCCAGCTAAAACACGGGAAAACGTTCATAAAGAACCGCCTCCACCTTTAAGCGATACAGATTTGGAATTTCTGTTTACAGAACTATTAGAAGGTGTGTATCAAGCACGAGGACAAGCATGGGCGCAGAAATGGCTAAATAATATTGAACATCGCGTCCCAGAAGAACGTTGGGTGCAGTGGTTGGAACGTTTTGGTGCAAGATTGTTAGCATCACCCACACCCAATAACGAATTAGCTTCGCGAATGGTACAACTAGGTGAGTTGGAAATTGGAGAAGTGGGAAACGTCGCCTATGATATTGGGATGCAGTTGTTAACGCGCACAGCTGCCGAGCCAATCTGGGAGTATACTGGGCCAGATGCACTCAAGCAAACTCCTGTAACGACACAAACTCAAAATCAGCAACACGATGATATGGAAGAAGAAAATCTTCCAGAAGGAGAATACCAAAGTGTTACTTTAGATCAGTTATTTGTGCTGATACAGCAAGACGAGAATTTACGCAAGCAAATTTGCGAGCAATTAGGAATGGAGACAGACGATCCACAAATAATTATCCAAGCTTTGCTTGATCAATTCCAAGCGGCGAATGAATCTACTACAAATCAAGCTGAATCGTAATTCAATCCTTGACGATCAAAGTATTTTGTAGATGAAAATACCAGATTTTAGACATCTGGGTAAAATTTTGTGTACGAGTTTTTGACTTAAGTAAAAATACTTAAGTAGTAAACAATTTTCCTTATGTGAGTGTTAGTATGGTATGTTATATTTTCAACTGACTGTGCGATCGCTCATTCAATTGTTATAGGTTTTTAAGTCAACATAACTTTTTAACACTGTGCTCGCTAAAATCTGATGATGACCAATCTAATCTCCAATAATTGCCGAAATGCTCAAGTGGCTACTTAAGTGGATTAAGAAGTATTTGAAGTTCTTTTTCAAGAAAAAGCAGACTCGTTCTGTATATCGCGCAGAAGAACAAAAGATGACACCTCCACCCGCATTGACAAATGCGGATTTAGAATTTCTATTTACCCAACTGCTGGAAGGTGTGCATCAAGGAAGAGGGCAACAGTGGGCGATTAAATATCTACAAAGAATGGAAAAGCGTATCTCCAATGATCGCTGGATAGATTGGCTACTAGATTTTGGGGAAAGATTGTTAAAATCGCCAGCACCAAATAACCAATTAGCAGAACAAATGGTGCAACTAGGCGAGTTGGGTGTTGGGAAGGTTGGAGATTTATCTTACGACATTGGCATACGATTGTTGACGCGAAACTTAGACAATTCGTATTGGGAAAGTGATCAAACACAAGATACGCAAACCATAACTGATACAACAGTGCGAACCCAATTAGAACAGGGGTTGACACAAAACAAAAGCATAGAGGATTCAGACAATATTTCTGCAGCGATGCCTGCACCCTTTTTCAATCCTCCACAAGAAGAGTATATCAACAATCAAGAGCAATTTATATGGCAATTTGATCAACCAGGTGTTGATTTGCTAATACCAGAATCTGCCTGGACTTCATCAGATGAGCAAAAGGAGGAAGAATCCTACTACTACGGGGTAGAACAAAGCGTGCAAGCAGGTTCACAAAGTCCTACAACCCAAGATTTTTCCGATCTTCAGTCACCAATTGCTGTCAGGCTGGATGAATTGCTAGTTAGGTTAGAGCAGAGTACAAGTTTAGTTGAGGAACTGGCTTCTGGGTTAGGCTCTCAAAGCGAAGCATCAATAAATACAACTTTACCAAAAAATCAACAAAAAACGACTTTAGAACAAGCAGAAGCTTGGTTTTACGAAGGTCTTAACCAAGCTAAAACAGGTGATTTATCAGGAGCAATTGTATCTTACAACAAAGCTATAGAAATTAATCCCAACTCGCAGGAATATTGGTTTAACCGAGGGCTAACACTATTTTATTTAGGAGAATTTAATGATGCGATCGCATCTTACGACGAAGCAATTGCACTTAAACCAGACTTTTATAAATGTTGGTATTACCGAGGCGGGGCATTAGGTGAACTAGAATGCTTTGAAGATGCAATTTTGTGCTTTGAGAAAGCTATAGAAATTAAGTTTAATTACCCAGAAGCTTGGTCTGGCAGAGGTATAGCATTGCAGAGATTAGGGCGTCCATCGGAAGCCGTTGCCAGTTACGATAAAGCAACCATACTGCAACCACAAGACCAAGATAATTGGTATTATCGAGGTCTGGCATTGGCGCAGGATGGACGAAATTATGATGCGATCGCCTCATATGAGAAAGCTTTAGAAATCCAAAAGGACTTTCACTTAGCTTGGTACAAACGAGGTGTGGAACTTTCTGATTTAGGAGAATTTGAAGATGCAATTGCCAGCTTAGAACAAGCAACAGAAATTCAAAGCGACTTCTCGGAAGCTTGGTACGCTTTGGCTGGTGCGTTGGAGAAAGTAGGAAAACATGAAGATGCGATCGCATCTTATGAAAAAGCGGCTCAAATCGATCCAAATTCTCATGAAGTTTGGATTGATAAAGGTGTGGTACAGTTCAGTTTGGGACGCTGGGATGATGCAATTTCATCCTGGGAAAAAGCTTTAGAAATCAAACCCGACTACTATTTAGGCTGGTTCAACTGTGCTGTGGCGTTGGACAATCTCGGACAGCGTGAAGAGGCAATTGCTTGTTATGATAAAGCGATAGAATTTTATCCTCAGTTTGAATTAGCTTGGTATAACCGAGCTATGCTGCTATTTTATTTGCAGAGATTTGAAGAAGCGATCGCCTCATATGATAGCGCTTTACAAATCAAACCTGAGTATTGGGAAGCCTGGATCGCCCGAGGGAATGCAGCAGAAAGTGTCGTTTATAGGAACAATTCACACTCTCGTTCAGCACAGGTGTATGAACAAGGGCTTGAAGAGAAATTAGCAAGCTATGAACAAGGGCTGAAATATGTTGATCAAAATACACAGCCAGAAGGTTGGGGCAGATTGCATCTCGCGCTTGGCAATGCCTATTACGATCAAGGTAAGAGACATTCTACACCCTCCTATTATTGGCAACAAGCCGTCACTGCCTACAATCAGGCGCTTCATACTCTCACACCTGAACCCTTTGCTTTACTACACCTGGAGGTTTTGCAAAACCTGATCAAAACACTTGTAGCTTTGGGGCAAACTTCCCAAGCGCAAGATTTTCATCTATATGGAACAGATTTCATACAATTTTTACTCAGCGAAACGACTCAATCTGATCAAGAGAAAAAACAGTTAGCACTCAAGTTTGCAGGTTTTGAACAGTTAGCAGTTGATATAGCTGTGCAGTCTGGTGAGATAGCGCAAGCTATAGAAATCGCCGAACGTGGCAAAAATGCTTGTTTAACCTGGCTTCTGTATGGTTGGACAGATGAAATCAAACCACTTAGCTATCAGTCAATTCAGCAGCTTCTTAATCCTACAACTGCAATTATTTACTGGCATATTAGCCCTTGCGCCTTACACACATTCATCATTAAATACAAGTCTCCAGAACCTATTCTCATTTTTAAACCCGTACTTGATAGGGTGATTGATCAACTGCCTTTACCCGAGATGGTACAACGCTTGGTTGAATTTGAAGATTGGCTAAAAGATTGGAATCAACAATACAGCTCATATCAACAACTTCAAACTAACGATCCATCAGACAAAAGTGTCCATTCATGGCAAGCAGAAATGGATGGATGGTTATTAAATTTGAAACAAATCCTCAACATTTCTACAATTGTGAATGAGCTTGAGGACATCACCAATCTAATTTTAATTCCCCACCGCGACTTACACAGATTTCCTCTTCACGCTCTTTTCAATCTTTCCTCTGTTTGGGAAGAAGAATCCTCAAAGCAAAACAATTATACATGTACCTATCTACCTAGCATCCAAATCGGGTTTTCTTTCAAATCCCAACAACTCTTGCAGGTTCAAAACCAATCATTACTCATTGTGGAACCCCAAGAAAGCATAAATTATCCGACACCACAATTTGCTGAACTTGAATCTGAAGCTATTAGCCAGATGTTTACTTATTGCAGACGCATTCAAGGCTTACAAGCTACAAAACAACAGATAGAAAATGCTCTATCTGAAAATTACAATATTTTTCACTTTACAGGCTATGTAACTGATAATTTAAATCAGCCGCACAAATCAGAATTTCTATTAGCAGGTGAAGAGAAATTAACTGTAGAGGAAATCTGCAAAAAGCCAATTGCAAGTTATAACCTTATGACTCTTTCAACTTGTGAAACAACCATGACTAGCAACCAGAATATCACGACTGAATATGTTGGAATAGTCACTGCCTTTCTTAGTCAAAGAGTTAATCATGTATTGAGTACTGTGTGGACTGTGGAATCAGCTGCTACTACTTTGGTTATGATAGAGTTTTATCTGCGGCTTCAACAAAATAAATCAGCAGCCAAAGCATTGGCGGAAACAACCGCGTGGCTTAAGGAACTGACTGCTGGTGAACTGAAACAATGGTATGAAGAATTACTCAACCAACTACCTCAAGAAGGGCAAAAAATTAGGGCAAGTTTAACAACAGAATTACATAGAAGTCGTGAAATGTCAGCCGAAACCAAGCTCTATAATCACCCTTACTACTGGGCAGCTTTTAAAATTGCAGGTAAGTTTTCTTTTTAAACAGTTCCCCTCAATAGCGGAAACGATTCTGACGCTGCTTTTGCTTGGCAACTGCTTTGCGTTTACGTTTTTGAAGGGGTGTTTCAAAGTGACGGTGTTTCTTCACGTCCGGAAAAATTCCTGCCTTGGAAACTTCTCGCTTAAATCTGCGGAGGGCTGACTCAATTCCTTCATTTTCGCCAAGAATCACTTGGGTCATTATTATCTCCTCCTTAAATTGATTAAATGAATAAATGGTCGGATAAGTTTGAGGAACGTAAGTTAAGCTGAAGCGCAAAAAAGGGCAGACTCTTTGTCTGCCCTTGAGACTTTAGAGTTAAATTCTTTATCGCAAAGCTTAATTAGTAGCCGCCGCGTCCGCGAGAAGAGTATCCTCCTCTATCTCTATCTCCACCGCCACCGCCACCGCCGTATCTACCACCACCACCACCAGATGAGCCTCTGTTCTCTTTGGGCTTAGCCTTATTAACCTTGAGGTTACGACCCATCCACTCAGCACCATCTAGAGCTTCTATTGCTGCAGTTTCATGTGCCTCTTCTGCCATTTCTATAAAAGCAAATCCTCGCACACGACCTGTTTCCCGGTCTACTGGCAATTGAACACTTTTCACCGTCCCATATTCTTCAAAAACCCGTCTGAGGTCATCTTGCTCAACTTGGTAAGATAAATTACCCACGTAAATCGACATGAAACATCTCCAGAATCAAATGTTGTAGAAAGTTAGATTCGGAGAGACGCTTGTAAATAGATAAACACAAACTACACAACCGAATATAATTCCTCGTTAGTAATTTTAGCATAAGATGACAAGATTCTGTTGTCTCTATGAAAAAAGTTCAGAAATGTTCAAATTGATTAACAACATAAGCTCTTGGCTTCCCAAGCCCCTTGCTTTGCAGCAGATTTAGCACCTGATTGTTGTGACAATAGTTATCACAAATTTGCGGATCACTACTATACTAAAGGGTGTTAAGGTACACAAGCCACTTGCTCGATTCGATGAAAAAGTTCTACATTCAGCTTATACACCGCAGGATAGTAAAATTTAATTCTCTCAAGTGACGCAAAAATTGTGCTGGCGGGAGAGACTAAAATTTCTGTGAGTATGTCATTCAAAAAAGTTTTTCTTTCTTGCTGTGAATCATAAAAATTAAAATAATCAGCTAAACAAAAAGCAGCTAGTCTTTTAAATCCTTGATTGATGAGATAATCACGATTGAGATTTTCATATTGGTCAATAGCTGCAACGGTTTCCTCAACTTTTGTACAAATTTCTTGAATATCTAAATTATCTGGTTCTAGATCCGTAGCTGTTTTGAGGAATTGAAAAGCTGCTCTCCACATATCAAAGTTACTAGACTTTGCAGCAATGTTTGCGATTTCGATTCCCATGTTAGCAAATCTACTAGCAGCGTATCGTCGAATGTCTGAGTTTTTCGGTAGTAAGGATATAATTCTCCTGCCTAAGATTTCTATTTTTTGTACTTCACCACTGTAAAAGTGAATGCGGCAGATAAAGAAAAGTGCTTCAAAGTCATTAGAATCAGCTTTCCCATCAGCACCAATAGCACGTTCTGCCCAAGCAAGTGCTTCAGAGTAATTTTTTTGATCAAGATAAGTTTCCGCTATATCTAAATAGGGTGCAGAATTAAATGGTTCTAATTTGACTACTTGCTGAAAGGAGTCACGAGCATTATGATAAATTGGAATTTTACTAAAATCTTCATTATCGGAACATTCAGCTTGCAGTTTGTAAGCAGAACCCAAGTTACTCCAATAAAGTGTCATGTCTGGATTAGTTTTCGTTAGTGCTGTGTAGATTTTCACAGCAAAATCCCAATTTTCAGTGTGAATGTAACAAAGACCGAGTAGATGACGAGCTATGTCAATTCTTGGTGCTAATACAAGAACTTGCTTAAGTAAAGGAATGGCGTTTGACCACTCTTCTACCTGCATTTTATTTTGAGCTTGCGAGATCAGATCTTTAACTTGTTCGCCATACTTCTGCATGGCGTCATAATTTTCTCGTGATTTTGAGTCGAAGAGCGTGTTATACGCTATCCGAATTTGTTGAAACCGTTCTGGATCTTTTTCTGGAGAATATTTACGAACTAACTGAAAATAAGCTCGTTTTATTTCATCAGCAGATGCCTGAGAGGAAATTTCCAGGATATGATAGAGTTCATATACCATCTATGATTATTCCATGTGATTTTCTAAATCAAACAATAAGTCCACAAGGCTATCGCCTGCTTTTTGAATTTCTTGAATATTGTCATTCATGAGAGCTTTTTTGAGTTCCATAACAATATCAGATAACGGCGATCTTTCTTGAGGAGGTATTCCAGCCATATACCTTTCTGCTTTATTAATAAGTCCTTCGTATTGTCTTGCCTTAGCATTTTGCTTCCACAGTTCTTTGAGACGAGAAGCAGCATCAGCTATATCTTTGTTAGCCATGCGCTTGGCTGAAGAACCGTAAGATAGCTCTACACTTTTATTAATATTAGGAATAGTCGCTTTTAGTTTAGCTATCCCATTAATGTCATAAGAAAATTCCACTTGCACTGCATAGGGAATACCATCAACAGCTGGAGGAATATCTGTGATCTGTGCTTCTATTCCTGTGTCAATAGCTTCATTTGGTAGCTTTGCTCTCCCTGTGTTGTCTTGATAGAGACGAATTTTTAACCGCTTTTGATCTGGTTTCAAAAGAGTGTAAGTTTTCAGAGTAGAATAAGGAATCGTTGTATTGGGTTGGATCAAAGGTTCATAGGTAAGCATATACTGTCCACCTACGTAACTCACCACTTCAATACCCAATCCAAAAGGAGCTACATCGGTGAGAATAACACCGGAATCCTGAGGAATGAAACCTTTGGCTAGAGCAGCATGAATAGATGCACCAACACCCACAGCTAAGTCTGCACCAACATCAAGTGCTTTTCCTTGTTTACCAAACATCTGGACGACTAATTGGCGAACAGCAGGAATGTAAGTTGTTCCACCTACAAGTAATACTCGATTGATTGTACTGGGGTGCAGATTTTTGGCATTTAGTGCTTGATGGATGCAGTCTCGCGCCTTTTGCAGTAGAGGTGCGATCGCCTGCTCAAACTCTTGCTGCGTCACTTCCACCTCTAAGTCAAGAAATTCACCATGACTTGCTGCAAAATACGGGATTCGTACATCATACGATTGTTGTGTAGAAAGAACTTTTTTAGCTTTTTCTGCAGCTTCTTTCAGTGCACCATGAGCTTTTTGAGAAATTTCTGCCTCAGGATTTTCTGTATTAAATTTTCGATGAAGTAATCTTATCATTGCTTCATCGAAATCTTTACCCCCCAATTGAGGATTTCCGAAACTACACTTTACATCAAGAACACCTGCAAGCATTTCCAGTACAGTGATATCTAATGTACCACCACCAAAATCAAAGACAACAAGCTGTTCTTCAACATCAATATTTTTGATTCCAAAAGCTAAAGCGGCTGCTGTTGGTTCATTTATCAGGCGAATAATTTTTAATCCTGCCAATTCACCTGCATTGAGTGTAGCTTGTCGAGCCGCATCTGGAAAGTTGGCTGGAACAGAAAGGACGACTTCTCGAATTTCTATTCCTAGTGCAACTTCCGCATTTTCCTTAAGTTGACGAAGAATTAAAGCAGAAATTTCTTCAGGTCGATACTCTTTCTCTAGCAGTTTTATTGTTTCTCCAGTTCCCATTTTCCGCTTTATTTCACGAGAGCCTCGATTTGAGACATCAACCCAACTCCTGGCATTTTCTCCCACTAAGATTTCACCTTTTTTATTAATAGCAACAATTGAGGGAATAATCGCCATTTTTGTCACAGGATCAGGAATCGGAAATGACTCATTATTTCGGTATACGCAAATTTCAGATGTCGATGTTCCTAAATCAATTCCGATAGCATAATTTTTTGTCATTGCCTAACTAATTCCTTTATCACTGTAAATTTTATAAGCTCTCATGCTAAAAAAAGTGCATACACTCAACAAGCTATGCACTTTTTTTTGTACCTCTTGCAAAAAAGTAACAGGCGCTCATCCAAAGCGTATGCCTAGAGCATATTTTGATTTTTTCCTGTTATGGTGCTAGTTATTTTGCTACAACAACCTTTGCTTTCTCAAGAACTTTGTCACCAATTTTGTAACCCCAACTGATACATCTAACGATATTGCCTGGTATTATATCTGATTCTTCCTCATCAATTGCTTCATGAAATCTTTCAGAAAGAGATTCTTTTTCTTGTGGAATGATACGCTCCATTCCTAAATTCAGAAATATTCCATTATAACCATCTAATATTCTATTGATTAACAGTTTATGTTCATCTGTTTCGTAATCAACTGCCCTCTCTAATAACCGAAAAAACTCTATGGCTGACTGTTCCCAATAGTTAATCTTTCGTTGCAGTTCCCCATTCTTCTGACGCTGCTCCATAAGCATGTTTTCCACAGAGTTCTTAAAATCGTTCAGTTCTGCCAATGTGTATTCAAGTTTTTCATTTAATTCTTTAATCGCAGCAGTATTATCTAGAATTGCGTTAGTATTTGTGTAAGAAGCACGTTGTATTTTTATTTGTTCAGATACATATTCATTTAAAGATTCTTTGATAGATTTTTCTAGATTATTTTTCAATAGATTATCTAAATAGCTCTGTAAATTATCATTGAGTAAGTTCTGTAAAATTTTCTCTAATTCTTGAAAATCTTTATTGTTATTGTGACTGAAGCTCATCTCATTTTACCAATAATAAAAATTATGTAAAGTTTCTAACTGTTCAATCAAATATATGCTACTGCTAATATTAGCTAATTGATCACAATGATAACAAAGCAGTTCGCTATAGCAATCCTAATTGATTTCCCCTACGGGCACCACTGGCGTATGCCTACGGCACGCTACGCGCTCCGTGAAACTTTTATATATATATATGTGTTTCTTGGCGTCCTAGCCTGCGGAGGCGTTTATGTCCTGCGGACACGCACTCGTCGCACTCAAAGAACGCACTCGCGTGTCGCCAAGGGCGGTTAATATTTAGAAATCCAATATAGGAATTCGGTTTTATTTATGAACTTACTCGTGTAGACGCTTAACATCAGAGCAAATATACATAATGTAAGGTCTTTAGTGTATTGCAAATTGAAAATCGCTATGATTCATTTGGTCAAGGGATTTACAAGTGATACTATGTTAGAGTCATGGCTTAATGCTCGCTCTCAATGAACAAACCACTGAATGAAGCGCTTTCTCTTGAGATTGCCCAACGTGTAAAAAGCAAAGCTAAAACTCCGTTTGATAATGCTTACAGAGCAGCATTAGCGACTGAGGGAGCAATTTACGTACAAGGTTTTTTAGTTTTTGCTGGCAAGCCATACAAACCCATCGAACACGGTTGGATGGAATTGGAAGATTGTATTGTCGATCCAACATTAGCGTACCTTAACAAGAATGCTCAACAACTTTGCTACTTTACAGCACAACGTTTCACCGTGAAGGAACTAAAAGCAATCATAGAAGAATCTAAAGAAGATTATCCAGAAGATGATCCATTGCCAATTTATGGTGATCCACCTTACGAGTATTACGGGAATGTGATGTTGGGTGCTAAGGATTACTTAGAGGCTTATCAAGCAGCAGAGGCTAAGTGCAGAGAATTGAATCAGAAAAATGCTGATAAAAATTAACGCAGTCCTACTTCAATTCGATTTACCATCACTGCCAAAATATTCTCTATAACCGGAAATTTTGTCTCCCCGCACATCAAAGGAAACTGCTACCCGATTTTTGTAAAGTTCTCCAAACAACGTTCCCTCATCGCGGAACTCAAACACGACTGTTATCTCGTTACTTGTAACGTGCTCTAAAATGAGTTCACCTCTTAATGATTCAGCAATATATTGGAAAAATTCTCTAGCTTTTTCTTTTCCCTGATGTAAACCGTGATATTTCCCAATAGGAAACCAGAAGCTAAAGTCTTCTGTGAGCATATCCAAGAAGTGATTCCACTGGCCTGTTGCTAAACCGTGTTGGAAGTGTTCAAATGCTTGATGAGCAACTTTTAAAGTATTTTCTGACTGTTGTGTCATTGTGACTTCCTGTGTACTTCTAAATATATGATTGTTTTTTAAAACCTGACGACGACTTTGCCACAATTTTGACCACTAAGGAGGTATTCGACAGCAGCAGTAATGGATTCTATGCCGTGAAATGGAGTTGAGTCAACAGCAACTTTTAACTTGTTTGTGTAGAAGAGATTGAAGAGGCGATCGCGTCCCTCTGTCATATACTCTTTATACAGAGGCATAAGAAACCCCCGCACCGAAGCTGCTTTCCAAAACAACTTGTGATAAATTCGCGCTTGTGTCACAGGCTCAAAATTCTTGCCATATTCGGAAACGAAACCAACCACGACTAAACGTCCGCGAACTGCTAAATTATCCACACAAGTATCAAAGACTTGTTTACCCACACATTCAAAAACTAGGTTAACGCCATTGGGATATTCTTGCTTGAGGACTTGATTGAGGTTTTGTGTGCGGTAGTTGATGATGCGATCGCATCCCAACTCCTGAAGTAACTCTACCTTTGCATCAGTTCCGCAAGTACCAATCACATGATTACCCGCTAACTTCGCCAATTGCACCGCAATGTGTCCGGTTCCACCCGCCGCAGCTGTCACCAAAACAACTTCTTGGCTTTTCATTTCCCCCACTTGTTCTAAAGCTACCATTGCTGATACACCAGTGGGCATCAAGGTTAGTACCTCTGGCGTTGCTTCGCGCACCTTAACAGCTAAGTTGGCATTTATCGCCTGATACTCGCGATACCCTCCACCACGCACAGTAGTGACTACAGCATCACCAACTTGGAAATCTTTGACATGATTTCCGACTGCGACGACTTCTCCCAGTGCTTCCACTCCTAAATCAAAGGGAGGAGTTAAGTTAATGTAGCTGACATCACCTCGGCAAATTAAGGTGTCAAATCCGGCGTTGATTCCAGCGAATTTGTTGCGAATGAGAATTTCATCAGGTGCAGGTTCGGGAATGGGGAGTTCTATGATTTCAATAGCTGATTTGAAGTTTTGGGCAAACTGTTTTGTAACTAGTTTTTTGTAGGTTTTAGAAATCATGTTTTCTGCTTAAGAGTTTACCCTTTGATATCATTTATAAAACGCTTCTTTCATCCAAAAATTCAAGCACAACCTGTGATATTTCCTCAGGAATCTGGTTCATCATGCAAATTGTTCCGTCAGGAAACTCTACAACTTTAGCGTGGGGAATTGCTTGAGAGAGAAAAAATCGGTCTTTTGCTAGCGCTAAACCCAATCTTTCAAATTCTTCTACATCATGAATACCCCATAAAATCAGTGTTGGACATTTGATCAAACTGAACCTTTCTGCCGCTTCCATGCAGTAATTACCCACAGCCCAAACTGCATATAAAGGATAGCCAAAGCATTTTAAATCATCCAAAACCCAACGATGATTTAACTCTGCGGAACCTACATATCTAGAACGAGCTAACCATCTTTCCATCAAGTGAGAGCCATCTTCTTTAATGACGAAGCCTTCATTAAATCTCTGCATTAAATCAGTTTTTCCGACTTCACCAAAGCCAGCAACATTGCCCAATATCAGTTTGTTAACACGTTCTGGGTAAGCTGCTGTCACTTCTCCAGAAACAAACGCTCCCGTGTGGTTTCCCAGAAGGTTTACTTTTTCAATACCCAACTCATTTAATAGAGCAATGACAGTTTTGGCGTAGTCAGCAACAGAGTACAATCTAAGGGGTTTGTCAGAATCACCAAACCCCATAAAATCCATTGCTATCACGCGATACTTTTGTGCAAGGAGCGGCATTAATTCGCGATACTCATCACTACTGCGGGGGTTCATATGTAGTAGTAAAAGCGCTTCTCCCTCACCACCAATTCGGTAGTGGATTTGACCATCTTCAGTATCTAGAAATGCTCGCTTGATAGGTTTCTTCATGTGATTCCCCTGATAATTTAAAACTAATATCAAACCCCTTTTCATCTCGTTACCAGGTTCAGCCTGGTAACGCCTTGTCAGAGGCTCTGCCTCTAGTATATTTTAGGAGGCACAGCCTCCCTGAAGGCATTCCCAGGTTCCACCTGGGAACGAGGAGACGAGGAATTACGCCAGTCTGCGTTTAATTTCCTCCGCCAAATCTTCCAACGCGACTTCCACCTGCTCACGTGTTCTCAAATCTTTGAGAGACACCTTTTGTGCTGCTGCTTCTTCAGAACCAATTATCACACAAAATGGAATTCCTTGTTTTTCAGCCAATTGAAATTGCTTGCCCAAAGGTCGCTGTTCAAAATTCGTAACAACATTAATTTTAGCCTGACGCAGTTTTTGCGACACATTCAAATAAACAGGCATCAAATCATTTTGCATATTGACTACCATAACTTGCGCTGGAGTAGCTGCGAAGGTATTGAGAATACCAGCTTTAATCAACCGACTAATTAAGCGAGTTAAGCCAATAGAAATGCCAACACCTGGCATTTTTTCATCCAAAAACATCCCTACTAATTCTTCATATCGACCACCAGAACAAATGCTACCCAAAGCTTCATGTCCTATTAGGGTTGTTTCGTACACTGTACCCGTATAATAATTCAGACCGCGAGCAATGGATAAGTCAATACAGAAACGATTTTCTGGAACTCCAAGATTGCGAACACCAGAAATAACTGTTTCTAACTCTGTGACTCCAAGAGCAAATTCCTCAGCTTCTGGTGTTGACGTTGTTAAGTATTTGAGTTTATCTAGAACTTCATCTACAGTGCCATCTATATGAATAAAGTCGATGATTTGTTGAGTAGTATCTGCTAACACTCCCTCTTTTTCTAACTCGTTTTTTACCTTGTTCTCACCGACTTTATCCAAAGTGTCAATAATCCCAATACAGGATTTAATTTTTTCTTCCTCAACTCCTACTGATTTAAAGAAACCAGTGAGAATTTTACGATTGTTGATGCGAATCAGAAAATCACCGATATTAACTGCGTCAAAAATTTCGGTTATAATCGCAGGCATCTGAGCATCATAGAGCAAACTCAGTTCACGACGACCGACAACATCAATATCACACTGACGAAACTGACGAAATCGACCATCTTTTGCTCTTTCTCCACGAAACACCATATCCATTTGATAGCGAGCAAAAGGAAAGCTCAACTCATTTAGGTGACGAGCAATATACGCTGCCAAAGGAACTGTTTGATCAAATTTTAAAGCTCTTGCTTCCGAACCTGTTTCACCCGCTTTATCTTTTTCGGCTTGCCGATTTGGTGGCAAAATAGGATTCAGACCATAAATAATGTTATCCCCTTGATTACCTTTCGCTTGCAAAACTTCCAAGCGTTCCACAGCAGGAGTTTCTATTGGTGTAAATCCGTAGTTTTCAAAAACTCTCCGGATGGTATCTAGTAAATAAAGTTCCAAACGCTTTTCGCCAGGAAGAAATTCAGGAAACCCACTAGGGGTCGAGAAATTTATTTTGTCACTTTTTGCCATGCTAAGTCCATTGGTAATTTGAGTTAATCTGATCGTTAATCTGGAACTGAGGAAAGTAAGATAATAGTTCAAAATCTTATCAATTACTAATAAGCATTTACCAGTGATATCAAATCCGTTTGTATCGGAATTATTTCTCCTTTCTTTCTCTCTGCGCCACGCCAGATGCACCCTCAGGGGAACCCCCCGCAGTCGCCAAGGGCGGGGGGGAACCCCCGCACGGCGCTGCTCTGGGCAACGCACTGGCTCCTCTGCGTCTCTGCGGTTTGTTAATGATTCAGATTTGATATGACTCATAAAATTTAAAAAGGTTACACGCTTCAGGTGCGTTAAACTGCTTAACACACCTGAAGCATTGAAGATCCATTTTACAAATTCTCTGCGATCGCTCAACCTCTTATCTTAGCCGTTCCTCTTGAATCAGGGTTCGCTTGAAAAGTTGATGGTTCTTAAACCAGTGCCAAGTGCGGGCGCGATGATTATTGCAAGGACTAATCACAATCATTTCATACAAGTACATATCTGGCACGGTCTTATAAGAGAACCACAAAATAACCGTTGCATCATCCACTTCCCAAGCTTTTCCGTCAATACGTTCCGTGTCAAACCACAGCGCTTTGTCTCGGTAAGTTCCCGGAAACTCATACTCCTCATGTTTCCCATCAGACCACTTGTAACGATTGATTTGGTAGTAGGAATGGGAACCGTCTTCTGGAAATTGGCAGGTTAAGTGAGATTCATATTTATCAACAATTTTTCCCTCTGTATCAACCACTGTATACGTACCTACCCAATCTCCTTCGTGGCGAGTAAGTACAGGCATTTCTTCTCGAATCGCAGACATAACACAACTCCTTTGTCTTTGCAGATAGCAATTAATAAAGATTTTAAGCAACAAGTAATACTAAGTTGCATTCATACAGATAACTTACTCTTTTCTCTTTTCTCTTCCTCTGCGCTCTTGGCGTCTTGGCGGTTCGTTTAGTAAATTCTATCTCTGAATACAACTCGCTATAAGCAACAAGATTTAAATCGAGATTGCTCTAACATCTTTTGAGATAACGTCCACTGGGTGAACCTACAACCTGTCCATTATTGTAAATAAGATTTCCACGTAAAAACGTACTTTTTACCCGTCCCGTTAACTCCACTCCTTCAAAGGGTGTGTAACCTTGTTGTGACTCTGATTCAGCAGCACGTACCACAAAAGTTTCATTTGGATCTACCAGTACTAAATCAGCATCGTAGCCAATGGCGATATCCCCTTTTTGTAACAAACCAAAGCGTCGCGACGGATTCCACGATAACAGCTTAGCCATGTGATTGTACGACATTCCCCGCTTACTTCCTTCACTAAAGACACCAGAAAGTAAATATTCAGTACCACCAAAACCAGACTTTGCCAACCAAATATTATTTGGGTCTTTAGCACTTCTTTTTTGTTCAGCAGAACAGCAAGCATGGTCACTGACTATCCAGTCTACCTGATGGTTGAGTACTGCTTGCCATAAGTATTCCACATCGGCACGCGGACGAATAGGGGGGTTTACTTTTGCCCAAGTAGCGGTGGGGGTATCAACATCTAATAGCAAATGTCCGACGGTAACCTCTCGCCGAAAATTGATATGGGGAAAAGCAGTTTGCATAGTCAAAGCTGCTTCCATAGCTTTGCGCGAACTCAGGTGCAACAAATTGATATTTGCACAGTTCGTCTCATGTGCTAAATAGGAAGCAATACAAATAGCTAAACCTTCGGAATGAGGGGGACGCGCTGCACTGTAAGCGTGCAGTCCGCTAAGATTAGAATTATTTTCAACTATTTTGGTATAGGCGTTGAGAATTTCAGCAACTTCGCAGTGTAAACTTAAGCTAATAGTTTCTCGTGCTTCTGGATGTTCTTCCATCAAGCGACTTAAACGGCGCATAATAAATTCAAAATGGGCGAAGTCGTAACGTTCCTCTTTATTAATCATTAAAAAGAGGTTTTGCTGGTCTGACAAACCATGCAAACCATAACCGCCATAAAACATGAATATTTTGAACGAAGATACACCATGTTCTTTAAATAGTAGGGGTATTTCGTCGATATGCTGACTAGCTATAGGTGCGACGTGATAGCCATAATCAACAAAAAAATGACCTGCAGATAACGCTAATACTTCTGGAAAAAAATCGTGGTAAGAACCACCTTTGTTGAGATAATACTGTCCTGTACGAATGTAATTAAGACTAGTTGTGACTCCTCCCATTGCGGCTGCTTTGGTTTCAGTCACAGCATCTTTGTCCAGGGGTTGATAGATACCGATGTGCATATGGGCATCTACGACCCCAGGAAAGCCCAGCAAGTTTTTGCCATCCAAGACCTCTTTGGCTTGCTCTGGGCTAATCTTAGGAGTAATAGTAGCAAATTTTCCATCCTTAATTCCTAAATCAAGTAGTTCGACAACATCATGACGGGGACGAACTACTCGTACATTTTTGATTATTTTATCTAATATGGGAGCTTCAGACACACTAGACCTCACACTAAAATAAGTACATAACTCAAAAGTTTAAGAATATCAACACAGATGATTTTATTTGATTCAACCGTTGTATAAGTTTATAACTCTAACTCTAGGCATGGTCTTTTAACTAGTGATGGATAAATACTCTGCTTTAATCAGGAATTGCAATATCGTACTGGGACGCAGACCAAATTTGCTCACCATGTAACGTTTTTTATTCAATCTTCTTTAGGAGAAAAGATAATGGAAAGTTTTAATGAGTATCATCTAGAGCCAAAACAATTTCCTTTTTTGAACAGCTTTCAAGATAACTGGCAAGTTATTAGAGATGAGTTCACACACTTTATTAAACATGCATCTAATGAAGAGTTACAATTTGCTTATGATGTTTTAGGACCTAAAAGTAAAACAATTCAAACCAAAGGAAATTCAAAATATAGTGCTTTTGGAATTTTATATCAAGGTATCTTCATTGAAGAATACATTCAATTTCATCAAATACAATATCCTAATTATAGCCAAAATGATGCATCAAAAAAAGCACTGGCATTAAGAGAAAAATATTTCCAAAATTTGGCTAATGTGATCGAAAAAGTCAACTTAATCGATGATAATATCATTAGAAATGTCTATTTTGGTACATTCCATCCAGGCTTAGATATCAAGCTGCATGTGAACGATAACCCTCATATGAATCGTGGCTATCTAGGATTAATCGTGCCACCAGGGGATATAGCTATGAAAATATGCCATGAACAACTTTATTGGCATGAAGGAGAATTCATGGTTTTAGATCACAGCTATCCACACTGCCCGCATAATTACACCAATTATGACAGAACTGTCTTGGTTGTAGACTTTTTTAAAACGGATAAGCCTAGACAAGAATTGATCCAATTTGAAAAAGAGCAAGTCACACAACGTATGCAAGATAATCCTTACAGTTTAGGTGTTTTTGGTAAAAGTGATAAAGCGAAAGAAGAAGATTTTATCAAGTATGGTTTAGCTCATCAGTTAGAGTGGGATAAAGCTTTAGGGGCTTAATCTTCACAATGATTGGAAAAACTTATTGCATCCCACATCCTACACTGGTCAATATTTTGTACATTAATATTTGATAGTGAAGCACTTATGCTTCAAAAATCCAATAAACTTGTTGCAAAAGTTAGGAAGTCTTGACAGGGAACTTTTAACAGAACCTCGTAAAATCTCACTTTTACAAGAAGTGTAATATTTTGCGATACGCATTGACGGTGTCTTCTCTTGAGGTGGCGATAAGCCGGAGGCTTGACGCTAGCCCCGATAGGCGTAGCCGTGCCGCAGGCATAGGGGGCGCTAGCTCCCTTTGGGAGCGCTACGCAAACGCAAACGCGTATCGCAGCGGAGTGTGGGCTTCTACGTGTTAGACCCCATGAGCGCAGACGCTCCAGAATTAAGATTTGCTGAATTCTTTTGCAACAAAAAAGGAACCAATATTTATGGTACTCGCCCGTACCGCAAATCATCATCCTGTCGTCTTCATTGATGCCAACGTAGACGACTCCCAAAGTCTAATACTCGGTGCAGTAGCAGAAGCTGAAGTGATTGTCCTAGAAAATCACAGTGATGGAATTGCACAAATAACTGCAGCACTGGTTGGACGCAGCGATATTTCTAGCATTCACATCGTTTCTCACGGTGCGCCGGGATGCTTATATCTGGGTAATAGCCAGCTAAGCCTGGACACCATTGATTCTTATCGCTCACAACTGAAAACTTGGGAATCTGGTTGCATCCAACTCTACGGGTGTAACGTCGCCTCCGGGGATGCGGGTGCACAATTTGTTGCTCAACTACACGAATTGACAGGAACAAGTATCGCCGCCTCTTCTAAGCGAGTCGGAAATACAGCATTGGGTGGGAGTTGGCAATTACAACAACACATCGGAGAGTGTGACGCAACGAATGCGTTTACACCCAAACTGATGCAGAGCTACTCTGGGGTATTTGCTGTCACTTTTAGCACTCCTACTTACTATGGAGTGGGGTCAAATCCCTTTTCTATAACCACAGAGGACTTCAATGGTGACGGGCTGCCCGACTTGGCTGTGGGGAACTATGGCTCCGACAACGTTTCAGTGCTGTTGAACAACGGTAGTGGCGGTTTTGGTACTGCAACCAACTTTGCGGTCGGGTTACGTCCGAGATCTGTGACCACGGGGGACTTCAATGGTGACGGGCTACCCGATTTGGCTGTGCCGATCATTGGCTCTGGTGGAGGTACAGTTTCCGTGCTGTTGAACAACGGTAGTGGCGGTTTTGGCACTGCTACCAACTATCAAGCGGGGTTAGGTCCGATATCCGTGACCACAGGAGACTTTAACTCTGACGGGCTACTCGACTTGGCTGTAGCGAACAATAGCTCCAACGACGTTTCAGTGCTGTTGAACAACGGTAGTGGTGGTTTTGGCACCGCCACCAACTTTGCGGTGACGTCAAGTCCCCAATCCGTGACCACAGGGGACTTCAATGGTGACGGTAAACTCGACTTGGCTGTGGCGAGCTATAGCGACAGCAACAACGTTTCAGTGCTGTTGAACAACGGTGATGGTGGGTTTGGCACTGCTACCAACTATCAAGCAGGGTCAAATCCTTATTCCGTGACCACAGGGGACTTCAATGGTGACGGCAAACTCGACTTGGCTGTGGTAAACATTTCTTCCAGTAACGTTTCAGTATTGTTGAACAACGGTAGTGGCGGCTTTGGCACTGCCAGCAACTTTGCGGTGGGGTTAACTCCCAACACCGTGATCACAGGGGACTTCAATGGTGACGGTAAACTCGACTTGGCAACAGCAAACGTTTCTTCCAGCAACGTTTCAGTATTGTTGAACAACGGTAGTGGCGGCTTTGGCACTGGCATGAACTTTAGGGTTGGGCCAAACTCAGGTCCGATATCCGTGACCACAGCTGACTTCGACTCTGACGGCAAACTCGACTTGGCAACGGCGAACGTTAACTCCAAGAACGTTTCAGTATTATTGAGTAGCATCATCAACAACCAACCTCCAGTTGCCGTTGACGACAGCGCCACCACTCGCCAAAATACTGCTGTGACTTTTTCTGTAACCACCCTGCTTGCTAACGACACAGACCCGGATGGCAACCCTTTAAACCCTTTAATCATTACTGCTGTCGGCAATGCGACTAACGGTACTGTGAGCTTAAATGACAATGGCACTCCTGATTATACGAGTGATGACGAAGTTATTTTTACTCCCAACAACAACTTCAGTGGCAACGCCACTTTTGATTATACCCTCAGCGATGGCAATGGTGGCACTGACACTGGAACCGTCACAGTTGCTGTTGGCCAAAACATCAACGGTGGTAATCGCAATGACAACCTCACTGGTACTGCTGGTAATGATGTCATTTTCGGTTTGAACGGCAACGATACTATCAATGCCTTGGCAGGAGATGACCAACTCGACGGTGGTAATGGCAATGACCAACTCAACGGTGGTAATGGCAATGACACTTTACTCGGTGGTAATGGCAATGATCAACTCGACGGTGGTAATGGCGATGACACTTTACTCGGTGGTAATGGCAATGACACTTTACTCGGTGGTAACGGGGATGACCTACTTGTCGGTGGTAACGGTAATGACTTCCTCAGAGGTGGTAACGGGGATGATGTCTTAGCTGGTGATACTGGTGCGGATACTTTCGTCTTGCAGAAGAACAGTGGTGTCGATATAATTACTGATTTCAACCGCAGTGCTGGTGACAAAATCGGTTTAACAGGGGGTCTAACCTTTAAGAATTTGACGTTCTCTGGCAACAATATTCTATCGGATAATAGTATCTTAGCAACCCTAACGGGAGTTAATACGATGACGCTAACTGCAAGTCAGTTTGTGACTGTGTAGAAGAGCTTACCTCAGAAGAATTCAGGAGTCAGTCGCCAGGAGCGGAGCGCTCCATAGCTCCGCCTCCCCTAGACTTTAGTCAGGGCTGGAAGCGGAGTTCGTCAACCACCCGACATGTTATCAAACCACCAAGGATCGCTGATGTTCTTTGTTTTCACCAAAAAAGATTTTTTTCGCATAAAACGTGTCAGCGCCGCTGGTCCCATGCGTGACCCACCCATACCAGAAAATTTGAAAGCATTTTTTTCTCCCTCATGCATAAGAGCAGTCAGAGCAGCATCATTAATACTAATAGCACCTGCATCTATCTGACGCGCAACTTTCAAAGCTTCTGTTTCCGACGAGGCAAAAACAGCTGCACTCAGTCCATAAATTGAGTCGTTTGCCAAGTTCACCGCTTCTTCAATTGTAGAAAAGGGCATCACTGGCATAATAGGACCAAATGTCTCTTCGGTCATCACTTTCATAGAGTGGTCAACAGAAGTGAGAACTGTCGGACGACACCACCAAGATCCTCCATAATTCTCAACTTCACCGCCACAGTGAACAACTGCTCCCTGTTCCACTGCGTCTAAAAGATGGTCACTGATAATTGCTGCCTGTCTCTGTGAAATAATCGGACCAATTTCTCCATTCTCCAGCCTAGGGTAAGCTAACTCAAGGCGTTGCACTTTGGCTAGCAGTTGTTCAACAAACTTTTCAAAAATAGATTCAGCAACGTAGATCCTCTCTATAGAAAGACACGACTGTCCAGTGTTGACGACAGAACCCCACAAAATTGCTGATGTTGCTAAGTCTAAATTAGCGGACGACAGTACAATAGCCGGGTCTTTACCTCCTAATTCCAAAAAAGCAGGAATAAAGCGTTTGGCTGCTGCTTCTGCTACTTTTCGACCTGTTGCCACACTTCCAGTAAAGCATACCAAATCCACATACTCAATGAGTGCAGCTCCGGTTTCGCCTGCTCCCTCTATAAAAGTTAATACATCACGTAATATTGGAACTGTATTAATTGATGCCAACAATGGTCCGGTAAAGCGGGGAGCAATTTCACTGGGTTTGACGATTACAGCGCAACCAGCGAGTAATGCTGGGATTGTATCGATTGTTGAAAGCAGCAGAGGAAAGTTCCACGGACTAATAACCCCAACTAGAGGGTAAGGAACCGCTGTTTGTTGCAGTTCGATAAAAGAAATTGCTGTATCTTTGACAGATTCTTGCAGCAATTCTGGTGCTAATTTGCACCACCTATCAATGCTAGAGAGGAATGAGTCAATTTCTAATTGCGATATTGATAATCTTCCTGTATCATTGACCAAAGTTTCAAGCAGTTTATCGCGTCCAGATATAATCGCTTGCTTCCACTGTTGCAAAACTTCAATTCTCCCTTCTAAACCAAGCTGCAACCAACTTCTTTGTGCTCTCCGCAAGCGGTTGCATTGCTGTACTATCAGCTTTGGGGGTAGTGGTATAATCACATAATCAAATTTTCCAGTCCAGGGGTTGCGGATTTCTATTGGTTTGGACATGACTCAAATCACCCCTAGTTTAGTTAGGCGCTCTATCGTTTCTTGCTGTGTTTGGATAAAGTGTTTGCGGTCTACTTCTTTTTCCAGCATACTGTTAGCCGGGTAAAAGTGCGAGTGACCATAACTTTCTGCGTAGAGTTCAAACCGTTGTCGTGAAAGTAAATTATTTAACCCTGGGCGGCGGCGGTAGCGGCGTAAAGCAGTCAAGTCTATCTCAGCAAAAGCTGCCATACTTTCCCCTTCGCCTGTCTCGGCTAAAACTAACCCTCGATAGTCAATGATTTTAGAGCCACCATCGGCAGAAGCAACAGGGATGGGGATATTAGCGATGCCTGCCGTATTGGATGAGACTACGTAAGCCATATTTTCCACAGCGCGGCAGATTTTTGCTGCTTCTTTGGGAGCGCGTTCTTTGCCATAAACTTCTGAGGTTGAGTGCAGAAAAATCTCTGCTCCACGCATTGCTAGACAGCGCGCTACTTCCGGATATAAAATTTCTTCTGATGCGATCGCCCCCAAATTCCCAATTTCAGTCTTTGCAACCGGAAACACCCCTTCAAGTCCGTAACAGTCAAGATATTTCTCCCACACATCATGCGGTGTCGGAGCAAACATAGAATTCAGCCGTCGATACCGCAAGACAACTGACCCTGATGGGTCGATAACAAAGCAGGTTTGAAAGTATAGCTCTGGAAAATTGGGGTCAAGCTCGTAGGCATTACCTGCAATAAAAATACCCTGTTTGTGTGCAATTTTACTGAGTGCCTCATATTCAGCACCCGCCATTTCTAGACAAGCTTTTTCCCCCCAGACAGCCAGCGACTCTCCCATTGGAAAGCCTGTGAGGAAGTATTCTGGTAGAACAATTAAACGACAGTCAAAGCCGATGAATGCAATACTGGCAGCGATTTGTTGTCCTAAACGCTTGATAGTATTTTGCATCAAAGAACGTGCTTCCTGACGGTCACTTGCTTGGTTGACTGCATGGCACGTTACCTGAAGTGCTAAGGCTCGAAATGAGTCGATGGTTTGTGGATTGACTGTCATAATCTCGACTTTGTCTAGATTTTCACTATTTTATGTTTTATTGCGATGGGCGATCGCTTTTACAGTCTCTGAGCTTCACGGCTCAGAAAGTGCATTATCCTCCTTAATCATCAGACAAAACTGCAAAAAAACCCAGGCGTAACCTGGGTTAATTCCTACTTACAGTTGTGAGTTCAATTTTGATTGCTGGGTACTGCCAAAAACCTTTAATTCACTGCTGCTTTAGCTTTAGCTTTAGCTGCTTTTCGCTTCATTGCAACACCGAATAGACCTGCTGCTATTGTGCCACCAATAGTCAGAGGTTCGGGAACGGGCTTAGTGAATCCATATGACTGAAACACGGTGAATGCTTGAGGGCTGCCCAGAAAGCTGTTAAAATCTCTAGCTGCATTTAGGTTTTGAGATTGTGCAAGTACAGCAGAACCATAAACAATCGGAGAGTAAAGGTTGGTAGGCGGAGTGTATGCAATTTTGACTAGATCAGGTTGTGTTAGAGCATCTGTGGTGTAAACAACGCCCGCATCTATAGTATCATTAGTGATGCTTGACACTTGATTTAATACATCACGCACATCCGTGCCGTAGACAAGTTTGGGTGGTTGGAGCGATATCCCTGAATTCCTAAATAATTGCTGGGCAAACTGTCCGGCTGGAACAGTCGCAGGATTACCAATAATCACGTTACGGGTCACATTTACTAAGTCTTGAACGCTTGATATAGGTACGGTTGAATTTGTAGGCTGGATTATAGCCAAGGTGTTGCCTACTACGTCTTGTCTGGTTCCTGCTACCAGTTTGCCGTTAGATTGCAGAGTATCTAAGGGTGCTTCGGATACTGGGAAGAAGACATCTATATTTCTATTATCTGTATTTGTTAGGATTTGATTAACCAGAGTACCAGAAGCCCCAAAGGTATTGTTAAAGGTGACGTCTGGATTGCTTAGCTTGTAAAGTGCCTCAGCAGCCTGCAGGCTGCCGTTCAAGCTGGCAGCAGCATAGACGTCAACCGGACCAACTGCAGCAGCTTCTGCTGGTTTTGCTTGGATGCCACCAAAACCCAAAGCAATGCTAGCGCTAGCCAGCGCTAATTTGTGCCTTTTCTTCATGAAAGATTTCCTGCGTTAATGTGCGAGATGTGACTGTGATTTTTCAAATTCCAAATTTCGCACCCACTATTGAAAGTTTGCTTTTTACTCCAGCTAGAAGATAGGGATAAAGTCGTAGCTGGTAAGCAATCTTTGGTAGTTTTGTATTTTTTAAACCTACCTTAATGTTCACTAACTTACAATTATCTCCAAAGCATCTTTATCTAAAAAAGACAGTAGTCTATGTACTTATACTGGTAGAAAATAGCCTCAATTACCAATAAAGTAGGTTAATTCATTTGTTCTATCCTGAAAATTTTGTATAAAGTTATCTTAAAAATTCAATTTTCTATTTAAAAAAGTATACGGTTACTCAGCATATATTGCTTTTATTGTGGTGATTTAGGTTGAAAAAGGGTGTAGGGGTGTAGGGGCATGGGGGTGTAGGAGAAAGACATTATAGCGGTTACCAACCTGGTCAGGTACGTTATAGCAGTTACCAACCTGGTCAGGTACGTTTTTAAAGGTATTAACTCTGAGAAAAAGATTTAGGCGTACCTCAATTGCTTGGGAAACGCTATAAGGTAAAGGTATTCAACAATATTTTTATGCGTAACCAGGACTACGACGACAAAATCTCTAACCCCTTTTCTGAATTATTAGAGCAGTTAAGTATTTTCACAAATAACTCGGGTACTAACTCAAAAGCCTCTGGTCGTAGGTTCGATGGTTGGTCTTTATCGGAGCGAAACCCTGAGATTATAAAAGCTTGGATGCCGATATGGGAATGGTTTTACCGCTACTATTTTCGGGTTCAAACCTCTGGGTGGCATCATATGCCATCAGATGGAAAAGTGTTGATTGTCGGTTCCCATAATGGCGGGTTGGGTTCACCTGATACGTCAATGTTCATGTATGACTGGTTCCGCACTTTTGGTTATGAGCGATTAGCCTACGCCTTGATGCACCCGTCAGCTTGGGATACCCCTATCTTTGCTGTGCCGGGTGCTCCGGTGGGAGCTATTATAGCACATCCCAAAATGGCGAGTGCAGCCCTACGAAAGGATGCAGCACTACTGGTTTACCCAGGAGGTGCACAGGATTTGTTTCGTCCTTACACTTGGCGAAACCGAATTCATCTGGCAAATAATAAGGCGTTCATCAAGTTGGCTTTACGAGAAGAGGTACCAATTGTGCCCATTATTTCTCATGGTGCACACTCAACTTTGATTGTGCTAGCTGATTTATACCAGCAGATGAAACAATTGCATGAATGGGGCTTTCCTTGGTTACTTGATGGGAACACGGGTGTATTCCCACTTTACCTAGGGCTACCTTGGGGGGTGGGGATTGGACCTTTACCAAATATCCCCTTCCCCATGCAGATTCACACTCACGTCTGTGCACCAATTGTATTTGAGCGTTATGGGCGTGTTGCGGCTCGCGATCGCACCTACGTAGATGCTTGTTACGAACAGGTTCGTGCGATGATGCAAGCTGAACTAGATGAGTTGGTACAAAAGTATGACCGCTCAAAAGGGTTTTCAAAATAACAGACAACACTGAGACTCAAATAAATAAGAACAAAAACAGAGTCTCAGCTATGAATTCGTTAACAATCACTTTTTTTTATCGTTTCAAAAACAAAGACTGTTTGCTCTTATCGTTTGGTCAGCGTACATTGAAAAACATCAGGTGAAACACAAACGAAACGACGCAAAGAGGTGCAATATGAATTCTACCAAAAAAACATTATCAAACAGTGTTGATGCAAAAGTCATTCAAAATTCTTCTCAGGTAAAGAAACAGCATTTAGCAGTCGAAAACATATCTACTAAAGAATTGACTCACGGGCAGCGCCTTGCCGATAAATTAGCCGCACAAGTAGGTTCTTGGGGATTTCTCATCGGTCAAAGCGCAATTTTGGCGGGCTGGGTAGGTGTAAACGCCATGCCTGGTCTTCCTCACTGGGATGAGTCCCCATTCATGATGCTCAACTTAGTGTTTTCATTTGCTTCAGCCTACACAGCCCCTATTGTCTTAATGAGTCAGAATCGCCAGTCTGATACAGATCGCAGAAATGCCGAAATTGATCACCAAGTGAATCTCAAAGCTGGACAAAACATTGAACTACTTCATGAAAAATTGGATGAATTACACACTCAACGGCTAAACGAACTGACTCAAATTATCAAAGAGCAGCAGCAAGCTCTCAATGAGATAAAAGTAACTTTAGTTCCAGAATCAAAAGAAGTTAAATTACATATATTACCAGGACGCCATGCCCAAATCAATAGCAAATTTTCCAAGGAAGCTTCCAGTTATAAACTTATGAGTGTTAAGCAGCAAATTGATGACAATAACAAAAGTCTTGAGAATTGATTCATCGATAAGAGTGAGGTAAAAATGCTTTTTACTCCTCAATAGCAAGAGAGTCTGAATAGAACTTGACCCAAATACATAACATCCTTAAAATCTAGACTCTTTTGACTCTTATCATTTGACTCTTATCAAAATAATCCTTAAAGCATTTTGATAAAAAAGAATATTTGCTTTGAACAAGCAATTTCACACAGGATAATGAAAGAAAGCACCTCATTCTCAGCGAGTACAGCCTATCAGTTGAATTGGAGACGCTACACCTCCACGCTTCACTAAGTAGCAGTTTCCTAAGCATTTGCAGACATAATCCGATGCTAGTGTAAGACAGCAATAGCATGAAAATTCAGGAGAGATAAAAGTGAACGAACTTATGACTGCAATACGCTTAGTGTAAGACAGTAATAGCATGAAAATTGAAGAGAGATAGAAATGAACGAACTTATCAGTGCAATTCCCACGGGCATCACAGCTTTTATAGCCACAAACTTGGATGATTTGGTCATTCTCACGCTGTTGTTCTCTCAGGTGAATGCAACTTTCCGTCGTCGGCACATTGTGATTGGTCAGTACCTGGGCTTTTGTACTCTGGTTGTTGCCAGCCTAGTTGGTTTTCTAGGAGGCTTAGTCTTGCCATCCCATTGGATTGGGCTTCTGGGTTTAGTACCCATCAGCATTGGACTAAATTGTCTGCTAAATCCAGAAAGCGATTCATCTGTTGAGACCGAAACCGAATTTTCTCATTCTTCTGCCTTCGCTAGTTTTGTGTCTCCCCAAGCTTATAGTGTGGCGGCTATTACCATCGCCAATGGTAGTGATAATGTAGGCATTTATATGCCATTGTTTGCTAACAGTACCTTTTCTGAATTGCTGGTGATAGTTGCAATCTTTTTGTTATTAGTTGGAGTTTGGTGCTATCTGACATACAAACTTACCTGCCAAAGAGCACTCGCCAATCTGCTAAAGTGCTATGGCAGTAATCTTGTTCCCTTTGTATTGATAGGCTTAGGCGTCTTTATTATCTTAGACAGTGCCGCGCTAACTCCAATTACTTTGGCAGCTATTTGCCTATGTTTAATGGGACTTATCAAAACAATTCAAATTTCCAAATTCAAAACTCAAAGTTTGTCATCGTAAAAAACATGAAACTTTTCCAAATCTCTTTAGTAGTCTTAGTACTTGTGATTAGTTTAATAATTGCTTTGCCCTCCTGGGCAACAACTCTTCCTTCCTTAGTTAGTAATTCTGATTTTTTTGAAGTTGGGCAAAAAGTTGTTTGGCTTTATAAGGCTCGTTCAGACTCTGCTGATGTTCACAAAATTCCTGCTGAAGTCGTCAAGTTAGGTGATAAGCAAGTGCAAATTAAGGTACGTAAAAAAAATAACGGATTTATCAATCGTTGGGTGAATCGAAATAAGCTTAAAAATGTCTCCAGTCTTGAAGAAGTGAACAGTGATAACTGATAACTGATTGAAGTCAATCTCCATCAAGCGAACTATAAAACTGCTCACGCTTATAAAGCTTTCAAAGTCTCCTCAAACTCCACCATGCCATGTTCTAGTGTCAGTGACATGAACTATATATTTTCAAATTTTAAATATTGGCTCAGAAAATCATCAATTAGATTTATTGAATCAACAGCTAAGAGTATTTTTTTTGATTGATTAACTTGGTTCAAGTAAAGTAATCACAAGTCTAGTAAAATGTACACTTACATCCAGTGTCTCCAGGCTAATAAACCAATAGAAGTTATCCAGAAAGATGTAGAAAATCATTAACCTTGCAATAATTCTGGCTAAATACTCTCTTACTAAGGTATTAAGCAGCTTCCAACTTCCTCATCACATTTTTTGTTAGAACAAATACTCATCTCAAACAAAGAAGTAAAATATGCAGTTTCTCAAAATTGTTCTTGTCGCGCTCGTGTTTATCGTGAACTTGGTGATTGCTCAGCCTTCTTGGGCAGGCAAGGATTTCACCAAGGGGGCTGACTATGCTGAAGTCACTCAAGCGCTCAATCAACTTCTAAGTGTGAAAAATGCGCCTGAGCAAGCTGGCTATACGCCTGAGCAATTTCAGCAGCGGTTGGCACAATTGCAGTTTCAGAAGAATGTCATAGAAACAGCCAGAAAACGGGCACAGTGCCGCAATGAAACTGGAAAGACGTTAGCTGTTTATGCCAATAAACCGAAAAAATCTCCTACTCAACTCTACTATTTAGCAGCAGGGCAAATCACCGATGATGATTGGGATTGCGATGGCATCTACTTGCCCGCTCTTACTCAGGTCGTTCTGAGTCCAAATGCTCAACCACAAGAGCTGAGTGAACCAATCGCCGTTAAGTTTGTCGATGGTACACAGTCTATTGCTAGAGCTAATCCAGCAACTGGTGTGATTGAATTGAATGTTGAACCTGCCAAAGTATACAAGGTGGGTGAAACCAACTGGTTAATCCCTACTTTGTCTCAAGCAGATATTGATACGCAAATTCCCACTCCACAACTCATTGACTAATCCTCGCTAGTTGACGTTCCCCACCTGGGCATTGCCTGAGGATGGGGATTTTTGTTTCAATGAGCAGCCTTGTTCAAACTTGTTACCCCTTGATTACAGTTCAACTTTGACTTAACGATTTAATCAACTTCACGACTCGTTCTTTAACTTCATCTCGAACACGGCGAAAGGTTTCTATACTTTGTCCTTCTGGATCATCTAGTTGCCAATCTTCAAACACATCTCTTATCACCCATTCTTCAGGTAAATTGACTCCACAACCACAAAGAGAAATCACAGCATCATAATCTTCAGCTTTGAAATTATTTAAAGGTTTGGAAGTTTGATGACTAATATCAATGCCAATTTCTGACATCACTTGAACAGTTGTTGGATCTACAAAACTTGATTCCAGTCCGGAACTGTTAACAGCAATTTTACTATCTCCCAATGTGCGAGCAAATCCCTCTGCCATTTGAGAACGACGGGAGTTTTTCTTGCAAACAAACATGACTCGTTTCACGCGCGTTTCCTCTCTATTAGATATTCAAGAAATCCATTAAAAGTTATTCTTATAGGTCATGCTGACTGACTCGCTCACAATGAAAAGCAACAGCAATGACTACGTGTCTTTACTTGAGTTCATTTCAAGAGCCTTATTCGCCAACATAACGACTTCTTTAGCTACTTTTTCCTTACGTTCGCTGTGGCGATCTGTGAGATAATCCACCTTGTCACGCAACAGCAAGGTGAACTTATAGAGTTCTTCCATGACATCAACGACGCGGTCGCGGTAAGGTGAATCCTTCATCGTCCCGTCTTCGTTAAACTCCTGGTAAGCTTTAGCGACACTAGACTGATTCGGAATCGTAAACATTCGCATCCAACGCCCCAGAATCCGCAAAGTGTTGACGGCGTTGAAAGACTGAGAACCGCCACTGACTTGCATGACTGCTAAAGTTCTGCCTTGAGTCGGTCTGACTGCTCCTAAACTTAGAGGAATCCAGTCAATTTGGTTTTTCAATATACCAGTGATGTTACCATGCATCTCAGGAGAAGACCACACTTGACCCTCAGACCACAAGCTTAATTCTCGTAATTCCTGTACCTTGGGATGTGTATCTGGTACGCTTCCATGAATTGGTAATTCCCGTGGGTTAAAAAACCGGACTTCTGCACCAAATTCCTCTATGATTCGGGCAGCTTCTTCTGCTAGAAGGCGGCTATAAGAACGCTCTCGCAAAGAGCCATATAAAAACAAGATTCTGGGTGGATGATTGAACGTTGTCATGAAAATTAGTAATAGCTTCTGATTCAGTATTAAATTCTGTAGGAAACCCCTTTATGGTGATCTATAAAAAACTACGAAGTTCTTGGTTCAGAAGACGAGAAAAATCGTCTTTGAAACCAGAGTGCAACATTCACTAAACCAATCAGCACAGGAACTTCTACCAACGGACCAATTACAGCAGTAAAAGCTGCCCCTGAGTTGATTCCGAATACAGCGACAGCAACGGCGATCGCCAACTCAAAATTATTACCCGCAGCCGTAAACGCCACACTTGCTGCTTTTGCATAATCAGCTTTGATTTTCCAAGCCATGTAGAAGCTGATACAAAACATAAGTATGAAGTAAATCAGCATTGGAATTGCGATTCGGACAACATCAAAGGGAATCTGAACAATGAGATTTCCCTTTAAGCTAAACATCACCACGATGGTAAACAGTAAAGCGATAAGCGTGATTGGGCTAATTTTAGGAATAAACTCAGTGTGATACCATATTTTTCCCTTTGCTTTCACCAGAAGAACGCGAGTTAGGAATCCAGCAATAAAGGGAATTCCTAAATAAATAAAGACACTCTGGGCAATTTCTCCAATACCAATGTTGACTGTACTTCCCTTCAAGCCAAATAGAGGTGGCAAAACAGTCATAAAAAACCAAGCGTAAGGACTGTAAAACAGCACTTGAAATATACTGTTGAACGCCACAAGTCCGGCTGTGTATTCAGTATCTCCTCTTGCTAAATCACTCCAAACAACAACCATTGCAATACAACGGGCTAATCCAATCAGAATCAATCCCGCCATGTATTCTGGATAATTATGTAAGAAAATAATAGCCAGAACAAACATCAAAATTGGTCCAATAACCCAATTCTGAATGAGCGACAGACGGAGAATTTTACCATTACGAAACACATCACCCAAGTCTTCATATCGCACCTTGGCAAGAGGCGGATACATCATTAGAATTAAGCCGATGGCAATGGGTATATTAGTAGTTCCTACCTGGAATTGGTTAATAAAGGTATCTATTGCGGGAATAAAGTAACCCAAACAGACCCCAATAACCATTGCTAAAAAAATCCAAACGGTTAGGAAGCGGTCAAGAAACGAAAGTTGCTTAAGAAGATTTTTCTTCTTCATTGACCTCATTCCCGTAGAGTGTTACATTTCTATCTCTAGTATTTCAAAAAAAATTGATATGTCAATATTTCAAGTAGATTATGTTACACAAATTAATCAAAAAAAGTTGATGCGTTAGGATGGCTCTTGACACAAACGAGCAGGCATAATTTGGTACAAGCGGCGGAACTCGGACAGGTACTGCTCTAAGGCAGCAAATTGGGGTATATTGAGGCTGTAGTAAATCCAGCGTCCTTCCTGACGAGAGCGAACCAAACCAGCTTCCCTAAGAGTTTTTAAGTGAAAAGACAACTTTGATTGGCTGACTTCTAAAGCCTCGCACAAGTCACACACACAAAGCTCTTTATTTCGCAGTAGTTCGATAACGCCAATTCTCAATGGATCGGAAAGAGCATGGAAACCGAGAACAATTAAATCAGGAGTGGTTGTGGAGGAGGATTGCATTAATAAAAATTAAGGTAAAGGTGTTCAATCTCTATTGTGGAATAGAAAATTGAAGTTGCAAGTATTAACTCTGGCAAAAATGCAAACCTTTATACTTATAAGTAGTGCTAATACCGTGATTTACGCAAGATGTTATTTTATTTTTTCATTTTTGTTTTTCTAGAGTGCAAGGACGCAGTCCATTTTGAATTGTTCATGCCATGCACCTGTTGTGCTAATCTAAACAAGACAAAACTTTATCAGTTACCAGTTATCAATTGTTCCCTGTTCCCTGTTAAGCGCGATGCACTGAGCGTGGTCGTTGTGTTCCCTGTTAAGCGTTCCCTGTTCACTGCTCACTGTTCACTGCTCACTGTTCACTGATTTATATGCAACCCTCTAGTCAAAAGCTGCGACAATTACTACAGCGTCCGGAAATTATCATCATTCCTGGCGTTTACGATTGCTTGGGAGCAAAACTGGCTGAACAATTAGGTTTTGAATTAATCGCGACTAGTGGTTTTGGTATCGCCGCCTCTACACTTGGTGTACCAGACTATGGTTTGATGACTGCGACGGAAATACTTGTCAGCACAGGACGAATTGCTCAGTCAGTCAGTATACCTTTAATTGCTGATATGGATACTGGCTATGGCAATGTATTAAACGTCATCCGAACTGTAAAGGACGCAGTACAGCAAGGAATTGCGGGGATTTTACTAGAAGACCAAGAATGGCCAAAAAAATGTGGACATTTTGAAGGAAAACGAGTCATTTCGATGGCTGAACACGTTGGTAAAATTCGGGCGGCTGTGCAAGCGCGTGGTGAAAGTGGTTTAGTTATTATTGCTCGCACTGATGCTCGTGCTCCATTGGGTTTGGAAGAAGCAATCGCTCGTGGTAGAGCTTATATTGATGCTGGGGCTGATATCTTGTTTGTGGAAGCCCCTCAATCTGTCGAAGAATTACAAAAAATCGCCTCTGCGTTTTCAGATGTTCCTTTGGTAGCTAATATTGTGGAAGGTGGCAAAACTCCCGAACTTTCAGCGTCACAGTTGCAGGAGTTAGGTTTTAAGATTGTGTTTTTCCCAGTTTCTGCTTTGCTTGCAGCGACAAAGGTTATGACTGCTTGCTTGCGTCAATTGAAAGAACAGGGAACTACGGCGGATTTTCAGGAGTTGGTTGAGTTCAAGGAATTTCAAAATCTGATTGGTGTACCTCAATATCTGGAAATGGAACAGCAGTTTACAAGTGTGAAAGACTCGTCTTGAATAGTTGTCCGCAGCAATAGTTCACCGACTACAAGAGATCGCGATCGCCTCAGACAACAAGTGCTTGAAAAGCACTTGTTGGAATATTCACCGAATTTGGTCAACAGACTCGTTTCGTAATAAACCAGATCAAGTTCGTCTGTTAATAAAAAGGATCAAACACCTGCAATTTAAATAAAGATTGCAAAATTCCTGTCTTTATTTACTAACTTGCCCATATTTGATCTTAGACCATAAAAGTTTTGCATGGTAAAGTTAACTTCTTATGCTATCCAATGCCTTAAACTTATCCATTCATGGTTTTTTTAGTATGGTTATGTTTCTTTTCGTGCTGAACATACTAAGCATTTCGTTCACTTAAAGCAGAAAATTGTCCCTCATTAATTCGCCCAGCTTGATACAACGTTTCTGTGATTTCTGACATTGTTAAAACAGAATGACCTCGATAACCGTTTTGTTGTAATCGGTCTTTCACCCCTTGTTCATGGTCGATAAAGACAACAATATCATTGATATTTAATCCAACAGACTTTAACTTTTCTGCTCCTTCCATGACGCTTTTACCGCTGATGAGAATATCATCAACGACGACAACCGTTTCTCCTGCGAAAAACTCACCTTCAATTAGCTTTCGAGTTCCATGTGCTTTCACTTCTTTGCGAGGGAAAATCATCGGACAATTGAGACGTAAAGCTAAACCAGTAGCCGTAGGTAGAGAACCGTAAGGAATACCTGCGACTCGGTCAAAACTTAAGTTTTTCAAAATCTCTTCATAGGCTTTGATAACTTGATGAAAAAGTTGCGGAGTAGAAATAACTTTGCGTAAATCAACATAATAAGGAAAAGTCTTACCTGATGCTTGCACATAGTTTCCAAACATAATGCAACCAATATCATACATTTGTAAAATTAAATCTAGTTGGGGATGTTTTTCTAATAAACAAACATCAGAAAACCATACAGAACAACTCGAAGCATTTTGGGTTATTTCGGTTCTTGCTTGATTGATTTGTGTTTGCAAAGACTGAATTTGTTCAGATAAATTTTCCTGTGTTAACATATCTATAGGAACAGGAATTAAAAGACCATCTCCGTTTGCCGTCAGACCAGCTGCTAAAATTTTATAAAGATTGTCACTTTCTGCCCAAATGCTACGAGCCATGATCATTCGTTCCGGAGAAACTGCACGAATACGCGACAAAATATCAGGATTCGTAGTTCCCACTTCTAAACCCACTTGTTCTGGAGTTCCCCAGTTTTTTGATTCTTTGACAACCTGTAAATAAAAAGGTGACTCACTCGAAGGATATTGCTGTAAACTGAACGCATTAGAATTAGAAGTACAACATAAAATAAAAACTGCTTTATCTGGATAAACCAAAAAAGAGGCTACATGCTCTTGTCCTATATATGGACTCAAAGTTATCGCATCTACACCCCATTCGGTAAAAACAGTTTTAGCGAAAATAGTACTGGTGTTTAAATCACCATGTTTTGCATCTAAAATTATTGGAATGTGAGGAGGAATAGCTGCTAGAGTTTGATGCAGGAGTTCTAAACCTGGAGCACCTAAAACTTCATAAAATCCAAGCGTAGGTTTATAAGCACAGACTTTATCGACTGTTTCAGAAATAATAAATTGCAACCAATCCGACAATCCAGAAATAATATTTTTAGATTGAAAGCAAGTCGGCATCATTTCTGGATTTGGATCAAGCCCAACAAAGAGTAAACTTTGATTTTCTGAAATGACTTGGTTTAACTTGTCGAAAAAGTTCATATTTTTCTCACAAATATTTTTAAAAAGTATTTTTAACCACACCAGAAACAGACATTCAAACAGAGCAATCATCTATTTGAATGTGTTATATCTGAAAATACAATTGTGCAGGAGAAAACTCGTCTCTTAAGACAGCTTTAATCAAGAAATGAAAGATTTTAGTCTTCATAATTTCTCTTTCCGAATTACAATCCCGCAAACCATTCATATCCTTGATCTTCCCAGTATCCCCGAGAACTTAATAATTGACTCGCTAGTGTAATTTGAGTTATCCACTTACTTTGCTTATATCCAAGTTTAATGGGAGAAGCCAAACGTAGTGGTGCACCGTTTTCTACTGGCAAAGGTTCGCCATTTTTCTGATAAGCTAATAAAGTTTGGGGATGTAAACTTGAAGCAATATCCCAGCTTGAATAGTAGCCATCAGCTGATTGGAAGTAAACATATCGCACATTTGCTTTAGGCTGAGCAAGAGCAACAATTTCTTGTAATCGAATGCCTCCCCATTGTACTATTGCTGCCCAACCCTCTACACAAACATGACGAATAATCATGGAAGTCAGAGGTAAAGATTGAATTTCTGCAAAACTCAAGCTTAAGGGATTATTGACTTCACCATTAACAATTAAACGATATTTTGCTTTGTCAATAATTGGAGTATACCTGAAGCTATTAATGAGCAAAGCTTCTGGTTCAATCTGACTGTAAGAAAATTCTGGTACTGGCTTTTGTGGATTCAAGATTAATGCTTCAACTTTTTGGTTGAGTGGTTCAGACAGTTTGCCTACAATATCCTCAAACAAAGGTGTTCCACATCCACCAAGAAGAAAACTCATGCCAGACAATCCAGAAACTTTTATAAATTGACGGCGCGATAGTTGAGGACGCTTGATCGGAATTAAATTCATATAGGACTCATATTTTATTTTTGACGAAGCTAGGTACACTTTCTGTTCCCTGTTCCCTGTTCCCTGTTCCCTGTTCCCTGTTCCCTACCTCCACGAGTCAATTCATAAATCAAACCGGATTCCTATAAAATGAATACTTTTGATTTACCCCTTCGGGGTTTGCCAGTCGCTCATGGGGGAAACCAACGCCAGGTTCCTCTGTCGGGAAACCCTCCTGCAGGACTGGCTCCCCAAGACCGCGCTGGCTCACCAAAACATTGATTCAGTCAATTTCTCACCTCCAGCCTGACGCCCTAGCAAAAAGTGAGCAACGACAAATAAAATAACTATTGGAACCGAGGAAAAGTGAACAATTCGGAGTGCTTGCCAACTGCCAAAACTATTTACTATAAAAGGGAATTGGGCAGGTTTATACATTCCTATACCTGTGAAGATAGCCAGTAGTAAAATAGGAATAATGCCTGTGTAGACAATGCGGTGCCAAGCATAAATTAAACGTTTTGAATTTTTACTTTTTTGCAACGCTTGCAAGTCGTTGATACCTGCAAATCGATGTCGGCACCGCCGAGTGACGAAAATATAAATTCCATACCACAAAAGATTCAGCGAAAATAACCACATAGCAGCAAAATGCCAGTGTCTGCCGCCAGCAAGCCAACCTCCTAAAGTAAATATCCCAGGAATGTGCCAACCTGATCGCCCACCAAAAACAGGATTAGCGTTGTAAATTTGCAGCCCACTGGTAAACATAATAAATAAACTGATAATGTTAATCCAGTGGAAAATTTTGGCTGCTATTGCTTGAGTTGGTAACTTGCGATTTTTATAGAAAAAAGTTGAAGTCATAGATAAGATTATTGTTATCTAGCTTACAGATTCAGTTGTCTGTAGGAATGCAAGGCATTATAGTCCTACACCTTCACCTTACTATCTAGCCGTACTCTTGCTCAATAATTTTCCAACTAACCGCACTTACTCCAGACTCCAAGCTCAAGCGGCTGACAATTTGTTCCAAAAAAGGATCGTTGCGATCCTGCGTGACTAAATCAGCTTCAACTTCCACACGTTCGGGAGTTTCTTCGAGATCCTCGCTATGTAAAGAACGCAACTTCATTTTACCAGTGGCACTGACTGCCTGTAGCAGCAGGGCACGGACATGAGCCTCATCGTTGCTACGACAAACTATAGAACAGCGATAGCATAGCTCAATTTCTGTACCCTTGAGCGGTTGTTGATTAATTCGGTAACCCACCGGACGTAGAAAGATGTTTGCCACTAAAACTGCTACTGTTCCTATAAACGCCTGTGGGAAAAATCCACCTCCTGCCAAAGCGCCCACTGCTGCGACACACCATAATGTTGCTGCTGTATTCAATCCCTGTACACTGGCACCTCCCCGAAAAATTACGCCTCCTCCCAGAAATCCGACGCCAGAGACTATATACGCCTCAACTTGGGTCGGATTTCCACCTGGAGTCATGACTCCCAGCATCACAAATAAGGCAGCCCCAGTGGCGACTAGTGTATTAGTCCGCAGTCCTGCCATTCGTTGCCGCCACTGTCTTTCTACTCCAATAACAGAGCCGAGTAAAAATGCTACCGCCAAGCGAATTGTAAAATCTAACCAACTCATAAGTCATTTAAAATTCCAAAATTATGGTTAATAGAAAATTAGGAACTAGAGAATTTACTCAATACCTAATTTCTTTTTCATTCTTTATGGTATACGTACTTTACAATAATTTTTTGACTACAAATTTGCTCATTAAGGTTAAGCTTTGTCGCTTTTTTTTAAGGAAAGGTTATCTTCATGTTTTGCTACAGCCTTCATAAATAAGATATGAACATCCTCTTCTTCTTTTCTTTCTTTTCTTTGCGTCCTACCCTGCGGGAAGCCGCTTTGCGTCTATGCGTCCTTTCCGGTTCGTTTTTTTTGTTCACGATTTATCTAGGATTGCTGTAGAAATCTTACTAAGATTTTGCAGTATTTTTTCAATATTTTGATGTAATGATGTAGGAGAAGAGAGGGAAAAATATTCTTTCATCTCCTACTGCTTGTAGTCTTCAATCACTGAAAAATACTTTCCTCTATATGACTACTACACCACCTATTAAATCAGCAGAACTTACTCCCACAAATAATCAGCTAACCGTAGCACAGCGAGTGGAAGCAGGCAAAGCATTACGTCAAGTTGTTTGTCGAACTGCCCATCGCGAGTGGCATCCTACAGATCGCCCAGATCCAATTGATTTGTTAGAAGTATCAAATCAGGGACGCATACCAGAGTTAATCCCCATCCGTTACGATCGCATGTTGCAGTCAACCTTTGCTTTTCTACGGGGAAGTGCAATTATTACAGCGGCTGACTTGGCAACTACTCCCACAACGGGAATCCACGTACAAGCGTGCGGAGATTGTCACTTACTTAACTTCGGTGGGTTTGCCACACCCGAACGAAATCTTATCTTTGACCTCAATGACTTTGACGAAACCTTAAGCGCACCTTGGGAATGGGATGTAAAACGCTTAGTGACAAGTATTATTGTTGCGGGGAAAGATATCCGTCTGACTGACAAAGACTGCTATGATGCTGCTTTGGCGGCAGTCCGTGCCTATCGCTTGTTTATTGAGGAGTATGGGCAGATGGGAACTTTGGCGGTGTGGTATGCGCGACTGGATGCTAATGTGCTGGTGGAACACGCGCCTGATGAAGAAACTCGCAAATATTGGGAGCAAATGGCAAATAAAGCTTTTACCCGCACAATGCAGCAAACATTTGTGCAGCTGACAGAGGAGGTAAACGGACAACGGCGGTTTATTGATCAACCACCCCTGTTGTATCATCTACCACTACAGGAGCAATATTTAGAAGAAGTAGGGGTATTGTTTGAACAATATCGTGACACTCTGCAAAGCGATCGCCAGTTTTTACTAGATCGCTACCGTCTAGTAGATGTAGCCATGAAGGTGGTTGGCGTTGGCAGTGTCGGTACTCACTGCTCAGTTGCACTGCTGTTGAGTAACGATAATGATCCTTTGCTGCTGCAATTTAAAGAAGCCCGTCCCTCGGTATTAGAACCCTATGCGGGCAAAAGTTCCTACTCCCACAACGGACAGCGCATAGTCAATGGTCAACGCCTCATGCAGGCAGCTAGTGATATTTTCTTGGGTTGGACGAGTAACAGTCGCGGACAAGATTTCTATTTTCGGCAATTAAAAGACATGAAAACCTCGATGAAACTCAAGGGAATGTCTGCCAGGGGTTTGGAGGATTACGCGGAAATTTGCGGTTGTGCCTTAGCCCGCGCCCATGCTCGTTCCGGCGATTCTGTTATTATCAGTAGCTACTTGGGCAAAAGTGATACTTTTGACTCTGCTGTCGCAGATTTTGCTGTTACCTACGCCCATCAAGTTGAGCAAGATCATCAAGCACTCGTAGCAGCAGTCAAATCCGGTAGGGTTGTCGCCTCTTCAGGTTAAGCAGAATTAGCCGTGGGTTTATGGTTCTCTACTCTCTGCAGGCACTGATTCTGGTAGATAAAGCCGTTCTTCGCTAGCATCGTACTCAAACAGTTCTGCGTAACGTCCCCAGTCAATAGCAGTAGCAAATTGTTTTTCTGTTTCTACGTGCGGAAAATATTCATCTAGTAAATCCAGAAAGAAATCTCCTCCCATTGATCCATTTTGTTTTTCTCGCAGCGTCTGTAGTATACTAACTAACATGGGCACACGTTGCAGTACTTGCTGTCTAAACAAGTCTTTACTTCGCAAAATCGTTGTGGTAGCAAAGTCGCGTCCAATTTCGGTAAGCTGAACATCGCCTTGTATAACATCTGCAAAGCCCAGCATCACAGCACCATCAAGAATGGGCAACAGATCATCTACTTCGAGCTGAATTCGTTCTGCTAGCCTAAAAATATCTTCCTTGCCTTCTGGTTTCTCTACAATCAACTCCAACAAACCACTAATCCCACCCACTCGTACATGCGGTAATGACTGAGCATAAGGTGATTTAGATGGTTGTGGAACTGTGGGGGCTGCCACCGCCACTTCCCCAGTCACTTCAACTTCTGGGTTGGTCATCGCCGTGTAGATATAGTCTACCAACGCTTTGAAGCGAACGTTTGCGCGATCGTGAGGACGCGGCAAATCAATAACAACTTCACCACGAACGCGCCCTGGATTGGATCCCAGGATAATCACTCGGTCTGCCAGAAACACAGCTTCCTCAATGTTATGGGTGACAATCAAAATACTTTTGGACGGAAAGGTGCCAGCATTCCACAAGTCGTCGATTTCACCCCGTAAGTTCTCAGATGTTAGAACATCCAGCGCACTGAATGGCTCATCCATAAACAGCACTTGCGGTTCCAGAACAAATGCCCGTGCAAAGCCAACCCGTTGCTTCATACCACCGGACAACTCTTTAGGATAGGCGCTTTCAAAACCGTCCAAACCTACCAAGTCAATTGCTTTGAGTGCTTGTTGCCGTCGCTGAGATCGAGCAACTCCCTGCGCTTGCAGTCCCAACTCCACATTTTGTTGGACTGTCAACCAAGGTAGCAACGCAAAGCTTTGAAACACCATTGCTACATCTTTGTTCGCTTGTTGCAGACGTTTACCACTGCTAATAACCTGTCCTTCACTTGGTGGAATCAAGCCTGCCATGATCCGCAACAAGGTGCTTTTGCCACTACCACTGCGTCCCAGCAATGCTACAACTTCACCTGTATGAACTGTCAAGTTGACATTACGGAGAACCGTAAACTCTCCTTTGCCATCTGGCAGAGGAAAACTCTTATTAACCTGCTCGACGGCAATCAATACCTCATGAGTTGCTTGCGTAGTTGTCATGCTTGCACTCCTTCCTACAGATGATATTTTGTTTCCGCCAGTTGATACAGTCGTCGCCACAAGACTCGGTTCAGTCCAACCACATACAGACTCATCATTCCAATCCCCAAGGTAATGCGGGGCCAGTCACCCACTTCAGTTGCCTTGGCGATGTATGCTCCTAACCCACTTGCAGCAAGCGTGGTCTGTCCCCAAGCGACAACTTCAGCAACGATGCTGGCGTTCCACGCCCCACCACTGGCAGTAATGCCACCTGTAACCCAAGCGGAGAAAATGCCAGGGATGATTAACTTGCGCCACAACCGCCAGCCACGCAAACCAACATCCGTTGCCATCTCGCGCAGGTCAGTTGGAATGCTCATAGCTCCAGCAATGGAGTTAAACAGGATGTACCATTGGGAACCTAGAGACATCAAGAAAATACTACCCCAATCGATGCTGACGTGAGCACGAATGAAGAAGAGAGTCGCGAAGGGAAAAATGAAATTTGCTGGGAAGGATGCTAAAAATTGTACCACAGGCTGCAACAGGCGTGATAGTCGCGGATTGAACCCGATCGCCACACCAATTGGTGTCCAGATCAGCGTAGCTAGCACTAGTAGCACCAGTACACGCCCCAAGGTCAGTAACCCCAGCCAAAAAGTCTTGAACACCTCACCCAATCCCACTGTTGTGAGAATAAAGTGCAACCCAGCAACCAGCAATCCGCCAATCACGATTAGTAAAGTGAAGTTGTAGAGGCGATCGCTCACCACTTGGCGACTCTCGTTGATCGCAACTCGTGGACGTTCTGGGGTCAGTGATGATAGTAGGCGGTTGATAGTTTCACCCACCGGAGTGAACGCCCGTCTCATTAAACGTGGAAGCCGCGCGGCTTTGAGCAAATCGAACACCCAGGAATTGGGAGCCTCTGCTGCCGAACTCTGTTCTAAGCGGAACTTATCCGACCAGGCAATCAGCGGTCGCCAGAACAGTTGGTCTACCAGTAAAATAACCACAGCGATCGTTAGGAATGCCCAACCTAAAGCAGGCAAATCCTGAGCGGTGACTGCTGCTGCTACGTAAGAACCAAGTCCGGGCAACGTATACTTTTGGTTAAGTACACTAATAGCTTCACTAGCTGCGACAAAAAACCAGCCGCCTCCAAAACTCATCATTGCGTTCCAGATTAGCCCAATCATCGCGCTTGGCACTTCCAGCTTTGTAAACCGCTGCCAGGCCGAAAGCCGATAAAGCCTTGCTGCCTCATCTAATTCGCTTGGTACCATTCTCAGCGACTGGTAGAACGAAAAGGTCATATTCCAGACCTGACTTGTAAAAATGGCAAAAATTGACGCTGCTTCTAATCCCAGTAAACTCCCAGGGAATAGAGCAATAAAGCCTGTCACCGTAATCGACAAAAAGCCCAGTACTGGTACTGACTGTAAAATGTCGAGGAGTGGGATCAAGACTTGTTCTGCACGACGGCTTTTGGCAGCAACATAGCTATAGATTAAAGTAAACAATGTTGAGCAAAACAGCGCGATAAACATCCGCAGAGTTGAGCGTGCAGCGTAGTATGGCAGATGAACCGGATTGAGGCTAACATCTGGCACTACATCCGGCGGTACAAAACTCACTAAAGTACCAGCACCGACACGTGCGATTAGCCCTAGTAACACCAATGTGCCAAAAATCAGGGCAATATCAGCTAGACCGAACGGGAAGCGTCGAAGCGCTTCTGGGGATGGGAAGGTCCGCCTCAGCATAGGTTATGGAAGTTTTCCCCATATGGTAGACAGTATTATTTAAGCATCAAACTTATACATTTGTATCGTGCCATAAAGCAGAAGGCAGAAAGTAGAAGTTGTGCCTTTTGCCTTCTACCTTCTGCCTTGTATATAATTTGCTTTTGTTCGTCGTTTTACTGATCGTTACTCAATTTGTCCCGTAATTCCGTCCAATGAACACCCGCGAGATTAGGTAACACAACGTGTGCTGATCCCACTCGTTCACTAGGACCAAGTCCTATAGCATACATGCCGGCGGCAAGCGCAGCCTCAATACCTGCGGCTGCATCTTCGACAACGACACATTGCTCAGGTTTGAGTCCTAAGTGTTGGGCAGCAAAGAGAAATAAGTCTGGTGCTGGCTTGGGTTGCTGCACGCTGTAACCGTCAGCAACCACATCAAAGCGATCAGCAATACCCAGTTTTTCGAGTACCGTTTGAGCATTTTTGCTTGCAGAACCAAGGGCTATCTTAATCCCAGCTTGCTTCAACTCATCCAACAATGCAATTGTTCCTGGCAATAAATCTCCCGGCGTCATTGTCTGGATAAAGTCCACATAGTAGCGGTTCTTGCGATCCATCATCTCCTGGAGTTGTTTTTCTGAGTACTGCTTTTTACCAACTATCTTCAGCAGTGACTCGCGACGAGAAACACCCCGCAGATCTTCATTTGCTTCGCGGTTAAAGGGTAATCCCTCTTCATCTGCCAGCTTTTGCCAGCCTAAGTAGTGGTATTCTGCTGTATCTGTAAGAACACCATCCAAATCGAAAATAACTCCTCGGATATCTGGAAGTGTCATAGTATCTTGTGGTGTAGGACGTAAGTCGATTTCGTGCCACTCGCCACGCCAATGAAGCTTGAACTTCAGACGTTTCCACCCCGGTGGTAATTGTGGCGTTGCTGTTGGTTGATGTTCTGCAAATTGGACTCCGCCAAACCCCAAAACCACAGCTTGCCAAACACCACCAGCACTAGCACCATGAATTCCTTCGTGAGCATTGCCACGAACATCTTCAATATCTACTAATGCAGCTTGCATAAAGTGTTCATAAGCCTCTTTGGATTTGCCCAAATCCGAGGCTAAGATAGCATGAATGGCAGGTCCAAGAGACGAACCATAAGTGATGTCTGTACGGGGTGCGTAGTAGTCCCAGTTTTTCTCCACCGTTTCTGGGGTGTAGGGAAATTCCTGTGATTGGCGCATTAAGTACAAAAGCATCAACACATCTGGCTGTTTGAGCACCTGCCGCTTATTTGTTTCCTCAATACTCAAAATCATTTGTATTGAGCGGTTACGTGGTTCGTACTCTGCCAAGTCGATATCTTCTAATTTAAAGAACCCCTCGGATTGCTCGACAAGTCCTGTCGAAGGATCGTAGGGAATCCATATATTATTGATAATGTCTTGCCAACGAGAAATTCGTCCTGCACTCAGCTGCAGTTTTTGTTGGAGTGTGTTAAACCTGTCAGGGTAAGTATGACGCAACCAGTCATAGACAAACAGCGCTTTCTCCAAGTGCCATTGCACCATCCGGTTTGTAAAAGCGTTGTTGTCTGCAATCTCGTGGTACTCATCCGCTCCAATCACCCCGCGAATTTCATACCGTTCGTGCTTGGTGTTATACTCAACGCGACTCCCCCAGAAAACAGCAGTATCGAGAAGAATTTCTGCACCGCAGTCGCGCATCCACTCATCGTTGTCAGTCGCTTTCCAATAGTACCAAACGGCATAAGCAATATCAGCACTAATGTGGATTTCGCGATCGCGACACCAAATCCTTATGTCTTCTCCGTAAAAATCGTTAGGAGGCAACCAACGTGGTGTCACTTCATCACCAGTTTCTGCACTTTCCCAAGCATACATTGCCCCTTTATACCCGTAATGAGATGCCTTACGTCTGGCACCATTTAACGTCAGGTAGCGGTAAGTGAGCAAGTTACGAGCAAGTTTCGGTTGAGTGTAAATGAAAAAGGGCAAGATAAAAATTTCCGTATCCCAAAACACATGACCGCGATAGCCAAAGCCTGAAAGTGTTTTTGCTGGGATACTCACCTTCTCATCGTGCTCTGGGGCTGAGATCAGTAATTGAAAGATATTGTATCGAACGGCAAGTTGAGCTTTGGTATCTCCTTCAATCAAGATGTCGCTTTTATCCCAAGCCTGGGCCCATGCTTGTACATGGGCATCTACCAACGCTTCATAGTCTGGGAGTTGAGCAAGCTTTTCATTAGCTTCTTTTACAGGGTTATCCACATCTCGTGACGTGAAAACTGTGACAAACTTATCCACAGTAACCGTTTGTCCTAAAGAAGCTTGGAATACGGTGCTCAAAGTCGGATAACCTGGAGGACTACTGACTTGTACTGGCGCATCGGCTCCTAATACCGTCATTCCAACAGCCATCCCCAAGTTAATCCGGGTGTTGCGAGTCTGGAGTTGCAACCAGGCTCCTCGATTGGTTTTGCCTTGGTCTATCAATTCCCAATGGTTGAAACCTTGATTTTCAGGATAGCCACTAATGCTACCTTGAATTTCAATCAACCCGTCAAAATCTACTGGCGTTAACTGACAGCGTAGCGCTAAAACATGTTCATCTGCAAGACTTGCAAAGCGTTCAAAGCAGAGATCTATTGTCTTTCCGCCAGGACTGCGCCAACGTACCTTACGCCTAAGGATACCACGAAGGAGGTCAAGCTGTCGCTCGTAGCTCAATATCTCGCCGCGTTCGGTACGGAAGCGTTCGCCATCGACTGTGACAATCAATGGTAACCAGTCGGGACAGTTAGCAAGTTCGGTGTAGACAAGAGGAACATTATCATAAACCCCATGAATGAAGGTTGCTGGTACTGCACGAGTAGAACCTTCCTCAAAACTTCCCCGCGTTCCCAGATAACCGTTGCCAATAGTGAAAACAGTTTCTCTGTGCTGAATCTGGTTCGGCTTAAGCTGGGTTTCGACAAGTGTCCAATCTGTATAAGTAAAGTCGTGGGAATTATCTGTTTTATCCATGGCAAACCGGGGGTTTTTGAGATCAGATGTTACCTTTGCATATGTTGTTCCAAAATTTTCTCAGCCCTAGGTTTGTAGAGCAGATAAAATAAAGTTTCCACGTAGCCAGCTTTGGCTTCGCTAACTTCCTGGTTGACAAACTTCCAAAAGCTATAGATTTTAGCTAGCAGTAACAACTGTTTGGTGTGTGACTGCCAGTTATATTTGTTACGTACACGCTGAATCACCAACTCCGATATCTTATACCAGTGTTCTAAATAAGCATTGCACTGGTCAATAAAGCTTAATATCGTCTTGGCTGTTCCTTCTAAGTCTGTTGGATTTAGCAGAAAACCATCTTCTCCATTTTCGATGATTTCTAAGGAACCGCCAAATTGAGTGGCAAAAGTTGGTAATCCGGAACTCATAGCTTCGAGAATGGTTCGTCCAAAGGCTTCAAAGCGGGCAAAATGGACGAAAATTCCTTGGAAATCCGCAATAATACGGTATGCTTCTCCCAGCTCGGCAATGGGGATTTGCATTCCTACCCAACGAATGTGACCGTGAAGATTATACTCGTTGATAATATTGTGGAGTCTTTCGATTTCTTCTGTTTCTTTTGAATTTGTTGCTTGATGAGGATGCAGCTTGTCAGCCACAATAATTAAATTGCAACTCTGCTGTAATTCCTGACTTTTACCAAAGCATTCTGCCAAACCCGCAAGGTTATCAATGGCAGTCATCGCACCAACGGCAAAGATGGGTCGCTTGCTTTGATTTTCTAGGTGTCCAAGGATTTGAGGATCTTCACGGGTAAACAGTAGATCTTCAACTGTTCTGCTAACAGTAATATCTCGGTCTTGTTTCTGGTTACTGGGGAAGAAGATATGTTCATTCACCCCTGGTGGTATCATGTTGAATTTGGGACTGAACAAGTCAATACCATCTACCACATGATACAGCTGGGGCATCGTAAAACATTTGTAAGACTCATACTGACCGCGTGTATCGGGTGTACCCACAATTTCTTGGTAGGTCGATGTAATGATGAAGTCTGCCCCGTTCATACCGATAAGATCAGCAGTGTATTGTGCTGAAAAATGGTATTTATCCTCTAAATCATGCCAGTACAAGTTACTGAAAAGGTGCTTGGGTTTTTCTAAAGAATGAGCAATGTTGCACTGAGTCACTTTCAGACGGCGCGCCAACAGAAAAGCAACTAAGTTACCATCGCTGTAGTTACCAATGATCAGATCTGGACTACCTCGAAATTGGGCGAGGAGTTCTGTTTCTGCGTCAAGGGCAAATCTTTCTAGATAAGGCCAAATCTCATATCTGGAAATCCAGTTTTGAGTGACATTAGGATTAGAACCAGCAAAAGGAACGCGCAAGATCCAGGCATTTTGTGTGCCCTCAACTTTTTCCAAGCGTAGATTGCACAATGTTCCTTCGCAGTTGGGGATCAGACGAGTCAAAATGATAACTTGGGGTTGGATACCAAGAACGTCTAATCCTGCAAGTTTGATTTCTTCTTGGAGTTTATTTTCTAGGTGACGCGCTTGTTCAAGAACGTAGATAACTTGACCTGTTGTTTCAGGTCTTCCCAAAACACCTTCTTGGGAAACCCAGCCGTGTATGGAAACCAGGACAACACGAAAAACTGTGGGAACACGCGAGACAAAAGTTTCTAGAATGGCTGGTTCTGCAGTGTCAATCAGTCGGTTGAGAAGTTCTAGCGTTTCACGCACTCGCGATGCTGTGTTACCCCAACCTGGTTCAAAACCGAGTTCTTGAAGGTCAAAGCGAAATTTTTCGTAAGGTTCGCCTTGAGGACGTTCGTTGAGGAAATTTAGGGCTTGCTTGAGTTGTTTGGCTAGCTGTTTACCTGAATCGATACGACCGTTGATCAGTAAGGGAATACCATCATAGGAATGTCGGTGAAAAACATCAAACAAAACCTCTAACCAGTATTCAGGATCAGTCAACACTTGACCGCATAGGTGACGGTTGAGAAAACCTAGACCTTGACCAATGTTTCTCGGGTCGTTAATTCTAGGGTAACCGTGGTAATATGGACTGAAATCAATTTTTAAGATTTGGGATTGAGAGCGGTTGACCAAGTGATCGCGCGCATCCAGTAAAGCTTCTGGCGTCATCTGCTCAAAACTTGTCATGTTTGCCCCAAGCCGCCAAACCTCTTGGCTACCAATCCTTGGTCGCAGAATAAACCATGTAATTTCTCCTTCCACAATCATTTCGTGGGTGTAGTGTATGAGTTTTCCTACAGAGGAAGAGTGGAAGAAGTAACCTGGCTTTTCTGAATTTTGACAGTACTCAGCAAAAACATGTAAAATTTCGTTTCTCAGAAAGTACCTTTGATCCAAGGCACTCAAAGTCTTGATTAAATGACGCAGAGCAGTTTTTTCTTCACTATTTAAGATAGTTTGAACCAGTTCATGCATGGCAAATTTTTAAACATTAACTAGACCAATACCTTATTTTTCTACACTTAATCCTGAAAATAACACTCCTTCTATCTAACGATTTTATAAAGAAGAATCACACAGAATGATTCACCCCCTACGTTAGCGCATATTTCGCTTGAAGGCTCAGGTTCTACAGAAAGGTTTTAGGTATTTGTTTAACGTCAAAAACAAGTATAGCCCAGTAATTTTTAGGAGCAAGTTATTATTGTAGCTTATGTAACAGTTTTGATGGAAAATTGACTTTTGATATGAAGTCTGGTTGATTAGTTATTATTCGCGTTTTGTACAAGAACTTTAAAACCCTCTCTCCCTCAAACCTGTGCCCCGCGCCTTTACAGTCTTAATGATAAGTCTTGAAAGGGACATGATATGAGTAGGTGTCCTGATTGTTCTGCTTAATCAACAACCAGAACTGTATCATGAAAGTGACTATTTCATACTTTTGGATAGTCTTGAGCTTTAGTTGAGAGCCAAATAAATTTCTTACGGGTTGAGAATGAACAGTCAAGCTTTATACTGGTAATGACTTAAGACCAACCATTAAACTAAAAAAATTAACTTATATAAAGAAAAATAATATGTCCATCTCAAAAACAGAAGCAAAACAACTCCTAGAACGTCTTATTTTTGATGATGCACGCCCTCATGACTGGGTGCAGGATGTGTGGGGGTTGAGTCCAATATTAGGAGACAGTGCAGCAAAATTGGTAGAGGTTTTTGAAGCCCTGATAGAATGCTGTCCGCAAGAGAAATTGGAAAATTTGCTGCAAACCTTTTATCAAGAGGATCTTGAGTGAAGAGGTCATGATTACTTAGAGCGATATGCAATACGGAGACTTTGCACCAAAATTACTAGAGATGCGATCGCCATTAATCCACCCCAAAACCAATAAGGTAAAAGCAATTGCTGCTGCATTTGCGCTGTGTCAGATAGCAAACCAGGACCAGCAGAGGCGCTAAATAAATAGTCCACTTGATGGTAAGTACTAACACAAGCTTGTACGCCGAGAAATTGAATCCCAAATCCCTGCATCCAACGAGGAGCTTTTAGTGCAACACCAAGGATAATCAGACCAAGTAGAGGAATTGCGACGATTCCAAATAGTGAGCGTACCCAGATGAGTGTCGAAATCAGTAAAAAACCTCCCAAAATCGTCAAACTCAGATGCGCAGCTCTAAAACTACGAGAAGCCAAAATTAAACCTGCACCAGCGATAGGTGGACCCATTGGTCCTGCTGCAGCAACCAAAGCACGACCAATGGGTCCTAAGTACAACGGAAGGCTATGAAAAGCAACACCCGAACCATTGGAAAAAATCTCCAGCTGCTGGAACTGTCCCCCTAAAAGGAGTGCCATCAAGCCGTGACCCATTTCATGAAACCAAGTTGCCAGAATGGTGAATGGGTATAAAATGTAATTACCTCCTGGAACTTGCCACAGCACAATAGTAGCGATCGCTGCAGCAAGAAGCCAAAACAAACCCATCCGGTCAACTGTTTTTGGGGCTTCTCTAGTAAGCAAGGGTTCAAAATTTTTTCCAAGGTTAGTCATGGTTCACTTTTAATGGGCATTGTCTTCCTATCATTTCGATTGTAGTTGTATTTATCTATCGGTTGTTTGTGTCTAGTAGCATAATCAACCAGTTATCAGTTATCAGTTACCAGTTATCAGTTACAACAGAAAATACGGATCTGTTTCTTTTGTTAACTGTTTACTGTTCACTGTTCACTGTTTCAACCACTAGACACAAATTATTTTAGGAAACTTGAAACAGAAACGTTACTAAATCTCCCTTACCCAAACTGATGCGATCGCCTGGGCGTAAACGATGCCGATTTCCTGGCAATAAGGCCAAGTTATTGATGTAGGTACCATTAGAACTTCCTACATCTTCGATATAATGAGCGCCTCCCTCTAAACGAATATCAGCATGAATCCGCGAAACAATTTCTGAATTGGGAAATCCAGAAACATCTATATCTGGAGGAATGCGATCATTGGGCTTGCCCATATGAACAACAGAAAGGTTTTGCGGTAACTCAATTATCCTGTCTGTTTGAACGTGGATCAGTCTTGCCATCTCCTGCTGCAATTGAGTTCTAGAAACACTAGATGTGACAACAGTTGGCGGTGGAGTTTGGGCAGTTGTAGGAGTTGGTTCTGGGGGTGGAGTTGGTGGTGCTGATACTTGCTCTACTGGGGGTGGAGTTGGTATTGGGGGTGGAGTTAGTTGTGCTGATACTTGCTCTTGTGGGGGTGGAGTTGGTATTGATGGGGGTTCGCTGAAAACAGGTTGTGGAGGTGGGGTAGTGATGGTTGGTGGCGGTGGGCTGCTTTGTGTTGTCTCTAGTGATTCATCAAATGCAACTGCTGTTGGCGGTATAGGTGCGGAATTAGGGGGTGTGTAATCAGCACCATTAACCGATATCGGTTGTGGTTGTAGTGGCTCAGGGTTAACCAGAGGCGGTACATTAGGTGCGCTAGCAGCAGTGGGAATAGCTGCACGCAGGTTATAACCACACTGACCGCAAAAAGCTGCATCTGTCTGTACGTTTGCCCCACAACTGGGACAGTTACTAGTAGCTGGTAATGGGGTGTAGCAAGCTTCACACTGGACAGCGCCGTCTGGGTTTGGGTGATTGCAATTAGGGCAGACGATCATGAGGTTAGGTTAGCCTTTGTTGATGTTCTATGGTGTAATAGTGCGTTCAAGCAGAGGGGCAACTCTAGCTTTCGGTTTTAACAAATGCGTTTGAAAGTCGAAGTATGAAGTCTTATGAAGTGTGATTGAGTTTCATCCTTCATACTTCATTACTTGTTGTTTTACCCTGCATCCTTTTTTAGATCACTTCCAGCAGCCGCATCTAGCAACCACCAAAGTTCTCCTTCAGGTTGAATTAAGCGGGATGGGTAAGTCAACTCATCTGCCACAGGTGCAAAGACTTGAGCAAGAGCTGGTCTTTTATTCGCACCAGCAACAACAAAGATAACGCAGCGAGCAGAGTTAATGAATGGGTATGTAAAGGTGATGCGAGGGTTTGCGTCTTTGTTCCCAACTGTAATCAGCTTATCTGTAACCTTTAAAGCTTCGGTATGGGGAAACAAAGATGCGGTGTGACCATCATCTCCCATTCCTAGCAAATTCACATCTAAAGGAGGAAATTCTCCTGGTGAGGAGTGAAAAAATTCCTGTAGATGTCTTTCGTACTTAGCTGCTGCCATTGCGGGGTCAGCTTCATCTGTGGGTATGGGATGGATGTTACCTGGCCCGATATCGACGCGATCTAACCACGCACGACGCGTCATCAGTTGATTGCTATCTGGATGCTCAGGTGCTACGTAACGCTCATCTCCCCAAAACACGTGAATTTTGTCCCAAGGCAGTTTTTGGCTAGAGATTGCCTCGTACAACGGTTTCGGTGTACTGCCACCAGACAAGGCAATCGTAAACTGCCCACGCTCTTTGATAGCTATTTCTATTTTAGACAAGATCAATTCTAACGCTCGCGCAATTAGTGTTGTTTGATCCCCAAGAACTTCAATTTTTGTGCTCATCGCGTCATCTTCAAACTAGCTACTTCAAGCAATACAATAGCGAAATAATGACAACTTCCCTTTTTACTTTTTGAAACTTTTAACATCATTCATATGGATGTAGAGCCTGGTTGAGCCGTTGTACAAAATTCTTGCCAAATCGTAACAAAAATTTGTATAAACAACGACAGGAAGAATACCGCCTCCTCTTAAAGGGCGGATGTAGCGACAGAAGCGGTTTCAATCCCTATACTATAATCATATCAGTCAGCCCCAGACTTGAAAACCTACTCGTTTCCAACGGAAACCTGGGCGCTCTAGATAGAATTTACGGAAATTTTCCGGAAATATCACTTGAAGCGTCTGGGCTAATGGATAAGAAGTGGAATATTCTTAAAATGTGCAAGGTTTAAAGCATAGAACTGTTTTAGCCTTGGTAGAGTTCATTCCAGTTTGCGATCGCTTCACGTTGGGCAATTAACAATTGTTGAATGCCTTTCTCCGCAAAATCCAGTAGAGAATTGAGTTGGGTACGGCTAAAACTACCTTCTTCGGCAGTGCCCTGAACTTCTATTATCCCCAACTGCTGATTCATCACCAGATTAAAATCTACCTCAGCCCTGACATCTTCAATGTAGTTCAGATCCAAAAACGGCTCACCTTGCAACAATCCTACAGAAATCGCTGCTACCTGTCCAATGATGGGCGATCGCTCTAATACTCCTTGCTGCAACAATTTAGAGATTGCATTCGCTAATGCCACAAACCCACCTGTAATCGCTGTTGTCCTGGTTCCAGCATCTGCTTGCAACACATCTGCATCAACAGTCAGCGTGCGTTCTCCTATCGCTTCTAAATCTAATGCTGCTCTTAAACTACGTCCAATCAAACGTTGGATTTCTTGAGTTCGTCCAGACAACTTCAGAAATTCTCGTTCTTGCCGTTGCGGTGTGGCTGTTGGTAACATTCGATATTCCGCAGTTAGCCAACCTTTACCAGTTCCTTCTAGAAATTTAGGAACTCCCTGTGTTACGCTGACGCTACAAAGTACTTGAGTGTCGCCACATTTTGCCAGAACAGCTGCAGGCGCAAAGCGCGTAAAACTTTGCACAAAGCTAATAGGACGTAGTTGGTAGGGTTGCCGACCGTCTGGACGCTGCCAAGCCATTGGGTTTGCCTTAAAATTTGTATCCACTATACAGTCGGTTATGCTTTGAGTATTAGGCTTTAAGTATTATAAAGCTTGACTCATTTTCTCGCCAATAGTCAACAACATCAACAGAGTTTGGTACTCTAAAAAAGATAATCACTATACTTTTGTCTCAAAGCTTATTGGGAAGTTAAAAGTAAATCGATAATATTTTGCTGCACAGCCTCTGGTGGCTGGTCTCCGTTGATAGTTAACAAGCGGCGGCGACGATCATAATACTCTAAAATAGGAACAGTACGGTCATAAAAAGTTTCCACACGACGCTGCACAATTTCCGGTAGATCATCTGGAAGAAAACGTCCCATACAACGATTCACCATAACCGCTTGTGGGACTTGTAAGTAGATTGCCCAGTCTAAGTTGTGCCCTAGATCATCTAATAAAAAGTCCAATCCCTCAGCTTGCTCTGCTATACTAGGATAACCCTCCAACACCCAATTATCCTTAAAATCAGACTTTTTTAGCTGAATCTGGATGGATTCAAGAATTATTTCGTCTAGAACGAGTTCTCCTGTCTCCATGTATGACTGTGCGAGATTACCGAGATAGGAAAAGGATGAAATTGCAAACCGGTGCTGATGCTCTAGGATACCTCCGTTATCTTGTTCTGAGTTTCCTTTAGGAATAGAATTTTTTTGAGGAAAATCCTCTGGGCAAAAAGCAGCGATAGCTTCGCTGCTGCACTGCGCGCAGATCATATCTTGTAATATCTGATCACTGGAAATCAGAGGAATATTAAAGTATGTGCAAAGCCCTTGTGCTTGAGTGCTTTTCCCTGCTCCCGAACCTCCTATTATGACTAATTTCACAACATTCGCTCCTAATTTTTTGAAAAGAATTCAGAATACACCAACGCAGAAAACAGTCAAAACTCCCTGAGAGAAAACTTTCACACTCATTTGTCCTGTCTCTTAATTGATTTATGTTTTTCGTTATATGTTTCTATTTTTACAACAACTTTCTGACAAAAAGCAATTATCTGTGTTTCCATAACTCTTGACTTCAGCATAAATGTAGTGTTTGACTAAGAATACGACGCACCAAAATACATTACGTATCCTCAAAAGCAGCTAGATTATACAGTCTACTTTCGATAGCATAAATTTAAGCAAAACCACTGACTTTTATTGTTTTATTTTAGATACTATATGCTTGCTCAATTAGAAACCCCAAACTTACATTCAACCCTCGATGTACCATACTCCGTTGAAGGCATCATACAAGTTTTCACTACCTATCATCGTAGTTTTTTTACTAGTGTTGTGGCTCAAGCACTGAGAATCGCCGGTCAAGGCACACCAGTGTTAGTAGTACAGTTTCTCAAGGGTGGGATTCGTCAAGGACAAGAAAACCCGATTCGACTGGGACAAAAGTTAGATTGGATTCGCTGTGATTTGCCTCGTTGCATTGATACACCACACTTGGACGAAAGCGAAACGAAATCTTTACAAAAATTGTGGCAATATACACAAAAGGTTGTGTGTGAAGGTAAGTATTCTCTGGTTGTATTAGATGAGCTAAGCTTAGCGATTCACTTTGGCTTAATTGCTGAAACAGAAGTTCTAGCATTTCTGGCAAAACGTCCTTCCCAGATCGATATTGTCCTGACAGGATCACAAATGCCCAAATCTATTCTAGAAATAGCAGACCAAATTACCGAAATTCGTCGTAGTTATCAACCTTAGCTATATAGTTCCAAATTAATCGCTTACAAGGTGATTTGCGAGTAGCAGATATTAAGTGGAGGAGGAAGGCGCTGAAGAGGATTGTTTTATGTGCTATCTTCTCCACTGTTTCAAAATATTCTCAAGTTGAGTTAAAGCATCTTGATAGTCGTTAAACTCGATTTCAGAGAACACTGTAGGGATACCGCGTGGAAATCTGGATACATGCTTGCCTTTTTCGTATAGGAGAATAACGGGAATACCTTTGGTTTCTGCGTAAGCTAGTTCCATACCTACGCCAAAAGCGGGGAAGCCAAGGTAAGCTATGACTAAATCTGAGGTGCTGACTTGGTGCTTGTCAGTCTCAAAAACTTGGCGAGGACTGATATTAGGATGATTGATGGGGTCGGTGTTTAGATGCGGAACATAAGCCTGAAATCCTATTTTCTGGCAAAGCAAACCAATAGTTTCATAGAAATCTTTGATTGCTTCTGGGTTTTCAATATCTGTCAACGCACCAGATACATATACACGTGTATGTGTTGTATTCATACTAAAATAATCAAAATTTTGCTACTAAACTGTAGTTTAGAGAAACATTTTCTTAGATGTAATAGTCTTTATTTTCGTTTTAATAACTCAAGTATTATAGGACTTATCACAGCAAGGAAAGCAGCTAGAGAAGCACCCAAAGCTGCATCTTTGAAGGATATTTGAAAACCCAAAAAAGAAGCTATTAAAATGAAACTCACCATTGAGATAATACGAGCTTTGTCTTCTACTTTTTCTCGTTCTTTCTTGATTTGCATTTCTTTTGCTTGTCTGTCTTTTTCTTCCTTGGCTTTATCTAAAAGTGCTTGCCATATGTCATCTCTATCAGCAGGTCTTCCGAGAGGAGCTTTTGATTCAGATTCTACTTTAAAAAAGCAAACAGTACAGAAGGAATCTTTAAATCTAATGTCTACACATCTATCCTGGTAGTTGTGAATAGAAATTAACAATTTGCCTGTCCATCCTGGATCAATAGTGGTAGAAATATGAGACAAGCCCTGAAGAACTGCTTTTGAAACCATTGCATGTATAGTAGCTCCAACTTCTTTAGAAAGACTAACAGATTCTAATGTTTCAATAACTACAGTGTCGTTGGGTTCAATCTCAATTCGTTTTTCTTGTTCTATATCAAATTCCCGCTTGTTCTTCCATGAGAACCCTTTGACTCCTACTCTCAAATCATAACCAACAGGGGTCAAATATTTTTCTTCAAATGGATCTATTGATATTCCTTTTGTAGGGTTATTTTTTCTCGCCTCTATCTGTTGTTTCATATCTGTATCACTAAACATAGTCAAGCTAAAATAATGTTTTCTAGAGTTTATAAAATTTGTGACATGTCGGAACTTGCAACAGATGTAAAAAATAACAGGAATGAGGCTGCTTTTTTTGCTGTAGATTCAGACAGTTTAACCTGCTTAAGGATAACTAACCCTTCATTAATAAATGAATCTCTCACTAAAGCTTTCTCTCCACTGTTAAAGGAAGTTTCATAGAAAACTTCCCTAATGCCTGCCGAAATAATTAACTTCAAGCAAGACAAACAAGGTTCTAAGGTGACGTAGATACTTGAGCCATCTGTGGAAATACCATGCTTTGCTGCTTGTGCGATCGCATTTGCTTCCGCATGTACAGCCCTTGATGGTAAAGTTTTACTAGCATCACAACTACTTAACCCTGGATAGCAGTATCCTTGGGCTGTGCAATGAGCCGAACCTGATGGTGAGCCATTATAACCTGTTGCCAAAACCTGCTTATTTTTCACAATCACAGCACCCACAGGAAAGGCGAGGCAAGTTGAGCGAGTCGCTGCAAGTTTAGCCAACATCAAAAAGTACTCATCCCATGTTGGTCTTTGATCATTAGCCATTACTTACTATCCTGAACGTATTGCTTACCCGTTTTCAAACACTCAGCCGCCCTGTGTAATTCTATTCCCAAGTATCCAGCATGATCTGGACGTATAGAAGGCGAAGCTGCGCAGATTTCTCTGACTAACTTCAAAGCATTTTTCCCAGAATAGCAACCTACAGTCTCACCGCTACCAGGGGTTGTGTGTGTAACCACTATTTTATCTTCCACAACTTCAATTAAAAAATTTCCAGCAGGATCGTGGTAATCAATTTGTCTACAAATTGCTGAATACTGTTGCTCAATCAGTTGCTCTGCATTCGACCACGTATCATCATAAATATGAGCCGACTGACTAATGGTAATCAGCGGTCCCATCTTCAAGTTATATTCAGAACGCTTGGCAATTTCATCTGTTATGTGTTGCTGTAACGCTCTCAATCCCATTGCATTAGCTGGCCATGCAGCAAACATATCATTACTTCTGAGAGTTGCTGTTAGCGATATTTCATTCTCAACAACTCTCAGCCAAATGTGATTCAGACATGGACTTCCACCTTTATCGTGGTCTTTCACATCCCATAGGTTCATGACTGCACTCGCTGCGTCAATTTCTCCTATGAGTTTATCAATTATCTGCTCAATTTGATCGCGCCCAAACCAAGAACGTAAGCGTTGACCGTATGTATATTTCACACCTTCGGTGTTAGATGCATCGTCTAAAATCTGCGAAATATATTCTTCAATAAAAGGGCGGTCAACTGGTAAATAATTCGGTTCAGGAAAGTAAAAAGTAGATGGTTCATCCGTAACAATTGCCACCAAATCAATTAATTCCTGCCATTGTCCATCATAACCAGTTGGTCGAATTGTTCCCGTTGTCTTAATACGATGAATTATTTTCACCCAAGTTTCAGCAATAGTTTTTCCCTCAATTCTGTGTCCGTATCGTGATCCTGGTAAAACAGTTGGCACTACAATAGACATGGGAAATTCTAAAGGTGAACTCCAACATTCGACCGCTTCTGTTTCTGCAAAAGACTTCACCAGATTACAAGCTTCAGCAATTGATTTCGCTTCTTGAAACTCTATAGACTGACGCAGTTTTTGTAGCGCACTAGCATCAACTTCAATATCAATATATCCAACATAAGGCGAGCGAATCACCCAGCAACGGCGTCCAGTATCGCTCAATCCTTGTTCAAAGCCATTGCGGAAAAAGTCGAGCAAGCAGATTCCAGCACCTGCGTTCTTATCTTCTTTGGTGGCGTTAAGAACAACCAAGTTGCGGACATGGGGATTATAAAGCAAATTGCGAATCAGTAAGTTTATTCCTCTTGTCGGAGAGTAGAGCTGTCCAATGACAGCATATTCTTGGGGGTGTAGATGTTTGGCGATCGCACCCTTTACAGTCCATCCCGTTATCACTGCTGTCTGACCTTGACCATAAATCAGCTGGTTAGGCTTGTGCAGTGCATTATAGTGATATTTGGTTGCCTTACCTGTTGCTATCATGGATAGTTGCCTGAATGTCAAAAAAGCTAGCCAGCTTAACATATCACCACTACTGGTGCTAGTCGAGCAAATTGTTTAAAAAAGTTTAGCAAGTTCGATTGTGTTTTCTCTACCTTTGTCAAAGCTACCCGTCAGAGGGAGTATTTCTGAGGACATAATACGGTAGTGTTCTGTTGTGGGTTAAACAGGATCAAACTGCTACATTATGAGCAAAATGCCCAAAATTGACCGTCAAAGGGAGCATCAAGCAAACGAGCGCACATTTTTAGCTTGGCTACGCACTTCAATATCACTAATTGGCTTTGGTTTTGCTCTTGCTAGATTTGGTCTATTTATACGCCAGCTTAATTTCTCTCTGACTCAACAGCAACACGAACCATCACCACATCCTTTTTTCACCTCAGAAAATTTGGGTATTTGTTTGGTAATATTTGGTATTATTACTTTACTTTTAGCAGTCTGGCGATATAATCAAGTTTTTTCTCAAATTGAAGAAGGAAATTATCAACCCAGTAAGTTCACCGTTTGGGTAATGACTGGAGTAGTGGTTATTTTTGGAATTCTCAGTATTCCTTTGCTCCTTTTGCGAAGTAATGCGCCTCGTTCCCCGTATCAGCTTCAAAATCAACCACAGTCACGTCATTTCCGTTAACTTGCAAATATGTTGATTGGCTAAAAATATACTAATAATACAGACCAAGTATCATCTGTGAAGAGGTTTTATTAATTACAAACAATTGGTATATTGAAAACGATATGACTCAGTCTTGCGGAAAAAAATATTAGGATTATGGCTTTAACTGCTTCAACAATGTTACCGCTAGGTACTAAAGCGCCAGATTTTCATCTACTGGATGTGCTACATGAAGAAACGATTTCGCTTTCGACTTTTGCTGATAAACAAGGTTTACTTGTGATGTTTATTTGTCAGCATTGCCCGTTTGTAAAGCTTGTGAAGTCAGAATTGGCGCAGTTGGGAAAAGATTACGTTCATAATGGTTTAGGAATGGTTGCCATTAGTAGCAATGATGTCCATAACTATCCAGATGATGATCCTGAATTTCTCAGGGCAATGGCGATAGAACTTGATTTTAAATTTCCTTTTTGTTACGACGAAAGCCAAAAAACTGCAAAAGCTTACACAGCAGCTTGCACACCAGATTTCTTTCTCTTTGATGACAGGCGTCAACTTGTTTATCGAGGACAATTGGATGATAGTCGCCCTGGCAATGGCAAAGCTGTAACAGGTAGAGATCTACGCGCAGCTATTGACGCAGTATTGTCCGGTCAACGAGTTACAGCCAACCAAATGCCCAGTATTGGTTGCAATATCAAGTGGAAACCGGGCAACGAACCCAGCTATTTTGGTTAAATAACACAGAACAGTGAACAGTGAATAATTGATAACTGGTAACTGGTAACTGATAACTGATAAAAATCCTCCTGAACAAAGGAGAAATAATTGCAAAGGAGGATTTATATGATTTACTTTTACCTTTAGTGTTTTATTTCTAAGCTAAGGACGTAAGATCCTAGTTGGATTTTTCCTGCCCACAATTCGTACTCCACTCGTAGATGCTTTGGTAGGGGGTGTCCGTCGAGTGTTAGGCTGCGGGTGAAATTTCTTAAGCGAATAGGTTCGCTAGGTTGTAATGATTCAACAGGTAACCAGTAGCGAGTAATGCCGTAAACTCCCTGTTCCCAAAAGTGACGATAACTCAACTGACCATTTCCTTGCATAGTCATAGTCACTCTGTACGGGGAAATTTCCAGCCATAATACTCGCGGACCACTAGGAACTGGAGTGCTACTTTGTTCTTGGCAAAGTGTGTTGTTTGTCAGCAGAAAGTCGTCTACGCTTTGAGAGTCTTTTACAGGTGGTGCGGACAAAAGTAAATGGAATCTGTCACGATCTTTTTGGTAGAGTGTTGCGGCAGTTTCCACAACAGACCAAACTGGTAGATCTGTGGAAATAAGTGATAGGCACACGGGCTTGCGATGGTGAGTAAGCATGGGAGCGATAAGGGCAAAAAGCCAATCAATGAGATGAGTTACAAGAAGAAATTGATAAAGATTAGTAGATCTGGGGGAGCAAGGAAAGCGATACGATACTAGCGCAGTCAACGCCAGTTTATCTTAATGTCAGCTTCTGTTATAACCGTAGAAAAGAGGGAGAGCGCTTCTCAAAACTTAATCATTGAGCCTGCTGCTTCTCTATCTCTACAAGGTCGCATCCGTGTTCCAGGTGATAAATCTATCTCCCATAGAGCTTTGATGCTGGGCGCAATAGCCGAAGGCGAAACCCAGATTTCCGGTCTACTTTTGGGAGAAGATCCCCGTAGCACAGCAAGCTGTTTCCAAGCGATGGGGGCAGAAATTTCCGAGTTGAATACGGAATTGGTGCGGGTTAAAGGCATCGGTTTAGGAAACTTACAAGAACCAGTTGATGTCTTAGATGCTGGTAACTCTGGAACAACGATACGCCTGATGCTGGGACTTTTGGCATCTCATGCTGGGCGCTTTTTTACCGTGACAGGTGATAGTTCCTTGCGATCGCGTCCCATGTCCCGTGTTATCAAACCATTACAAGAAATGGGATCGCAAATTTGGGGACGAAAAGGTAATACACTTGCACCACTTGCAGTTCAAGGAAAGTCCCTCAAACCTATTCACTACAATTCCCCCATCGCCTCTGCCCAAGTGAAATCTTGCATTCTCCTTGCAGGTTTGACGACAGAGGGAAAAACGATTGTGACAGAACCATCACTTTCACGCGATCACAGCGAACGCATGCTACGGGCATTTGGGGCAAATTTAGTTACAGACCACCAAACCAACAGTGTCACAATCACTGGGCCTACTCAACTTTACGGGCAAACAGTGATTGTTCCAGGCGATATAAGTTCCGCAGCTTTTTGGTTAGTCGCTGGGGCAATTGTACCAGATTCTGAACTGGTTATTGAAAATGTTGGAGTAAATCCCACCCGCACAGGCATTTTAGAAGCCTTGGCGATGATGGGAGCAGATATCCAACAGGAAAATCAGCGGGAGGTGGCTGGGGAACCAGTCGCTGATTTACGAGTGCGTTCCAGTCGTTTGAAAAGTTGCACTATCTCTGGTGATATTATCCCTAGGTTGATTGATGAAATCCCAATTTTGGCAGTGGCAGCGGTTTTCGCGCAAGGAACGACGATCATTCGGGACGCTGCTGAGTTAAGAGTCAAAGAAAGCGATCGCATTGCTGTCACAGCACAGCAACTCAACAAAATGGGGGCACAGGTGACAGAATTACCTGATGGTATGGAAATCACTGGCGGAACCTCCCTATCGGGTGCTGAGGTTGATAGTCATACTGATCACCGGATTGCGATGAGTTTGGCGATCGCATCTCTCAAAGCTTCTGGTCAAACGATTATCCAGCGTGCAGAAGCAGCAGCGGTATCCTACCCAGAATTTTTTACCACACTGCAACAAGTTTGTGGCGATGGCTAAATAAAGTCTGTTGTGGCTTAGATTTCTATGCAAAAGCCTGCATAAGCAGGCTTTATTGGCGTAAATAACTGCAACAGCAGCATTAAAATATTGCTCAATTTAGATACAATATCAGTTTTCGGACTGTATTTGAAATACAACTTTATGTTTTCTCTTATCTTGCGTCAATTGTTGGTGGTAGTATTGCTTGCATTGTTTAGCGCTCCGGGCTGTCGTACCTTCCAATCCAGCAAATTTTAGAATCCAAGCAGCAGTATCCGAATATCGATTTTAGACGGCTTGCTCTGGAATCTTCACGAACTAAAAGTCATAAAAAGCACAACTAAATTAAGTAACAGAAGTCCTTAAGATTTATGAAGTTTAGTATTGTTAAACAACTTTTCCAACGTAGTTGGGTTTTCACTTTACTAGGTCTATTGGTAGTAGTAGCCCTCAATGGCTGCAATCCTAGTCAGTTTAAAAGCCAAGCCGCACAAGTTCCACAGTTGGTCATAGCAACTGGGACTAACCCTCAAACCTTTAACGCGGCTCTTAACCAAACGACTCCTAATATCTTTAATTTTACCTATGAGCCTTTGGCTGCTCTCAACGGAGTTACTAAGAAAATTGAGCCTGCTTTAGCAGAGTCTTGGGAAGTTTCTGAGGATAAGCTGCGATATGTCTTTACCTTACGTGAGGGCTTGAAGTGGTCGGATGGCAAGCCATTAACAGCTGATGATGTCGTTTTCTCGTTCAACGACATCTATATGAACACGCGCATTCCCACCTACTCTCAGGATAATCTCCGCATTGGTGTTAGTAAGGCTTTTCCCAAAGTCCGTAAACTCGATAACCGCCGAGTAGAATTTGTCATGCCAGAACCCTATGTACCCTTTCTGGCATTAGTTGCAGCAGAACTGCCAATTTTACCAGAACACGCCTTACGCCAAGCAGTAGAAACCAATCGAGCAGACGGCAGACCACTGTTTTTCTCCACTTGGGGAATAGACACAGATCCCAAGAAAATCATTGTGAATGGACCTTATACTCTGGAGAGCTACTCACCCAGTCAACGATTGGTATTTCGGCGTAACCCATACTACTGGCGTAAGGATGCACAAGGTAATCAGCAGCCATATATTGAGCGTGTTGTCTGGCAAATCGTAGAAAATGCCGACACGAGTTTGATGCAGTTTCGCTCTGGAGGGTTAGATATACAGGAAGTTGGTCCTGGAACCTTCCAATTGCTTAAGCGTGAAGAAAAACGGGGTAACTTTAGCATTCAAAATGCAGGACCTGCCACTGGTACAAGTTTCATTGCTTTTAACCTTAACAAAGGTCGTCGTAACGGCAAACCTCTTGTCGATCCGATTAAATCGCGTTGGTTTAACAATGTTGCTTTTAGACAAGCTGTTGCTTACGCTGTTGATCGTCGAACTATAATTAACAACCAACTGCGTGGATTAGGTCAAACGCAAGACTCACCAGTTTTTACCCCCAGTCCATATTACTTGTCTCCCAAACAAGGTCTCAAAGCTTATGAGTACAATCCTGAAAAAGCCAAGCAACTTTTACTAGGAGCAGGATTTAAATATGACAGCAAAGGTCAGCTATTGGACAGCGATGGTCATCAAGTCCGCTACACAATGTTAGCGCCTGCTAGTAATAGACCCTCAGTCCCGCCGATGATCAAGCAGAATTTAAGCAAGATAGGTATTACAGTTGATTTACAGTATGTTGACTTTAGTGTCCAAGGAAACAAAATCGCTAACACCCTTGACTGGGAAAGTTACTTGGGAGGTATGAGTGGCAGTATTGAGCCACATGATGGTTATAACGTCTGGACTGTAGAAGGTAGCTTCCACGTTTTCAATCAGAAACCCCAAAAAGGACAACCACCCATAGAAGGTTGGGAAGCTTCCGATTGGGAAAAGAAGATTGAAGACCTCTTCATTGCAGGAGCAAGAGAATTTGATGAAGCGAAGCGCAAAGCTATTTATAATGAAACACAACGTTTGGCACAAGAATATGTACCTTTTGTTCACTTGGTCAATACGCTGGCTTTAGTTGCGGTACGTAATACCATTCAAGGCGTCAAGTACTCTGCCGTTTTGACCTCTCCAAGAGGGTACGCTTGGAACATATATGAATTAAAAGAAGTAGAAAAAAAGTAGTATATGAATTCTGGCATTTTTAAACAACTTTTCCAACGTGCTTGGATTTTCGCCTCATTAGGTCTATTCGTAGTACTAGCCCTGAATGGCTGCAACCCCAGTCAGTTTAAAAGCCAAGCTGCACAAGTTCCACAGTTGGTATATTCTATTTCTGCTGAGCCAAAGACCTTTAATGTAGTACTGAGTAATGAGTCGCCCAATGTTTTTGGTCCCATATATGAAGGACTGTTGACTGAAAACGGAGTGACTGGCAAACTTGAACCAGGTATGGCCGAGTCTTGGCAAGAAGAAGGGGTGAAGATTGTCTTTACTTTGCGAGAAGGGCTGAAGTGGTCGGATGGGGAGTCACTCACAGTGGATGATGTTATTTTTACCTTTAATGATCTTTACTTTAACAAGGGCATTCCGACAAGCTTGAGAGATATTCTTTACATCGGTAAGAGTCGCGCTTTGCCAAAAGTCCGCAAACTCGATGACCGCCGAGTAGAATTTAATGCCCCAGAACCGTTTGCACCTTTATTGAGAACAGTTGGAGGGTTACCAATCCTTCCAGAACATACACTGCGCCAATCTATCACGACAAAAAACAAAAATGGAAATCTCCAGTTTCTGTCTACTTGGAGCACAGGAACAGATCCAAAAAAGATTATTTCCAATGGCCCTTATATGCTGGAGAGCTACAGAACCACCGAGCGCGTAACGTTTCGACGTAACCCCTATTACTGGCGACGGGATGCTCAGGGAAATCAACAGCCATACATTGAGCGGATAATTTGGCAAATTGTGGAAAACCCCGACACATACTTGACACAGTTTCGCTCTGGGGGGTTGGATGTTATCGATGTTCAAGCTAGAAATTTTTCTCTGCTCAAGCGCGAAGAGAAACGAGGAAAATTTAATATTTACAATGGTGGACCAGACACTGGCACAATTTATGTTGGCTTCAATCTCAACAAAGGTCGTCGCAACGGAAAGCCCGTGGTCGATCCAATTAAGTCTCGGTGGTTTAACAACGTTGCTTTTAGACAGGCGGTAGCCTACGCTATTGATCGCCCAAGAATGCTTAACAACGCTTTGCGCGGCATAGGTGAACTGCAATACTCAGGAACTTGGGTAAAAAGTCCTTACTATTTTTCACCCAAACAAGGTTTAAAAGTTTATGATTACAACCCAGAGAAAGCAAAGCAACTACTACTGGGAGCACGATTTAAATACAACCAAAGAGGACAGTTGGTGGATGCTGATGGGAACCGAGTCCGCTTTACGCTGTTGTCAAGTAGTGGTAGCAAAACTGGTGAGGTTGTAGGTTCACAAATGAAGCAAGATTTGGGCAAAATCGGTATTCAAATGGATTTCCAGCAGATTGACTTTGGGACGCTGGGAGATAAGCTAGGCAATACCTATGATTGGGAAGCTCTTTTTGGTGCTACGACTGGCGGTGGTATTGACCCGAACGGTAGTGCCAATTTCTGGTCTCCTGATGGTGAATTCCATCCATTCAATCAGAAACCAACAGCAGGACAACCACCCTTAGAAGGTCGAGAAGTTGCTCCTTGGGAAGCAGAAATAGGTCGCTTATATATTCAGGGAGCGCAAGAGTTAGACGAAAACAAGCGCAAACAAATTTATTGGGAAACACAGCGTATTGCTGCGGAGTACCTACCTTATATTCAGTTGTTCACACCACTTTCGCTCACAGCAGTGCGCGATCGCATCCAAGGAGTGAAATACTCTGCTTATGGTGGCGCACTTTGGAACATCTATGAACTGAAGGCTCAAGACAGCAAAGCTAGTTAATTCTATCCTCTGTTTGGGCATTAGAACACCGGTTTCTCAAAAAACCGGCTTTTCTTAACGTAGAGTTGACACCACCCACTTGTTACGTATCCAAGGTGTATGATTGCCAAAAGATGCCAATAATCTGTTCCATGATGTTTGCCCTCTTCCCATTTCGTCGCCGCTGGCTTTCGATTGTCCTAATCTTACCTATATGGTTGACTTGTCAGCTAATTTTCATCAGCTGCAACCCAGCAAACTTTAAAACTCAGGCGGCGCAGGTATCCCAATGGGTTACAGGTACCATAGGCGATCCGAAAACCTTCAACTACGCCTTCAATCAAGAGTATCCTCACGTTTTTTTGTTTACCGCTGAAGGACTAACAACCCTTAACGGTATGACGGGCAAAATTGAGCCAGCCTTAGCTGAATCTTGGGAAATTTCTGATGATAAAAAACTGATTACTTTTACCTTGCGCGAGGGTTTAAAATGGTCTGATGGCGAACCACTGACTGCTGATGATGTCATCTTCACCTATCAAGATATCATTTTTAACCCAAAGATTCCGACTGATTGGAAAGATAGCCTGAAAGTAGGTTCGAGTGGTACTTTTCCCAAAATTATAAAAATAGATAACCGTCGGGTCGAATTTACTTTTCCTGAACCATTCTCACCTTTTCTCTACACGACAACAGGATCATCAACAAATTCAATTGGTATCTTGCCAAAACATGCTTTAGAAGCATCTCTTCAATCTCAGGATGCAAATGGTAACCCTCAATTTCTCTCGACTTGGGGAACTGGTACTGATCCTGCGAAAATTATTGTTAATGGTCCTTATAAAATAGAACGTTACGTTCCTAGTCAGCGTGTGGTGTTTCGGCGTAATTCTCACTACTGGCGTAAAGATAGCCAAGGTAATCAATTGCCTTATACTGAGCGAATTATTTGGCAAATTATTGAATCTACCGATACGATGATTCTACAATTTCGCTCTGGTGGATTAGATACAGTTACTGTGACTCCTGAAAACTTTTCCTTGTTGAAGCGGGAAGAAAAAAAAGGAAAGTTTACTATCTACAATGGTGGTCCAGAATTTAGTACTAATTTTATTTCCTTCAATTTAAACAAAGGTCGGCGAAACGAACAGCCTCTTATTAACCCTATAAAATCTCGTTGGTTTAATACATTAGCATTTCGGCAAGCAGTTGCTCACGCTATTAACCGAAAAGCAATGCTGCTCAACGTGTATCGAGGAATTGGAACAATACATAATTCGCCAATTGACCCTCAAAGCCCCTTTTATACTCCTCCAAATAAAGATGTGAAAATTTATGATTACAATCCAGAAAAAGCGAAAGAATTACTCTTAAATGCAGGTTTTAAATATAATACCAGAAATCAATTGTTGGATGCTGACGGGAATCCCGTACGCTTTACTTTGTTAACTAATGTTGAAAATAAAACCCGTGTGACAATGGGGGCACAAATAAAGCAAGATTTAAGTAAAATTGGTATTCAAGTTGATTTTAACCCGATGACTTTTAATACCCTGACAGACAAACTTTCTAACACCTTCGATTGGGAATGTTACGTAGGAGGCTTTATTGGAGGAGCAGAACCACATGATGGAGCAAATGTGTGGACACCTGATGGTGGGTTGCACGTCTTCAACCAAAAACCACTACCAGGACGAGAAGCGCTCATTGGAAGGGAAGTTCCGGACTGGGAAGCGGAAATTGGTCGTCTTTATATAAAAGCAGCGCAGGAGTTTGATCAACAGAAGCGTAAGGAGATTTACGCCGAAACGCAACGTATCTCGCAAGAATATTTACCTTTGATTTACTTGGTCAATCCTTTATCATTAGCAGCAGTGCGCGATCGCCTACAAAATGTCAAATTCTCTGCTCTCGGTTCTCAAAGGGGAGCGTTATGGAATAAATATGAAATTAAAGTCGCACAATAGTCATTAGTTATTAGTCATTTGTTACTAAGGATAAAGGACTCCTAAACAAAGGACAATGGACAAATGACAGATGAGAAATCTTTGCGATCGCTCTTAGAATCCGTTGCCAACGGTAACGTTACTCCAGATGGAGCATTAGAAAAACTGAAACACTTAGCTTATGAACCTGTAGGCGATTTTGCCAAAGTTGACCATCATCGCGCCTTAAGAACAGGATTTCCAGAAGTCATTTGGGGACCGGGCAAAACTCCTGACCAAATTGCTCAAATTATGGAAGCTATGCGCCAGCGTAATTCAGTGGTGATGGCAACGCGCATAGAACCAGATGTTTTCGCCGTACTGGAAACAAAAGTTCAAGGTCTACACTACTACAACTCGGCGCGAATTTGTGCAATTACTCCCCCCACCATTGAACCACAGTATCCTGGCACAATTGGGATTCTTTCTGCTGGCACTGCTGATTTACCCGTTGCTGAGGAAGCTGCTGTCACTGCTGAACTTTCTGGTTTCCATGTGCAGCGTCTTTGGGATGTGGGAGTTGCAGGAATTCACCGTTTATTAAATAACCGTCATGTTATTGAATCAGCGTCAGTCTTAATTGTCGTAGCAGGAATGGAAGGCGCTTTACCCAGCGTAGTTGCGGGTTTGGCAGATTGTCCTGTTGTCGCTGTTCCTACTAGCATTGGTTACGGTGCAAGTTTTGGCGGTTTAGCGCCACTCTTGACAATGCTCAACTCTTGTGCTGCTGGTGTTGGTGTGGTGAATATTGATAATGGTTTTGGTGCTGCGGTGTTAGCGGGGCAAATTGTGCGTACAGGTTATAAATTAAGGAATTAAAATTCTCTGCACTTTGCAATTTGTGGAGAAATTTGCACTGGTGTTCACATCATTGGAGAAAAACGAGACGCGACATGGACAAAGGGCCGGTGCTTTTGCATTTAGAAAAGGTAACGGAACACTACGCCGAACTGCTGTACTCTCACCTGAGTGACGTGAGATTATACGAATATCTAGAAGATAACATCCCGATTCTCTCGGATCTCAAGCAAAAGTTCAAGTTCGCCGCACTAGAAAAATCGCCAGATAACGACACTATGATTTGGCTGAAGTGGGTTGTGATAGTTCCACAACAGCAGTACGTTGGAGTTGTCGAGATAGGTATTTTCGATGATGCATACGCAGAAATCGGCTTCATGACTTTCGTAGACTTCCAGAACCGGGGATACGCGCCTGTCTACTGTTCAAGAGCGATTGCTCTTGCTCGAAGCCGTTTTGACTTTCCCGCCCTGTACGCTAGTGTGAACGAGCAAAACCATGCCTCCCGTAAGGTGGTTGAGAAGCTTGGGTTTGAACTGTACAACGTCAATAAAAATGCGGAATTCGTCAAAGGAAAACTTTCCGATGAACTCATTTACCGTTTAACCTTCTCATGAGTAGTTAATTAGACACTAAATGATTGAGACTTCACTTGAAGCGCTTTTGTGCTGAAGGTTGATGTATCAGTTAGTTTACCAATTTTGCCAAATATAAATTATGCATTATCAATTATGAATGCTAAAAAGTTTCATAGTTCATAATTTATTGCTCATAACTTTCCCATACCCATGACAAAACAACAAACTTGGAGTCAACGGTTTGAATCGGCACTACATCCTGCGATCGCTCTGTTTAATGCAAGTATTAATTTTGACATTCAATTAATTGAGTATGACCTCACTGGCTCTCAAGCTCATGCCAAAATGCTAGCTCACGCTGGTATCATTTCCCCAGAAGAAGGAGAGCAGCTCGTTGCAGGTTTAGAGCAAATTCGTCAGGAATATCGCCAAGACAAATTTCACCCAGGTATCGAAGCAGAAGACGTACACTTTGCTGTTGAACGGCGTCTTGTGGAAATTGTTGGTGAATCGGGTAAGAAGTTACACACTGCTCGCTCCCGCAACGACCAAGTCGGTACTGATACTAGACTCTATCTCCGCGACCAAATTCAACAAATCCGCGAGCAATTGCGAGAATTTCAACAAGTTTTACTAGATATCGCTGAAAAAAACGTTGAAACGCTGATTCCTGGTTATACTCACCTGCAACGCGCCCAACCTTTGAGTTTAGCTCATCATTTGCTGGCATACTTTCATATGGCGCAACGTGACTGGGAACGTTTAGGAGATGTTTCTCGCCGAGTTAATATCTCACCATTGGGGTGCGGTGCTTTGGCTGGAACAACTTTCCCTATAGATCGCCACTACACAGCAAAACTGTTGGATTTTGAGGGAGTTTATGCAAATAGTCTTGATGGAGTGAGCGATCGCGATTTTGCGATCGAATTTCTCTGTGCTGCTAGTCTGATTATGGTTCACCTGAGTCGTCTGTCAGAAGAAGTCATTCTTTGGGCTTCAGAGGAATTTAGCTTTGTGACTCTTAAGGATAGCTGCGCGACGGGTTCCAGCATTATGCCCCAAAAAAAGAACCCCGACGTACCGGAATTGGTGCGCGGGAAAACTGGACGTGTATTTGGTCATCTGCAGGGAATGTTGGTGATGATGAAGGGGCTACCCTTGGCTTACAACAAAGACCTACAAGAAGACAAAGAAGGTTTATTTGACAGTGTCGTCACAGTCAAAGCTTGTTTAGAAGCAATGACAATTTTACTCCAAGAAGGGTTAGAATTCCGTACTCAGCGCTTGGCAGAAGCAGTCGCAGAAGACTTTTCTAATGCTACCGATGTAGCAGACTATCTTGCCGCACGGGGTGTTCCTTTCCGAGAAGCATACAATCTTGTGGGAAAAGTCGTAAAAACTAGTATTGCTGCCGGAAAACTCCTCAAAGATTTGACCTTGGAGGAGTGGCAACAACTTCATCCAGCGTTTGCAGAAGACATTTACCAGGCAATTTTACCCCAGCAAGTGGTTGCAGCTCGTAATAGCTACGGTGGCACAGGGTTTGCACAAGTCAAAGGCGCACTCCTTAGCGCCCGCGCCCAAATGACTGCTAAATAACCTACAAAGGCGTACATTATGTACGCCCTCACACCTTAAAAAGCGATCAGGCAAAATAAATTCTCACAGAGAACTTACTCAGCAGCAGCTATTGATGCTGCGCCCTCATCCTCTTCATTCTTCGGCGGTCTTTGTTGGAACCTTCTTTGGAAACGTCCCGTTGTAGTCCGTTTACGAAACTTTCGGGCATACGCCTGGTTCCGTAGCGCCTTTTCTTTCTTGGGATTGCGGCGCTTGGCCATGTTCACCTCATTAATAAACAACAAAAAAGCTACTTCTAGGCTGATTGTAGGCAATAACAGGTATTGGTATTACTTATATAAATTTAGCCTAGTTTTGCAACAAAATAATTTCAGACGGTAGGCAATTATAGCATATTTTAAGCTTATATATCAACATTTTTGTAGAATTATATAGCAATCCTAAATCATTTATAAACAATTCTGTTCCGCTACATTTTTCCTAGACAAAAACGGACAACCTTAGCATTTTGAGGCGGTTGATCTGTTCTATTGTTGAAAATATCGTCAATAACCGCCTCAAAATGCTCCAAGTTCGTCGTTTTTAGTGAGGATTTTGTAGAAGGTTGTCCGTTTTTGTCCGGGTTCATCCCAACCCTGTTTCCTGTTACTTGCCCTGATGAGACAATTTACAATCTCATTTAGGACTGCTATAGCTATAATATTTTTGCTAAAAGTTGAAAATTTGCTTGAGTCATAAGTGTATGTGTTCAGACAAACACGACTTTAAGTTTGAGCAAATGCTAGAATCTACATTGATTCTACGTAAATCGTTAGAACAAAATCCCAAATCACAAACATTGTTGTATCATCTGCAACTCAACATTTCCGTTGAAAAATGTGAATGGGGAAAACTCTACACTACAAGCCAAAGATTTTAAAATTGAACATTCTTGCTTTTTTTGCAGTGGCTGTTCAGTCCACACGTAACTTATGGCGCATTGGGCAAACCGTACTGGGCATTATCTTTCGTCATCCCATTACTGGTACGAGCATCATCCCGATTTTACCTGATGGTCGAATTGTGCTGATCCGGCGGCGCGACAACGGTCTATGGGCATTACCTGGAGGTATAGTGGACTGGGGAGAAGATGTACCCAATGCTATCCGACGAGAGTTGATGGAAGAAACAGGACTAGAACTGCTATCAATTCGACGTTTAGTTGGTGTCTACTCCGCACCAGATCGTGATCCTAGAATTCATTCAATTTGTATTGTAGCTGAAGCAATAGTCCAAGGAAAAATGGAAATTCAAGATACTTTGGAAGTCATGGAAATTCAGGCTTTTCCACTGGATTCGTTACCTCCGGGACAGATGTCTCATGATCATAGTCGCCAGTTGCAAGACTATTTAGATGGCTTGACAACATTAGCGTAATCAAAAGTAGCTCAACTTAATTAAGGACAAAATATCATTACTTAAGCGCAAAGCCCACGAATCGAGTATTAGCCCAAGTGCAAAACGCACACCGGAGGCGTCCTTGAAGCGTGTCCCTTTGGGACTTACAAAGCAGCGTTCTTTGAATACAACAAGTGCATCTGCAAGTGGAGATACAAACCAGTGAGTAAGGAAAAGCACACGGAACATAATGTAGCTAAGTAATCGCAAACATTCTATTTTACGTTTTTATCTTTCTAGCAATAAACAAAAGGATACATGCAAATGTATTTATTCATACACAAAAAAATGCACAAGCTAATCATTCAAGCCCCCCGATTTATGAGTCAATGGCATCTTGGGGGGAACCCCAAGAGGAGCATCTGGTGTCCTGGTTGTGCAACAATAGCGCAAATTTTGAATCAGTGAATGCCTAAATTAAGCAAAGGTGTTGACACAAACACCTCGCTTACTTCCTCCACTTTTCAGAGTATGTTTTGAGACTAATAATAGCTAAGTAGGAAAATCTTAGCGAAACCCGATCTACATTGGTTCGCTGCTTTTTGCTTTAACCGAACCGTATTGAGCTATAGTTAAGAATTAGTAGTTGGCTAAAAATAAAATGATTTTATAGTAACAATCTAGTACAGCTTTGACAAATCAAAATCACCGTAAGCGCAAGCGCACGCCAAGAGCGAACGCGCAGCGTGCCTGAAGGGCATAGTTGTGATCGGCGGAAGCCGGCGCTCAGACTTCTCTCAAAATTCAGAAATATGGCTGATATGGCAAGCTTTTAGCTAAATTTGAATTTTCAGTTTATTTCTGTAGTTTTCTATTAGCAATAACTCTTAACCTCAAAATAAAAATATATTTAATATAACGCTTACATTAAATTCTTAAATATGCATTCTATATTCCGTAACTCCCGGATAAAGACTTCTCAAGGAATGCTTTTCTGGCGTGAGATTGGAGAAGGAACTCCAATTATTTTCTTACATGGTACTTGGAAAGATAGCAGCCAGTGGATATCCGTTATGGAGATGCTAGCACAAGATTTCCATTGCTTTGCACCAGATTTGTTGGGATTTGGCGAGTCAGATTTTCCGAATGTTCATTATTCAATTGATTTGCAAGTGGAGTGTTTAGGACAATTGCTACAGGCTCTAAAGCGTGCTTTAAAGCAAGAAAGGGTATATTTAGTTGGAGATTCTCTTGGAAGTTGGATTGCAGCTAGTTATGCTTTGAAGTATCCAGAACAAATTAATGGTTTGGTGTTACTAGCCCCAGAGGGTGTAGAAATACAAGGGCAAAAAAAGCGTTGGGAGAAAATGCAGCGGATAGCAAACCGTCCACCACTTGTGTTTCAATTGTTGCGACTATTTCGTCCGCTCATGAAAATCTTTGGTTTGGATCAAAACATTAAACAGGATTGGCAGTTGCATCAGGTGATGCTGCAATACCCCACAGCTTGTGAGCTTCTCTTCCAACGCCAGCACTTAGAAATTCAAGCAGAATTGCTACACGATGAATTATCCTTTATAACAGTCCCAGTTTTAATTTTACAAGGTGAAAAAGACAACCAAGAAGCTATAGCCATGAGTCAGTTGTACGCTCAATATATTCCTCATACAAAGTTGAAAATAGTCGCTAGCACAGAGGATAATTTGCCAGAGTCTTGTAGCTCAGCTGTGGGTGGGGATATTCGTAACTTTATTAATAGTAAAAATAATGCTGAAATTTACTACTCATAATTCTTAAGTGTTTTTTGCATTCCCCAAAAAATCAAATTCGCTTCAACATTCAAACTGTCTACAATTTCAGGAAACTGGGATGCTCCTTTAGGAGCCTTCATGGGCGATCGCATATAATTTACCAGCAAAGTGCGATCGCCCCCAGTCATCACAACATTCCCTTGCGGAAAATCCCGCCACCAAGCCTCTATAAAATCTTTGATTCCAGCAACTAGAGTGTAAATAACCCCGCTTTGTATTGCTTCTTTTGTATTTAGAGCATATCTGTGAGGAAGTTGCTGGGGTAACTCTACTGTTGGTAATTGTCCTGTTTTTCCAGCAAGAGTAGCAAGCTGCAAGCCCAATCCTGGAAGAATTGCGCCTCCAACCAAATGTTGGTTAGCATCCGCACCAGTGAAGGTTAGTGCTGTCCCCGCATCAATCACCAGTATAGGAAAACCCCAATTCTGCCCAGCACCCAATAAAGCTAACGCACGATCAATTCCGAGTGTGGGATAAATTCCCTTTATAGGAACTTGGTCTAAAGTAAGGATGCGAACATTAGGATAACTTTGCCATAGTGCGGTTTGACTGGGAACAACCGACGCTAGGATTATAGGAGGAGGGGAGGAGAAGAGGGAGTGAGGGCTTTTTTTCCCAGTTGCTTCATCGTTTGGCAAAATCTCTAGTAATAAATCCTTCAACGTTTGAGATTGAGACAGTCGCTGAATAACATCTGCTGGTAGATAGTCTGTGTCCCAAGCATAAATAAGCGTATCGCCTGTAAAGTACGCCCAATGCAGTCGGGAATTTCCAATCATCAAAGCTAGCCACAAAGAGCTATTAGCCAGTGACATCCTCGTTTGCTAAGACAACGTTTGGGCTTGTAAGCAACAACATACTAACACTATTTGATACTTTTATTTTTTTTAACCTGAGGATAAAAATTTTAAACAAAATTTACAAAATAAACATGTCACAATAGGGACAGAGTAATAAATACTCAATTGCTAAGGAGACTAGTTATGGTAGCGCTCACCGAAAAAACCAAAAAAAAGCTAACCATCGAGACTGTAGAGATTGCCTCCGAGACGACGGCAATTCGGTCTTTGGATTGGGATCGCGATCGCTTTGATATCGAGTTCGGTCTACAAAACGGTACTACCTACAATTCATTTCTGATACGCGCTGAAAAAATAGCGCTGGTTGACACCTCCCACGAAAAGTTTCGTCAGCTGTATTTAGATACCCTTAAAGATCTTGTTGATCCAGCAGATATTCAATATCTTATTATCAGTCACACTGAGCCAGACCACAGCGGTTTAGTCAAAGATGTTTTGCAACTTGCGCCGGATGTAACGGTTGTTGGTTCTAAAGTTGCTATCCAATTTTTGGAGAATATGGTGCATCGTCCGTTTCAGCGGAAAATTGTCAAGAATGGCGATCGCCTGGATCTAGGCAACGGACACGAACTAGAATTTGTCATTGCACCAAATTTACACTGGCCCGATACCATCTTCAGCTTCGACCATAAAACCCAAACTTTGTTTACCTGCGATGCGTTTGGGATGCACTATTGCTCAGATAGCACGTTTGACGAAGACTTAAAAGCTATAGAAGCAGACTATCAATATTACTACGAATGTCTGATGGCTCCCAATGCCCGTTCAGTTATCTCTGCTCTCAAGCGGATGGATGAACTGGAAAAAATCAGCATGATTGCTACAGGTCACGGACCATTATTACAACATAACGTTGACGAACTCACTGGGCGTTATCGCACTTGGAGCAAAACACAAGCGAAGGCAGAAACTACCATAGGAGTCTTTTACGTTTCAGATTACGGCTATGGAACTCGCCTAGCTCAAGCAATTGCCACGGGTATCACCAAAACTGGCGTCGCTACAGAAATGGTAGACTTACGTGCAGGCATTGACTTACAAGAATTACGGGAACTTGTAGGTCGTTGTGATGGTATTGTTGTTGGAATGCCTCCAGCTTCTGGTGCAGCAAATATCCAAGCTGCCATCAGCACTATTTTAGGCTCAGTTCATGAAAAACAAGGAGTGGGCATTTTTGAATCAGGCGGTGGTGATGACGAACCAATTGACCCGTTGCTGAGTAAATTCCGGAATTTGGGCTTAATAGCAGCGTTTCCAGGAATTCGGATCAAACAAACACCCACAGAAAACACTTACAAGCAGTGTGAAGAATCCGGAACAGACATAGCACAGTGGGTGACACGCGATCGCTCGGTCAAGCAGATGAAATCCTTAGGTGCTGACGTTGACAAAGCGCTAGGTAGAATCAGTGGTGGGTTGTATATTATCACCGCTAAAAAAGGTGATGTATCCAGTGCCATGTTAGCCTCTTGGGTTTCTCAAGCCAGCTTCAAACCTATAGGAATATCCATAGCTGTCGCCAAAGATAGGGCAATTGAATCACTGATGCAAGTGGGTGATAAATTTGTCCTAAATGTCTTGGAAGAAGGTAAATATCAAAAATTGATGAAACACTTCCTCAAACGTTTTGCCCCAGGTGCTGATCGTTTTGAAGGAGTGAAAACCCAGCCAGCCGAAAACGGTGCACCCATCCTTGGAGACGCCCTAGCATATATGGAGTGCGAAGTTATAAGTCGGATGGATGGCGGCGATCACTGGCTTGTGTACAGCACCGTATACGCAGGACGAGTGAGTAAGCCAGAAGCGCTAACAGCAGCCCACCACCGTAAAGTCGGAAATCATTATTAACAACACCAGTCTGCTCTACTGATAACTGATAACTGCTTATGACTCTTTTCTGTTTAGTTCACGGTGCTTCCCTGGGCGCTTGGTGTTGGGAGCTACTCACCCAAGAGATAGAAGCGCGTGGTCATCAGACGGTAGCAGTGGATCTCCCAATTGAAGACCCCACAGCTGGTGTTGTTCAATATGCCGAAGTTGTGAACAAGGCGCTGCAAGGATTTGAAGACGATGTGGTGCTGGTTGGTCACTCAATGGCAGGCTCAATTATCCCCCTCGTTGCCAGCCAGCGTCCAGTGCGTCAGCTTGTTTTCGTTGCGGGAGCTATCCCGCACATCGGTGTAAGTCTCCTCGATCAGTCTTATGACGAGGTAGATCTCAACTTACTCAAGGCAATAGGCTACGATCTGCCAGAAGCTGATAAGTTCGAGCAGTTCAGCGATGAACCAAATATGTTTAATCCAGCAGCACTAAAGATAAACCCCTTACAAGACGAGGCTGTAGCGATGGAGTTTATCTTTCACGACTGCACCCCAGATGTGGCACGTTGGGCGTTTCCGAAGTTGCGCAATCAGCAGTTTTTATATATAAGCGAGGTCAGTCCTCTACAAGCTTGGCCAGATATTGAGTCTACATATATCGTTTGTGGTGAAGACCGTTGGCTTTCACCTGCATGGTGTCGATATGCTGCACGCAAACGTCTTGGAGTTGATGCAATTGAGTTAGCTGGGGGTCATTACCCAATGTTATCTCGCCCTGCTCAGCTCGCCGATGTACTAGTTAAAGTCGCCTCTACATGAGGTACGCAATTCAATATTAAACCTTATTAAATAAAACATATGCCAGAAACTAAACCCCGTGACGTTCAGGTTTACCCCATCGCTACTGACACAACTGTGTTTCGTTCTCGCAGTTGGACACGCCTAAGATTTGAAATAGAATACGCTTTGGCAAAAGGGACAACAGCAAATTCTTATCTCATCAAAGGAGATAAAATCGCTCTGATTGACCCTCCAGGAGAAACTTTTACAGAAATTTTCCTCAAATCGTTACAGCAACGCTTTGATGTCAAAGAAATTGATTACGTCATTCTTGGTCACGTCAACCCTAACCGCGCCGCAACTCTCAAAGCTTTGCTGGAACTTGCACCGCAAATCACCTTTGTGTGTTCCAACCCAGGAGCAAAAAGTTTGCGTGCTGCACTGGAAAACCCAGAATTACCAGTGATGGTGATGCGCGGGGAAGAAACTTTAGATTTGGGCAAAGGTCATGATCTAGAGTTTATCCCCACTCCCAATCCTCGATACCCAGATCTACTTTGTACCTACGATCCGCAAACAGAAATTCTCTACACAGATAAACTTTTTGCAGCACATATTTGTGGCGACCAAGTTTTTGATGAAGGTTGGGAAATCTTTAACGAAGATAGACGCTATTATTTTGATTGCATCATCGCTCCCCATGCTCGTCAAGTCGAAACAGCACTGGATAAACTTAGCGACTTATCCGTGAGGATGTATGCGACTGGACATGGACCTCTGGTACGCTACAGCTTAATCGAACTAACAGAGTTTTATCGCCAATGGTGTCAGGAGCAAGCATCGCAAGAGACATCTGTGGCGTTGATTTATGCTTCTGCGTATGGAAGTACGGCGACTCTTGCCCAAGCGATCGCTCGTGGGATGACAAAAGCGGGCGTTGCTGTAGAATCAATTAACTGCGAATTTGCTGAACCAGAAGAAATCAGGGCTGCTGTGGAAAAAGCGTCTGGCTTTGTGATTGGTTCTCCTACACTTGGAGGTCATGCACCGACTCCCGTGCAAGTCGCTTTGGGTATTGTGCTTTCCACTGCGACTAACAACAAACTTGCTGGTGTCTTTGGTTCTTTTGGCTGGAGTGGCGAAGCAGTCGATATTATTGAGGGTAAACTGAAGGATGCTGGCTATCGATTTGGTTTTGATACTATCAGGGTGAAGTTTAAACCTGATGATGCCACCCTGCAAATGTGTGAAGAAGCAGGAACCGACTTTGCTCAAGCACTCAAGAAAGCTAAAAAAGTGCGCACTCCAAGCCAAAGCGCCACAACTACAGAACAAGCAGTCGGGCGCGTTGTTGGTTCACTGTGTATCCTCACAGCAAAACAAGGCGATATCTCCAGTGCAATGTTAGCCTCTTGGGTATCGCAAGCAAGCTTTAATCCTCCTGGTTTAACAATTGCTGTCGCAAAAGACAGAGCAGTGGAATCACTGACGCATTCTGGTAGTAAATTTGCCTTAAATGTCTTGAAAGAAGGAAATCACATCGGCTTAATGAAGCACTTCCTCAAACCTTTTGGTCCAGGACAAAACCGATTCGACGGCGTCGCAAGTAAAGAAGGTGAAAATGGTTCTCCTGTTCTGAATGATGCCTTAGCTTATTTAGAGTGCTCCGTAAAAAACCGGATGGAAGTAGGTGACCATTGGCTTGTTTATGCAACCGTGGATAATGGCAAAGTACTAGACGCTAAGGGAATTACTGCTGTGCATCATCGTAAGTCGGGTAATCATTATTAAGGTGAGTCTGAGAGAAGTCTGAGCGCCGGCTTCCGGCGATCAGAACTATGCCCTTCAGGCACGCTGCGCGTTCGCCCTTGGCGTGCGCTTGCGCTTACGGTGATTTTGAATGATAAGCAATGTAGAGACGTAGCACGCTACGTCTCTACATTTTACAAAAAGTCATTATATAAATAACAATTTAATGATTAAATATTAAACTAATATCACAGTTTGAAGCTTGCTCTTGTCAACTTTCAGGAAGCTAGCTGATTCGTTGAGGGGAAATCAACCAAGATATGAGTAGACAATTTAACCGACGTAGGTTTTTGATTTACAGTTCTGCAAGTATTGGTAGCAGCATCCTTCTGAAGGCTTGCGCTAATAACACCCCAACCGCTACGAACAGTCCAGCCACCTCTAGCAATGCTTCTCCTGTAGCTGCGGCTAATAGTGAAACCATCAAGGTAGGTGTTCTGCACTCCCTTAGTGGCACAATGGCTATTAGTGAAAAAAGTGTCGTCGATGCTGAGAAATTAGCCATCAAAGAAATTAATGCCAATGGTGGGGTGTTAGGAAAACAAATTGAAGCCATTATTGAAGATGGTGCTTCTAACTGGGATACTTTTAGAGAAAAAGCCACCAAGTTGATTGATCAAGATAAAGTCGCTGTAGTTTTTGGTTGTTGGACTTCAGCTAGCCGCAAAAATGTTAAACCAGTCTTTGAAAGTAAAGACCATATGCTGTGGTATCCCGTGCAGTATGAAGGTCAAGAGTGTTCTAAAAACATTTTTTACACAGGTGCAGCGCCAAATCAACAAATCGAACCTTCTGTTGATTGGTTATTAAAAAATAAAGGCAAAGAATTCTTTTTAGTAGGATCAGACTACGTTTTTCCTCGTACTGCTAACAATATTATCAAAGCCCAATTAGAAGCTCTAGGCGGAAAAACAGTTGGTGAAGATTACTTACCCTTGGGTAATACAGAAGTTACACCAATCATCACAAAAATTAAGCAAACTTTGCCCAACGGTGGAGTCATTTATAACACCTTAAATGGTGATAGCAATGTGGCTTTCTTCAAACAGTTAAAAGGTGCTGGATTAACACCAGACAAATACCCTTCTATGTCTGTAAGTATTGCCGAAGAAGAAGTTAAGTCTATTGGTGTTGAGTATCTCAAAGGTCACTACGCTGCTTGGAATTACTTCCAAACAGTAGACACTCCTGCTAATAAGAAATTTGTCGCGGCATTTAAAAAAGAATATGGTGCAGACCGGGTAACAAATGACCCTATGGAAGCCGCATATATCGCCGTTTATTTGTGGAAGCAAGCAGTAGAAAAAGCGGGTAGTCCTGATTTAGCTAAAGTCCGTGCTGCGGCTTATGGTCAAACCATAGATGCACCTGAAGGAAAAGTGACAGTAAATGCTAATCATCACATATCTAAAGTTGTGCGGATTGGTCAAGTTAGAGATGATGGTTTGTTTGATATTATCTATGCTACACCTGCACCAGTTGAGCCAGTTCCTTGGAATCAATTTGTGAAAGAGACTAAGGGATTTGCTTGTGATTGGTCAGATCCAGCTAAGGGCGGTAAGTACAAAAAAGCCTAATTAGTCAATAGTTAATAGTTAATAGTTAATAGTTAATAGTTAATAGTTAATAGTTAATAGTTAATAGTTAATAGTTAAGATTTTGACTCTTGAGTGTTGACTCATTACTAGAAAACAAGCTTATAGCTGGTGGAGAAAAATAAGTGTTAACAGGTTTATTAGATGCTGTATTTAATGGTATTAGCATCGGTTCTGTGTTGTTAATTGCCGCCTTGGGATTAGCCATTATATTTGGCTTGATGGGTGTCATTAATATGGCGCATGGTGAATTGATGATGTTTGGGGCTTATACAACATTTGTTGTGCAGAATGGCTGTAAACAATTAGGCGGTTTTTGGTTTGAAATTTATATATTTTTGGCGTTAATTATTGCTTTCATTTTCACAGCATTTATCGGATTAATTCTTGAAAGAGGTGTGATTCGTTACCTTTACGGACGACCCTTAGAGACTCTGCTAGCAACTTGGGGAGTAAGTTTAATTTTTCAGCAGTTTGTTCGTAGTGCGAATTTGGTCTTAGTAATTGGCTTAGTCTTGTTTTCTCTATTGTTTTTTGGTGGGTTATGGTTTTTAAATTCCCGCACAAATTTAGAGAGAATTCGTAACTGGGTTGTGTGGGTAGTACTATTGCTATCGCTGGGGATAACAACAGCAACTTGTAATTTATTAAGTCAAACTTATCAGCTAGCAGTAACTAAACCTTGGTTTGGCGCACAAAATGTAGATGTAACAGCACCTAGTTGGTTACAAACTGGCATATCTTTAGGTGGTGTACAATTACCATTTGCCAGATTATTTATTATTGCTTTAACAATAATTTGTGTAGTAGGAATTTATCTATTCTTACAACGTTCTAGCTGGGGATTAAGAATTCGGGCTGTGACACAAAACCGGAGTATGAGTGCTTGTTTAGGTATCCCAACTCAAAAAGTTGATGCGATCACTTTTGCTTTGGGTTCTGGTTTAGCTGGGGTGGCTGGTTGTGCGATTAGTTTGCTCGGTTCTGTAGGCCCAAATACTGGACAAAATTATATTATCGACACTTTTATGGTTGTGGTTGTTGGCGGTGTGGGTAATTTAGTAGGTACTATTGTAGCTGCCTTGGGAATTGGCACAGCTAACTTTTTAATTGGTTCTGGGACTCTAGCTTTGTTGTTAACTCCTGTTAAGCCTCTGGCGGATTTCTTGACGTTTTTTGCTACCACAAGTATGGCAAAGGTGATGATATTTATGCTGATTATTTTATTTTTACAGTGGAAGCCTGGGGGGATTTTTCCACAAAAAGGTCGTAGTGTTGATGTTTAATCTCACACATAGACGTGAAGGACATAGAGGATGAAGAAGGGAGGAAGGTTAATATTAATTGAAGTTGGGGTGGTGATGGCGATCGCACTCATCCTCATCTTAATTATGCCAGTGGTGCTATCAGAATTTCGCTTGAATTTGTTGGGGCGATTTTTGTCACTGGCGATTGTGGCTTTAGCGATTGATTTGATTTGGGGTTATACTGGCTTACTAAGTTTGGGACATGGTATTTTCTTTGGTTTGGGTGGATATGCGATCGCTATGTACCTGAAACTGCAAGTCCCTGTTGGTGAGTTACCTGATTTTATGGGGCTGTATGGTATCACCGAACTTCCCTGGTTTTGGCGACCTTTTTATTCTTTCCCGATAGCAATAGCGGCTGTGGTGATACTTCCAGGTTTGCTGGCGGGATTATTGGGATATTTAGTATTCCGCAATCGCATTAAGGGAGTTTATTTTTCGATTTTGACCCAAGCCGCAACTATTGTATTTTTCAATTTTTTTAACGGTCAACAACAATTTTTCAACGGTACTAATGGGCTGATAGATTTTACAACTTTGTTTGGTGCAACCGTCAGTGATCCTAAAACAAAATTTGTTTTCTATACTCTCACAGTATTGTTTCTCGCTGGTACCTACGGGGTTTGTCGCTGGCTGACAAGTGGACGTTTTGGACGACTTTTGATAGCTATTCGGGATGACGAAAATCGGGTAAGATTTTCTGGTTATGACCCCACAGATTTTAAAACATTAGTGTTTACAGTATCGGGTGCGATCGCAGGCGTAGCAGGAGCATTTTACACCCTGCAAAGTGGTTCTGTATCACCCAGAGCAATGGATATTGCTTTTTCTATTGAAATGGTAATTTGGGTAGCCGTGGGAGGACGTGCTACATTAATCGGGGCAATTGTGGGAACTTTGTTAGTCAATTATGCCCGTGCTTTTTTGAGTGAACAATTTCCCGAAATCTGGCTATTTTTCCAAGGCGCACTATTTTTAATTGTCGTGACAGTCCTTCCTGACGGCTTAGTAGGATGGTTGCGTAGTCAAAACATTCCTCTTTTCAAACGCCCTCAACAAATTTCTACATATCCCAGTTTGGAAGAAGACACAGAAGTGCAACATGAACGCCAAAATATTGGAAACTGAAAACGTCACTGTTAGTTTTGATGGTTTTAAAGCACTCAACCAACTAAATTTTAGCATGGAAGTGGGTGAATTGCGAGTAGTCATTGGACCTAATGGTGCTGGTAAGACCACATTTCTTGATGTGATTACAGGTAAAGTGCAACCCACTATAGGACGAGTACTATTCAAAGGAAAAAACCTACGTTCTCTGCCTGAACATGAAATTGCACGGCAGGGAATTGGGCGCAAATTCCAAACACCTAGAGTTTATCTCAACCTCACACCACGGGAAAATTTAGAAATTACCAGCAACCGCAATAAAAATGTTTTTTTTACATTGTTTGGGCGTTCTCATACTACTGAAAAAAATACTATAAAAGGTTTATTAGAAACCATTGGGTTAACTTCTAAAGCAGACATCCCCGCAGCTTTATTATCCCACGGAGAAAAGCAACGTTTAGAAATTGGGATGTTAGTAGGACAATCTCCAGACTTATTACTTGTAGATGAACCAGTTGCAGGTTTAACCGATGAAGAAACCTATAACATCGGCGAACTAATTTTAACATTAGCTCAGAATCATTCAATTTTAGTGATTGAACATGATATGGAATTTGTCCGTCAAATTGCCAACAAAGTCACAGTCCTACATGAAGGTTCCGTACTCTGCGAAGGCAATTTTAGAGAAGTTCAAAATGACCCCCGTGTTGTTGAAGTATATCTAGGACAACAGCAGGAATAGATGGGAAGACAAGACGAAAACCAATGCTAAACATCTCTAACATTAACGTTTACTACGGTGAAAGCCATATTCTCCGCAACGTAGATTTGAATGTACCAAATGGGCAAATGGTATGCCTAATTGGACGCAATGGCGTAGGTAAAACAACCTTACTCAAAACAATTATGGGTTTACTCAAACCCCGGAGTGGCACAATTAACTTAGCCGGTAATTTAATCAACTCCAAATCTCCAGATCAAAGGGCGAAGATGGGAATTGGTTATGTTCCCCAAGGACGAGAGATTATTCCCCGTTTGACAGTCAAAGAAAATTTGCTGCTGGGGTTAGAAGCTAGGCAGAGACAGGTTAAAAAAGCCGAAATTCCTGAAGAAATTTTTAGCTTATTTCCTGTGTTAAAAATCATGTTGTCGCGGATGGGTGGTGATTTAAGTGGTGGACAGCAACAACAACTGGCGATCGCTCGTGCTTTAATGGGACAACCTCAATTACTTGTATTAGATGAACCCACCGAAGGGATTCAACCCTCAATTATCCTCGAAATTGAAGCGGCAGTTCGTCGCATCGTTGAAACCACAGGTATTTCTGTTTTACTGGTAGAACAACACTTGCACTTTGTCCGTCAGGCGGATTACTATTACGCTATGCAAAAAGGCGCTATTGTTGCCTCTGGTTCAACCGATGAACTTAGTCAAGATGTGATTCAAAGGTTTTTGGCGGTCTAATTTTTGGGATTTTGATTTGAGTTGGCTTATTAATCCTCAAGATCAGCAGGTAGAGATTTAGCGATCTCGGTTAGCTGTAGAAGTCGTTCAAACCCCAGCGCTTCTTTATGGGGAAGAAGTTTTGCCAGGGTTTGAGTTACAAATAACATGAGAAATTCTTTCTAACTCTCTACTCTCTTCTCCAAATATTGACCAATCATCACCTGTTCCCCAGCGCGAGATATGATAGATTGGCGTGTACGGTATTTGCTGCCAATCAGCTTTAACTCTTCGTCAAACACTGAATTGTTGTATTCTGTTCGCAAACACAATGTTTTGGAGTTGGGGAAGTAATATTGGGCGCTGATAGGTTTGGTTGTGGCAAAACCGCGATCGCGATACAACACATTCCCCAAAGCACCAAATATCGTGGAACCCTGAGATTCCTTCCTTCCCGTCACAGAATTCTCACTTTCCCAAATCACTTGGCTACCACAAATCAAACTAACTGTATCAGGTAGGTCGTGCATCTGAGCCAGCTTTTGCAATTCATCGCATCCCTGCATCAAAAACCGAATGGTGATCATACTCACCATTTCCTTAGTTTCTCCATCTGGTAGTGTGTAGTAGCGCCGTTCCGAACGCCACTTACCAACTGATTCTTGAAAAAATTCTGCCAGTAGAGATTCGTCAGCAGTTTGTGTAAATTTAATCTGTGATGTCACCGTTATTGTTCCTCGTATTAAGTCAACTTACAATCGTTTCGAGATTAACTACACCATCTCTGTCTTAAATACTAATTTTCTTTACTTTTCTTAATTTTATCTTGCTCTTATGAAAATTGTTGATAGTTTTGCTACATTCAAAAACGCAAGAATTTGTGTTTTTTTGACCAAACTAAGGGTGTAGGGGTATAGGGGGAAGAGGAAACCCCCCTAGTTGTTGACAACTATCTTAAGCAAGAAGCTGAGAAAGAACAGTTTAGTTTTTTCACAAAAACATTTTGTGGTTATTGTTGGAACTTATAGACAAAAAGCTTCGTCTACATAAACAAGGCTTATTTTTGCAGACATGAGTGCTTGTGCTGCTTACTGTTTTTTGATAAATCCTTAGACTTCTCTATCGTATAGAGTGTAGGTTTTGCGCTTACTAAGATGCCCTTATCGCAAAGCGTTTCTCTTTGAAACACGAGTCACACTCCTTGCGTAAAACTTCTGTACATAAAGCTGTCTCACCACCTTTTGGCTGTTTTAATCTGTAAAGTTTTCCTTTGGGACCAGATGAAATAGCTAACCCTTGGACAGAGTTAAGGAATCTTAAAAAATAGTTATAATAACTTCAAGAAAATTTGCATTCATAACATAGAAAAAATAAGATGTCCGGCAAAACTGCAGGAAGTAAGAGGGTTACTTTTGTTTTTTAAGTAATTATTTTTACTTAGAGTATGAAATTTTAGAGAACAAAACGACCCGGCTAACCTAAAACTGGCTGAGAGGGGAGTGTACAGATGATTTTGGAAGGAAATCAGCAGCGCAAAACAGCACACAAATTAACACGCGGTAATAGAGAAAACACAGACAGTTTTTTGAGACAGCCAATATTAAAAAAAATGCAAATTAATACAACAAAAAAGATTTTTATTGCTTCTATCCTAGGCGTGGGACTACTAACCGGTGGTTGCGGTTCGTTTCCAAATGAATCAGCAGAAGCTGAATCACAAAGTCCTAGAGGTAGGCAAGAGGCAGACAGTGGAGTCCCTGTGGATGCATCCATTGCCCGTAGTGGCATGTTGCGAGAAGAGCCAGAATATACAGGTACGACTACACCATTCCGTACAGTGTCATTGCGATCGCGAGTCGAAGGGCAGCTTTTAGCGTTGAATGTGGATGTAGGTGACGCTGTTAAGCAAGGGCAAATCATCGCACAGATAGATGACGCCTTACTGAGAACCGCTCAAAATCAAGCAGAAGCAGAACTAGCAGCACTCAAGTCAGAAGTCGCACGGACAAACGCTCAGATTAGTAACGCCCGTGCGCAAGTAGAAAGATTAAGAGCTGAACTTGTGCAAGCGCAGGCAGACTCACAAAGACAGCAGCAACTTTTGAAAGAGGGGGCGATCGCCCAACAAGTAGCCCAACAATCACGCACCGAAAGCCTCACTGCAGCCCAATCACTCCGCGCTGCACAAGAGACAGTCCGCACAGAACAGCAAGCCCTCGCAGCTGCACAAGGTCGAGTCGTCGCCCAACAAGCTGTCGTTGCGGAAGCAAAAGAACGCCGCTCTTATTCAAAGCTAACATCTCCAGTGACTGGAGTCGTCTTAGAAAAGATCACAGAACCGGGAAATCTCCTGCAAGCAGGAAACGAAGTCGTCAGGCTTGGTGATTTTAGCCGTGTCAAAGTCGTAGTTCAACTTTCAGAATTAGAACTGGGCAAAATCCGCTTAGGACAATCAGTTAAAGTGCGTTTAGATGCCTTTGCAAACCAAACGTACACTGGACAAGTGACACGTATTTCCCCAGCTGCTGACACGACAGCTCGTTTGATACCTGTTGAAGTCGTCATTTCCAACAGCGACAGAAAAATTGGCAGTGGTTTATTGGCAAGAGTCAATTTTGAAACCCAGACACAAGCGCGAGTCATCATACCTGAGACAGCACTTCAAGGAAGAGATGGGGGAGCAAGGACAGATCAACAAAAACAGAACACAACAGCTTCTTCCTCTTCTGCCCAATCTCCCAATTCCAAGCGTCAAGGGACAGTATTTGTTGTAGCCCAAACAGGTGAGAAAGCAACGGTGACAGAGAGAACTGTAACGCTTGGGGAAAGATCCGATGGCAATGTAGAAGTTTTATCTGGCTTGCAACCAGGAGAAAAATTTGTAACTCGTAGTGGCAAACCGTTGAAAGACCGCAGTATTGTACGTCTTTCTATTCTTTCTGAGCAACAATCATAAAGCAGTACTCACCACTTAGTATCATGCAGCAGGTAAACCAGACTAGCGGATTTAGTATTAGCGCCATTTCAATTCGCCAGCATATAGGCACACTTATGCTCACCGTGGCGGTAATTGTTGTTGGGATATTTTTTCTAACAACAATCCAAGTAGATTTACTACCATCAATTACTTATCCGCGCATTGGTGTGCGGCTGGAAGCACCTGGTATATCACCTGAAGTGGCGGTAGATGAAATCACTAGACCTTTGGAAGAAGCTTTATCAGCTACTGAGAATGTAGTGCAAGTTTTTTCCCGTACTCGTGAGGGACAGGTTAGCCTTGATTTATTTTTCCAGCCAGGAGGCGATATCGAGCAGGCTCTAAATGATGCGACTGCTGCTTTTAACCGAGGTAGAGGACAACTGCCAGATACGATTGAAGAACCGCGTATATTTAAATTTGACCCTTCCCAACAACCAATCTACGAATTGGCGCTGACATCTTCCTCACTGCAAGGTAAAGATTTGCGGGTTTTTGCAGATGAGGAACTGTCTCGTGAACTCAGTGTTGTCCAAGGAGTTGCTTCTGTTGATATTTCTGGTGCTGCTGAAGAAGAAGTACGAGTACTTGTTGACTTAAACCGTTTGCAAGCTTTGGGTGTTGGGTTAACTGATGTACTCAATCAACTTACAGCCAGAAACCAAGATATATCAGGTGGTCGAATTTTAGGGAAAAATTCTGAACCATTAACCCGCACAGTGGGACGGTTCAAAAACGCAGATGAAATCAGCAACCTCTCCTTTCAAGTCTCCTCATCTTCATCATCCCCCTCATCCACATCATCCACCTCATCCACATCATCCCCCTCATCTCCTCCTCGCCGCGTTTATCTACGAGACTTCGCTGAAGTCAGTGATGGTACAGAAGAACAGCGAATCTTTGTTTATTTAAACCGTCAGCCAGCGGTGAAAGTTTCAATTCAAAAGCAGCCTGATGCCAATACAATCAACGTTGTAGATGGGGTTAAGAAACGAATTGAGCAATTACGAGGTTCTGGCTTAATTGCACAGGATATGGTTTTGACTCCCACAACAGATGAATCTCGCTTCATTCGTAATTCGTTGAATGATGTGATCACCTCAGCAGTTTCTGGGGCGTTGTTAGCAGCAGTAGCTGTGCTGTTATTTTTAGGATCAATACGGCAAACATTTATTATTAGTTTGGCAATTCCGCTGTGTACTTTGGCGTCGATCGCCTTAATGAAACTATTCGGCTTGACTTTGAATGTGTTCAGTTTAGCAGGTCTTACCTTAGGAATTGGTCAAGCCATTGATACCTCAGTCGTCATTTTGGAGAACGTTGCTGAAAAAACAGCCATGACTCCCAATCAAAAAGAGACGGAGAAATTGGCAGATAAAGAAATGGGGAAAAAACCCAATTCAAAATTCTTTATCGACACTACAATTGCAGCTTCCCAAGAAGTCGAATCTGCATTAATCGCTGCCACTGCTGCCAACTTAGTTTCTGTAGTCCCATTCTTGCTCATTGGCGGCTTTATCTCACTGCTATTTAATGAGATGATTCTGACGATTGGCTTTGCAGTCGCCGCTTCCTTGGTTGTCGCTGTCACAGTCGTACCCATGCTGTGTTCTCGACTTCTGGCAATTCCTTGGTCTAGTCGTATCAGAGAGTTCTGGTTACTGCGCCAGTTTAATCATCGTTTTGAAGATGCAACAATCTTATACGGTAAGTTGTTAAAGAACGTTATACGTTATCGGATAATAGCCGTCACTATCGTTTTTCTGATTTTAGGCGGTGGCACCTTATTCATGGCAGGTCAAATTTCTCAAGAAATCTTACCACGCATCAATACAGGACAAGCCAATTTAAGAGTGCAGTTTCCTCCAGGTACACCTTTAGCAACTTCTCAGAAAGTTATGCAGGCTGTGGATGATATCTTGATGAAGCAGCCAGAAACTGACTATGTTTTCTCAACCGTAGGTGGTTTTCTCTTTGGTAGCAACACAACAGAAAATCCTCTGCGTGCCAGCAGCACTATCAATCTCAAACCAGATAAGGATGTTGAAAAATTTGTCCAAAAGGTTACTCGGGAATTTAACAAACTCAATTTAGCAGGAATTTTGCTGCGCTTGAGTCCTGGTCAGGTACGCGGTTTAATCTTGAGTAATACCCCAGCGCAAGGTTCAGAAGTTGATGTTATTCTGCAAGGTAACAATGAACAAAACTTACAGCAAGCAGGTAGGCAACTGCTGCAAGCTTTAGAAGAAAAGGCTACACTCGCTAGATTTCGACCAGATGCTGATCCGCGTCAACCAGAAGTACAAATTCGTCCTGACTGGGAAAGAGTTGCAACTTTGGGACTAACAGCGCAACAAATTGGTGAAACAATTCAAACTGCTATTGAAGGTTCAGTTCCCACGCAAATTCAACGCGGTAACCGCCTAGTTGATGTGCGTGTAGAGTTAAATCAAGAAGCAATTGAGCGTCCTTCTCAGTTACAAGGATTACCGCTATTTACACAAAATAACCAACAAGTCCGCCTTTCGGACGTTGCGCGTATTGAAGAAGGTCAAGCACCAGGAGAGGTTCAGCGAATTAACCAACGTCAAGTTTTTGTGATTGCAGGGAACTTAAGCGAGGGAGCTAGTTTGGGTGACGCCCTTGCACAAGTAAACGAAATAGTCAAGGGTATTAAGTTACCTGATGGCGTTACAATTGTACCAAGTTCCGCACAGGAAACGAATCAGCAGTTACAAAACTCATTGAAAACTATGGGTGCGCTAGCGACGTTCTTAATTTTCGTCGTCATGGCTGTGCAATACAACTCGCTGATTGACCCTTTAATCATTATGTTGACTGTACCACTCGCTTTAGCTGGAGGGATTTTTGGACTTTACGTCACTAAAACAGCCATTGGTGCAACGGTGATAGTCGGTGCGGTGCTGTTGGTGGGTATTGTGGTGAACGCGGGAATTCTCATGGTAGAACTGGCAAACCAAATTCGTGAGGAGGAAGGTTGCGATCGCCGCACTGCCATTCTCAAAGCTGCCCCTCAACGTTTGCGTCCGATTATGATGACCACAGTCACGACTATCTTGGGGCTGTTCCCCTTAGCTTTGGGTATTGGCGAAGGTTCGGAGTTTTTGCAGCCATTGGGGATTGTTGTGTTTTTTGGGATGGCGATCGCCACACTGCTAACACTATTTCTCATCCCCTGTTTTTACATTCTGCTGCACGATGTACTGGGTGGGAAATGGGCAAAGCCGGTGTTCGGTAGGCTGGGTAAGTTGAGGAAATGGTGAGCCACTCTGTTGGGGTAACCAGCCTTTGTTACAGTTACTACTCTTGCTACAGTATTTTAATTAGGTCGTAACTCAGCGTCGATCCTTTTAGCAATGGAAGTAGCTTCAAGGCGAATCCGCTCTGGGTTAAGGGTAAGCATCTCACGTTTGTGCATGAGAATTTTCCCATCCACAATCACAGTATCAACATCTTGGGCATCTGCTGTGTAAACCATATGGGAAATTACATTGTAAATTGGGGTCAAATGTGGTTCACTAAGCTGGACTTGAATTAAATCTGCTTGAAGCCCCACCTTAATCGCACCAATTTTATCTGCTAAGCCAAGTGCTTCTGCACCACCAGCTGTTGCCATACGCAAAACAGTCTTAGCAGGTACAGCAGTGGGATCGAGAGTTGTCCCTTTATGGATGAAGGCAGTGAGGCGGATTGCTTCCCACATATCAAGATCGTTGTTCGAGGCCGCTCCATCCGTACCCAGACCAACTTTAACTCCCGCTTTCAACATCGCTGGAATTGGCGCGAAGCCAGAAGCTAGTTTTAAATTCGAGTCAGGATTGTGGATAACACCAACACCGCGTTTCGCCATCAAGCCAATTTCACTTTCGTTAGGCCACACTACGTGCGCGGCGAAGACACGCGGCTCTAAGAAACCAAGATTTTCCAAGTGTTGGACTGGGGTTGCGTTATAGCGCTGTTGAACATCTTCTACTTCGGTTTTTGTCTCTGCTAAGTGAATTGTCAGGGGAACATCATATTGACGTGCAGCCTCAATCGCCTGCCTTAGATGCTCTGGCGAGACAGTGTAGGGAGCATGTGCAGCAATGGCTGGTATAATACGTGGGTTCTTACCTTTCCAACGTTTGACAAAATCTACAGCTGTGGCAAACGCATCATCCCATCCTTGAAAACCAGGGCTGGGAAAATCTATTGATGATGGTGCGATAATGGCACGCAAACCGCACTCATTCACCACTTCAGTCGCAACATCTGGCTTAAAGTACATATCAACAAAAGTCGTTGTTCCGCCCCGTATCATCTCCCAACAAGCTAACTGTTCACCAACGCGAATAAAATTTTCGTCAACGAACTTTGCTTCCGCAGGGAAGATATAATTCTGGAGCCAATTTTGCAACGCTAAGTCGTCCGCCAGACCGCGAAACAGCACCATTGCCGAATGAGAATGACCATTGACAAGACCGGGCATCAGCACCATGCCTTCGCCTGGAAGCGTCCTGTCAGCTTTGTAAGATGCCAAGATTTGCTCTCTTGTGTCTATCGCAATAATCTTACCGTTCTTGATAGCAACTGCACCATTCTTGATAACGGGTTGTGCATCGTTCATGGTAACGACGAAATCACCACCGACAATCAGTTCTACATTCCGCGTATCTTGAGCCTCTGGATTGCTATTGCTCCATGCGATGACTATCTGACTGGAAAATACAAAAAACAATGTGCAAGCAAAAAAAATTAATAGCTTATAGGATTTCGGAGGCTGGCTTTTCACTTTATGACTCTCTTCTCACTAGTGGTTTTATCATCAGTCATTGCTAATAACGAGACACTTTTGCCTCTGGTAAAATTTTTTACGTAATTTCGATAGCTGCCTGTGTCTTACAACCGCGTTTCATTACGCTTCCTACACATACACACGCAAGCAACAACCTCAGCAAAGTCGCGTATTTCTGCATAAAAATCCTCTGTTTGTAGTAATTAAGATTACATTTTTAAAATTTCTCTTAATAAGGAAGAATATACTAAAACCATTCGTGACAAGTTAAGACAGGATTAATTTTGTCAATTCGTAATAATTCTTGACAATGAGTTAAATATGAGGTGAAAGTCAGCTTTGTTTGACTTTAGGTATTGGTGAAGGTTCAGAGTTTTGCAGCTATTGGGATCGTGGTGTTTTTTGGGATGGCGAATGGTTGGGACACGCTACGCGATCGCCCCCTCAACAAAAACTTTGTTCTTCTACCTTGTCACAACTATATAGTCTTCCTCGTCTAATTTAATGAGTCCTTTATGGAAGTAGACGAGGAGGAATTATGACGGTGCAAAGAATTGACCTAAAAACCGTTGAGCCTGCTGCCTATAAAGCAATGTTTGAGCTAGAGAAGTATCTTGCAGCAAGCAGGCTTAGTAAAACCTTGGTGGAATTGATCAAAATCCGGGCGTCTCAAATCAATGGTTGTGCCTTTTGCATCGATATGCACACGAAAGACGCTAGACATCACGGCGAAAGCGAGCAACGGATTTATGCGTTGAATGCTTGGCACGAAACTCAATTTTTCACGCCTGAAGAACGAGCCGTGTTGGCATTAACTGAGGCTGTAACCATGATTACGAAAAACCACGTTCCCAATGACGTGTATGAGGAAGTCAGTCATTATTTTGATGCCAACCAAATTGCACAAATCCTCATGGCAATTGTTGCGATCAATGGATGGAATCGAATAGCGATCGCCACACAAATGATTCCAGGTAGCTATCAGATACAAATACAAAAATCAGCCTAGGAGGTACATTATGACACGTCAAATTGCATGGTATGGAACAGCAGCAGTCATTGTTCATACCATCGTTAATATTCTACACGCGTTAGCACACGTATCGATTCCGGTTCCTGTCACTCCTAGTCAGGCAGTGTTTATTGTTACAGTTATCCTGACTGTTCCACTTGTGGCAATGGTACTCCTGTGGACACCATTGAGTCGCATGGGTGTTGTTCTATTGCTGGTTTCGATGTTGGGATCGCTAATTTTCGGGATATACAATCATTTCATTGCTATTAGCCCAGATCACATCTCTCAAATCCCACCTGGCAATTGGCAACTCCTATTCCAAGTCACGGCTGTCCTGCTTTTCCTCACTGAACTGTTAGGCTGTGGCGTAGGAGTGTGGGCAATACAAAAGCTACGAGATGAAGAGAGAATAGCATGAATCGGCTAGAGGAGTTCAACCAACATCGTCCTTTCCTGTTCTCAATCGCTTACCGAATGCTGGGCAGTGTGGTTGATGCAGAAGATATGGTACAGGAAACCTTTTTGCGATGGCAGCAAGTGGCAGAAGACACCGTACAATCTGCCAAAGCGTATCTCTCCAGCATTATCACACGACTCTGCATCGACCACCTGCGTTCTGCCCGTGTCCAACGAGAGCAATATGTGGGACCTTGGCTTCCAGAACCCATTCTTACCGAACAGATGCCAGATCCAGCAAAGACAGTCGAATTGGTAGATACTCTCTCAACCGCTTTTCTCGTATTACTAGAAACGCTCTCGCCCTTGGAACGGGCAGTTTTTTTGCTGCGGGAAGTGTTTGATTATGACTATGAGGAAATTGGACAAATTGTAGATAAAAGTCCAACGAACTGTCGGCAAATTGTGCGACGAGCAAAGCAGCATTTAACATCTAGGCGACCTCGTTTTGAAGTTTCATTACACAGCCGAGAACAGATGACCGAGAAATTCCTGCAAGCTTGCAATGTCGGAGACTTGCAAGGATTGATTGGTTTGCTAGCAGAAGACATTACCCTTTGGTCAGATGGTGGTGGTCAGGTGACAGCCGCATTGAAGCCACTACATGGAAGTGTTAAGGTTGCTAAATTCTTGCTGGCAATTCGGAGCAAGAAACTTGCAAATTATGTGTCTCGAATTGCTAAGGTTAATGACCAACCAGGCATTATTAACTATATTGGCGTTCGCGTAGCGGCTGGTTTGCAGTATCATCTTCACAGTGTTATGACATTTGATTTTAAGGATGAGCGGATTCAATCTGTTTTTATTGTTGTGAATCCAGACAAACTCAAACAATTGGCTGACTCAAATATCAAATGTCAATTAGCACAGCCTCACTGAGTACACGTCGAACTTCAGGTTAAATGTGGTGATGTTACTGTCTTTTTTGATTGTGAAGATTGTGGGCGATCGCTGAAGATGATCGCAAAAGGTGATATTCTTTAATCTCTGACCATTTGTTGGTCTCCTGTATATTTTTGCTCCCGCGCCTTCGCTTCACCTGGCGCGGGATTTTTCTTTTTTACCTGCCCATCACCCGGCTTTCGCCATTACCTGGCAGTAGTCCCGCGCCTCCTCAACACAGAAAGTAACTTTTATATTCGAGGAAAGCGTGTGCCAAAACTTTGCGTGCGCGTTCGCCCTCTGGGCGTGCGCTTGCGCTTACGCATATCGCATTGGTGACAAAGCACGCGCTGTAACAATTGCAGCCCCCAGAGTTTGGGTTACTGGTGGTTAGGGAGAGGAAGAAGGGGTGTAAGGGTGTTAGGGTGTTAGGGGTAAGAGTATTTTACTTTCTTCCCCTAAATTTCGCTCATTGTGGAAACTAACTACACGTCACTATAAAAAGGGGTCGCAAATCAAAATTTTGACGACCCTAGACAAAGTTTATCCAACCAGCGAATTCCGTACCTCATTTATGGTGGGCTGTACTAACGAATAAATCATTTCCCCTACACCCCTACACCCCTGCACCCTTACACCCGCGCGTTCATTCCCCTACACCCCTACAACGCCAGGTGCCTCAAGTCGGGGAACCCGCCCACGGCACTGGCTCCCCTTACACCCCTAATTGTTGACGTTGTGGTTAAAAATTCTCTATTTTAAATGACTAGACTGTAAAGTAGTTATGGATTTATTATTGTTGATTGTGGATTTTTTTCCGGGACTATGAATACTCAAGAGATCATCCGCTCAATTGAAGCGGAACAACTAAAATCTAATTTGCCTGAAATATTTGTAGGCGATACTGTCAAAGTCGGAGTCAAAATTAAGGAAGGCGACAAATACCGCATACAACCCTATGAAGGAGTCGTGATTGGTAAGCGCAATGGCGGTATTAATCAAACGATTACTGTTCGTCGTGTTTTCCAAGGTGTGGGAGTTGAACGAGTGTTCCTTGTGCATTCTCCTCGCATAGACAACATCAAAGTCTTGCGTCGTGGTAAGGTAAGGCGTGCTAAACTTTATTATCTGCGTAAGCGTGTTGGTAAAGCTACCCGAATCAAGCAGCGTTTTGACCGCGCTTTATAATTCAACAAAGCAAGATATGGGAAGGGTTCAACAAAAAGCGGCAGCAGCCGCTCATTTGTTCCCTGAATCAAGCTCAAAGAAAAAAATTGCCAAGTTGTGTTAAAATGGGTTAGATTAAGTGCAATAACTGAATAAAAGCCAGCCTGTGCGCTCTTAGTTCAGTTGGTAGAACGCAGGTCTCCAAAACCTGATGTCGGGGGTTCAAGTCCTCCAGGGCGCGCTGTCACAAAAAAAACCCGAAAATTATGCAACATCTGCTAAAAGAGCAGCATGATTGAAAATTTCGGGTATAATTTTTGTGTGTACAGCTTATTGCTTCGTCGGACAAGTTAAGTTTGAATACTAAATCTTAACAAAAGGTAAAAATTAACGCTTAACAGTTGTTTGTATCAGGAATAAGGGGAGAGAAGCGACGTGACTAAAAAAAACGAAGCAGAAATAACAGAGTCAAGCAATGGGTCTGGCGTAACGAACTTTGTAAATGGGATAAAAGAAGAGTTCGACAAAGTGGTTTGGCCCAGTCGCAAGCAGCTAGTGAGTGAATCAGCGGCTGTACTGTTAATGGTGACTCTCTCCGCATCTCTGATATTTTTGGTAGATAGATTATTTACTTGGGCAGCACAACAGGTGTTCGGATGAGTTTTGCAACAGACGGAGATTACAATGCGACGCTGCAGTCAGAGGATGCCGCAGATACAGCGTCAGAAGCTTCTCACGAAGCCCGCTGGTATGCAGTGCAAGTAGCCTCTGGCTGTGAGAAGCGTGTCAAGACAAACTTAGAGCAGCGGATTCAGACCTTCGATTTGTCTGAGAAAATCCTTCAAGTGGAAATTCCACACACACCAGCCGTAAAAATCCGTAAAGACGGTAGTCGCCAGCATACGGAAGAGAAAGTTTTCCCGGGCTATGTGCTGGTAAGGATGATGATGGACGATGATAGCTGGCAGGTAGTAAGAAATACTACTCATGTGATAAATTTCGTGGGAGCAGAACAAAAGCGTGGCACTGGCAAAGGTCGCGGTCACGTAAAACCAATGCCCCTAGGTCATACAGAAGTAGAAAGAATCTTCAAACAGACCAGCGAACAAGAGCCAGTCGTCAAGATTGACATGGCTACAGGTGATAAGATAGTCGTGCTTTCTGGTCCGTTTAAAGACTTTGAAGGTGAGGTAATTGAAGTCAGTCCAGAACGGAGTAAACTAAAAGCCTTACTTTCTATTTTTGGACGGGAAACACCAGTAGAATTGGAATTTAATCAGGTTCAAAAACAGAGCTAAATAAGAATGGCGAAGAAAATCGTAGCGGTCATTAAATTGGCCCTAAATGCTGGTAAAGCCAACCCAGCACCGCCAGTGGGTCCCGCTTTGGGTCAACACGGCGTTAATATCATGATGTTCTGCAAGGAGTACAACGCCAAGACATCTGATCAAGTTGGAACGGTAATTCCTGTAGAAATCTCGGTGTTTGAAGACCGGAGTTTTACATTTGTCCTCAAGACTCCACCTGCATCAGTACTCATTACTAAAGCAGCAAAAATTGACAAAGGCTCCAGTGAACCTAACAAAAGAAAAGTTGGGTCAATTACTAGAGAACAATTGAGGCAAATTGCCCAAACCAAACTGCCGGATCTTAACGCTAATGATGTAGAAGCAGCGATGAACATCATCGAAGGCACTGCAAAAAACATGGGCGTAACAGTTACAGGTTAGTTATAAGTCCTTGGCTTTAGACAATTGACTTAGGACAAATGAAAAATTATTCGGGGGAGAGGTAAAGCCTCGCAATTCACCCCAGGAGAGAGAAAAATGGCAAAAAAACTATCACGCCGAATGCAGGCGTTACTAGGAAAAGTTGAAGAGAGGGATTATACACCCATAGAGGCGTTATCCCTTCTTAAAGAAACAGCAACAGCAAAGTTTCCCGAAGCTGCAGAAGCGCATATCCGCTTAGGCATTGATCCAAAATATACTGATCAACAGCTGCGAACAACAGTCGTACTGCCCAAAGGAACAGGACAAACAGTGCGAGTAGCAGTGATTGCAAGAGGGGAAAAGGTCACAGAAGCAACCAATGCGGGTGCTGATGTTGTTGGTTCAGAAGAACTAATTGACGAAATTCAAAAAGGTAGAATGGACTTTGACAAGCTTATTGCCACACCTGATATTATGCCTCAGGTAGCGAAGCTTGGTAAGTTACTTGGTCCGCGTGGTTTGATGCCGTCACCAAAAGGTGGGACAGTAACATTTGACTTAGGCGGTGCGATCGCAGAATTCAAAGCAGGTAAATTAGAGTTCCGAGCTGACCGGACTGGCATTGTCCATGTTATGTTTGGTAAGGTGTCGTTCTCACCAGAAGATTTACTAGTAAACTTGAAGGCGTTGCAAGAAACAATCGACCGTAACCGTCCTTCAGGAGCTAAAGGTCGTTACTGGCGCACAGTGTATGTCTCTGCCACAATGGGGCCATCAATTAGCGTAGATATTAACGCCTTACGCGATTTGAAACTCACAGAAGCAGCATAATATCGTTGTGTCATCGATTAGTACATGACAAACGACAAACAACTGAAGGTTGCTAACAAAATAAAATAGGCAACAGCCCAAGACAGCAGGTGCCATTGGCTTAATGTCCTGCCGAGGTTTTCGCCCCAATTGCTACCAGTGCCACGCATAACAAGCGTGAGTACTGCGGCATAAGGATGATAAGGTATACACGCACTGTATAAGGTGTCTATACCACTAAACCCCGGCTGCGAGAGCTGGGGTTTATTGTTTTTAAGCGATCACTGTCATAGTGGTCAGCAGTTGGCAAAAACCTAACAGCCAATACCTGAAAGCTGATTTGTTAAGGAGGTGAGATGGATGCCTAGAACGATAGAAGACAAAAAAGCAATAGTTACTGAACTCAAAGAAACTTTGAGTCAGTCTCAACTAGCACTGGTGATTGACTACCAAGGACTAACAGTTGCTGAAATCACAGACCTGCGGCGACGCCTGCGTCCCTCTGGTACTGTTTGTAAGGTGACTAAAAACACCCTGATGGGCATTGCCATTAAAGACGACGAAAAATGGCAAGTGTTGTCAGAATTGCTCAAAGGCTCTTCTGCCTTTTTGCTGGTTAAAGACGATTTCTCTGCAGCAATTAAGGCTTACCAAGATTTCCAAAAAGCCAGCAAGAAAACAGAAATTCGCGGCGGCGTTATGGAAGGTCGCCTGCTGCAAGAGCCTGATGTCAAAGCTCTAGGAGATTTGCCATCCAAAGAACAACTCATGGCACAAATTGCCGGAGCGATCAACGCCTTGGCTACCAAGATTGCTGTGGGTATCAACGAGGTTCCCGGTTCGCTGGCTCGTGCCTTGCAGGCTGTCGCTGATCAGGAAAAAGGCGGCGAATCTGAAAGCGCTTCTGACGCTGATCACGAAAAAGGCGGCGAATCCGAAGAAAGTGCTTCCTAGTTAGTAGTGACTGCTAGGTAGAACAACTAACAAATAATTTATCAACATTACAGGAGTTATATCCATGTCTACTGCAACTGATGAAATTTTGGAAAAACTAAAAACCTTGAGCTTGCTGGAAGCATCTGAATTGGTGAAGCAAATTGAAGAAGCCTTTGGCGTCAGTGCTGCAGCACCAGTTGGAGGCTTTATGGCTGCTCCCGGTGGTGGTGCACCTGCTGCTGCTGAACCAGTAGAAGAGCAAACCGAGTTTAACGTCATTCTCGAATCAGTCCCAGCTGATAAGAAGATTGCTGTACTCAAGATTGTACGGGAATTGACAGGCTTGGGTCTCAAAGAAGCCAAAGACTTGGTAGAATCTGCGCCTAAACCAGTTAAGGAAGCGATCGCCAAGGAAGCTGCTGAACAAGCTAAGAAGCAGTTGGAAGATGCTGGCGGTAAGGCAACTGTCAAGTAGTTCATAATTTGTAATTCTTAATTACGAAAAGGCAGCAGTCCAGTAACCAGTTTGGTGTGGGCTGCTGCCTTTTTTTCATTGAGAATAAATCAACGCGGTATTATGGAAAATTACTTGGACAAACAAAAACCAGGGGTAACAAAAAATCTTTGCTTGAACGAGTTGAGAACTTGACTATCAAGTTTCACTGTCCTAATTTTTTTATTCCGAATTTAAAATTTGTGCAAATCTACCGTTATGAGTCTTTCACCTCTAGACTTACTGAATATTACCTTTCGCTCCTTGGGTAAAAACCCTTTGCGTTCTGCCCTAACAGCTTTAGGAGTGTTTATGGGTGTGGCTGCTGTTAGTGCTACACTTCAAGTCGGTAACATCAGTCGGGCAGTTATTGGTCAACAACTAGCAAAACGAGGCGCACCTCAAGCCTCAATCTATCCAGAGTGGGATTCAGGTGGTCGAACCACCCCACTTAAATTGGAAGACATGGAATTCTTACAAAAACGGCTGGTGGGCTTGCGGGCAATCAGTGCTTTTAATTGGGCTGGTTCTCTGCCAACCATATTTCAGGATAAGGAATTAACTCCACCTATGTCACCTGTTTCCCAAGGTTTTTTGCTGACTTCAGGAAAAGCACTGGTTTCGGGACGATTCTTTAGCGCTGAAGATTTTGCCAGCTACCGACCAGTGGTTGTTATCGATAAACTGTTGGCAGAACAACTTTTCGGTGGGCACAAACCTCTGGGTCAGATGATTTACGCTGGGGACAGACCTTATGTAGTCGTGGGGGTAGTGGCGACAAGTCTGGATGAAAATGCACCTCCTAGTGGTCAACTTTATGTACCAATGTCTGTTTATAACGCCCTGACTGGTAGCCGCGATATTGGTAGTATCCAAATGCGTCCTTACAAACTCCAAGACGTGGAAAACTTGAGCAATCAAGCTGAGGAACTGCTAAAACAGCGATTCCCCAGTCAAAAATTTAAGTCTTGGAACAATGTATCAGACATCCTAGAACAGCAGAAAACCCTTGAGATGGCGTCCCAAGGACTTGCAGTGGTAGGAGTAATCGCGCTATTGGTTGGCGGTGTGGGGATTGCGAATATCATGATTGCTTCAGTGGCGGAACGAACCGCTGAAATTGGTTTGAGACGGGCAATAGGAGCAACCCAGCAAGAAATCATGCTGCAATTTATTCTGGAGGCTACGCTTTTGAGTCTGATTGGAGGAACTGTTGGTCTTGGGGTAGTGCATGGATTAACAATTGTAGTCACCAATACCTTTAACTTGCCCTACGAGTTTGACGGATCCATTGCAAGACTAGCGTTGGGTTCAGCACTCGTGGTGGGGGTAGGAGCCAGTTTGACCCCCGCCCTGCGAGCAAGCCAAATCGATCCAGTCAAAGCCTTACGCTCAGAATAATTTCACGGTGATTTAGATTTTGGTACTGGGGAAGCTGTGCCTCTTGTTGAGAATCTTAACAATGTTTCAATTCATAATATTTCTTATTTAGCTACAGTTGCGGCGGATAGTATAGCAGTCGCCAGGTAGATTAGGACACGAACTAATGAGAAAACATGGTCACCAATAGACTTTTAAGTCTATTAAGCGTTCCCTGCTATATTGGCAAATCCAACTTCGGGTGGGCAGTGGCTCCCCTAGAGATTAAGATTTTTAGTAATTTGCCAAGAACCTATCCGAACTGTAGTAATGTATATCCTTTTCTGTTTTTAGTTCTAACTAAAGCGTATTGATTTTTAACGTATTTATGCCTTGAAGTTGTGTTACACAACTTTACATAGAGACTGAGCAAATATCTATTTTTAGAGCCATTGATCGCTATAGTGTTGAGAATTGTTAAAAATCAAAGTTTCAAGTAAAGTTTATTTTCTTTTCATGCGAAAAGAAACTAAATACTGTTAGCCTGTGAATTAAGATAAGCATTAATTAAATTGTAATTACAGATATTTTTAGATTCTTAGCCAAGCCAAATAGTTCTTGAATAATCTTTAGTTTTATACCAATTAATAGACTTCTCGCCAAAAACCCTAAAAAATTATATTCAGTTTCTAAACCTTATGCTGATTCCACTTTCCAGCCCAAACATGAAACATTATCATAATGAATGGATTGAAGAATGGTGCCAAGAAAATGGCTGGACAGATTTATTTGAAGAGCGGCGTAATAACTATTGGGCATTTCCTCCTGGGGCAGTTATGCCGGAGCCAATTCCTACCCATACGTTGAGATTGATAAAAACTCAAAAGGGATTGACATCTCAGGAAAAATTTTGGTCAATCTCAGCACTATTTGGGACAATTGTAGCCGTCGTTTCTACTTACTTATTAAAATGTCCAATACCTCTGGTTTTAGCTTTTGCTTTTGATGCAGTGACGGCAGCGCAACTTGAGGTAGAGTGATCTCAAGAATAAGTCATTTTCAGTAGTACTGAGTGTTGTAGACGCCACAGAATAATTGACACACAGTATTTTGCTTGGGGGCTATTTTTATGATGTGCTGGGATTAATAGCTAAGATTTAGATAAGTAAAAGCGTTCTCCTTAAAGGGGGGGCGTTTTTTGCATTTCTTGTTTTAGGGAGATTCAAAAAAATAAATCTCTAGCCTCAGTCCACAGGAGAAGGGCTTTGCGGAGTATGGTTGATTGTGGACGTAGCTGGTGATTCGTTTTAAAGCAGCTGGAGATTGATTTACGCACTATGTGTCTTAGCTGCTTTTGTCAGCTTCGTTTCGATCTCCAACTTGTAAAAAGAAAGACATCCTGAAAATACCTTACCTTAAAGTGTTAACCAGTGGAATGTCATCAAGAAGAATGTGAAATAAAATACTATATTGATTGATAAGATGTAGTGTAAACCACATTTATTTTGCTATAAAAGCATAACTAAATTACTAAAAAATCATTGTTGATAAATAATTATCCTATGCGACAATTCAATCTACAGAATGTGGAAAATACTCTACATATAAGAAAAAAAAGGAACTTAAATCTATGGATCTCTTATCTGAATCTGCCTTAGACAATCTTCAAGCTTCCCAATCTACATTCAACTTTGGTACTCCACAAGACATCATTAGTGGCGCAAACTTCCAAGGAAGCGGTAGTTCCATCTTTACAGTCAACAGCATTGCCGATGTGGTGGATGATGGTGATGGGGTGACGACGTTGCGTGAAGCGATTAATTTTGCAAACGCGCTGATTGGAGAAGACTCAATTGTGTTTGACTATTCGGTGTTTGCCTCTGCACAGACGATTACTTTAAGCCTGGGACAACTGAGTATCACCGACAGCTTGAAGATCAACGGCTTAGTCGATCCATTGACAGGTACAGACTTATTAACGATTAGTGGCAACAACGCGTCACGGGTGTTTGAGATTGGAACGGGAGCAACAGTCAACCTTTCGGGGTTGATTATTGCTGATGGCAAGGTGATGGATGACAACGGTGCTGGGATTAAAAACAGTGGCACTCTCACCTTAGACAACAGTATTGTTCGCAATAACACCGCGACAACTCTGAACTCGAACAATGCTTCTGGTGGGGGTATTTACAATATAGGCATCCTGACGGTGAACAACAGCACCTTCAGTGGCAACTCAGCAAACGGCAGTTCGACCATCATCAATAGTTTGACCTTCAATAACAGCGGCTTTGGCGGCGGTATTTACAACACAGGCACCCTGACGGTGAGCGACAGTATCCTCAGCAGCAACTCGGTAAGTGGGCCCAACAGCGGTAGGGGCGGCGGCATTTACAACACGGGCATCGTAACGGTGAGCAACAGCACCCTCAGTGACAACTCAGCAAGCGGCACCACATTCACCAGTGCCAACGGCTTTGGCGGGGGTATTTACAACACAGGCATCGTAACGGTGAGCGACAGTACCCTCAGCAGCAACTCGGTAAGAGGGGATTGGACACGTGGGGGCGGCATCTATAACGACAATGGAACCTTTCAGGTGAACAATAGCACCCTCACTGGCAACTTGGCAGACGGCGCTAATGGCAGCAACGGAGGCGGCATGTATAATGACAGTGGCAGCCTGACAGTGAACAATAGCACCCTCACTGACAACTTGGCAAGCGGCGGTTATCTTGTCGGCATCGGCGGCGGCATCGCTAACAGTAGTGGCACAGTCATGGTAAATAATAGCACCCTCACTGGCAACAGAGCACGCGGAAGGGGTGCTGAAGGCGGCGGCATTAACAACGACAGTGGCACATTTCAGGTGAACAATAGCACCCTCACTGGCAACTCCGCAGGAAACGGCGGCAGGTTTGGCATCGGCGGCGGCATTAACAACGCGGGCACGCTAACGGTGAGCAACAGCACTATAAGCAATAACTTGACAACTACCTCCTTCTTCAACTTGGGCGGCGGCGGCGGCATCCATAACACTGGCACTCTTGAGGTTCGCGACAGCGCCATCACCGACAACTCCGCAGTCCAAAGCGGTGGCGGCATCAATAACCGTGGCGGCACTGTGACAGTGAGCAACAGCAACCTCAGTGGCAATTCGGTCAGCGGCGGCAGCTTCTCCCCTGGTGGCGGCGGCATCTCTAACAATGGTGGCACTCTTGAGGTGAGGAATAGTGCCATCAGTGGTAACTCAGTAACTGGGGATAGTACAGGCAGTGGTGGCGGTATTTACAATACAGGCACCGTGACGGTGAGCGATAGTACTCTCAACAGCAACTCGGTAAGTGGGCGTAACGCAAGTGGCGGCGGCATCTCTAACGACAATGGCACCCTTCAGGTGAACAATAGCACCCTCACTGGCAACTCAGTAAACGGCAGTTTGACCACCGATAACAACGCCTATGGTGGCGGTATTTACAACACAGGCATCGCAACGGTCAACAATAGTACCCTAAATGACAATAAAGCAAACAGCAATAATCCCAGCAGGGGCGGCGGCATCTATAACGCTGGTGGTACTCTTGAAGTCAACTACAGTACCATAAGTGGCAACAAAGCAACCAGCACTTCTGCCAATCCCAGTGGCGGTGGTATCTATAACGAAAGCGGTACCGTGATGGTGAAGTACAGCAGTTTGAATGACAACTTCACACAGGGCTTCAGGGATAGCGGTGCTGGTGGCGGTATCTATAACAGCAGCGGCATTCTTGAGGTGATTCATAGTAATATCACCGGCAACTCAGCAAGCGATGGCGGCGGTATCTTTAACGGTGGCACTGTTAAGGTCAGCAACAGCAGCATCAGCGGTAACCCGTCAATTCAGAGGACCTTCTTCTTCCGTGGCGGCGGCATCTCTAACACTGGCACTCTTGAGGTCAGCGACAGCAGCATCAGCGATAACTTGGTCGGACGCAGCTTCATACCAACCTATGGCGGCGGTATCTTTAACAGCGGCACTTTGAGGGTCACCAACAGCACCATCTCCGGCAACTTGCCAAGTGGTAGCTTTTTATCTGGCGGCGGTATTTATAACAGTGATGGCACTGTTGAGGTGAGCAACAGCGCCATCTCCAGCAACTCAGCGAGCCAAGGCGGCGGCATCTCTAACAGTGGTGGCACTGTTGAGGTGAGCAACAGCACTATCTTCGGCAACTCGACATTCCAAGACGGCGGCGGTATCTATAACTCCGGTGGATCCAACAAATCTACTGTAACAGTGACCAACAGCGCCATAGCCAACAACTCAGCAACCAACAATGGCGGTGGTATCGCCAACTTCAGCGGCACCATTGAAGTCAGCAATAGCACTCTCCGTGGTAACACGGCAGAATCTAACGGTGGAGGTATATATAATAATGCTTCTCTGAAACTAGTGTTCAGTACGATCACGCTCAACCAAGCCGCAAATGGTGGAGGTGTGTTCAATAATACTTCTGGTACAGCCAGAGTGCGAAACACGATTATTGCCGCTAACCTCGTCAGTTCGGGTGGTGTCAACCCCGATGTGGCAGGCAACTTCATCAGCGATGGCTACAACTTGATTGGGGACAGTACTGGCAGCAGTGGATTTGGAGCCACAGGAGATATAATCGATACCACGATCAACCTGATAGCTTCTGGTGTAAACAGTGACGAAGCTGATATTGAGGCGTTGGAATTTTCCATTGCCTGATGGATATAGCGCAATATGGTGAGTCCAGCGCTGCGGGAGGGTCTCCCTCGTGCCGGCTCTGGCGAACCCTCCGGGTTGCTGTTAAGGATTGATCCGAAACTAGCCCTCCTTAAAAAGGAGGGAACTAAGCCCCTTTTTAAGGGGTTGGGGGATCTTACAAAACTAAATACCATTAACAGCAACTGTATTGGGGACTCCGAAGTCCCCGTTGTAAGCCCTCAACGGCTTACAGCCCTCTCTTACCTTCTAGCTGTGGGATGTGAATTATCGATATAACCAAACACGCAACAGCGAAAGCAACTGTTCAATGTCTACAGGTTTGGTAATATAATCTGATGCGCCTGCTTCAATACACTTTTCTCTGTCACCTTGCATTGCCTTTGCGGTGAGTGCGATGATTGGCAGGGATTTAAACTGATTGTTCTGCCGAATTAGGCGCGTTGTTTCGTAACCATCCATTTGTGGCATCATAATATCCATCAAAACAACATCAATGTCTGGTGTGTTTTGCAAAACTTCAATGCCATCTCTACCATTTTCCGCATATAAAATCTGCATTTGATAACGTTCTAGCATGCTCGTGAGGGCAAAGATATTGCGCATATCGTCATCTACGATGAGAACTTTTTTACCCGCAAGTACAGGATCATTGGAATGCAACTGTTCTAAAATTTGTCGCTTGGGCGCAGGCAAATTTGCTTGAACTCTATGCAGGAATAAGGCTGTTTCATCAAGAAGACGTTCAGGCGATCGCACATCTTTTATAATAATCGTCTCTGCCAAGCGCCTCAGTTGAGTGTCTTCTGCCCGACTCAACTCTCTTGCGGTATAAACAATAATTGGTAGTGCTTGACCATTGGGATGCTGTTTGATTCTTGTGATCAGTTCAAACCCGCTCATGTCAGGCAGACCCAAATCGAGAACGACACAATCATAATACTGGTTTTGTATCGCTTCTAGCGCCTCGCCAGCAGTTTTCACACCAGTCATAGCAACATCTGTGTTACCAATTAATTCCATAATACTATGGCGTTGATTATCGTCGTCTTCCACAATCAGCAGATTCTTGACTGGGCGTTCAACAAAACCTTTAATATTGCTGAGTGCTTCAGACAAGACCTCAGTGCTGATGGGCTTTTGCATATAAGCAATTGCACCTAGTTGCAATCCGCGCTGTCGCCCTTCCTCAACAGTCATGATATGTACTGGAATATGACGGGTGCTTGGATCATGCTTGAGGCGATCGAGTACCGTCCAACCATCCATTCCTGGTAGGCGGATATCCAAAATGATCGCTGAAGGCTGAAATTGTTGTGCCAGTGCTAACCCCCCGCTACCATTATGACCAACAAGAACTTTAAATTCTTGTTGGCGTGCCATGTCTAAAAGGATACGGGCAAAATTGATGTCATCTTCAATTATAAGAAGTATGCGTTCGCCTTGTTCAATATTGCCTCTGTCGTCGGTGAGGGAAGTCAGGGAGTCAGACAGCGCTGCAGGAGGGTTTCCCGACCTAGGCGACTGCGTTCGCGTAGCGTCTCCGCAGGAGATACCCGAAGGGTGAGGGAATGAAGGAGTGAGTGAGGGAGTGTTAGCGAAGCGAGGCGTAGGCTGGGAGGGAGGGAGTAAGGGAGGAAGTTCTAATTTTGAATTGATTTGTTCTGCTTCCTGAGGTAAGTACAGTGTAAAAGTACTACCTTCCCCAACACGACTCTGAAGTTTAATTTCTCCACCAAGAAGACGGGTGATTTCGCGACTCACCGATAACCCTAACCCGGTACCGCCATATCTGCGACTGGTGGTGCCATCAGCTTGTTGAAACGCCTCGAAAATTATCTTTTGCTTATCTACAGCAATGCCAATGCCCGTATCGCTGACTGCGAATGCTATCACAGTTTGAGCGCGATTCAAACTTTCCTGGTCATGACTCCACCCTTGTGTTGTCACAAACACCTGCAAGCCGACTTCTCCACGATCTGTAAATTTAAAAGCATTGGCAAGGAGATTTTTCAAGACTTGTTGTAAACGCTTTGCATCAGTGTAGATGCTTCTTGGCAGTTCGGGGGCGAATTTGATCGTGAAATTCAGCCCTTTATCAATCGCGATTTGTCGAAAAGTTCGCTCAACGTTTTCTTGCAATTCTGCAAGCAGCATCTGCTCAATGTCAATTGACATTGTTCCAGATTCAATTTTTGCCAAATCCAAAATGTCATTGATCAGCGTCAAAAGGTCGTTTCCTGATGAGTAGATTGTACGGCTATACTCGACTTGTTTAGCTGTGAGGTTTTTGTCCACGTTATCTGTGAGCAATTTCGCCAAAATCAACAAGCTATTTAGCGGTGTGCGTAGTTCATGGGACATGTTCGCCAGAAACTCAGACTTATATTTTGACGAAAGTGCTAGTTGTTCGGCTTGCTCTTTTAAATCTAGGCTTGCTTGTTCAATTTCATTATTTTTGCGCTCAACTTCTTTGTTTTGCAAAGCTAATAATTCCGATCTTTCTTCTAGTTCAGCGTTCGTCTCTTGTAATTCTTCTTGCTGCTTTCTCAACAAATCCTCGGAGGCTTGGAGCGATTTCGCCTGTTGTTCTAGGCGGTTGTTTGTTTCCCTGAGTTCGCTTTGCTGACTTTGTAACTCCTGTGCCAAAGACTGGGACTGTTTGAGTAACTCTTCAGTACGCATACTGGCAGCGATGGTGTTTAATACAATCGCGATGCTTTCGGTAAGTTGGTCGAAGAATGACAAATGAATTTCGCTAAAGCGTCGGAATGAGGCTAGTTCAATCACTGCTGTGACTTGTCCTTCAAATAGGACAGGTAACACAACAACATTCAGCGGAGTCGCTTCACCTAAGCCAGAACTAATCTTAATATAGTCGTGGGGTACTTCTGTCAGCAGAATTCGTTCTTTTTCCAAAGCGCATTGTCCGACCAAACCTTCACCCAACTGAAAGCGGTTTGCAAGATGCTTGCGCTCACGGTAAGCGTAGCTGCTGAGTAATTTTAAGTACTTAATATCTACTGTAATATCCATGATAAAAAAGACACCCTGCGAAGCCCCAACCAGCGGTGCTAACTCCGAGAGAATCAGTTTAGACACCGTTTCAAGGTCACGCTGACCTTGAAGCATGCGGGTGAACTTGGTTAAGTTAGTTTTCAACCAGTCTTGTTCAGTGTTTTTCTGCGTTGTCTCGCGCAGGTTAGCAATCATTTGGTTGATGTAGTCTTTCAGCATGGCGACTTCACCTTGCGCCTCGACGGAAATTGACCGCGTTAAGTCGCCTTTGGTGACAGCAGTTGCGACTTCGGCGATCGCCCGTAATTGAGTGGTGAGGGTAGCAGCCAGTTCATTCACGTTGTCGGTCAAATCTTTCCAAGTTCCCGCAGCCCCCGGCACTTTGGCTTGTCCACCCAACTTACCTTCAATCCCCACTTCACGTGCTACAGTTGTGACTTGGTTGGCAAACGTCGCCAGAGTACCAATCATCTCATTAATCGTTTCTGCCAAAGTTTCAATTTCTCCCTTGGCATCTAGCGTGAGTTTCTGTTTCAAGTTACCATTAGCAACCGCCGTCACAACTTTCGCTATACCCCGCACTTGTGCCGTCAAGTTACCCGCCATCGAGTTGACATTATCGGTCAAATCTTTCCAGGTACCTGCCACCCCAACAACCTGCGCTTGACCGCCCAATTTCCCTTCAGTGCCGACTTCCCTCGCAACTCGCGTCACCTCTGAGGCGAAAGACGAAAGCTGATCCACCATCGTGTTGATAGTGTTTTTCAACTCCAAAATCTCTCCTCTCACATCAACAGTGATTTTCTTCGAGAGATCACCATTTGCCACCGCCTTTGTGACTTCGGCAATATTCCGCACTTGTGCCGTCAAGTTACCTGCCATCAAGTTGAAGTTGTCGGTCAAATCTTTCCAAGTGCCTCCTACGCCTCTGACATAGGCTTGTACACCCAGCTTACCTTCAGTTCCCACTTCCCGCGCAACCCGCGTCACTTCCGATGCGAAGGAGTTGAGTTGATCCACCATCGTATTGATGGTGTTTTTTAATTCCAGAATTTCACCTTTAACGTCAACAGTGATTTTCTTCGAGAGGTCACCTGTTGCCACCGCCGTGGTGACTTCGGCAATATTCCGCACTTGTGCAGTTAAAGAACCCGCCATCGAATTCACACTATCAGTCAAGTCCTTCCAAGTGCCAGCAACGCCTCGTACTTCTGCTTGCACACCCAGCTTACCTTCAGTTCCCACTTCCCGCGCAACCCGCGTCACTTCCGACGCAAAGGAATTGAGTTGATCCACCATCGTGTTCACGGTGTTTTTTAACTCCAGAATTTCACCTTTGACTTGCACAGTGATTTTCTTGGAGAGGTCACCAGTTGCTACCGCGGTGGTGACTTCAGCGATGTTTCGCACCTGTGCTGTCAAGGAACCCGCCATGAAGTTGACACTGTCGGTTAAATCTTTCCAAGTGCCAGCAACACCTCTAACATCTGCTTGCACGCCCAGCTTACCTTCACTGCCCACTTCTGTTGCAACCCGCGTCACTTCCGAAGCAAAAGAGTTGAGTTGATCCACCATAATATTAATAGTGTTTTTCAACTCCAAAATTTCCCCTTTCACCTGCACAGTGATTTTCTTAGAAAGATCACCGTTAGCGATCGCCGTCGTCACTTCCGCAATATTCCGTACCTGCGCTGTCAAGGAATCCGCCATGAAGTTGACGCTGTCGGTCAAGTCCTTCCAAGTACCAGCACCACCTTTGACATCTGCTTGTACACCCAGCTTACCTTCGGTTCCCACTTCCCTAGCAACTCGTGTCACCTCGCTGGCAAAGGAACTGAGTTGATCGACCATTGTATTGATGGTATTTTTCAGTTCTAAAATTTCGCCTTTGACATCAACAGTTATTTTCTTCGAGAGGTCACCTGTTGCTACCGCCGTCGTCACTTCCGCAATATTCCGTACCTGCGCTGTCAAGGAACCCGCCATAAAGTTCACCCTGTCGGTTAAATCTTTCCAAGTCCCCGCAACGCCTTTCACCTCAGCTTGTACGCCCAGCTTTCCTTCTGCACCGACTTCCCTTGCAACCCGCGTCACTTCTCCGGCGAAGGAACTGAGTTGATCGACCATAATATTGATGGTGTTCTTGAGTTCTAGAATTTCACCTTTAACATCAACAGTGATTTTCTTCGAGAGGTCACCGTTGGCGATCGCTGTCGTCACTTCTGCAATGTTTCGTACCTGCGCGGTTAAAGAACCCGCCATCAAGTTCACGTTGTCCGTTAAATCCTTCCAAATCCCAGCAACGCCGCGTACTTCTGCTTGCACACCGAGTTTACCTTCGGTTCCCACTTCTCTTGCAACCCGCGTCACCTCAGAAGCGAAGGAGTTGAGTTGATCGACCATCGTGTTGATAGTATTTTTCAACTCCAAAATTTCACCTTTGACATCAACAGTAATTTTCTTGGAGAGATCACCGTTTGCGACTGCTGTTGTCACATCCGCAATATTACGAACTTGTGCGGTTAAGTTTCCCGCCATTAAATTCACACTGTCCGTCAAATCCTTCCAAGTTCCAGCCACACCTGGAACTTCTGCTTTCACCCCCAGCTTACCTTCAGTTCCCACTTCCCTGGCAACTCGTGTGACCTCGCTAGCAAAGGAATTCAACTGACCCACCATTGTATTAACCATTTGGGCAGTTTGGAGAAATTCTCCTTTGAGGGGTCTACCTTCAATTTCTGGTGCAATCGCTTGAGATAAATCACCATTCGCCACCGCCCGGATCACACGCGCCGTTTCCTCTGTCGGCTGAACCAAATCTGTCACCAGGGTGTTGACAGAATCAACACAAACTGACCAAGAACCACGAACATTTCCTAAACAGGCGCGTTCACTAATTTTGCCATCTTTACCAACAACATGACTAATCCTCTGTAGCTCTGTTGTTAGCCGCTCATTTTGTTCAATAATATCGTTAAGCGTATCGGCGATTTTTCCTGCCATACCAGTTTGGTCTATGGGCATACGGGCAGAAAAGTCACCTTTTTTAACAGCTACCAGCGTTTTCAGCAGCTGTTTTAAATCTAAATTATCGCTTTCTCTGGTTAACTGTTCAGTGGACATGGTGACGGGGCAAGAATATTTATATTAATTATCTTTGCTATTGCTTGCTATTAGTCGCAATTGCGTTGTTTACACAAAAGGCATACCAAATTATGACGCAAAAAAGAAGCTTTGGTCTTCAATAACAAGTTGTGCCAAAGAATATGTCGTATAAAATATAACGAATCTGAAACACTCTCAAAAAATATATTCTAAAAATCTATCTGAAGTATGAAAAGCTTCTCACATCCGCATAAGCTTTTTGTTATTCTATATATGTAAACCACTTTTCCAATAAATAGTTGACGCTTATGGTAGGTAGGAAAAAGTTAGATCGCGTAAATCTCCATGCACGAGTTGCACTGGGAACAGGGAATAAGCTTAAAGAAATTGCTCAAAAACTCGGCTATATCTATGATAAAGAAGGTTCTACAGGGCAGTTGTTAGATGCAATAGCGAACGGAGAAATCATCTTAATTGCTACGAAAAAATCACCTGATGTTCTTAAAAGTGGTTAATTTTTTCCAAAAAGTGGTTTAAAATAAATCAGGGGACATTTAGTCCCCTGTTATCAAAAAAAGGAGGTGATAAAAATAACAAAGAATGGGAATGGTCATCGAGATTTTTGGAATCCGGTCAAAGTCTTTATAAGACGCTTGTTAAGGCGTTGGGAGAAGATCGACAAAGTATCGGGTGAGTTGACAAGGTTAATATGAGAAATTCAAATACAACAATTGTTCACCCTATTTACTACCGAATTATTGAACGTCGTGGTAACGGTTGGGCTTTTAAAGAAGGTGAACCGTTTATCAATTGGTTTGATGAACCTATACTTTCCCAAAAAGATTTATTTGCAGCCTTTAACACTTCCATGAAGAAGGTCGTTATTGAGCTTTTTAGAATTAACGGCGGTAAGCAAGGTTATTACATAGCAGACATTCAAGATAAAAAATACTACTACTGCGGTATTGAGTGGGAAGATGTCAAATTTAAATTAAGGGAACTGGGGATTGGTAAACCTGATTCGATGGAGGCGTTATGAATGAAAGCAAACACTCACGGCGAAGCCTGTTCCCTGTGCATCTTAGAAGCTACAGAGTTTGGGCTGGACAAAAGTAATAAGGTTTAAAAAATATCCTTGCGCTTTTGCAACCACAAAGTAACAGCCAGGTAAATCGCCGTGTGCAAGCACAAAATTCCCCAATTCAAACTCAAAGACGATAATCATCTGATTGATGAAATCTCTCAGCCTGGTCGATGACATTTTCTGGTTTTTCGAGTTGGTTGTAGATATCGGCAAAGTCATCTTTAACGCCAAAAAATTGTAAACATTCATTAGCCGGACCAAAATAACAGAGGCGTCCGCCTTGACCGAGAAAAACAACGCGGTCACACAACTTGATATTCGCCGTTGCATGAGTCACCAAAATCACCGTCCGTCCTTGATCTGCCAACTTCCGCAACAGTTGCATCATCTTTTTATCCAACCCCGGATCAAGTCCAGATGTCGGTTCATCTAAGAAAAACAACTTTGGATCAGCAAGTAACTCCACTCCAATACTCACCCGCTTGCGCTGTATTTTGACTAACTGGGCTGATATCGGTAAAAGCTGCTCAATCAACCAAACAATGAAGATTCAAGAAAATGAAACAGCTTAAATGATAGCAGCTTAGTTACTTTCCTACCCCTGCGATTGAATAATTAGAAATCAATTTCTAAATCATCTGGAAATTCATCTGTTGGCTCTTGCCTCCAAGAATCACCAGAGCAGGTTAAATAGTCAAAATCAAAAGTCTCGTAATCACGAAAATCGTAAACCAGAAGTGCATTGAAATCCTCTAATTGAAATTTAAATTCGTTCTCCCACCACTCAGGCAGACCAACTGGAGCATACTTTAGGAATTCGGATAAATATGCCGGAAGCTGCTTGTGAAGACCTCTAAAACCTTTGCTATTTTGCGATGCTGGCATAACTTCAGGTTGAAAATAGTACTCTAAATAGCGCTCTAATCCTCCATCTACTGTAACCAAAGGGCAGCAAGCAAAGCATGAAAATGGGCTGGAAAGTTTGAGCAGGTCAGCAGATGTAACTTTTTGGCGAAAACTTGCAATAAAAGAATTATAAATTTGCTGTGCCCCTGCAATAAAAACTCCATCGTTTTGAACAATCTGTTGATTCTTGCATCTTGCATTGTCACTAGCCGATCCGTAGAGTGCATAAAGTGGAATAGCATTAGCTCGTTTAGAGTCTTCCAACAATTTATCAATCTGTAGCCCATGATTATTAGTACGAGCTATCTCCGGGTAATTGTCTTTGGTTGAAGATACTTTCTTCGCCTGAACGCGAAAACGCACATAGTCTTGAGGAAATAAAAACCACCATTCCCAATCTGCACCAGTTTCACGACCTTCTTGATGGCGAGTAAAGGCATGATACAAAACGTTTGACAATTGGTTAGATACATCAAATAGCAACCAGTCAGTAATTGATTCTTCCTTTACCCCAGGCTGCTTAGTGAGCCAGAAACGAATGTAACCAGCCGATCCATAAAGTTTTTTCCGAACCCATTCCAAATTCATAGGTAATCTCTCTGCTGTCACTCTCCGCAATTAAAAATCAAAGGCAAGTAACTGCGTTATATTTTATCCGAGTGAAAACTGGGATAATGGAGTATGACAAACAAGCTGCGGAACAATCGCTATCAAATTATCCAAGTACTAGGTGCGGGTGGATTTGGTGAAACTTTTTTGGCGGAAGATACTCATATGCCTTCTCGCCGTCGCTGCGTGATTAAGCAACTCAAACCGATTCACAATAACCCCCAGATTTATCAACTAGTACAACAGAGATTTGAACGCGAAGCAGCGATATTAGAACAGTTAGGTGGAAGCAATGATCAAATACCAGCTTTATATGCTTATTTTCAGTTAGATGAGCTATTCTACTTAGTTCAAGAATATATAGAAGGCGATACACTGACAACTAAACTCAGACAGCAGGGAGTCTTTGGTGAAAATACTGTCCGGGAATTATTGGTAACTTTATTACCTGTACTGGAGTACATCCACTCAAAGGGCATTGTCCACCGTGATATCAAACCCGATAACATTATTTTGCGCTCATCAGATCAAAAACCAGTGCTGATTGATTTTGGTGCTGTACGGGAAACAATGGGTACACTCATCAATTCTCAAGGGAGTGTTGCTAGCTCAATTATCATTGGAACTCTTGGATATATGCCTAGCGAGCAGGCAATGGGTAGACCAGTTTATGTCAGTGACTTGTATAGTTTAGGGATGACAATTATTTATCTGCTGACAGGGAAACACCCGCAAGAACTGGAAACAGATCCACACACTGGAGAAATTGTTTGGCGCTCTTATGCTTTGAATATTAGCTCAACGATCGCATCTGTTATTGATAAAGCAATTGCTTACCATCCACGGGATAGGTTTGCCAGTGCTAGAGAAATGTTGCAAGCTTGTGCCGGAATAGCAAATACAATTTTACCGACACAACCGCCTTCTACTCAACCATCTGTCCGTACACAATCTTCTGAGACTATTGTTTCGACATCTTCTAGAGACCGCAATCCTAGTCATAATAATATCGTCATAAGAAGCGCAATCGCAACTGGGTTAATCGGTATATCTGTAATTATTGGTCTTGTGTTAACAAAATCTTTTCAACCGTCTCCACAACAGCCAGTGGCAAAACAAACTCTAAATGATTCTTATTGGCTTTCTCAAAGAATTGTAACAGATGCAGATTTAGAAGGTAAAAGCGGTTTCGAGCTTGATGTTATGCGAAATTCAATTTTTGCACGTCACGGTCGTCGTTTTGACACTACTGGCTTACAACAGTATTTTGATAAACAGCCGTGGTATCGACCTCTGTATTCACCAAAAGATTTTCCAACTAGCTTGCTCTCAAGTACAGAGCAGTGGAATGTACAATATATTGCACAATATCAAGACCGTTACAACCGCAGATATTTTCAGAAATGAGAGCAAAAAGGCGACGTTGCTGAATGAAAATATGAATCATGCGATAAGCCGGAGGCTTAATATGTGCAAATATTGTCAACAGGTGATCGAACAGCTAGGAATTGACATTGAGCTTTTTTTCAGAAAGCTAGCAGATTTAGATAGAGGACAACTTAGCGAGTGCGATAAAGAGATTATTTGTCTATCTTTACTAGGACACTCTCGAAAATACATTGCTCTGCAACTTTGTTTATCTGCTGAAAGTGTTAGAGATCGATTGTCTCGCTATATCTATTCTCAAATAGCAGAGTTAATGCAAGTTGATCAAGAAGCGATCGCTGGTAACTGGGTCTTAATTCTAAATTTATTACTGAATCCAAAGAATAGTTATAAGTTAAATCCTGCTCCTCAATTAAACAGCGATAATTTTCAAGGGAGTTTTGGAAGGCAAATTTTTCTTGATCCTTCTAAGGGCGCAATCGCTCAGGCGCAGACTCAGGGGTCGCGACTTTTTCAACAAGGACTTTACTATCAATCATTACATTGCTTTCTGAAAGCTTGGAAAACAGAACAGTCAGACTATAAAACGGGTAATCCAGAAGTTTTAATTTATATCAACAATTGCTTGCTAGAATGGCAGAAATCGCGTTTACAAGAAAATGATATTAAAATTTACACGCTGGCTGTAGTTGTTCCATTTCACCACAATCAGGGTCGCGTTGCGGTTGAAGTTCTGCAAGGTATTGCTCAAATTCAATTACAGATAAATTTGCAGAGCTTAGGCTTAGATTATCTAAAAAAACAGGACTTTTTAAGTACAATTATTCCTGATAAATTTTCTTTTTTAAAAAATCTAGGTAATCAAATTGCCTTGCGGTTTTTGATTGTGAATGATCCTAATAAGCTGTATAATCCACACAACCAAACAGCAGAAAGTCTAGCGAATTTGGCTCTGCCATTAAACTTAATTGCAATTATCGGTCATTACTCAAGTGAAATGACTAAAAGAGCGTTAAGCTTTTATTCTGAAAAAGGTTTAACTCTGGTGAATTATAGTAGTACATCCAATGAGCTTTCCAGTTTGGAGGAAGATGAAAAATTGTGCTTTTTTAGGCTCACAACTCAAGATAGCATTAGCGCTAAGCAATTAGTTCACTATTTTGCTGACATTGACTCAGTTGATAACCCGAAAAAAGTAGCGATTATCTACAACAAAAATAGCAGCTATAGCAGATATTATAGAAATAGTATTAATCAAGCTATTGAGCAATACAGCAAACAGTTCATTGTTTTGTCAGAGTGTGACTACCTCAGTGAAGATTATTATCAAATTCAAAAGTATTTATCCGATATTAATCAACAGAGCGTTGATATTATTATTGTCATTCCTGACGGAGGAATTGAACAAAATTCTCTTAATAACACTGCACTTATTAGTCGGCTCAATCTGAAAAACTGTTTAATTGCAGGTTCAGCCACATTCTATCAAGAGAATGTTTTGCATTGGATGCATGAACACCATCAGGATAATTCAATCAATTCAAATCGAGATCAAATTATCGCCTGTATTCCCTGGCATTGGAACAGTCAGAGAAATGGCTGTAATAGTGCCAATATCATCTCCCAGCAATTTTGTCGCGTTGGTGCTCAACTTTGGGGAGAAGAAAATCTAACATGGCGCAGTGCAACCGCGTTTGATGCTGTGTTTATTATTCTAAGAGTTTTAGAACGCACACGCAACCAAGCCCATCAACCGTTACTAAATAGCCGCTCTCTCATTGAACAGATGGATCAGTATTACAAAAAACAGCAAACCGCAGAGCAGGGAGTAACAGGAACTATCAAATTTGATGAAAATGGCGATCGCATTAAACCACCATCAGAAATCGTTACTGTGAAATGGAATCCTCAACAACAAAAATGGAAATGGTCGCATTTACGATCAATGTAGGAATAACTTGATGGTTTGCACACATTTATCCAATCATCGATAACTGTTAATCCTTATCTACACCTGTCGCAAAACTTTCTACATCTGAAGTAGAGATTTTTCCAGTTTTATTAGTAGTCTATGTTTAACGAATCGAGGAACTTGCAATGTCAACTGTTGATACCGTTCAGACTAATCGTTCGATGAACAACCCTACTACTGAACGCTGGCAGTTTTGGATTGATCGAGGCGGTACGTTTACCGATATAGTGGCACAAAGCCCAGATGGTAGAGTCATCGTTCACAAACTGTTGTCCGAAAATCCACAACGTTACACAGATGCTGCAATTCAGGGTATTCGAGATATCTTAGGAATTCCATCTGATGCGCCAATTCCAACCGAGCAAATTGCTGTTGTCAAAATGGGAACGACGGTAGCGACGAATGCACTATTAGAGCGTAAGGGCGATCGCACTCTTTTACTGATCACAAAGGGCTTCCGTGATGCGTTACGCATTGGTTATCAAAATCGTCCGAACATCTTTGCGCGTCACATTGTTTTGCCCGAAATGCTTTATGAACGGGTGATTGAAGTTGAGGAACGTTATAGCGCTCAAGGTGAAGAACTTTTGAGCGTTCAAATTAATCCTCAACTTATACAATCGCTACAATCAGCATACAACGCTGGCATTCGAGCTTGTGCGATCGCCTTTCTACACGGCTACCGTTACCCCAACCACGAACAACAAGTTGCCGCAATCGCCCGTGACATCGGTTTTACCCAAATCTCAGTGTCTCATGAAGTCAGCCCACTGATGAAGCTGGTCAGCCGGGGCGATACTACTGTGGTTGATGCCTATCTGTCTCCAATCTTGCGGCGCTATGTAAATCAGGTTGCCACAGAACTCCAAGGTTCGCTCTTGGATGGTGCGATGCCCCAACTCATGTTCATGCAATCCAACGGCGGTTTAATCGATGCTAACCGATTTCAAGGTAAAGACAGCATCCTATCGGGTCCAGCTGGCGGAATCGTTGGAGCTGTGAAAACGAGCGCAATGGCAGGTTTTGACCGAATCATCGGATTTGATATGGGCGGGACATCCACTGATGTTTCTCACTACAACGGTGAATACGAGCGCACATTTGAAAGCGAAGTTGCTGGAGTGCGGCTGCGTGCCCCAATGATGTCGATTCATACCGTGGCGGCGGGTGGTGGGTCGATTCTTTCCTTCGATGGATCTCGCTATCGAGTAGGTCCTGAATCGGCTGGTGCATATCCTGGTCCTGCTTGTTACCGTCAAGGCGGTTCGTTAACTGTCACTGATTGCAATGTGATGATCGGTAAACTTCAAGCCGCTTTCTTCCCGTCTGTATTTGGCAATCAAGGTAACTTGCCCCTAGACACTGAGATTGTGCGGCAAAAGTTTACCGAATTGGCAGCACAAATTAGTGAAAAAACTGGTTTTCAACAAAAGCCAGAACAAGTAGCAGAAGGATTTTTAGCGATCGCGACGGGTAAAATGGCGAACGCAATTAAGAAAATCTCGATTCAACGCGGCTATGATGTCACAGAATATACACTTTGTTGCTTTGGCGGTGCTGGCGGACAACATGCTTGTTTGATTGCCGAAGCGCTAGGGATGACCCGAATTTTCATTCATCCCTATGCAGGGGTGTTATCTGCCTATGGCATTGGGTTGGCGGATGTACGAACTCTCAAACAAAAGGCAGTGGAAGTTCAATTAACCGAGTCCGAACTGCCTTCGCTAAAACAAATGCTTGCCACTCTCACTGCTCAAGGTCGCACTGAAATTATTCAACAGGGGATTGCTGAGTCTCAAATCCACGTTCTACTTAAAGCACATCTACGCTATGCAGGGACAGATTCTGCTTTGGTGGTGGATTTTGGGAATGTGGTTTCCATGCGCGATCAGTTCTTGCAAGCCTATTACCAGCGTTACGGCTTCACGATGCCTGATAAAGTACTGATGGTGGAAGCGGTTTCTGTGGAAGTAGTTGGACAGACCATCGACCTCGAAGAACCGATACTTACATCTAGCAGAACCACACCGCTTGAAGCAATCGCAACGGTACAAATTTACACCAAGGGTAAGTGGCACGACACGCTCGTTTATCAGCGTGAGGATTTAAGACCTGGCGATCGCATCACTGGAGCCGCCCTGATCGTCGAACCCACTGGAACAAACGTGATTGAGCCTGGTTGGTTTGCACAATTAACTGCACGCAATCACCTAATTTTGAGCAGGGATGAAGCTAAGATCAAAAATGAAATTATTAATTCATCCTTCACCTTAGCACAAAATTCAAGTAAGTTACATTCAAAGTCCTTTTCTGCCCCCGACCCTGTTCTGTTAGAAATTTTCAACAATTTAGTGCGGGCGATCGCAGAGGAAATGGGCATCACGCTGCAAAACACAAGTTACTCCGTCAACATTAAAGAACGGCTCGATTTTTCGTGCGCCATTTTTGATCAACACGGACAACTCGTCGCCAACGCGCCGCATATTCCGGTTCATCTTGGTTCGATGAGCGAAAGCGTGGCTAGTTTAATCCAAGCCAAAGGCAATACAATTAAACCCGGTGATGCCTATGTTTCTAATAATCCCTACAACGGGGGTACGCATCTTCCAGATGTCACAGTCATTACTCCAGTTTTTGTCTCCCAGGCTGCAATTCCTTTATTCTACGTCGCCTCACGTGGACACCATGCTGATATCGGCGGAATTACACCGGGTTCGATGCCACCACACAGCACCACTATAAATCAAGAAGGCATCTTGCTTGATAACGTTTTGCTTGTAGAGCAAGGACGTTTTCGAGAAGCAGAATTACTAGAATTGTTGAACGCAGGTAACTATCCGGTTCGCAATCCCGCTCAAAATTTAGCTGATCTCCAAGCACAGATCGCCGCTAATGAGCGAGGCGTGCAGGAACTTTCCCGCATGATCGAGCATTACGAACTGGGAACCGTGCAAACATACATGCAGCATGTCCAAGATAATGCTGAAGAATCAGTGCGGCGCGTGATTAATGTGCTTAAAGATGGCAGCTTTACTTATTCTATGGATGATGGAAGTGAGATCAAAGTCAAGATTACGATTGAGCGAGGCCATCGCGCTGCCTGTATTGATTTTACTGGCACCTCTGCGCAGCAATCTACAAATTTGAATGCCCCAATAGCTATTTGCAAAGCGGTTGTCCTTTATGTTTTTCGTACACTTGTTGATGATGACATTCCCCTGAATGCAGGATGCCTCAAACCTTTAGAGATTATTATTCCAGAGGGCTGTCTGTTGAATCCGCAATATCCAGCCGCAGTCGTCGCAGGTAACGTTGAAACGTCCCAAGCGATCGCAAACGCCCTGTATGGTGCCCTTGGTATAATGGCAGCATCTTGTGGCACCATGAACAATTTCACCTTTGGCAATGAGCGACACCAGTATTATGAAACTATTTGTGGTGGTTCTGGTGCTGGGGCAACCTTTAACGGAACTGATGCTGTTCAGACGCACATGACTAACTCACGCCTCACCGATCCGGAGGTGCTAGAGTGGCGATTCCCGATTTTAGTGGAAGAGTTTGTTATCCGTCCTAATAGTGGCGGAAAGGGAAAACACAGGGGTGGAAACGGAGTCATTCGTCGGATTAAATTCCGTGAAGCGATGACTGCTGCAATTTTATCAGGTCATCGCCAAAAGCCAACCTTTGGATTAAAAGGTGGCGAACCTGGCGCGATCGGGCGCAATTGGCTAGAACACCATGATGGGACAATCGAACCCCTCCCTAGCAAAGCAGAGGTTCAAATGCATCCAGGCGATGTCTTTGTGATTGAAACGCCAGGAGGCGGAGGATTTGGTTCAGTCAAAAGCTTACAAGACGACTAAACCCATAATCGCATAACTACGAGTGCCAAAAGAAATTCCAACCTATAGGCAATACCTTCGCTAAACTCTATTCCCAAGGCTCTTAAATTGGCGAAGGTATTGACCTTAGTACAGCATTTCATAAATCCGTGACGAATTGAATCACCTACTGGTAAAGCTTCAAGAGGTTCAATAACGCTACGAACTTGTTAAATCTTGTACTTAGTAGCTCTTGCTTACTAAGCAGTACTGCACTCGTCCCAAGGGGACATACGCAAAGCAGTGCGTAACATAAAATTATAAACAAATCCTAACTTACTTAACCCAAAAACACAGTTCTGAAAGTGGAACACATGCGCTTCCTGCAGTCGTCTAGGATTTGGTATACATTTGTAAAGGGGAAGTATCTTAGGTAAGAGTTTCTTGGTTGATTTAAGTCCCTGCCAGGGTTTTAGTAAACCATTATCCTTGCCTTTATCTCGTAAGACCTCAGGGAGCATTTTAAATCGTAGTAATACGGTGCAAATGTGAACCAAACTACCTTTAACAGGGTAAGTGTCGGCATTGACAACGGTTCCGTTATCAGCCAAGTCAACTGGGAAAGGAACTAGAAGACTATGCCGAATCAATAAATTTGGCTTTCCTTGTTCAAAACCCCGTGCTAGTTACACTCACGGATGGAACACTGGCGATATAGCTTTTGGCAAAGGTCTTACAGGTCGCGTTGTAGTGCAATCAAGTACAAGATTAGAGATTCGCGTTGATGGGAAAAGAATCCGCGCTAAGTTATCAGAGTTTAAAAAATTGCACATGAAGGATAGCTATTCCTATGGTTAACCGAATGTCTGTTTTACTTCGTTTCGTACCGATATGTCCCATTAAAAGCTCATCTAGTCAATTGGCAACTGTACACTGTCCTGTTGGGCTGCGTTATATTCTATCCGAATGAGATCTCAGATAATGGAGCATGACAACTAAGCTGCTGAACAATCGCTATCAAGTTCTCCAGGTACTCGGTGCCGGTGGGTTTGGTGAAACTTTTTTGGCGGAAGATACTCATATGCCTTCTCGCCGTCGCTGTGTGATTAAGCAACTCAAACCCGTAATCAACAACCCGCAAACTTATCAAGTTATCCAAAACCGATTTGAACGAGAAGCTGCAACCCTGGAGTTTCTCGGCAAAGGTAGTGACCAAATTCCCGAACTCTTTGGCTACTTTCCTGAAACAGGGCAATTTTACCTTGTTCAAGAATGGATTCAAGGTGAAACTCTAGCACACATAGTTAAGTCACAAGGGGCACTGGGCGAAACGACTGTTAGGCAAATCTTATTGAGTTTGCTGTCCGTATTGGATTATGTCCACAGTAAAGGGATTATTCATCGGGATATTAAACCGGACAACATCATTATCCGCTCCTCGGATGGCAAACCTGTCTTAATTGATTTTGGTGCTGTCAAAGAAACAATACGTTCAGTGGTGAGTCCTGGAGGATATCCCGTACAATCACTGATTATTGGTACACCAGGCTATATGCCGAATGAGCAAGCTGTTGGACGCCCAGTTTACGCCAGTGATATTTATAGTTTAGGCATGACAGCAATTTACTTGCTCACTGGTAAATACCCAAGTGAACTACAAACAGATCCTCAAACTAGTCAAGTGACATGGCACCACCTAGCTCCTCAAGTATCCCAAAACTTGGTGATGATACTCAATCAGGCAATTAAGCCACTTGCAGGCGATCGCTACACTACCGCCAGCAAAATGCTTTATGCTTTGAGATCTGCAACTTCTGTGCCTACGGTGGAACCAACAGCAGCCTCTCAACCGACAGTACCCCTTGTGACTACAAGTTCTGGTGGATCATACTCATCACAGTATACTCAACCAGCATTGCCTTCCACTCGCAAACCTGCTGTTATTCCAACTTCTTCCACTCCAGCAAACTGGCAAAAACCTGCTTGGATTGTAGGCAGTATGCTTGTGGGTAGCTTGATTGGTGCGGTAGCCATTGCCAATATAAATCGTCAATCATCTGAAGTTCCCGTTGCAACATCGCCCACCTCTACAGAGGTTCCAACAGCGAACGAAACAAATCCAACCCCTGCAACACCCTCCCCAACTCCTACTTCTCAAGCTAGGATACGTAGATATAGCAGAGTTACTACACCAGAACCAGTCGTGATTGCACCCACGCGAGCGCAACAACAACCAGAAGCTTATATATCTGCTTCACCCTCAGTTGTTCCTGACTCGAAATCACAGTTATCAACAATTGAGCCTGTACCAGAACAACAAGTCCCTGAACAATTGCAAACTCCAATTACTTCCATTCCACAGCAAAGCATACCGCAAGAATCTATCCCACAACAACAATTTACACCACAAAAAACGGAACAACCAGTAACACAGCAAAAACCACAACAACAATCTACACCACAAAAAGCAGAACAACCAGCTACACAGCAAAAACCACAACAACAATCTACACCACAAAAAACGGAACAACCAGCAACTTCTCCTAATGTGATCTCAACTCCAGAGGCTTCCACTCCACCTCCACAGCCGGAAAAACAAAGTCTTGCAATTCCAAAAACCAGCAGTAGTGATGTTCCTGCATTTCCCGTTGGTTCTTCAGAAGATGCAGTTACAGCAGCTTTAGGAAAGCCAACTAAGGTTTCTAGAGGTGCGTTTGGGAGAACTCGTGCTTACCTTTACCAGCGTGATCCAAACCGCTTTGATCTTGGTTATTTGTTTGATCGTCAAACAAAAATGCTACGCCAAACAGAAGTCTCTTTTGCTCAATCTGTTGGATCGGAGGTGATGCAGAACACATTGCAGGGAATGCTAGGGGGTAGTGCTTCTAGTAATATTAAGCAAGGACTGCAACAAGTTTATGAGCGCAAAACAAATCAATACTCTTTTAATGTTGGTGGACTAAAAGGGTCGATAGAACGCAATTCAGAAGACCAAATTTACATTGCAATTTGGGATGCGAGTTTGCATTGAGCAAAAAATCTCTATGTATAGCTGTTGCCAACTCTATTAGGACATATAGGAGGGAGGAGGGAACAAAACAATTCAAAGTATGCCCTGCGGGCAGGCTGCGCGAACAAAAAAAGAATTCTTAATTTTGAATTTTGAATTGATAATTTTGAATTTGAACGCAGCGAGTGATGTCTGTTTTTTCTGCTACATAAAAGCTAGACAAGTCTAGACATTTACTTCTTTCTTCATGGGGAGCATGGGAGCGGTTAGCCCTCAGAAAGCATTCACGCCGTAAGCCAGACGCGATACCCCACATGCTTTAAGCCGGGGGAACCCTAGTCGAGCAGTGGCTCAAGTTGATTGCGGCGTTCAAATCCCTGTCTATTGGGACTCAGCGGTGCTAGGAACTTGAGTTACTACAACCATTTGTCTTGTCCACAAGAGCTAAAGCTGCTGGATTTCCAAACTCCCGCGAGGTTTTTTCTGATTTTGAATCTTGAGTTCCCTCAGAGGGGGTAACTGGTGTTCCTGGCTTGAGTTGCGACTGGGCAGGCGGCACTATAATCTGTTCGCCAGCACGCAAACCAGAGGTCACTTCTACGGTTACTAACCCCTCCAATCCCAGGTTGATGGTTCGTTTCTGGGCTTTATTTTGACTATCCCGAACCCAGACAAAGGGCTGTGCTTCAGAGCGTTGAATCGCTTCTGTACTCAAAACGACTACGTTTTGTCGTTGTTCTAAAACAACCTCAACATTCACCCGGCTACCAGGGAGCAATTTGCTAGTAGGGGTATCAAGCAGCACCGTTGCAGGCACCACCGATTGAGTTGATTGGTTTTGGCTGCCGCCCTCCTGTTTCTGAGTTTCTTCAGGTGTGAGTGCTTGAGGATACAAACTTTGCACACGTCCGGTGAACTTCTGTGCTGATGGTCCGATCGCATTCACGCGGGCAACTTGGTTCACCCGGACTCGGGCTGCGTTGAGGGTGGAAAGCTGAAGCTTGACCAGTACTTCCTTAAGGTCGCCTAAAGTGAGCAAGTTAGTGCGGAACTGAACCCCATCACCATCCTTGACATAAACACCCAAAACTGCACTATCAAACGGCGCACTCACAATGGTATCTTTGAGTTGCTGCTGAATGCGTTGGCGCTCCAGTTCCAGACTCTCAAGCTTGAGAGCGCTGATACGTGCCTCTGCCTGAGCATCTCGCACTTTTGCCTGGTCTGCACGCACTGTGTCTTCCTGCTTTTGAACTTGTTGTTGAGCAACAGCTCCCACTTTGGCCAGGGATGAAAGTTTGCTGAGTTCCCGCTGTTCGGCTGTGAGTTGCTGCTGGGCTTCGATAATTTTCTCACGGTTGCGTACCACGGTAAATTCCTGTTCCCGAATCTCCAATTCATGCTTGGCAATGGCAACTTTTCGCTCAGGATAACGCAACGTGAGTAGCACTTGACCAGACCTTACTTTCTGCCCTGGCTTTACCAATACCCGTTCCACTGCACCATCGGTTGGGGACTTGACTACCCTCTGTTCGCGTAGTTCAACAGTACCGCTCTCATTGATTGCGGTTTCAACATTGCCTCGCTCCACCGTGACCAAGCTTACTGCGACTGCTTCGGGAGGTCGATTCACAACTAGGAAGTAGGTTAAATAGCCGCCAGCGCTGAGCGCCGCTAGAACCCCTGACCACGCTAGCCATTGAATTCCAGTTTTAAATTTCTTTTTTTGGTAGTGCCCCATCATAAAAACCTCACAGGTGATGGCTATTGATTTGGGGAGATTCTTGACCAACAAAGAACTCAGGAGTCAGAACTCACAAGTCAGAATGTTAAACCCGTTTTCTCCTTGCTGAATTAAGAGTTCTGGTTCGGTGAGAACTGGTTCCAAGCCCCAGAATTGATTCGTGGAAAAAAAGAAAGTCTTCCGCGTTCAAATCCCCACGGATAAAATCCTGGGGATATTCTGTAACTATCGTTCTGTCTTCTGTGTTCTTCTTAAGCACCCGCAGCTTGAAGCCGTTTTTTTGGCAGTATAAGATTTTGTATGCTTTATGCCATCATATAGGATTCTTATTTGATTTTTAAACAGAACTCAGTACAGTTTTTATTAAGCCTTAAGAATTAAAAGTTAACTGCTCGGGTGGTTCCTGCTTTCTGCTGTAGAATTCATTATGCATTCAATCAGACGAGATAGAGTTTTACGGGCGTCAAAATACTCTTCGGCAATGGCTCGGGCGGCTTTGCAGTGGAACTCGTAGCGGCTGTTAATCTCTTCAATTGAGGCGATCGCCTCCTCCAAGTTACGAAATGCCATCACTCCTTCTCCTGTTGGTAGCCAATCGGAAAAGCCTGTCTCTTCAACCACCACAGGACGACCGCTGGCAAGATAAGAAGCGCTGCGATCATAAAACAAACCACAGTTGCTAATCACAAAGGCGTGCTTAGCTACACTAAATTCTGCCTTGGATTGCTGAATGTATTGTTGATAAGTCCAAGGAGTCTGAGTTGGTGGTTCTCGTAACTCCCAGCCTTTGCTTGCAAGCAAGTTGCTGGGTGTCTTAGCTCCACTCACTGCTAACTCCAAAATAGATCCTACCCGCTCTGGTAAATTGATATAGGAAGCGAATGAGTCTGCCTTTAAGCCGTAGGAGATACCATTGTATTCTCGTGCTGGGTAACTTTCCCATTGCATAACCGTTGTAAATTTGCCTTGGGAATCAGACACAAAAGGTGTGACTGGCCAAGCATCTAGAACTATTGGTACACGCGTGGGTTGCCAGGGAAACCCATCGTCGGGAATAGAACATTGGGCAAGACCGATGTTTTCTGAACAAGAGAAGAAAGCTGTATGTTGACAAGCTTGCTTGCGGGCGACTGGATCGGTTATGTGCCGAATTTGAGTAAAAACCGAATCTCCCTCAATCAAAGCACGCTCAGGAATCTGTTCCCACCAAGAACGCACAGGATTAACTCCATTGATGTTCAACAGCAAATCGGCTGTTGCACAAATTTCCCCGATTCGGTCAGCACATGATCCTAGCCAGGAGTTTGTATGGGCGTCGTAATAAGCCCAGCGATCGCCCAGTCCGACTTGCTCAAAAATGCTGTTGGCAAACTGTAAGCCATAGGTAGGGTCAGTATCCGTAAGCCCCCGAACCGGGTCGTAGCAAGAGGGATAATCATCACTATCCTCAATAAAGTACACCTCATGACCCAGACTTGCCAAACCCATAATGTATTGCAGAGGATGCCAAGCCATACCGCCTAAAGGTCCGCGCACAATATAGCCGAGGACGACGATCCGCAGACGGCTGACTGAATCGACGTTTTTCTGTAACAAGTGTGGTAAAGTCTGTTTCATGACTGGAGGTCGAATACGACGAGACGGCTATTCTTAAACACACGAGGGTAGCGAGAGCGTAGGTGACGGTAGAATCCAGAGTAGTAATCAAACCACCAGAAAGATGGCCACCCAAAAACGATAAATTTCACGCCCTTTTGTTCCCACCGTTCAACTTCCTCGATAGCGGTTGTGTCATCTGCTGGTGGTCCCCAATACAGCCCATCTTTTTCTACAAAGGGAATAGCACGTCCACCAGCGATCGCCTCATATTGCCACTGACCATCATCAACCAGGATAAAGCTTTCATCAGGTGGTATCAGCTTTGCGACTTCCTGAGTTGCAAACTGCAATCGTTCTTCCCAGGTATGCTGCATATATGGCAAAGCCAAGTGTGCAAATTCGCTTTGTCGGGCGTTAAGGGCGAGGAGGCGTTCTGCTAACCATTTGCGATATTCTGGATCTGCGGCGCGATCGCTCTCCAACAGGTAACTCACAGCATCAATTATCTCAGCCATCACCCCAACCGGTCCATTGCGGTCATAGCGCCAGTCAGTTTCTGTAATCTGTCCTGGGTGCAGACGGACGTGGACAAGTTCCTTCCGCAAGAACAGGATATCGAAGTGCGCTGTCATGCGGTAAACCATCGTCAAGTCGAATGTATGCTTGGTGTGGGGGCTGTCGAACGATCCAACAACTGCCAGCGCTGACTTCCGTAGAAAAATACTTGAGGTATAAACAGGACAACCCTGCCAGGAGACAGTCTGTTCCAGAAAATCTAGACCGTTGATCACACCATCTGCTATCTTTTTTGTCTCTTGAAAGTGTAATAAATTACCATCAATATCAATGAACCGGACTAAGGCGAACGAGAACGCGACTTGCGGATGCTCATCCAACGCCTGGACAGATTCGCTAATCAATCCTGGGAGCATCAAATCATCATCGCTCAAAATTGTTAAGTAAGGGCTGGTGTTGAGTTCGATCGCGCGGTTCCAGTTACCCAGCACACCAATATTAGTCTGATTGCGGATGTAAGTGATTCGTTCATCCTGCTGGGCGAACGAGCGCACAACTGCTTCTGTGTCGTCATCCGAGGCATTGTCCAAGACTAAAACCTGAAAATCTGGATAATCCTGTGCCAAAACACTCTCAAGACTAAATTTGAGTAAGGAGGCTCGATTGTAAGTAGGAATTGCTACAGTTACTCTTGTTTCAGACATGACCTAAAATCCCTAATGATTTACTTTCTCTATAAAATTTCTCAGTACTTTTTCTGAATCGAAATATTCATACGCAATATCACGTGCTGCTTTTGCATGCAATGTATAGTTTGCTTCAACATTATGAATAGCAGCAACAGCTTCCTCCTGCATTTTGAAGGTTAAAAGACCTTCTCCCACTGGAAAGACCTCCGTAAAGCCAGTATCCTGAACCACCACAGGACGAGCACCAGCCAAGTAGCAAGCGGAACGGCAACTAAACCAACCACTAGACATTGCGACGTAAACGTGCTTAGCAGATGAAAGCTCACCGCGTGAGTTGGCGATAAACTTCTGATAACTTTCCGGTGTTAAAGTGACGGTTGGTCCATCCACCACATTCCACCCTGCATTCGCTAACCGCGTTAGTGGAGCATTCACACCACCTACAGCTACTTTGAGCGGTACACTCGTGTGTTGGGGCAATGAAAGCACTTTCTCAAACTCACTTCCTTTGCTCTTATACTCCACACCCTTGTAAACCAGCTTTCCCTTGAACGCGTTCCAAGTCATGACTGTTGTCCACGCTTCCATCTGAGGCGGTTCCACTCGTGCGACTTGCTCCCACAAATCCATGACAACTGGCATCCGCGTCGTCTTCCACTCAAAATCTACCTTTGGAATGATGCATTTTGTGCTGTAGATGTTTTCTGCGTAGGTGAAGTGTTGATCGTGGGCAGCCACCTGAGTACACCACCGCTCTACGTTCTCTGACCAGTCGAAGCGCTCGCTGAGCATAAGCTGGTTATAGCCTGGATCTGTGTCGAGGAAGATTTTTACACAGCGCGATGAGAGGTTGTCAGGAATTATGCAGGCTCCACTGACATTTAAAAAGACATCAGCGGTTCGTGCAACTTCGTCGAATTCTGCCTGATTCATTCCAAAGCTGGTTGAGTGGAGGTGCAGGTAATGCCACCGTTCGAGCAGTTCTGGCGCATACTGGTTGAAAAAATCTCTAATGTACTGTGCTGAGTAGTTGCCTTCGGAGGTATAAGTTTTGTTGAGCGGATGATATGGCCAGCTCCACGTGTCTTCGTGATAATAGACATCGTGTCCCAACTGTGCAAGACCGATGACGTACTGTAGATAATCCCAAGCTACTCCGCCGACTGGGTATAAGCCGACGAGTCCTGTTACGATGATCCGAAGTTTTGAAGACATTGGTGGCTGATTGGAAAATGGCAGTGATATTGTTTCTGGTTTATTCTGAAGAATTAAAAAACCGCAGAGGCGCAGAGGAGCCAGTGCGTTGGGCGGGTTTCCCGACTTGAAGCACCTGGCGTGACGCAGAGGAAGAGAGGGAGTGAGGGAGAAATATTTTTCTGCTCACAAGTGTATGTGGTTGGTGAGGGTTAGTACTTATGATTGGAAAACAACAGAGGGAACTGCTTCTGGGTTTAAGATTGCTTGCAAATCAGTATCTGGTCCCATGGCTAAGCGTGGTAAACGATATGGATTGGCGCTCGCCTCGGCTACAGAAACAGGATCACCGCCATAGAGGCAGGCTGCTTGATATCCAACTCGTTGCAGGACTTTTTTGATGGTTTGGGGGTCTTGTCCATCATCTCCATAGGGGTAACAAAAGATATCGACGGGCTTTTTCAGCCCAGCTTCTAGGGTAGCTTTGGAGCGGGACAGTTCTTCTTCTTGTTCGGCAAGGGATAGGTAGGAAAATGCCCGATGTGTGACTCCATGAGGTTGGACGGAAACGTTAGAACGTTCTAGTTGACGCAGTTCATCCCAAGTACAGATTGGTTCTTCGGGTTCACAGTCGGTATCGAAAGAGTTATGTTTTCCAATGAAGTCAGTTGGTACGAAGATGACGCTGGGATATCCAAATTTGAGCAACAAGGGAACTGCAGTCGTTAGCATCGACTGATAGCCGTCATCAAAGGTTAGTAGCGCAGAGCGTTTGGGTAAGATTTCTGGTGTAGTCAGACCTTGCAGGAAGGTTGCTAGGTCGATAACTTGCCAGTTATTTTTCTGGAGGTAGGTTAAGTGGTCAACAAATGTTGTTTCTGGTATGTAGAACCATGACTCCCAACCATTGGGAGGCGGCTCACCAATCTTGTGAAAACTTAAAATTGCTATGGTGCGATCGCTTGTTTGGTTAATGTTTGCGGAATCTTTCACTGCTCACCTCGTACTGTATCATTTTTTATAAAAATTACTGAATTGTAAGCAAAAACCTTTACTAATCCAAGAGCATCAAGACAAAAAGAAAAACTGTAAAGTGCTTTTTCTTACATATAAAACTTTTATAACAATACCTTTTCCAGTAAATGTTTAGTCACTTTCTGGGCGTCAAAATATTTTTCTGCGAGTGCACGAGCTAAATGGCATTGTTGTTCATAATCAGCGGCTATCTTTTCTAAGCAGCGGGTTGCTTGCTCCAAATTGTTGAAGCGAAAGAGTCCGGCGGAATCTGGAAGAAACTGGCTTGGACCTGTGTTCTGAACGATGGCGGGCTTACCACTGGCTAGATAGCAGATGGTGCGATCGCTAATCCAAGCGTTTTGCAACCGAATACAGGATGGTTTGACACAGCTAAATTCGCCTCGGGAGTTCTGAATGTAATGCTGGTAGTCCTGGGGTGTGGATGAAATTTCTAGGGAGTGACGGATACGCCAACCTTTTTCCTGTAGCGTTATTACCTCGTTTTGTTCGTTATCTCCTAGACAAAGCGCTAATTCTAGCGCCTGGTTTGTCTGTTGTGGTAAGTCAAAATATGGCAGGAAGCCAGTTCGTTTATCGTTGGTGTAAACCTCACCTTTGTCTTCCATCCATTCGTCACCACTCCAGTGTGAAACAGTGGTAAAGGGTGCATCTGCAGTTGTTGGGTGCGGTGTCCACCAATTTAGTGCCACGCATGGGGGCGTATAATGCCACTCCAGTCCTAAGTCTGGAATCTGAGTGCCTGGTTTACCAACCGTTTCGCCGATAGTGAAGTACATGTCATGGGGCGCGACTTCTAGAGTTCTGGCGCTGATCCAGGTTTGCAACAGACCAGGATCGATATCTAGTAAGACGGATCGTCGGAAGCGCTTGACGACATCGGAGGGCATACCGTATCTCATGTTCAGCAGTAAATCTGCCTCAGTTGCTGCTTCGAGATCTAAGCAATCACTTTGTACAGTTTCAGGTAACGGCTGATCATCAGCACAGCAAAGCGCTACCGATTCTGCTAAGCCGTATGGCTCTAAGTTATGTTTTAAAGCAGTTACCAACGCTTGCACCTCTGGTGCGCTTGTCCAAGGGAAAACTGCTTCCAGCCAAATCACTTGACAACCAAGGGCGCGTAGTCCTAAAGCCCAGTTGAGATAGACCCACAGGTGACCGCCACCTGTAGGATAGTAGAGGGTTTTGGCGTAGAGGCAGACTTTGACGCTCATATAAGCTCCTCTAAATCCTCGTTAATGTTAGTGTTGTGTTCACCAAGTGCAAGCCGATTTTTAATTGCGTTTGACACGTCTTTAGTCACACTAACGATTTGTCCATTCTCAAGTTCTAAGAGCATGTCGCAGTTTTCCAGTGTGGTTAAGCGGTGAGCAATCATAAAGGTGGTGCGCTTGTGCATCAGGCGTTCCATCGCTTCCATGATTGCGGCTTCGGTTTTTGTGTCCACTGAACTGGTGGGTTCATCAAGAATCAGGATGGGGGCATTCTTCAGGAAGGCGCGGGCTAATGAGATGCGTTGACGTTCTCCACCTGAAAGGGACATACCCCTTTCTCCGACTTGAGTTTCGTAGCCTTGGGGTAGTTTTGAGATAAAATCATGGGCGTTAGCGGCTCTTGCTGCTGCTATAATCTCTTGATTGCTGGCTTCGGGGCGGGCATAGGCGATGTTCTCAATAATTGTGGTCGAGAAGAGTACAGGTTCTTGAAGGACGATCGCAAACTGATTGCGTAAATCAGCTAGCTTGTAGTCACGCAAATCTACGCCATCAAGCAGAATCTCACCGCTGGTGGGGTCAAAGAAACGCATTAACAAGTTGACCAGAGTTGTCTTACCTGCGCCTGTTCTGCCGACAATGCCTAAGCGCGTTCCTGCTGGAATCTCAAGGGAGATGTTATCTAGAACTGGTTGGTTATTATTGAAACCAAAGCAGACGTTACGGTAGACCACAGTTCCCCGGGCGCGAGAAAGTGGTTTGGCATTGTTGCGTTCAAGGACATCTAGTGGTTCATCAAGTAGTGATAAAGCTCTTTCTGCACTAGCGAGTGAACGTTGCAGTCCTGTCACTTGATTGCCGAGAGCTTGTAGCGGTCCGTATAATTGTGCAATATAGGAATTTACTAACAATAATTGCCCTAAGGTCAAAATTCCTGTTTGAACATGTCGTACACCCGTGAAAAGAACGACAGCTGTTCCCAAAGCAATGCTCAAGTTCACAACGGAGCTAACAAGATTCTGAATCAAGGTAACGCGGATAAGTGCCCAAACTGCTTTTTTGGAGTGGCGCAAGAAACGATCCCTTTCGTACTCCTCTCTGCCAAATGCTTTGACAACACGGAGTGTTCCCAGCACCTCCTGCATGACCGACATGGCTGTGCTTGCCATGTGTTCATGTTCTAGCCACTTGCTGCGCAGACGACCACTATAAGTTTTTGTGACAAAAAACAGAATAGGTGAAACAGCGAGTGCAATCACCGCTAGTTCCCAGTCAATCAGCACAGTCACATAGACCATGCCGATGAGGGTAAAACCCGTGATTAATAAGGGTATAATGCCCTCAACTGTGATCCATTCAATGGCAGGGGCATCGTATTGAATGCGGTATACAGAGTCGGAGGTTCCTCTGGTATCGTGGTAAGAAAGTGAGACGCCCTGAGCGTGATGAAACAGGCGAGAGCGAAAATCCAGAATCATTTTTTCGCCTGTGTACGCTCGCAGTAATGAACTGCCAATTCCCAAAAGCGGACGTACCAAGGCAATCAGTACCACGAGGCTGACAGCAAATACAAGCAAACCTGTCTTGGAACTTTTGATGACCTCTGGCAGCAACGCTTCAAAGAATTTAGGCAGCGGTTGGGAGCCAAGGACATTGTCAACAGCGATCTGCAACGGCAGAGGAGTCAGCAGGAACAGAGGAGTTGACACCAAATCAAGCAGGAAAGTACCTACAATTTGCGACCAGTACGGTTTTGCCTGGAGTAGCAACCGTCGATGGATATTCAAATCAATAGTGGACTTTGCGGTAGTCATTGTGGCTGTAGGGTTCGCACGACAGAGTGAGTGCTTTTTGCGTGTATTGGCTGGAGATGAAGTTTTTTGGCGACAATCTCTAGCACGTGGTAGAGAATACGCCCCAAACGGAAGTTCTGATATAAGATAATGGCGCTATTGAATACACCAAGTAAAAATATAACTAAACCTATTTCTGGCATTCCGAGAACGATTGCCACGATTGTGTAAAGAAAATATCCAATTATGGCCATGGTGGCAAATTGTGACATCCTTGGTGCACAACGCACCCTCAGCACTCTCTTGTTGCCGCCGTGGTTTTCAGTGCACACTTTAACTTGAATTTTTGACCAGATCCCCCGATAAATCTCCAAATCCCAGTTGCTCCAGCCTTGATCGACAGTGATGAAATACTTGTAGGAGAGCAGGAAATCCATGACCTCTTGAAGAAGGTTCTCCTTCTCCAATCCTTCGTCTGTCCAGTAGGACAACTCATAGGCACAAGCGCGCCAAGAAATATGTATTCTGTGCGTTGATTGAACAAATTTTACCAACTCCTTTTGAGTGAGCTTTTGAGTTTTTTGATTAGAAACTGCTTCCATATCCAACACCACTGCATTACCTGATGTATTAGATTCAAATCCAAATCGCTATATTTACGGTCTATCAAACTTTATCGGTTCCGCTTTGGTGAGTTGCTTAATACGCCAGCGGTAGCGCTCTACACTACGTACAAGAGGACCTAAGTAGATTAACAGAGCAACAAGTAGGCGTGCCCTAGCTCCGTGAAAACGCGAGTCAATCCGTGCCTGTAGGGCACCAGCTATACACCAGACACAGGAGATCAAGAACATTGCTGCACCTACCCAGGGGCGATCACCAGACAACAGTGCAGACACAAACACGATCAAAGCCACCACATTCCACTCCAGTGTCAGAGGGAGGTAAGAAATGAGGGACGAGGAAGGCTCATACAGTGTTTGAAACAAACCGCGACCAAAGACACCAGAGTAAATACTTGGTTGCCCAAAACGAAGAAATGCAGATAAATCTCCGTAGATTCTCCCAGCCCAGCTAGGCTGTCCAAAAAGGTTAAAGCGGTTGGGATGCTTAAAATAAACCAGCGCCTCTGCCTTACCATAGCCTCGCTGCTGCTTAAGATACGCATCTACCGTGTTACGGCGAAAGTGCCATACTATTGCAGCTGGGCTGAAGCCAATCGCGTAACCTTTGTCTTGCAGCCGCCAGCATATATCAACATCGTCACCTGCAGCACGATACTGCCGGTCGAAGCCGTCAATTTCCTGTAGAACCTCCCGACGAAAAGCCATGTTGCAGCCAGCAATATGTTCGGCTATCTCATCGCTCAAAAGTACGTGGGTGGGTACACCCGGAGACACAGCAACGCAGGCTGGGACAAGAGAGTCCTCAGGGGGAGATAAGTTTGGACCACCAACTGCTGCCAAACCTGAGGAGAGAAACTTTGCTACCAGATAAGTGAGCCAGTCTGGATCTGCCATGCAATCAGAATCGGTAAAGGCAACAATCTCGCCCGTCGCTGCAGCTATGCCAACATTACGCGCTGCACTCAGTCCCTTGTTCTCTTGGCTAATGAGGCGGAGGTAGTCGTAGCGCTGTGTAATTTCTAAGGTCTGATCAGTCGAGCCATCATTGACGACGATCACTTCATAATTAGGGTAGTTGAGTTCTTTGAGAGAAGCTAAACAACTGTCCATAGTGCGCTCAGCATTGTAAGCGCAGACGACCACTGAGACTTTAGGATACTCAGGTTGCACTGGTGGCAGAGCTGCTGTGTAATACTGCTGCACCGTGTCGAACGCAGGCTTCTTGAGTCGTTCGGCGTCAACCAAACCAAAAGCCCAGTCCTGAATTGCATATCCGCCAGTAAACCATTCATCAGTCCAAGAAAAGATGATAGTCCCTGCTGCTCCCATATCAAAACTTGATGACAACTTCTGGGAGAGAATCTCAGCTTGGGCTTGGTTTCCCTCACGCATAGAGTCAACGCCGAACTCACTTAACACCAAAGGTTTATCTTCGGCTAAGTTATGGAGTCGGCTGAGATAACGACGAAAATCTTTTTCCTGATGTAGGTAGACATTAAAGCATACAAAGTCAGTAAAGTCAATATTTAAATACTCAGTGCAGGGGTAATTGGCATAGCTAACCAGACCTTGTGAATGGTTGTCTTTTGCTACTGCCATTAACTCTTTGACAAAAGCACGAACCTGTTTTTGACCATGCCATCGCACAACATCTGGAGGAATTTCATTGCCCACCAAATAGGCAAAAGTGGCGGGATGATCGCGGCAGGCTTTAACTCCTTGAGCAATGCAGTTACGGATTTCTGCTTTGACAGCAGAGGAGTCAAGGAAGGCGACATGCTGAGTCCAGGGTATGCCGACGAGCAGTACTAGACCATGAGCAGCAGCGAGATCCAAAAGCCAATCAGGTGGAACAGTATAGACCCGTAGACAGTTAGCCCCTAGCTGTGCCATCATGGCAAAGTCTGTCTCCACAACAGGTTTTTCTGGAAAGGGGTGACCATGCGTGCCGGTGGAGAACGGACCGTAACTAACCCCTTTGATGAAAATCTTTTGATCTCCAAGAAAGAAAAACTTACCCTTGACTGTAATCGCCTTCTTATTTGCAACCAGTTCAGAACTGAAGCTAGAAGATGGCAAAGTTAACTTTTGCAAACGACCTCCCAAGTTAGTGCAAATTTTGTAGCCTTCTTGCCCAAACGCCAGGTTAGTTTGCTCAACCAAAACCAGTTTTGTTTTGCCAGTTTTTCGAGTTGGACAGGCTGACGTGAGAAAACCCGCCAACTGCTCTTTGGGATGCACCCGCAGGGCACCCCTGTGTTGGTAACACTGTAGTTTGTATTTATTTACCAGAAAACAGTTTCCAGCTGTCTTGTTTGCGATCGCGTCCAAGAAAACGTTTGACTTAACGTATAACTTTGGTCTGTTTCTGTTTCGAGTTCGCTCAAGCACCGTACTGATAAACATCAGCACATTTATAATCTTCTAATACATAAGTGGATGTTCTGCTGACAGGTAACAACAAGGTTTCCAAAATTTCCTCTCGCACGAAGGTTGTGACTTCACAACTGCTCTTGAGGCAATCTACTAGTAATTGGTTGGCAGCATAATACTGCTTGAGCACTTTCTTCTGCTGCTCGCTGAACTGCCACTGGTGACCAATATTACAATTTCTCAGCATTACAAACCTCAATTTTTTCGCCCAAGTCTGACTACCATTAGCGTTCCACCATTCTTTTAACCTCTGTGTGCCTTTGTCTGGCATAGGTAATTCTTCTTTGAGTTGTTGCAGCGATCGCTGCAATTCAGGCTTACTGACAAGAGTTTGCTCATCTGGAAGAGCAAAGTTGAGGGCGAAAACTCTTTCCAGAGGCGAATTGCAAGGTAAAGTCTGGCTTAGGGATAGTGCACGGCTAAGAGCGAGATCTATGGCTAAATCCGGGGCAAGATGATTAGCAACGCTCGGATCGATGGCAAGGGAGAAAGCTAGATTATCGCTCAGTGTTAAATCTTCAACAAGGACTAGTGACAAGTAAAAGGCACGAATAGCTGCAGATTTGTAAGGAGCTTTAACTGAAAGGGACTTCTGGTTAAGCCAGATAAAAAATTCCTGCAATTGCTCATCAAAACCCACAAGTCCATCAGCGTGTTGCTTGATTAACTCAAGGAATTCTGTGGCATCTCTTAACATACCAGCCGTAAGTAAAAAGATTTTATGCCAACGGGGATCATGCAGATGGTTAAGCAGCCAGAGCAATTTCTGTTCTACTATCTCTGGTTCAGAATGAGTAACAATATTTCTCGCTACTAAATACTCTTGAAAAGTTAGATGCGAGAACGAGTAAACTCCCTGCGCCCGCTGTACTAGTAGTCCATGTGCCTCAAACGATTTCAGTACTGTTTGACTACTGAGTTGCAGTACTTCCGACTTCACTTCATCAGTGAGTAACTTACTGAGGTAATCCGCGATATATTGCCGGACATTGCTTTTTGTAAAAAAGTAACGTTCTTGCTTAAAGGTTATAGCAGCAATTTCACTCAGCAGTTTGACTTTATGAGGTAAAGACAAACGACTACAAGTTCTATTGCGTTTAATGTTTCTGGCTTCATCCCACCGATTGAGTAAAATGTGAAATCCTTGTCTGTAAAGTTCGACTCGTCTTGCGGGAAAGTCTGAACGAGCTTGAAACACACAACAAGCCAGATTCAGCAAAAGCGGCGTCACGGCTAGTTCTCGAATTTGCTGATTTTCCGATAACTGCAACTTTTGCATGAACTGACGAGCCTTGGCTTGTCCTTTTTCCCTGTCATTCCTGCTGATGTTGACAAACCACTTTTGGACAAAGGCTTCGATTTGGGATAAATCAAAATCGGCAATCTCAACTTCGGTGAATCCTTCAAATCGGTACTGATGGGCAGCAATTCGACAGGTGATAATAAACTGATTTTTGTAATACTCCTCAGATAACTTGCGAATTTTTTTGATGATTTGAGCGCTATCATCTTCTGGAACTTCATCCAAGCCATCCAGTAGAATCAACAGTCTACCCTGAGCGAGTAATGTTTGGATTTGCTGGTCGCAAATGTCGAAGTAGGCAAGCTCTTGAATGATATAGTTCAATAAACTAAAGTCGCCTATTTCTGTTGCATCTTCGGCAAAGTTTTTCAGCCGGATAAAAATCGGAACTTTATCTGATAGAAACTTGCCTTGATTACATTGTTGGGCAATATATTGTAAAAAGGTAGTTTTCCCAGAACCTGGTTTACCTAGTATCATCAGTTTGGGATAGGTTGCAACTGAAAGCATCGCGCTAACACGTTCTTGACAGACTTCACCTAAACCAAAGCAGTCGAATTCTTGAACCAAGTCTTGCAATTCAAAGATATCTAACCATCTTTGGCTTGTTATGCTATTGAGAATCGAAACATTGACATAAATGTCTTTTAGCTCAACTGGTTGGGCAATATCTAACAACCGCATAGTAGCGCATTGAGCTTGAATTTTCTCGATCCGGCGCGAGCGCACGACTTGCACTAAGGTATTGATATCCCAGCAGTCGTTCAAGGTTTGTTTGTTTTCCGTTGGTAGGTTTTGAGTTGGTAGTTCAGCAATCTCTTGCCAATCTAAACCAAGTTGAAAGCAAATTTCCATGAAGTTTTGACGCTCAATCGGCTTACCTGTAAAAAACTTCCAAATTGGCTGCCGAGTTTCTAGCCCAACTTCACTTGCTAAATATTCCTGCGTCCATTCCCTAACTTGAAATGCCTTTTTGGCTTTTTGAATCCCTAAGATAGATGCTTTTAGTGAACGCCTTGCCATAAACTAAAAGTTAAACCTCCACGTACCATTAATATCAAGCACTCTTCACACTTTACATGTTGAAAAAAGTTTGATTATTAAAATTAAGTTTGATTGATTTGGAAAATCTGATAACTAATTTCTAAAGAAAACATCAATGCTTTGTCCTTTGGGAAGGCTGTGCCTGGGGTACCTCTGTACAAAAAACTATCAATACTGTTGAAGCATCTAGTTTTTGAAAGAAGTAGAATCACATCTTTCAAACGACTGTTCTGTGCAACATACAAAATATATCTAAGGATTTAAGATTGACTTTATAAATGAGGCATTTCATCGTTCGTCAGAACTCAAAGGGCAGAGGGGATTTATGTTTTATGATGTTTCTCAACAAAACTTTTGTTTTGCGTGCAAAAATAACGGACGCATTTTTTATGCTAAATGAAAAATTTTGTTTTGAAATGGACGAACACGTCTACCCTTGAGGTACACCCCCAGGACTTAGAAACAAAACACTTCCTGAAAAAACCCGATCTTTGTGGGTTTACCTTGCTTACCTACCAGAATACTTCTGGCTTTTGATCTGTTACTTATACATAGAATTGCCTCAATCAACTTACAAATTGTGGACATGAAAATCAAACAAACAGCAAATGCCTCTATAAAAGTAAATTTCCGTACAATCAACAATTTATATCAAATTTATGTCAAAAATCTTTGGCAAAGTTGAAGATATGTTAAATTCTTGAGCAAAAACCTAAAATTCAAATACTTTTAGATTTTCAACTAATCAAAAACTAAGAAAAGGGAGAAAAGCATAAATCTTGGAAATAAATTTATCAATATAATCAAAAATTAATTGCAAAAAGCACTTGCTTTTTTTTTAATTCTAAGGTCAAAAAGTAGCTTCAGTCAACATTTTTTTATTTTTTAATGCAAAAATAATATATTAATAAAAGTCAGTTACTTTGACCTCATTCAAAGGAAATATAAAAATTTTATTACCAAGTAAATACACACAACCTCGTTGGAGTCAAGAGATAAAAACAGTCAATAGTTATAATAAAACGGTTATAAAACTGATAATTGATGGCTAATAAACTGTTACTATTTAAATGACCTATAATTTTGAATACAGTATGCATTTAGTAAAGTTGCGTAAATACTGTGTAGTTTCTCGAACTCATACGTTAAGTCATACATTTTCTAGGACGCGATCGCAAACAGAGAAGGTCGACACTGTTATTACACAGACAATTGCCTTAGTACTACAGGGGATATTGCAAGCACCTCTTCGTGGAAGAGTGCCTCGTTACGAGGTAAAGTTTTGTAGTCAGTCAACAGAGGTAGTTTACATAACCTAGGTTTACCTATAAGATTTGAAATCAATGAGTAAAACAACTTTAAAGCCTTACGTACAGAAGAGTACAACCGTGAATCATTGCTACTGTCGAGCCTGTGGGTCAACATTAAAGCATACCTTTGTTGATTTGGGAATGTCACCGCTTTGTGAAAGCTATGTGACACCTGAACAGCTAAACCAAATGGAGCGTTTCTATCCGCTGCACGTGTATGTGTGCGATCGCTGTTTTTTGGTTCAACTTCAGGAATATGTCAGTCCGCAGGATATCTTCAGCGAGTATGCTTACTTTTCGTCTTACTCTGACTCCTGGCTAGAACACGCCAAGAATTATACTGAAAAAGTTATAGGTCGCTTTGGGTTGAATACTTCAAGTCAAGTGGTAGAAATAGCTAGTAACGATGGCTACTTATTGCAATACTTTGTATCAAGAGGAATACCTGTTCTAGGTATAGAACCAGCGGCTAATATTGCTCAGGTAGCTAAAACAAAAGGCATTTCCACAGTTGTAAAGTTTTTTGGAAAAAACACAGCAAGTGAATTGGCTGCTGTTGGTAAGCAAGCCGATTTATTAGCGGCTAACAATGTACTGGCTCACGTACCTGATATAAACGATTTTGTCGCAGGAGCTAAAATTTTACTCAAGCCGAAAGGTGTGATAACTATGGAGTTTCCTCACTTAATGCGACTGATTGAGGAAAACCAGTTTGACACCATCTATCACGAACACTTCTCTTACTTGTCGTTACTGACAGTTGAAAAGATTTTTGCAGAGCACGGTTTAGCTATCTTTGATGTGGAAGAACTGTCAACTCACGGTGGTTCTCTGAGAATTTATGCTTGTCATGCAGAAGATAATTCTAAATCAATTAGTCAGCAGGTGATAGAGCTAAGAGCTAGGGAAGAGACGGCTGGGTTTAACAACATAGAACACTATTTTTCATTCGCCAAGAAAGTTAAGGAAACCAAGTTCAAACTTTTGGAATTTTTAATTTCGGCAAAACGAAAAGGCAAATCAATTGCTGGTTATGGTGCTCCTGGTAAAGGTAACACCCTTTTGAACTATTGTGGAATCAGAGAAGATTTCATCGATTACACGGTAGATCGCAACCCATACAAACAAGGCAAATTCTTACCAGGAACTCATATACCCATCTTTCATCCAGACAAGATTCAAGAAACAAAGCCAGACTATCTGCTGATTCTACCTTGGAATCTGAAAAATGAGATCATGTCGCAGATGTCATTTGTACGTGATTGGGGTTGTCAATTTGTGGTGCCAATTCCTGAAGTCAGTGTCTATCCTTGAGCGAGCTATCTATCAAGCTCAGTTTTGTTAAAAAACAATAATAATAAAAAGGAAAACATCATGAAAGTCGTTTTATTTTGTGGTGGTTTAGGAACAAGATTAAGAGAATATTCCACCAATATTCCTAAGCCGATGGTTCATATTGGCTACCGACCAATATTGTGGCATGTTATGAAATACTATGCGCACTACGGACACAAAGATTTTATTTTGTGTCTAGGTTATAAGGCAGACGTAATCAAGAATTATTTCCTCAATTATGATGAGTGTGCTTCCAATGATTTTACTTTGCAGCAGGGAGGTAAAAAAATAAAACTTGTCAATAGTGATATTGAGGATTGGAATATTACTTTTGTCGATACAGGATTGAATTCAAATATTGGTCAAAGATTGCAAGCGATTGAAGAATATTTAGAAGGAGAAGAGGTCTTTTTAGCGAATTACAGTGACGGTTTAACAGATTTACATCTACCTGACATTATCGAAGACTTTTATAGGCATCAGAAAACAGCTAGTTTTATCTGTGTAAAACCATCTCAAAGTTTTCATTTGGTTTCAATGCAAGAAAATGGTTTGGTAACGGATATCCAAGATGTAAAACATGCTGGTATTCGGATCAATGGAGGCTTCTTTGTATTTAATAAAGATATTTTTAAATATATGGAGCCTGGAGAAGAATTGGTTCTAGAACCATTTCAAAGATTAATGAAGTTACAACAGCTAGTGGCTTATAAATACAACGGTTTTTGGGCTTGTATGGATACTTTCAAAGAGCAACAGCAGTTAGATGACATGTATTGTCAAAGCAAGGCTCCTTGGGCAGTTTGGAAGCATCTTGAAAGAAAGGGAAAATCTTTGGAATATAGCCCGATTCACCATATTGTAAATCATTCAATGCCAGTGAGTTTAGCTTAAGAGTAAATATTCATGTCATGACAGTAGATGTCCTCAATAGATGTCTACTGTCATTACTGTTTTTAGTAAGTATCTAACCCGAAGTACTTTCTAATATTAAAGAATTCGCAATATGCTGAAATTTGATTTTGAGAGAAGAAGTGATCTAAATTACAAAGTTTTGTGTTTAGGTGCGCATTGCGATGATATCGAAATTGGTTGTGGAGGCACAATATTAAGATTAATAGAAAAGTACCCAAATCTGATATTTTATTGGGTTGTTTTTAGTTCAAATGTACAAAGAGAAAAGGAAGCTTATAACAGTGCAAATAAGTTTTTAGAAAAATTAGAAAATAAAAAAATATTAATACAACAATTTCAAGATGGTTTTTTGCCGTTCTTGGGAAGTGAAGTAAAACAGTTTTTCGAGCAATTAAAGCGAGATTATAACCCAGATATCATTTTTACTCATTACCGCCATGATTTGCATCAAGATCATCGCTTAATTTCTGATTTTACTTGGAACACATTTAGAAATCATCTCATTCTAGAATATGAAATACCCAAGTACGATGGTGATTTAGGAAATCCTAATTTCTTTGTTCATTTAAATCCAGAGAATTACCAAAACAAAGTGAAGTATATTCTGGAAAGCTTTCCATCACAAAATAGCAAAGAATGGTTTACAGAAGAAACATTTTTATCTCTTCTCAGACTGCGAGGAATGGAATCTAATGCACCTAGTAAGTATGCTGAAGGTTTTTATTGTCGTAAAGTCGTTTTTTAGCTCGCCTACTCTACTCTTACTGTTATCTTAGTGAGAGCTTGCGCAACTCTCAACAAGAGGCTGAGCCTCTGTATTCTCGTTATCAGGCTCAGCCTGGTAACGAATGTTGGGAGGTTCTACCTCCCCAGTAGCAAAAGCTAAATAACAATAATGTTAAATGTTACATTAATTATCATTTTATGATGAGTAATTTTTCGCGTACCTGCAAGCAAGCTGAATGAAATTTAGCAACTAACAATTTTTATAAAAGGTGAAAAACATGAATATAACTGATCTTAAGCAGAAGGTTAACCCAAATGAAGTTAGCCACCAAATGTACCAGTTGATCTCGCAATTATATCCTATATACCGTAGTATAACTGGCAATGGTTTTCGAGAAACGCTACATTGGATTTCAAAACATATTGAATTAACTAAGCATGAAGTTCCCACTGGTACTCAAGTCTTTGATTGGACAGTACCCAGAGAGTGGAATATTAAAGATGCCTATATTAAGAATTCAAAAGGAGAAAAAATTATAGACTTTAAGAAATCAAACTTGCATGTTGTTAACTACAGCGTGCCGATTCACCAAAAGATATTTTTAGATGAACTAAAGAAACATCTATTTACCCTACCCGAACACCCTGATTGGATTCCTTATCGGACTTCTTATTATAAAGAAAGCTGGGGCTTTTGTCTAAGTCACAATCAACTCCTGGAACTAGAAGATGAAGAGTATGAGGTGTGCATTGATTCTTCCTTAGAGAATGGTTATCTGACATATGGCGAGTATTACCTCAAAGGAGACAAACCAGACGAAGTACTGATATCATGCCATGCTTGTCATCCATCACTTGGTAATGATAATCTGTCTGGGATTGCGCTCTCCACATTCTTGGCAAAATATCTCGGTCAAATAAACCTTTCATACTCTTATCGATTTCTCTTTATTCCAGGAACTATCGGTTCTATTACTTGGCTTTCTTTAAATGAAAGTCAGGTTCAGAATATTAAACACGGTTTAGTTTTAACTTGTGTAGGTGATTCCGGTAAGTCTACTTATAAAAAAAGTCGTAGAGGTGATGCTGAAATCGATAAAGCCGTAAGTCATGTTTTAAAACATTCTCGTCAAGAACATGACATCATAGATTTCTTTCCTTATGGCTATGACGAACGACAGTTTTGTTCACCAGCATTTAACTTACCTGTTGGTTGTTTCATGAGAACACCTCATAGCTGTTATCCTGAATATCATACATCAGCAGACAATTTGGATTTTGTCAAACCCCAGTCCCTCGCTGATTCATTCTCCAAGTGCTTGTCAACTCTACATATTCTAGAAAACAACAAAAAATACTTAAACCAAAATCCAAAATGTGAACCGCAGTTGGGTAAAAGGGGTTTATATGGCGCAATTGGTGGACAGACGGATACAAAAATCACAGAACTAGCAATGTTGTGGGTTCTGAATTTATCTGACGGCGATCATGGCTTACTGGATATTGCAGATAGAGCAGGTATGAGTTTTGACTTTATCAATAAAGCAGCAAACGCTCTGCTGAAACACGATTTATTAATAGAGAAACCCGAATAGTCTTTGAGTGCTACTACGACGCGGCAAAAATAAAGCTACCATGCCCTGTGAGAAGCATAACTCAGATCTTGCACCATTATTTTCGCCTGCCAAGAAATAAATTTCTTGGCTCAAAGTTCAAGTCCGTGAAAACGGACTTAAGCTATTAGCCTTGTAGACGCCCTTGGCGGTGGCTCGACTTTGCGGGAAACCCGCCCAGGCGAAAGCGGCTCCTTTTGACTTCCGCGCAGCGGTACTAGTGTTGCTAAACTAAACCGTGGAAGCTAGGAATTTTTTAGGATGTCGATGAAGCGTGTTGGTGTTATTGGTGGCGGACAATTAGCGTGGATGATGGCAGATGCTGCAAAGAAGTTAGGAGTTGAATTAGTTGTGCAAACTCCTAGCCCCAACGATCCAGCTGTATCCATATCAGCTAAGGATAACGTTTTCGCTGCAATTGATGACGCTAACGCCACGGCTGAATTAGCCAAAAAAAGCGATGTCATTACCTTTGAGAACGAATTTGTTGATATTGAAGCTTTATCAAAGTTAGCAGAACAAGGCGTTTGTTTTCGTCCTAGACTGGAGGCTTTGGCTCCCCTTCTAGATAAATATCATCAACGCTGCTATTTACGGGACTTGGGTTTACCTGTTCCTCGGTTTGTCGCTATAGAACAAGATTGGAACACAACAACTGAAGTTATCTTCGCCTCCCAAATTGGTTTTCCTGCAGTTTTGAAAGCCCGCCGCCATGGTTATGATGGTCAAGGGACTTTTATCATTAAGGATATAGAAAGTTTAAAGCAAAAATTAGAACTCGCTTGCACAAAAGAGCTTGAAAGTCAACAGAATAGTTTCTTATTAGAAGAATTTATTCCGTTTGAACGGGAATTAGCCGTGATTGCGGCGCGTTATGTGAGTGGTGAGGTTTGTACTTTCCCAGTCGTAGAGACTCAGCAGGAAGAACAGGTGTGTCGGCGAGCGATCGCACCTGCTTGTGTTTCATCACAGGTGGCTGTTGAAATAGACAAGATTGCCCGTACTTTACTCAATAGTCTAGATGCAGTGGGAGTTTTTGGTATAGAGTTATTTCTGACGCCTGATGGCAAGGTGCTGGTTAATGAAATCGCACCCCGCACCCACAATTCCGGACATTTCTCGATTGATGCTTGCGAAACTTCTCAATTTGAGCAGCATCTACGGGCAGTTTGTGGTATGCAGTTGGGTAACACAACCATGATTTGCCCTAGTGCTGTGATGGTTAACCTTTTGGGGTATGAAATTTCTGAAAGTGACTATATCACCAAGCGCCAGCAAATAGAGCAGATTCCCCAAGCGCATGTCCACTGGTACGGAAAAACCGAATCTCGTCCTGGGCGCAAACTGGGACACGTTACGGTTTTGCTAGATACTCAAAGTCGGGATCAAGCGATTGTAATCGCCCGAAAAATAGAGTCTATCTGGTATCCTCATCAAGCCTGCTAAAAAATTTCAACGAAAAAAACACAAAATCTTTTTGAAAGCTATAATGGGTTTGTTGCACTGCTACGTTGGTGACTGCCATAAAGTTTTTTGATCTATGCCTTAAGAATAAGGGAGCTTAATAACTCTCGTGGCAGTATACCGGGCAAAGTACCCGGAAACTTTAAACGAGCAGCATCCGTTCCCACCTGGTTTATCCAGGTCATAAACTTAGGTAAAACGGCGTCGCGGTGTACCAAAACATCTAGCTCCCTTGCTCAGTTAAGACATGGGAGCTTTGATTTTTGAATTTCATTCACAATTCATGAAAACTTAAAAAATCGAAAGATAATTTATAAACAAACTTCATATATGTTTGTGCAGAGCTATACACAAAAACTCTTGTTCTAGGCGTCATAATTCATTAAAAAGTTCTCTAACAGGCGACTGGCGTATCTCCTCCGGAGACGCTGCGCGAACGCCGCAAGGCGTGCGCTCTGCGCACACCTGGAGGGTTAAGAGCCCTACTTAAAAGCTTATATAGTAAAAAAATCTGTGTAAAACGATCCAATATAAGGGTGCTAATAAGAGTTAGAATCGCAGAACAAGGCTATATTGTGGTTATAACTGTAAAGAATTGTTAAATAAACTGATAAAGACCGTGTTTCCAGCGTCTGTTTTCAAACTAGACAATGGTTTAACCTTAATTCATCAAGAAATTGCCACAACCCCTGTTGTTGTGGCAGATATTTGGGTACGTGCAGGTGCTAACTTTGAGCCAGAACCGTGGTTTGGTATGGCTCACTTTCTGGAACACATGATTTTTAAAGGTACTGCAAGGGTACCGCCAGGGGTATTTGATCAAAAGATTGAAAATCAGGGTGGGCTAACCAATGCGGCGACAAGCTACGACTACGCTCATTATTCTCTCACGACAGCTTCCCTACATTTAGAAGAGACTTTGCCTTACATGGGAGAGTTACTACTAAATGCAGCAATACCAGAGGATGAATTTACCCGTGAACGAGATGTTGTGCTAGAGGAGATTCGTCAAGCACATGATGATCCAGATTGGATCGGATTTCACGCTCTACTCTCAAGTGTTTATCAACATCATCCTTACGGACGTTCCATATTAGGTAGTGAGGAAGAATTAATGAAGCAATCACCAGAGATTATGCGCTCTTTTCACCGTGCTCACTACCAACCAGAAAACATGACAGTGGTGATTGTTGGCTCAGTAGCTGCAGAATCTGCTTTAAAATTAGCGAACCAGACATTTGTTAATTCTGCTGAACATTGCTGTGACTGTCCTCAAAAAAAGGAGGTGGCGAAGCCGGTTATACCTGGAATTCGTCGTCACGAACTTTCTTTGCCTCGCCTAGAAGTGGCGCGGTTGTTAATGGCTTGGATTGGACCTGGAGTCGAACAGCTAGATACTTGTTGTGGATTGGATTTACTTTCTGTCTTATTGGCGCAAGGACGCACCTCTCGTCTAGTGCGTGATTTGAGAGAAGAGCAACAATTGGTACAGGGCATCTGTAGTCATTTTTCCTTACAACAAGACTCCAGTTTATTTACAATCACAGCTTGGTTAGAACCAAAAGATGTGGAACGTGTCGAATCCTTAATTCGTCTACATTTGCAAGATTTAATTGACAACGGAATCAGGGAACAGGAAATAAAGCGCGCTCAAAGACTCCTGTGTAATGACTTTGCATTTTCTACCGAAACACCAAATCAGCTTGCAGGACTTTATGGATACTACAACACGATTGCTCAAGCTGAATTAGCAGTGGCTTATCCGTCGCAAATTCAATTCTTTGATGCCAAACAACTGCAAAAACTAGCACAAGAGTATCTCTCACCCAATCATTACGTGGTTACAGTACTTAAACCCTCTTAGTCATTAGTCATGAGTCATTAGTCATTAGCATCAAAGACAAATGACGGAAGACAAAGGACAAATAACAAAAGACAATTGACTTAGGACAAATGACAACATCGCAGCAACAATCCCATATCCACCGCACAGTATTGAACAATGGCATTGTAGTCTTGGTGGTAGAAAATCCGGCTGCAGATATTATTGCAGCACGAATTTTTGCCCGCGCTGGTAGCTGTTATGAGAACCCAGAACAAGCTGGGTTAGCATATTTGCTATCAACGGTGCTTACAAAAGGTTGTAATGGACTTACGAGTTTGGAAATTGCCGAACAAGTGGAGTCGCTGGGAGCAAGTTTGGGTGCAGACACTGCATCTGATTATTTTTTGCTTTCGTTGAAGACAGTCACCTCAGATTTTGCACAAATGTTTAGGTTGGCGGCACGAATTTTGCGATCGCCAACATTTCCAGAAGCAGAGGTAGAATTAGAACGGCGTGTTGCCTTACAAGATATTCGCTCACAACAAGAACAGCCGTTTACGATTGCCTTTGATCAACTCCGGGATGTTATGTATCAAAACCATCCTTATGCAAGCTCGGGATTAGGCAATGAAGCCACTATGAGTCGCTTAACTCGCCAAGACTTAGTGGAGTATCATCAGAGACATTTCCGTCCTGAGAATATCGTTATTAGTATTGCTGGACGCATCACACCAGAAAATGCGATCGCTCTTGTGCAAGAAGTTTTTGATGATTGGCAAGCATCCCCCACTCAGCCATTGCCAAAACTAAATTTACCAGAACTCAACGTTGAACCTCAAATCAAGATTACACCTCAACAAACCCAGCAATCTATCGTTATGCTAGGTTATTTGGGATCATCGGTGCGCTCAAGTGATTACGCAGCATTGAAGTTACTATCTACTTACTTGGGAAATGGTCTTTCCAGTCGCTTGTTTGTGGAACTGCGCGAAAAGCGTGGCTTGGCTTACGAGGTATCAGCTTTTTACCCAACACGACTCTCAAGAGCATCATTTGTCGTTTACATGGGTACAGCACCAGACAATACCCAAGTTGCTCTTTCTAGTTTGCGTCAGGAAGTTGATTTACTGTTCACTACAGAATTAGACGAAGACGCACTCCAAGCAGCAAAAAACAAAATACTAGGACAATACGCCTTGGGCAAACAAACCAATGCGCAAATTGCTCAGATGTATGGCTGGTATGAAATTTTGGGACTGGGAATTGATTTTGATACAGATTTTCAGGAGGCGATCGCATCTTTACGTGCTACAGATGTCATCGCTGCTGCTGACCGATATTTACGGGAACCTTATGTGTCACTAGTGGGTCAAGAACGAGCGGTTCATAGTGCAATTTTAGATTTTAATTCCTAAGACGAATTTAAAATACTGCTACTCTATAGTTGCATTATACGCCAATCAATAGCATGAGATGAGCCAGGGGGATTTCCATGAAAAGCAGTATAAAAACAAATCCGTTAAATGACTCACCGTTTTTCAAGCCATCCGTAAATTCAAGTGGAATGAAAACAGAGCAGAGGTATCAAACCCTACTAAATGTCAAGATACTGCTATCCTGCGGAGTATCTCTGCTTCTTGGTTTATCTACAGTCTCGATTGCATCTCAACCACAACAAATAGCACAAACAACTTCCTCTGAAGGCATCAACCGTCCTACTCTCCAAATTGGTAGCAAAGGAGAACGTGTCACGGAACTTCAAGCAGCTTTAAAACTTTTAGGCTTCTACACAGGCACAGTAAATGGGGAATATAACGAAAGTACCGTCGTCGCTGTTTCCCGGTTTCAGGAAGCAGCTGGCTTGAAATCAGATGGCATTGTTGATACAACAACTTGGCAACGACTTTTTCCTGGTGAAACAACAGTTGCATCATCTGGATCATCACCTAATTCTACAAGCAGACCTCCTCTTGCGTCTGGAACTTCTAACACCAATCAAGTTGTTGTTCCTAGTTCAAATTTAACAGCTCCAACACCCACAACGACTAATACACCATCTGCTGCGACCTCTAAACCAGAGCCAGGATCCGCAGGACGCAATACAACTGCAACCACCACAACCAGACAAGAGAATTCTAAACCAGAGCCACGCTCTGTGACGCGTAAGACCACTGCAACGACTAGAACCAGAGAAGATGATTCCAAAACAGAACCACGCTCTGTGACGCGCAAGACTACCGCAGGTTCACAGAGAACAAACGTACAACAATCAACATCTAGCCGCTCTGGTTCGACTCGTTCTGAGCAAAGCATTCGCACTCAGCAAAGCGATCGCTCTGGTTCAACTCGTCCTAGCTCAACCACTCGTACTCAACAAGTTGCTTCAATTCAATATACCTCAGAAGGATTACCCATTTTACGTATAGGAATGCGTGGTCCTGAGGTTGTCAGGTTGCAAAGACGACTGCAAAGACTCGGTTTATTGAATGAGAACGAAGTTGATGGCGATTTTGGCCAATCAACCGAGGCTGCAGTCATCGCTTTACAAAAGCGCAATGGTGTAGAAGCTGACGGTGTGGCTGGTGGAGGAACTTGGGATATTCTTATGAGACGGCGAGGAGGGTGATAATAATTCAAAATTCAAAATTCAAAATTCAAAATTCAAAAAGGTGAATCTCATAACTGCTACCACTCAAGGTTCGGAATATGAGATTATAGCTGTTGTTGCAACACCTCAAAAAGCGAGACAATCATGGCAATCTATCTGGACTCAGCAATTGTATCTGAAGCTGAAATTGCCAGTAGAATGGGTTGGGTAAAAGGCATCACCACAAATCCAACGCTTTTAGCTAAAAGCGATAACCCACCCGAAACCACGCTGAAAAAATTGACGCAGCTGACTTGTGGACCAGTATTTTACCAACTCATGTCCTCTGATTTTGAAGGGATGCTGGCGGAAGGGAGGAAAGCTTTTGAGATTATTGGCAAACAAACGGTGTTGAAGATTCCAGCAACACCAATTGGATTTGCTGTAGTGGCGAGTCTCTCGCCAGAAATCACTTGTTCAGTGACAGCGATTTATAGTGCAGCACAGGCAGCAGTGGCACGGGAGGCGGGTGCTAAAATGGCGATCGCCTATGTCAATCGTGCTACCCGTTTATTAGGGGATGGAATTGCTTTAGTACGAGATATGGCTAGTGTACTAACTGGCAGCAACACTGAAATCTTAGCAGCTAGTATTAAATCACCACAAGAAGCCGCCGCATCGCTACAAGCTGGTGCTCATCATCTGACTTTACCTTTGTCAATGTTACAAGATATGGCGACTCATGAATTTTCAGACAAAACAGTAGAAGAGTTTGCTAAAAACGGCATTGGTTTAAAGATGTAAAGCTTCAGGTAAACAAAATCCTATGTTTCCAAGTTTCTTACCAACTACAGTTGGCGAACTCACAGAACCTTCCTCAATTGCTCTTGCTCAGAGTATAGAGCAGATTGCTCTGCTGACTCCCTTGAGTACACAACCAATTACTACAACTTATGTGCATCAAGGAAGTGGAAGTACACCTTTGCTGTTGATTCACGGTTTTGACGGTTCTGTGTTCGAGTTTCGCCGCCTTATCCCTCAACTTGCGGTACAAAACCAGACATGGACAGTGGATTTATTGGGTTTTGGGTTCACAGATAGACCAGTTGGAGTTAAGTTTAGCCCCCTCAGCATTAAAACCCATCTCTATTATTTCTGGAAAACCCTAATTAACAAACCTGTGATTTTAGTGGGCGCTTCAATGGGAGGTGCAGCAGCAATTGATTTCACCCTCACTTACCCAGAAGTCGTGCAAAAGCTGGTATTAATTGATAGTGCTGGTTTAGCAGGTGGTTCACCATTAAGCAAGTTGATGATTCCACCTTTGGATAATTGGGCAACTCAATTTTTACGTAATCCGAAAGTTCGGGCAAGTATCTCTCGCGCTGCTTACAAAAATAGGGAGTTAGCGTCACTTGATGCTCAATTATGTGCAGCACTACACCTAGAATGCCCCGACTGGCAGAAAGCTTTAATTGCTTTTACCAAAAGCGGTGGTTACAGTGCTTTTAGATTTAAGAAATTAGCAGAAATTCTGCAACCAACGCTGATTTTATGGGGTGATTCTGACAGGATTTTAGGTATCAGGGATGCCAACAGATTTAAATTGGCGATTCCAAATAGTAAACTCATTTGGATTAAAGATTGCGGTCATGTTCCTCATTTAGAACAGCCGCAAATGACTGCTCAGCATATTTTAGAATTCCGGGATGACCAGTTGCAGGAGTAGGTTTAACAGCAGATAAGTTGAAACAGATGTAAACCAACGCCCATGTGGGTTTGAAATTTTTTAAGTCTGCCTTTGCGGACTGAGTTTGTGTAGCCGTGAATTCTAGTTGCGCGCGTATATTTTGTGAAGTTGTCTTGGTAAACTTTCCGGAAAAGCTCTGTTATATCGTGTTATTTAATGCATAATTCATCTTAAAAGCAAGTAGTGATGGCTACCAAACTAATCAAGTTAGAGGATGGCACTTTGGTAGAGGTAGAAGTGCCAGAAGACCAAGCCAGACAGATTGCAGGTAGTGCTGCAGATCGGGTTAGTACAACTTTTGACAAAATTAAGCCAATTTTGGTAAAGACGTGTCGTCCCATTGCGGCTGCTTGGCAGGAACTGAATCAAGAGATGCAGATTGAGCAGGCTGAGATTGAAATCGGCTTTAGTTTTGAGGGAGAGGGCAATGTATACGTGACCAAGGCTAAAGCTGGTTCTAATTTAAAGGTCAAACTGGTACTTAAACCCAAGGCTTAACTTCAATGAATGCAAATTTTTCGGAATCTGTGATTTTAATCACCAGCGCAGATCCAGAACGGATTGCAGATCGAGACCGTGGCACAGGGTTTGTTATTCATCAAGATGAACAGACGACCTATTTGTTGACTTGCGCCCATGTGGTAGAGGCGATTGGAGGGTCAGAAAAGGTAAAAGTTGGTGGTCATCCTGCAACAGTAAAAGCTTTGGGTAATACCCTTGGTTGCGACTTAGCTGTATTAGCAGTCAAAAAACACTTGAGTGGACTACCACCACTACGGCTGGGTGTAGTTGGCAACAAGGGAAGACAATTCTTAACAGCTGGTTTTTATACTGACGCAACAAAGGTAGCAAAGCTTGCAGAAATTAAGGGTAAGTTAGGTGGGAAGCAAAGGATAGATAGTACAGAAGGCGATCGCACTCAAGCCTGGAATTTGCTAATTGATGACGATAGCGAACACGATCTCAAAGCTGGTTATAGTGGCTCCCCTGTAGTTGATCTAGAAAGTGGCTATGTTTTGGGCGTAGTTTCACAGCGAATAGATAATGGCAAGGGGGTAGCTATCTCCATAGAAGCTATTCAAAACATTTGGCACTCAATGCCATATGACTTATTAAAGACCGACAATGTCATTTCTGAGCCACGAGTAGACTACACGCGACTGCGTGAGTTTTTAGCAGCACGGAAATGGAAACAAGCTGATCAAGAAACGGAAATGCTCATCCTGCAACTTGCTGGTCAAACGGGGAATTTGCTTAATGTTAAATCCATCGAAAAATTGCCATGCTCAGATCTACGCACAATTGATCAGCTTTGGATCAAGTTTTCTGAAGGACGCTTTGGCTTCAGCGTGCAGAAGCAAATCTGGGAGCGTTTTGGAAATAATACTAACACCGAATATGAATTGTATTGTCAGTTTGGAAATCATGTTGGATGGCGCAAGCATGGAAGGTGGTTATGGTATAACCAGATGACCTTCGACCTTTGTGCTCCCAACGGTCATCTTCCACAATGGGGTTTGGAGGCAGTATTGCTTGGTAAAACGATGCAGTGGAAGTGGAATGAGTTTCAAATGTCGCAAGGTTTAGGAGAGCCAGTGTTTAGTAAGTTCTTCGACCAGGTCCACACTTGTAATCTGTAGAATATCAATCTCGTAAATCCTAACAATCATAAGTTGATTAGTTAGGACTTTGACAGTTAAAGTATCAGTTTAGGGAGTCAAATACATGAGTCCGAAAGATTCAAGGAATCAAAGGGAAAATGACAATAACCAGAGAAAAAATCCAATGGTTTTTATCTCCTTAATTACCGGGCTAATCATTGCTACTGGAATAGGTGCATCAGTAATTACTGCTGTTATTCTTAAACAGAGTAGTACAGGTGGAAACAACTCTACCGCCTCACCTACGCCCACCGTTGCCGAATTACCTACTACTTCACCCACGCCAACGGTTGCCGCATCCCCTACTGCTTCACCCACGCCAACGGTTGCCGAAACTCCTACAGCTTCACCCACACCCACCGTTACCGAATCCCCTACCGCTTCGCCATCTGGGACTGCTGTTTCTCTTCTAGATACGGAATGTCTTAGTTCTACTCCTGGCGTTGAACAATCTTTAGTAAAGCCGCGTGAACCAAAAAACATTGCTATAGGAGGGGAAGCTTTGCCTGAAATCGCTTATTTGTTTAGCGAAAGTAGTGAGCCTTATCCTTATATTTCCAAGAGTAAAGCTGCTGGAGTGTCATGCGTTCTTAACTCTAAGTTTCGACAATTAAATTTAGTTGTTGGAATAAATGGCAAACACCTTTATGCTCGTCAAGATGATAAGATAGTACTTGACGTAAGTGTTGACAACAAATTAATAGCTACAAAAGATTTGACAATAACGGCAAAGCAAGTTCTAAACATTAATGTTGAGAATGCTCGCAGCGTTGGCATAAAAGCAAGTTGTCTCAAAGAGAATTATAATTCTTATTGTCCTTATGTTGCCTTTGTAGAAATGAGTCTGCGCTAATCTCAAGAGCCAGTAAATATTAACTATCACCAGAATATTCAGGCGTGAAATACTGCCTAGCAAATTCTATTTATTCAAGAAGACATAACAAGAAAAATGGCACTGCTGAACTGAAAAATAAGCTAAGGAGTGCCATAGATGATTTGTAAGAATTGATGTTAACTGTACCGATTGAGTGACTTTAATCAAGTAACCACATCGGAGAAGAATTATCATCAGAATCGTTATCCTTGGTTATAGGTCGTCCTTCTGGTAATCTTTGTGCTAAAGGGTATGATTTTTTGTAAGTTTTTGGTACTAGAGCATTTTGCTTTGGCTGTTGTAATGTACTGATTGTTTCTGTCAGTTGTGAATTAGCTTCTGCGAGTTGTATCGCAGCTTTTTTTGCATCATCAAGCTCTGTTTTCAGGCTTGCTGCTAGTATTTTGTGCTTAGATACATCTAATTCTAAATCAGTGATTTGCTGCTGAAGAGAGGCTTCTTTTTCCTGTGCTTTTTCTAAAGTTTCTTTGAGTTGTTTGACAACAGAAGCTTCTTTCTTCTGTGTCTTCTCCATAGTTTCTTTGAGTTCATTAACAACAGAAGCTTGATTTTGCTGTGTTTTTTCTAAAGTGTTCTTCAACTGTTTCACCAGAGAAGTTTCTTTTTTTTGTGCTTTTTCCAAAGCTTCCTTTAACTCTTTGACAGTTGCTTCTAACTCTGCTTTTGTTGGTGTTGTACGCTTAGACGTTGTTGTTTCAGCAGCTTGTTGTGTCTCCTCTTCATTCTCCGTATCACTATCGGAAGATGTGGAGGAATTATCATCTGCAACAGCATCAACATCAATAGTCGTTTCACCTTGTGATGGTGAAAGTTTTTGTGCTTCTTCTTGTAATAAATCAGAAAGACGTTTTTTAGTCATATTGCCTCCAATCACGCTTTATTTCTTCGGCTACTTGACGGTAGTCTGACTCCGCCTCTCGTGCGTTATTTCCTCGCCATTTGGTTATTGGGACACCCTCAAGTGCAGCTCGTTCGTGCGCTTTGTAGACGCGGATAAAAGCTTTACAAGCAGGAATTCCCATCTCCCTAAGAGTGTTTTGAGCATCTAGCACTTCCCCTAAGCAGCGCGTATCCACCTTCGTCAGCAAAACCCGATGGGCTTTCCCAGTAGGAGTGACGACTTGTTGGATTGTCTCGATTAGGACAGCTAAATCCATTGGTGCACATGGCGTAGGCAAAACCAAATAATCAGCTGCAGCAACAACTGCCGCCAATGCTTCAGAGCGCAGCGCCGGAGGCGTATCTACCATTACTAAATCGTAACCTGTTATTCCTCGTAAATAACCTAAAAGTTTCGGGTCAGTTGATTGTGATAAATCAAATCCCATGCTACTTTCCCCGCGTCCAAACCACCAACTGGCAGAACCTTGAATATCTGCGTCGATTAAAAGAACCTTTATTTGTTGTGCAAAGGTTGCAGCCAGGTTGACAGCGGTGGTTGTTTTACCGACGCCTCCCTTACCGTTGAGGATAGCGATGATTTTTGGCACTGTTTACTTCCGACACTCTTACACAAAATATAACTCTTGAAGGACAAATGGGGAATCGGCTGATAGAAGGAATAGTTTTACACTCACACAATCAGACACCTCTTGCTTAAAAGAGTCACAATAAAAGCAATCAATGCTCAACGCCACAAGTCTTTATGAGAGCAACTAACAATCTGCCTGATGGACCAAAAATGCCGGTTTTCCTACGCCGGATGAAATTTATTTTTCAGCCGTTGGAATATGCGGATGATTTTGCTAAGGAATACGGTGATAGCTTCACTCTTTGGAGTGGCAATGATTCTCCTATTATTTACTTCAGTCATCCTCAAGCGCTGCAACAAATTTTTAATGCGGATTCCAGTCACTTATCTGCTGGAAGGGGAAACCGAGGTTTACAATTTTTGCTGGGTTCTAATTCCTTAATTCTACTGGACGGCGATCGCCACCAACGCCAACGTCAACTGTTGACCCCTCGTTTTCATGGTGACCGAATGCGGGCTTACGCCGAAACTATCCGCGAAATCACGCACCAGGTGAGCAACGAGTGGAAGATGGGCAAGCCCTTTAATATGCGTGCGTCGATGCAAGAAATCGCCTTGCGAGTTATTTTGCGGGTGGTGTTTGGCTTAGATGAAGGATCTCGTTTAGAAAAAATTCGACCATTGTTGAGTTCACTGTTGGATTCTATAAGTTCCCCCCTCTTATCCGCTGGTTTCTCTTTTCCGTTTGTACAAAAAGATTTCGGCGCGTGGAGTCCTTGGGGTCGAGTCCTACGCCTGCGACAACAAATAGATGAAATAATTTATGCGCTGATTCGGGAACGTCGCGCCCAATCTGATCAAAATCGGCAAGATATCCTCAGTTTGATGATGTCTGCTCGTTATGAAGATGGTCAACCGATGACTGATGAAGAGTTACGCGATGAGTTGATGAGTCTGATGGTAGCGGGACATGAAACGACTGCTTCAGCATTGACTTGGGCATTTTACTGGATTGACTATTTACCAGAAGTGGGCGACAAGTTGCTAAAGGAACTCAACACCCTCAGTGAGAACCCAGATCCAACTACTGTGACCAAATTGCCTTACCTAACAGCAGTCTGCCAAGAAACCTTGCGGATATATCCGATTGCGATGAATGCTTTTCCTCGGATTGTGCAATTACCAATCAATATCCAAGGTTACACGCTCCCAGAAGGAACACTCATTATCCCCAGTATCTACTTAGCGCACCACAGGGAAGAAACTTACCCACAATCAAGGCAGTTTAAACCAGAACGCTTTTTGGAAAAGCAATTTTCGCCTTATGAGTATTTGCCGTTTGGTGGTGGAAATCGTCGCTGTATTGGGCTGGCATTTGCTCAGTATGAAATGAAACTCGTATTGGCGACAATTTTATCGCGTTTCCAAGTCTCCTTGGTCAATAGGCGTCCTGTACGTCCTGTGCGTCGCGGTCTTACTGTAGCAACACCACCAGGAATGAAGATGGTTGCAATGCCTTTGGAGAAGCACGTCAATACTCCAGTCCTTGTTTAGGTAATGAAGGTGGGCGATGCCCACCAGTATCTTCGCACCAATCTTCGCAATTTGCTAAGATTATATTTACAAAATGAGGTGATGACGTTTATGAGAAACAAAAAAACTGTAGTAAAAATTCATGCACATTATCTCTCGTTCAAGACTGGCTGAGTTCTGGGAAAAGCATCATAACGCAGAAGCAAGCCTACGCTTGTGGTATAAGCTGACATCGTTGGCACAATGGCAAAACTTTGTTGAGTTTCGCCAACTTTACCCCTCAGCAGATCAGGTTAGTAATCTCACAGTTTTTAATATTGGCGGTAATAACTATCGGCTAATTGCCTTGGTAGATTACAAATATCAAAAAGTTTTTATCCGTTATGTCCTGACTCATGCAGAATACGACAAAGAGGACTGGAAAAATGATCCTTGGTACACCTAGCAGTAACGCTTATATAGAGTTACTCAAAACTTTTCCTCCTCGTCCAATTACTTCAGAAGAAGAATTGACGGCTACGCAGAAAGTCATAGATTCACTTATTGATAAAGGTGAATTAACACTAGATGAACAAGACTATCTCAATGTGTTAGGTACTCTCGTTTACGAGTACGAGGAAAAACATAAACCTATACCTGATATTCATGGCGTAGAACTGCTCAAAGCCTTGATAGCTGAACTAGGTTTGCGGCAAAAAGATTTAGTTCCTATCTTTAAAACAGAATCTATAGTATCTGAGGTTTTGAGTGGTCAACGCAATCTAACAGTAAATCATATTCGTCAATTGGCAGACTTTTTTCACATCTCGCCAGCTGTTTTTTTTGAATCACGATAAAAGAAAAAATTTTACAACCGATCATTGCTGGATGACAGCGAAAAGATTTTGTTCTAACTTTATGGCAGGGAAGTCCTTTAGCGGTATAGATGCTTTTGTCTCAACGCTTAATTCCCTTAAACCGTTCTTTTGCAACCTGGAACGAATCTTGCATCACAGATTGAATTTTCTTAGGATCTGGTTTCTTCCCACCCATTAAATCACCAAAGTAAACGCAAGCTGCTTCTCCAAGTGACCAAGTGTAAGCAGCTGCCCAAGAAGCAGCTATTACGCTGCCAAAACCTGGTACGAATTTGACTAACTCACGTGCGATCGCTCGTGCTAAGAAACCACTGGCGATCGCACTCACAACCCCCCCAGCTTGGGATGGACTCAATGTCTGTCCATACAGTTTCCCCAGCAGCCCCACCATCGAGACTTGCAAGGCTGTGAGTGCTGGCATCGTTGCAAAGGGTAGCGGCACCGCTGAGATGGTAGCTGATATAATCGCAAATACTAAAACGTAACGCCGTGCAACATCGCGGTAAAGATTACCAAGTTGTTTGCCAGTCCCTTCATCTAATAACTGGTGTATTGTTCGAGCTTCTGCTTCTGGTAGTAAATCTGCTAAGGTATCTCTCAACGCCTCTAAGCCATAAAACACGGGGGTGTAACCGTCTTCTTCCAGGGTGAAGTCAATCAGGACAGCGCGATCGCATAATTTCCCAAAAGCTTGCTGCATTGCAGTGAATGCCCGGTTAACCTCTTCAAAATCTGGTGGATATGCTGGATGATCATCTGTACCAGGAGGATAAACCTCATGCAAGCAAGTCACCGCTAGTAGACAGGGAATATCTGGATACTTCTGACGCAATTGTTGAGTAATTTGTCGCAAGGTATCAGTTGCAAAATCATTGATCTTAACCGTGAGAATCAAGATTTTGGCGCGACGACTCTCTTGTTGTAAATCTCCAACCAATTCCTGAACAATGACTTCAGTATCCTGGTTTACATCTCCCAGCCCGACGGTATCTGTAAAAATAAGTAGTGGCAAGTCAGCCGAAGGGTAGGCGTAACGCTCGGTGTGTTGTGTGTGTGGACGAAATCCTTGACCGACAATTTCTGCCGAAACTCCCGTCAGTCCTCGCACAATCGAACTTTTTCCTGCTTGCGGCTTACCTATAAAAAGAGCTTCAGTGGTTGGCAGTTCTGCTCGAATTGTCTCCAGAATCTCTGCAACCTGGGCTTCACTAACGCTAAACCACCCAACAACCGTCTGTGATATTTTATCTACGGGTAAGACTTTCATCAAGCGTGCTGTTGTCTGGTTCCAAACACCTGAAATCTGGTTTGTTAATGAACCATCAACTGGCTTTGTTGTCAAATCAGTTGGTTCACTTGATTGTTGAGAATCGGTGGATGGTAAATCAGGATCACGTTGTTCAGTCATTTGCATCAAAACGGCAGCACGCCCTGAAGAACTTTATTATTTGCCAGTATCAAGATTTAGGATAGCAAACAGTGAACATGATATGCCTCCTTCTTCGCTGTTGCCTTTTTCCTATTCTCTATTCCTTGTTGCCTATTCCCTATTCTCTATTCCTTGTTGCCTTTTTGTAAGACTGCCAAATTTTATCCCCTCCCCAAATCAACATTCCTACAACAACTCCGAACAGGAGACTGTAACAAATGGATAAGGTGAAGCGATGAGGGATAGCTGTGGAGAAGGGAGGTAACAGGGGATCCTCTTGTGTGACGAGGGCGTAACTAGATGCCATAATCCCAGCAGAACCGATCGCACTACCTACGGCGAGAATGGTGATTTGGAGGTTGCGATCGCCTATTTCTTTCTTTTCTTCTGCAATGCGATCTGCGCTCCGCGCAGCAGCAAAGCTATCGCTCTTCGCCCTATCTATAGCCACACGTCCCCGGATAGAAGCTATAGCCTTATCCAGCAAGCTAGAACCATGATGGAAATATCCCAAGTCTGCTTTTATCTGTTCCTGAAAATAAGCACAGTTTTCCAGGCTAAATTTTTCTAAAAAACTCATATCTTCATTTTTAATGATACCACGAATTTGTTGCAATCTATCACCATAATCTAGAGAATTTATCGCAATTGTATTTTGGTATGCTTCTAGATATCGCAATAAATTGGTATATTCTAAGGCACTTTTTGGAAGTGTTTTTCATTTCTGGCTTAATTGCTCTAATTCATCTTCTGTTAATTGCTGATTGCCAAAGTTTTCTAATGTTTTAATTTCTTCTTCTATTTTGCTATATTCTTGATTTGCGTCTTTATAAACCTGACGGCTTTGTTGAAAAGCTTTTACGACTTTGGCGCGAAAGAAAAATAAATCAAATAATTGCTCTTGATAAGAACCAAATTTATCTTCCGCTTCTGGATGGCTGAAAAACCAAACTAAAATATGACGGTAATTGCTCAATTGACTAAAAAGCCCGTATTCAAAAATGGGGCTACCAAAGAGAGTGTCGGAACGAGCAAATGGAGGTATGGTATAGCTTTGAGGAAAGAAAGCTTTGAGACATTCATCAGCAAGATTTTTCAAAGCTTTGTGATTTTGAGGATCTTGTTCTGATGACAACCAAGCAGTTAAGATGAGAGTTTCACCCAGAAAGTTTTTATTGGTGTTGTTATTACCATTTAAGAACAAACAATTCTCTGGGTTGAGTTGACGCAAAAGTTGAATATCGACATCATCAGTTTTTTGACCATTTTCTTTTTCTGGACGGCGCAGGTTTAACCACAGTCCGTAACTATCATAAAGTCTTAGCGGATAGGCAAATCCGTGAATAGATATTTTGGAAGAATTATTGGAAGAATTTTTGGATGAATTATCGAAAGTCACCGCGCCTTGAATCGGGGCAATTTCTGTTTGTTCATCGGCTTTGATGAGAGAGATAGTCGGGTTATCTGGCTCCTTTTCTAAATCCAGCCATTGCATCAAGTTGAATTTTTCATGCAGGATTTTGTGGATGATTTCATCACAAGTTTTCCAAAGCCAATCTTTCTCCTTTTCCTCTACTTTTTGCAGAACAAAGGCAAATAAATGGACATTGGGAGCATAAACTTTAGGACTCATTTTTTGGGAGGTTCTGGCTGTGGATTTTTTTGTCGCTCATCAATGATTTTCTGATAATCTGGGAACTGATTGATTAAAGTTCCTTCTTGGTTTGCCGGATTCCGCTTTTTGATAGTGATTTCTCTGGCTGCAAATCGCACAGCATCTGCGACATCTGGATGTTCTCTACACCAAGCGGTAATTGCATCAGCGGCTGTTGAGAGTGGTTGATTTTCTAATTCTGCCAGGGTTTGCTTGATTGTCAACAAATCTTCGCGGCTTTTTTCATCAAAGACAAATCCTTGTTGTTCTACGACTTGCAAAAAAGCTTCAATGATGAAATCTGGTTGATTAGCTTCCATAGGTTATACCTCCAATATTGTTGTGAGAGAATGCGTTAGAGTCGTTGCCCGCCTAGAGTTCAAACTCTGGGCTGATAGCCAAAGTCCACTCAACTGGACTAAGATCTCTAGTTGATAGGCTTTGAGTCCTCTTTAGAGGACTTTTGCTTTGAGCCTGAGATTTTAATCTCAGGCGGATATGGAGGATAGAATTAACACCCAATCGCGCAGAAACCAGCCCAAGACTCCGGTTTGCGAAAGGGTTTATGCTCAGGCTGATACCATTCTTGTAGACACTGCAAAATTGTGTGCTTGTGTTGTTCATTGATTTTTGAGTGCTTTTGAGTCCATTGTATGATTTCGGCTTGAGTTGAGTCGCGTAACCAGCACTGCGCCTGACAAAGTGCTTGAGCAATTGGCAGGGAGTCCTGATTGTCGTAAAATCGAATCATTAATAAGGTAGTCGCCAAGTCATCCACCGACCACAAACTGCTAACTATACTAGAACTGCCTGCCTTAAGAAAACCACTCGGTAAACCGATATACTCATCGCTGGTGCTGTTGGGACTTGTTAGCCCAGTTTCACAAGCAGAGAGAGTGACGAGGCGACATTCTGGTAAACTGAGATTAAAGATGTCAGGTAGAGTCAAGCATTTTTCTAAATCAATGGCATTACCATTTGCTAATTTGCGATAGCGTTGATTAGAGTTAACAGTAGAGTCACCAGAATCAGCATCGGCGGGAATGACAGAGACGCAACCTGCTAAAGCTATTGCCGAATCCACAGGCGAATTGATATCAAAGTAGCCATGACAAGAAAAGTGAACGACTTGGGCGTGAGAGAAACTCTCTGCTTGCAATAAAGCTTGTTTCGTAGCGTTGCTTTTTTCTATAACAGTGGTTGGATGGAAGTCACGTTCAATTGTTTCTACTTCAATCTCGGTATAAGTCAGGTTCTCGTTAGGATCTTGGATGGCGAATAAAGAACGTGACTCCTCACCTGGAAACCTCACCCTGCCCTGTCGGGCATCCCTCACGCCAGGTGCTACAACGGGGGGAACCCCCGCAACGCACTGGCTCTCCTTATTAAGGAGAGGGAAAGATTTTCCTGTTGCATTCGTTGGGAACCTCACCCTGCGCTGTCGGGCATCCTTGTGAGAACTTGGGAGAGGGAAGGATTTTCGTGTGGCATTTGTTGGGAACCTCACCCTGCCCTGTCGGGCATCCCTCTCGTTACCAAGCAGAGGGAACCTCACCCTGCCCTGTCGGGCATCCCTCACGCCAGGTGCTACAACGGGGGGAACCCCCGCAACGCACTGGCTCTCCTTAGTAAGGAGAGGGAAAGATTTTCGCGTAGGTAAAAGCGAGGGGTTCCCAGATGTGGCTAATTTCAACAACTGACAACTAGGCGCATATCTCACCCCACCAGGAAACTTATCCAAAAGATAACTCTCCCCTTCTCCCGAAACGGGCAAAGCATGAAGCGGTAACAAATGCAGGTAGCGATGAGGTACGAGAATTAAGGCTTGGCAAGGAGATGGTATCAGGTTGAGAATATCATTAATATGTAGAATCTCAGCTAACTTGCTCAGTTCGGTAGCGAGTTTATATCGCCAGTGTGGTTTCTCGGTGGTGTAAGTTTCTAAATACTTATCTTTCCAATTCTGTAAATCTTTGACATTTTGCAGTGAAGATTGCCAAATTATCGGCTGTTGATTGTTGCGGGTGATGATAAAAGCGCGAAAGCAATCACCAAAAATATACCATTGCAAAATAGCAGTGCGCTCATCCACAAGTTCTTGAATTTGGGCAAAGCGGATGTGTTCCAAGGGGATGACTTGCCCGATCAACTCTTCTCGTTGTTGACGGAGTTGGTTGAGGTTTGTTGTATCTGGGTTTTCTACTGTTTCTAGACGACGCTTTTCTTCAGCAATTTTTTGATCGAGTTCTTGCAATGGCTGAGAACGCTTTTGACTTGCTATCTACTTCCACCAAGTTACGCGTTTTGCTACGCTCAATATATTCCACTGCCTGATCGTCGTATCCTAATTCCAGGCACACTTCCACCATGCGGCGATAAAGCGAGTTCCATTCTTCCGCGTGTTTTTGTTTGATTTCATCACCAGAGACAATTTCACCCCGCAGAAATTCTACAGCGTCGATGGCAGATTGAAAAAATGTTGTAAGCATCCGCAAACCGTTCAGCATCAATGTAAGCTAAACCCAAATTAAACGCAGTATCAGCATGGTTTTGGGGAAAGCTTTCGCGGGTTCTTACTTCCAAAGCAGCAGAGTAAGAAGCGATCGCACTCTCAAGATTCTCTGCTTTCTCCCCGCGTATTCTGTAAAGGTAAGCATTCCCGAGATTATTTTGCGTCATCGCCCAATCTTGGGGAAAGCTTTCGCGGGTTCTTACTTCCAAAGCAGCAGTGTAAGAAGCGATCGCACGTTCGAGATTCTCTGCTTTCTCCCCGTGTATTCTGTCAGAGTAAGCATTCCCGAGATTATTTTGCGTCATCGCCCAATCTTGGGGAAAGCTTTCGCGGGTATAAACTTCCAAAGCTTTTGTGTAAGAAGCGATCGCACTCTCAAGATTCTCTGCTTTCTCCCCGCGTATTCTGTCAGAGTAAGCATTCCCGAGATTATTTTGCGTCATCGCCCAATCTTGGGGAAAGCTTTCGCGGGTATAAACTTCCAAAGCTTTTGTGTAAGAAGCGATCGCACTCTCAAGATTCTCTGC